>OJBI01000005.1_pt1 | contig 216086 bp, 211 predicted proteins | sample 1590541 | NCBI WGS metagenome assembly OJBI01 (sample SAMN05416871, study PRJEB24817) | seawater metagenome | isolation source: Sea water | place: Canada:Atlantic | collected 2013-11 | reverse complement strand
TCAGACCCAGATGATATTGACGCACTGCTTGATGCCATAAGTACAGATGATGCTATAGGCACTGATTCTCAGGACAATGAGCTTACTGAAGATATGACGCAAGAAGTGTCAGATCCAGATGATATTGACGCACTGCTTGATGCCATAAGTACAGATGATGCGATAGACACTGATTCTTCAGACAATGAGCAAGTTGAAGATATGACGAAAGAAGTGTCAGACCCAGATGATATTGACGCACTGCTTGATGCTATAGGTACTGATTCTTCAGACAATGAGCAAGCTGAAGATATGACGAAAGAGGTGTCAGACCCAGATGATATTGACGCACTGCTTGATGCCATAAGTACAGATGATGCTATAGGCACTGACTCTCCGGACAATGACCAAGCTGAAGATATGACGAAAGAAGTGTCAGATCCAGATGATATTGATGCTTTGTTGAGTGAAATGGCAGTTGAAAATAACTCAGGCTCGACCATTGAAGAACAACCTACCTCTGAAAACAAAGCCGATGTAATTGAGGTTAGTGAAGAACTGGCAGAAAGTGAAAATATTGCGCTAATTAATAATTTCTCTGATGAATATGTTCAGTCATTTATTGATGCTGATTTTAGTGATTTGCTTAATGAATTTGTTGAAGAGCAGCCAGACAATAACGGAAGTAATCCAGCTGCAGCAAGCGAAATAACAGAACCAACAAATGATATTGAATCTGATGACTTTGATATCGACGCTTTAATCGATGAAGTAAATCAACCGGAAGTTGTTGCAGATAACTCTGAAGATGAAGCACAGTTTGATGAAACCTCAAATGAACTTGATATTGACGCTTTAATTGATGAAGTTAATCAACCTGAAACTGTTATAGATAATACCGATAACGACTCGACGTCTGCCGAGATTTCTGATGACTTCGATATTGATGCTTTAATTGATGAAGTTAATAATTCGGACGATCAGATTCAAGAAGCGCCATTAGATATTGGTGATGAATTACTCGACAGTGATTTATTAGACGTTGAGCTGTCGGAAGAGAGCCGCGAACCTGAAACATCGCAGTTTATTGATGACGATACATTACAAGAATTGTCAGCCGATTTTGACGAATCAACACTAACTCAACTTTTAAATGATGAAAAAGATGCCGACGCTATGGTTGAGTTGTCACCCGACTTCACTGATAGCAATGTTCTAGCTGATTTATTAGCTGATGATATTAGCTCGCCGACAGCGGAAGAGCATAATAACGACGAAGCCGTTGATGATATTAAAGAGCTTGATAATTTAGACTTTGATGATTTACTGGCAAATATTGAAGAAGAAACCAGTTCATCGACAACTGATGAGTTTGAATTAAGTGATAATTTTGATATTGGTGATGATTTAGCTCTTGAATCAGTTGAGGACAGCACTGTAGAAAGTAATGACGGCAGTCCACAACAAGAAGAAGACTTTATATCGGTTGATTCATTATTGTCAGATAGCTTACTTGATGGCGCACCAACTGAGCCTTATGAAAAAATGAATATAGATGTTGGTTTAGGTGAATTTCCTGAGTTTGCAGGTGACGTTACAGACGAAGATATGGATGACGATGATAACGGTATGCTAGCCAAGCTTGATTTAGCAAAAGTTTATATTGAAATTGGTGATACTGAAAATGCTGAAGTTATTTTGCAAGATGTTGTTAAACAAGGAGATGCTCAACAGCAATTTGATGCTCAACAATTGTTAGATAACCTGAAGTAATTCCACATTACGAATTTATCAAAGGCTGCAATTTGCAGCCTTTTTATGTTCAGGATGAACGGTATGACGCGGTCACATGGATGTGAAAGAGCATAGATGTTCAGGATGTATGACGCAATCACATGGATGTGAATGATCGTAGATGTTAAAGCCTTTCTTAAATATCCTACCTTTCAAGGCATTAAGATTTCCATGACTGTCGATAAAGGGTATTCATATGGCGTTTAGTTATTTGTGGCTGCACAGTATTAAAGCGTTCTTGTTTTCCGATGTAAATGAAGGTCGATATGGCAGTGGAATAATGTTGGTAACATTACTTTTAGCTATTTTTAAATCCTAGCTTGGCAAAAATGCATAAAATAATGGATAATGCGCGCCCTTAGCTGTGGAGAAAAAAATGCGATATGCTTTAGGTGTGGAATACGATGGTAGTAAATACCATGGTTGGCAAAGACAGAAAAATGCGGTTAGCGTGCAAGAGAAGTTAGAAAAAGCATTGTCTAAAATTGCGAATGAACCTGTTGAAGTTATTTGTGCTGGTCGTACAGATACTGGTGTCAATGCTACCAATCAAGTTATTCATTTTGACACTGACAAAATCAGAAAAGATGTTGCTTGGACATTAGGGGTAAATACAAATCTACCTCAAGATATCGCTGTTTCTTGGGTAAAAGAAGTTAATGACGAGTTTCACGCTCGATTTAGTGCTACCGCAAGGCGTTATCGCTATATTATCAATAACAACCGCTTACGTTCGGCAATTTTAAGCTCTGGTATTAGTTTTTGCCATTACCCACTAAACGAAAATTTAATGCATCAAGCGGCGCAATATTTGGTTGGTCGTCATGACTTTACTTCATTTAGAACCGTACACTGTCAGTCACATTCTCCAATTCGTACCTTATATCATTGCAATGTTACCCGTCAGGGCGAATTTGTTATTATAGATGTTAGGGGTAATGCTTTTTTACACCATATGGTTCGAAATGTTGCCGGAAGCTTAATGCGTATTGGTCAGGAGTTAGAGCCGGTGAGTTGGCTTAAAGAAGTACTTGAAGCAAAAAATCGCTGTGTAGCTGGAATGACAGCGCCGTCAGCAGGATTATATTTTGTTGATGTTGATTACCCTGAAGAATTTGCGATTCCAAAACGTAGCCCAGGGCCGCTGTTTCTATTATAATCAGCTAAAATTAAGAAAACAGACCAGTTTTTCCTATAATTGTGTAGGTAAGTTATGGTTTAATTCATCGTTATATTTGTAATTAGCAAAAAATTTTATATTTAGTGATTGTATTTTAAACAATTATTAAATTTTTCGTGTATAGGCAAAAAATATATTATGAGCTGGATAGAAAAAATTCTCCCGAAAGCAAAGTCGACACAGAAGAAAAATATTCCTGAAGGGGTATGGAGTAAGTGTAGCAGTTGCAATGCGGTGCTATATAAAGTTGAGTTAGACCGCCAAATGTCGGTTTGTCCTAAGTGTGATCATCACATGCGTATTTCTGCGCGTAAGCGTATTGATGGCTTCTTAGATCAAGGTGAACGTCTAGAGTTAGGTGAAGAGTTTGAAGCACAAGATATCTTAAAGTTTAAAGACTCTAAACGTTATAAAGACCGTATTTCAGCAGCACAAAAAAACACCGGCGAAAAAGACGCTTTAGTAGTAATGAAAGGTGAATTACATGGTATGCCGATTGTTGCGGCTGCGTTTGAATTCTCGTTTCTAGGTGGTTCTATGGCATCAGTTGTTGGTGCGCGCTTTGTTAAAGGTGTTGAGTACTGTCTTGAGCATGATTTACCTTTTGTTTGTTTCTCTGCCAGTGGCGGAGCGAGAATGCAAGAAGCATTGTTTTCCCTGATGCAAATGGCGAAAACAAGTGCGGCTTTGGCTAAAATGAGCGAAAAAGGCCTACCATACGTTTCTGTATTAACCGACCCGACTATGGGCGGTGTTTCTGCAAGTTTGGCTATGCTTGGCGATATTAATGTTGCTGAACCAAAAGCGTTAATCGGTTTTGCTGGTCCACGAGTTATCGAACAAACCGTACGTGAAAAACTACCTGAAGGTTTCCAACGCAGTGAATTTTTAAAGGAAAAGGGCGCTATTGATTTAATTATTGATCGCCGTGAAATGCGTAGTACATTAGCACGTATGCTTGCTAAGTTTATGGGACAAGATAGCCCAGCTGCCTAACGGTAAATTTATGTCAAAAACTACTCAAAGCCATTCAGTAAAGAAAAACCTTACTGAATGGCTTTCTTATTTAGAAAGCATTCACAGTGTTGAAATTGATTTAGGCTTGCAACGAATTTCTCAAGTTGCTGAGCGCTTGAGTATTTCGTTTCAACATTCACAGGTAGTGACCGTAGCCGGTACAAACGGTAAAGGAACAACCTGTGCGTTTTTGGAAAATGCTATATTAGCGCAAAATAAAACCTGTGCCGTTTATTCGTCGCCGCATATCGAGCAATTTAATGAGCGCTTGCGCATTAATCGTCAAGATATTGATGATCAATCATTAGTTGCTGCGTTTGAGCAAATAGAGTCAACACGGGGTGATATAAGCTTAACCTATTATGAGTATACCACTTTAGCTGCATTCATTATTTTAATGGCGAAGCAACCTGCAGTTATTATTCTTGAAGTTGGTTTGGGTGGTCGCTTAGATGCCACCAATATTATTGATGCAGACATTAGTGTTATAACTACTATTGATCTCGACCATCAAGCGTTTCTGGGTAATACTCGTGAAGCTATTGGCTTTGAAAAAGCAGGTATTATGCGTGACAGCCGACCTGTTGTTATTGGTGATACTGAGCCTCCAGCATCGTTAGCACTGCATGCAAAAAGCATTAATTCGGTTGCTTATTTTCGTGAACAACACTTTATTGTTAAAAAAAGCACGAATAACGACTGGCAATGGCAAAGTAAAACATTAAAGTTAAATAACCTTAATGTATGTCATATTCCGCAAGACAACGCTGCAACGGCAATTATGATATTGGAATTGTTAGCGCCAAAGCTTGAACTAACGTTAACAGCCGCATTTATTAACCAGGTCATTGCGCAAACCAAAGTACCGGGTCGCCTTGAGAAATTTAGTTGTGATTGTGATGTTATTCTAGATGTTGGCCATAACCCGCAAGCAGCGAGATATTTAGCACAACAAGTCAAAGCAATGACATATGATAATATTTATGCGGTTATTGGTATGTTATCTGATAAAGACATCACCAATACCTTGGCACCATTGACAAGTTTGGTTGATAGTTGGCACCTTGGTACGCTAGACGTTGCACGCGGCTGTGAAGCAAAACAGTTGGCACAATTCTTACAATTAGACAATGCTAAGTTGAATTGTTTTGACAATGTCTCTCAGGCATTTAAAATGGCAAAACAGAATGCAAAAGCAACTGATCTTATTCTGGTTTTCGGGTCATTTTATACGGTTGCAGAAGTAAGACGTTTGTTAGTTTAGTAAAACTTGGAGTTTCGTTTGTCTACACCGTTTCAAAACCGTTTAGTGGGTACCATCATTGTTGCCGCCGTTGCGATCATATTTTTACCTGATGTGCTCGATGGCGATAAAAAAACTTATCAAGATAATTTTGAAACGATTCCACAGCCACCACAGGTTGATTTTCCAATTGCCGACAAAACTTTTCCAAAAGAAAATTTAGCTAAATTGCCAAAAGATAACATCATTGATGAAGTTGCTGTCGATGATGTTAGTGGTATTGATGATTCAAAACTATTGGCAGAAAAAGGTGTTGCGGTTACAAAGTTAAGCAAAGAAACTGATTTCTCAAACTCGAACGAAGAAAAAACAAGCAATAAAATCGTTGAAAAAGAAATTAAAAAATTGCCAAGTAAAGCCGTTAAAAAGCAAGCTTGGGTGATACAGCTTGGTAGTTTTAGACATCAGAATAACGTTGACGAATTGGTCAACAAGTTAACGAGTAATGGTTATACCGCTTTTACTAAACCGATCAAGACTAAAAATGGTAAGTTGACCAAGGTTTTTGTTGGTCCTGAATTAATCAAATCGTCGATGGATAAAAAGTTACCAGCACTGAAAAAACTAACTAACGTGCAAGGAAAAGTTGCCCGTTTTTATCCGACTAAATAACAAAAATATTAGTAAACTCTAGCGGCCTTCTGGTAGAATGCGCGCCTCTAATCAATGAGAATATTTGATTTATGGTTTGGATAGATTATGCCATTTTGGCTGTTATTGGCATTTCAGCGTTAATAAGCTTAGTACGAGGTTTTGTTAAGGAAGCTGTGTCCTTAATTGTTTGGATCAGTGCCTTCTTCGTTGCCAGTAGCTTTTACGTTAACTTGTCGACTCTCCTGACTAATATTTCCGATCAACTTCTGCGCAATGCTGCTTCTATTGCCATTCTTTTTATCACCACCTTAATTTTAGGTGCTCTAGTAAACTATATCATTGGGCAGTTAGTCAGCAAAACAGGCTTGTCTGGTACAGATAGAGTACTTGGCATTGTTTTTGGTGCTTTACGTGGCGTGCTAATTTCTGCAGCAGTGTTGTTTTTTATGGATGCATTTACCCCTGCGCCATCGAGCGTGTGGTGGCAAAATTCTCAATTGGTTCCAGAATTTACATTAATAGTTGAATGGTTCTTTGAATATCTCAAACAATCATCAAGTTTTTTAACTTAAACTTAGTTCGCCGGAGAGTAAGTTCATGTGTGGTATTGTTGGTATTGTTGGTAAAACACCAGTGGGTCAAGCGTTATATGATGGTTTAACGGTGCTTCAGCATCGTGGCCAAGATGCCGCTGGTATCGTGACTATTCACGATAATACATTTAGATTGCGTAAAGGCAATGGCTTAGTTAAAGACGTATTCCATACTCGTCATATGCTACGTTTACAAGGGAACATGGGGATAGGTCATATCCGTTACCCTACTGCGGGTACATCAAGTTCTTCTGAAGCTCAGCCTTTTTATGCTAACTCACCATTTGGTATCGCATTAGCGCATAACGGTAATTTAACTAATGCTGAAGAATTAAAACACTGGTTAAATACTGAAGCGCGTCGTCATGTTAATACAACATCAGATTCAGAATTATTACTGAATATTTTGGGCCATGAATTACAAAATACTGATCAGCAAGAACTTGATCCAAGTGACATTTTCACTGCAGTAAGCAATGTACATAAACGTGTACGTGGTGCTTATGCAACCGTAGCATTAATTATTGGTTATGGCATGGTGGCATTTCGTGATCCGAATGGTATTCGTCCATTAGTATTTGGTAAGCGTGAAACTGAAGCCGGTGTTGAATATATGATTGCGTCAGAATCAGTGGCATTAGATGCCAATGAGTTTGAGTTTGTTCGTGATGTTGCACCAGGCGAAGCCATTTTCTTTTCTGAATCAGGCCAAATTCACAGCCAGCAATGTGCAGAAAATCCAACTTTCCACCCATGTATTTTCGAATACGTATACTTTGCACGACCAGACTCTGCAATCGATAAAATATCGGTTTATGGTTCGCGCGTAGAAATGGGTAAAAAGCTTGGTGATAAAATAGCTAAAGAATGGGACGACGTCGACATTGATGTTGTTATTCCTATTCCGGAAACATCTTGTGATACTGCATTAGAAATTGCGCGTCATTTAGATATTCCTTACCGCCAAGGTTTTGTGAAAAATCGCTATATTGGCCGCACGTTTATTATGCCGGGACAAGAACAACGTAAGAAATCAGTTCGTCGTAAACTAAATGCCATTGGTGCTGAATTTGTTGGTAAAAACGTATTATTGGTTGATGACTCAATTGTACGTGGTACTACGTCAGGACAAATTATTGAAATGGCTCGTGCAGCCGGTGCTAAGAAAGTGTACTTTGCTTCTGCTGCACCTGAAATACGTTTTCCTAATGTTTATGGCATTGATATGCCAAGTGCTAATGAGCTGATAGCGCATGGTCGTGAGCTTGATGATATTTGTCAGTTAATTGGTGCTGATAAGCTAATATTCCAAACTTTGGAAGATTTAGTTGCTGCAGTTTCAACAGCAAACCCTGATATTGCTGAGTTTGAAACATCAGTTTTTGATGGCCAATATGTAACACAAGATATTAATCAAGGTTACCTGGAAAGACTTGATGCATTACGTAATAATGAAACCAAAGAAACTTCTGATAAAAATGCTGATTCAATTATTGATATGCATAACGAGGGTGCAGAATAAGTTAAAGAGCTTAGGCACTGATAACTAGTTATTTTGTTAAAATAAAAAAGCCCGCATAAGCGGGCTTTTTATGTCTAAGGCTAACTAATGGCGTTATCACATGAGCATAAAGAACGTCGATGTGTCACTTCTACCTATAGGCTAGTTTTAGCTAACTAACGTATTCAACGCCTAAACCTAAGTTAAAGACAATAGCGCTTGCCGCCATTAATGCAACAATTAACACTAGCCCACAAGTCACTACAGAACTAGAGTATATAAAGCCCTTTTCTTCAGGAATGTTCATCATAATAGGTACACCTGAATATAGCAGGTAAACGGAATAACTTAGAGCGGCAAGGCCAGCGAGTACTACAAACCATAGTACCGGAAATAGTGCTGTTAGCCCAACCATTAATAGTGGTGTTGCGGCATAAGCGGCTAATTCGAGTGACTGTGTAAAGTCAGGTGCTGAATCAAAAGTTTTTGCCATCCACTGTATTAATACTGCTAGTGCAAATACGCCTGATATTAGCCCAACATACATGGCAATTGACATGAATAGTGCATTTGACTCGGTAAGTTTAATAGGGTCACCGGCACCAATTGTCCAACCAATATGGGCTGCGGCGTAATAACCACAAATTGCAGGAATAAGTGCAATGGTTAGAATATGCACCATAGAATACATTAAACTTTCGTGACGTTTTTCAATTGTTTGCCATTCTTTTTTAGGTGCAGTGTAAAGCCCCCAGATATGATTTAAGATCATGTTATATACCTCTCTCTGTCCCCAAAAATAATGCAGATATAAGTAAGCTTCTGCGACTTTGCGTGCTGATCAACAGTTCTTATTTTTATTGTTGATATTATATTTATGTAAGATGGCGAGGGATTCGTCAAGAGTTGTTTGATAAATAGGCGAAAATAGTTTTTATTTAGCCATCTATCTGTCTGGTATCGCGAAATAATCTATAAAAATGTGATCAGCATACCTTGATACGAACTATTTTCATGATCTCAATATCAAACCCTGCCACTGTTTCGGTAGCAGGGTAGTAGGTAATATTGACTTGCTGTTTTTGTAACGACTTATAAAGCTTTTTACGACGATATTTAAACGGCACTTCAACACCTCTTATCATCACCGTATTAAGGTACCATTCACCATCTTCACGTTGAACATGAGAAACTACAGTTTGTTGCTCACTGTGTGTGAGTGCCTGATGCTTATCTGTTAAGTTTTTTGCGTCAGTTTTTTTCATATCTTCAGTTTAGTCGCTTCCGGCTATTATCATTTACTAGCGTTACTTGGCAGCATTAAATAACGAATGATAAGTGTAGCGTAAACCATAAAATTAATCAGCACTCAAAGGAAGGTGGTTTGTCTTTTGTTATAACCTCCGAATATTTTATTTTGTTATTACGCTTATAGAATAGCGTCAAACTCTTCTTATAAAGATGCTCTGTCATACTCAGAATTACTTCCAGAAATTAATAAATTTTTAAAAGTCGCTACCTTGAGTCTTAGTTAGAAAAAGCACAGATAAAAGAAAACTTACTCACTGTGCTGATTGACACCTTGTTTTTGAGTTAGAGGATTAGACTGTCTGATTCATAGTTCACCTTACGAACTTTAAACGATCAGAACTTGCACGGTTGATTTGCTTGTATAACTTCTGAAGCCATTTGCTTTAAAAGTTGTTGAGTATCTTCTTGTATATTAATGTCTTCGATAAAGGGAAGTAAATCAGCAGGCTCCCCTGTGATTACCTCATATAAAACTAATGTAGTGAGAAACCTACCTTGCAAAGAAGCATGGTTTCCATCGTTGATATGTAGGTTAAGTTGAGGAACGGTCATAATTACTTTATCCCAAGCTAAACCAATAGGGGCCACACATGAACTTTGTTGCTCTGCAATACCTATATGAATATTGTGAACTCGTCGTCCTTCTTTAGTCTCACCTTTTTGTGGATGCTCTGGAAATAATACAGGTGTTGTCTTTTGTTTCTTAGCCTTAATTATCCAGTTTTTAGCATCGATTGTTGGGTAGCTATTAACTCCTGATTGCGAATATTTTTGCCCCTGTAGAATAACATGAGTCCAAGGCTTACTATGCAAAATATCCGTTCTAGATTGTTCCTTTAATTTATTGTCCAAAAAGCCGCCTCCAGCATTAAAAGTGCTAACCTCAGCTCTAGGGTTTGCAGTTTTAATTATTATTTTAAGTAGCTCCTCCAAGTTTAAAACGTGACTGTTTCCAAATAAAAGTACTTGATAAGTATTAGCGAACCTATTATCTGGGATACTGATATTGGAAATTGAGTTATCGACTTCCACGCTTTCGTTACTTAGTGGTTGTGTTGTTCTTTTCGTGGAGTCATCTGAGCATGCCGATAACAAAAGTAGCAGAATTATTAGGGTGTAAGTTTTGGGCATCATGCCTCCTATATTAAAAGTGTAATCGATTTTCATGAATGCTATACCTATTTTATGTTTTTATAGTGCCACTTTATTGTTTATTTTTTACAAAAAAAGAGTAATGGTTTGATAATGAAATGATAATTATTGTGGCAATCAACCTAGAGTAGGCTTTCTAAATGGTTGTAAACAAATAAGTTCGAGAATATAACCGGTATTGTTATTGGCATTCGTCCTTGTTAGCCCTGATTAGTATTTTAAATAGTCAAGAAACAACAACTAAACTTTGTAAGGGCATTTTTACTAACTAGTTCGGGAGACATAGTTTTATCTGGAAGGTGCTTGTTTAGTTTAATTAGCGTTGTCAGTTTGATTGTTTCGCTTTATCACTATGTTAGAATCCAATGAGATTTCATTTACCTACTAAGACTTTTAATTGTGCCAGTTGATACACTACTATTTCCGATAAGATCATTTTTACAATGTCAGACTCCACAAGCATGGATAAATGAAGCTACTAGACCTGAGAATTTAGATATTATTCTTATTGACCACCTGATATGTGAATTAAAAGCCGCACAGTCTGCAATGTTTTTAATTCGGAAATATGCAGTTGATAAAGCAAGTGGCGATGCTCTTTTGGCATGGCTGCAGCCGTTTGAAACGCTAATATATAAACGCCAAGGGGACTGGCGGACATTAGCGGCGAGGAACAAATTAACTAAATCAGTTATTCCAAAAGCTGATTCACCATACGGGCAAAGCTTAATCGATAAAATGGTGCTGTTGATTAAAGAAGAGCTTCATCATTTCTATCAAGTGTTGGAAATCATGGATGAATACGGAATCGAATATCGCAGTATTACCCCGTGTCGTTATGCTAAGGGCATGTTACGTCACGTAAAAACATTTGAACCTGATGCGTTAATCGATAAATTAATTATTGGAGCTTATATCGAGGCCAGATCGTGTGAACGCTTTGCCATGCTAGCGCCACATGTTGATAAACGTCTTGGCGATTTCTATATTTCTTTATTGCGCTCTGAAGCTCGCCACTATCAAGACTATTTAGCACTGGCAAAAGAAATTTCCGGTCCAGAGCAAAGTGCCAAGGTTGATGACCGTATTGCTTTTTTTGCAGATATCGAAGCCGAGTTAATTACCAGCCCAGATCAAGACTTTAAGTTTCATAGTGGTATGCCTAGTAATTAGTGTTAGCGATAGTTGTGTTAAACGTAACAAATTATGAATATTTTTGTTTATGGTTTTTAATCGCGACTATAACTCGGTAGTATGCGACAAGGCGCTATTAGAGCGCTCGTTATTGAAAACATAATGAATATAATAATAAGGAAAGTAATTGATGCGCTCTATGATAGCAGTGGTGGGAGCTTTAGCCTGTTTAACAGCTTGCCAGCCCAATAGTAATGATTCTACGCAAACTAAACCGACGGCGGCAGAAGTAGCAAAGCCTGTTGCACAGCAAAGTGCTTTAAGTGAAAGTGAACGACTAAATGAGTGGTTTGCTGCTAAATATGAAGAGCAGTTGCAAAGTAGCCCAATAATGCTGACGTTTTTAGGCCGTAAAGAAAAATACGACCAAATTAACGATATGACCGAGGCCTTTGAGAAAAAACAATTAGCTTGGCAAGCGAGAACGGTTGAAGATTTAAAAACAAATTTTAACTATGACAAGTTGAGCGCCGAAGCGAAAATCTCATATGACATTTGGATTTACCAATATGAGCAAGCTAAAGCAGGGCAAAAGTTTAATAAAAACGGTTATATATTTACTCAGTTCAATGGTATTCAAGCCTTTGCTGCACAATTCCTCATTAACTTCCATCGTGTAGATGAACTAAGTGACATGCAGGCATACATTACTCGTATCTCTGGTGTTAGCACCGCAATCGATCAATTATTGGTAAGAGCAAAAGAAAACGCTGCAGCGGGAACTCGTCCGCCTAAATTTGCTTACCAAGGCGTTATTGAACAAGCGGGCAATCTAATCACTGGCAAGCCCTTTATAGATACAGAAGACGCGCCTGATTCGCCATTATGGATGGATGTACAAAGAAAAATTAAAGGCTTAGTTGACGGAGAGAAAGTCACTCCAGAACAAGCAACAGCATTAACCTCTGAAGCTAAAGCTGCATTGCTAAATAACTTTAAGTCGAGCTATGAAGCATTAATTACTTGGTTTGAAAGTGATATTGAAAACACGGCAAGTAACCCTACTGGTGTTTCAACACAGAATAACGGTCAAGCGTTTTACGATCATATGATCGGTGTTTCAACAACGACCGAATTATCAGCAGCAGAAATACATGATATAGGTGTAAAAGAAGTTGCGCGCATTACCAACGAAATGATTGCCATTAAAGATCGCGTGGGTTTTGAAGGTGACTTACAAGCATTCTTTAACTTTATAAAAACTGATGAACAGTTCTTTTATCCAAATACTGATGAAGGTCGCCAAGGTTATATTACCGACACTGAAGCGTATTTAAGTGTTATCAATGAACAGCTATCAGATTACTTTGGCATTTTGCCAAAGGCTGATTTAGTGGTTAAGCGTGTTGAAGCCTTTAGAGAGCAAGACGGAGCAGCGCAGCATTATAACCCAGGTACTCCAGACGGTAGTCGACCAGGTGTTTATTACGCTCATTTATCTGATATGTCATCAATGCCGAAAAATGAAATGGAAGGTGTTGCTTATCATGAAGGAAATCCTGGCCATCATATGCAAATATCGATTGCTCAAGAACTTACTTCAGTACCACAGTTTAGAACGCAAGCAAACTTTACAGCCTATAGTGAAGGTTGGGGCTTATATGCCGAACTATTGGCAAAAGAAATGGGCGCATATCAAGATGACTTCTCTGATTTTGGCCGTTTAGTTAATGAAATGTGGCGTGCGGTACGTTTAGTGGTTGATACCGGTTTACACACAAAAGGCTGGACTGAAGAGCAAGCAATTGCCTACTTTAAAGAAAAAACGCCGATTGCTGAAGAAGCTATTATTTCAGAGGTACGTCGCTATCTTGTATTACCAGGGCAGGCTACAGCATATAAAATAGGTATGTTAAAGATTATTGAGTTAAGAGAAAATGCCAAAAAGGTACTTGGCGAACGTTTTGATATTCGTGGTTTCCACGATACTATTTTAGGTGGCGGTGCTATGCCGTTAGCTATTTTAGAGCGTCGAGTTAATAATTGGGTGGCAAATAACACACCGAAATAACGATATTTCTTAATCGAAATAGCTGAAAGCTTTAAGTTAGCAGCTGATAGTTAACAGTAAAAAGCCAAGCGATAATCGCTTGGCTTTTTTTATAGAAATATTTTACTAATTTACTTTTCACAATAAAGAGTAGCGTCTGGTTCGTTTGAAAAATCGTTATTCAAACGAACTATTCATTAACTCCATGGTATCAGGGGTTACCTTTAACCACGCGCCTTGTTCATACCAATCACCCAAAACAATTCGTTTCGCGGTTTGTTGGTTTGCTGATAAATGATGAACATTAGGTCGGTGCGTGTGACCATGGATCAATATTTGGCTTTGATGTTGCTCTAAGCATCGAGTAACTTCGCTATCAGTCACATCCATTATATCTTGTGATTTCATCGCCGTTGCCGAAGCGCTTTTATCACGATAATTACTGGCAATTTTTCGGCGAACAAATAAAGGTAGGCTTTTGATCATGGCTTGCCACCACCAACTGCGAGATTTTTTTCGAAATTCTTGATAACCAATATCGCGAGTACAAAGAGTGTCGCCATGCATTATTACAACAGGTTGCTGGTATAGATCAATAACGGTTACTTCAGGTAGTAACTCCATACCACTTTGTTGTGCAAATCGTTTACCAAGTAGAAAGTCTCGATTGCCATGAATAAAATACACTTTGCAGCCCAGTTCAGAAAGGGCGCGTATTGCTTGTGAGATTTCAATTATGAAAGGGCTGTCGTCATCGTCGCCAACCCAGTATTCGAAAAGGTCGCCTAATATATAGAGTACTTGTGCGTTTGGTGCGTCATTTTTTAAAAACGATAAAAAACAGGCCGTAATATCAGGCCTGTTTTGCGCTAGATGTAAATCAGCAATAAAATACGTTAATGCTGATTTATCTATTGTTTGAGAGTTTTCGCTCATCACATACTTCAGGTAAGTAAAACTTACTCGACAATGGTTTCTTCAATTAAAATTTCTTCTTTTGGCACATCGTCATGAAAGCCCATACGACCTGTGTCAACTAAAGTCATTTTGTCAACAATGTCCATGCCTTCAACAACTTTCGCAAATACACAGTAGCCCCAGCCATGCATGTCTTCACTTTTAAAGTTAAGGAAGTCATTATCTACTAAGTTGATGAAAAATTGTGCTGATGCTGAATGAGGGTCTTGAGTACGAGCCATCGCTAATGTACCGCGGGCATTACTTAAGCCGTTATTTGCTTCGTTTTGAATACTAGCACGTGTATCTTTTTCACCCATACCAGAAGAGAAGCCACCACCTTGTGCCATAAAACCTTTAATTACACGGTGAAAAATGGTGCCATTATAGAAACCGTCTTCAGCGTATTGTTGAAAGTTTTTAGCTGTAACTGGTGCATTATCAAAATCTAATTCAATTTTAATATCGCCTAATGTTGTTTTAAATGTGATCATTTGTTGGTTCTCATCAAGATAAAATAAATTAATTGCGCGAATTGTAACTTAATCAATGAAATATTTCTCGGCAAAATTTAGTACTTAATATTCAGTAAAGTGAGCCAAGCTAATGATTCATCGTAATACTTGGGGTACAATTGCGCTAATTCTCGTGTTGAGAATTTAAGAGTTTAATTAAGTGTCCACATCAGATAGGAAAAAAGTACCGTTATGCTACAGATTTATAATACCTTAAGCCGGAAAAAAGAAGTTTTTAAACCGATCACTTCCAACAAGGTAGGTTTGTATGTGTGCGGAATTACAATATACGATCGTTGCCATATCGGCCATGCGAGAACCTATGTTGCTTTTGATATTATTGCTCGATATTTTAAATATTTAGGCTACGACTTAACACATGTTAGAAATATCACTGATGTCGATGATAAAATTATCAAGCGCGCCAATGAAAATGGTGAAAGTTGTGATGACCTTACTTTGCGCATGACTGCGCAAATGTATCAAGATTTTGACGACTTAAACATTATGCGCCCAGATATTGCGCCAACAGTAACAGGCCATATGGATGAAATCATTGCCCTAGTGGTTCGTTTAATTGAGCGTGAACACGCTTATGTTGCCAGCAACGGTGATGTAATGTTCGATGTTAGTAGCTACCCTGACTACGGCAAGCTAAGCCTGCAAAATTTAGATATGCTACAAGCTGGCGCGCGTGTAGATGTTGATGATGCTAAACGTAGCCCGCTAGACTTTGTGTTATGGAAAATGGCCAAACCAGATGAACCAAGCTGGGATTCACCTTGGGGCAAAGGTCGTCCAGGTTGGCATATAGAATGTTCGGCAATGAACAGCAAGCATTTAGGCGAGCATTTTGACATTCATGGTGGCGGCTCAGATTTGCAGTTTCCACATCATGAAAATGAAATTGCGCAATCATGCTGTGCTTTTGATACGCCATACGTAAATTACTGGATGCATGGCGGCATGGTACAAATTAATAAAGAGAAAATGTCTAAATCGCTAAATAATTTCTTCACTTTAAGAAGCGTATTAGATGAATACGATGCAGAAACAGTGCGTTTCTTTTTAACATCTAGCCATTACCGCAGCCAGTTAAATTACTCACAAGATAATTTAACGCAAGCGCGTGCAAGTTTGGAACGAATTTATACAGCACTGCGCGATGTATCGCCAATTAAAGTTGACTTAAAAGGCAACGAGTATGTTGAACGCTTTGAGAAGGCAATGAATGATGACTTTAATTGTCCAGAAGCAATGCCGGTATTGTTTGAATTAGCGAAAGAAATTAATCGTATTAAAGCCGATGATAACGAACAAGCTGGAAAATTAGCCTTTATTTTAGTGTCATTAGGTGAAGTATTAGGTATCGCACAAAATTCACCAGAAGATTTTTTACAAGGTGGCAGTGCCGACAGCGATGAAGCTGCTGAAATTGAAGCACTAATTGTGCAACGTAATGAGGCGCGTGCCAATAAAGATTGGGCAATGGCTGATGATGCGCGTGATAAACTTGCTGCGATGAATGTGATTCTGGAAGATAGCGCCGGCAAAACAACATGGCGTAAAGCGTAAAGCTAGATAGTTCCTTAAAAATAAAAGCCAGTATCAAGGATACTGGCTTTTTTATAACAGGTTTAAAGTGTTTTAACTGCTGTGAAACTCTTCACAAGCAATTAATGTATTTTCCATTAAACTTGCTACTGTCATTGGCCCAACACCACCTGGTACCGGTGTAATATGGCTGGCACTATTTTTAGCTGCGTTAAAGCCAACATCGCCAACAAGTTTGCCGGTGTCTAAACGGTTAATGCCTACATCAATCACAATGGCGCCGTCTTTTATCCATTCACCTGGAATAAACTCAGGCTTACCAACAGCAACAACTAATAAATCGGCATTACGCACTTTAGTTTCTAAGTCTTTTGTGAACCTATGGGTCGTCGTTACGGTACAGCCAGCTAGTAATAGTTCTAATGTCATTGGTCGGCCAACAATATTTGATGCGCCAACTACTACCGCTTCTAAGCCATAAGGAGAAACACCAGTAGAGGAAATTAATTCCATAATACCTTTTGGTGTACAAGGGCGAAGGCCAGGCTGACGTAAAGCAAGCTTGCCAACATTATTGGGATGAAAGCCGTCGACATCTTTGGTTGGATTAATATGTTCAATAATTAAATTGGCATCTAAGCCTTCAGGTAAAGGTAATTGTACGAGTATACCGTCAATTTCATTATCGTTGTTTAATTCATCGATAAGTTGAAATAAATCGTTTTGAGATGTGCTTGGTGGTAGGTCGTAAGAGCGTGAAACAAAGCCAACTTCTTCACAAGCTTTGCGTTTGCTACCTACATATACTTGAGAAGCTGGATCTGAGCCTACTAAAATTACTGCTAAACCCGGAGCACGTAAACCCTTTTTAATACGTTGTTGAACTTTATCTTTAATAGAATGGCGTAGTTGTTGGGCGATCAACTTACCGTCAATAAGCGCTGCAGTCATAATACTTCACAAAAGGTTAAAAAAACGCGCGTATTTTCGCATATAAATGTAGGCATTTATAGCAGCTAACGCTAAAGAGTGCTGAAAATAGTCAACATCACTGAATTGTGCGGAAATTAGACTAAAGGGAGTTTAATTCCTTTTAATGACTGTTATTTTAACCAAGGTGCTGTAAAAGTGAGCGAACAAACATTTATTTCAAAAAAGTGTTTGACGCGCCACGGCCAACTAGGTAATATCCGCACCCGTTGAGAACGCAAGCGTTTTTGGCAAATGTCGGTGATTAGCGCAGCTTGGTAGCGCACTTGGTTTGGGTCCAAGGGGTCGCAAGTTCGAATCTTGCATCACCGACCACTTTTTCATTTTTTGAATGAAAAAGGAATGAACTTTCTATATAGTTAAGTTTGTTCAGCATCTGTAGGTAATGTGCGCCCTTAGCTCAGCTGGATAGAGCAAGTATTACCCCCTAGGGTATTACCTATCTTTAACAAGTGTAGAGTCTTTGCTAGGTGTAGGGTAGGTAACTTTACCCATCTTCTGATAAAAGTTACCACAGTAGGTAACGTGTCTATTTTGTATTAAAAATCAAATTATCCACTTTATTTACAATTAAATTTTAGTTATTTATTATATAAATAATCAAAGGTTCGTTAGCTCAGTTGGATAGAGCATCCGCCTTCTAAAAGTAAAATTTGGGCCTTATTGGTGAAAACCTCTAAGTGTAAGATGTCAAATTCAGGGAAACCTTCCATGTAATGATGATGGCAATCCTGAGCCAAGCCTTGCGAAAGTGAGGAAGGTGCAGAGACTAGACGGCATCCACCTAAAGCGCAAGCAATGGTGAAGGGATAGTCCAGCGCACGAAGCCGCAAGGTGGCAGTGAAAACTGTAGTGTGATGAAGCGGAGGGTCACAGGTTCGAATCCTGTACGGACTGCCATTTTCTTTTATTTAGCTTTTAGCTAAGTATCTCATTAATTATATTATTTTTCTTAAATATATCTTCTGATATAAAAAATACTCCATTAAAGCTTCTATAAGTCAATTTCGAGCACTTAATTTAATTTTAAGTACAATAAGTTGCTTAGCATAAATTATCACTTAAATCGTATCCTGGCTTTAGATGAGTATGATTAGTTAAAGTATTTTAAATTTATTCTCCTTTAATTCCCTTGAGCCAAGCCCAAAATATCTATTCTTGTGCATTGCACTATCGTTTACGCGATGTGAACTAAGTAAAAAAAGACGCTGGCTTATTAGGCAGGTCATCAATCTCTCAGGCGATAAATAATCTTCTTTTGAATGTCATTCAATTTCACTCGTACATTTACCTGTATTTTGTAAATTCAAATCACACTTGTGATAGATAAATTCCTGCTCACTTTTTTTATGTATGTTTTATTTATAAAACAATGCCAAATGATATTTAGAATATTTATTTTTTAGTATAGATTTCAATCTATTAACTATGAGAAAATGATTGTTAGGAGTTAATTAATAGGAGATAACATAAAAAAATATTATTGAGGTAATAAAATGAGCGTAAATTGTTTTTATAAAAGTGAATTAAAAGAAGAGTTGCAGAAAGAGCTACTTCGTCATAAAAATTTTAGCATTAAAGATCAGGAAATCCTGCACTTTATGTTATTTGAAATACTTAAAGAGTACGAGTTTTCAAAAATTTTAATTCAGCAAAATGTAAGTGTTGCTGGTGACGAAGGCATCGAATATTTATATTTTATTGACGGTCAGTACTTACCGTTCCACCAACGAAAAGATTTCGCTAGGTATGTTTTCAACAAATCTAAATTTGCGACAGATTTAAAAATGTCTTTTCAATATCACAATCGCTATGGCGAAGTCCTTATTAAATTTCTAGAATCTGCGACAGCAGCATTAGTTGATTATGCTGTTTCTGGTGTATTTAAAAATATAGTAAATAATGGAGGGCTATTTGTTACTCCGACAATGGAAACGGATTAATGTGAATTCAACCCTCCTAATTATTGGGAGCTGGTCATACGGAATAATACAGGTTAATGGTGAACTACTTAAACTCAAAGTAAATAGCACTTAAGGCAGCTAATACGCTGTTAAAATTAGCTGTTGTTTATTTGTTTTTTAAATTAACTTAAAAATGGAAAATATGTACCAATATTTAATATTTTTCACCATTATATTCATCCGTTAATAAACAACACTCTTTCCTTGAAGAAAGGTATATATTTGCCTAGCTAAACCTACCAAAGTCAGGTAACGTTATTTTGATATAAATTTAATTATCAAATTCAAAAAAGGGAAGTAGTATGACTGGGAGTAGTTCTAGAGGTTCATCTGGCGCTGGTGGTGGTTCAACGTCACCAGAATATTGTTCAACGTTGAGCTTTGAGTCTATTGTTAATAGTCCAGATCCATTGGTTGTTCAAAAAATAGAGGTACATGATCCTATTGCTGTAGAGTTAATGCAGAGTCAAGGAACCGAAGTGGTTGCACTTATTTTCGGTGGTGAAGTCTTAGGTGGCTTAGTCCATTATGGTGATAGGCTAAAACAGTGTATTCACAGCGGGTTTGAATTTCAGGGAACGGTTAGGTCGGTAAATCAAGGGCTTATTAAAGTATTCATAGAACCAAAGGATTGATACTATGGCGATTCATATTTTAGGTGGCGTATATAAAGAGATATGTGCGTGGCCAGAACGATTTCATCTACTAGGCTCTGCTGGTAGGGCTGCGCAATGCATTACGCATTTATCTCGCGATACCGATGTCACACTTCATGCTCAAATAGCAGAAGAAGATGAACAAAAGCTAAATGAGGTATTTGCATTTTCTAGATGTAAATTAAATATATCCTACCAAGAAAAAACGATAGAGTTTTTTTATGATCATCCCTTAGCTACACCAAAAATTTATCCTGATCCGGCAAAATTTTTCGAGTTACCCATTTATACCGAACATGACGCTAATGGTGGAAATGTTGTTTTATTTGGGATGATAGAGAGCACACCATCTGTACAAGCGGATACCCTAATATACGATCCCCAAAATGCGAGAAATCCTCAATTATTATCTCAAATGGGCTGTACGGGAAAACGTGTTATTTATGTCTTAAATGAGAATGAGTTGTCGCATTTTTATAATGGCCATAGTGGTGCTAGCAGCGATAGTTTTGAAGACAGAGTTAGATGGCTTCTTGACCATGAGCGTGCCGAGTGCGTAGTTGTTAAATGTGGCGCTCAGGGGGCTTATGTATATGCGGGAGAATCTAATATAGGGTGGATACCTGCTTATGAGACATTTACGGTAGATCCTATTGGTTCAGGAGACGCTTTTGTCGCAGCTTTTTCGTATTTTAAGTTAATAAAAGGTTTGGATCATGTCGAAGCTGCTCGATATGCCAGTATTTCGACAGCTTTTTATGTGCAAAATGGAATTTTGACCGAAGAAGAGCATTTAGACGAATTTGCAAAGTCATTGAAGGAACATACCCCTGAAAAAGTGACTAAGAAAGTTTACCTTGCTGGACCATTTTTTAGTGTTTCTCAAATGTGGTTGATTAACGAAGCTAAAGCCAACTTAGAAGCTTTTGGCTTTGATGTTTTCTCGCCTTATCATGAATTAGGTATTGGACCTGCTGAATATGTTGCACCTAAGGATATAGCAGCAATTGATGATGCTGATATCATTTATGCAATATTTGATGGGCATGATCCAGGCACTTTATTTGAGATCGGTTATGCGATCAAAGCTGATAAGAAAGTCATGGTATTTTCAGAGCAAAGTGCAAAAGAACAGCTCAAAATGTATCAGGGTACAGGATGTATCATTGAAAACGATTTTGCGACATCATTGTATAAATTGTCTTGGTTATAAAATATGACTAAGGAAGCGTTATTATTATCAGGCGGTATGGATTCATCGTCGATAGCCTATGTTAAAAGACCTGACTATGCGATCAACATAAATTATGGACAAAGATCAGCTAAAGCTGAAAGGGTAGCAGCAGGGGCCGTATGTAGTTCTCTTAATATAAAGTTAATTGAACTTGATATTGATTGTTCTGTGCTAGGGAGTGGAGATTTAAAGGGAACTAAAGCACTTGAAATTGGCTCTGAAAGTGATTGGTGGCCATATAGAAATCAACTCTTAATTACGTTGGCGGCAGCTAAAGCTGTGGAACTTGGCTGTACAGCTCTATTTATTGGCACTGTAGCATCAGATGGCCATCATAAGGATGGTACAGTGGAGTTTATTCGATTAATGAATGAGCTTGTTTCATACCAAGAGGGAGCGTTAAACATAATTGCTCCTGCAATAGGTTATGATGCGTTGAGCTATATTGAGCAAAATGTTGTACCGTTGAAATTACTAGCCTTAACGCATTCTTGCCATAAGGCTAACTTACCGTGTTGCCAATGCAGAGGGTGTTATAAACATCAAAATACTATGGAAGATTTAGGGCATTATGTCTATGACGCAGAATGAACCTAGGTTAAAGAATACTGTGTCTCCAGTATTACCATTAAAGTTCGAGGTGCGAGAAACAACTCTGTTAGATGTACCGACAAAATTGAGTATAACGCCATTTATTGAAGTTCTTGAAACTAGGAAAAGCGTTAGAGAATTTAATTCATTGAGTTTAGTTTCTATAGGACATTTACTCTATTTATCAAATAGAGTAAAAGGTGCTTCTGTAAATGAATTTGGTCATACAATTGAGAGCACAAATATTGCTTCACCTGGCTCTTTAAACGCTACGCGTTGTGTACTTAGATCGCCTGAAAATGGAAATTGGTATCACTATAACGCACGAAAGCACCTGTTGGAGTTGCTATCGGTGTCGAGTGAAAAGCTTGATGAGTTTTCACAGTCTTGTTTTAGCCTAATTGAAAACTCAGTAAATGCTTGGTTAATATGGTATGTAAATGATATTGAATTATTGGAAAGCAAATATGATGATCCCATTACACTTGCCTATAGGGATGCTGGTGGGATTGCGACAACGCATGGCTTAGTTAGCCAATATTTGGGTTTGAATTATTGTCAGATAGGGCTTCACGGATTTAATGAAGCCCAATATATATTAAATGAGCGCAAGTTGATTGGTGTCGGAGTGGCTCTTTTGGGGTGACCAACCTTTGATGATTGACGTGTTTTTGTCGTTTCTTGATTCTAATAATCTTTTAACAGAGCTGCTCTGTTGCATTTCAAACCACATTACGGCATCAAGTTCTGAAGTTTTAACATGCATAGATTCTGCTAGTTTAACGAAGATATCCTCAAGTTTTTCATAATGTCTTTCTACCGTCATTTTATCGTCAAAGAAGCCACCTAATAGACCTGCTCTGTAGATGTGAATATCTAAAATAGCAACATCATCTGCGTCTAGCCAGTTACGGGCAACCCATGAAGCTGTTTTAGGGCCAATGCCCTTAATTTCCATGAGCCAATTTCTTAGCTTTTTCCCTGTATCAATAGGGGCTTCATTATTATTTAATTTACTTAGAGCATGAAATAAGTAGTTGGCTTTCTGTTTAGCAAATCGGTACTTAATTGATTTTTCACCGATATCAATTGGCATTGAAAGCCAATTGTATAATTGTTCTTCAGTAGGTGTTTTTTCTTCAAAAATACCAAACGATGCCATATGTTCAAAAGCTGCAACGCCAGTAGCTGCGGGAATTCCATGTCCACCTAATAGGCATGCACCAACTTCTTCTTTTAGCGTTCGACCTAATTTATATTGGACGGTATTATTTTCTAGTCGATTCGACATTACTTTATAAAACCAGTAGGCAACGGTAGGAAAGCCTATGGCGCTCCCCCATTTGACACCGGGTATGACATCTTCATTTTCATTTGGAATATATATTTCTACTACGCTTTTTCCAACTTCTACAAATGCTTTTTGATAATTCATTTTAATCACCTTAAATAGTGAACTCTGTATTCAGCCATTCCATAAACGCAGATCTTTCCAGAGGGTTCATATCCCTGATTTTTTGTTGAAGTCTTACTTGTCTTCTTTTAATTGTTTGTCTTTCTCTAAAACAATTTCCTAGGTAACGTGAATCGTGCAATTTTGTTGGTTTTTCAAAGTTAAACCATACACACTCTGTCGCTTTACCATTTTGTGTCTGACTGCTGAAACTATATAAGTTCCAATCTTTTAAATAATGTTTATATAAATCGCTTTCATAACCAGAGATCATGACCATGCATTTCTGTTGAGTGAGAAATTGAAGTAATTTCTCATGCTGGTTATCACTGTATTCATGGCGATAAATCTTTGTCTTTCGTCTGGTAGAAGCAACATAAGGTGGATCACAATATATGAGTGTTTCCTTGCATAAGCTTTCATTCTCAAGTAACTGGATAGAATCCATGTTTCTTAAGGTGACATTTTGCATGTCATCGATGTTATCAATACAACTTCTGTTGATATCGTTTCCGATATTAATTTTTGCTGCTAATTTATTCTTGATAACGATGCCAGATCCTAAAAACGGCTCGATATATTTTTTATGTGGAGGCATCAAATTAATTAGATGCTGATAAGTTTTCCCTTTGCCACCTGGATACATAAATTTTTTATTATTGCTTTACCATTAATTATATTATCGTCAAAAATGACGATGATTGCAAGCAATGTTTGTGGATTAATGTAAACCAAAGGAGTAATGAATATTTAGGTTATTCATTTCAATGGAATTTAGTTTGCCTAATGGGTAGGTAGCATGTTATTTATTAATAAATAACAAAAATTTTAAAAAAAACTTCCTATGTATAAGAGATTATCCGCATCAGTTTCTAAGTATTTTAAAAGTCTCAGTAAATGGGACTGGATAATCCTTATTTCTTTTTTAGGTGTTTTTTTCCTTTCATGGGGATCGGAAGTTTATGCGGTATCCAAAGCTGATGAATCCGTAGTACTTCCAAAAATATCTGATTTTATTGTGCCAGAAGTTGCATATAAGTTTCTATTAGTCTCATGTTTACTCGTTTTCATTTCTAGTGTAGTTCGTTTTATTACAAATGATTCTAGTGATAATTCATGGCGTTATTTGGCTATTGTTGCATTTTCTATTGTTGGCTCGGTAGTTGTTGCGTTGATCACAAGTGAAAAAACTATGCCTGGAATTTGGGCTTTAGCGTTAGGGTTACTTCATTTAGGGTATTGGTGTTGGAGGCGAGAGCATATTGAAACGTCGATATATCAAACCTCAATCAAGACAACAACAGAAAGATTAGATCGAGTTGTTAATCTCATGCCGAATGAAATTGCTTTTAAAGTGATGGGCAAGGAAACAACTGCTGCTTACGGCACTTTATCAGTGCTTTCTAAGATGTCTATTTTTGCAGAGAAGATAGAGGATAAAGCGTTTATTGCTGAAATAGCACGTGATCAAATTAAAAAAGCGCTTAAGTCAATGTGTCATATAGCATCGCTATGGACAGTATCTGAGGCGCGATTGTTTGAAGCCAATATCATGCTGGTTAAGTCTTCTGGGGAGATTAAGGAATTAGATAACCTAGACAAAGCGTTTGAACGCGGCAAGTATTTTTTCCCTGATATGACATCATTAGACAATATGCCGGATATGTGTGAAAAAGTTTTGCATGTTGTTCCTGAATTAGCAATAAGCAATGAAGATAGTGAGGATAAAGTTGATATATCTCCTTTACTTCTTCCTGTAGGAATAAAATCTACAATACACCCTGGAATTATTAAAGGAGCGCCTGAGGCCGCAGAAACGGGGTTAATTAGATCTATCGAAAATGTGCATAGTATTATTGATGGACTACCTAACAATTATGTCGATGAACAAAAGAGAAAAATTGAAGAGTATTTTGAAGGACAAGATAAATGTGGTTCGATTCTCTCCATACCATTAGCAATTTTTCACAGCCCGGATAAAGATCTTGTAGGTGATGAAAATCAGAATTCTACAGTGACTGTTGACGCAGTTATTAACCTTTATAGGCCGGAAAAAGGGTTGATTAAGTCGGTAGCGTTGTTTCAGGATTTCACCAAACCCCTTGTATTACTTATAGGAAATCTGTTATATTTATATGAGGAGAATGTTGAAGCTCTGAAGACAATAGAGTCTGAAAAAGTGGAAAACTCTTCGAATGATGCAGTATCCGAGTCGGAAGAAATTGACACCGAAGTGGGAACTGTTCCTGAATAAACTGGTCTAATAATATGCTAGTTTTAATAAATAGGTGATTTATGAGTAAAGATAAGAAATATAAAAACGCTCAGCCTACGACTTTTTATGTAGTAGAGCCGTCTGCTGAAAGTCAAACTAATCAGGAGCGTTTTGCTAGCCTGAAAAAGCAATATCAAAAAATGCTTGCACTTCAGGAGATACAGATGGAAGAAAGTGAAAAACTTGTAGCATCTGTGTATAGGTAAGTAGGGAATTCACAAAGGAAAGGCGCTTTTAGAGCGCCTTTTTTGTTTTAATTTTCAATAAAAACAACAGGTTCGTTGAAGTTCAAACTTTGATCTAGAGCCATTGGGATAAGCCATTGTAAGTTTGGGATGATGTTTTTGGGAATATCACTCACACTGACGAGAAAAACTTTTTCTTTTTCCACTGTCCTTGCTTTGAATGCTAGATCAGAAATAGCAAAAAACACATCTAATTCAAAATAGTTTGGTTTTGTCAGGTGTGCAAAACGTGTCCAGTTATTCTCACTGATGAAAACATCAGTCTCTTCTTCACACTCTCGTACCATCGCTTGAATAGGGGACTCACCACTTTCAATTTTGCCACCAACACCGTTGAATAACCCCTTTTGCCATTCAGGAGATAACTTTTCTAATAAGACAACATGCTTTAAGTCTTTTGAAAATATAAATCCAGTAACATAGTTAAGCACTGTAATTCCTCCACTGTTATTTTATGGCCGTTAAGTTTTGAAATTCTTCTAGTGCAAATTGGTCGGTCATACCACTGATATAATCGATTAGTAACCGAGTTCTTGCGTATAGCTCCATCATTTTATCATTATTAGAAGGTGATCCATTAGAGAATATTTCTTTTATGTCCTCTTTATATCTGCCTTTATGCTTGCTTGATAATTTGTGGTAAAGCCTAGTTTCAATTGGGTGTGATTTTAAGGTGTTATTTTCAACTAAATCTTTGAATTCAGTGTAAGTTAATTCAATAAGAGGTGTGTATATATTGAGCAAACCAGAGATTACAGCAAATCCTTTTAGCTCAAGGTTTTCGACTTCTCGGTGATTGAACACGTTATTTACAGCTATTTTTCTGAAAGTCTCAGTTGCAAGGTTATATTCATCACTGCCATCTAAGAGTGATTCATCGAGTTCACCATGAAAAACTTGTTCATGGTTGTCTATAAACCTTTTTGCTGCATATTTTGATAGGTCATTTACAAGCGTTGTACGTAATGTGAGTATATATGCATGTTCTTTATTATGGTCTTCGTTTAGGTAATTTTTATATGCTTTTTGGGCTATTTTAAGCAGGTAACCACCTTCAACTACATCACTTTTAACATCAGGATCTTCTTTAAAATTATTCCAAGTTTTGCTTATTTCATTGTGAAGTTGATCAACAGTTAAGATCCCCTTATCAACAGCGTCATCTAGATCGGCAATACAGTAAGAAATATCATCAGCAGCTTCCATTATGTAAGTTAAAGGGAAACGACAGCCATCCTTAATAGATAATTCTTTTTGTATATCTTCAAATAGCTTCTGTTCTGAAAAATAAAACCCTGGTTTTTTCTTTCGGTAATAGAACGTATCTTTTTTCTTGGGCTTATCTTCGTATGCTCCGCGAGTATATTTAAGAAGGCAAGCTAATTGAGTATAGGTAAGGTTAAGTGATTGAAGGTTGTGTAACAGTCTTATTGCTTGTGCATTCCCTTCAAAGTTTGATAAATCTTTTACCAACTTATTATAATCAGGTTCATCTGAAAAGTTTGTTTTGAAGACTTCTGTAAGGGTTTTATTTCCCCATAAATTAATGGCTTCTTCACCAAAGTGCCCAAATGCTGGATTACCGATATCATGAAGTAAACATGCAACTTCAATGGCGCTAACGAAGCCATCAATGTTTTCGGCTAACCCTAAGTTCTCAAGTTGCTCTTGTTGTGCAAGTTTTTTTAAAACAGTTTTACTGATGTATCGACCAACCTGCTGTACTTCTAATGAGTGAGTTAATCGGCTTCTTACTGCTGCATTGGTTTCTAAGGGAAATACTTGTGTCTTTTGTTGCAAGCGCCTTACAGCGGCAGAGTTAATAGCGCGACCCCGGTCACTCTCCATCTCTTCGTTAAAACATCTACCTTGAATGGAAGACGAACGAGCGCGAATTGTTTTTAATTTCTGATTGTAATTCATAACAACAAAGTCCATTTGACAGGGTGAGTAAAATTTTTAATATACAGTAGTTTAACTATTTAATAGTAAATGTACTACAAACTGTTTTTCATATTACTAAAAGTGAAATTTAGTGTAATAATAGGCATGACTTTGTATGTGTTATCATATGAAGTAAGGCCGTATCAAAGAGGCCAGTTCCCACATTAGCGGACGAAATGGATTTACTTTGAGTAGTTAGTTAATTCGCATAGCGGATCATTTTCCAATAAAAATTTACTCGACAAAAAGAGCGTGGGCTTTTTGTTGCGTATTTTTGTATTGGTGAAAACATGTCGCTTAATAATGAAGACTTGCTTAACAATGTTAAAAGGCAAGCAAAAAGGCTCTCAAAAAAACTATCTATTCCGCTTGGCCAAAGCCAAGAAATGTTGTCCTATGTTGTTTATGGTTGTGATAGTTATGGACAGTTAATTTCATTGCTGAAGTCTGACTCCTTTGAAAATAAAAATTTGATATTAGCGGCTTTACACCCTAAAGCAGAAGACTTCCTTCTGAAATTTCTCAATACTGATATGAATAATATTTTGTCTCGCTTTAAAGAAAGGGTTGAAAATATAAAAATAAATGAAAATACTGTTGTTGAAATTTTCGGTATTGAACTAACTGATTTCAAAAGGAAAACAAAATAAAATCCTTTTAAATTATACAGATATGTATAATTACGCCCTGTTTACAACAACATTTTACTCATTTATATTGGTAATGAAGGCTGAACGGACAGCCTATGCCTACACATATTTATAATTAAGTATGAACGATGAAGCAGAGCATCCGTAAAAATTTGGTTTTCATAATTAACAAACTGGCGTTAGTAGGCTGTTGTTTGTTTTAATTTATGGATAACTAAATGATCACATCAGACACATTAACCCTAAAGTTAACACTCCAATCTAAACTTCTTGCAAAATCCCTAAATTTACCTGAATCATTTGGTTATGATTTATTAGCAACAAGTGTCTACCAACATATAGACTTTGAAGATTTATGCGACTCAATAGCTGAATTTAATTATGCATCAAGTTTTGGGGCTTTATCAGAATATCAAAAGTTAAAATACTTATTGATATGTGAAGTGGAAGATAAAGAGTTAATTAAAGATCTTCATTTAGAAATAGAACACATGGCGATTCGACTAGAATCGAAGACAGTAATAAATATTTCTAAAATTGATCTAATATCAAACCTATTCAAATTATTTGGTCTCGAAAATGAGTCAAAATACATTGTAGATGCCGAGCATATTGAATTTAAATGGCGACCTTGTTTTGATTCATTGCAAGATAATCAAGCTGTTTTAAGCACTGATTTGTTAATCAATGAAATACCATTCCGTTTTCTAGCAACAAAAGTTTCATTTGATGAGTTCTCTGTTGATAACGTAAAGCATTCACTTCATACAGATCTAGTACAATCAGATGACTCATCTGCTAAAACAAACGAAGAAAGAATAAAAATAGATGAACATATAAAATGGGTAGCTGATAGCTGTGACTGCTTATCAAATTTTGAATCAGATACTCCTGACCGCAATCCTTCTTATTTTAAAATAAATAACCAAAACTATCTGGTATATGGTTTCCCATTATCACCACATTTGTCGATCACTGACATTGGACACGCCCCCAATATTAATATTCGGATAAAAGATACTGAAGAAAAGCAGGTGTTTATTTTAAACTTAGGAAGTGAAAGATTAACTCTTGAGTGCCTTTTTCTGAACAAAATCGAGGACGATGAAAAGTGCTATTCATCGAAAAACCAATGGATTAATGATTCACTTTTATCTCGTAAAGATGCATGTAAATTTCGAATTGTTTTCAATAACTCCTATTACCTAATGATCTTGCGACCTTTTGCACACGTAGATTGGCTGGTGAATGCACTATGAAAACATTCTTAAAAGAAGCAACAGTATTAAGTGTTTTTGATTTCCATAATGGTGAGAAAATATTTCTTGGGGAAATGTTATTCGGTATTGTTCATTCAGATCATACGTATCGATTTCCCGCAGGTCAACGAATAATAACATCACTAATTCAATTACAAAATAATTTTGAATTTATTACAAAAAGTGATAATTGCTATGTCACTGAAGATAAACCCGAAAGTTTTGAGTTGAGATTATCTGAATTTGTAGTCATGAGACATTTGTTGCTTTCACCTGCTGAAGTAATTGAAGCAAGAGAGAAATTAGAGCGTGAAGATGCAAAACGATTACATTGAACGGTGGTCAAATGAAACATAATCAAAGGGCAACAATAACCTCAGTCGATCATCTCAATGAAAATTTTGAAGTCAAAGTAAATAGGTGCCCAACTGCATTTGAAGATGATTCAGATAGCAGTGTATTATTTTCACTGCCAAAAGATAAATTCAGTGACTATTTTGAAGTCGGTGATTTGATTGAATTCAAAAGCCTGGGTAGTTCCAGCCTAGAAATTGCCAACTTAAGCTGTAAGGTGCTTAGGCCAGCTAAGCTTAAACGCGAGCTAAACTCAATATTGAGGCGGTTAGATGATGATCATCATCCGTTGAAACGATGCATTTTATTAACCGAAGATAGCCTTGTTTTATTGTCTGTAGACAAGAACACTGAAGAGTTAACGCTATTAAAAAATCAGCAAAAAAACTTAGAGTAATTATGAAAAATTTTGAAGATAAAGTTGTTAAAGTGATCTCTAAACTAACTTGTGATGGTTGTGGAGAACAAGCAACTCAAGATGACTACGAATTTCATGAGTTTATAAGTATTGATCATAAATGTGGCTATGGAAGTATTCACGGTGATGGCAATCAAATCAGTATTGATCTCTGCCAGAAGTGCTTTGCTGATATGTGCGGTGATAGTTTAACCGTTATTGAGCCTAATGATGAAAAGCATGATAGTTGTTCACGAATTGATGTAAAAGATATTTTGTCAGCAAATAAAATAAGTAATCAGGAAGAGTTAACGTCTGCGTTAAAGCGGCTTGATCAACTGTGGGATGCTCAACACCTTTCAGAATCTGGAGGTGAGTTTCATCAACTAGTTGACTTGATTACTGCTTTTGAAGGGAAAAGCTGGGATTCATATTTTGGAACAGTTTATGCCGCATCAGATGATTTTATGTCGGAGCGTGCAATTACTGTTGGTAAATCTTAACAAAGTGGTATTAACAGTAGTAGGTGTTAACGATTTATATTCTGCCTGCATAACCCTAAAAGGATTAACTATCTAAAGATTTTATGATCCCACATGCTTCAATAGTATTGTTTGAACCACAAGCACTTGCCATCTGTTGTAACTCTGCTTTAAGCGCTCTTAATTCTTTCATGCGCTTATTCACTAATGCGAGTTGCTGATCAATTAATGCATTAACGCTAGAGCAGCTTTCTTCTGGCTTATTTTTTAATTCGATAAGACGTTTAATATCATTGAGTGATATATCTAGGCTGCGACAATGTTTTACGAATTCCAATTGTTTTAGTGCTTTACTATCATACAGCCTAAAATTACCTTCTGAACGGTTTGGATTTAACAGCAATCCTTCTCTTTCATAATATCTAATTGTCTGTATTGAACAACCTGATTTTTTTGAGAACTCGCCTATTTTCATAAAATTCCCTAACAAACTTGACTCTATAGTTACTATAGGATTTATAGTAATAATATACAAGTTAACCGGAGTATAAAATGGCTGAGAAATATTTAAATAATACGAATGTTGTTAATTTTGAACACAAGAATATCCAATCTCTTATTAATAAACGAGGGTGGAAAAATTTGGATGATTTCAACAAAATTGGTGCCGCTTATCAGTTTGTAAAAGATGAGATTCTCTTCGGCTATAATGAAAGCGATGATATTGCAGCAAGCGATGTGCTAGCAGATGGTTATGGGCAATGTAATACTAAGGGTAATCTATTAATGGCACTCTTGCGTGGATTAGGTATCCAGTGTCGTTTCCATGGTTTTACCATTGATCAGCAATTACAAAAAGGTGCCATTCCCAGCTATATATTTTGGCTAGCACCTAAATATATTATCCATAGTTGGGTAGAAGTTTATTTTGATGGGCACTGGATTAATTTAGAGGGCTTTATATTAGATAGGCAATACTTAACCTCACTACAGCAGAAGTTTAACCAAGAAAAAGATGATTTTTGTGGTTATGGTGTTGCGACAAAGTGCTTTTCATCACCAGATACAGATTGGCGTGGAGAGGATACCTATATTCAAAAAGAAGGTATCCATGACGACTTTGGACTTTATAATTCCCCTGATGAATTTTACCTAGAAAAAGGCACAAATTTATCAGGAGTAAAACGTTGGTTGTATCAACGCGTGATCCGTCATTTGATTAACATGAATGTATCAAAAATTAGAAATACAAAAGCACTGGAGGTACAAAATGCACAACCATAGTCACAGTCACCATCATGAAAAAAACGACCGCATTGGTTGGGCGTTTTTTCTTAATGTGATATTTACTATTATTGAATTTATTGGCGGTTGGCTAACCAACAGTACCGCGATAATGGCTGATGCAGTTCACGATCTTGGTGATAGTCTTTCAATAGGTTTTGCGTGGATTTTAAGTCGTTTTTCAGATAAAGAAGCATCAGACAAATTCAGTTATGGTTATCGCCGACTTACACTTTTTGGTGCATTGGTAAATAGTATCGTTTTGATTATTGGTTCTATTTGGGTTTTATTTGAAGCAATACCGAGGTTGTCCAATCCTGAAATGCCTGTAGTTGAGGGGATGCTGGGACTTGCCATACTCGGTGTTGTCGTTAACGGATATGCGGTATTTAAATTAAAAGCGGGTGAAACACTAAATGAAAAAGTGCTGACATGGCATCTACTTGAAGATGTACTTGGCTGGGTTGCTGTTCTTATTGTTTCTGTCGTACTTTTTTTTGTTGAACTGCCAATTTTAGACCCTTTATTATCAATTGGCTTCACGCTATTTATCTTATTTAACGTTTTTAGAAACTTGAAATCAACGTTGGTACTTTTTCTTCAAGCGGCACCAGAAAAAGAGACCCAAGAACGTATTAAACAATCATTAATGGAATTTCCAGAAGTTAATGGTATCCATCACATGCACTTTTGGTCACTAGATGGTGAAAGTCACGTTTTAACAGCTCATCTTGAGCTGAGTGACAACTTTGAAGTTGAAAACTTAATTAGACTTAAACAAGAAGTTGCAACTAAATTAGCTTCCTATCATTTATCGCATACGACGATAGAGTTTGAGTTTTTAAATGAAAGTTGCCGAGACGATGCGAATTAAACTTTAAAAGTTGAAATAAAAAAGATTAAATATAAAAGCAGCTTAAACATAAATTAAGCTGCTTTTGGGGCATTAAATTTCGTCAGATTGCTGTTTACTAATCTCTGAGCCATGCGCCCACTGATATAAAACAGGTAATACAAACAAAGTTAAAATGGTAGAAGATACAATACCGCCGATAACAACTGTTGCTAGTGGTCGTTGTACTTCTGCTCCAATTCCAGTGTTTAGCGCCATTGGAATAAAACCTAAACTTGCAACTAGTGCCGTCATTAAAATAGGTCTTAAACGAATGATGGCACCTTCAATGATCGCTACGTAAAGGTCGCCTTTTTCATGCCAAAGATCTCGAATAAAAGCCAACATAACCAAGCCATTTAATACGGCGACACCAGATAGGGCTATGAAGCCGACACCTGCCGAAATTGATAAGGGCATGTCTCTTAAATAAAGTGAAAATACGCCCCCTGTTAATGCTAAAGGCACGCCACTGAAAATGATTAATGCATCTTTTAATGAACCAAATGCGATAACCAAAATACCTAAGATAACAACTAATGTGATCGGTACAACTAAGCTTAATCTTTTACTCGCTGACTCTAGTTGTTCAAACGTTCCACCATAATCAAGCCAGTATCCTGCTGGGATTTCTCCTTCCTGATTAATTTTAGCTTTCACTTCTTTGACAAAACCGCCTAAATCTCTACCACGTACATTGACGGTAACCACAACTCTTCTTTTTCCGTTCTCACGGCTAATTTGAGCGGGTAAAGACTCTGATTTAAGCTCTGCAACTTCTTCAAGTGGCACATAGTTACCACCCTCAAGCGGAAGCGGCAGGTGCTTCAAGCCATCGATATCTGTTCTTGTTTGCTCTGGTAGGCGAACAACTAACTCAAATCTTCTGTCACCTTCATAAATGATCCCCGCAGATTCACCGCCAATTGCAGTAGCAACCCAGTCTTGCAGTTCGGTAACGCTCAAACCATACCTACCAAGCGCTTCTCGTTTAGGAATTACTGATAAAGATGGAACACCTGTGACCTGTTCCATTCGGGCATCAGCAGCACCGTCCACGGTGTTCACAATATTTAGAATATCTTTTGCGGTAAGTAATAACCGATCCAAATCATCCCCAAATACTTTGATACCCACGTCAGCTCTAACACCAGAAATCAATTCGTTGAAACGCATTTGAATAGGCTGAGTGAATTCATAGTTGTTGCCCGGAATGTTTTTTAGCACCTCTTCCATTTCTTCAACTAATTCACTCTTTGGCTTTGAAGGTTCGGCCCAATCTTTACGTGGTTTTAAAATAACAAAGATATCAGCAATACTCGGTGGCATTGGATCAGTTGCTACTTCTGGTGTGCCGATGCGCGAGAATACTTTATCAACTTCAGGAAACGCTTTAATACGTTGCTCAAGTACTTCTTGCATTTCTACTGATTGCTCTAGGCCAGTCGATGGAATTCTTAATGCCTGTAGTGCAATATCACCTTCATTTAATTGAGGAACAAATTCTGCCCCAAGCGTAGTTGCTAACCAAAGGCTATACCCCATTAACAGCGTTGAAAATGAAACAATAATCCAACGAAATTTCATCGCCATTTTTAACAATGGTTCATAAATAGACTTGGTTGAACGAATAACAACACTTTCTTTTTCGCTGATTTTACCTTTCATAAACACAGCTACAGCAGCAGGAACCAGTGTAACTGAAAGGATCATTGCGGAAATTAACGCCATAACGACAGTTGCCGCCATAGGGTGGAACATTTTCCCTTCAACGCCAGTTAGCGTGAAAATGGGTATGTATACCACTGTGATAATGGCTACACCAAACAGGCTTGGACGTATGACTTCTGAAGTGGCTTCAAAAACAGTATTTAGTCGTTCCCTTAGGTCTTGCCTATGACCGTTGTGTTGCGCCTCAGCTAACCGACGAACAGAGTTTTCAACGATGATGACAGCCCCGTCCACTATCAAGCCAAAGTCCAATGCGCCGAGACTCATTAAATTGGCAGATACTCCTGCTTGCACCATACCTGTGATTGTCATTAACATGGAAATAGGGATAACAGCAGCGGTAATGAGAGCTGCACGTAAATTTCCAAGTAGAATAAATAACACAACAATAACTAAAAGCGCACCTTCAACGAGGTTTTTGGTAACGGTTGCAATCGCTTTATCTACTAACGTTGTTCTGTCGTAAACAGGCTCTGCGGTAATGCCCTTTGGCAGAGATTTTTGTATTTCGCTGAGCTTATGTTCCACTTCTAAAGCAACGGTGCGAGAATTCTCACCAATCAGCATCATGGTTGTACCAAGCACTGTCTCAATGCCATTACGAGTAGCAGCCCCTGTTCTAAGTTCTTTGCCTATAGCAACATTGGCAACATCACTTATTTTTACAGGAATACCATCGTTCTTTTTGATGATGACATTGAGGATCTCATCTATTGTCGCTAGTTGCCCAATGGAGCGTACTAAAACTTGCTGTCCGTTTTGCTCGATATAACCCGCGCCACGGTTATCATTATTTTTACGTAATGCATCAGATATTTCTTCAAAGCTCACACGATAAAAAAGTAATTTTTCAGGTTTCGGTGTTATGTGATATTGCTTGTTGTAGCCGCCGATACTGTTGACCTCAATGACGCCTTTAACTTGAGCCAATTGCGGTTTAATGATCCAGTCTTGTATTTCTCTTAAGGCAATAGCGGTATAAGGCTCTCCATTAGGCATTTTAGCGTCAGGAGAAGCTTGCACTGTATACATAAATATTTCGCCAAGCCCTGTAGAAATAGGACCCATTTCTGGCTCTAAGCCAGAGGGAATAACGCCTTTTATCGCAGCTAGTCTGGCATTGATTAAGTTGCGTGCGAAATAAATATCTGTTCCCTCTTCAAAAATAACGGTTACTTGGGATAAACCATATCTTGACAGGGAACGGGTGTGAGACAGCTTTGGTAGTCCAGCTAATGCGTTTTCTACTGGAAAGGTGACCCTTTGCTCAGCTTCCAAAGGTGAATATCCAGGGGCAGAAGTATTTATTTGCACTTGCACGTTTGTGATATCTGGAACAGCATCGATGGGAAGTTTTTGATAACTCCACATACCAACGCCGATGATTACCATCAGCAAGCTTAATACTAAATAGCGTCTATTTATTGCTAGACGCAAAATTGATTCAATCATATTGCGTCTCCTAATCGTCGTCTTCTACTTCAGATTTCAAAATATCTGCTTTGATCAGATAACTGTTTTTGTTTACATATTCAGCGTCTTTACTGAGGCCATCAATGACTTCGATATAGTTTTTGTCTGAACGTCCTAATACAAGTGGTGCAAACTCATACTCCTCATCTTCTTTTACAAAGACACCTAATTGTCCACCCAGTTCTTGTATTGCAACTTTCTCCACCGCTAAATCCACCTCAAATTGGTTTATCTTTACGTTGCCTTTTAATAACTGGCCTGACGTTAGCTTTAACTCAGTGTTGTTTAAACGTACACGTGCTAAAACATAAGACTGATCTTTAGCTGGAATTATATTGGTGATGGTTGAGTTGAATGCTTGCTCGCCATGGATAATATCAATATGTTGACCGACTTTAATTTGATTATATTGGCTGGTAAAAACCTTAAACTCGGCCCACAATGTGTCAAAATTGACGATTTCAAACAAGCTAGTGTTTTGTGTGATACCGCCAATATTTCCATTTCTCTGTAAAACAGCCCCAGAAACAGGCGATGTTATTTTATAAGTATTTAAGCTTTCATTAGATTCAATAACGGCTAATAGATCGCCTTTTTTAACCTTATCACCAACGGTGTAGTTTATTGTCTTTATAACGCCGTTATATCTTGCGCCAACTTGAAATAATTGTTCAGCGCCTATGGTGGTAGAGCCGTAAACAGGGATAGTTTGGTTCAACGTTTTTGAAGTTAAATAGGCAGTTTCAACACCAACCTTTTTTGCCATGTTATCGTCAATTTTGCTTATGCCTTCTTCACCTTCATGTTCGTCTTCACTGGCGAAGACACTTTGAATGGGTAATAGACACCCAATACAAATCAATAGTGCGAGTAAATAGTTTTTCATTTTTAATTCCTAAACGATTCAGTTAATCACTGAATCAATAAATTGTTATTAATCTTAAAGTGATGTTTATTTAAAGTGACAGCGCTTCGTTTGTTAGTTTTTCTATCTCTGCGCCGTAAATCAGGGCAGCAGATGCCGCGTCAATAAGAGTTCGCCGAGCATTTAACAACTCTTGTCTAGCCGATACATAATCAAGGTAGCCATATCTACCTTTTTGATAGGCGTCTTGAGTATCTTCCAGTGCATCTTCAAGCATTGGAATAACTGACTGCTTTAATGAATTTGCCGTTAGTATGGCTTGTTTTCTATTGGAGTATGCTCGTAGTAAGTGATTTCTAAATCTTAACTTAGTCGCCTCTTTCTCTATGGCAACTTGGTCACGCTCTGCTAGCGCACTAGCGATTGCGCCAGAATTTCGCTTTTCAGCAAACAAAGGTAAGCTAAAGCCAGCGACCAGTGCCGTATCATTGGCTTCTTGAGAGCGCCTAACACCAACAGACCATTTTATATTGGCAGTGACCTCTGTTTTCGCTAAACGTATTTCTGCTTCTTTTAATCGCTGTTCACTTGCATAAACTTGAATAGCAGGGTTTTTTTCTAACTTTGCAAAAAGGCTGTTAAAGTCACTGTCGCTACCAAACTGAAAAAGATCACCTTGTACTTCAGAGAAGGTTACAGAGTTTTCTCCCCAGTAGGCTGCTAAAGAAAGTTTTAAATATTCCAAGCGCTTTTGTTCCGATTGAACGGTTAGATTTGTCTGAGCAATAACTGCTTTTGATCGTTTCACTTCCGCCTCAGGAGTAGCACCTGCGCGGTTACGTTGAGATACAATCTCTAACGTTTCTTTAGCTAGACTCAGTGCATTTTCTGCCAATATTACTCTTTGTTGGGCTGCAAGTACTTCCACGTACTTTTCAGTGACTTGAGCCATCAAGTTTAGTGCTGCTACCTCTTTTTCAGCAGTGAGTAGTGCTCTTGAGTGTGAAACAAGCCCAATTCGCGCTGAGCGTTTATCTCCCATTTCAATAACCGAAGATAGAGCGATGGTTAATTCAGCACTGTCAAATGCATTAAATTCACCTGAGCCTGCAAAGTTCTCAGCTTCAATTTCTAGTTCATATGCGGGATTTAAACTGGCTGTTTGTTCTCGTCCTATTAATGCCGTTTGCTTGAAATCAAATATTTTAAGTTCTGGATTTTGTTTAAGCGTCCGCTGAATTGCCTCTTGAAGGTTTAACTGCTTTTCAAAGGCATAGACATTAAATGTAAAAAGTGACAACGCGAGAAACGCGATATATTTAAGCCGAGGTGTTACACACCTCAATATTGCTATCTTGCGATGCACACAGGTATTAAGTGCCATGTATACTTTCCTATAAATTTATATGTGATATTTAGGTCATTAACATTTGACCTTTCTTAATTTTCTATAAAATTTAGGCGTATTTAGGGGGACGAAATGGCACCGAGATATAGCCTTTTAGCTCAGGAGAAACTAAGGCGTAGGTAAGGAAGTGATCTGTTGCTTGTAAAACATTACAAGAAGAATCAGCATTTAAAAATAAGTGACAACAGCAACAAAAATTACAATTATCAATTGAAGTGTTACTATTACTCACCTCAAATATATTGGAGGTTTCTGGAGATTTTAGCGGGGTAATAGACTCAGTTAGTGATGTATTAAAAGAACTTTCAATTAAGTTTACTTCAAGCCCTTCTAGCGAAAAAAACACAGACTGCACCGCGATTAAAATCATTATCACGTATGATATATTTGATTTTATATACGAGGAGTGCATTATTTTCATTTCTCTGCTTAATACTTTAGCTGTAAGATGCGGCGAGCACCGTTTAAAACGACAAGGGCAATTATCAAACCAATCACTAAATCTGGATAACGGCTGCTTGTTACTGTAACTAATAAACCAGCTAAGATTACGCCAACGTTTGCGATAACGTCATTTGCGGAAAAAATCCAGCTCGCTTTCATATGAGCGCCGTCTTCTTTGTTGCCAAATATTAAAAACAGACAAGCAATGTTAGCGATTAGTGCTATTCCACCAAATATCATCATTAAAGAAGAGATCGGTTCACTACCGTAAATAAAGCGTCTTACGACTTCACTCAAAGCACCTAGCGCTAGAATAATTTGAAGTACACCAGATATATGTGCCGCTCTAAGTTTCATGCTGATACTTTTACCTACCGCATAAATAGCTAAACCATACACCGCAGCATCAGCAAACATATCTAATGAGTCGGCAATAAGGCCAGCAGACTGCGCAATAATCCCGGCAATTATCTCTACAAAAAACATGACTCCGTTAATAGCCAACAACCATTTTAGTGTTGATGCTTCTTTCATCTCATTTTTTTGGGCTAGATCTTTTGCTTTTGCAGCTTCTGTGCTGCAACTTTCTTTAGTTGATGCTAACTCTGCACCGAGTTTAAGTTGTTGTAACTTTTTTGTTATTTCATCTAAATTTTCATCATGAAAAACTTTCACTAAGCGATTAGGAATATCAAATTGCAAGCCAACAGAAGGTTCCACACCATCTAGTGCTAACCTGATCAACCTTTCTTCTGAAGGACAGTCCATTTGAGGCACTTTATATGTACTGACAAACCCGCCACTATAGTTATCTAATTGCGCATCAATTTTTACGTCTTCATTGGTAGAAGATGATTGACACTGACCACTACATTTTTCTGACATATTTAACATTCCGTAACGATATTAAAATAAGTATAAATTCTATAGTGGCTATAGAGTCAAATGAAAAATCATTTAATGTGAAAAGAGTAGAAACTGACTGGAAATGCTAGTTTAAGTAAATAGTTTCTGCTAGTATTTTAAATACTATATTTAACTGGTGATAACTTTGAACCTTAATGTTGTACTAAAAATGCTCTTAGTCGTTTCGATTGTTTTGCAATCGTTAACTGCTGTTGTATCCGCAACATCTGAGAATCACCAGGTAGATATAGAGCACCTTCAAACTCAACATGATCATGCAGATGATCGAAATATTTTAAATGATAATACAGATGATGAACAGCACGATGTAAAGGATTGTCATCACTGTGGTCATTGCAGTGGCAGCCACTTATCTTGGATTTTAGTCAGTAATTCCAATGTCGATGGTAAGCTAAATATTATCAATAAAACGCCTTATCAAATTGATCAAACAAGTACCTTTCTTGAAGCTATACTTCGTCCGCCTATTTCTTAATTAGATTAATTTTTAATGACCTATTTATCCTTTAATAATGGATAAAGGGTTCGTGTTTATTAATTTTAAAATTAAGAATTTTTATGTATATATATTTAAAAAATACAGGTTTAGTCCTGTCTTTATGCATGGTTGTGAGTTTTTCAGCTGCCAGTTATGGCAAAGAGAAAAATATTTCATGGCTTGATAGTCAAATAAATAAAGATCCCGAAGTTATAGCAGCGAAAGAGTTACTCAATGCAAGTAGTCATAGAGCCAAAGGTTTAACTCAAGCCGTTTATAACCCAGAGCTAGAAGCTAGTTATGAAAAAGAAGGTGATTTTGATAATTACTCCATTGGTATCAGCCAAACAATTGATTTCTGGGATAAGCAATCAGCAAATAAAAGCATTGGTGAAATTGATGTCTATGTAAACCAGCAACAATTGTTATCTTTACTCGATTCTAAAAAGGCTAACGCTTTAACTGCATTAGTTAATTGGCAAGCAGCAAAAGAAGCTGCTCAGTTACTTTCAGAAAGAGAAGAGCAATTGCAAACGCTCTTTGGCATTGTTGAAGATAAGCGAAAAGCCGGACTTTTAGAGCCACTTGACGCTGAATTGGTCTATTTAAACTTGTCCCAAATTTTCAGTGAAATATCTGAGTCGCAAATAGCATTGAAAAATGCAGAGGTAAAGGTTCAGGAGTTATTGCCTGATTGGACGCCTAATACTACAAATTTGTTTTCATTTACTTTTGGGGCAACAAGCTATTCATTTAACTCCCAGTGGGTTGAGGATCATCCAAAAGTTAAACTCGCTAGAGCGCAATGGAAGGGACAACAATCTAAGGCTCAGCTAACCACTATGGAATCTAAAGCTAATCCAACCATTGGCGTTAGCGCAGGGAAAAGTGGAGATGAAGACTTGGTTGGTGTGACTTTATCAATTCCTTTAAACATCAGGAATAACTATTCAGATACGGTTAAAGCCGCTTATTCAGAAGCCATTGCAGCAGAAGCTAACTTTCGATCGGTATATCGAAAGCAGTCTTTTGAAGCAAAAGCTAAATATGAATCGCTTAATATCAGTAAAAAATACTATGAGCAATGGCGAAAACTCACACAAGGCAGATTAGATAGCAGTGCGAATTTATTAAATAAGCGCTGGGAAGCTGGTGACATTAATACGTCTGACTACCTACTTGCATTAAATCAACGCGCGGAAGGGCTTCATGCAGGAATACGTTTGGAAAATCAATTCAAGCTTGCAGAAATATCCTTCGTTTTAAGTATGGGTCAGTTATCAAAATTTGAGATTTGAACGCTTTATTTTTTCAGTAGCGAAAAACGAAATCTTAAATTTATCAAAAATATAGGTTAAAAAAATGAATACAATATTTAGTAAAAAATTATTAGCCGTAGTAATTAGCAGCCTGTTAGTTGGGTTTACTACAAATCATGACGCTTTTGCACAGTCGTCAGATGGTACTGGTTCTGTCACAAAAGTTTCGAAGCAAGATGTAAAAGAACATAAAGATGATCATGGCGAACATGGTCACGATAAAGGACATAAAGAAGAAAAAGATGACCATGACGAGCATGATCACGAAAAGGAAAATAGGGAAGAAAAAGGTGGTCATGACGAACATGATCACGAAAAAGTAAATAAGGAAGGAAAAGATGAAGAGCATGAAGAAGGTATCACTATTGATCCAAAGAAGATGTCGCTTGCTAACATTAAAGTGGAAAGTGTTAAGCCTGAATATCAATTTAGCACCGTATATGCACCAGGCGAAATAAAAGCTAATGGCTATAAAAGTTATGTGGTATCGCCACGTACAGAGTCAGTCATTATTAGTCGCCATGCAGCGCTTGGAGAGCATGTAGAAATAGGTCAGAAGTTAGTTACATTATTTAGTGAAGCAATGGCACAAGCACAGGCTGACTATTTAATCGCTTCAACCGAATGGCAACGTGTGAAAAAGCTGGGTAACAAGACGGTGAGTGAAAGTAGATTATTACAAGCAGAGACTACATACAATGCGAGTTACGGGAAGCTTATTGCTTTAGGGTTAACTGAAAAAGCAATAGATGGCATTTCTAACAAAGACATAAAAGCGTTTGGGCAATATACATTAATTGCTCAGCGTGAAGGGGTTGTACTTCAAGACGATTTTATCCAAGGGCAACGTGTTGATGCTGGTGATTCAGTAATGTTGTTAGCAGATGAAAAACAACTATGGGTTGAAGCAAAAGTTTCTCCAAATAAAAAGCTGAATTTATCAATTGATTCTCCTGCGGTACTTAAATTAGAAGGCCAGAGTTACAATGCCAAAGTTATCCAAGAAGCCCATACAATTGACCCTATTACTCGTACTCGAATTATTAGGTTAGGAGTAGATAATTCGGATGATAATCTTCATTCAGGCATGTTTGTAAAAGTTTACTTTCAGTTTGCCACAAAGCAGAAAGTGATGGCTGTGCCAGAAGAAGCATTGATCCGCAGCGCAGATGGTGATTGGACAGTATTTGTCGAAGACCACCCTGGAGAATTTAAAGCTGTAGAAATAGAACTAGGCCGAGCCTTAGGTGGTTTTAGAGAAATCATTGGCCTTGATAGTGGAACGCGAATTGTAACTAAAGGCGCATTTTTTGTTGCGTCTGAAATCGCTAAAGGCGGATTTGATCCGCACAACCACTAGGGAGCAAGACTATGTTTAATAAAATAATAGATTGGTCTGTTAATAATAGACTCCTGATTTTGATTGCGCTGTTTGCCACTATGGTTGGTGCAGTTATGGTGATCCCAAAATTAAATTTGGATGCCTTTCCTGATGTTACTAATGTTCAAGTTGCTGTAAATACTGAAGCGCCAGGACTGGCTGCTGAAGAAGTTGAACAACTCATTACGTACCCCATTGAAGCGGTAATGTATGCCCTACCTGATGTAGAACAAGTGCGCTCAATTTCTAAAACAGGCTTGTCTGGCGTTACGGTTGTTTTCAAAGAAGGCACCGACATTTACTTTGCAAGACAACTCGTATTTGAGCGTCTTCAAGCCGCAAAAGAACTGATACCAGAAGGTGTTGGGACACCCGAAATGGGACCAAACACCTCTGGGCTGGGCCAAGTATTTCAGTATCTTCTTATTTCAGATAAAGGTGCAGGTTATGATGCTATGGCGCTTCGAAGCCTTAACGATTGGATTGTTAAGTTACTCGTTATGCCTGTCGATGGAGTCACTGATGTATTATCTTTTGGTGGTAATGTTAGGCAATACCAAGTCAATGTCGATCCATCTAAGCTCTTAGCATATGAACTAACGCAAGAAGACGTTGTTGGTGCCCTAGATAACAACAATGCGAATGTTGGCGGATGGTACATGAACCGTGGGCAAGAGCAGCTTGTGATTAGAGGCACAGGCTGGTTTGAGAGTGGTGAGGCTGGCATCAGTAATATCAAACAAGTTCCCGTTAAAACAGTAGATGGTACGGTTGTTACGGTTTCAGATATTGCTAAAGTTGAAATGGGCAGTGAAATTCGTCAAGGTGCTGTCACCATGACGCGCAAAACCGAAGACGGTAAAGTCGAAAATTTAGGCGAAGTTGTCTCTGGCATTGTCTTAAAACGCATGGGTTCAAATACTAAAGCCACCATTGATGGTATCAATGCAAGAATTCCATTAATTAATCAAGCATTACCTAAAGGTGTTCGCTTTGAGCCATTTTATGATCAGGCTGATTTGATTGAAAAAGCCGTTGATACGGTAGTTGATGCACTTTCACTAGCATTTATTTTCATCTGTATTGTATTGGCTCTATTCTTAATGAATTTACGTGCAACCTTCTTGGTATTAATTTCAATTCCAATTTCTATTGGTATTGCGTTAATGATCATGGCTTGGTGGGGGATATCTGCTAACTTAATGTCGCTAGGCGGAATAGCTGTCGCTATTGGTATGCTAGTTGATGGCTCAGTCGTGATGGTTGAAAACATGTTCAAGCATTTAAATAGACCAGACTCTACCCACTTAAAAACTGTAAAAGAAAGAGTGCCTAGTGCTGATACTGATCCACATGATGTAGAACAAGATGAGCATGGTATTAAATTACGTCTTCAAAATGCTGGTAAAGAAGTGGCTCGTCCCGTCTTTTTTGCAGCCTCTATTATTTTAGTCGTATTTACGCCTTTATTTAGCTTTGAAGGTGTTGAGGCAAAGTTATTTCAACCTATGGCGATAAGTATCATTTTAGCTGTAATATCCGCTATTGTGGTTGCGTTGTTTATTGTGCCAGCACTGGCAACTTATCTATTTAAATCTGGTGTAAAAGAGAGGGAAAGCTTTGTTCTTAAACCATTAGATAAACTCTATAGAAAAGGTCTAACATTCGCTTTAAAACATACCAAGTTAATTATCTCAACATCTTTATTATTGGTTGTGTCGGCTTTTGCGTTGGTTCCCTACATTGGTACTGAGTTCGTGCCAGAGTTAGAAGAAGGGACGATTAACTTAAGGGTAACCCTTGCACCTTCTTCTAGTTTAGATACTGCGCTCACTGTGGCACCAATTCTAGAAGAAAAACTAATGGCTTTTCCTGAAGTAACCTATGCATTAAGCCGAATTGGACGAGCAGAAATAGGTGGAGATCCAGAGCCAGTTAATAACATAGAAATTTACATAGGATTGAAGCCTGTTTCTGAGTGGTCAAGTGCATCTAATCGATATGAACTTCAAGAAAAAATGGAGAGATCTTTGGAAGAATTCCCTGGATTGTTACTCAACTTTTCTCAACCTATTGCGACTCGTGTTGATGAGCTACTATCTGGCGTTAAAGCTCAGTTGGCGATAAAGTTATTTGGTCCTGAGTTAGACGTTTTAGCAACTAAAGGGCAAGAGATTGAAGCAGTTATAAAGAGTGTTGATGGTGCAAGAGATGTTGCTCTTGAGCAAATTGCAGGTGAAGCGCAACTTGTCGTAAAACCTAATAGGCAAGAGCTATCACGCTTTGGACTTTCAGTTGTTGATATAATGGAAGTTGTGCGAGATGGTATTGGTGGGGTCGAAGCTGGACAAATCATCAATGGTAACGAGCGATATGATATTTATGTGCGTATTGAAGAAGAATATCGACGAAATAAGGAAGCTATTTCAGATATTCGAATTCAGTCACCAACAGGTGCTTGGGTACGCTTAGGTGATGTTGCAACAGTTTCATTTGAATCAGGTCCTCCTCAAGTAAGGCGCGATGATGTTCAAAGGCGTGTCGTTATTCAAGCAAACGTTCAGAATAGAGATATGGGCAGTGTAGTAGCCGACATCAGAAAAGTTATTGCTGAGAAAGTTGACCTACCTTCAGGCTACTCGGTAGCAATAGGTGGCCAATTCGAAAGCCAGCAGCGTGCTCAAAACAGACTAGCTATCGTTGTACCTTTATCTTTAGCGCTAATTGCATTGTTACTTTACTTTGCTTTTGGCTCTGTTGGTCAAGCTATGCTGATTTTAGTGAATGTGCCACTAGCCGTAATTGGCGGTGTTTTTTCTCTGTATATATCTGGCCAATATTTATCTGTACCAAGCTCAGTAGGCTTTATTACCTTATTCGGTGTAGCGGTATTAAATGGGGTTGTAATGGTAGAAAGCATCAACCAACGAATAAAAGATGGCTTAGAGGCTTCCAAGGCAGTTTTTGAAGGAGCAACGTCAAGATTAAGACCTGTACTTATGACAGCAATTACATCTGCATTAGGATTAATCCCAATGCTAATGTCAAATGGTGTAGGTGCTGAAATCCAGCGCCCACTTGCCAGTGTTATTGTAGGTGGCTTGGTAACGGCCACGCTGTTAACACTGTTTGTATTACCTGTTTTATATCGCTGGTTTTCAAGGAAAAAAATTGAGGAGTTGTCTCGTTAACTAAGATAGCCTAACTTAGATTATTCCGTATTAGGTACGTAGCTGATGCGGAATAATTTTATAATGTTACGTGGTAAGAGATGGGTCATTGTCTTTCTGGAAAAAGAGGTGGTTTGATCTACTGCTATAGTAAAGAAGATATTTTAATATACTGCTCTTTTGCTTGTGCGTGATTTAAATTATTTGCTGACTTATTTTGACCAATAGTTGAAGTGACACTTACAGCCTCGTTAGAGGTTTGTTCGATATCTTTTGTGGTTTTTGCTCCATTATCTTTATGCAAGCGTTCTATACCAATACTAGAGATATTGACCGAATCACTAGTAAGCACGTTAAGATTTAATTTCGTTACGGTATTTAAAAACGGCAGACCAGCACTAGCGAAATTAACATTCGCTATATCTGTATTGATAGTCAATGGGTTCATAATCAACATTACGCATTTCCCCTAGTGTCCAATTAAAGTACCTAGTTTGGGAAATCGCCATTTTCTGTATGAGATAACAACACTTGTGATCAGGGAAGAACAAGCTTTTAATGGGCACTTCAGCTTTAAGCTCATTATTTGTGTATATTAGGTAATAGTAGAGGGCGAACTTCTTCCATATTGTTTTGATTAACCAGCACAGCATGAAAGCTCAGATACATCTTTATTAAAGGTTTGAGCACACAGCTTTAACCCTTCAACCATCGTTAGGTATGGAAATAATTGGTTTGCCAAATCTGTAACGGTCATTCGATTGCTAATAGCTAATGCAGCACTCTGTATTAACTCTCCACCTTCATGCGCTAATATCTGTGCCCCAATAATACGCTCACTTTTACTCTCAGCAACTAACTTAATAAAGCCATCAGTTTCAAAGTTAGCTAATGCCCTTGGCACATTTTCCATATCCAAAACTCGACTAATAACATCAAGCCCTTTAGATATTGCTTGCTCTTCAGTTAAACCTACAGTTGCAACTTGTGGGTCAGTGAAAATCACAGCAGGCATGGTAGATAAATCAAGTATAGCATCACCACCTGTCATATTTATTCCTGCTCTACTTCCTGCTGCCGCTGCTACATAAACAAATTGAGGCATGTTAGAGCAATCACCTGCTGCATAGATATTCGCTATTGATGTCTCCATGCGTTCATTGACTTTGATCGCTCCATTCATTTCTGTTTCAACACCTATACTTTCCAAGCCAAGCTTACCTGTATTAGCAAATCGACCTGTGGATATTAGTAATTTTCTGGCTGTTAATGTTCCCTCATTAGTACCTAATGAGAATAGACTTCCATCATGGCTTACATTATTAGCCTGCGTATTATCTAGGATTTTGATACCTTCATTTTCAAAGCATCCTTTAAGTTTTTCACCTAATAACGGATCTTCTGAATACAATAGTGTATGTCGTGCTAACACGGTTACACGAGTCCCTAAACGAGCGTAGGCTTGAGCTATCTCTAGCGCAACAACTGAAGAGCCAATTACTATTAGGCTTTCAGGTAACTCTTGTTCGAATAGTGCTTCTGTAGAAGTCCAGTAAGGGGTATCTTCCAATCCCTTAATTGGCGGAATTGACGGAGTTGAGCCAGTGGCTATCAATATCCGATCGGCAAGTAGTTCTTCATTAGAGCCATCTGATTTTTGGATGGTCAATGTATTTTCGTTTTTAAAACTTGCATAGCCTTTAATCAAAGATAATGCCGAGTTTTTCTTTAGAATACCTTCATATTTAGCTTCACGCAGCTCCTCAACACGAGAATTTTGTTGATGAGCTAGCAGAGCACGGCTTATTTGAGGGTTATTATTCTCAAGTCCATCAAATGGGTTTCTTCGTTGTTGGTGCGCTAATTGTGCAGCACGAATTAAAATTTTTGATGGAACGCATCCTACGTTGACACAGCAGCCGCCAATAACATCTGATCCTTCAATAATTGTGACTCTAGCACCATTTTCTGCGGCTTTTATCGCACAAGCAAAGGCACCAGAGCCGCTACCAATAATTGCAACATGTAGCTGGTCGCTTTCACTCTTAGAGCAACAACTTGTTGAGCATTGATCCGAAGACATAATAATTCCTTAATTTTTTTACTGCTATTGAAATTCAGTGCCTTTGTTTTGGCTAAATGTATTAACAAGCAGTCTTATGCCAAATCTTACTTGGTAGTTCTTACTTTTGCTGGGTAGCCAATATTTGTAGACGCTAATGCAATCGTTTCAATGCTGGCCTTGTTAGGATCAAATAAAACAGTTGCTGTTTTTGCATCATAATCAACAGTAGCCTTTACAACACCATCCACTTTTTCCATCGCCTTACGTATCGTTATATTGCACGTCTTGCAGGTCATTTTCTCAATCGAGAAAACTTTTGTAGACATTTCTTGAGTAGCTACATTACTGGTAGCTTCTGTGACAGTTGTTGCTACAGCATTGCCAAACATAAATATTGAGCTTAATAGTATTGAAACGTTAACTAGTTTTTTCATTGTTGTGCCTCTTTTTAATATCTGTTTAAAATTAACTGGATTTGTTAAATCGTATTCTCATCAGTCAGTTTTTGTTAATCACTTTTCTATTAAGTAATAATGTAATCTGCGTAATAGGGAAAGCTCATCATCACGATAAGAATTATGCTTACAAGCCAAAATATAATGCGCTGATTCTTCAATACTTTAGGGTTTTCGCAAACTGAACCTTCCTCACATTTTTGAGGAACTATATATAATTTATAAAAAACTACGCCTAAAACAATAAGGGTAATCGCGGTAAAGTACCCGCTATAAGGTTCCATTGCAGTGAGGTTACCTACCCAAGCACCACCCAAGCCAAGTGATAGCAATAACAGAGGTCCAATACAGCATGCAGACGCGCCTAAACCAGCGACAATTGCTAATAGTAAAGAACGATTTGGAGTTGAAGAACTCGACATAATTAAATCTCATATAAGGTTAATATAAGATAGTTTACACTCTGGGGTATGGCACAGAGTCAAGAGCTTAATAAATAATTTTATGAGAAAGGTAGAAGTGTTATTTTTCTAAAAAGCCTTTTTGAGATAATCCATCGATGAAGCCACAGTGACTAGTATCATCAGTATGACAAGATGATATTAAGTCGTCCAATGCTGTTTGAATAGTGAGTAAGCCAGCGATTTTCTGTTGGATTTCATTCCGTTTTTCTTTTGCTAAGCTTTGAACATCACGACAATGTTGATCACCCAAGATTAGCAACTGTTTTATTTCCTCTAATGAAAAGCCAAGTTGCTGAGCACGTTTTATAAATCGAATTCGATCTACACTTGTATCTGGGTAATGACGAAAACCGCCTAGAGGCTTTTCAGGCTCGATTATCAAACCTTTGCGCTGATAATGCCTTATTGTCTCAATATTAACATTAGCAGCTTTTGCGAGTCGGCCAATGGTTAATGGTGGATTGTTTCTAGTCATTTATACTGCCTTTAAATTAGTTTGTATTTATAGTGCAGAATTGAAAAAGGTATTTAGTAGTAAACGTACTATAAACTTTTTTTCATATTACCAAAAGTGGGATTTAGTTTAATAATAGGCAATTATTTGTGTGCTTGGTCATGTGGAGTAAGGTCGTATCAAAGGGCCAGCTCTTACGATTACGAACGAAAAAGAATGTCCTTTGAATAGATAGTAAATTCGCGTAGCGAATGTGTACAAATAAAATTTACTCGATAAAAAGGCTTTCGAAAAAATTATCTATTTCGCTTGGCCAAAGCCAAGAAATGTTGTCTTATGTTGTTTATGGCTGTGATAGTTATGGACAGTTAATGTCTCTAGTGAAGTCTGACCTCCTTGAAAATCTAAACCTGATATTAGCAATTTTACACTCAAAAGCAGAAGGCTGCCTTCTAAAATTTCTCAACACTGATATGAATAATATTTTGTCTCGCTTTAATGAAAGGGTTAAAAATATAAAAATAAATGAAAATACTGTTGTTGAAATTTTCGGTATTGAACTAACTGATTTCAAAAGGAAAACAAAATAAAATCCTTTTAAATTATACAGATATGTATAATTACGCCCTGTTTACAACAACATTTTACTCATTTATATTGGTAATGAAGGCTGAACGGACAGCCTATGCCTACACATATTTAATTTATATTTAAGTATGAACGATGAAGCAGAGCATCCGTAAAAATTTGGTTTTCATAATGAATAAACAAGGCGTTAGTAGGCTGTTGTTTGTTTTAATTTATGGATAACTAGATGATTTCAGCTCTTACCTTAAGTCACAAATTGAGACTTCAATCGAAATTTCTCGCTAACTCACTCAATATACCTCAGGCTCATGGTAAGGATTTATTAGCTAGGGCAATCTATTGCACACCAAATTATGATTCTTTAACTGAAATACTCTTTCAAGAGATGTGCGGTACGAAAATATTTGGGACAATTCAACATCATTGGTTAAAGTACCTTCTGATCTGTGAATGTGAGGATCAATTGCTTATTGATGAACTACATAAAAGCATTGAGTTTATGGCAAAACGCCTTGAAGGAATGGTAGTAATTAATGTAAGCAAGGTTCGATTAATTTCTATTCTTTATGAGCTATTCGGTTTAGCAGATGAATCGAAATACATTATTGCTGCGCCAAGTGAGTTTAGTCTTGACTGGAAACCTTATTTTAAAACATTGGACAATAATGAAGCCATTCTTTATTGTGATTTCAAAATTAATCAAATTGCATATCGACTAATTGCGACTACTTTTTATCCGAAAAATTTTAGAGAAAATAATTTTGATGAATCATTAGTCAAAAATCTAGAACAGGATAATGAAGATTCAGACATTGCCATAGCTGAAAGTCCATTTATAGACGAGCATAAAAGCTGGTTTTTAAATACGGTTAACTTTTTTACCAATTTTGATTCATTTTGTGATGATGAAGTTCCTTATGTATTTCACATTGAAGGAAAAAGGTACGCGGTATATGGTTTTCCTTTATCCCCAAGTTTAACAGAAGAAATCAACAGTAATTTACCAACACTCAAAATATCAATTAAAAATATTTCAGAGAAGCAGGTTTTTATATTTTATTTTGAGCAGCAAAGGCTGATATTCGAATGTATTCATGTTGAAACTCCAGCTATGTCTATGATCAATTATTGTGAATTTAGTAATGGCGTTAAAGAAACACTGCTAAACCACAAAGACGCACGAAAATTCCCAATCATTCTTCATCAATCATATTTCTCCGCAAGTATTCGACCATTTTGTGATATGGATTACTTGGAGAATTCTATATGAATGAATCATTGTATTAGCAAACGATTATTGTAAGCGATTTGGTAAGTGAGTTTGACGACAAATATTAGATAGGGTGCCAAGATTGTTACTTGAGTCAGATCACACCAGATATTTTTAATAAGTTATTAAAGAATACCAATGCAACTGATGATTATGTAGAACAATTTAAGCAATTAGTCGATTTAAGAGAGGGGGATTAATACAGTAAGAACACTTTATAAAGGTGTGAGTAAGACAGGATGTGATTGATTTATATCAAGAAAATATAAATAATACTATAAATGATATTGATTCGTATTTGCAGTGATGTTCTAATGTCTTCATTAATTGTTGTTACCAAACATGAAGGCTTCCTTAGATGAAAAAAGTATTTAAACCCACCTTATTGAGTATAGCGATATCAGTCGTTACGTCTCCTCTTGCCATTGCTAACGATAGTGCTGATGATACATCCGTTGTTGAGCAATTAACTATTTTTGGTAGTGAACAGACAGTAAATGATATACCAGGCAGTGCTCATTTACTGTCACAGGAAGATTTAGAGAAATTTAATTATTCAGATATTATGCGCACATTAACTTCTGTGCCTGGTGTGTATGTTCTAGAAGAGGATGGATATGGATTACGCCCTAATATTGGTATGCGTGGTACAGGTCAAAATCGAAGTGAAAAAGTCACTATTATGGAAGATAATGTCTTAGCTGCTCCTGCTCCATACTCTGCTCCTTCAGCATATTACTTTCCGACAGCCGGACGAATGCAACAAGTAGAAGTTTTAAAAGGAACTTCTAGTGCTATGTACGGGCCTCGAACAACTGGCGGGGTAGTTAATATGTTGTCTCGTCAAATTCCAGAAGAAAGCATGGCAGGTCAATTGGCTGTACAGATTGGTCAAGATGGCTTTGCAAAGGTTCATGGATATGTTGGTACAAAAGGAGAAAATATAGGGACATTGTTTGAAGTTTATCGTTATCAAGCTGATGGTTTTAAAAGCATTAATCATAGTGATAACGAAACAGGTTTTGTTAAAAATGACATTCTAGGTAAAGTTCGTTTCACTAGTGATGCGAGTGCTACTTATTATCAAGAGTTAGAGCTTAAGCTAAAGTATTCCGACGAAGACTCTGATGACACTTATATGGGGCTAACAAAAGGGGATTATACTAACTCTCCTTATACCCGTTATTCAGCATCTCAGAAAGATAACATGTCTACAGAGCACATGCAGGTGCAATTAAATCACTTAATCGACTTATCAGAGAGATTCTCATTGGGGACAAGTGTTTACTATAATGATTTTAGTCGTAACTGGTATAAAACAAGCAAGATAAATGGTGATAGTTTAGGTAAAGGTGGAATTGAAGCTGCTGCGGCATATGATAAATCAGCTAGTGACTCTTCTTTAGAAGTGGATGTTAAAGCAAATAATCGTGATTATTTATCTCAAGGTATTCAAACGGTTTTAGATGTAGACTTTAATGCGCATCAAGTAAAGTTCGGCTTACGCTTTCATAAAGATGAAATGGATCGGTATCAGTGGGTTGACGGTTATGAACTTGATTCAAATTACAATATGAACTTAGTTAACAAAGGTGTTGCTGGAACAGACTCTAACCGCATAGATAGCGCAGAAGCTATCGCGTTATTTATGCATGACGAATGGACAATTGGTGACTTAATCATTAATGCAGGCTTGCGTTACGAAGATATGAAAATTGAGCGCAATGATTGGGGCAAAACAGACCCTGAGCGTTTAGGAACTCCTAGTCACAAAGTAAATGAGCTTGATGTTGTTCTACCTTCCTTGGCATTGACTTATCGAATGACTGATGAATTGGTCTTGTTGGGTGGCGTACAAAAAGGATTTGCTCCCCCTGCGCCAGGTAATGAAGATGCTACGAATGAAGAAAGTATGAATTATGAGCTTGGAGCTAGATTTAATAATGATAATGTCAATATAGAGGCTATTTTATTTCTATCAGATTATGACAATATGCATGGTAACTGTACTGCGAGCCAGAATTGTGACGATGAAAATATTGGCGATCAATATAATGCGGGTGAAGTAAAAGTATACGGAATTGAAATGAAAGCAGGTTACTTGGTTAATTTTGGAAATATAACCATGCCAATAGACTTTACCTACACTCGTTCCCAAAGTGAATTTTTGAATACATTCGAATCGGATTTCTGGGGGGATGTACAGTCTGGTGATGAATTTCCTTATGTTCCAGAAAATCAGTTTCAGTTTGTTATTGGTTTAGAAGGGGAGCAATGGCAGTCAAATTTGTTAGTTCGTTATACTGGAGAAATGAGGACAGTGGCTGGTCGAGGTGCTATTAATGAAGGTATTGATGCACATACTGTCGTTGATTTTGTTGTAAATTATGATTTAACTAAAAACCAACAAGTGAATTTCACCGTCGATAATTTATTAGATGAAAGCTATATGACATCACGCACTCATGGTTCAATTATGGTTGGAAAACCTCTAACTTTGAGTTTAGGCTACAAATACAGCTTTTAAGTGTCATCGCTATTTTAAACCTGTATTTAGAATAGATATTAGTTGTAAATTGGTTTTTCTTATGCAATCATTGTATTAATTGAAATATTTTGTTGGTTAATTGTGAATTCTAATTTCTCTAAAACATTAATGGTACTGCTAGTCTGTTTGACCTTTGTTGGTCAAGCGGTTGCGTCTACTGTTATGTCTTATCATATGATGAGTATGAAGGGAGATAGTGTGCAAGGACAAATGCAAAATATGTCAATGATGGGCCATAGTGACCATTCAATGATGAGTCATTCTTCTGATGACTCAGATGAAGCAAAAGAGGACTGTTGTGTTAAAAGTTGTAGTTGTTTTACTGGAGGTTGCTCAAGTATCGCTACACTAATGAAAGACACAGATGACAGTCTATTTATTGATTTATCATCAAAAATATTATCATATTCAAACTTGGCTCAAAGTCAATCATCATCATCTCTATATAGACCTCCAATACTAAGCTAAATACAGAATAATTGTGCCTAAAATTTGGCTCACTTATATGAAAATTATCTGTATTAGGCTTTTTGATCTCTGCGTTTAAGTATTTTTAAGCAAAATCAAGAATAACCTAATCAATTCAAATATTAATTGATATCCCTTTGGGGGGGTTATGTTTTCCAAAAAATTCACGTTAAAGGCTGTTGCAGCCTTTACTTTAGTCATTGCTATTGCAAGTTGTTCAAAAGAAGAAGTTTCAGTGACTTCATCTAAAACACAAAATGCTAAACCTCATCCTATTCTTTTAGAGGTTTATAAGAGTCCTACATGTGGTTGCTGCAAAAAATGGGTTAGCCATATAAATGAGCAAGGGTTCGAATCAAAAGTTCATAATTATCAAAATTTTACAGCGGTTAAAGAAGAGAAAGGAATTGAGCCAAGATATCGTTCTTGTCATACCGCTATATCTAAAGATGGTTATGCATTTGAAGGGCATGTTCCTGCCAAATTTATTCATAAATTTTTAAAAGAAAAACACGCTGACGATGTTATTGGATTGTCTGTTCCTGCAATGCCAGCGGGAACTCCCGGTATGGAAGTAGGGGATAAATTTCAACCTTATAAAGTGTTATTGCTTAAGAAAGGGGGCGCTTATGAGGTCTATGCTAGCGTTCAATCTTATGAGGAGCAGTTTTAATGAATAAATTTAAAAATATCAGAAGTTTAAGCGTGAAATACTGTGCGGGTATGTTAGCTCTTACAGTGCTAACTGCAAATTCTGCTGATATTCCTACTATTACTTCTAGTTCAGCCTTAACTTTTGAGAAAGCTATCAAGTCTGCGCAGAAGAATGATCCATGGTTAACGGGAAATGTTCATAAGCAAAATGCTATTGAAGCGATGAGTACAGCCGTAGGCACGTTACCAGATCCGAAAGTATCTATAGGGTTAGCCAATTTACCTACAGATGGCTTTGATTTTGGACAAGAGGGAATGACACAAGCGAAAGTTGGCATATCTCAAATGTTTCCTCGTGGGGATACATTGTTGATTAAACGAGAACAACTCAAGATTGAAAGTGAATCATTCCCGTATCAACGAAAAGATCGAGAGTCCAAAGTAGCTGTTACTGTTGGTAGCCTTTGGTTGGATGCATACAGAGTTCAAGAAAGTATTGCTTTAATTGAAAAAAACAGAACACTTTTTGAACAGTTAGCGGATGTTGCTGAAGCAAGTTATTCGTCTACTTTAGGTAAAACAAGGCAGCAAGATATTGTAAGAGCGCAATTGGAGCTTACAAGATTAGAAGATCGTTTAGATGTCTTAGGACAACAACAAAACCGCTTTGAAGGTATGTTGTCTCAATGGTTAACAGAGTTTTCTATAGAGAAAAGTTCTCAAAGTGAAACTTATGTAGACGATGATTTTAACCTTCATAATATCGTTTTGACTAAGCAATTACCTCAAATTGACCTAGTAAATAGCAATATAGTTCTTACAGATAGCTGGTTACGCCCTAGTGAACTGGCAAAGTATATTGCTAACCACCCTTCACTTGTCGCAGTTGAAAAGAAAATTAAATCAACAAAAACTGGAATTAAATTGGCAAAGCAAAAATACAAACCTGAGTGGGGAGTTAATGCTAGTTATGGTTACCGTGATGATGATCCAATGGGAAATAGTCGAGCGGACTTGTTCTCTGTAGGGGTTACTTTTGACTTGCCGCTTTTTACAGATAATAGACAGGACAAAGAAGTTAAGTCAGCTATTTCAAAAACAGAAGCTATAAAAACTGAAAAATTATTATTGATGAGGAAATTGCTCGCATCATACTCCAGTGCAAAAGGGCGCTTACTTCGATTGAAAGATAGACAGAACTTATACAAAGACAAGCTACTGCCTCAAATCCATGATCAAGCTGAAGCTTCGCTAACAGCCTACACCAATGATGATGGTGACTTTGCCGAAGTAGTTCGCTCACGAATCGCTGTATTAAATGCGGAAATAGATGAGTTAACGCTTAATGTCGAAGAGCAGAAATTATTACTAGAACTTAATTACCTTTTTATAGGCAGCATAGATCCTGTCGTTAGTAACAATAATATGAATTTATCAAATAATAGTGGTTTCACTGTTATTTCGGGAGAAGAATAATGAACAACAATATTAAGCCAATAGTAATTGGCATGGTTATCGGTGGCTTTTTAACATTTGGGGTTTATAGTTTTATGGCCCCGACAAATAGTGGAGAAGCAAGCTCTGTTGTAACGGCTGAAAAGAAGCCGCTTTATTGGGTAGCTCCAATGGACGCGAACTACAAAAGAGATAAGCCAGGGAAGTCACCAATGGGTATGGATTTAGTACCTGTTTACGACGATGGTGGTAAAGGACCTGATGAAGGTCCCGGAACAATTCGTATCTCTCCTGATGTTGTAAATAACCTCGGTGTAAGAACAGCAATAGTTAGTTATAAATCATTGCACACTGAAATAAATACAGTCGGTTATGTTGCTTATGATGAAGATAAGTTAGTTCATATCCATCCACGAGTACAAGGATGGATTGAAAAGCTATATGTTAAGGCTATTGGAGATCCTGTTAAGATAGGGCAACCCCTTTATGAAATTTATTCCCCTGAATTAGTTAATGCCCAAGAAGAATTATTATTGGCATTAGATCGTAAAAATAGCCGATTAATTAGTGCGGCTGAAAATCGATTGTCAGCATTACAACTTCCAAAATCATCAATAGTAAAACTTAAGAAAACAAAGAAAGTACAGCAAACAATTACTTTTTATTCTCCACAAAATGGCGTGGTGGAAAATTTAAAAATACGTGAAGGATTTTTTGTTAAGCCTGGCTCTACTTTAATGTCAATTGGTGATTTATCGGAAGTGTGGGTTGAAGCTGAAGTCTTTGAACGCCAAGCGGGTCAAGTCAAAACAGGCACCCCAGTAACCATGACTCTTGATTACTTACCAGGAAAAACATGGCAAGGAAAAGTTGATTATATTTACCCAACACTAGATGCAAAAACTCGTACTGTGAAAGTACGTCTTCGTTTTAAAAATGAAGAAGGCGAATTCAAACCAAATATGTTTGCTCAAATTGCGATTCACACAACAGGTGACGAACAAGCTTTATTAATCCCTAAAGAAGCACTTATTAGAACAGGAAACCAAGATAGAGTTGTTCTCGCCTTAGGTGAGGGGAGTTTTAAATCGGTTGCAGTATCTGTAGGTCGATACGATAGCGAAAGTGTTGAGATACTTGAAGGGGTGCGTGATGGGGAAAAAGTTGTTAGTTCTGCACAGTTCTTATTAGATTCAGAATCGAGTAAGTCTTCAGACTTCAAGCGAATGAATAGCGATGTTGATGAAGCGGATGCTTCAATGCCTTCTTCTGTTTGGGTTCAAGCTAGTATCGAGAGCATGATGGCAGATCATAAAATGTTAACTTTAGCTCATGAGGCGATACCTGAATGGGAATGGCCAGAAATGACGATGGATTTCATAGCATCGGACAGCGTTGACTTTTCATTACTTAGTGAAGGGATGAGTTTACATGTTGAAGTGACAAAAGAAGATAATGGTGATTATAAAATCAGTAATATCCATGTTCCTGACGACATGAGTGAAAGTGATACAAGCCAAGTAACTGAAGAAGTGTCAAATGACTCGTCAGCGACAGTTACTGGAACAATTAACTCGTTAATGATTGATCATGGAATGGTGAACATTAGTCGATCTGCTATTGAAAAATGGGGACGACCTGCGGCTACTTTAGATTTCATTACAGGGCACAATGTTAGCCTTGAAGGACTTTCTGAGGGGATGGAAGTTAAGTTTACTTTTGAAGTGCGTGGTGAACATTTTGTAATTTTTGAAATTGCCCCACTAGGGCAAGGTGATGAACAGGGTGAAACTTCTAGATTAGAAGCACCTGTTGTTGATCATTCAAGCCACTAATATAGGAGTTAGATTATTATGATTGCTTCTATAATACGTTGGTCCGTTGGTAATCGATTTTTTGTATTACTCGCTACCTTTTTACTCGTAGGCATTGGTTTATATTCTGTTAATAAAACGCCTATTGATGCACTGCCTGATTTATCTGATGTGCAAGTAATTATTAAAACAAGTTACCCTGGTCAAGCCCCACAAGTTGTTGAAGACCAGGTTACCTATCCGATGACTACTGCCATGCTGTCAGTTCCTGGCGCAGTGACTGTTCGAGGTTATTCTTTTTTTGGTGACTCTTACGTGTATGTCATCTTTGATGAAGATACAGATTTGTATTGGGCGCGTTCGCGAGTACTTGAATATTTAAGTCAAGTAGCCCCTAGCTTACCCAGCAATGCACGACCGCAATTAGGACCTGATGCTACAGGCGTAGGTTGGGTATATTTATACGCCTTAGTTGATAAAACGGGTCAACAAGACTTAAGTCAATTGCGCAGTTTACAAGATTGGTTTTTAAAATATGAATTGCAAACTGTCCCTGGCGTATCAGAAGTTACTGCACTTGGCGGTATGGTTAAGCAATACCAAGTAAGAATTAATCCTGAAAAATTAAGAGCATTTGGGATCCCTCTTTCACATATTCAAATGGCTATTAAGCAAGGTAACCAAGAGATCGGGGCATCTGTTGTTGAAATGGCAGAAGCCGAGTACATGGTTAGAGCAACTGGTTATCTCAAAAGTGTTGAAGATTTAGAGAATATACCTTTAGGAGTCAATGAAAATGGCACACCTCTATTACTAAAAGATGTTGCAGATATTGGGACTGGCCCACAAATGCGTCGAGGTATCGCTGAGCTTAACGGTGAAGGAGAAACTGTTGGTGGTATCGTCGTTATGCGCTTTGGAGAAAATGCTCAGCAAGTCATTAATGGTGTTAAAGAAAAGCTAGAGCAATTGAAGAAAGGCTTACCTGAAGGGGTTGAAATTGTTCCTGTTTATGATCGCTCTGCATTAATTGAAAGGGCTGTTGATAACTTAGCTTATAAGCTATTAGAAGAATTTGGCGTTGTGGCGCTAGTTTGTATCATTTTCTTATTTCATGTCCGCTCGTCACTAGTCGCCATTGTGAGTTTACCTGTAGGGATATTGACGGCATTTATCGTTATGCATATGCAAGGTCTTAATGCGAATATTATGTCGCTAGGAGGGATTGCAATTGCGATTGGTGCCATGATCGACGGTGCTATTGTAATGATAGAAAATATGCACAAGCACATGGAAAAAACACCGTTAACTAATGAAAACCGCTGGAAAATAGTAGTGGAGTCGGCCAGTGAAGTTGGTCCTGCTCTATTCTTTAGCTTGTTAATTATTACGGTGAGTTTTGTTCCTGTTTTTACCTTGGAAGCTCAAGAGGGGCGAATGTTTGCTCCGCTTGCCTTTACTAAAACGTATGCGATGGCAGCATCAGCGGCATTAGCGATTACATTAGTCCCTGTACTGATGGGGTATTTTATAAGGGGTAAGGTTTTACCTGAGCATAAAAACCCGGTGAATCGCTTTTTAACCTTTATCTATATGCCTGCTCTAAAAACGGTATTACGTTTTCCAAAGACAACTTTAGTAGCAGCATTGGCAGTTCTTGCTATTGGTATATATCCACTTGACAAGATTGGTAGTGAATTTATCCCTCCACTTGATGAAGGTGACTTAATGTATATGCCTACAACTTATCCTGGTATTTCGATAGGGCAAGCACGTCAACTGTTACAACAAACGGATAAGCTGATTAAAACAGTTCCAGAAGTTAAAACTGTGTTTGGTAAAGTAGGTAGAGCGGAAACTGCTACTGATCCAGCGCCTTTAACAATGATTGAAACTTTTATTCAATTAAAGCCTCGTTCAGAGTGGCGAGAAGGTGTTACTACTGAGAGTTTGAAAAAAGAGCTAGATGGTTTAGTTAAGCTCCCTGGGGTAACTAATGCATGGGTGATGCCAATAAAAACACGTATTGATATGTTAGCTACGGGTATTAAGACACCTGTTGGTATTAAAGTCGCAGGACCTGACTTATCGGTAATTCAGGACATCGGTAAACAATTAGAAGTTATTTTGAAAGATGTACCTGGAACAGCATCAGTATATTCAGAGCGTGTAGCTGGTGGGCGTTACGTTAAAGTTGATATACAACGCGCTAAAGCAGCTCGTTATGGTTTAAATATTAGCGAAATTCAGCAGGTTGTTGCTACGGCCATTGGTGGTATGAATGTCACCAAAACTGTTGAAGGCTTAGAGCGCTATCCAGTGAGTTTACGTTACCCACAAGACTATCGTGATTCGCCTGAAACATTATCTTTGCTACCAATAGTGACACCAAATGGACAAAGGATCTCATTAGGCGATGTTGCGAATGTGCTCGTTGAAGACGGCCCTCCGGGAATAAAGTCAGAAAATGCAAGATTAAATGGTTGGGCATTTGTAGACATTGAAGGTGTGGATGTTGGTAGTTACGTTGTTGATGCACAAAAGGTTGTTGAAGATAAGTTAAAACTTCCTGCTGGCTACTCAATTGCGTGGGCTGGTCAATATGAGTATATGCAACGTGCCAAAGCTAAATTGACTTATGTAGTGCCGTTAACCTTGTTCATTATTATTATTCTACTTTATCTGAACTTCAGAAATGTTATTGAAGTGGCAATGATCATGGGAACTCTACCTTTGGCTATGGTGGGTAGTATTTGGTTGATGTATATCCAAGGCTACAACTTCTCTGTCGCTGTAGGTGTTGGTTTTATCGCGCTAGCGGGGGTTGCTGTTGAGATAGGTGTGATTATGTTGGTTTATTTGAATCAGGCTTATCACGAAATGATTAATGATCATCAGTCAAAGGATATTTCAACAACGAAGGCTGATGTGCTTCAAGCGGTGTTACATGGTGCAGGCTTACGTGTACGTCCTGTCATGATGACCGCAGCAGCTATAATCGTTGGCTTATTGCCAATATTATATGGCACAGGTACTGGTTCTGAAGTGATGAGTCGTATTGCAGCACCTATGGTTGGTGGAATGCTAAGTGCGGTGATTTTAACTTTACTTGTTCTACCTGCATTATTTTATTTGTGGCGTTCGTCATCGATTAAAAATGTTTCGAGCAAGGCATAGAGCATGAAAACGTTGAAGGTTAGCCGGAAACTTCATCGGTGGTTGATGTTGTTTTTAGGCTTGCAGTTTTTGACTTGGTCGATATCAGGTGCCTATATGGTTATTTTTGATATTGACTATATTCATGGTGATAGTTTGGTGGTTAATCACCAAGCTAAAGTTAATGTGGATGAGATTACTTACCCATTATCTGCATTAGCTAAGCAATATCCTGACGCAAAAAACATTGCCGTAGAAGTTTTTATAGACCAAGCCGTTTATCGTTTTACAGAGCATGACGAAAAATATGTTGTAAATGCTAGTAATGGGGAGAAGATTTCTCCCTTAAACAAAGTCGTAGCTATTAGCGCTGCAAAACACTATTACAGTGGTGATGGTGCGGTCCTTGAGTCTCAATTGATTACAGAAAATCCACCGTTTGAATTAAGCCGTCGAGCATTACCTGCTTGGCGGGTTAACTTTGATGATTTTGGCAGTCCGTCGATATATGTTTCAGCTCAAACAGGAAAGCTTGTCAGTAAGCGACATGAATTTTGGCGAATCTTTGATTTGATGTTTAGTTTGCATGTCATGGATTACGAAGAAGAAGATCCAAGTAATAAACTACTTTTTTGGTTCACACTTTTTTCTATTTTTGCGGCAATTACTGGTGGTGTATTGAGTTACTTTGTTATTTTCAAAAACAGAGCAAAAAATACATTAGATAAAAGTATGGGAGTAGCTAGATAATGTTATTCCTTAAAAAGTTACATAAGTGGCTATCCTTGTTGGTTGGCCTACAACTACTAGTATGGTTAGGAACAGGCTTATATTTTAATTTGATGGATCATCAAAAGGCTTCAGGAAATCAATATAAACAAACTCCCGTTGTTGCCCAAGTTGATATTAATAGGTTAGTTGAACCACAGCTTGTCTTATCTCAATCAAAACAAGTCGTATCGTTAAAACAAATATCACTATTAGAGCACCCTTACTATTTGTTAACTCATAATAAAGGTTTATATAGCCATTTTGACAATGACTACTCTTTGGTTGATGCGTACACCGCTGAGCCAGTCGTTATTGATGAAACTATGGTTAGAAAACTGGCCCAATCTTCCTACAATGGTAAAGGTGTGATTAAAAATGCAGTTAAATTATCACCTCCATATGAAGATATACTTCGTGAGCAAAATGAAGTGTGGCAAGTTAACTATGCTGATTATATTCAAACTAGCGTTTATATTGATGCTGGTTCTGGTCGAATAATTAAACATAGTAATGATGATAAACGGTTTGTTGATATTTTCTTTATGCTTCACTTTATGGATTATGGCACTGAAGGAAGCTTCAATAATGTTCAAATCATTTTATTTTCTATTTTCACGCTTTTCTTTTCCTTAACTGGCTTTATTTGGACTATTGAGCTGCTCTTTAATGGTCAATACAAAGTTCGCTTTGGCAGCAAAAGTCGAACTTTGGCGCTATTTGATAAAGATCTGGAGCCTATCGGGGAATTCGATTTAGCTACTAATACCAACTTACTTGACGGTTTAATTGATCATGATATTGCTTTGTCATCAACCTGTGGCGGTGGCGGGACTTGTGGCCAATGTAAAGTACGTCTTGATAGCAGTGTTAAAGTCACTTCAGCAGAGCATGTACTTTTAACAAAGGAACAATTGCAACAAGGTTACAGATTGGCTTGTCAACATGATGCAACAGAAACTAAGAGGTTAACATTAATTGACGTTACTAAAGCCAAAAAATACCTTCTTGAATTAACGCATAGTGAGTTTATTAGTCCCTATATAAAAGAGTTGCGTTTTAAAGTGCTTGGTGGTGAGAAATTAAAATTCAAAGCAGGTGCTCATCTTCGTTTCTATATACCACCAGCTAAAGGAATATCTATACCAGCGCGTCTTCCTGACGCTTTCAAATACCATTGGCGTGATATTGAGTATTTAGAGTATGAGCATCAAGCTTGTAGTCGAAGCTATTCTCTAGCTAATGGTGATGGGCAGATTGAAGCTGGTACTAACGAGTTAAAGTTTACCGTCAAAATTCAAAATGCTCCAAATAAAAGTATATATCCCGGTGTGGGTTCTAGCTACATATGCAATTTGGGGCTAGGGCAAACAATAGAAGCGGCTGGTCCATTTGAAGATTTTCACGCTAAACCTTCAAGTAATAAAACAATGATGCTTATCGGAGCAGGCTCTGGAATGGCACCATTGAAATCATTGATTGAAGAGCAATTGTGCTTCCACCAAAAAGAAAGAAAGGAAACTAGAGGTATATATTTTTTCTATGGTGCTAGAACTGAGGAAGACTTGTTATATAAAGATGAGCTTTACAGGCTTTCTAGAAAATATCCAAACTTTTATTACTACCCTGTTTTGTCTAGGCCGCATAAGAACTGGTCAGGAGCAAAGGGGTATGTTCAAGATTTACTCACATCAAATATTAACAAAATTTGTCAAATTGATGGTGTTGAATTTTATCTATGCGGCCCACCGAATATGATGTCGGCAACGATAAATCTTTTGAAAACTAAGAATGTTGATGCAACTAATATTGCATTCGATGAATTTATATAAATTAACCTTAATCACTAACGTAGGAGAAAACCATGAAAACTAACTTTATTAAAACTGTAGGCAAAATCGCTTTGATATTAGTACCAGCAATTACTTTATCAATGAATGCATCCGCTCATGATCCGAAAATGCATGCAAAAAAAGCAGAAAAAGCTGATTGTAGCAAAATGGATCATAGCAAGATGGATATGAAAGACCCTGTTGCAGTTGCAATGATGAAAAAGTGTATGAAGCAATCAAAATCTTCAATGGAGAAAATGGATCACAGCAAAATGAAAGAAATGGATCACAGTAAAATGAAAGGAATGGATCACAGTAAAATGGAAAAAAAGGAAAATAAAAAAGCTAATAGTGATGATCACCAGAACCATTAATTAAATATTAAAAGTCACTTAATTGAAGCTCGTATTAAGTGACTTTTAAAGTAAGGAATTGTTATGAAAGCTCTTAAAATTCTATTGATATTATTGCTATTGGGAGGAGCTAGTGCAGCCACTGTCATGTATTCAGGGATAGTGAATGTAGCCGCAGATGAACCTCACAGTGACATTGTTTATTGGCTTCTTGAAGAAACTAGGGAGGCATCCATAAAGAAATCGGCTCAACATATCAAAGTACCTGATTTGGAAAGTCCTGAGTTGTTGTTAATGGGAGGAGCAGATTATGAATATATGTGCTCAAGCTGTCATCTAAAACCAGGATTAGAAGAAAGTGATATGAGCATTGGGCTGTATCCTCAACCACCTAATTTAAGTATTTCGCATGAAACTCATCAACACGGTACTGATGAAGAGCTTGCAAGGCAGAATTTTTGGGTGATTAAACACGGCATAAAAGCTTCAGGGATGCCAGCTTGGGGTAAAACTCACAGTGATGAAAGAATATGGGCCATGGTTGCTTTTATTAAGCGGTTACCGACTTTAACGCCTGAGCAATATCAAGTACTAACAGCCATAGATTAATGAGGAAAGACAGAAACAAAATGAAAAAAAATTCGATAATACTAACCACAGTTTCGTTAATGTTCTTAACTATGAGCAATGTTGTAACCGCTCATACAAGCGAAGGAAATAATGCGAATAAACGTGATGAATTGCCTGTGCTAACAAGTAGTGCAGGTAAGGTTGTTATGCAATTTCATCAAGCTATACAGGCTAACGATAAGAGTAAAGCACGCGGATTTTTAGCTGATAATGTCATCATTTATGAAGGAGGTAGAGTTGAACGCTCAGCCGATGATTATGCAAACCACCACATGCTGGCTGACATGAAATATTTGGCTCAACTTGAAGTAGAAATACTTGAACATGAAGTAAGAGAGGTAGGACAGACAGCTTTTTCTATGTCTAGAACAAAGTTGACTGGAGAGTTTAAAGGAAAAGAAGTGAACAGTGAAGGCATGGAAAGTATGGTGCTTTTGAAAAAAGATGGGAAATGGAAAATAGCTCATATCCATTGGTCCCATTAATTTAAACATAATAATTCAGAGGTTAAAAATGAGAAAATTTATTACAACTATTATTGCCCTTATCATCAGTATTTCGGCTGTGGCTCATGATGATAGAGATCATAGTAATAAAGACAAAAAGGCGATTGTTGATGTGATTAAAAGCATCAAGTATGGCTGGGAAAATGGTGATGGATTGCCGTTTCGACGTAACTTTTTAGATTTTGAGGGGGCACGTTATATCGAAGGAGGAGGACAAAATGCAGGGTTAGATTCGCTAGTCGAGCATCACGTAGAGCCTGAAAAGGATGCTTTGGAATACTTAAAATTGAGTTTTAGTGAAATAGAAGTTCACTTTGAGGGCGAGGATAAATCTTTTGCGTGGGCAATTGCTGACACACGTATAAAGGGCAAAGTGAATAAAAGTGGCAAAACATTCGACAAAAAAGGATTTCAAACATTCTTATTTCGCAAAATAAATGGTAACTGGAAGGTTGTGCATACCCACTCGTCTAGTAGAGATAATAAGTGATAATTGTTTAAAACTACAAGGCATGATGACTGGTTGGTTTAAGCCTTTAAATGAATGGAATAGGACTTTTAAGTGAAAAAAATAGAGAAGAAAAAGTACTCAGATTTTTACGAGTTTAACGTCACTTTAGGTCCTATTGATAATTATCACACCTCTTTTTTTGAGTTGAGGTTCGGATTATGAGAATAGTTTACTTTGGCAATAATATGTTTTCTTCGTGCTTAAAATATTTAATTAAGGACGGCTTTGAAATTGAAAGAGTTTACATTAACTCGCCCGATTTTACGTCTTCGGCTATATCAAAATTGTGCGAAACACATCAAATTCCCTTATTCAAAAATAAGCCTATGAGTGAAGAGCTTGAACATTTGATTTCTATGGGTGTAGAAATGTTCATAGTAGCTGAGTATCTGCATATATTACCTGAAACAGGTGTTAAATATGCGATTAACATACACCCATCAATGTTGCCAAAAGGCAGGGGGCCAACTCCACTGCCGTACTTATTAAAGTATCCAGAACATTCAGGCGTATCAATTCATAAATTAACTAATGTGTTAGATGGGGGGGATGTGATTCTTCAATCTGGTGTTCCCATTCAAAAGAATGAATCTATCACGACAGTAATGATAAAAATGCATATTGAAGCTGTCAATTTGATCAAGACCTTTCTTTCGGATGTCGAAGGTTATTATGAAAACGCTGTAGAGCAATCTGACTATTCATATTTTCCACGAATAGATCTAGGAGAGCGGATACTAGATTGGAAGCAACCAACATTAGACATTAACAGCAAACTTCGCAGTTTTGGTTTTTTAGGTTTAATTCTTAAATTAAATAACCTTTTTTGGAATGCCAAACATATAGAAGCCGTGGAGTGCGTTCATCTTTATGAAGCAGGAGAGGTTATATATGAAGATGAATATTTACTAGTTGTTAGTTCATATGACGGAATTGTTTGCGTCCACAAATATTCATTATCTTTGGTTACTTAAAGCTATTGGAACTGGATGTTGCAGCATGATTATTAAAATGAAACCGTTAAAGAAAGTTGCACTTACCGTTGTGGTGATCTGGACAATTATTGTTACAACGTTAACTGCAAACTTAATCATATCATCAAAAAAAAGTGCGGTTAAAAATGCTAAAGATGATGCTTTTTCTGCAATTGATCACATTGATGCGACCATAAAACTATTAATAAATGACTACCAAATTAACAATATGAGCTTATCAAGACAATTAGATTTAAAAGGACTTGAATCTAATAGTGGCGTCGTATCTATTGAACTTGGTATAGAGAAACCAAAAGTTTCACTAGTCTTTGTACAAGAAAATTCAAATGTTAGTAACCAAAATACCTTTTTAGATGAATGGCAAAAAAAACTAGTCGGTGTCTTAATCGATAGAAACGAGACAACTTATTTTATTGATGAGAAAGGTCAAAGCTCTTTTTTAAGAGCTGTAGAGCCAAGAGCTGTAGATCAAGACTGTCAAATTTGCAGGCTAGTAGGACTTGAGAAAAAAGATGGTTACTTCGGAGGTGTTTTTGTTTCGGTGAATATGAGTCGATACCTTTCAGAAGCGTATTTACACGCATGGAGTATGATTCGAAGCATAGGAATAATTTGGGTATTAGGTATAGCTGCAATCATTTACGGCTATAAAAAAACCAGTAGTGCAGTAAGTAAAAAACTAAGAAATTATGAAGAAAGCGTTTTTAATTTAGTCGATATAATAGAGAAACGAGATAGCTATACCGCTGGTCACACCCGAAGAGTTGCAAAATATGCGATGTTACTTGCTGAAGAGCTAAATGTTTCGAGTATTAAAAAAGAGCTACTTTACAGAGCATCGATGCTACATGACATAGGTAAAATATCTACGCCAGACTCTATTTTATTAAAGCCGGGGAAGGTGAGTGATTTAGAATATAAAATTATTAAAAACCATGTAACAACCAGTTATGAGATTCTCTCTAAAGTATCTATCTATAAAGATTTAGCAGAAATAGTTCGACATCATCATGAATATTATGATGGCTCTGGCTATCCCCAAGGTTTAAAAGGAGCCGAGATTCCTTTCTTATCTCAAATTCTTACGGTTGCCGATGGCTTTGATGCCATGACCACAGATAGAATTTATAAAGGTAGAAAATCTGTACAAGAAGCAATTCAAGAAATTTCTAAATTAAGTGGGCAGCAATTTAACCCTGTAATTGTTCAGTCTGCGATTAATGTCTTATCTAAAGTAGATACCGATCGCAAGATTTCTCAGCTACCAGAGTCGGATTTACAGCATGAACGTTTCTCATATTTCTATAAAGATAATGTGACACATGCATACAATCAAAGGTACTTAGAGCTTTTATTGTCAAAACAAAAACAAGAATTAAAAAAATATCGGCATGTTTTGCTAATTAGAGTGCATAATTTTTCGAAATATAACTCAGAACATAGCTGGAATAAGGGTGATGAGAAGCTTATAGAAATTGTAAATTCTCTTCAAAAATTTGAAGAGAACCACCTTGTATTTAGGCTATTTGGAGATGACTTTATTCTGTTGCTCAAAAGGAAAATTGACTCATCTGAAAGGGAAGAATTATTGAGGAAAGAAGTAAATGGAACATGCTTATATTATTCAACACGTTATATAGATTTACCCGAAAATAAATTGATCGATATGGAAGAGCTGGAAAAAATTATGCACATGCCTGAATAGGTTGTTTTTCTTTAAAATCATTTAAATAAAACAGTTATGAATCTAGCACTAATGGAGTACAACAAATGAAATTTACTAAATATAAAATATATAACTACATTGGAATTGTCTTCATTCCCTTGTTGCCTTCATGCATAAGTGCAGCAGAGCCAACGGTAGATAATCAATCAAAGAGTTATCAAGATAAAAACTTTACCAGCATTCAAAAGTCACTACAGCAAATGAATAATAATTTGCAAACTTTGCCTAGCAGAGAAAACGTCAAATTAAGCACTTCAAATGATCTTGAAACAATCGGAGATAATCAGGGTGATACCTCTAGTAGCCTGAACCAAAAAATGGGGCGAAATAAAATGGGTATGATGACCAAGAAAAAAAACTGTATGGGCAGAATGTGTAAAATGATGATGAAAAACAAATCAATGATGGGGACCAAACCTTTACCAGAAAAACAAGGCTCGTTATCTACCAAGACTGATGTTTTACCCGGCTATCAAGATGCACCACACCTATATCACCTTGGTGAAACCGACTTTTTTTTAGATTATGTATCTGAACTTGAACTGACTTCAGGGCAGGTTGAACAATTGTTTAACATAAAGCAGCAATGGGGAATTACCCAACGAGAAAAAGTTACTCTGCGTGAACAACTCGAAAAGCGTTTGTGGAAAGAGACCGCTTCAGGAATGCCTAATTTAAATGAGGTTAGAGATACTCTTTCAGAAATAGCATCTGTCAATTCAACACTACGATTATCATTTATCGAGATGGTCGGTCAATCTGTAGACGTTTTATTGCCGCAACAAGTGGAACTTATTAAAAAAATAAATATATCAAAAGAATTTGATAGTAAGGGATAGGTCTATGATGAATTTCTTTTTTAACAAAACAGTTATTACTCTATCACTTTGGGTTACCTTATATTTTTATTGCACTGCATCATTTGCTCAGCAAGGGAAAGATGAACATGCGAATCATCACCCAAAGAATTCACAAATCGCATCGGTTTCACCAACTCAAAAAAATATTGTCGTAGCTAATAATGACGGTGTGAGTAACTTATCTGTTGATAGTGTTGGCCAAACACAAACCTCTGTTATGTCTAAAGGCCCAGGAATGGGTAAAAAGATGAACGGAATGATGGAGCAAATGGGAGCACCTAAGCCTAAAGATCTCTACCCTACGTTAATGCGTCTATCGAAACTTCCTCCTCACTTGGCCGATGAAGTACTTCAAAAAGCCATAAATAGAATGCAAAAAGGTAATCAAATAATGGTAGACGGCTTTATGTCGTTAGCTAATGCCGATGGTCAGCAAAACTATTCTGAAATGCAATCTTCTATAGAAAAAATAGAGCAAGGTTTAAGTCAATACAATAGTGGTTTAGCTACCAAAAGGGCGATAGCAGAAGGGCAGGAACCAAGACGAGTGGCTCTTCAATGGTTTAAAAATCAAATGAACCTATTACCAACAGTGCCTAAAAGCGAGCAATCAAATATATTCGGAATAAGCATACTTCACTTTGGTGTTATGACCATTTTGTTTTTATTTGCGTTTGTTTTTATTTGGGTATACGCCTTTAAAATGAAAAGAGCATCTGCGCTGTTAGAAGAATTAAAGGTAGCTCCAGTCAAGGAGCCGCAAGTGATAGACAATGAAAATAAGAAAGAAGTTTCTGAAAATATAAACAATAGCCCCACGTTTGAAAAGTCTAGTGAGTTGAATGGAGAATTGGTTACTAGTAATGAGTCTACAAATTTCACTTCAAAGAAAAAGGGCGTTTTCAAAGGTACTGTATATGTCATCGGAATATTTAATGAAACACATGATGTAAAAACAATTAGATTGGCATCTTTAGCTGGAGAACCTCTGCCATTCAATTATGAGCCAGGCCAGTTTGTTACTTTTTCTCTCAATATCCCTAATCAGCCAAAAGTAATAAAACGCTCTTATACTATTGCCTCGTCACCCACTCAGAGAGATTATTTTGAAGTAACAATAAAGAGAGAGGAGCAAGGCTTAGTCTCTCGCTTCATGCACGACAACGTTTGCATAGGAGATGCGCTTGAAATAAAGGCACCTAATGGTAAGTTCTACTTCAACGGAAATAATGAAGAGAATATTGTATTAGTATCTGGTGGCGTTGGGATTACCCCCATGATGAGTGCCGTCAGATATTTAACCTCTACATGTTGGAAAGGAAATATCTATTTTCTTTTTTGTGCAAGAACATCAAATGACTTTATTTTCGAACGAGAATTAAGGTATTTACAATCTCGTCATAAAAACTTACATGTCTTAGTGAGCATGACACGAGTTGAAGGAACTGCTTGGATGGGACCTCAAGGTAGATTTACTTCTCAATTGGTAAACGACTTTGTTCCAGAGCTATCGGAAAAAACTGCTCACATCTGTGGGCCTCCACCGATGATGGATGCTATGAAAAACATGCTTATTGAGTTAGGTATGATGCCTCAAAGAGTGAAAATAGAAGCTTTTGGTGGTAGTAGCCCTGTGAAGAAAGAAAATAAACCACAAAGTCCTATCATGGGGAATATAGATAAAAATACCAGTATCAAAGCTGAAGCTATTAATAATGGTTTTGAAGTATCCTTTACTCAGTCAAATAAACATGCAAAAGCAGCAGAAGGAGAAAGCATTCTTGATGTAGCGGAAAATTTAGATGTTGATATTGATAGCTCTTGTAGAGCAGGAAGCTGTGGCTCATGTAAAGTCAAGTTGCTCGAAGGGCAAGTAGAAATGGATGTGGATGATGGCCTAGAGGAAGATGATAAAGAAAATGGTTATGTATTAGCTTGTCAATCAATACCCAAAACCCCTGTAAAGGTAGAGGTATAAAGTGATGGCAAATCAAGAACGGACAATTGTCGCCAGTTTAGTGTTGCTGATGATCGTGCTATGGGGTGGATTTGTTTGGCACAGTTCACCACGTTTTCCTGGCAGTTTTAGTGGAAGTATGCTCGGAATAATAGCCGCCTTTTTGTTGTTTTTTCCTTTAATTTACTTAGTGTTCAAGAGAAATAAATCAATAAAAACCTGGGTTACCAAGAAGGTTCCTATGTCAACATTATTGGTTTGGCATATCTATGCTGGAGTGATAGGACCAATCATAGGATTACTACATAGCGCTCACCGTTTTGATAGTTTAATTGGTATTTTATTGGTGCTCTTAATGATGCTAGTTGCGATTAGTGGCTTCATTGGGCGATACATACTTAGCTTAATATCATCAAAATTAAAAGATAAGAAAAAACTAAAAGAAGAATTAAAAAATAAATTAAAAGATGAACAAATTGAATTGCATGAACGATTTTGTTCGAAACATATTAACGCTATTCCAAGTGATTTAAACTCACACTCTCCATCACTCTTTTCATCTAGTCTTGGCTTAGGTCGAACTAGCAATGAGAGAAGAATTTTGCGATTGGTCGATGCAATATCAGATATTGATTACAGCATTCGTATTCATGATACAGCGAAACTTTGGTTCAAACGGTGGTTAAAATTTCATATATCTATTTCCATGATCTTATATGTGCTAATAATTTTTCATATAACTGCTGAAATTTATTTTGGCTTGAGGTGGTTATGATCAAATATATTTTTGGTGGAATTATAGCAGTGATTATAGCTGCGTTGACAAGTCACTATTACCATTCGAGTGAGTTACCCGATGTAAATTGGGAAATGACCGTTATCCCTGGAGATTTAAGTGAAGCTCATACATTTTTAGAAGATGATTGTCAAAGTTGCCATACGCCAATAACGGGGGTTACGCGTGAAAATTGCGTTGTTTGCCATGCCAATGATACTCAAATAATCCAGCGTCAGCCTACTTTGTTTCATGTCGATATAGCTGAATGTAATTCATGTCATATGGAGCATCAAGGAAAAGCAGCACGTATATCTAAAATGGATCATGAGGCACTCTCTGATATAGGTTTACGCATGTTACCTGAAGATAATACCCCGTTTGATCAAGGCACGGCTGTGCAAAAGCTTTTCAAAGAAATGTTATCGGATAATCGAAAAGTGGATCCGCTACTTATTAATCCGCATGTTAGTACAAAAGAAGCGTTGCTTAATTGCGCTACTTGTCATGCTAACGATGATATGCATTTTGGGTTGTTTTCAGATGATTGCGTACAATGTCATAGCACTGAACAGTGGTCTTTATCTTCTTTTGTTCATCCATCAAACAAGTCAAACGACTGTAATCAATGCCATGAGGCACCACCTAGCCACTATATGAAACATTTTAAAAAGATATCTGCAAAGGTTGCAGGGGAGCACAAAGCACCTGTAGAAGAATGTTTTGCTTGTCACCAAAATACCTCTTGGAATGACATTAAAAAAGCTGGCTGGTATAAACATCATTAATCTTAGGAGTATGAAGTATGTTGCATAACGGTATTGCAATTTTCTTTTCATTAGTTGTAGTTATAGTTTTGTTTAATAAACGATTTCGCTTATCGCAACAATGGAGGGCGACCGTAACTCCTTTAGCCTCAATCATTGGCAGTGGATTTTTAATTGTTGCACCATTACTGCATGCCACTATGGGAAAGTGGGCATTAGCTGGAATTGTAGTTTTATCTCTGTTTTCATTAGCTTTGGGAGCTATTATTCGCTTCAACATACTTCATGCTGAGCCATATTTAGTTGAAAACCCTAGTGGATCTATTGCAAAGCTTGAACAGGTTGGTCAATGGTTTCTTGGAGGGGCATATGCAATATCTGTCGCTTTTTATATCAGTCTGTTTTCTGCATTTGTTTTTGACCGCCTTGGTATTGAAAATTTATATATTGTAAGGGTTGCCACAACTGCGGTATTACTTTCGATAATGGCTGTAGCTTGGATCAGAGGTGCGAAAGGTTTAGAAGCTATAGAGCTTTATGCTGTGACCATCAAACTTTCTATCATAGTTGGTGTATTGGTTGCTTTGTTTACTTATGATATATCGACAGGTAAGGCTTGGTTTGAACATTCAGCTACTCAGAGTTTAAGTGAATTTGAAATAATTAGCATGCTAGCTGGTATGCTGATGGTTACACAAGGGTTCGAAACAACTCGTTTTATGGGGGCAGAATATTCAGCAACTCAACGTATAAAGGCAGTCAAATATTCACAAGGGATCGCAATTGTACTGTATGTCATTTTTATAGGGTTAACCTGTCCAATATTTTTAGAATTTCCTATTGTTGAATTAAATGAAACTACGATTAGCCATACATTAGGCAAAGCTGTTTGGGTCTTACCTATTCTGCTTTTAATTGCTGCAACAGCAAGCCAATTAAGTGCTGCACTAGCCGATACAATCGGTGGAGGAGGTCTAGTTAGAGAGCTTCTCAAATCTAAAATTTCAACTAATATGGGATATATGTTAGTGGTCATTTTAGCAATTATTTTGGTCTGGACTTCGAATGTTTTTGAAATAATTAATTTCGCTTCTAAAGGGTTTGCTCTTTATTATTTAGTCCAGACGCTAATTACAACAATGCTATTGCTTAAATACAAGAATAAAACAGGAATAGTATGGCTAAAAATCACTGGGAGCGCGTTCATAGTTGCTTCTCTCGTATTTGTTATTCTCTGGTCTGTACCTGCACCCCATGGTTAATTGGATGATGAAACAAAGTAACCATAATTATTTTAAGGGATTGATTGAATGCTTGATTTCAATCAATATTATCAGAGCAAATATGCTATAAGTTTATAGTAAAGTAACATACTAGCGAGGATAGAACTGTCCATGGGACAACGTTTGAATTGCCTATTTTGTATTTTGATATATTTGTCTGGAAATGGACAAGTATTTGCTACAGCTATTCATTTGTGTTCTGAAATGGCCATAACTTCTAATGCACTTACATCTATAAACAATACTGTTAATATCCATGATCATCATGATGGTGGGCACCAAGAAAAACCTGAAAGTAAGCATGCTAATCATGACTCAAAAACAATGGATAATTGCCACTGTATAGATTGTGATTGTATGCCCGATTATACAGGGCAAGCAAATACTTCATTAGTTCAAGATATTAATATATCTGATTTTCTACCTGTAATTTCGAAGGCTGCTAATAGTTTAATTCAAAACTTTATATCACAACCCCAATCGAATCCGTATCGACCACCAATCTTCGCTTAATAGGGATCAGTGTGCCTATTTTTAGGTAACTGACTTCCATTAATTCAAAAAAAGTTTAGAGCACCATGAAAACTAAGATGACTTTGACTAAAAGCAAAGTGTGTTCTTTTTGCTCTATAACTAATTCTTATTTTTAAATTAAATCAGTGTGATAAATAACTCACGCATAAACAAAATATTAAGGTGATACCATGAAAAAGGTACTTCTCCAATCGGCTGTTGCAGCAGCCATTTCAATGTCTTTGATGACAACTGCTACCGCACAGGAAAGTTCTGCTTTAGATATTGGTCGTTTAGCATTGGCTGGTTACGGTGACGTAACTTATGCATACCAGCCAGATATGAAAGATGAAGAAGGCAATGATATTCAAAATAATGTTGTTGCACGCTTTGTTCCTATTTTCTTGTTTCAATTATCTGAAAAGATTCATATCGAAGCAGAGTTAGAATTTAGCACTAATGCTGAAGGGGAAACTGAAACAGAACTTGAATATGCAAATATGCACTATTTCTTTAATGATAATACCATTATCACTGCGGGTAAGTTTTTACTACCTTTTGGTCAATTTGGTGCAAATTTACATCCTAGCTGGATTAATAAAGCTGTTAGTAATCCGGGAATCTATGGCGGACATGGAGGCAACGGGTCTTTAGGTGGAGTGACTAGTATTATGAATGATACGGGAATTAATGTCGCTAATACTTGGGTCTTAGGTGATGCAGGACGAATATTTACCGATTTCTACGCAGTAAGCGGACCACGCCAGGAAGAAGGAGACCATGGTGGCGGTGTCGAAATTGAATCAAAAAAAGGTGATAACAATGACTCTATGGCATTTGGGGGAAGAATCGCTTATGCGTTTTTACCTGAATGGGAGATAGGGATGTCTTATTATAGTGGGGCGTATAGTGACGATGGAGATCTAAATTATAGCGCATATAACATAGACTTTAACTGGGTTGGAAGTTACTCCAGTGTGAGAGGAGAAATCTTTGGCTCTACCGCTGAAACCGAAGGAGAGGAAGAAGGCGAAGAGGAAGGGCATGGAGAAGAGTGGGTTAAAGATTTCGATAAGAGAGGATGGTACATTCAAGGAACATGGCAGGCTAGACAACTTGGTAAGTCGTGGTTAAACCCTGTTGAATTTGTAGTACGTTACTCTGATATTGAATCTGATTTCGATGGCAGTATTGAACATGATTTTGAAGAAGATGGAGGGAAAACCGGAAGTCGAATTTACTACGGTGTAAATTATTGGTTAGAACCTAGTGCAGTATTAAAACTAGGTGCGGAAAGTACTTCAATAGAAAACGAAGAAGCGAGTCATACATCCGTACCTGATGACCGAATTTTCTTACAACTAGCTTTCGGATTTTAAGGAGAACCATTATGAAATCAATGAAATTTGTGTTCACAATTATTGTATTAACTACGAGTGCTTTTTCTATTAAGGCACAACACGTCAATGATCCTTCTTTAGTAGCAAAAGGAGCTAAGGTTTATAGTGAAAATTGTGCTCGTTGTCACAATGCACGTCCCGCTGAAGAGTATTCTAAGAAAGAGTGGTCAGTGGTTATTCCTCATATGAGAGCGAAAGCGCATATGACTGGCAAAGAAGCACTTGCTGTAGAAGCCTTTTTAGCCAGCACATTGACAGCGGATGTTAGAAATGCTGAAGAGTATACAAAACCAAATGCCCCAAAAAAGTCGGGAGAGGAATTGGTTACCCAATTTGGGTGTCAAGGCTGTCATCAAATCAAGGGAGAAGGTGGTAAGTTGGGTCCAGCATTAGATGGAGTCGTCGCAAGTAAAGGAGAGTCGTTTGTTTTGAAAAAACTAATAGATCCGAAATTTAACAATGCGGCTTCAGCTATGCCTAAATATCCGATGAATAAGGACGATATTAAGGCAATTATAGGGTTTTTAAAGGAGTAAAAACTTAACTATAGCTGTTGAATAGTTGCGGTAAACATATTGTTTTTAAATATGTTTACCGTTAAATGAAGGTGCAAATAAGAATAGACATTTATACCCATGAAATAAGACTTAGGTCTAATACAATTATTTGATCTAAAACATGACAATAAATAAAAAATAAACTAGTATGGAGGGTGTGAGAAATTTAAATAATGGTAATTAAATAGTGTTCAATTTTAGAGGTGTTATAGCGATTGTTATAATTTTGTTGTTTAGCCAACAAAGTTTAGCTTCGTATGCGCCAATGGATTGTGAAAACATGAAAAAGCCCACTATTACTGATAATAGCTCTCACATTGCTAGTCAAATGGCTATGCACGATCACAATAGTATGTCAGAAGATAATCAATCTTCACATGAAGAGTGTGAAACTTGTAAAGCTGGAGACTGCGTTTGTCCGAATGTCGGGGGATGCTTTGGCTCTAATATATCTACCTCAGCTCAGCCTTTAGAGCAATCCCTTTTGCATTTTGCTGATAATGGTAAGAGATTTCTTTCTCAAAACGAACATCCTGATTCAGGTGTATATCTACACCTATTCAAACCACCTATTCACATTTAATCCTTAGGATCAGTGCGTCTTAAATACGCATATCGATTCAACCTTTTTAAGCTGTTAAGCCTAATTTTGGTAGTTAATTCTCCCATTGTTAGCTATTGCATCCTAGGCTTAGCAGTTTTTTAAATCCTTTTAGATTATGACTTGACCTGTGTCTTAGACACAGTCGTAAGCTAAACATAGGTTTTAGAAATACCCTGTTTATATATTTGAATAAGGAATGATGGGATGAAAGTATCTCAGCTTGCAAAAGTATTGAATACAACGCCTGATACAGTCCGCTACTACAGTAGGATTGGACTTATCATGCCTATTAAGAATACTGAAAATGGTTATAAGAGTTACAACCAACAAGCTCAACAGCGACTGAAGTTTATTCTTAGTGCCAGACAGTTAGATTTCTCCGTTGAAGAGATCAAAGAAATCCTGTTAGTTGCTGATAATGGCAGCACAGCTTGTCCTTTAGTTCGGGAAATCGTTGAGCATAGATTGGCTGAAACTGAGAAAAAATTTAATGATGCCTTAATATTGAGGAATGTCTTAAGAAGTGCAATTGATGACTGGAAGAGTAAACCTGATAAATCCCCTACAGGAGATATGCTCTGTCATTTAATTCAAGGAGGTAATGATGAATAGCGTAGAGAGTAGAATTAAAGACACCAAAGCTCAAGAGTTGATTATTGATGGAGCTGGGTGTGCAAGCTGTGTAGGAAAAATAGAAACAGCATTGAAAAATGTTAATGGCGTAGATAATGCTCAGATGAACTTTGCATTGAGGACTGTTGTTGTTGATGGAGAAGTTGATTCAGAGGATCTTGTGCAAGCCATAGAATCAATAGGATACAACGCAAGGAGTGCAGAAGATACAAGTGATGATGAACTATTAGATGAGAAGGAAATTGCAGACCAAAAATACTATACAAGTTTAATGAGACAAATGTGGATAGCCTTGGGCCTTGGCGTACCGTTGATGCTTTATAGTATTGCAGGTGGCCCAATGACCGTTGAAACTACGTTGGAACGTGGTATTTGGTTATTTATAGGGATCTTATGTGCAGCCATTATGTATTTTGCAGGTAAGCATTTTTATGTTGGTGCTTGGAAATCTTTTGTAAATCATAGTGCAAATATGGATACGTTAATTGCTCTGGGAACAGGTACTGCATGGATTTATTCTATGGTAGTTGTTTTCTTTCCCATGGCTGTTCCAGAAATGGCAAGGCATGTTTATTTTGAAGCTACTGCAATGATCATCGGATTGATTGATTTAGGGTTAGCATTAGAAGTAAAAGCGCGAGGAAGAACAAGCGAAGCAATTAAGCGTTTAATTGGGTTACAAGCAAAAACAGCACGAGTAGTTCGTGATAAGAAAGAAGTCGATATTGCTATTGAGCAAGTTTTATTAAATGACATTGTTCGAGTACGCCCAGGAGAAAAAATTCCTGTAGATGGCCTCGTCATTGAGGGACACACATCGATAGATGAGTCCATGTTAACAGGTGAGCCTATGCCTGTAGCAAAAGAAGAAGAAGATGAGGTCGTTGCAGGAACATTAAATAAGACGGGTTCAATTCTTTTTAAAGCGACAAGAGTAGGTAAAGATACTGCGTTAGCACAAATTATTAATATGGTGAAAAGAGCACAAAACTCTAAGCCACCAATTGGGCGCTTAGCAGATGCTATATCTGCCTATTTCGTGCCCGTTGTTATGATCATCTCTATTATTAGCGCTTTGGTATGGCTTAACTTCGGTCCTGATCCCGCGCTAGCCTTTGCGGTTGTCTCTGCAACCACGGTTCTAATTATTGCTTGCCCTTGTGCTTTAGGTTTGGCTACACCAATGTCAGTGATGGTTGGTGTAGGTAAGGCTGCTGAAGCTGGTGTTTTGATTAGAAATGGAGAAGCATTACAAACAGCATCAAAAATTACCGCGATGATTCTCGATAAAACGGGAACTATTACAGAAGGTTCTCCTACGGTAACCGATATTCTCGTTGCTGATAAATCCTATACAGAAAAATATATCTTAACGATAGCCTCTAGTATTGAAAGCAGATCTGAGCATCCACTTGCACAGGCTATTGTTGATTCCGCGATAGCACAAGAGATCGATCCTGAAGATATAAGTGATTTTCAAGCCATTGCTGGACACGGTATAGAGGCAAAACTTGAAGATCATCATTTACTCTTCGGTAATCAAAAGTTGATGTTTAAAAAAGGCGTGTTTTTAGGAGAATTTGTATCAAAAGCACAACAGTTAGCTGATGAAGCTAAGACACCAATGTACCTCGCTATAGATAATAAACTTGCAGCTATCATAGCTGTATCTGATCCAATCAAAGAAGACTCTATTGAAGCAATTAAAAGGCTACAAAGTAGTGGTATCAGAGTAGTTATGCTTACTGGCGATAATAGAGCTACTGCAAATGCAGTAGCAAAAAAAGTAGGTATAAAAGAAGTGTCTGCTGAGGTACTTCCAGAGGATAAGTCAAATAAAGTGGCGGAATTACAAGCTCAAAATGAAATCGTTGGTATGACAGGAGATGGTATTAATGATGCCCCAGCATTGGCATTGGCCAATGTTGGATTCGCCATTGGTACAGGGACCGATGTGGCAATTGAAAGTGCTGACATCACCTTAATGAGAGGATCACTTCATGGCTTAGCTGATGCAATAGCTGTCAGTAAAGCAACGCTTAGAAATATTAAACAAAATCTGTTTGGTGCATTTATTTATAACGTTGCCGGGGTTCCATTTGCAGCAGGTCTACTTTACCCATTTTTTGGATTGTTATTAAACCCAGTAATTGCAGGTGCTGCAATGGCTTTCTCTTCACTAACGGTTGTGAGTAATGCAAATCGATTGAGATTGTTTAAGCCGCAAGAACATTAAAGAAAAGGAAGAAATGACATGATGATCATTAATTTATTTGGGTTGGTACTTATAGCATTAATTGTCTGGTGGTTTTGGTTATATAAACCAGCAAAAGCAATTGATTCTACTGTGGAAAGTGTAACCGTTATCGTAAACAACGGTGTTTATGAACCCTCTAGAATAATAGTAGCAAAGGATAAAGAAACGACTCTCAATTTTCTTCGAAAAGACGGGAGTCCCTGTGCAGCAACAGTCATTTTTCCTGATTTTGAAGTCAGTGAAGAGTTACCTGTTGATGAAAATATAGCGATTGAATTACCTTCTATGGCACCGGGGCAGTATTCGTTTCATTGTCCAATGAAGATGTATAGCGGCACTTTGATCGTTGAGTAGGAATATTTGGAGAACGAACATGAGCAATAAACAAAAATCTTTTTGGTCAACACCTACAGGATGGGCAGCACTTGGTTTAATAGGGGCTGCTAGCTACTTCTTATTAGTTGAGCATCAGCAACACTTCTTTGAGTATTTACCATTCTTAATTCTTTTATTGTGTCCGTTAATGCATGTCTTTATGCATGGCAGTCACGGACATGGTGACCATAAAGGTCATGAAGAAGAAGCTTCGGCACCAAAAGAGCCAGAAACATTTCAAGAGCTGACAGATAAAAATGAAGCTTACAGAGATGGGTATTTGGAAGGATTAAAAACAGGTAGAGAAGAAAGTAATAAGACGGAGAGTGACAATGAACGGTGAATCTGATTATGGCATGTGGACATTAGTGCTTTTGAATTCAGCAATTTTTATCTTTTTTGCATTTAGTTTTGCAAAGCCACAAACAAAAACTGATTGGCGAACCTTAGGTGCCTTTTCTGCATTCATCGTTGCTCTATTTACAGAAATGTATGGATTTCCATTAACTATATATTTTCTATCAGGCTGGTTGACTGAAAACTACCCAGGAATAGATTTTTTAGCTCATGATAATGGTCATTTGTTGCATACCATTTTTGGCTTTGAAGGCAATGCACATTGGGATCCCCTGCATCTTGCAAGTAATGTCCTAATTGTTTCTGGATTTTTTATTCTTTCATCTGCATGGAACGTACTTCATCAAGCTCAAAAGACTGGCACGTTAGCTGTGTCAGGTTGGTATGCACGTTTTCGCCATCCCCAATATGTCGCCTTTATTCTAATCATGTTTGGTTTTCTACTTCAGTGGCCAACAATACCGACCGTAGTAATGTTTCCAATATTACTCGTAGTATACGTTCGACTTGCTAATAAGGAAGAAGCCAAGGTTATCAGTGAATTTGGTGATGAATACTTGAACTATATGTCTAAAACTCCCGCTTGGATACCCAATTTTTCAAATAAAACACAAGGAAAATCAAATGAAAAAATTAGTTAAATTAGTCGCTGTTATAAGCATTTTGTCTACCACAATTGGTGCCTCAGCTATTGGTGCAGAGATGAAAAAAGGCATGCATAACAATATGGCAATGTCCCATGAAAATATGGAAAAAATGCATAACAACATGCTTGCGATGAAACAGCAAATATTATCAGCAAAACAAGAAAGTGATCCTGAAAAGCAGCAAGAGATAATGCATAGGCATCGAAAATCTATGATTAAAATGATGCAAATAATGCACAGAAGAATGGCTGATAAGCCCATTGAGCAACAAATAAAGATGGCAGAACATCATCTTGAGATGATGAGCAATATGATGCCTAAAAAGGGGGCAAGCAAAATGTCTGGTAATAAATCAACAAATAAACACAACCATTAAAGGAGGCCGTGATGACTGATTTAGATCATAGAGTTGGAGTTAGAGAAAACAATTTGGTCGTTAGAAACCTGAAACTATCAAATGTAACTAGTGAAAATATTGATGCTTTGATTAAAGAAATAGATCAAATGTTCGGCCTAGACGAAGTTTCATTCAATAGAAAAGAGGAAGAGATTCATTTGGCTTACGATGCTGTCAATTTGGACCTTGATGGTATAGAGGAAGTCATCAGAAAGCATGGTGTAGATATACACGATGATTGGTGGACTCATACAAAGGAAAGTTATTACAAATTTTGTGATCAAAATGTAAAGGATAATTTCAAACATGAGCCATGGAGTTGTCATAAAACTCCTCCAGGTTCAATTAAAAGAAAGCGTTAATCTTAAACTTAAAAAGGAAAATATCATGTTAAAAAATATATCTAAAAAAATAGCTTTAGTTGCTTTTGCAATTGTACTTACGGGCTGTGCAAACAGTAATTTCTCACATAATTACTTAATGAGAGGTCAAGTTGTTTCATCGTCAACTGATAATATGGTTGTATGTCTCGGCTTAGATGATGGAGCAGAAGTTGGACAAGAATTAACTGCCTATCGATTTTTTGAAACAGGTAACATTGGGGAAGGAGATGAGACTGTCGAAAGAAGAAATATTGGCAAAGTTAAAATTGAAAAAATTATTAATGAACACTATGCCAAGGTAAAAGTGATAGAAGGAAATGTAAAAAAACACGATATGGTGCAATTAAACAAATAGAAAATGTAGTTTGTAAGTAATCTTGTTTTTATTCATTTAAATCGTATCGAATTTAAGAATAATTCGATACTAATGATCAAATTAATAAAAAGGAAAATAATATGTTAAACAAAATTTCTAAATTAGTTGTCGTTGTAGGTTTTGGCTTGATTGTTTCTGGTTGTGCAAATAGCGATTTTTCGCATAGGTATCTAATGCGCGGCCAAGTAATCTCTGTAACTGATGGGGACATATATGTTTGTGTTGGCCTAGATGATGGTGCACAAGTGGGGCAAATTTTAGAATCTTACAGTTATGTAATGAATGACGATAATGACGAAGGGGCTGATTTCTTTAAAAAGCAAAAAACAGGTCAGGTAAGAGTTGAAGAACTTGTTGATGATCATTTTGCAAAAGTTAGCGTGTTAGAAGGGGTTGTTAAGAAACACGATTTAGTCTTGTTAATTCAATGATGAATATCCTACTACGTGGTACGAGTAGTTTGGTGCCACGTTTTTTTATTTTCAAATTTTACTAGGAGTCTTGTTATGGAAGGTTTATTTTCATTGTTACTATTCGCTGGACTTTTTTATTTCATGATGCGTCACGGCTGTGGTGCTCATATGGCCCACGGTCATCATGAGGAAAAGAACAAAAATGATTCTTTCGTAGATCCTGTATGTGGCCGTAAAGTTGAAGATGATCAAGGTTATGGAAAACTCCAAGATGGGCACTTATATCGTTTTTGCTCTAAAGATTGTCTTGATACTTTTGACCTTGAACCTGAAAGATTTATTAAAGAGCGTAATACTAATGCAGAAAAATCAACGGAGAAAACTAATGAACCATAAGATCTCACTATCTGCATTTGGACATGCGACAAGTTCATTTATAGCCATAAGTTTTACCTTGTGCGTTATTTTTGATTTGCTCTTTCCTCAACACGCAATGTACTCAACTTGGCTAAAGTTATTGCCAGGGTTTGAATGGATAAGTTGGAAAAGTTTCTTTTTAGGTCTGCTAGAAAGCTATTTATACGGTTGGTATTTCGCATTGATTTGGGTGCCAATTTACAATTTTGTAGGAAGCAAGAGTAAATAGTTTATAAAATATAAGAATTAAACATAGGATTAACTCACACCTTAGTTGTTGATTTTTAAGGGTTTAAGCTTATTGTTGGCATTGTAGTTGCAGGAACAGAAGGACCTATGACGACATATTGACACCTGAGAAATAATCATGACCACCATAAATAATTCCCTTTTGGCCCAGATGCAGAGCATGTCTCTTGAAGCCATAGCAAAGCCACAAAACAACGATAATATTGTTAACAATACAACCAATAATTTTGGTGACTTATTGTCAAATGCCCTCAATACTGTAAATGATTTACATAAAGATGCAGGAAAGAAAACTACAGCATTTGAATTAGGGGATAGAAGTGTAACGTTAGCAGATGTCATGATTGCAAGATCTAAAGCTGGTATAGGTTCAGATGCGGCTATTCAAATTAGAAATAAGGCAATTGAAGGTTACAAAGAGATCATGAGTATGCCTGTTTGATTCTGCTTAGTATTGAAACTAAGAAGTTAATTATTCATTAATTAGTCTTAAGTGTCTTATGAATTAACAATATATCCGAAAGGGCTTTACCTTTGCTAGCATTAAACGAAAGTGAGTTATCACAAAAAAATATTTGAATTTTCTAATGATGGAATTTTCATTCTTTTATTAGATGAAAATAGAATCATAGATGTAAATCCTTCAGGAACGAAAATGCTGGGTTACTCCAGAGATGAGTTACTTACAATGAGGATCTCCGATATCCATCCTAAAGAGATGGACTTGTTAGAAGAGTTTGCAAATCAAGTCTTGGCAAAAGGAGCTGGCTGGTCAAATGAATTAACGTGCAAAACCAAAAACGGAGAGCTACTTTTTGTTGAAGTTTCTGCTTCAATGATAACGATTGATGATCAAAAATATTTGATTTCTATGGTGCGCAATATTAGTTGTCGAAAACAGATAGAAGCACAGTTGCGGATGTTTTCTTTTACAGATGGACTTACGGGGTTAGCTAATCGACGAAAGCTTGATGAGTACATGGACATCGAGTGGCGTAGAGCTATGCGCAATGAATTACCAATATCTATTATCATGATCGATATAGATTACTTTAAATTGTTCAATGATACATACGGTCATTTAGAAGGGGATAGTTGTTTAAAGGCAGTCGCTAATGTAATTCAAAATTCACTCGTGAGACCTGGTGACTTGTGTGCTAGGTATGGAGGTGAGGAATTTATTGTTCTATTGCCTAATACTGATAAAGATGGCGCTCTTCATATTACAAATAAAATTGAGAAAACTTTAGCTAGTGAAAGAATTGAAAACATTAACTCTGATATCAATTCTTATGTCACAGTCAGCATGGGAGTGGCATGTATAGTCCCTAACTCAAAAGTCACTAGCTCTCAGCTTATTTTCAAAGCTGATCAAGCACTTTATAAGGCAAAAGGGGAAGGAAGAAATAAAACAGTTTGCCTTTTAGACAGTGAAAATCACTAATAAGTATGATAAAAATTTTCAGCTACAACAATAAACAAAAGCTCAATTATTTATATCTCTATTCTTCAAACCAATCAAAAGTACGAACCAAATGCATATTCTCAACCCCGTATAATGTCAACCTATTTTTAAGTTTAAGACGATAGTAGTGTCCCTTTTCTAGAGAGCAGGAACCTTTGGAGCAATCTACATATAGCTTTTGTAGAAAATATCCTACGGATGAAGCTCTAACAGAGCGATTTAAAATACCATCGTTCATATTAAGTTCAGATATGACAGCTACAGGGTGAGGATTATCAGGGGGGGGGAATAATTTCTAAGTCTACTATTTTATTTCATTGATTATCAAAAGAGTTGTACTCGTGCTCTAAAACATCTTCGTCGATATTTTCTAGTTTTCGAAACCTAGAAATGAGAAGGTCTGCAAACCTAGACTTTGATCTATCATAAGCTCTTACATGCCATCTTGAACCATTATTAATATAGGCGTGAGGTATTAATAATTTACTACTAAAACCACTAGAATATGAATTTAACTTAAATGCCCCATTCTTTCTTCATATCGTCAGTGCTCCATTGGTAATAGGTATTCTTATCAGCACTATAGTCTAGTGAATAGAATATATATTAGCCAAGCCAAAAATATATTAGCCGATGGATATTTTCTTTCAAGAGTGATGGCATTCAGAGATACGCATATTGTTCATTGTTCAAATCAAGCTATTACGGCTTTTGAATCGTATTGCCTATATATTAGAATAGTCGATCAAAAGTAGAAATTGCGAATGATGCGGTAATTCAAATTTGAAATGAGGCAATTGAAGGGAACAAAGAGGTTATGAGTATGACAGTATGAGATATTTTGGTCTTTGTACTATATTTGATTAAAGAGCTTAAATATATATAAAAACTGAAGTTAATTTGAGGGTAATAGTGGTAAATCTTACAACTGTCGGTAATGTAGTGTGGAAAATAGCATTAATTATATCTATTTCACAACTTATAATACTTTTCATATTGGGAAGTATTCCTCATACGATGTCTGGTGATACTGTTGAAATAACTCACTTAACTTTTTTAGCATTTTTGAATATGGCTTTACTTGTCCTAATAACGTCTCCAATCATTTATATTTGGGTCATTAGACCTTTTGTCAAAGCTCGTGACGAAGCTATTTTGCATGTGACACATTTAGCGCATTATGATCAACTGACAAATTTGGGTAATCGTCGATTTATATATCAAAATCTAGAACGAATAAAAGCACAGAGCGATCGACGCAACATTTTTGGCGCTGTTCTGCTAATAGATTTAAACAATTTTAAACCGATTAATGATGAGTATGGGCATGATGCGGGAGATGCCATTTTGATCGGGGTTGCGGAACAATTAACAAATGTAGTAAGAGGTGAAGATATTGTTGGCCGACTTGGTGGAGATGAATTTGTTGTGTTGATTAATCACCTCGATAAGGACGAACAAATATCTAGTAAAAAGATACTAAAAATTGTAGAAAAATTACAATCGGCAATTAGTACGTCAATAGAGTTTGATAGCGATGAATTAGTTGTGGGATCAAGTATAGGTATTTGTATTTTTAAGGGTAAAAATAATAGTAATGATGAATTAATAAAACGAGCTGATACAGCCATGTATAAAGCTAAGAAAAATAATACTCAATTTTCAATTTATTAGTAATTGAGTATTATTTCGAAATCCTTAATTATTGATTTTAAATACAGTGTCGCGTTTTCATTCACCAGTTAAATATTAACTACTACAATTAATTTAAATAGTTACTTATTACATGCTCCTTTTAATGCTTTACCTGCCTTAAACGAAGGTACTTTAGCGGCAGCTATTTGGATCTCTGCACCTGTTTGAGGATTACGGCCTTTGCGAGCAGCTCGTTCGTTAACTTTATATGTTCCAAAACCAACTAAAGCAACTTCACCGCCTCCTGCCAACTCTTCTGTTACAGATGTAAGAAAGCTATCTAAAGCACGACCAGCAGAGGCTTTTGATATGTCTGCACCTTCAGCGATTTTTTCAATTAATTCAGCTTTATTCATTTTATTATTCCTTTTAGATTAGAATTTTTACTGAGTGAATAATACTGAATTGCAAAGGAAGGGCAATAGAAAAAGTTCTCATCACTTTGAATTGTGCAGTTTAATTTTTATAAATTAACCATAAGAACCAAAGAAATCATTTGTTGCACCAGATCTCAATGTTTTTACGACACCTTCAATATACTCAACTTCATCTGAGCTACGTATCATTCCTGGAAAATAACCGTACAGTGTGATGTTTACTTCCTTTATTCCTTGCACGTTCATTTTTGCTATATGCCCTTCGAAGTATGGAAAAATTCCAATGCTGTCATCGTTTAGTACCACACTAACGTCATGGTCTAAATATTCATTACGACAAGTAATTTGTACTTTTGATCGACCATCTGCACATGTACCTATATTTTCATGTTTGAACTTTTCAAGTTCTGCTAGTTCATTAAGGTCTTTATTAAGTCTTTCATCAATAGCATTATCAATTTCTGACATCGGCATCTTTTACTATATTTAAAATGATAATCTTATGAAAAATGCTAAATGAATTAAAGTGATATAAGGAATACTTTCAGCTAAATTTGTTCGTAAAATGATCTTGTTATTCGTACATGTACGTAAGTGTTTTCATTGGCTTTCGTACAATATTTTCATAAGGGGTACGAAAGGTGTAACTTAAGTACGGTTTCATATGAAAGTGGGTTTTGCCGGGGTTTCGACAAAAGAACAAGAATTAGATCTTCAACTAAGGCAGTTGAATGATTTCGGTTGTGAAATAATATTTTACGGCAAACAAAGTGGTGTTTCAGTTAAAAATAATGAAAAACTGAAAGAGTTGATAGATTTTATTCGAGAAGGTGAACAAGTGATTGTTTGTCGCCTTGATCGGCTAGGCCGATCATTAAAATCTATTTTAGATGTTATTGATAGCATCCATCATAAAAAAGCTTGTTTGAATATAATTGATGGCTCATTAAATACAGGTAATGATAATCCATTCTCTACCGCGATGATCAATCTTTACGGTGTATTCGCTCAGCTTGAAAGAGATCTTATTAAAGCTAGAACAGCAGAAGGACGAGCTGAAGCAAAGGCACAAGGACGACACCTTGGAAGAATGCCAGCACTTTCTGACAAGCAAGCTACAGAATTATATAAAGCTAAATTAAATGGTGAATCTGTTTCCGCACTAGCTAGAAAATACAACGTGAGTAGGGCAACAATCCACCGAACACTTGAGAGAATAAACAATAAAGTGAAATAGTTAAATATTACTTTCAATGCTTGCTTGAATATTTAGAGTCCAAAATAAAATAGAGAATAATAATCATGGGTTCATATACTGATCTTGCCGTTAATGGCTATCCCCTAGTTAGTTCAAAAAGTTATGCTGTTTCGACTGTTATGACGATTTTCCGTGAGACAGATAAAAAGATATTTTACAGAAATTTATCAGATAGAAACCCTGCTGTTTGGGGGACATTTGAACCTGATGATGACGAAGTTGAAAGAGCGTTAACATATGAATGTCAGGTATCAAAAGTATGTGATCGCCTTGATGTTATGGGCTTTACAATGCAAAGGTGTAGAGATGATTTCGAGCGGATAAGAAATCATAAGATTAGCGAGTATAAATCTTGGTGGAAAGAAGACCAGAGTGAATGGATAGAGTCACTAATTAATACTTTAGATACGATAAATTTCGATGTCTATATGGCAACCCTTAAAGAAGTCTTTGACAGCAAAGAACAGTTTCACTTTCTTGAACATGAGGAAATAGAAAAATTAGACACTGTTAGAAAATATATGTTTTCTGATGAAGACTATGAGCTTGGCTTTTTTGCAACTGACTTTAGATCGCTAATACGAGTTGCATGCAGTGTATCTCCTGATGATGCCCTTGTTGTACAAGATTTAACAGAGGTTCTACATGCAGGTTATTATGTTGAAAGCGATGATGTTTGTAACAATTCGATAAAGTCACTTATTCAAGATCATCCTGAAAATGCGCCTAGAATAATTATGACTGAAGGCTCATCAGATGTTCAAATTATAAAGAAAGCCTTGGAAGTGCTTTACCCACACCTTGCTGAGTATTATACATTTCTTGAGTTTTCTCAGTATCGTGCTCAAGGTAGCGCAGGAACACTTGTAAATAATATAAAATCGTTTGCCGCTGCGGGGATTTCTAACCGCATTATCGCAATATTTGATAATGATGCCGCAGCTTTCGATGCCAGAAGAGCTTTATCTAAAATCGAACTCCCTGATAACATCGCGGTTTGTAATTACCCTGATATTAAATTCTTAGAAAATTATCCAACATTAGGACCTAGCGGTAGGGTTGATCTCAATGTAAACGGTCTAGCCGCTAGCGTTGAACTTTATCTAGGCCCAAACATACTCCAAGAAAATGACTCAGATCTAAGCCCTGTGCAATGGAAGGGGTTTATTGAAGGTCTAGGGAAGTATCAAGGGGAGGTCATGCACAAACGAAGTATTCAAGATAAGTTCTTTACTCGAATAAACGAATATAAAAATGACAATGAGGCTTGTGATTATACTGAATGGGATGACTTACGCGCTTTACTTAATGTGATATTTAAAGCTTTTGATAATGTGGAGTAGGTATTCCTTGAATGAAGGGGATTTAGTGAAGGAGGTTGTATATTAAAGGGGGCACCAACAGTTAAAATATTGATACTTAAATGAAATAAACACGTCTCTTTTGTCAAATTAGGTAAAATAGGAGATTGTTAGCTGTGTAGAATATCTTGTTAGCCAGGTAGTGTACATATTTCTAAACAGCCACGTACACGCAAGCATGGCAAGCATTCGACCGTCTAGGGCGGGAATTTAATAATAAATATCTCTTAAAAGTTTTAGATTAAACTTTTAGTTTGTCCAAAGACAATTAGAATTTTTAGCGCAATTTTCAATTAAGTCTAGGCTTCTGGTGGAGTATGCAAATTAATAATTATTTCAAGAATATCCTTTAAACCCGTATCACTTAACACCTCATCACGCTTTATCGCATTTAGTGCTATTAGCTCTCCAGACTCACCAAAACCAACATGGCTAGAGTGCGATACTTTTAAAAAGTCTCGCAACACTTCAATATCATCCTCATCTAAAGTTAACTCTTGTGACTCTTCATAACTTAATTCAGCTAAAGGTTTAGATAAAGATAAAGAGGGATTATTTCTAACCTCTCTTAAGGTATTATTTTGATTACGTAATCCTTTTACTTCTCCGTATAACAATGTCATTTTATGTTTTAATGTTGCATCTTCTATCTTAGCCAGATCGGATTCTTCTACGAAAGATTCAGGGATAGTACCTTTAAGGTCTTTATTTGATATAATAACGGCATTAGCTATCGTAGAATGCTCTATCCACGCATCAATTAATAGCCTATAAAGGTTTGTTATTTCTCCATTTTTTTCCTTTTTATTATAATAAATAGTCCTAGATTTAGTAATAACCCCCTTTGAACTAAGAATTTTTATGATTGCAGGAGGTGAAACAATGCCACCTGAACCTGTTATTTTTTGACTCGTTTCGTGGATATTCGTAAGCATTTGCTCCGTTGTCGGAGTTTTTGCTTTTCCCAATAATTCTTTATATTTTGCTATAACCGCATCTAAAGAGATTTTTTTCATGCTCATTTTAATTTTTCTCGTAATTCTTTATCTAATTTAAGAACATTACACTTTTCTAAAAGGTTATCTAAATCAGTTACTTTCTTTTCAATACCAAGCTGAGCCAAAGTAATTGAACCATTATGTAAGTTTTCACACTCTTTTGCGCCAACTTTTGATAGTAATAATTTTGCCATTGCATCAGATGCAGTTACTTTTTCTTCTTCACTCAAAGGTGAAAAGGATATTGGTGTAGCACCATTATTCATTAATATCTGATCAATAAAGTTATTTCTCTCCAACTCTACTCTTGTGTCCGCGATTTCCGGATAAATCCTACTTGCTTGAACTAGTGTATCTTTCATATGAAACGGGGATGTTTCAATAAATCGTGTTTCATCACCATAATCAACTTCAACAGGGATTAATTCATTGCCTTTAGTAAAACTCTCTATCTCGTCTTTACTGGCAATTTCTCTCACTTCTTCGAGTAAATTATATGTCGCATGTGCATCCATAATAATGCGATCTAACTCTTCCGACTTTGTTTCAATAATAGTATTTATCGATTTAATCTCGTCTATTACTTCTGGTGGACAAAGGTGAATTTCTTTTCGTATTTTATAACTATATTGTTCTTTTTTTAATACAGCCTGTTTTTTCTTAAATGCATCGATGTCGGTACTAATTTTACTGATGTTTTCCAGCAGTTTATTACCGTGTAACCACAGCTCAATCATCCATGGTACACCAGTAACTAAGTGGCGACAGCGCACACAGTTTCCACGTCCACCAATAACAGCACCGTATTTGGCTTTTGATGATTTAGTTGCTCTTTTAATGATTTCACCACCATCATCACATCGAGTCCCGCCAAAAGGACATATACCCATTCCACTTCCACCCCAAGTAGCCATATGACTTCTTGAAAGCATTAGGTTTTGCACACCTTCTTCTTGGTTGGCAACCAAGTAACGCATGGCATCTTCTAATGTTGCGTCTTTTAACCAGCGCTTTAAATTTTCTTTCGATTTGTTTTCAAGGTCTCTTTTAGCTTTCGATAGGATATCTGTAATATGTCCATTGGAATATTTAATGTAGTAAATCGTCATTAAGATAGTAGAGTGACCAGCAATTATTTTACTAATGATTTCTATTGGAACACCAGCTTCAGCTAAACTTGTTAGACCTGCCACTCGTAACCCATGTGGTGTAAATATAGATCTTTCGGGTTGTCCTGTTGTTTTGTTTCGTTTAGTTATTATGGTTACATCATGACCTTCTGCTCGAACTCGCTTTTCAAGCTCTTCCATTAACAGCCACCAAAAGCGCATTAGTTGATTATTGGTTGCAGGATATCCAGTTTTGGAGACTAATGGACTACGAAATAGATAAAATCTATCAGGTGTTTGTTCTATTACAGACTGAGAAGGCTCAGAGTCACTGTTTATGCCTTTGGGCATATCTTTGTATGAGGCAGGGCTATCTACAGGAAAGTACTTTTCTTGCCATTCTCGAAGGGTATGAAGGTAATTGACTAATATTTCATTATTCCAAGGGATTGTGTAGCCAGACTCAGGACCGAAACCAACACTGGCGTCCTTAGTTTTATTTGTACTAATATAAAACCCAACAGATTCTTTAAGACCTGTTATATTTTTTGTCAGTACACCTCTATTAGGTTTTTGTTCTGAACGACTTGACCAATAGTTTGCATGTGGAGAATCATTGTTAACCCACGCTTTCATGATCGGATTATATTTTTCTATATCTCCCTCACCAGAATCTAACATTTGAACCTGGATCTTTCTGAGCGGGATCTCAATCATTGTCAAAAATGTATATGTTTGAGCTGGACACCAAACTTTCTCAAGAGTATTCGTTTTCTCATTAAACCAATCGAAATACTGAGAGTCTACTGACTTAGGCCACTTAAAATCATCTTCAGTTAGAATTTCGTTCATGGTAAGCAGAAAACTGGTTGGTATGACTATTTTGTCAGATTCAGTTAACCCCGGAGAAAAAATACCAGTTAGTTTCTCATACTGATAACTAGAGATAAGAGGGTGACCAATCGACAACACCTCATCATCCTCTTTATCTTGCATGTAATTCTCAATAATATAAATAGAGAATCTATAAAGATAACTTAGATGAGTACTGTATGAATTAGGGTGTCTTTTCTTAAATGAATCATGCAATGACACATGACGTTTTTCACTTAAGTATTTAAAAGGCTCTTGAATATCTTCAGATAACGTATTTAAATAAAATAGAAAATGTTTTATGGCACTATAATGTTTTTTTGTAGATTTAACATGTTCATCATCAATCCACTCAGTAGCTAATGTAAACCATTGCTTTTGGTTAGATGTTAGTTCACTTTCTAAAGTAGAAAGGTTGGTGGAGCGTTTGATTTTTGCGTATTGTTCGAAGAAATCATCTTTGGATAGATAAGTAAGCATCATACCTATTTTTCGAAAAGCTATGTGATATCTTTCTTTTACCCAATCTTGGTATTTAAGCGTTGGTGTTTTTATTTCATCGAGTATTTCTTGCCAAAGCTCAGGAGTGGCTTCCCTCAGGTTTTCTACTTGTCCATGCTCAGTAACCAATAAAGCTATAGTAAAGATATCTTTTTCTACGGCTTTTTTTGTTTTCTCTGAAGTTTTATTTCCATACACATTAACTTTGTTAAAAAGTTCTTTACACTCTTCATATATAGAAGACGCTTTAGCTTTTTCATTTAAACAAGCAATGTTACTTAGTAATGTTGAGTAATTATCAACATGCAATGGTTTTATTAATTCAGCAAATGACATCTATGAACAACCTATTTTTATTATTTATTCGGTATTCAAAAAACGCTAAACTTTATGAAATTTATCCTTTGCACAATTAGGCTTTTTAAACAACTTATTTTATATCAAGTATACTTGTTTTTTTATGATCTTGAAATGTCTTTTTTTATTTAGTTTTTGTATATCAGTAACTTAGGTACTCATTGTGTACCATTGATTTTAAATTCACATTAAACTTTCATCCTGGATACAAAGGCCCCAATGGCAATTATCCGACCGAAGGGCGGGGCAGAAATAAGAGTTGATTTCATAAGTAACTAGTTGCTTTTTGATAAACTTCTAAGACCCTCTAGGTGTTGAATGGCTTATTTAGAAAATCTAACCTTGGCTTAATATACAAGGCACCTCTTGCTTCATTTAGTTTTTTCTGAATTTCATCGTATGCCGGAGTGTTGTATGCTTCTTGTGATAAAATACTGTGGTGTTTGGCACATTTTTGAATGACTTTTCTGGGCATTCCAAGGTCGGTAAGTGTTCCTAAGTAATAATGTCTACTACCATAAGGTGTGGTTCCGTATTCTTTTCCCCTAGGGATTGTTATCCCTAATGCAATTTCTACTTTATCTAATGCTCTTTCAAATGCACTTATATAAGCACCAACACTATAAGGTAGCCCTTGATAACTTTTTCCTGTGCTATGGTCTACCCCAGCAGAAACAAATAGAAAAGGGTGTTTAGGGTTCCCATTGCTTTTAGCTATTTCTTCCAATTTGGGGCGATAATGATTAATGTAATAAATGTACATTGCATTAAAAAGCTTCGCAGCCCCGTCATGCATAAAAAATACAGGAGCGCTTAAGGAGTCATCGAGTGCCAAGTCTTTCCAATTAGCTCTTAGACTCTTAATCGGATGTCTATAGCGCGGTAACATGCCTCTTTGAGCTAAATACTCTTTGCGAGAAACATTTTCCCCCGCCATAAAAGTAGACGCTTCACTAGGATGCCTTAAAAACACTTGGCAATCATCATAGCTTTTAATATCAACAGGGGTTACATCATTTATCCATAGATGAAAGGGTTCGCTTTCCCTGATACCACCAAAAAACAATAACAGTGTAATCATCTTCGCTGTAATGTCTTCTTGGTCACTCAGCAACTGCGCATTGGGATCTTTAATGAATCCATAATCAAATAAAGGCGCAATCAATTCTTCGGGAAATCTTTTTTCTTCAGAGCTAGTTCTTGAGCGACTACCTGAATTACCTAGATTACTGATATTTTTACTTTTGTTGTTTTTAAGTTTGATTGCTAGTTTACTGGCTTTTTTCAAGTGACCTAAGAAAGTTCTTTTTTTGATTTTAATTGCTGTATGTAAAAACTTTAAAGATGCCATTTCATCAATAGGCTTGATGATTTTATTATTTTTCAATAAAGGTGTATTAATAATATCTTCATTATCACAATACTCTTCAAAATCTAAAATAGCGGAACATAATCTTTTTGATACATCTAATGAAGATGAAGGCCAATAAAGTTTTAATTTATCAGTGGCTGTTTCGTTATCTATTGTTCCATTTAGAAGTGCCCATGAAAATAACTTAAAAATTGTTCGATGTGCATTTGGACTATGATAATTTACAAATCCTTCTGATGCTCTACAATAATCAAAGAATAACCCAACGGCCCTAGCTCTATTTTGCATCCATTGATAACTTGCTGAAGGATTGGAAATGAAATACTCAATAAGAGACTCCATTCTAGTAATACCATTAGGTGTATTTAAATATAGAACAGGAATAGCAAGACCTTTCATGTGTTCTACATTTTGTTTTACTATTGTATGAAACTGTGGAGTTGGGCTATGATTCATTATTATTCTAGTTTTGTTTACTTTTTCATCTTTATTTGAAGGTAACATTTACTAGGGGGTAAAACAATTTTAATTTATTTTAAAAAGAAGTTGCTTTTTAGTATTTAAACTCTATAATGCACCTATTCCTTGCTTAGGCAGGTAATAGTAGGTAACTCTGCTTAGGGTGAGAAACGAGCAAGTATTACCCCTTAGGGTATTACCTATCTATTTAGATTGTAGGGTTTATAGGTCATACAGGGTAGGTAACTTTACCCATCTATAGATAAAAGTTACCATAGCAGGTAACGTGTCTATTTTGTTTTAAAAATCAAATTATCCACACTATTTGCATTTAAATTTTAGTTATTTATTATATAGATAATCAAAGGTCCGTTAGCTCAGCTGGATAGAGCATCCGCCTTCTAAAAGTAAAATTTGGGCCTTATTGGTGAAAACCTCTAAGTGTAAGATGTCAAATTCAGGGAAACCTTCCATGTAATGATGATGGCAATCCTGAGCCAAGCCTCGCGAAAGTGAGGAAGGTGCAGAGACTAGACGGCATCCACCTAAAGCGAAAGCAATGGTGAAGGGATAGTCCAGCGCACGAAGCCAGTTTTGGTGGCAGTGAAAACTGTAGTGTGATGAAGCGGAGGGTCACAGGTTCAAATCCTGTACGGACTGCCATTTTTTTATTTAGCTGATAGCCAAGTATCTCAGTATTTTCTAAAACCTTTAATTTATATTAATTTCCTTAAATATGTCGTCTGATATTAGAAAATAGACAGTTAAAGCTTGTGAACGTTTAATTAAGTTACTTAATTAAATTTTAAGTGCTATTAGTCGGTTAGTATAAATTACTTCCTAAATTTTATCCTAGTTCTTTAGGTGAGTATCAAACTTTTTAAAAGTCAGGTTTAGTAACAAATTTTAAATCTATTCCTCTTTAATTCCCTTGAGCTAAGCTCAGTAATATCTATTCTTTTGTCTTGTGCCATTGTTTACATAACGTGAACTAGATAGTCAGAAAAATCATTGCAGGATTATATTCTAGAATAGGTGATAGCTTTTATTGAACCTAAAGATAGCCAAGCTAATTCGGAAAACTTACCAAAATATTATTAGCAACGGTATATGTATCTTTCCTACTTGTTATAGGTATTGCCTTACTAAATTAATAAATGCAATAATAAGCAGTGTTTTACATATTGAATTTTACAAACATTTTGTAAGGCAAGGCCGTTAAGAGAGGCCCGTTCCCACACGCGGACAAAATGGAATTACTCTGGAGGTATAATCTAATTCGCACTGCGAATATTTTCCAATAAAAAACAACGACAAGTGCTGTGGGCTTTTTGTTGTGTATTTTGTATTGGTGAAAAAATGTCGGTAAATCACGGCGACTTGCTTGTTAATATCAAAAGGCAAGCTAAAAGACTTTTTAAAACTTTAGATCTTTCCCTTGGGCAGGCCCAAGAAATGCTAGCCCATACAATTTATTGTTGCGATGGCTATGGAGATTTAATCTCTTCGGTTAAAGCTACATCGTTTAAAAATGAATATTTACCACTAACTGCACTTCATCCTAAAGCTGATCAGTTTTTCTTTAGCTTACTTGATTCAAATATGAATCGTATTGTCGAGAGGTTTCAAGTTAGGTTAGTAGATAATCTAACTAGTGACAAAATTAAAAATATCATCATTTCTACTTTCGGAATAGAACCTTCTGAATTTAAAGGCTAAATAAGATAAATCTTTTAAAATTATACACATATGTATAACTTGATGTATTTACTTTTCACTTTACAACTTTATTATTGTCATATACATTAGCCAAAAGGCTGTACGGACAGCCTATGCCTACACATACAAAACTCTAAGTTTTATATGAACGATGAAGCAGCGCATCCGTAAAAATTTGATTATTCATAGGATCATAATTGGCGTTAGTAGGCCAATATTTTGATCGCAAAGAATGGATAAAACAAATGATCAATTCAGACTTATTAATTTTAAAATTAAAGCTGCAATCTAAACTTCTTGCTAAATCCCTTAACTTACCTGAAAAATTTGGTCTTGATTTATTAGCAATATCAATTTATCAACACTCCGATTTTGAAGAATTATGCGAATCAATTACACAACTTGACTATACATTGAACTTCGAATCTTTATCTGAATTTCAAAAATTAAAATATCTGCTAATTTGTGAAGTAGAAGATAAAGAACTAATTGATGATTTACATGCAGAATGTAGTGGTCAACTTATTTTGGCCACGGATTTGTATTCAAGCCAGTATCTTTTCTCTGACTCATTGGGTGTTAGTCCACCGTTATAGCTGTGGGGCCTAACCTGGCTGTAATATCCAATAATATATTCAACCACTGCATTTTCAGCTTCAGTAAATGAACGATAGCCTGTTGTTGGTATCCATTCTGTTTTTAAACTCCTGAAGAATCGCTCCATAGGGCTGTTATCCCAACAATTTCCACGACGACTCATACTTTGTTTAATCTGATAACGCCACAATAACTGACGGTAGTTTCTACTCGTATAGGTACTACCTTGATCTGAGTGAAACATTACACCTTTTGGTCGTCCCCTTGATTCAAATGCCATCGTTAGTGCTTTTGCTGTTAACTTAGTATCAGGCGAGTTAGACATTGCCCAACCAACGGGTTTACGTGCAAATAAATCCATTACAAGAGCAAGGTAAGCCCAACGATTTCCTGTCCAAATAAACGTGATGTCACCACACCAAACTTGATCAGGTTGAGTCACTGCAAACTGGCGTTCAAGCGTGTTGGGTATGGCAACATGCTCTTGCGTCGCTTTTTTATATTTATGACTCGGAAGCTGACAACTTACTAAGCTTTGCTCTCTCATCAAACGAGTCGCCACATAACGACTTAATGATAAGCCTCTAGTCGTTGCAATACTTGCGATAGTTCTAGCTCCAGCGGAGTTATTACTTTCAGCGTAAATGCTTTTGGCCATAGCCAATGCTTCAACCTCTTCAGGTTTAATACTTCTAGCTTGCTTTGCCCAATACTTATAGCTACTACGATGTATATCAAATACTTCACAGCAGCGTTTAACTGCATGACTCCCTTTAAGGGCTTTGATTATCGTGAACTGTTCAGCGAGTCCGACATCAAGAGAGCCGTAGCCTTTTTTAATATTTCCTTTTCTTCTTCAATACGCGCAATACGCTTTTTAAGCTCACGGATTTCAAGTTGTTCGGGGGTTAATGGGGTTGCTTTGCCTGTGATGCCATTACGTTCACCTCTAAGCTGACGAACCCATTTATCTAAGGATGATTTACCGACATTCATAGCTTGTGCAGCTTCAACTACTGAGTAGCCTTTATCAACGACTAATTGAGCACATTCAAGTCTAAATTCGGGAGCGAAGTTGGGTCTTTTTCTTTTTGTCATAGTGTCACCTAAAATTTAGTGAGGTGCATGATAACACCTCTAATTAGGTGGCCAAATTAACTATGCCACTACAAAGTGTAGCAACGCTGGTTACAAAATTTAAAATGATTTCAGCACAATTAGAGGCAAACACCGAAGAGAGCTTCGAACTCCTGAGCCTACTGTCTGACAGTGTTGAGCTTTTTATAACGAAGTTAAAATATTATAAGCCAATGATTAACGTTCATGGTGACAAAGTAGAATTACTCAGTTATCCAGTAGCATTAAAAAAAGTGCTATCACATTTAATGCAAAACTCAATCGACCACGCCTTCATTGAAACTAAAAAGCAAGTTATAGATATAAGTATTAAGAAAAAAACAGATTGCGTTGAAATTATTTTCCAAGATAATGGTAAAGGGCTTGATACTGAATCTATCAGAAAAATTTTTGACCCTTTTTATACAACTAATATGGGTAATAAAAATATAGGTATTGGTTTAAGCGTAGTTTACAATATTATTGTTCAATTAATGCGCGGCACTATTATATGTGAACCTTCAAACAATTGTGGGACTTCGTTTCGGATTACTTTACCTTTAACTAATGATTAGCTTACATCTTTCACAAACGATATATTTAACACACATAGATAAGCCGACACTGTATTTTAGGGTAATGATACGAACACCATGGCCGAGCTTAGTAAATTCCCTTGCCTAGTAATATACACCTGAGCATGCTTCCATTGCGATGGTGCAAGATGTAACTTAGCAACTTCTGCTAACAAATTGTTTTTTGACTGTTTTACGTAATTTACACTTGTCATTAACATCAACTCCGTGGATACTAAAGACATATGTACTCTCCTCATTTGAAGCTTCTTATCAACTTCACTGTGGCACATTTGCTAGCGATAAAGGCTAAGTGAAGAGTCCATATTATTCGTTATATTCACTTTGTCGCCTGTTTGTCGCCTCATTGTCTGCATTCTGTCGTGGAGTACTTCTTCAATTGCAAAGATACTTATTCGTGGTTATTAACTACGGAGAAAACATATGGCTACTTCTAACATACAGATAAATAACTTACGTAAAGAGCGTGGTTGGTCGCAAGAAAAACTTGCTGCTATTAGTGGTTTGAGTGAGAGAACAATTCAAAGAGTCGAAAAGGACGGCACCTGTTCTTTAGATACAAGAATGGCACTTGCAATAGCTTTTGAAATCCCGCCCACGGCACTGTTAGGTAAAAATGAAAAATTGCAAAAGGAATCTGAATATATCACTGATTGGAGTGGTGCTTTCGGTCTTGCTATCTTAGGGATGGCTGTTCCGATTATTATTTTATTAACCGGCATAGATGGTATTTGGGAAGTTGTTAGTTTTTTAACGGTAATTGGCGGAACTATTATTTTATCAATAATGACTTATGGAGCTGGTAATACTTACAATGTGTTTGATAAAACATCATGGATTGTGCGTTACCCTCTGAGGGTCTCAGGATTGAATACTTTAATACTTCACGCTAAGTCAATAATTAGCAATGCGTACCTTTTTGGAGTGATTACTTCTCTAGTTGCAGGCTTGACATTAGCTGTCCATAAACCAGAAATACTAGTTACTTCCAATGTTTTTTTTCCCATAATAATTAAGCCTATTTTATACTCGATACTTTTTGTTGAGTTTTGGTTTAGACCTTATAAACGTAAAATGGAACGCATGTTAATAAATCAGCGGGATAATTAAGCTGTGAATATAACACATATGAGCCTATCTCATCACATATGTGGGTATTTGGATTGGTATTGCCGAGCAAGTTTTATTATTGCTGCTTTAGTACTTTTGATTTTTCCATGGTGAACGGGGTTGCACCATGTTGGTCTTCGGTTTGTGCAACTTCAGTAAATACCTTATGGGTATCTAAGCCAATGAGAAGTATGTTATGTTTGTACATGCTAGCCTCCAATTTATATTGTTTAACACATATATTATGGCTCTGGTTTTGCTAACCCACGAATTTGGAGGCTAGCACCTCGTGGGGAGCCATTATGTCTATGCAACAAAACCACTGTGGGGTGTTTATGAAAAAAAGTATTGCTATTGATATGGATGAAACTGTTGCTGACACGCTAACTCGGCATCTAGAGTGGTATAAAGATAGTTTTGGTATAACAATTACTAAAGACGAAATGAACGGTAATAAAATTTATGATGTCGTACCAAAAGAGCACCTTGATAAAGTAAAAAATTTCCCTAATCACCCTGATTTTTTCAGAGGTCTTGATGTGTATGAAAATGCAGTCGATGTAATAAAAAAATTAAGTGTTAACTATGAAATTTACTTTGTTAGTGCTGCTATGGAGTACCCCTCTTCTTTTAACGCTAAATATGAATGGTTACAGAAAAATTTTCCGTTTATTAGCGATATGAATTATATCTTTTGTGGTTATAAAGGTATGTTAAATTGTGATTATTTAATTGATGATAGTGCCCGCCATATAGATGCATTTAATGGCCAAGGGTACTTATTTAGTGCTACTCATAATACAAACCAGAATAATTATGAACGCATCAATAATTGGTCAGAGGCTCTAGAGTTGTTTGCATAACAAGCGCTTTAAATGGAAAATAGAATTTCTCCGTTTTAGTGGACACCTTCCTATCACATGAGAAGGCAATAATGGCTAAATATCCCCAACCTAAAAACTATTTAGGGCGTTTAGCAACAATAAATGGACTCATATTTTTTCGATCAAAAAAACATACCTCTACTATTTCAAAACCGGATTTTTCAATTTCCAAGATAAGCTCTTTGGTCGACATAGGATAAACTCGAGGTGCAAAACCTGTTTTAGTCATTAGCCTAATTACTCCTATCATTACTATGTTTCTTTCTTTAATACACACTGTTTTTGAAATAAAGGTACCTCCTGGTTTTATCAATGATGAAATAATACTTAGTGTTTTTTGAACATTATCAACCAAGTGGAGTAAACTAAAGGTTACAACGGTATCGTAAATAGTATTAACAGAGCATCTTTCGATATCAGCCTGAGAATATTTCACATTCTTCAATGCACTCATAGACAATTTTTTTTCTGCAATTTTCAGCATTTCATGGGATATATCAATTGCGTCTATAGAGTTTACTTTGGCAGCTAGCTTTAGGCAAATTACACTTTTAGAACGCTCTTTAGAGGTTTTGCTTTTTGAGCTGACTGTAAAAGGTCCCATTCTGACAGAGTCTGGAGGTGAGTTAATAGAATTTGTTTGTAGTAAGGGCAAACTAGCTACTAAGATTTCTTTAAAAGCTTCTGGTAAATCACAAGAAATTACAGGTAAGGTATCCATATCTGCAAGTGATTTAATGGCTACTGAAATATTACCTGAACTACTAAATGAATATCATGACTTCGAATCAGGAATAGAATTAAAAATAGGTAGCTTCAAATGAATTTAGTAACTTAAATGATAGAGAAGCAGATATTGCTATTAGACATATTCGTTCTGAACAAACGAATTTAATAGCTCGACATTTGGGTGACTTTCGGGCTGGGTTATATGCATCGAAAAGCTATATTAAAAAATATGGAATGCCACAGACTACTTTAGATCTCGTTGATCATAAGTTTATTGGGACCAGTAATATAGATAATCTATGTTTTCAATTTAATGAAAGAAATATTAATTTAACCCCAAAAAACTTTGTCGCTTCAAGTAATAGCGGTGCTGTAATGTGGAAATTAGCTAAAGCGGGTATTGGGATTTGTGTTGCGCCTAAAATGTTAGGGAATTCAGACCTAGATATTGAAGAAATCTGTAGTAATTTGATAAACATCAATAACCCCACTTGGTTAGTCACCCATCAAGAACTCAAAAGTAATAAGCGTATAAGAATTGTTTTTGATTTTATTGCAAACAAGTTAAAAGCTGGCAATTAATTCAAATAATAATCGAAGTTTTTTTGTTCTGTTTAATTGCAGGCTCTTATTTTACTCTATATCCTATTGATGCTACAACATCACTGCCGCTACATTGAGTTTTAGCTAATAGATTACTCATAGAGCAGCTACCACTTCCATCTTCAAGACAATATTCAAATCTCGTTTGAGCTTTTAGAGAACTTTTGAGTAAGTCACTCTTTAAGCCCGTCCAGTCCCACTTACTAACGACTTTTTTAGCTTCCTTGGCAAAATTTTTATTTGTCGAATCAATAACTCTAACGTCTTTGATTTTTTGCTCTCGTGTTACAACATATTCTACAGTTGCACAACCTTGAATACCTGAACTTGCCTCTTTCATTGGGTATCTAGGTGGAAATCGGTTTACCGTAATGAATGTTGATAGCTTTATTGGGGGTTGTGTTACTTTAAGATTAATATGACTTTGAGCTTCATCGTGATTGGTTGAGCTACAACTAAATAACATAACTATTAACGAAGTAATAATTAAATAATTCATAAAATTTCCTTTTTTAAGAGGTTGATTACATTCTAGTAAAATGATTACAGAGGTTTTTATCTAATAAGCGGACTAAGACCACTAAATATTAACAATTGTTTTCCTGTAATGAAGCAAACAATACTTATCTAGTATAAACTTAACATGATTGATATTTATAGAATGAAGCGCCACATGACGCCTCATTCAAAATAGTTTAAGTTACAGTCAAGTCTTTCGTTTTTTCAATTGAGAAATTCAAATATTTTCTTTTTTAAAATATTTAATAAGAGGTGCTGATTCTAAGAGTTGAGCTAATTCACCTAGAACACCATTATTATCAATATGCTTTATATAAGCGTGATGTTGTTCGACATTTAACCACTCTTCTTCAAGTAACATTTCAGAGTTACTTTCGTCGAAATAAACGCTTACACCTACACAGCCTTTAAATCCTCTAACATTAGGCAAGTTTTGTTTTAAAAATGGTAATAACACATCAAGTTGACCAGATTTAATATTGCAATTTAGGGTTACTCTTATACTCATTTATTTTCTCCATTGATTAACTAATAAACTCCATTTAACTACAATTAAAAACGAAAACTACTCATAACTTATCAAAAGTAATGATTTTCACTCAATTTATTTGCTTAAACTGCTTCGGCGTTATTTTGTATTTATCTTTAAAAGACTTGATAAAATGAGATACATTTTCATATCCTAAATCGGCTGCAATATGGGTGACAGTTAGTTCTGTATTCAATAACAATTCATTACCGCGAGCTAACCTTTTGCTTTGCAACCATTGCTTTGGCGGGATATCGTATAGAGCTTTGAAATCTCTTGTAAATGTAGATAGACTTTTACCAGACAAGCTAGCTAAGTCATTAACTGTTAATCTAAATATATTATCTTCACTTAGTAAGCGCATAAGATTTCGTTTTGTAGACTTGTGTGTTTTCTTTGATTGTAGTACAGAAAACAAAACATCTTCATCATATAAACTTAGTAGATGTAACAGCTCAAGTAATTTAACTTTAAGAATTTCAGAAGAGTTATAACCACGCTTTTTAAAAAGTTGGAGAGAGTGAAAATACACTTCAATTTGTCTATCACACTGAATTTCTAACTGTTTATATTGATTGTTTTTATTCACTTCTTTTACTTTTTTGGAGCCTATGAAACGTGTAATTACGTCATCAGAAAAAAACACCAAATATGCCTTGAGGTTGCCAGTTGTATTTACAAAATCAGAATGAAAACTGATCCCTTGAGGTAAAAAAAATGCCTTACCTGCTGACAGCTCAAAGACTTTGTTATCGCTAGTCGTAATTATTTCACAGCCTGTTTCAACGTATATTAAACATGGTATGTTGGTAAAAAATTCAACATCAACTAAGTCATATTTAAGAACTTTGTAAAATACGCCGGAATTTCCATCGAACATCAATGGATCTACATCACTCATTGCATACAAAGCGTGAGGTATTAGCATTACATTATTTTGACTATATTCTAATATGGTTTTCATTTTCCGCCTTAGAATGCTTGCTTCTCTCTACAACTTAACCATATTTTGAAATAGAAAAAAGCAAGCACACTCTCTGTGATAACAGCTAGCATAATCCCAGAACTAACGTAACCTCTATTATATTCAGCCATGCCAAGCAAGGCTAATGCAAACATTGAAACTGCGAGACCTATACAGATAGCTTGCCTCGATTGTGAATGAGCCGCACTTCTTCCACTCCATGTATAGACAGAAACTCCTAAAAATAGTATTGCAGATCTTCTACATATAAAAAACGCCGAGTTGTTCTGTTCAATATCAAACAGTAAAAATATTATTTCTGGGTAAAACATAAGTGTTATACATAACACAAAACATATAAACGCTGTAACAACACTTAGTATTTTAAAATTAATCATTTTGCCTACTAATATTTACCTTTTGACTAAAGTTACTCGTGCCAAGCTTGAATTTGATAAAGGCCACTCAAGAAAAAATTTTTATTCTACAGGCTCAATACTAAGCATGTCTTTGATTCCTAACTGTTCGAATACTTCAGAGGTTAGTTGCTGGTGATATTCGTTGTAACAAATAACATGCTTACCAATACCTAAATTATCAACTACTGTCCTTAATGGCCTATTTCCTGTGGGCATTTCTATCAGCTTTAAAATAGCATTAGCAACATCTGTTGCGTTTTGCGTAGCACAAGTAGCTAATGCACTAGTTAGGTTAATGTATAATTCTTGGGCTTCTTGCTCTTGAGCTGTATCGAATGCGTTTCCAAAGTCTTTACTCGGAAACGTTAAATTTTCAAAAAAGCTCGTTGCATAAGGTCCAGGCTCAACGATACATGAATCTATATTAAATTGAGTCAACTCTATTCGGTAAGTTTCCGCTAATGCTTCTAGTGCCCACTTTGACGCGCGATATGGTCCCCAATACGGCAATGCCAATCGCCCTATTAAACTAGAAATATGCAGCAAAATACCTTGGTTGTTTTCTTTAAAGTGCGTTAAAACCGAACGATTAATTCTTTGAACACCAAATACGTTAACGTCAAATATTTTCTGCCAGTCTTGGTCAGTGAAGTTTTCTTGAATGCCGTAACAGCCAAGCCCAGCATTATTGATAACGCCATCCAAATTCTGCGCATACTCAATAGCAAGGTGTACGCCTTTATCAACGCTCAATTCATCAGTAACATCAATTTCAACAACATACGCTCCCAACGACTCTAATTGCTGCTTCTGTTGATGATTTCTCGTATCAATGTCACGCATAGAAGCAATAACAATATTACCAGCAGCAAGTAGTTTTTTTACCATTAATTGCCCAAACTCGCCGTTCGCCCCAGTAACAAGTATTTTTTTACTCATCACATTTCTCCACAGCAAATGATATTTCAGTTTCTAATTGGCGGATTCTTGGTGGGGATGTCAATAATGCACCTAAAATTGCCATTACTCCTGTATCTGTTCGCCATTGTAAGTACAATTGATAGTCAGAGAATGATTGCCATTTTGATATGAAGAGTACAACTTCGGTATTCTCTTCACTGTAAATAGTGATGTCGGTAAAGCCTTTAAATTCGTAGGTTTCAGGTAAGTAACTACGTAATAACTGCAAAAGTTTAACTTTATTCTCTTGCTTAACTTGGGCTTCTAAAATAACCGTAACGCTCATAGTGACACTCCCAATGCTCGCTTAAAGCTATCCATGTCATAATAGTCTTTTTGTGCGGTGATTTTTCCTTTCGCATTAAACGTAGTTGTGCTTATTCCTTTTAATGAAAAGCTTTTATTTACAATAGATAAATCTCCCCAATTACCATTAAAAGTTCCCCCATAAACCCACTCATAGATTACAGTATTATCACTGACATAAACTTTACTACTTTTATGCCAATACATATCAGCAACATAACCCATAAAATTATTGATTATTGCAGGCGCAACTTTCTCCTTACCTTGTATTTCGGTATCAGATGCTAAGTCATACCAGATTGCATCTTGCGCAAAAAAGTTAGTGATTTCAGCTTTGTTATAACTATTCCATGACTTGAAATAGTTGTTCAATATCTTTTCAGGGTTATTAACAGCTGACGCTGAAATTGATATAAAAAACAACAAACAAACTAATATATGCTTTCTCATTTTTACCTCTCATGATTAAATTATTAGAACAACGCAATAATACAAAGAGAAGGGATTCATCGTTAACCCCAAAAAGTCAAAAATACTGCTTTTAGGTCAAAGATTAATTATTTTCATTTCACTTGGCTTTTTTCCATGAAAAGATTTATACGATTTTATAAAATGAGAAATATTTATATAACCAACATCATTTGCGCAATCGCTGACATTAGAACCACTAGCTAACAGTTGAGCTGCTTTTTGCATTTTTAATTCAATTAACCACTGTTTTGGTGGCTTACCGTATTTGCGTTTAAAATCACGGTTAAAGCTGGATAAGCTCCGCCCGCTCAAACTCGCGAAATCGGATACATTTAAGTTTTTGTCATAATTTTCTAGCATCAAATTTGATAAACTACAATTTTTTTTGTGGTGCTCGGAAGCAGACAAAGTGGAAATGATATTGTTTTTATTACTCGCGTACACTAGATGCAAAAATTCAATAATTTTTAATTTCAATAAGTCTGTATTGTTCTCAAATCCCTTGTAAACATGCATTATCGAATTAAAATATTGCTCAATATGAACACTAGATTTTATTCTACAAGCTGTTGATTCTGAATAGTCTTGTTTCTCATTTTCAGTTTTTTGATTTATAAATGAATTAACTATGTCATGCTCAATAAATACTAAATACATCTCAATTGAATTATCTCTGGTAATAAAATCAGAGATCAGATAGGTATCTCTGGGCATGAAAAGTATCTCACTTGATTCAGCCTGTAGAGTTTCCCCAGTTGATGTTTGCACTTCCACACAACCTTTAACTACAAAAATAAAACAATGTGACGTACAAATTTTTTCTTGTTGTAATAAGTTTCGATCTAATTTTTTAAACAAAATACAAGACTGATGTTCATAAAGTATCTTAGAGATTTTTGGTTGCATATATAACGCTTTAGGTAACGTTAGAAATTTCATTATTAGTTGGCCTTCAATAAGTATTGATAAACTATGTCAGAATAGTGTTGTCCAGTCTTTACAATAAACTCAGTGTTTAACACACAACTTTAACTGAGCGTCATTGATAACACGTATAAGTTTAAAAAAAAACAAAGCTATAAATTTTTATGTTTTTATTTCATAGACTTTAGTTTAGGCTACTGATGATTCTCCTATGTAGTAAAGGGGGTATTCATAAGTGTAACTTTCAACTAATTTTACCTATTTGATATTTACGAACAATAGGAGTTTCGCGGTCATTTTTTTCAAATTCAGAAAGCAACTATTGCGACATAACCATTTATACCTCTAAGGGGGGCTGATAACAAATTTAAATTGAGATAAACTATACATCGTAGCTAAATTAAAAATGTGGGTTGTTGGAAAAGTAACTTGATAAAAATCAATACACAAACTAACTTTCGTAGATAAATGACGCCGATGACTATAAGCGGCGTAAAGTCCCTTTTTACCCACTTTATAAGAGGTTAATATCTGAGTTAAATTACCTTTTTTGATATCGTTAGCAAAAGCAAATAATGATCATACTAAATCCTGAGGTATGCTCAGAAATGATGCATGGTTAAGGTAATTCTCAGATGCACAAGTAGCCAGTTTAATTGGTAATATTTTTTTCAATTAAGTTTGAATCTGATAAATTGCCAATCCGAAGCCCTACATTGACGCCTTCATCAATAATATCAACTAACCTATCCGTTAACCGTACATCCAAATTAATAAAGGTTTGGACTTTCTAGCTTTAATTCAAAGTTATTTATTTATTTGAAAAAACTATTCCTTTTGTTGGTATGTTTGTCATATGTATTCTGTTCGTTGCTACTCTAGGAGTGAACTCAGAAATAATATCTTTGGGTAAATCAAAGAAAAAGTCTAAAACATACATAATATTCGTTATTTTTTTCTATAAAAGGGCGTATTCCAAAACTGCACGCCCTCGATAGGAAATGAAACAGCGGTTAAAAATAAATATTACTTGAATATACATTATTGTTCACTTGGAGTGTTGTTATATAAGCCATAATAAAGTGGACTAACTCCTCAGAAAAATCACCTAATTGGAATAATTCAGGCTCAAATAGCACAGCTTCGTGCACCAAATGTTCTATTGTTTTTGTGATCATTTTTGCAGCTAAAGGAATATTTATATCTTCTCGTAATTCCGTTTTACGTTGTTCAAACAATTGCTGTACTAACAACCGGATTGAGCCATCTCTATTGTCATCTTCCTTTACCTGCAACTCAGGTAGTTCATGGCTTAAAACCCGGTGTAAGTCTGGTGCTACCATATGACCCTTAATAGTCGCTAAAACAAACTGCCTTGTTACTTCTTCAAGGGATTTGTCTTGTGTTATTTGATAGGCATCTAACATTAACGCCCTTAACTCAATAAAATGATCTTGTTTTATAGCAGCAATTAAAGACTCTTTACGAGGAAAGTACTGGTAAATAGAACCTATACTTACACCAGCCCTCTCAGCAACCTTATTGGTAGTAAATTTTTTATAACCTTGAGCTACTAAAACATGAGCAGCCGCTTCTTTAATAATTTTCACGGTAAACTTAGCACGCTGCTGAGCAGGCATTTTTCTTGGCTTGACGTCAATTTTCATAATGTTTTTTATCCTGTTATAAAGGCGAGTACTCTCTTACCGTCAGCACTTTTATAATACTATCTCTTTAAAATTAAATGGTTTAATCATAAAAATGACAATGAAAAAAAGTGTAAGCAAGCAAGTCTGTACCGGCTTATTAAGTGTGTATTTTACCTGTAATATAGCGCTAGCTCAGACAGAAAAAGACACAGATAGTTTCATTATTATTGGCGCATTAAATAAAGGCGAATATCAGGGTAGTAGTGACAACGGTATAGTACCCGCAATTATTTCTGAATTTACCTTATTTGGTAGTAATATTGAAATTGAAGGTTTAACCGCAAGGGCTGAACTGTATTCACATAATAATTGGCATATGGGTGTTGCTAGCCAATTCGATTTCGGCAGAGATGACGAAGTAACAAACGTAAAAGTGGCGATAATGAAAGTCATTGATAAAAACATTAACTTAGGCGGCTATTTAAGCCATAAAAACAAAGATTTTCTTTTAGGCGGTGATGAACTTGAGCTTAGAGTGCAAACCACTTTTGGCGCTTCTTCGGTGCATAAAGGCTCATTAACTACCTTTACGAGTACTTATACTTTACCGCTGTATATCCCTTGGCGTTTCGAGTTTGAAGTAGAGTCAAGTTTTGCTAGTGATAAATATATGAAAAGCTATTTTGGCGTTTCTCAAGCCGATGCTTTAGCCAGTGGTTTACCACAATTTACCGCTAATGCTGATTTTACCGATATCACGTTCAATGCCAATATCATTCTATTTTCTAGCCCTACTTGGGGTGCCTATACTCGCCTAAGTTACAGCCGTTTGCTTAATGATGCAGCCGAAAGCCCCCTTGTTAAGCAAGAAGGCAGTGCCAACCAAACACAATTTGGTTTAGGCGTTTTCTACCGATTTTAATTATAGGATATCTCATGAAAACTATATTAACCCTAGCACTGCTTTTAGTAAGCTTAGTTGCCAATGGACAAGAAATATTACCTGCTGACAAGGGGACTACCCTTGCTCAAACAACGATAAATGGCAATGTACACACACTGCTGGTTATTGCTGAAAAAGGCGAAAACATCGAAGCGATTGATTTAAGTAATCTTTACCAAAGTACTAAAGACATGATAGGTATTTACCATGATGTCGGATATCAAGGCTTAGTGACTCTATCACTAGCTAATACAGCAGCCGCACAGTTATACCCAATAAGTGATTTGTTAAGCCCAGCTGGAACACATAGCCATCATGTGGCTGCTGGACTTAATTACCGAAAGCATGCCGATGAGGTTGATAGTGAGCAGGTTCCGTTTCTATATGTTAAGGCCACCAAACCAACTCGCCAGCAAAGTATTACGGTTAATGCGCAAGAGTTATTAGATTACGAAGTTGAACTTTGTGCGAGACCTTTAAGAGCTTTAACTGTGCAGCCGCAACAAAACGAACCCACTTTTGGATTTTTTCTCTGTGGTGACTTTACCGATAGAGCTGAATTGCTACGACATATTGATATAGATAACATGCAAAGCGGTCGAGGCTTTAGTAATGCTAAAAGTAAACAAGGCTACTTTCCAACAGGTCCTTATATGGTTATCAGTAAAGACTGGCAGCAGTTTATTAACAATACTGAGCTAAAATTAAGCTTAAATGGTCAGTTAAAACAAAATGCTATGGCTAAAGAAATGGTTTGGTCACTTAGCAAAATGTTAGAAAAAACATGGCAGCTCAATAAGAATAATTATGCAGTGCATAGTAATAAAGTGGGCTCATTATCACCAAACAAAACAATAGATGAAAAAATGGTCTTCCTAACTGGTACGCCAGAAGGCATTCTATTTGGTGCGCCGGGCGTCGGCTTTAAAATCAAAACAGCGATAAAATATGTGTTCACTGGCAATTTTTGCGACATGAAACTGACTGATTTTGTCTTAAAGGAATATAGTCGAGAACTTTTGGAGGAAAAGACATTGTTGCAACCGGGTGATGAAGTCATATTATCGGCGAGTTATCTAGGTCAAATACAGCTCACAATAACTGGTGCCCCTTAGTACTCGCTAAAGTCAGTATTATTAATGGCATGATAACGAAGGAGGCCATTGCCATTAATAATACTTATAGCCAACATTTTACAAGCAGGATTGGTTAATACAGTCATTAGTTTATGTTATTTATATGACAAGATGTTAAGCTAGGGAATATATATCAACGGGAGCCGTAGAAGAGACAAATCATAGCTTTGATGGTTATAATATTTCAGAAAAACTGGAAAATAAACTCTCTAAGCTTATTTCTTCTGGTTGCAAATACCATTGTAAAAATGCCCCATCAATAAAGGCAAGTATCACAGCTGACTGCTTTGCACCTTTCCCAGTGTTACTCTCCCCTAAAATAGTGGCAATGAAAATTCTATATTGGTTATACATCTCTTTAATTCTGTCATTTATTTCTTCTGCAATAGACTTGTTTGTAATGAGAGCAATTAACAATGCGTTAGCTTCAGGATATTGTTGAATTCCCTTAACTAAGGCAGAAAAATAGGCATTCAGTCTTTCTTTTTTAGCTAGGTTGCTGATGTCTGTTTGCATAACCCATGTTTGAATAGTTGAAAAGACATCCTCAACAACTGCCAAAATTAGACCATTTTTACTACCGAAGTGCCACAATATACTGCTTTTTGCAATTCCACTATTTTTTGCGATGCTATCAAGCCTTAAAGAGTTTAAATCGTTTGTTGAAAGAAAGCTTCTTGTCATGGAGATTATGTGTTTACGGCTTTTTTCACCCTTTATAGTCAAGGTTTTTTTGCTAATACTAGGCACTTTTGTTACCGATAATATTCTTTGAAAAGCCATTTTATACATATTTTATCAGCTTAGATAGATAGCTAGCGGAAAATTTCTACATTCTACCTTTTGTCCATCGCCTCTACAGGTGAAAAAAATGAGTGCTTTTGTAAGTTTTCTTTAATTTTTATTGCAGCTATATCCAAACAAAATTCGTTATGGGAAAAAATATACTAGCTGAAGAGTGGATTTATATAATAATGAAATAAGAATCAGCTCTATTTTTATATTGAATGTAATAGTGTTTCAATATACACTAATTGTACTGAACGGTCAGTACAGTTATTAATTAAAGAGACTGCAATGAAAATAATCGACTTCCATTCGCACTTAGGTGATATTTTAAATCTTGAAGGTGGGAAACTAATTGACAAAAAAAATGTAAAAAAAACGATTCTTTTGGATATGATTTCTGTTGCTGAATCTCAAGATCATGACATGTTCGGCCTTGAAAATGCGTCATATAAAGCATTTGGGAGTATGGTAGTCAAAGCTGAAAGAGCAAGAAATGCAACTGCTACACTTGAGAACTGTAAAGCTTCCATGAATGAGGCTGGTATTATTCAAACTGTATGCTTACCCATTCCTCCTTATTTAAATTTTGAAGATTTAATTAATGCGCAACAAAAGTTTTCAGGTATTATTCCTTTTACAGGTGTGGATTTTACGCTAGATGAAGATTTAGATAAGAAGTTTGAGAAAGATATTGAACAAGGTGCTCAAGGGTTAAAAATACATTCAAATATACAAAAAGTAGCATTAACTGATGAAAGAGTTAAGAAAGCGGTTGCAGCTTTTGAGAAATATAAAAAACCTGTTTTGTTTCATTGTGGCGTATCTTCTTATTATTTAGGGAAAGAAAAAGAAAAGGAAAACCCTGAATTTGGACGTCTTGAATATGCGCGGGAGCTTGTTCAAGAGTTTCCAAATGTACCTTTTGTTGCAGGTCATTCAGGCATGTACCAGGTAAAAGATACGATGCGACTGTTAAAAGGGTTCCCTAATGTATGGGTTGATACTTCATTTCAACCTGTTAAAAGAATAAAGCAACTAATTGATGTTTTCGGCGAGAATAGAATTCTATTTGGTTCAGACTGGCCATATGGTAGTAGAATGACCGCGCTTAGAATAATGAGAAAAGTGTGCGCTGATAATCAATCATTAGCTGAAAAAATATTTTATCTGAATGCAGAAAGGTTGTTGAATGGGGAATGGTAACCAACAATTTCTGTTGTTTTAAGGGGAAGTGATATGAAAATTGACGATTTAACGATTGTATCAGAGCGTTTTTTCAAGAGGTTTTCGTCTCATTTTCTGCCTTTTCTCTCTCAGATTGGATTAGATGATGCTATTTTGAATGATGAAAGCGTTGAAATACCAGAATCAAAATATATCGCTTTATGGGAATTAGCAGCTAGTAAGTCTAATTCAAATCTAGGTCTTGAAATAGGGCAACAAGTAATACCTAGTGATATTGGAGTTTTAGGATATGCACTAGAGTCTGCAACTACTGTTAATGATGTATTGGAAATAATAGCTGAATTTTTTGTAGTATATGCGCAAAACTCAACGTTCAACTATAAAGTTGATTCTGATAACTTTAATTTATCTTATCAAGTTTCAGATCCTAGCATTGTATACAAAAGGCAAGATTCAGAGTTTGCTATCAGTGCTTCATTAGGGGTTTTACAATATTTGCTTAAAATAGAAATCAAACCGATAAAGGTGTATTTTGAGCACAGTAAACCTAAAAACACCTCATATCATAAAAAGATCTTCAACTGTCCCATTATTTTTGAGCACCATGAAAACTGCATAGTGTTCAAAAATAATTTACTGCGTTTACCATTACCTAACAGTGATATTCGTCTTTGTAAGGCACTTCAACCCTATCTAGAATCTCAACGAGAGCTTAGAAGATGTGAAGATGTATTGACTCAAATCAAGATGATTATTTTAGATGAACTAAAGCTTGGGGTGCCTACCTTACAGATTGTTAGCCAAAGGATGAATTTAACTGCTAGGAGTTTACAGCGCAGATTGAAAGCTTTGGAAGTTGACTATTCAACCCTACTAGATAATATTAGAGAAGAGCGTGCGCTGTATTACATTACCAGTGAATCGAATCACACTATTGCCCAAGTTGGAGAATTGGTTGGTTATAGCGAATCTAGCTCTTTTAATCGAGCATTCAAACGTTGGACAGGGGAAACGCCAATGAGCTTTCGATTGAAATCCTCATTTTAAAGTAAAGAGTATAAATCAATGCTTTTTACTCCAATGAATTCTACGAGAACATTAATTTTATTTCCCTATTTACTACTTTCATAAAAACTTAATACAAATCACATACAATACAAAAAATAGCAAAGAAAGATTAAAAGCTATTAATAATTCAAAGCCTATATGGCTAATATCGTTCCAGATGTAGATAGCTTACAGAAATTTTGTTTGTCTGAAAATCACATTACCTTTTAAAAATCAGAAATTAATAATGAATAATTTTACTATAAAACATAAGTTAAATGCACTAGCAATAGCTGTTACTTTTTTCTTAATGGCTCTATTTGCTATAACGTTAAATGTATCATCAGAAATAAAAGAACTGAACCAAGCCTTAATATTAGTGCAAACAAGCGAAATTGAAGTATTAACACTTCGTCGTAATGAAAAGGATTTCTTAGCTCGACTAGATATTAAGTATCTACAAAAATTTGAACAAAATTTTGTTAAATTGATCGCTCATATTAACAAGATTCAAAGTAAACTTGAATCCATTGGCCTAGATAATGATGAATCTCACATCAAACTTATTCAGCAACTAGGGGAATACAAAGAAGACTTTATTCAAATAGTAGATACTCATCAACAAATAGGATTAAATCATGAGAAAGGCTTGAGAGGACGTTTACGATCGTCAGTTCATAAAGCTGAAAAACATCTAACCCAGTCTAATTCACTTCAACTCATCTCAGACATGTTAATTCTTAGAAGAAATGAAAAAGACTTTATGCTCAGAAAAGATAATAAGTATATTGATAAGTTTGAGAAGAACTTCATAATTTTCAGCAAAAACTTGGCTGATTCATCTTTTGATACAGTGGTGAAACAAGATATTCTAGTTAAAATGAATGCATACCGAGCAATGTTTAATGAGCTAAAGTTTAGCTACCAGAAGTTAGGTTTAACTCCAAAGGAGGGGCTGCAAGGCGAAATGCGTAGTACAGTACATAAAACAGAGGGAATAATTCAAGCGTTAGATACTCGCTTATCAAAACAAATTATTAAAAAAAATAAAAACATTAATGATAATTTATTGTATATAACAGGAATCTTTATCATGCTTATAGTTACATCAATATTATCCATGTCTCGTTCTATAAATAAACGTTTATGGCATCTTAAACATCACCTAAGTGATGTTTCATTGAAGTCTGGAGATTTATCTGTCGCGATTAAAACCACTGGTAAAGATGAAATCACCGTGATAAGCCAGTTATTTAACCAGTTTATAGCTAACTTAAGGAAAACCTTTATAGAAATACCTTCGCTTTCAGAACACCTTAATAGTGTTTCTAGAGAAAACTCAATAGTTTCACAGAAAACTAATCACTTAGCCGTTAAACAGCAATCTGAATCAGAACAATTAGTAGAGTCAATTCAGCAAATGCTATCATTTACGTCAAATATTACTCGTAATATTCATATTGCGGCAAACCTTGCTTCAGAAACCAACGAATCTGTATTGACAGGTAAAGAAACTATTAAAGATATTAGTGACTCAGTTCATTCATTGGCTAATAAATTACAGCTATCTGTAAAAATCACAAAAAAATTAGAAAAAAGTAGTAATGATATTCGTGAAGTTTTAGATGTCATCCGCGCTATAGCAGAGCAAACAAACTTATTAGCATTAAATGCTGCTATAGAAGCAGCTAGAGCGGGTGAAAATGGCCGTGGTTTTGCTGTAGTAGCGGGTGAAGTCAGAGCTTTAGCTAAAAGGACGCAAGATTCAACTATGCAAATAGAAACTTTAGTAGAAAGTTTTCAGTTAGATGTAAAGAACACATCGGAAGCAATGAAAGAAGGAGCAAATGAAGCTACAAATACGGCTAGAAAATCTTTTGAAGCCAATGAAACTTTAGATGTTATTAGTAGTTCAGTAGATCAAATGTTCGAATTAAATAGCAACATTGCTACTTTTTCAGAGGAACAAGAAATAATTTCAAGTGGTATAAAAACGAATACGGAACAAATTAATCAAATGGCTCAAGAAACATCTCAACAAGCTAGTAAAACGAATGAATCTAGTTCACAAATAGAAAATATCGCATCTGATTTTCAATTATTGTTAGCTACTTATCGTCTTTAGAAATTTATAATAAATTTATATTAGTTAATCTATTTATATCTATACTAGCTTTAAATAATTACTAAATCAGATCCTTATTTTTCGAGAGATATATGAATATCCAAAAATTTTCAAAACTAGCCTGTGTTTCTACTCATACTATTAGATATTACGAGAAAATTGGATTGTTAAAACAAATAACTCGAAACTCCAGTGGTCATCGTTTTTTTACTGAAAAAGATCTTGCTTGGGTTGAGTTTATAAAGCGATTAAAAGACACAGGAATGTCACTGAAGAATATTTATAGGTATTCACAATTAAGAGATAAAGGTGCTTCTACCTCGCAATTAAGAATGGATATTTTATATGAACATGTTGCTACTTTAGAAGAAAAAATAGCTGATGAGCAGTTTCACTTGCAGATGCTTAAGCAGAAAATTGAATACTACAAGAAAAACTTGAGTTGAAGTTAAATGCTTGACTTAAAGTATACTCTAAGTAGTAAGGTTGACTTATTGTGAATTGACGCAATAGATTTTACTCGGAGGTTTAGATGGATAGTCAACGTTATAAATTAGGCATTAACAAATTAAAAGAAATTGATGGTGAAGCAGGACAAAGGGTATTAGACAGTTTAGCTTCAATTTCACCTGACTTAGCAAAATATACAATAGAATTCCCTTTTGGTGATATTTATCAGCGTCCGGGTCTTGATTTAAAAAGTAGAGAGTTAGCAACCGTAGCATCGTTAACTACTTTAGGGAATTGCCAACCTCAATTGAATGTTCATATTAATGGGGCATTAAATGTTGGTTGCAAACCTGAAGAAATAATTGAAGTTATTATACAAATGGCTGTTTATGCTGGCTTTCCTGCCGCCTTAAATGGTATTTTTGTAGCAAAAGATGTGTTCACTGAACGAGGAATAATCAATATATAAAAGCTTGTATAAACACAATACAAGCATGGCTTGTAATGCTAATGAATTTGTCATCTTAAGACAGATTCATTAGTTCTCTAGAGTGATATATTAAAGCTTATTATAAAAGTCAATTATTTATTCAATTTTAAATAACATCACTAAACTTCGCTTTAAGGTAATTAAAGAATGGCAAATGTCACAACCTCGCTAGAGCAAAACAATTATTTATCAAGTGAAGAACTTTTAACCAAAAGCACATTAAAGCAGCATTTTGATTTGCAAAAAAGCTACTTTTTGAAAAATATATATCCAAGCTATCAATACCGAATCAATGATTTAACTGCATTAAAGCAGTTGCTTCTTGATAACCAGCAAGCTCTCATTGAGGCTATGTCAGATGATTTTGGCCATCGCAGTGCAGATGACTCTAAAATTGGTGATATATTAACAACTGTAATGGGAATAAATTATGCGATTAAGCGACTTAAAAGCTGGATGAAGCCTGATAAGAGGCATGTTGGGATATTATTTTACCCTGCTAAAGCTAGTGTTATTTACCAACCTAAAGGAGTTGTTGGCATTATAGCTCCGTGGAACTATCCAATTTTTTTATCTCTTGGTCCGTTAACTGCCGCTTTAGCAGCTGGAAATGTAGCTATGATTAAAATGTCTGAATGTACCCCTAATACTAATGCCTTATTGAACAGGTTAATAGCAAGTGCATTTCCAACAGGAAAAGTGTCAATTGTTTGTGGGGGTGCTCAAATAGCAGCTGATTTTTCTAATTTAAGCTTTGATCATTTATTTTTTACAGGTTCTACTCACGTTGGTAGATTGGTGATGAAATCTTCGGCTGAAAACTTGGTACCGATAACGCTAGAATTAGGAGGTAAATCTCCTGCAATTATTGACAATGATATCGACATTGATATTGCTGTTAATCGCCTTATTTTAGGTAAAACACTTAATTCAGGGCAGACCTGTGTCGCTCCTGATTATATTTTGTGCCCCAAAGGGAAAGTTGAAGTACTTATTAGAGCTTTGAAAGCGCGTTACCAAAATATGTATCCGAGTATTAATGATAATCAAGATTGTACTAGTATCATAAATGAACAGCATAAATCACGGTTAGAGTACCTATTAAAAGATGCACAGGAGAAAGGAGCAAAAACTGTTCCTCTTATTGATGAATGTGTGTCGCATGATGATAAAGAGTTGCGCAAAATGCCTTTAACACTAATTATCAATAGCACAGATGAAATGTTAGTGATGCAAGAAGAGATCTTTGGCCCAATATTACCTATTGTTAGCTATGATAATATTAACGAAGTGTTTGATTTTGTTAATAGCCGTCCGAGACCATTGGCACTATACATATATAGTTTTAACAAATTATTTCAACAAAAGTTATTACTAAACACGCATGCTGGTGGTGTTTGTATTAATGAAGCTGCTTTGCATGTTGCCAATGATGATTTACCTTTTGGTGGTATTGGTGCATCAGGTATGGGGCAATACCATGGTATAGAAGGCTTTAAAACGTTTTCTCATGCAAAACCAGTATTATCAAATGCTTGTATAAGCTTTACTTCGTTGCTTTTCCCACCTTTTGGCTCAGTTCTACAGCGGCTAGTGTATAAATTTTTCATTCGCTAGAACATCAATCTTGTTTTATTTAATATAGCGTAGCGAAAATCTCGGGGGGTTGCCCCCATGCTGAATAATATGGACTGGGCTTGTCCTAGTCTATTCGAAGTATACGAAGGCAATCACCAAGTGATGTGATGCAAGTAATAAAAAGTATTACGGCTCGTGAATTTTTCAGGGTTTATACTGAGGTTAAGAAAAAATACTTTTGGGGTGGAAAGTTATGGACTCAAAGTTATTTTGTCGAAACAATTAGAAAATATGTGCAAGAGCAGCTGGCTGAGCTAGATCAGAAAGAAGTTCAGAATCGCTAGACTTGTTCTAAAACTCGGTCGCTTGCGGCCGAGATTTTTATTTTCAATAAACCAAATTGTTACTAAGTATTGGCAATATATTGAAGGATAATTGTATCAATAGTAAATAGGTCAAGTTGATATTAAAGGTGGTTTTTAATGTCAATGGATTTGTCACCTATAGATAGGTTTATTGCCTACATATAATGATAATTTATATATCATTATATGAGGTAACACATGAATATAACTCCCATTCCCAGAAGGTCATTTTTAAAGCTATCACTTGTAGGAGCATCAATATCAACAGGTATAGTTGCTACAAGCTGCTCTTTTTTCGAACCAACCAAAGAAAAAAACAAAACGAGTTTTGGCATATTACTTGTGCTGAATCAAATACAAGCAAAAATTTTATTTTCTTTTGCTGATGCAATATTACCTAAAGAAACTAACTTTCCTAATGCTATTCAATCACAAGTAATCAATAGATTAGACGAAGAGCTATTTTTTGTCTCAGAGAGTATTGCCGAAAGTTTAAAACAAGCAGTCGATTTACTTGAATATCTGCCAATTTTTTATGGGTATTTTTCACGTTTCAGTAAATTATCTTCTCAGCAAAGATTAGATTTTTTGCAGTCAAGCCAAAACACCACGTCAACTACGGTTAGAGCGATAACAAATAATTGTCGATTGCTCATTTTTACTATGTATTACGGACATGAATCTTCATGGAACGCTATTAAATATGATGGTCCATTTTCAAAAATACCACAAAAAATTAGTCCACAACGTGATTTTTATATGCAACAGGTAAAAAATAATGAAGCCTAAAAATTTATTTGAGTATACAGACGTCACCCAAAGCCAAAAATTAAAAACACAAGTATGTATTATTGGCTCAGGCTGTGGTGGAGCTACTATTGCTAAAAAACTGACTGATAGAGGGCTTGACGTTATTATTCTTGAACAAGGAGGATATTATCCTGCTACGTCAATGGACCAAAACGAACTTAATATGTCAGGAAAACTTTCTGCCGAGCGTAATTTTTCAACAAATCACGATAGTGGAACCGTGCTTTTATCGGGGAATAATGTTGGGGGAGCCTCGGTTCATTATTGGGCGGATAGTTACCGAACACCTGATTGGAAATTAAAACGATGGGCTGAAAAATATGGTATCGAAGGGCATACAAAGGAAGATTTAGCAGCAGCTTGGGATGAGCTAGAAAAGAACTTAAATATTCATCCGGCGACAGATGAATATATGAATAAAATGAATCTGCTTTTAAAGGACGCTTCTAAAAAATTAGATTGGCATGGCCACCGAGTACCACAGGCTAGAAAGTATTGTCAAAAATCAGGGCATTGCATGCAAGGGTGTCTTTATGATGCCAAACAAAGCCAAATGGTTACCCATATTCCTCAGGCTCTAGCACAAGGGGGCCGGTTATATGCTGATGCACAAGCCGAAACATTAACGTGGGAAAATGGTAAAGCTTCTTCACTCAAGGTTAATATGATAAACCGCGCGACCAATAAACCCAATGGTATAACACTCACTATTGAAGCTGAGAAGTTTGTGGTAGCAGCGGGTGGATTCAATTCAAGTTTCTTCTTGTTGAAACAGGGGCTAAAAAAACAACTGCCAGCATTAGGTAAATATTTTTCCATGAATCCATCTACGATGGTTCACGCGTTGTATGATGAAAACATTACCCTATGGAGAAACATACCTGCTTCTTATGGAATTGATGAGTTTCTTCAGCATAGACCTTCCAATGGTAAATACATTGAAGGTGGTTATATGTTAATGGCTAATCAAGTTCAACCCGCACTGCTCGCTGCATCAATGCCTGGTTATGGCAGCGAACACAGTGATTTTATGAAAAATATGTCAAATATTGGAGGGACGATTAGTTGGATTGACGATATAGAGGATGAGTTAGGGGAAATAAGGATAACCGATAAAGGAAATAAAGAGGTTCTCTACGAATATGGGCCTAAAACCCAAGCCGTTTTAAAAGATTCAATCATCAAACAAGCCCAGCTTCTTTTTACTTCAGGCGCAAAAAAGGTGGTTATTGCAGGGCACCAAGGGATAACGTTGAACTCATTATCCGAGCTTCACAAAGTTGAAAGTTTAGTGATTGAAGCTGGAGGGTTATTTTTAGCATCACCTCATCCAGGCGGAGGTTGCAGAATGGGAAAAGATCCTAAAAACAGTGTTGTAAATTCAGATCACTTAGTACACGGATTTGATAATTTATATGTATCAGACAGTTCAGTTTTTCCAACAAGTTCGGCATTAGATCCAAGTTTAACACTGATGGCTTTTAGCTATATTGCTGCTGAAAAAATTATAGAAAGCTTTAAAAGTTAACTTAACCACAAATGAATATAATAAAGGTGATAATTATGAAATCAAATATATCTCAATTAAGTAAGTCAAAAGTAAGTCTTGCTGTAGCTGCTAGCTTACTTGTTATCTCATCTGCTTGGGCTGAAGACGAAAGTAAAAAAATTGAACGCATTGAAGTAACCGCTCAAAAACGTGTTCAAAATATCCAAGAAGTTCCTATTGCTATTACCGCTTTTAGTGGTGATGACATAGATGCTATGGGACTAAATACTTCAAATGACTTATCCGAAAAACGCCAAATTTGACTATTGGTCAGCCAACGGGTGAGGGTGGTGTAGTAGCTATTGCGATTAGAGGCGTAGGATTATCTGATTTTGCACCAAATAATCAAGCGCCAATAGGCATGTATGTTGACGGCGTAGTTGCAGGTAACTCGAATGCCCAAATAACCACTTTGTTTGATGTTGAACGAGTAGAAGTGTTAAAAGGTCCACAGGGAACCTTATATGGTAAGAATACAACAGGCGGAACAATTAATATTATTTCAAGGAAACCAACCGATTATTTTGAAGGATATCTCAAAGCCAATTTGGCCAATTACAATACTCGAAAAATTGAAGGGGCTATTAGTGGAAGCCTTTCTGATACATTAAACGCTCGTTTATCATTTGTTGATTACCATAGCGACGGTTGGACTGAAAACTTAATTACTAATAATACTATTGAAAAAAACAATCAAGCCTATCGGCTATTACTTGATTGGTCTGTAAATAGTGATACTAGCGTTTTATTTAATATCCATGGCAATGAAAATGACTCTGATGCAGATTTATATAATGCGTCAACAGATGCTGATTTCTACAAAGGCACTTCTGAATTTGATCCCCAAATTAATGTTAAAACCAAAGGGGCCTCAATAACCTTAGAAAGTCAGTTAAATGAAGATATTTCTTTCTTTTCAATTACATCATATGACAAATTGGATAAGTTCCATCAAGAAGACAATGATTTATCAGCATTAGATATTATTAGTACTCAATACCAACCTGAAACGGAAAGCTTTACCCAAGAATTAAGGTTAAGTGGTCAGTTTGGCAAGGCCAGTTGGATATTAGGTGCTTTTTATAGTCATGATGAAATTGATTACGATCAGTGGGTTCGCTTATTTGGTGATTATGAGCTTATTGCCGGTATTGATTTAGATGGTGATGGAGAAGTTAAGTCTCTCCAAGAAGGTGGACCATATCGTTTACAGCTTAACTATGAAAACTATCAAGAAAGTACAACTAAAGCTATTTTTGGGCAAGTTGACTATCAACTTTCTGAAGAATTGTTACTTACGGTAGGATTGCGCTTAACTCAAGAAGAAGTTGAATTAACTTCTAACGCCACTGCTCATGGTCTAGGGCTTATTATGCCTCCGGAGTTAGGCGGTTTAGGTTTACCTCCTGAGTTAGTACCAGATTTAATTTTGCCTGGATTTTATGCTGCCATTGGCGGTAATGAAATGGTAGATGCTCTAGGTGTTTATAATGATAAAACAGATGAAACTAAACCCTCAGGAAAAATTGGCCTAAATTGGCACGTAAGCCCTAATACAATGCTTTATGGAAACTATAGTCATGGCTTTAAAGGAGGAGGAATAAATGGTAATTTTATTTACAATCCTCAAGCTTTATCAAGTTATGAATCTGAATCGATGAGTGCATTTGAACTTGGATTCAAAACAGACCTGTTAGAAGAAACGTTACGGATAAATGCTGCAACATTCTATTACGACTACCAAGACGCTCAAATATTTAATAACATGCCTGATCCAGATCTAGGGCTACCTATCCAACGTATTGTTAATTCAGATACATCACTTTATGGTTTTGATGCTGAGCTTCAATGGGTTGCTACAGATAGCCTATATCTACAAGCTTCTCTTGGTTACACTCATTCAGAATATGATGAAAACCCTCAAGATCCAACTACAGGAGCATTGTTAATAAAAGGAAACCAGTTACAAAATGCTCCTGAGTTCAGTGCAAATTTGATGGGTAATTATGAAGTTGATTTAGGTGATTCTGGTATGTTGAACCTTTTTGTGGATATTAGCTACCAAGATGATATTTACTATAGTCCGTATTCAGATGAAAGTGTTGTAATGGAAGCTTATACTTTAGCGAATGCACGAGCAACTTGGTCTGATATTAATGACAATTTTTCTGTTTCTTTATGGGTTAAAAATTTATCAGATGAAGAAGTAAAAACATATGCATTTGATCTAAGGCAAGATTTTGGTGTCCTCCAATATATGAGAGGTATGCCAAGAACATTTGGTGCAGAGATTTCCTTTAAATTTTAACTTCACGAGGCAAAAAGGTTATGACTTTTTATGTGTTGAAAAATAGAGCAAATCCAATCCCCTCTATATTATTTAGCACATAGGTCTCCCCAAAGAGATATAGCCTGCCTAACATAGCAAATACTCTGGAGAGAGAAGTGTCAATATTTACATTTAGAAAACGTACTTTCTTAATTCTACTAATATTAGGGAGCATTACTGGCTGACAGCCAGTTAAACCCAAAGCAGTTGAGTTAATTAGGCCAATAAAAGCGATGCAGATCGGATCTGTTAAGCAATTTGCGGGCGAGAAAGTACCAGGTGTAGCAAAAGCAACACAAGAAGTTGAGCTGTCATTTCGTGTTTCTGGTTCATTACAGCAAATGCCGATTAAAATAGGAGAAGAGGTACGCATAGGTGACACGCTAGCAGAGCTAGACAAACGAGACTTTGAAGTTTCTTCAGATAATGCTAAGGCAAATCTTGAAAGTGCCATAGCACAGCTAAAAAATGCCAAAATAGAGTTTGAACGAGTTGTACAAATTCAGCGCTCTAACCCTGGGGCGGTTAGTCAATCAAATATAGATCAAAAGCACACCGTTTATGACAGTGCTAAAGCGAGTAAAGCATCAGCCATTGCACAAATGAAGGCCGCACAAGATAGGCTCAGTTATGCCACACTAAAAGCGCCGTTTGACGGCGTAATTGTACAGCGCTATGTTGATAATTATCAAGACATCGCTGCAAACAGCCCTATTTTTAGATTGGTTGATATATCCAAAATCGAGATGGATGTGAGTATTCCTGAAAATCAAATATCTCACCTACCTTATGTAAAAAACCCACGAGTTACTTTTGAGGCATTTCCTGATATCGAAATACCAGCTCAAATCAAAGAAGTAAGTAATGAAGCATCAAAAATCACCCGCACGTATAATATTCGTATGATCATGGATCCTCCGCCGGGTATCGATATACTGCCAGGAATGTCTGGGTATGCTACCGCAGACATTATGCTTCCAGGACAGAAATTTCAAGTTATCGTACCGTTAAGCGCAGTATTTAGTTCAGCTGATAGCTTAACTACTTTCGTATGGAAATATAATAAAGAAACACAGACAGTTAGCAAAACAGTTGTTCAAAAAGGTGAGATTAGTGAGCAAGGCCTCATTCTTAGTAATGGCTTAAAATCAGGAGATTGGATTGCGACAGCGGGAGTACACTTCCTCGTTGAAGGACAGAAAGTCCGTCTATTATCTAATGCTGGAGCACGCTAATGAATTTAACCGAGTTTTCAATCCGCAATCAAGTTATTACCTGGTTTTCTGTGGTATTGCTTGCATTGGCTGGGGTATTTTCATTTTTTGAACTTGGTCAACTGGAAGATCCTGCTTTTACGGTAAAAACGGCACTCGTTATTACAGCATACCCTGGCGCAAATACTACGCAAGTAGAGCAGGAAGTCACGGATAAAATTGAAAATGCGCTTCAAGAAATACCTGAACTAAAATCATTACATTCCCGATCTACGGCAGGGTTTTCTTTAATAAATGTAGAAATTCAAGGGGAATATTGGTCTGACCGTTTACCACAAGTGTGGGATAAATTGCGTAGAAAAATTAGTGATATACAAATGTCCTTACCTCCAGGTGCTTCCCCATCAGCAGTATTAGATGAGTTTGGTGATGTATACGGGATGATGGTTGGTATTATCGGTGACGGTTACAGCTATAGTGAAATGGAAGAGTATGTTAAGCAGTTGCAAAAAGAGGTTAGTTTAGTCAAAGGGGTTGCTAAAATTAGCTTGTGGGGCAACCAACAATCAGTTATTTACCTTGATATTTCTGAAAGCAAACTATCAAACCTTGGCCTATCTTCTCTCGTAATCACAGATTTGCTGAGAAATCAGAACTTAATAGTTGATGCAGGACATGTGGAATCAGGGCTATTTCGGTTAAACATTCACCCTACTGGTAGTTTTTCTACACCACAGGAAATTGGAGATTTACTCATATATGCTCAAGATCGTACTAATAAAAATGAATTCATTCGTATTAGTGATATTGGTACAATTCGAGAGGGGTATATAGAGCCAGCCCAAAGATTGATGCGATTGAATGGGCGTCCAGCTATTGTTCTGTCAATTTCACCACTGGAAGGATCTAACATTGTAGAAGTAGGTAAACGCGTTACTGATAAGCTTGAACAAGTCAAAGCACAATTTCCTATTGGTTTAGAAGTAAAAAAAATTCATTGGCAACCTCAAGTCATAGATGAATCAGTCAATGAATTTTTACTTAACTTTGCTCAAGCAATGATTATTGTACTGGTTGTTCTAACGATATCTATGGGCTGGGGAATGGGGGTAGTAATTGGCTCTGCATTGATTTTGACCATTTTAGGGACATTTTTTTTCCTCGCCATTTTTGGCATTGATTTACATAGAATGTCATTAGGCGCATTAATCATATCACTAGGTATGATGGTTGATAATGCCATTGTTGTCGCTGAGGGATATGTAGTTAAACTACAACAAGGCAAAAACAAAATACAAGCGGCAATAGACTCCGCAAAAGCCCCTTCTATGCCCTTACTTGGGGCAACTGTTATTGCGGTTATGGCCTTTTACCCCATTTATGCTTCAAACATAGATACAGGCGAGTACTGCCGAACGCTATTTATTGTAGTCGCCATTGCGCTATTGGTTAGCTGGGTTGTTTCACTTACTTTAACGCCATTGCAGTGCATATTGATGCTCAGCGTTACAAGCAATAAAGGCCAGTCAGAGGGATACTTTCTTTCTTCTTTTAGAAAGCTTCTTGAAGTGGTGCTGAAAAAACGTTTATTAACCGTTGCCAGTCTGTTTGTGTTACTGATAGTTGCCATGGGTACTTTTAATAATGTGAAAGTGATTTTTTTCCCAAATTCTTCAATGACAAAGTTTATGGTTGACTATTGGGGGCCTCAAGGCACGCGTCTACAAGCGACCTCTGAAGACATTGCAAAAATAGAGAGGCACTTACTGCAAGATAGCCGCATAGAAACTGTTGCAACATTTGTCGGTGAAGGATCCCCTCGATTTTACCTACCGGTGTCACCTGAAAATCCCAATGCTGCCTACGGTCAAATGGTAGTCAATGTTCATAACGTTGAAGATTCTGCTGCGATTACTCATCAACTTCGTGAATGGCTTAGTAATAATATACCTAATGCTATGACACGCGTGAGACCTTACACAGTAGGACCCGCGATTACTTGGACATTTGAAGCAAGGTTTAGTGGTCCTTCTGATGCGGATCCTACTATCTTAAGGGCGTTAGCCGAAAAAGGAATGACTATCTTACGAGATTCACAAATAGCTAAGGATATTTCAACTGATTGGCGTCAACAAACATTAGAAATTTTGCCTGTATACAGTCAATTAAAAGGCCGAACTGCCGGCGTATCTCGTGCGGATATGGCTGCGACAACTAAACGTTTTTATGATGGCACAACTGTAGGGGCTTATCGTCGTAAAGATACATATATGCCTATTATTGTACGTGAAAGTGTTGAAAATAGAAATATCAGCAACTTGGCATTGCTGCAAATTGAAACAGCAATTCCCTCGGCTTCTGTGCCAATGGGTCAGGTGTTGAATAAAATTGATGTAGAATGGGGTAACTCAATTATATGGCGATATGATAGACATAGAGCAATCACCGTGCAAGCTTCACCTATAGAAACGATTACACCTGCAACCTTGAGAAAAGCGGTTATTGACAAATTTGAACAAATTGAATTGCCAGAGGGTTACCAATTACGTTGGTTTGGTGAGCATAAAAGCACCATTGAGTCTAATAAAGATCTAGAGCCGGGAATGCTCCCTATGCTTGGTGTTATTTTACTGATTCTCGTTGCATTGTTTAATGCAATTCGTCCTATGCTCATGGTTATGTTATTAATTCCTTTTGTTTTGATAGGAGTTTCGTTTGGCCTTCAAGCCACAAATGCCGCCTTTGGTTTTGTCGCTATTTTAGGTGTAATGAGTTTAATTGGCATGATGACAAAAAATGCGATTGTACTTATTGATCAGATCAATATTGAAAAAGCACAAGGAAAATATCCACATCAGGCCGTAATTGATGCATCGGTATCAAGACTTAGACCGGTATTTCTTGCAGCCGCAACAACTGTTTTAGGGGTAGCGCCATTAGTGCCAGACTTGTTCTGGCAAGGCTTAGCTGTGTCGATAATGGCAGGCCTTTCATTTGGTACTATTTTAACTATGATATTACTACCTGTTTTATATTCTTTATTTTATAAAACGCAGGAAATAAAATAACTATGTTTTGGTGATGTATTAATGCTGTATATCTAGTTTAAATACCACTGTTGTGGCATATGAATTAATGAAGAAATCAGGCAAATCAATCGTTGTGCTTATTATACGTGTGTGCCACTACTCTATCTGAGAGAATCCGAACCACTACTTAAAATTGACACCGCTATATTCTCTTCAGGTAAGACCCAGAACATACTTGAATAAGCAAGGCTACTTCCACCATGGCTCCAGCGTTTTACAGGGTACCAATTAGATTCATTCTCAAATCCATTACTCAACACTAAGCCATAACCATAAAAAAGAGGAGTTTCCATTTTCAAGTCTACTTGAGGCGTCGTGATTTTTTGCTGTAATTCATCGGATAAAACAGTATTATTTCCGTTAATTAGAAAGTCTGCCATTTTTAGCATCTCAGATGGCGTAGACCATGTATATGTACCTGCTGGAATGCCAAATAAACCTTGATGAATATTGTCCAAAGAGTCTGCGTTACCCTCGATGGAATTGCCGTCTCTCAAAATAACACCGGCCCCTAAAACATAGTTACCGTCATTAAAAACCTCCGTTTTTTTCATAGTGGTTCTAGACATACCAAGTGGAGAGAAAACATTCTGCTTCATGACGTTTTCATAAGGCATCACTGCTTGATCTTGAATAATAGCGCCAAGATATGACCAGTTAGGATTACTATAATTAGAAAACCGTCCTGCGGGATTCATCTGGTCGAACTCACTAGAATAGATTGATAGAGAAAAATCAAGTAGGTCTATGTTGTTATTTTCCCAATCTACAAAGTCCTCAAATCCGCCTTGATGAGTCAGTAAATGGTGAACATTAATTTCTTGCCATCCATCAGCTTTGTCCTGAGAAATCTCAATTTCAGGCAATATGTCAAGTAATTTGCTATCGAGGGTAATGTTATTAAAATCCACGAACTGTAGGCTGGCCAAGGCCGTAAACACTTTGGTCGTTGAACCTAATTGAAATAGGGAGCTGTTATCTGCTGCTTCCGATCCTCCGGCTTGTTTAGTTCCGAAAGCTTCGGCAAAAACTATTTCTCCATCTTTATAGATAGCTATAGAAACCGCTGGTGCAATACTGTCTGCCAGTTGTTGTTGGGCCTTGCTTCTCAACGATTCAAAGCCATCATCAACAACTGGGTCTGGATCAGGATTGCTAGGGTCAGAACCCCCACATGCTGTTAAGGAGATTGTGATTACACAGCTGAGGAATAGTACTAGATACACAATCTGTTCTAGATAGGTTAAGTCAAAATTTAGTAACGCTCTTATCTATGAAAAACAGTTAAATGTGATCCTGTATATTTTCGCAAACATCGATATACTCACTTTCACCAATACAGTCTTCTACTCCTCCAACATAGGCATTATTCGGCCTACAGGGCGGGGTACATAATAAACAGCACCTTAAGCACTATATGAACTATTTATATTCAAAAATTAAACTAACATTTCAGCTATGAATTAGGAGGAGTATGCAAATTAATAATTTTTACTATAGTTTCTTTTAGACCTTTTTCACTTAATATTTCATCACGTTTTATTACATTTTTAGCCATTAATTCACCATCTTTACTAAAACCAACTTGACTAGATTTAGATACCTTTAAAAACTCTTGTAGCACCTCTATATCGAACTCATCTAGAGTTAACTCCATAGATTCTTCATAACTTAATTCAGCTAAAGGTTTTGATAAAGATAAGGTTGGATTAGATCGTACTTCTTTTAACGTGTTGACTTGGTTGCGTAATCCTTTAACCTCACCAAGTAATAATGCCATTTTATGTCTTAATGTTAAGTCTTCTATCTTAACAAGATCGGAGTCTTCTACGAATGATTCAGGAATAGTATTTTGTAGATCTTTGCTTGATAAATTAACAGCATTTGCGGTAGTTGAGTGCTCAATCCATGCGTTAATTAACAATCTGTAAGAATTTGTCGTTTTTCCATTCACTTCTTTTTTGTTGTAGTACAAAGTTCTAGGTACAGTGATGATACCCTTTGAACTCAGAATTGTTATTATCGCTGTAGGTGAAACAATGCCACCTGAGCTTGTAATCTTTTGACTCGTCTCATGGATGTTCGTAAGCATTTGCTCTGTCGTTGGGGTCTTTGCTTCATTCTTTAATTTGTTATATGTCGCAATAACTGTATCTAAAGAGATCTTTTTCATATTCATTATTATTTTTTCTCGTTATTTAATGATGGAACCGAATTGGTTTTCAAAAGGTTGTTTATTTCTGTAGCTTTCTTTTCTATGCCAAGTTCTGCCAAGGTAATTGAACCATTATGCAAGTTTTCAGACTCTTTCGCGCCAACTTTCGATATTAGAAACTTTGCCATAGCATCAGATGCTTTTGCTTTTTCTTCTTCACTCAAAGGTGAAAATGATATTGGAGTAGCGCCATTATTTATCAATATCTGATCAATAAAGTTGTTACGTTCTAATTCAACTCTAGTATCTGCCACTTCGGGATAAATTCTACTTGCTTGAACCAGAAGATCTTTTAAATGAAATGGAGATGTCTCAATAAAATTGGTTTCTTCACCATAGTCAACTTCAACAGGGATTAATTCATTGCCCTTAGTAAAACTCTCAATATCGCCTTTAATGGCAATTTCTCTGACTTCTTCGAGTAAATTATATGTCGCATGAGCATCCATAATCATTCGATCTAATTCTTCAGATTTTGTTTCAATAATAGTATTGAACGACTTGATTTCGTCAATTGTTTCAGGAGGGCACAGGTGTATTTCTTTTCGTTTTTTATAGTTATATTGTTCTTTTTTTAATACATCTTGTTTTTTCTTATAAGCCTCAATGTCAGTACTTATTTTACTGATACTTTCTAGCAATTTATTACCGTGTAACCACAGTTCAATCATCCACGGTACACCAGTGACTAAATGACGACATCGTACACAATTCCCACGGCCACCTATAACGGCACCGTACTTAGCTTTTGATGACTTAGTTGCTTTTTTAATGACCTCACCACCATCATCACAACGTGTACCACCAAATGGACATATGCCCATGCCACTGCCCCCCCAAGTTGCCATATGGCTTCTTGATAGCATGAGGTTTTGTACCCCTTCTTCTTGGTTTGCAACCAAGTAACGCATGGCATCTTCTAATGTTGCGTCTTTTAACCAGCGTTTTAAATTTTCTTTTGATTTATTTTCTAGGTCTCGTTTAGCTTTAGATAGTATGTCTGTAATATGTCCGTTTGAATATTTGATATAATAAATGGTCATTAATATAGTTGAATGACCTGCGATTATTTTACTGATCACTTCAATTGGAACACCTGCTTCAGCTAAACTTGTAAGACCTGCTACTCGTAATCCGTGTGGTGTGAATATTGATTTTTCGGGTTGTCCTGTAGTTTTGTTCCGTTTAGTAATTATAGTTACATCATGACCTTCAGCCTGAACTCGCTTTTCAAGCTCTTCCATTAATAGCCACCAAAAACGCATTAGTTGATTATTAGTAGCGGGATATCCAGCTTTGGAAGCTAATGGGCTACGGAATAAATAAAATCTATCAGGTGTTTGTTCTATTACAGATTGAGAAGGATCAGAGTCACTGTTAATGCCTTTAGGCATATCTTTATATGAGGCAGGGTTTGCTACAGGAAAGTACTTTTCTTGCCATGCTCGAAGGGTATGAAGGTGATTAACTAATATTTCATTATTCCAAGGAATTGTATAGCCTGACTCTGGGCCAAAACCAACATTAGCATCCTTGGTTTTATTCGTACTAATATAAAATCCAACAGATTCTTTTAGACCTGTTATATTTTTTGTTAGTACACCTCTATTAGGTTTTTGTTCTGAGCGATTTGACCAATGGCTTGCGTGAGGAGAGTCATTGTTAACCCACGCTTTCATGATCGGGTTATATTTTTCTATATCACCTTCACCAGAATCCAGCATTTGAACCTGGATCTTTCTGAGCGGGATCTCAATCATTGTCAAAAATGTATATGTTTGAGCGGGACACCAAACTTTTTCAAGAGTATTCGTTTTCTCATTAAACCAATCAAAATACTGAGACTCTATTGATTTTGGCCATTTGAAATCATCTTCAGTCAGGATTTCGTTCATGGTTAGTAGAAAACTGGTGGGTATTACTATTTTGTCAGACTCAGCCAAACCTTGAGAAAAAATGCCTGTTAGCTTTTCATATTGGTAGTTAGAAATGAGTGGATAACCGATTGATAGTACGTCACCATCTTCACCATCTTGCATATAATTCTCTATAATATAGATAGAGAATTTATAAAGATAGCTGAGGTATCTATTGTACGAGTTCGGATATTTTTCTTTGAATGAATTGAGAAGAGGTGCGTGCCTTTTTTCACTCAAATATCTAAAAGGTTCTTGAATGTCTTCTGGCAATGTATATAAATAAATTAAAAAATGTTTAACTGCGGATAAATGGTTTTTTGAAGACTTTACATGTTCATCATCAATCCACTCATTCGCGAGTGTAAACCATTGTTTTTGATTAGATGTTAGTTCGCTCTCTAAAATAGAAAGGTTAGTTGAGCGTTTAATTTTTGCATATTGTGCAAAAAAGTCATCTTTTGATAGATGAGTTAGCATTGAACCTATTTTTCGAAAGGCAATTTGATATCTTTCTTTAATGCCCTCATTATATTTGAGGGTAGGTACTTTAATTTGATCTAGTATTTCTTTCCAAAGCTCAGGAGTGGCCTCCTTTAAGCTTTTAATCTTCCCATGGTTAGTTACTAATACAGCTATAGTAAAGATATCTTTTTCTACAGCCGCCTTAGTTTGTTCTTTTGTTTTTTTTCCATGAACATTAACTTTTTCAAAAAGCTCAATACACTCTTTATGTATTGAAGAAGATCTAGCCTGTTCATCTAAATTAGCAATGTTCTTGAGTAATGTTGAATAATCATCAACATGTAAAGGTTTAATCAACTCGGCAAATGACATTTTTCTCACCCTATTTTATATTTATCTATGGGAGATTCAAAAAACACTAAATTATTATGAATATATCCTTTGCTTCAATTAGGCTTTCTAAACAACTTTATTTAAAGAGAGTATACTTGAACTTTATTCTATTTGAAAGTTTATTTCCATTATTTTCTTTTTATATCAATATCTTAGGTACTCATTGTGTACCGTTGTTCTAAAGTTATAAATACTACCACCAGCCAAATAAACGCTAAAATAGTAATATAACGACCGCAAGGGCGGGGCAGTAATAAGGGAAAACACCATATGTTATCTGCTGAATTACTAATTAACGTTAAATCTACGCTAAATGTTCAATGGCTTGTTTAAAAAATCAAAGCTTGGCTTAATATACAAGGCATCTCTTGCTTCATTTAGTTTCTGTTGAATACCTTCGTTGGTAGGTTTGTTGTATGCTTCTTGAGATAAAATACTTCGATGCTTAGCACATTTTTGTATGACTTTATTAGGAATACCAAGATCTGTAAGCGTTCCTAGATAAAAATGCCTACTACCATATGGAGTGGTTCCATATTCCTTCCCTCTAGGGATTGTTATCCCTAATGCTACTTCTACTTTATCTAACGCTCTTTCAAATGCACCAATATAAGCACTAACACTATAAGGTAGCCCTTGATAACTTTTTCCTGTGCTATGATCAATTCCAGCAGAAACAAATAGAAATGGGTGGAGCGGATTACCCTTTTTTGTAGCTAACAATTCTAATTTTGGACGGTACTGATTGGTGTAATAGATGTACATTGTATTAAAAAGTATTGCTGCTCCTTTGTGCATAAAAAACACAGGAGCGCTTAAGGAAGAATCGAGTTCTAAGTCTTTCCAATTAGCCCTCATACTTTTGATGGGGTGTTTATAGCGCGGTAACATTCCTCTTTGAGCTAAATACTCTTTTCGAGTAACATTTTCTCCAGCTATAAAAGTAGAAGCTTCAACAGGATGCCTTAAAAACACTTGGCAATCATAATTGCTATTCATATCTAAAGGATTTACATCATTAATCCATAGATGAAAGGGTTCGCTTTCCCTGATCCCACCGAAAAATAATAACAGTGTAATCATCTTTGCTGTTATGTCTTCTTGATCACCCATCAACTGAGCATTTGGATCTTTTATAAAACCATATTCAAATAAAGGGGCAATCAACTCTTCTGGAAATCTTTTTGCTTCAGAACTTGTTCTTGAGCGACTACCCGAAACACCTAGGTTACTGATATTGTTTTTTCTGTTCTTTTGAAGTTTAATTGCTAGTTTACTGGCTTTATTCAAGTGACCTAAGAAAGTTCTTTTTTTGATTTTAATTGCTGTATGTAGAAACTTTAAAGATGCCATTTCATCAACAGGCTTGATGATTCTTTTATTTTTCAATAATGATGTATTAATAATATCTTCATTATCACAATAGTCTTCAAAATCTAAAATAGCGGAACATAATCTTTTTGATACATCTAATGAAGATGAAGGCCAATAAAGTTTTAATTTATCAGTGGCTGTTTCGTTATTAATTGTTCCATTTAAAAGCGCCCAAGAGAAAAACTTAAATGTAGTTCGATGAGACTGAGGATTATGGTAATTAACAAAGCCTTCTGAAGCTCTACAGTAATCAAAGAATAATCCAACGGCCCTAGCTCTAGTTTGCATCCATTGATAACTTGCAGAAGGATTTGATATGAAATACTGAATGAGGGACTCCATCCTAGTAATTCCACTTGGAGTATTTAAATATAGAACAGGTATAGCTAGACCTTTCATGTGTTCAACATTTTGTTTTATAATTGTATGATATTGAGGAGTTGGACTATGCTTCATTATTACTCTAGTTTTGTTTACTTTTAACTCTTGATTTAAAGGTAACATTTACTAGGGGGTAAAACAATTTTTAATTATTTAATAAAGTAGTTGCTTTTTAGTATTTAAACTCTATAATGCACCTATTCCTTGCTTAAGCAGGTAAGGAAAGGTAACTCTGTTTAGGATGTGAAACGAGCAACGCCCTTCTAAGGCGTGGGTCTCAGGTTCGACTCCTGAGTGGCGTGCCACTTCCCCCTTTTTAAAATCAATCGCCTACCTTGAATTATTAGTTATTCAATATATTTTTAAAATACACCTTCCGATATGCACTCGTGTGCACTAATATATATGTATGGTAGCCAAAACCGTTAAGTGCATAATAAATGAAGAAGTTAAAGTATCAAAATTACTTAGGGTATGATTCATTTTCTTTATTTCATCCGGAATTAGGTGAGATTAAAGAATATAGAAAATATGTCGAAACGATCTCTTTGGCAGGTAAATTGAATACCACTAAAGATACTGCTCAAGACTTAAAAAGATTTTTTGAATACATTTATGCATTTCCTCTAGTAGAAGACTATAAAGACCAATGTCTTAATTCAACAGTCTTAAGCTCTTTGATAATGGGTTACCCTAAATACCTTACCGAGGGAAAAGATGCATCTGGCCTTCCTGGTCAAATTGCCAAATTAACTCAATCAAAAACCTTAGCTAACACGTCTGCCAATAGACTTTTAAGTACTGTAAGAATATTTTTAGAACATTCATCTCAATTTCATTCAGACCTTCAATCTCTTAAAAATCAAGATTTAATAGATATTGATGTCGATCCCTCTGAATTATTTGAAGATTTAAACACCAGAAGAAAATTAACGAATAGTGAACGACAAGCCATGATGTCTAAATCTATGTTGGCAGGCGTTATCAGTGGAGGAGCAAAATATACAAAAAGTCGCTTATTTCACGCTTTGAGTACACAAGAAAATTCTTTGGTAGATAAGGCTTTTCCACATAAATACGCCATCGAAGTTTTAGATAAGGCAAACACCTACAGAGATCTTTGTTTTTGGGCTTTATTGTTTGGAACGGGCATCAGGCATTCAGAAGGGCTTCAATTATTGCTGAAAGATATTGATGCTAAGAATCGTGAAATATTCACCATTGACCCTACACTTAGGCCAGCTGAATATGCTTCTCTTCCAAACGATTGGAAGAACAAGTTAACCTGGAAGGGTAGAGAAATTCAGACTGTTTATTTTTTAGAACCTTTTAAGTCGATTTTTTTTAATAATCTTGCCAATTGTCTTAAAGAACGAAAAAAAGAGAAGTGCACACATCAATTCTTGTTCATCTCCATGGATAATGCCCATCCTAGTAGACCTCATTATTTAACAAGTAATGGGTCATTAAACAAAACGTTTAGAAGCGCTCAGATGAGAATTTGGAAAGATAAAGAGGTCGTTGCTGATGATGGCGATGCCTTGCATAGTATTAGACATTTCTATGGCGTCTGGATGCTAAATTATTTATATCTGGGTGAAATTAATGGTGAAAAAAGGTACGGATTATCTCCTTCTAGTGTGCAAACCCTGATGGGACATGCATCGGAAGTAAGCACGAAGAGATATGCAGTGAAAGATAAGTTTATATTACAAGCAACGATTCAATTAGCCAATGCCCTCATTGAAAAAACGAAAGCAAATCCTGAGGAAATTGTTACGCAAGCACTCGAATATAACATGACCAAAGCAAAGGAGAAGTTCCTTGGAATCGAATCAAGAGTTTGATTTAAGTTGTATCATCCAGTCGTTTGATGACGATTTATCAAGAGTAGCTAATCCTGCTGCCTCCAGAGGGCATGATTACTTTGGTTATTACGCACACCAAATTCGCCAATGTTTAGATACTTTATCTAAAGAGGATATTGTTTATATTATTTCTGCAACAGAAGGTGAAACCACTTGGCGATTAAGCCGAGATGCTTTTTGTAATAAGTTTGATCTATCAGCATCTAGAGATACAGAAAAAGGAATAATATTAAAGATATTTGTTTCATTAATGGCCAGTGCCGCTCGCAAAAAGATTTTAATTTTTAACGGTGTTTATGCTTTCAAACTTGGATTAGGAATAACTCCCGAAATAAACTTTAATGGGCAACCTTTTCTTTTTTGTTTTTCAAAATTTGCAATCGAACTATATTACACAGGCTCTAGCGCTAGATATGGGCAATCAAGAGAGTTCCTCAAGCTAGATTGGGAAGGAGTTGAATCACAACACGTTAAGCTAAAGACCTGGCTAAAATCCACTCTGGATATGTTTAGCTATATGTGTGCTTATGGCATTGAAACCTACGGTGATATTAATCCTGTTACAATCAATGACTACAGAATAAGCAGAGCCAATAATGGTTTAGGCGCGTTAAGTTATTTGCCTGTTTTAAAATTTATCGATGGTAAATATTCAACCTCTTTAAGTGCTGAAGCACAAGAAACAGCCCAAAAAGTAAAAACCTCAGCTGGGCCTCAAGTCAAAAGGGCTGTTGAAATTGGGTACGGGAACTTTAAACTTTTAACCAACCTTGGGTCGAGAAAAAAATCATGTGAGTCAATTAATGAAAAATCTGTTGTTTTAGAACCCCTTAGAAGAAAGAGGGGTGTTGAAATTGAGAGTTATAAACTTGAATTGGATTTGTTAAGAAATTATTTACCTCAGGTAATCGATAACGATTCAAAATGGGCTAAAAGTCAGCTTGATTATTTACATGGTGATGAAAGTGAAAAAAATACTATTAAAGCAAGAGAGACATCTTTACGCTATCTTAACGCCTACCTTTTTGATTATTTACCTTACTTCTTCTCAATAACAGATACCGTTTTTCAATACCCTGAAACTCCAGAACAGTTTCTTGCTCATGTTTTTGTTAAAAAATCCAAGGTGATGGATGAATTTATTACAGGTGATGTTAAAAAGAAAATTTACCCTTTATCATTGCTTGATTTTATCACTTTATGTACTGAGGAAGCGGGAGGGAATGAGACTAAAGGAAATAATTTATTAAGAGATACTCTTGCTGTTATTTCACGGTATTTTACTTTTATTGTTTCTGAATATTCTGCGGTAGAGGGGTATCGAATACAACAAAACCCGCTGAGTGCTACCCGCAAAAGATCAGGCAGTAAGTACAGTAAAAGCTCAAAAGAAAAGTTCGATTTTCATTACTGGATTTACTTTCGTCACTTCATCAAGGTTGTGGCAAAACACGCTGTTTTACATGCTGCCACCACATTGAAAAATGAAATAAAGCGTTTTGAACTGAAAGAATTAAGTGCTGAAATTGATTCGATAGAGCAAGAGGTTCAAGCCCTTATCAATAGAAGTAATGCAGAAACAACAATATCGCTTACAAAAACAGATAAACATAATCAAAAGACAATAAGCATCAATGAGCAAATATCTTTTACTGATGAGTTATTGCCGCTATTAATCATTCAAGTTGATATTTCAGCGCTTACGACTAAGAAAGTTCAATTAACAAAAATGGGCCTAGATGCATCAGTGATGCACTATCAAACCCTTTTAGCTTTAGCTGTGTCCTGTTATGCAGGACAGAGAGCATCTAATGCAAACTGGTTATGTGCTGATACATTTGACCGTTATTATCAGCCTAACGAGCAGTTGTCAGATGATGCGCTTGTAGATGTTCATATCTTTACCGATAAAGTAAAACCAGGAGGGATTGAGTCAAAGCTACCCAAAGACATCATGGACTTATTGCTGATTGCGAGAAGATTAAGAGCCTTAAATAAAAATAAAAGCATAACAGAGCCAATCCATTACCAGAACCATAAGAACTCAAAAAAAGAGATGTTCAGGCCATTATTGCAAACGAGCAATAAACATAGGGTTGAACATTATAATCTCACGCCATTTATAGAAATGTTTGAAAAGTGCTTAAGTGAATCCAGTATAAGCTTTGATTCAACATTGAGTTATTCTCTAGTCAACATGAGACTTGCAGAGTTCAATTATCTTAAGAAAATAGACAGTGTACCGTTTGCCAATTCGTTTAAAATTAGAAATTATCCTGATAGTGACTTTGTGCCTTTTTCAAGTGTCACCTTAAAATCTGAATTAACGGTACATTCATTGCGAAAGCAGCTTGATAGCGTATTAGATGTCATGGTGAATGACCGTGAAGTTATCAGAATGTTCACTGGGCAGTCTGATGCAGTCATTGGCTATTACGCTGAAAACACCCCAGAGGAAGAGCAAGAGATACGAGACTCAGTGAAAACATTAATGCCTGAACTGGTTACTCCTATTATGGCGCAAATTGATGAAAAAGAAGCGTTAGAGTCAAAGTTTTCAGGCACATTTAATCAAGATTACATGCCTATTTCCACTCACATCACGACTGAGATTGGTGCGGGAATAGCTGATATCGAAACCAGTGATGCACTGGCATTTAATTGGACTCACATTTGTCCTTTTGATAATAACTGCCCCAATGAAGTTGTCGCAGAGATTGGCAGGATGAACTGCTCGATTTGTCCTAAAGCAGTACTAACTAAGCATCACGGGCCAGCTATTGCTTCAAAGACGCGCTCCGTTTTAGAAGATATATATGGCTTGCATGAACGAAAAAACGAAAGTGGTGTGTCAAAAGCTGATCTGCAAAGATATACGTTTGAAATAGGCACGAAAGTAAAAGAAGCGTGTAGTTGGAAAGTGCGCTTAGACTTGCTTAACGATCAAAACGTATCGGTGCTTGATGCAAAAGGTGTGTTAGCTAATATGACATACTTAAAGCCAGGGACTTTCAAGCATAGTTTATCTTTACAACTCAAAGAAAATGAGAATAGTCCCGCGCTGCAAAGCGACAAAATAAGGAAAATTGCAGATCGTCTTTCGCGAAAATTGATAAAAGCTATTCCTGAGTTACCGAATTTAATCGACTTTTCAAATGAAAGATTTGATGATAATCCCGTTACTCAAGCGCTTAATACACTAAAAGTTGTTGCGGAATATCAAAATACGACAGTAGAAAAATTGCTAGAAGCACCAATAAAAAATGAAGCTCAAATGAAAACGGAAAAAGAATTGTTGGGAGTTTTTGAATGATAGATAAAGAAGAAAAAAAAGATGGTCGTGGTACCTCGCTTAGTAAGCGTAAAGCCAGAGAACAAGCGGTAAGACTTACCAATTTAGATGTCATGGTAAACGACCGCGAGGTTATCCAGTCTGATGCGGTTATTGGTTATTACGCTGAAAACACGCCAGAAGAAGAGCAAGTAATACGAGATTCAGTGAAAACATTAATGCCTGAGCTGGTTACTCCTATTATGGCGAAAATTGATGGAAAAGAAGAATAGCCCTGCATTGCAAAGCGAGAAGATAAAAGGTTGTCGCGGAATATCAAAATACGACGGTGGAAAAATTGTTAGACGCGACAATGCAAAATGATGCTCAAATAAATACGGAAAAAGAGTTGCTAGGAGTTTTTGAATGATAGGCACAGAAGAGAAAGAAGACGGTCGTGGTAAGGCGCTTAGTAAGCGTAAAGCCAGAGAACAAGCGGCAAGACTCACCAACTTAAAGGAAATATTAAAAGGCTTTAAGGGCGTTGAGTTTCCGCACATTACTAAATTATCAGACGAAATAGCTAAGAAGTTCTTAGCAGAATACAAAGATGTGATTAACCCAGGAACACTTCGACGGAATAAAGCTTATCGAAAGCATTTAGATAAATTTCTGAAGAATGAAGAGATAAAAGATAACGAGTTAATGGAATTAACTGAGAATTTACTTATTGAGCAAAGTGAAAACTACCAGCTATCAACAGAGCTTAAGAACGCCAATAAGACGATTACAGAGCTGTTAACCGATTTATCAGCTTCTGGTAACGCTGCGCTGGAAAGTCGTTCACATGGCCACGTAGCAGCTTTTAATGAAATTCCTTGTAATGCACTGATGAAGATTTTAGTTCATGTTGGGGATTTCGACATTAAAAGATCAGGTATTTACGATGAAGCTAGTATAAATAACGATTTGGTTTTATCGGCAGAAGATTATCCTGAGTTTTTTGATTGGTACTTCAAAGAGAAATAATCATGGAAAATACTAGTGAGAAAAACCTTAACGGTCAGCAAAAATCTCGACTAGCTATTGCCAAGTTTAAGCAATGGGTTAAGGGAAGAACCAATGAACAATATGCTGACATTATTGAAGGCCGCAAATTAAGTCGAACCAAAATCGGTAAGCAAGCGGGTATTGCTCGCGAACAATGCACTAAAAACCGCGATATTAAAAGGTTACTTAAGAAAGTAGAAAACGGTTTGAGAGTCAGAGGTATCTTACCTCCAATTGAGGAAAGCCAGTCATCGGCAAAACCGAACACTTTTAGCAGCAAAGAGGTGGCAGCACTCGAAAAGAAAATCGACAAACTGCAAAAAGAGAACAGCAGATTGCTATCTGAAAATGTTTTATTAAAAACTGAACAAGACAAAGGCCGCGTACATGATGGGCGCTTTAGCGAGCACATCATAGTCGCACATGAAATAGCAGATATGCTATTAAAGAGTAAATAATGACTGACATTGATTTTGCAAATCGTGAAATGCTAGCGGTAGACTTGAGAGTTACAGGCATTCAAGCCTCTTTTAAGAAAAACAGCGCAATGACACGGTTTAGTGCGGTAGCGGTATCTCCTACAACACAATGCAGAATTAAAAAAGGTGAGTTTTATAATGTCTCAGTGCCTACAGATTCCCTTGTCATTACACCGGCTAAAGGGCAGATTTGGAGCGTCAAAGGCTTTGTTCATATTGAAATGAAACAGAGCAAAAGACACGCTGATTTAAACGATAAGCATATTGGTTTTCATCACCCGAAGAAATGTAAATTTGTTTTGCCTAAATACGCTCAGTCATTCGTGGATTTCATTGCGGGGTTTGATGGTGTCGGCCTAGAAATAGCGCAACGCTTGTGGTCTACATTTGAGTTAAATACGTTTAATGTGCTTGAAAATAAAGATAGAGCGCAACTTGAAACAGTCAAAGGCATTACGGGAAAAAAAGCTGATAATCTCATCAAGAACTATGAAGAATTTGCTAATTTAAAATATTCAGTTTGGCTCACACAAAAGAAAATCCCCGTCGAAATTCAGCGCCAAATATTCAGACTGAAGCAAACCATTAAAAATGAAAACGATGTAATGGTTGATGTCGATCCCACAACTATGATCGAACAAAACCCTTATTCATTGATGTCATTCGGCCTGAGCTTTACTAAGGCTGACAAAATAGCACGCTTGCAATTTAATATTCCGCAAACCGATGCAGGTCGCCTAGTTGCTGCGGTTTCTGGCGCATTACAAGCACATGCTCGCAATGGTCATACGATTGCACTTGCCGGTGATCTCTTGGGTAAGTTGGAATCAGACAGCTTGTTAGGTTGGGAAGAACACGCTCAAAACGCTATTAAAAAAGCGTACACAAATAAAGAATTTATATACGATCAAGACAATGACACATACCAGTATACGCCAATCTATCTATGGGAAAACGTTGTAGCACTGCGATTACTTAAACTTAAAAAACATTGCGACGGAGAATTATATGTTGCGATGTCAAAACGACATTGTGATAGCGTCATTGAAGAAGAAAACGCCAAGTTAGCGGCTATTGGCCCTGGTCTTAAATTACAAGATAAACAAGTAAAAGCCATCCGCTTATCCGTTGGCAATTCGGTGAGTTGCATCATTGGCGGAGCAGGTACTGGCAAGACAACAGTGCTCAAATCGGTATTGGCAGTTTATAAAAAGTTAGGCTACTCCATCAAGACAATGGCACTATCAGCGCGTGCGGCTATGCGTGCACAAGAGTGCATTGAAAGCTTGGAGTTAATTGCCACATCGATTGCTAAGTTCTTGCACGAATCGCCATTAGAAAATCCCTTTGAAAAATATCTAGTGGTGATTGATGAAGCATCTATGCTGGATTTACCAACGATGTACCGCATTGTGATAAACACAGACCCCAAAGTCAGGTTTTTGTTGGTTGGTGATTCTGAACAGTTACCACCGATAGGCTGTGGTAAAATTTTGACTGATATTATTCATTCGGGTTTGATCCCATATACAGAGCTTGATGTGGTGCAGCGACAAGATGAAAGCACCGGCATTCCGCTGTGGGCAGACTTCGTCAAACGTGGCGTGGTGCCGCCAAAACTAAGTACAGCGAATATTCATTTTCATAATGTCGATTTTGCCGAGGTGAGTAAAACGTGTGCCGACTTATATACATCATCACCAGCTGGCAGTCGCGTGATTGCATCAACGAATGCCTTAGTCGATGAAATAAACAGATTGTGTCAACCAGAGAAAGGCATAACGCTAAGCGGCTGTTCTAAAACAATCTATCTGAACGACCCTATTTTGTTTACTGAAAACAACTATGGTGAAGAAATCCAAAATGGCACTCTGGGTAAATTAACGGCTGTTGAGCCACAAGGCATTGTAAAAATAGACGACAGTCTAACAGAGGTCTGTTTAACGTCGGAATTACTCACTATGATTTCTCCAGCATATGCGCTAACCGCACACAAAGCCCAAGGTTCGCAATTTAAGCGCGTTATCGTTGCGCTGAGTTCTGGTAACAATATAGACCGTAGTTGGTTTTACACATCAATCACACGAGCAGAAGTTGAATTACATATTGTTTGTACGAAGCAAAAACTGTTCAATGTTATTCAAAATCCTAACAGTGCAAGTAAACGCAAAACCAACTTAGTGAACTTATTGCAAAATAATAAGTTGGGAGCTTATTAATGAAAGTGTTATTTCTTTGTACAGCGAATATTCAGCGTAGCAAGACAGCAGAAGAAATCTTTAGCGCTCTCGATACTGACAATAAATATCGCTCAGCCGGTCTTAGTGCGAAATACACGCAACAAGCAGGCTCTACGTTATGTACAGAAGAAATGTTGCAGTGGGCTGATGCAATCTATGTGTTTGAAAAAATGCATATAGATCGCATTCAAGAATATACAAACGAGCTGTATCTGAGCAAGATCACGAACCTTGGTATTGCTGATGAGTTTGAATATTTTCAGCGGGAGCTTGTGTTACTGTTACTTGAAAAACTTCCGCTGCATAGTTAATTTAATAAGGAGTACATGTGAAGTTTTCATGGATATAAATCGATGTTGACTTGCATAAACCATAAAAGTTTTGAAAGTACTAAATCAATTTGATTTGTGAATCAAACAGCCATGTTAATCATGATCCCCCAGACAGTAACGCGTGGAAATACCTCTTCTCATTGGTTTCATTGTAACCTTCTCGCTCTTCTTTCTAGCGATTGTAAAGTAACTTTTTTATTTTGTCCTGTAAGAATTTAACTATAGGTAGTAATACTTTAGGTTATTTGATACAAAGGTAATAAATATAGAAGTGGATAATTTTACGGTATAAAAACGCGTAAATTGTGCACTATTAAATTGTATTTATACATAAGGATTGGCACATGAAATATAGAGAGGCGCTCGAAATACTTTCAGAAGAGCAGCCTGTATTAATTGCGAACCTTATAGCTACTGATAACCTCGAAAAATGGGGAGTGTTAACTAAATATCTTTCCAAAGATGATAAAGCTAAAATCTACGACATTGCTGAACCTAAATGGATCGAGAGAAAAATAACAAATGGTACTTTGCTACTTCACCCAGATGTTCGCTCGGCTCTTATAGCTCGTAATTTCAAACCATTAAGCATTCACCGGAAAATGATTTGGGCTAGTGTTTTAGTTATGCTGGAAGGTGAAGATAGCAAAGAATGCTATAACCGTATCAAAGATAAGATCATCAAAAAACATAGTAATAAGTGGTGGTTTGATGTCCAAAGACGAGTTAAGCCAACGTATGCAGCCAAATCAAGGCTAAAGAAGGAAACCCTGGGTAAGGCAACATCGTTTGCTGCTCAAAGAAGCTCATTTTTAGGTGAGGTTATGCAAGGTTCGCGTGATGGTATTTTAAAAATGATACCAAGTGAATAGTACGCATAAGCTTTTGTGTACTTAAGAGTTGTTAGTTAATCCATTGTCATAAATAAGGTATTTAAATTGGTTGATATAAAATCAGACTGGAGCAATGATCTTCCTACTGAAGAGGGGGAATATTTAATTGATGATTTTTCAGGTAAAGAAAGAAGAGTCCGCATAGAAAATATGAAGCTTGATAATAACCCTGAACGACCAGATAATTTTCATGTGTTTGAAGACGGTGATTATTACTCTTTAAGTATTGAAAATGGTTGTGATGAATGGCTTTGGGCAAAGATATAGTAAGTACTTAACTACCTAAATAACAAATAGTAATAACTAAAGAGCTAGATTAAATATATGTCTAAAGACGTCAATGCATGGGTGAATCAATTTATTAGTTTGCTGGAAAATAAGCCTGAATCAATCAAAATTTATGCGAATGATAATTCTGTACCTATAAGCAACGTTCAGCTTTCTGATAACATGAACATTGATGTGAAATTCGAAGTCAGATCGATTCGTGCTTCAAAATTGCCTAATTGCAATAGCCAAGAAAGCGGTTGTTTTGAGGCTGGAGGGCTACGATTTAATAAAATTCATCCTAAACTGATTGATAGCTATGCTGAATTGAAAAAGAACAAATCTTTCAATGAGAATGGGTATCAACTTAGAGTGAACAAAGGGAGCACAATATTACGTATTCCTAAGTTTGATAAAAGGGTTGATTACTTTTCTAATGACTACTTTATCGATAGCCCTGAGACCCTCACATCAATAATTGAAATAAGTGAAAAGGCAAAAAGAGGAAATTTGACACAGCTTTGTTCTTTAGCTGACAGGGTTGATATTCAATTTCAAGGATCAGTTAAAGCTTACCTTAACAAAGAGCCTAACAGTAAAAGCTGGGAAATAGGCTCACAAATGTACCCAGTTAATAAGTTCGCAACAATAGATGAGATGCAGCTATTTTTGTTTGGCGAAACAAATACTGGTGAGCAACAGCTTGGTGATATAACTGAAAGCCAATTTCAAAAGCTTATTAGTGATAAACATGTAAATGAGATTAGCTTTTTAGGGGAGCATGACGCACATTGGATATATAATGGAGCTGAAAATCTTCTAACTTACATGGTTTCTAACTATTCTAGTGAATCTGTTTACTGTGTGTTTCATGTTAGATCATTTAAACAAGCCTGCTCAGTTTATGAAACTATAACTTATAAAACAGCAGACAAGCTACTAAACGAGTTAGGGGTAGTGTCTGTAGTAGATGGATCGTTGCCAATTAGTTCAAACGAATCAGGAAAAGTTGAATTAAGTTTATCATCTCACCCTGAGCTAAGAGGCTTATTTAATAAGAATAATAATGACGACTTAGTTCTCAACAAGGCAATGTACACCAGCACCATTTCTCCAAAGCTTGAAAACTCCGACTTTTCCCCTTTATTCGAAAATTATGATGATTTTATTTTGGCAATCTCTCCACTTTGTCTAAAAAGTTTAAAAGGAAAGTTATTCCTAAGTGATACTTATAATATTTTTGAAGAACAGGAAATATCTGAAAATGAAATTACGTCAAGTATAGAAATTTATTTGAAAAAAATATCCAACCTCCCTAATGACTGGTATAGCACTATTGCAGGTGATTACTTATTTAACAGGCGACTAGATTTAGCTAGTGAAAGTGGAAATGACAAAGTGATCAATCCTAATCACTTATATAAGCTAGCTAAAAAACAAGCCAGTTTTAGCTTTATGACTGCTTATATGGTGAATAAGTTAGAAGATACATTTTATTTGTGTGAGCCTTTTGGACAGATCGAAGATCGAGAGATATTTATCGGAGATCTTGAAAAAGAAATTAACGATATGACCTCAGACTTGAGTGAAATAGAGTTCAATTATGGCTAGTTTAATACGAAAATATAAAGGAGTCCTTCTTGGCAAAAAATAAAGTTAAACCTTGGTGGAAAACAACCTATAAAGCCACAGACTCTACAGCTTGCATAGGGGCACTTCAATTACTAATCAATGATAAGAGCGGTAAGTTTGAATGGAGTAACCATTTAGATAGTAAAGAAGTAGGGTTTGTATATGACATGGTTAGTCAAGCTAATTGCTTTTCTAACTTTTCACCCTCTGCGGCACAAAGCCGATGGATGGTGGCAATACTGGGCAAACTTAAATTAATTATGGATAAAAAGCCTAAAGATAAACCTGCTAAAAAAAAGACAAAGAAAAAAGTTAAATCAAAATAGGATCTATAAAATTAAAATATATTATTGCCAAAATAAGTAGGAGTTATGAATGGAAGCAATTGATCTATTATTAGAATTTAATAAAAAATATAATGCTAATGCCACATTGGTTCACAAGAGTCATTTTGGTGATGATATAGCTGATGGGCAAGAGTATAATTTCTATCGTCTAAGTGAGTCACAAAATGGGACTCGTCCTGGCGAGCTTTATTTTGCAGAAATTGGCGCTCATAGAAGTGGAGAGTTTTTTAAAGATATTGGATTTGTCCCTTCGCTTAATAACTCAAGTAGTGTTCGTTCTTTTTTTCCTGTAAGCAATACTGAGTCTGAGTTTCATTCTTTAATAGTAAACTATACAGCTACTCGCTTTAACTCAGGGTTTCAACGAAACTTAGGGAAATCCATAATTGAATTTAAGCGATGGTGGATTAGTGATTGGGATGATCTTGGCGATAATTTCCCTGAGGAAGCAAAAAGAGTTGAGCAGTTGCTATTGGAAGAGATAGATAAATTAGCTGCTACTGCTCGCGAGAGAGACTATAAAAGCGGTTGGATTTACCATCGATTTATGGATAAATATCAGTTTTTTAATAAAGAAATAAACAATAACCTTTTGGCTAATACTCGATATTATTTCTCTCCCTCAATTTTTTATAACTTGTTTGCTCATAAACGAATCACTTACTCTAAAAGAGAGCTAAGTTCATTCCTACCATAGATGTCTGATTGAAAAGTGCTTTGTTATTCAAAGCATTGCTGCATCAATGTTTGGCGCTCTGATCTCTTAGATACCATTAATTTTTAATTAAAGATTTTCTTACTCCCTATAAATGTTACTTGATCTTTAGCTCTTGTGAACCGCCGTGATATTTGTACACGTATTGCTACAAAACTGTCAGCGTGACTTGGTCACAATCTCTTGTGGTAAAAAGCGGCACTTGACACATCAATCAAATTCGAATTATGATGTATCAAATCTTGGTTTTGATAGTGGTCAAAGGAAGCGATATGGAACTAAATCAACTAAAGTCGGTGTTCGAGTCAGGCGGGCTACTAAGCATCGTAGTAGCGCCTTTGCCACTGGAAAAGGGCTACATGCTAATCGTTACAAACAAGGCTAAAAATAAGCATATAATGACTGCACAACGCTCTAACAGTCATGAACCACGCAAGTTTAAAACTATTGATGCTGCGGTTGCAAATGCAGTTAAAATTGGCTTTAGAGAAGTGACTGTAGAGTTATAACTGGCTCCATATGCTGCGAAGCAGGCCAAAATAGAAATGGGTTCGCCTAGCCCGTTAGAGCTAAGCGTGGTCACGCATGTTGCGGTCATCGGCACCTCTGCCTGTTCCACTCTTTAAAGTTAGCACCAATTGCAGTGTTTTTAAAGTTACACTTGTTTCTAAATACCTGCCTGGTGAATTGCACGCAGTGCAAGAGGCGCGGCGAGCGGCCTGTAAAAGAGTTATGTCGGCTCTGCCGACGCATTAGTTTCATGATGTCTTGATCTTTTGAACTTTCTCGCTCTTCTGCCGTCTCCGGCATGTTCTTTTATCTTCTCTCATGTCTTGTGGCAAGGTGAATCGTCGCAACGCGATGAGAGGGGCGCAGCACCCTAAAGAACCAACTTAACCGCTTACGGTTGGAATTAGTCTCTTTCTGGTCAGTATCTGCTTATATATATGCTATATTCATGAATGGCGGCAATAGATCTAATTACCACCACTTTTTGATTGAATTTCAGCCAAAGCAATTGATAAATGATTTATTGTGCACCCGCATGCACTAATAACTTTAATTTTAATTGCACTAAGTGCACATAAAAGCATTGACATAATTTCGTTATGTAATTAATATACGCCCCGTTCTGAACGAGGTGCTTATTGCTTCAAGCCTATAACTACTGGGTTCGGAAAGTGTCAAACTGTAGCATTCTGCTTTTTATATTTACTCACACACACACCTATGTGCTTGTGAAAAAGGTTAATATAAAGGTTCGAATCCTACAGGGCGTGCCATACAGTGGTGGCTATAGCTCAGTTGGTAGAGCCCCGGATTGTGATTCCGGTTGTCGTGGGTTCAAGTCCCATTAGCCACCCCATTCTTTGTATGGGTAGTAAAAAGTATATCGGTGATTAGCGCAGCTTGGTAGCGCACTTGGTTTGGGTCCAAGGGGTCGCAAGTTCGAATCTTGCATCACCGACCACTTTTCTTCCAAAATTTCTTTGTAAATAAACTTCTTAACGTTAAAACTTCTTTCTAAATTATAATTTTTTTAAATTATTTACGTTCTATACTCGACTCTTGTTTCAACCACCGCTATAATTTCGCGTCATTATTTTAATCTGAACATCTTTATTCGGATTTTCCGAGCTTTGCCAGTAAATACTGGCAAGCTGAAAACATCACTTTTATAAAGTAATGTTGAATATATTAGATGCGTTATAAAAAGCGTGCTTACGCTAAGTTTTTGAGGTAATTAAATGCAAGTTTCAGTTGAGACTACAGAAGGTTTGGGACGTCGTATTTCGATTTCAGTTCCTGCCGAAACAGTAGATGTTGAAGTTAAAAATCGTCTTCGCCATATCGCCAAGACCCAACGTATCAATGGTTTCCGTCCAGGTAAAGTACCACCGTCAGTTATTCAAAAGCGTTACGGTCAGTCAGTTCGTCAGGAAGTTGCTGGTGAATTAATGCAACGTAACTTTGTTGATGCGATTGTTGCTGAAAAACTAAACCCAGCAGGTCGCCCTGAATTTGTTGCAAAAAGCAATGAAGATGGCAAAGCGCTTGAGTTTGAAGCAACCTTTGAAGTCTACCCTGAAGTAGCTTTAAAAGATTTAGATAAAATTGCTGTTGAACGTCCTGCTGTTGAAGTAACAGATGCCGATTTAGATGAAATGTTTGAGACGTTGCAGAACCAACACAAAACGTGGAAAGAAAACAAGCGTAAAACAAAGAAAGGCGATAAGTTAACTATCGATTTCTCTGGTCGTGTTGACGGTGAAGATTTCGAAGGTGGTAAAGCTGAAGGTTTCGAACTTGAACTTGGCTCTGGCCGCATGATCCCTGGTTTCGAAAAAGAAATCACGGGCATGAAAGTTGGTGAAGAGAAAACTATCACCGTTACTTTCCCTGAAGATTACCACGCAGAAAACCTAAAAGGTAAAGACGCTGAGTTTGATATTGTTGTTCATAAAACTGAAGGTCCAGTATTGCCAGCAGTTGATGAAGAATTCGCTAAATTATTTGGTGTAGAAGAAGGTGGTGTTGAAGCACTTCGTGAAGAAGTAGGCAAAAACATGGCACGTGAACTTAACCAAGCGGTAAAAGCTAAAGTTAAAGAGCAAGTAATTGAAGGTTTACTTAACGTAAACGAAATTGAAATTCCTGCTGCATTAGTTGCTCAAGAAGTTGAAGTTTTGCGTAAGCAAGCACTACAACGTTTTGCTGGGCAAATGGACCCGAACAACTTACCTGAACTACCAGCTGAGATGTTCGAAGAGCAAGCTAGTCGTCGCGTTAAAACTGGGTTACTTTTAGGTGAAGTAATTAAGATTAACGAACTAAAAGTTGACGAAGCTAAAGTAACTGAGTTAATTGAATCTGCAGCTTCTGCATATGAAGATCCAGCTGAAGTTATTGAGTACTACAAAACTAACAAAGAACTAGCACAACAAATGCAAAATGTTGCATTAGAAGAGCAAGCGGTTGAGTTGTTACTTGAAAGCGCAAAAGTTAAAGATAAAAAAGCAAGTTTCAAAGATATTATGAATCCAGAAGGTAAATAGACCTTTTAGATTGACATTCTGTTGAGCAATCGCTTAAATGGCTTATATGGGGACATATGAGCCATTTTTTTATAAAAAGGAAAGTTAGTTGTTTACTTCTCACAATAATTCTCACGATTTAACCAGTGTTACCGAAAGTGCCTTAGTGCCAATGGTTGTAGAGCAAACCGCAAAAGGCGAGCGCTCTTACGATATTTATTCTCGACTATTAAAAGAACGCGTTATTTTCCTATGTGGTCAAGTTGAAGATCATATGGCCAATTTAATTGTGGCCCAAATGTTGTTTTTGGAGTCAGAAAGCCCAGATAAAGATATTTACCTTTACATTAACTCTCCTGGTGGCTCTGTTACTGCTGGGATGGCGATATACGATACTATGAAGTTTATTAAGCCAAACGTTAGTACTGTATGTATTGGTCAAGCGGCGAGCATGGGCGCATTTTTACTATCAGGTGGTGAAAAAGGTAAGCGCTATTGTTTACCTAACGCTCGTGTAATGATTCATCAGCCACTAGGTGGCTTCCAAGGTCAGGCGTCTGACTTTGAAATTCACGCAAAAGAAATTTTGTACATTAAAGAAAAACTTAACCGTTTAATGGCAGAGCATACAGGTCAACCATTAGAGAAAGTATCTGAAGATACTGACCGCGATAACTTCTTAAGTGCAGAAAGTGCAGTTGAATATGGCTTAGTTGATGCCATATTAGAACAAAGAATCGATAAATAACGGTCTACTTTGTTATTCGCGTTGTTATTTACGCGATTTATGAAATACTAAATAGTATTAGTGTGTATAAATTTTAAATATTAGAGGTACCGTATGACCGATATGAAAACAGGTGACGGTGATGACGGTAAGTTACTGTATTGCTCATTTTGTGGTAAAAGTCAGCATGAAGTACGTAAGTTAATTGCAGGCCCTTCAGTCTTTGTTTGTGACGAATGTGTAGAATTATGCAATGACATTATTCGTGAAGAAATAAAAGAAATCGCGCCAAAGCAAGATAAAGAAAGCTTACCAACGCCAATAGAAATTCGTGAAAGTTTAGATGACTATGTTATCGGCCAAGAACATGCAAAAAAGGTTCTCGCGGTAGCGGTTTATAACCACTATAAACGTTTGCGTAATGGTGACTCTCATAATGGGGTTGAGTTAAGTAAGAGTAATATTTTGCTTATTGGCCCTACGGGTAGTGGTAAAACATTATTAGCACAAACATTGGCACGTTTATTAGATGTTCCTTTTACAATGGCTGATGCTACAACATTAACCGAAGCCGGTTATGTTGGTGAAGATGTTGAAAATATCATTCAAAAACTACTGCAAAAGTGTGATTACGATGTTGATAAAGCGCAACGCGGTATTGTGTATATTGATGAAATTGATAAGATTTCTCGAAAGTCAGATAACCCATCAATTACTCGTGATGTTTCTGGTGAAGGCGTTCAACAAGCGTTATTAAAACTTATTGAAGGTACTATTGCCTCTGTTCCACCACAAGGTGGGCGTAAGCATCCTCAACAAGAGTTTTTACAGGTTGATACCTCTAAAATACTCTTTATTTGTGGTGGTGCTTTTGCTGGTCTTGATAAAGTGGTTGAACAGCGCAGCCATACCGGCACTGGTATTGGTTTTGGCGCAACAGTACGTGGCAAAGATGATGAGAAGAGCTTAACAGAGCGTTTCCAAGATGTTGAGCCAGAAGATCTAGTGAAGTATGGTTTGATCCCAGAGTTCATTGGTCGTTTACCTGTTGTAGCCACATTAACTGAACTCGATGAAGCGGCACTTATTCAAATTTTGCAAGAGCCTAAAAATGCTTTAACCAAGCAATTTACTGCACTGTTTGATATGGAAAAAGTTGAGTTAGAGTTTCGAGAAGATGCCTTAACGGCAATTGCCCATAAAGCTATGGTAAGAAAAACCGGTGCTCGTGGTTTACGTTCAATTGTTGAAGGTGTATTACTTGATACTATGTATGAACTACCATCAATGGAAAATGCTGCCAAAGTAGTTGTTGATGAAACTGTTATTAAAGGTGAATCAAAGCCGATTATTATTTATGAAACGCAACAAGATAAAGCGTCTTCAGAATAAGTATTTGCAATCGTGTTAATAGAAGTGGCGTTAGTCTTTATGGTTAACGTCACTTTTTTTTGTTCATCTGTTGAAAGTAAACGCAAACGCCCCATATACAAATACATATCCTAATACCAATTGGTATTTAAAATTACATCATACTATTCACCGAGAGAGTAACCAATGACTAAAGAGTTATCTGGCGTAGTTGAAATTCCCGTATTAGCCTTACGTGATGTTGTTGTCTATCCGCAAATGGTCATTCCATTATTTGTTGGCCGCGAAAAGTCGATTCGCTGTTTAGATATTGCCAATGAAAATGACAAACAAATATTTTTAGTCGCACAAAAAGATGCTGCTGTTGATGATCCATCACAAGATGATTTGTATCAAACTGGAACCGTTGCCACTATTTTGCAAATGCTGAAGCTACCTGACGGAACAGTAAAAGTGCTAGTTGAAGGTGCTCGCCGGGCCAGCATTAGTGAGTTTATTGAAACTCAGGAGTATTTCACCGCCAACGTTAGCTATTTAAATGCTGAAGGCGCACCAGACGATAGTACTGAAGTGTTAATTCGTTCGGCAATTTCTCAATTTGAAGGATACGTTAAGCTCAATAAGAAAATCCCACCTGAAGTATTAACTTCGATTTCTGGGATTGATGATGCTGAGCAATTAGCTGACACTATGGCTGCACATATGCCATTGAAACTAGTTGATAAACAGAAAGTATTAGAAATTACTAATGTTTCAGAGCGCCTTGAATATTTAATGGCGTTGATGGAAGGTGAAATAGATTTATTGCAAGTTGAGAAAAAAATTCGCACCCGCGTTAAAAAGCAAATGGAAAAAAGCCAACGTGAGTACTATTTGAATGAGCAAATGAAAGCGATTCAAAAAGAACTAGGGGACGATGAAGAAGGCGCGAACGAAGCAGAGCAAATTGAAAAGCAAATTGATGAAGCGCAAATGCCGGCTGAGGCAAAAGAAAAAACCTTAACCGAACTGAAAAAACTGAAAATGATGTCGCCAATGTCAGCAGAAGCGACTGTTGTACGTAGCTATATTGATTGGATGTTAAGTGTTCCGTGGAAAAAACGCAGCAAATTAAAGCGTAATTTAAGCCTTGCTCAAGACGTACTTGATAAAGATCACTATGGTTTAGATAAAGTTAAAGAACGTATTTTAGAATACTTGGCCGTTCAACAACGTGTCAGTCAGTTAAAAGGGCCAATTTTATGTCTAGTTGGGCCTCCAGGTGTTGGTAAAACCTCACTTGGGCAATCGATTGCTAAATCAACGGGTCGTAAATATGTTCGTATGGCCTTAGGCGGCGTACGTGACGAAGCTGAGATTCGTGGTCATCGAAGAACTTATATTGGTTCATTGCCAGGCAAGCTAATTCAAAAAATTGCCAAGGTAGGGGTTAAGAACCCACTATTTTTACTCGATGAAATAGACAAAATGGCATCTGACATGCGTGGTGACCCTGCGTCAGCCTTATTAGAGGTGTTAGACCCAGAGCAGAACAGTAGTTTTAATGATCATTACCTAGAAGTTGATTATGACCTATCTGACGTTATGTTTGTTGCTACATCAAACAGCATGGATATTCCAGGCCCATTACTAGACAGAATGGAAGTTATTCGTTTATCTGGCTATACAGAAGATGAAAAACTCAATATTGCTAAAAATCATTTAGTTGCTAAACAAATTGAACGCAATGGTTTAAAAAGCAAAGAAATTGTTATTGAGGATAGTGCCATAATTGGCATTATCCGCTACTACACGCGTGAAGCGGGTGTTCGAGCCCTTGAGCGAGAAATATCAAAATTGTGTCGTAAAGCCGTAAAATCAATTTTACTTGATAAAGCGTTGAAGCAAGTAACCATTGACCAAGAAAATTTGTCAGAATTTCTAGGCGTGCAACGTTTTGATTATGGTAAAGCAGACGATGAAAATCGTGTTGGCTTAGTAACAGGCCTAGCATGGACGCAAGTGGGTGGTGAATTATTAACTATTGAAACTGCTTCAGTACCAGGTAAAGGTAAGTTGAGTTATACCGGCTCGCTAGGTGATGTGATGCAAGAGTCTATTCAAGCAGCAATGACAGTTGTTCGAAGCCGCACTGAGAAGTTACGTATTAATGAAAACTTCCATGAAAAGCGTGATATTCATGTGCATGTACCAGAAGGTGCGACACCAAAAGATGGTCCAAGCGCCGGTATTGGTATGGCGACGGCATTGGTATCGAGTTTAACGGGGAATCCGGTTAAAGCGGATGTTGCTATGACTGGCGAAATTACCTTACGTGGTGAAGTGCTTGCTATTGGCGGCCTAAAAGAAAAACTATTGGCGGCTCATCGAGGTGGCATAAAAACAGTGGTTATTCCAAAAGACAATGAACGTGATCTGAAAGAAATTCCGGACAATGTTAAAGCTGATTTAGCTATTCATCCGGTAAAATGGATTGATGACGTTCTTAAAATCGCTTTAGAACATCCAGTTGAAAAATGGCAACTAGATGGCTAAATGAGTGAGAAAAGGTCATTTTTTACCTAAAAGTTGAAAAAAATAGCGAAAAAATTGAAAAAAATGCAATTAACGCTTTTCAAACGCTGAAACTATGGTAAGTTAATGACGCTGATAACGCTAGAGCCCCTATTAATAAGGGGTCTAGTAGAGATAAAAATAATTATCATATTTTTAGTTTTCTTTAACTCAGTGCTTGATGTTCAAAAAGAAGCTTGATATAAAAGTTTCTGCAGGACGCTAAAAACAAAAGATAGCGCTGAATAATAACAATTGAAGGGGAATACACTGTGAATAAATCTCAATTAATCGAGAAAATTGCTGCGGGTGCTGACATTTCTAAAGCTGCGGCTGGTCGTGCATTAGATTCATTTATCGAAGCAGTTACTGAAGAATTAAAAGGTGGCGAGCAAGTAGCATTAGTTGGTTTTGGTACTTTCTCAGTACGCGACCGTGCAGCACGCACTGGCCGTAACCCACAAACTGGTGCAACGATTGAAATCGCAGCAGCTAAAATCCCATCTTTCAAAGCTGGTAAAGCACTTAAAGATGCATGTAACTAATCACTAGCTATTCGCTAATGATTATGAATTAAGCCGCTTTATAGCGGCTTAATTGTTTTTAGCGCTTTAATAATTCAAACGCTAGCCGTTGAAAATAATAATGTCTAAACCTTCCTGTTATTCAATTAATTAGCTGAATAATCATCAAACAATTGTGATATTCATCAATTTTTCTAATTTTGACCTTGGTCAACCTTTCCTTCAAAGCTAACCAACTTACGTTAGCGACAGCAGATTTTAATGCTATATTAGCTGCTCGTTATATCGCTGACGCAGTTACACCGTGAAGTTAGTCATAGCAAAAAAGTGAGTATGTTACTTGTTTAAATAGATTTTATAACTAGGAAAAGTATGACAGAGTTGTTAACCTTGCTGCGCGCGAGAAAGCAACAAATACTAGGCTTAGTTATTCGGCTATGTATCGGCGTTGTTGAAACGTTTTACTTGATAATCGTAGGTATAAATTAATTAATATGACTATATTCTGGCTAGCAGTACTGTTTTTAATAGTAATTGCATTACTTATTGTTTGGCGAATATTTGCTACTCCTAAAAACGCTATTGGTGCCAACAACACTAATATTCGTCAGGAAACCAATGTTACTCTTTATCATGAACATTTAGCTCAGCTAGATAATGACTTGGCGGAAGGAAGCATAGAAGAAGATAGCTACACACAGCTTAAGACCGAATTAGACAAAACTCTGATACAAGATGTTAACCCTAATGAAGTTGAAAACACTACGCAGCAGCAAAGATCACTAGTATGGCCGGCTGCAATAGGACTAGCAATTGTTAGTTTTAGTTTTTACGCTTATTTGACCTTAGGTGCTTACGACGAGATAAGCAGTCCGATAGTATCGCAAGATAGTCCTCACGGTGAAATCCCCCCTGAACAAATGCTAGCAATGCAGTTAAAGCAATTAAAAAAGGAAGTTGAAAGCGATCCAAGTAATTCCCAAGCATGGTTTAGTTTAGGTCAAGCTTATATTTCAGCGAGTGAATTTGATAAAGCAATTGCTGCATTCGATACTGTGATGGAACAAGTTGGCGAACATGCTGAGTTACTCGGTCCGAAAGCTCAAGCTATGTACTATAAAAACGAACAACGAATTGATACAAATATTCAGCAGATTATTGATAAAGCATTAGCGCTTGACTCGCTTGATGCCTCAACCAATATTTTACTAGGTATGGATAGTTTTAGTAATCGAGAATTTGCTAATGCCGTTAAATATTGGGAAAAAGTATTAAACAGTGGTCGTCCAGGTATTAGTGTGCAAGCACTTAGCAGTGCTGTCGAAGAAGCTAAAAATCAATTAAGAATGAGCAGTGAAATGGCTGGCAGTAATGACTCAGGTGATATGTTAGCGTCAGGCCCACAATTATTTGTTGATGTCTCTCTTTCGAATGAACTTCAAGCCGAGTTAATGAGCGGTGAAGATAAAACTGTTTTCATTTATGCAATTGCTGCAAATGGTCCTCGCATGCCTTTAGCTGCGGTGAAAATAAAAGCCAGCGATTTACCAACCACGATTGTATTAAACGACGCACAAGCGATGACGCCACAAATGAAACTCAGCAGTGTTGAGAGAGTGAATGTATATGCTGTGGTTTCTATGCAAGGCAGTGTTGGTATCAAACCAGGCGATTACAAAGCTGAGTTACTTGATATAACAACAGTGCAAGAAGAAGCGGTAAAATTGGAAATTTCGCAAATAGTACCTCAAGGATAGTTTGACACCCTAAGTCGGCAAATTTGATTTATCTAACATTTGCCGATGGCATTTACTTATAGAATATTTGATTTGGAACTAGTTGTCGTTAAGCAAAATCAGCTAAACTTAGCGCCATAATGTTTTAACATTGATTTACAGGAATTATCATGATCCCAGAGCTCGGTCATTTCGCCCTCATTATCGGATTAGCTTTTGCGTTATGTTTAAGCATCGTACCGTTAATCGGTGTTGCACAAAATAATCAACAACTGATAAACAGTGCCAAACCACTAAGTTTTGGCTTATTTCTATTTTTAACCATTAGTATTTGTTTACTAGCATACAGTTTCACTGCTGATGATTTCTCTGTTAAATATATTGCTAATCATTCTAATAGCTTATTACCGTATTATTATAAAATTAGTGCTGTGTGGGGTGGCCATGAAGGCTCAATGTTATTTTGGATATTTGCCTTAACAGGTTGGACATTTGCGGTTGGTATCTTTAGCAAACAGTTAGAGCGTGAGTTTGTAGCGCGAGTTTTGGCCGTTATGGGCATGATAGCTGTTGGTTTTATTTTATTTACCTTATTAACTTCTAATCCTTTTGAGCGATTATTACCTAACTTTCCGATGGAAGGGCGAGATTTAAATCCGTTATTACAAGATATTGGTCTTATTATCCATCCGCCAATGCTTTACATGGGCTATGTTGGCTTTTCAGTGGCTTTTGCCTTTGCTATTGCGGCGTTAATGAGCGGTAAGATGGATGCAGCATGGGCGCGTTGGTCACGTCCTTGGACTGTTGCAGCTTGGTCGTTCTTATCTGTTGGTATCGCACTAGGTAGCTGGTGGGCATATTATGAACTTGGCTGGGGTGGCTGGTGGTTTTGGGATCCAGTAGAAAATGTTTCATTCATGCCTTGGCTTGCAGGTACGGCACTAATTCATGCTTTAGCGGTTACAGAACAACGAAATACCTTTAAGCATTGGACATTATTGTTAGCAATATTTACTTTTTCATTGAACTTACTTGGGGCGTTTTTAGTTCGCTCAGGCGTTATTACTTCAGTGCATTCATTTGCTGTTGACCCTGATCGCGGAATTTATTTACTTATTTTACTAGCGCTTGGTATTGGTGGCTCACTCACACTTTATGCACTAAGAGCAACGAATGTAAGTAGCCCAAGTCGTTTTACTATGTACTCTCGTGAAAATACGATTTTAATTGCTATGTCTATTCTTGTTACAGCAACTGTGACGATATTATTGGGGACATTATACCCACTTATTATTGATGCAATGGGCATGGGCAAGATATCTGTTGGTGCACCGTATTTTAATGCGGTATTCATTCCAATGATGATAGCGCTGTTTATCTTTATGGGAATTGGACCGCTTATTCGCTGGAAAAAAGCTCGTAAAGGTGAATTATCGAAACATTTAAATTTAATTTCAGTATTTAGTGTGGCCTTTGGTATTGCATGGCCGTTTATTTTTGGCGGCGAGTTTAACTTTATGGTGTTTGTTGGCATGACCTTAGGTTGTTGGATTATGCTAGCTGTTTTAAAAGATGTTTTTAATAATGCTAAGCAAGCTGACGGTAGTTGGAAGTTTTCTGCAGTGCCACTAAACCATATCGGTATGGCAGTTGCACATGCTGGTATCGCGGTAACAGTGATTGGCGTTACTATGGTTTCGAGCTATGAAAAAGAAGTAAACGTTAAAATGTCGCCGGGTGAAACGGTCGATTTATCAGGTTATACCATTGAATTTGCCGGAACTAAAAATGTTGTAGGGCCTAACTACAGCGCTATTCAAGGGCAAATAAAAGTATCACTTGATGGTGAGTACATCACTTTATTGAACCCAGAACAACGTACTTATACCGTACAAACCATGGGCATGACTGAAGCTGGTATTCATACCACGTTAATGCGTGACATTTATGTTGCTTTGGGTGATCCTCTAGGACAAAATTCTTGGTCGATGCGTTTGTACTATAAACCTTTTATTGTTTGGATTTGGTTAGGTGGCTTCTTTATGGCACTAGGTGGATTTTTAGCAATATTAAGTAAACGATATCGAAAACGCGTGCTTGCGACTGAGCAAAAACGTAAACAAGTTAACCCTTCGGTTTTACAAGAGGCATAAATTAGTGAAAAGTATTATCCGTTTTATTCCATTAATTTTATTTGTGTTACTGGGTATATTGTTATATCGCGGTTTATTTTTAAACCCACAAGCTATGCCGTCTGCGATGATTGGTAAACCACTGCCTGAGTTTTCAATGCCGATGTTAAAGGCAACAGAAAAACAAGTCAGCCGTGATGACTTAAAAGGTGACATTGTTTTACTTAATGTTTGGGCAACTTGGTGTATTCAGTGTAAATACGAACACCCGTATTTGCTGAATATTTCTCGCAACCCTAGAGTGAAATTATACGGGCTTAATTTTACCGACGAACATAGCATGGCAATTAAGTGGTTAAAACAATATGAAGACCCTTATGTATTTTCCATTTTTGATGAACAAGGTGCTTTAGGTTTAGATATAGGTGTGTTTGGCGCACCAGAGACATTTGTGATTGATCACACAGGTATCATACGCAAACGCTTTGCCGGACCAATCAATGACATGGTATGGAAAAAAGAATTCCTGCCGTTAATTGAAACTATTGAAGCAGAAATGGCGCAAGGAGCCTCGTAATATGCAATTAAGCGTGAATAAACAAATAATTGGTTGGTCTACATTATTTCAGCTCGTTGTTAGTGGTGTTTTATTGAGTGTTCTGTGGATAGGAAGCGCAAATGCCGGCCCTGTTGAAACTTTTCAATTTAAAGATGAAGCCACAAAGTTACGCTTTCAAATATTGTCTAAAGAGTTACGCTGTCCTAAGTGTCAAAATCAAAACCTTGCTGATTCCAATTCAAAAATTGCCGTTGATTTGAGAAAAAATCTGTACAGCCTGTTGCAAGAAGGTAAAAGCGATCAAGAAATTATCGACTTTATGGTTTATCGTTACGGCGACTTTGTTTTATATCGTCCACAGCTGAAAAAGCAAACTTATATTCTTTGGTTTGGTCCTGTCGTCATTATTTTAGGTTTCGCTTTAGGTTTAATCTTTGTCCTGCGAAAGCGCAGTAAAGGTAAAGCCAATGAAGATAACTTATCGTCTGAAGAGCAAGCGAATTTGGATGACATCTTAAACAAAAAGTAATTCCTTGCTGTTGAATTAACAACAAGGTTTAGTTCAATAATAATACGAAAAGAGTAAGCCGTAGTTAATGGCTTACTCTTTTTTTTAGTTAAAATAGTGCGATAAAATACTAGCTTAAGCTTGTTGTTCGCGTCATTGTTTTCTTTCACTTGTCTGTTTAGTTCAACTTAAGCTTTGCTGCTTATTTAACCGTTATATCATCGCTGCCGTAAAAGAGTTTCATTTTGATTATTATTGGGCTAACATGCCCGTTCAAATTGCGATTTTAAAAGCTGTAATTTACTGCGATAGCCAATTAAAACTCGAGATATAAGCTTATCTTCGGGGTCTTAACAAAGCTAAAGTTAATTACATTATAAAATAGCAGTACTTAAATACTGCAAATAAAGTCGCTCGGAAAGTACAACTCCCTCGTGTAAAGAGATAAAGATGTTAGAAGATATTCGAGAAAGCTCTCAAGGATTAACCGCTAAGATTATTCTTGGTTTTATTATTTTAACTTTCGCTGTGGCAGGTATTGGTAGTTACACCAATTCTGTTGATACATCAGTCGCTGATGTTAATGGTGAAAAAATTTCGCAAGATGAATTTAATAAAGCCTATCAAGCGCAGCGTAACCGCATGGCACAACAATTCGGTGATATGTTTGAAACGCTATCGGCTGACCCAAGTTACATGAGTAATTTCCGTCAAGGTGTGTTAGATAATTTAATCAACCAAAAGCTTGTTGATCAAAATTCAGAGGCACTTGCGATTCGTGTTGCTGATGAGCGAATTAAAGATACCATTCGTAACATGCAAGAATTTCAAGTAGACGGTGTTTTTGATAACAACCGCTATTTAGCGATGATTAACCAAGCGGGCTTTTATCAGTCGTCAGATTTTCGTGATTACTTACGTGTTGAAATGACTCGTCGTCAATTAACACAAGCGTTGGTGGCAAGTGAATTTAGTCTACCATACCAAGAAGAGCTTTATACTGCGTTACAAAATCAACAACGTGATATTCGATTCGCGACAATTAACGCTGAACAGTTTAAAGCTGACATTGCTTTAACTGACGAAGAAGTTAATGACTATTACCTAGCAAATCAATCTCGCTTTGAAAATCAAGAAAAAGTGAAGGTTAACTACATTACTCTTGATGTTAGTGATATTGCGGCGACTGTTGACTTAACTGATGCTGATGTTGAAGCATATTATCAAGATAACATTAGCCGTTACCGTGAAGATGAACAACGCCGTGTTGCTCATATTTTAGTTGAATTTGGTGAAGACGAAGCGCAAGCAAAAACAACTGCTGAAGCATTGTTAGCAAAAGTAAATGCTGGCGAAGACTTTGCTACTCTTGCACAAGAGAACTCTGCTGATACTTTTAGTGGCGAAAACGGTGGTGATTTAGACTGGATTGAACCAGGCGTAATGGATGAAGCGTTTGATACAGCCGCGTTTGCCTTAACTGATGTTGGCAGTGTTAGTGACGTTGTTAAAACTGAGTTTGGTTTCCACATTATTAAGCTAACCGACTATAAAGCAGAAAAAGTAGAAAGCTTAAGTGAAGTGCGTGATGCACTAGTAGCACAAGCAAAGAGCGAAAAAGCACAAGATAAGTTTTTTGAACTTCAGCAAGAAGTGGCTCGTTTAAGTTTCGAATTCCCAGACAGCTTGGAAGATGCTGCTGGTGCGATTAATGCGACAGTTAAAACCTCTGACTGGTTAACTCGTGGTGTTAATGCTGAACCTTTTAACAGCAACAAAGTTATTGAAGCAGCATTTTCAGATATCGTTCTAAATGACCAATTGAACTCAGATATTATTGAAGTGACTGATAATTTAGCGATTGTTGTTCGTTTAAATGAATACCAAGAAGCTAACGTAAAGCCATTAGTAGAAGTTTCAGAGCAAATTAAAGAAATTTTAGTTGCGCAAAAAGCGTCTGAGAAAGCGCAAACGGTTGCAGATGAATTACTTGTAGCTTTTCAATCTGGTGATGATATTACTGAGCAGTTAGCTGCAATGGGCGCTACTATGGAAGTAAAAGCGGATGTAACTCGTGTTGGTAGTGGTTTAGATGCAAGTTTAGCTCGTGAAGCTTTCAAGTTACCACGTCCAAGCGAAGGAGTTGTATCTGCGGCAACGGTAAGTTTAAGTAACGGTGATTTAGCTGTATTGGAAGTACAAGCGGTTAATGTTGGTGAAGCTAATACATCACCAAACTTATCACAACAACTTAGTCAGCAATCTGCACAAGCGGCTTATTTAAGCTATATCGAGTCATTGAAAAAAGATGCAGAAATTGTACGTCGTGAAGTTGTTGCACCGGCAACGCAATACTAAGCTTTAGTATTTACTAAAAGCATTTAGTGAGTTAAAAAAAACCAGCTTAATTGCTGGTTTTTTGTTTTTAATCGGTGTGTATTTTAGATAAAGCTTTTCTCGAATAGTAGGAAATTGATATGGATGTTGCTTTGTTTCTTGTCTGTAACTCTTCAAAATTATACTAGCGATGCAATAGTTGAAAGTGCTGACTCATAATTAACTTTTTAGTGTATTTATGTTTAGGTCGCTGCAAAATCTCTAGAGTTTTCCCTGCTTCTAAAACTTCTCCTTTACATAAGACAATCATGTCGTCACTAAAGTGCCTGACAATGCCCAGATTGTGAGAAATCAATATAAAAGCAAGTCCCATTTGCTGCTGTAAATCTAATAGCAAATTAATCATCTGAGAGCGTAAGGAAGGATCTAGCGATGCTAACGCTTCATCTAAAATAATCACTTGTGGTTTTAGAATTATGGCACGTGCTAAAGAAATACGCTGTTTTTGACCGCCCGAAAACATATGAGGATAAAAGCTCATGTGTTCAGCCAACAAACCAACCTTTTGTAAGGTTTCCCTGATCAATTGATTACGTTCGATATCTGAAAGGTTGGTGTTTAGTTGCAGAGGTTCATTGAGTAACTGTTCTATAGTTAAACTTGGGTTGAGTGTTGTGCCTGAATCTTGAAATATCATACGTACATGTTGACAGCGTTGCTTAAAATTACCGGCTTCAAGTGTCTGACCATTTAGGCGAATATGCCCTGTGGTTGGTAATTCGGCGCCCACGAGCAATTTCGCTAAAGTTGACTTTCCAGAGCCAGTTTCACCCACGACCGCTAAAGTTTTATGTGCCTTAATATCGAATGATAATGGCTCAAGGGCTGCGACTGATTTACGGTTTAGCCAGTAGTTTTTATCTTTGTAGCTTTTACTCAGATTAACGACTTGTAATAGAACACTACTCATGAGTAACTATCCTTTAATGGAAAATGACAACTGACTTGTTGACCATGAAAATTTTTAATTTTAGGAGCCTTCACACACATTTGCTGTGCACGTGGGCACCTTGGCCCTAGTCGGCAGCCTATAGGTAAATGCTGTAAAATAGGAATACTACCCGGTAGGGTCATTAATCGAGATTTACTTGGAATTTGCATATTTGCTTTGGGGCTACTATCAACTAATGCACGAGTATAAGGGTGGTATGGCTGATTAAATATTTGTTCGGTTGTGCCCGCTTCAACAAATTGACCGCTATACATAACAGTTATGGCATTCGTCCAATGCGTAACATTTTCTAAATCATGGCTAATTAATAAAATAGACATATTTTTTAGTTGATTTAAGCTAGCCAATAATCTAAATATTTGACCTTGATTGGTACTCTCCATCGCTGCGGTTGGTTCGTCGGCAATAAGTAGAATAGGGCGGCGAGCTAAAGCCATTGCAATCATCACTCGTTGACATAATGCATCGGTTAATTGGTGCGGAAAGCTACGCACGCAAACTTCATGTTTTTTTATTCCAACTTTATGTAGTAATCGAATTGCTGCCTGTCGCCTTTGTTGTTTCTTTTGCCAAAAAAAACCACTAAGTTGTTCAGCGTCAACGGCTTCTTCAAGTTGTTCGCCAATGGTTGTTGATGGGTCTAAACAGGCCATAGGCTCTTGAAATATCATAGCAACATCTTTTGAAATTATTGCTTTACGTTCTTCAAGAGATAGGCGCATAAGGTCTTGGCCACGCCAATGAAACCTATCGGCGTCGACTTTCCATTTATCGTCTAATACACCCACAATGGCTTGTGCTAATAGCGACTTACCAGAGCCCGACTCACCCACTAAACCGCGAACCTCACCTTCTTTCATCGTTAGGTTCACGCGGTCAACCGCCAGTATTGGTTTGGTTGTGGTTAATAGTTCAATTGAAAGGTTGCGGATATCAATTAAATTCATTAGTTTTCCTTTCGCACCTTCAGGGCATGGCGCATACCTTCACCGACTAAATTAGTTGCAATAACTGAAAATAAAATGGCTAAACCCGGTAAATAAACAGTCCATGGCGCAATATAAAATAAATCAATACCATTGGCTAACATAGCCCCCCATTCAGGCATTGGAATAGGGGCTCCAAGGCCTAGAAAGCCTAAAGCGGCAATATCAAGTATTGCTGCAGACTGAGCAAGGGTTGCTTGGCTTATGAGCTTTTCTACAATATTGGGGAAGACAGAGTAACGCAAAATTCTAAAAGAGCTCGCCCCGTCAAGTCGAGAGGCTAGTACATAATCTTTACTAAACTCTTCTTTTACCGCATTACGAGTTATATGAACAAACTGTGGGATTAATACCATAATAATTGCCCATAAGGTGTTCTCTAAGCCAGGACCTAGAATGGCAACGATAACAATGGCAAGGAGTAGTGAAGGAATTGATAATATAACGTCAAGAAAATGGTTTAGTACACTGGATTTAACGCCTTTAGTGAGTGCAGAAATAGAACCAATAACTACGCCAAAAATCAAAGACACCATAACAACAATAATACTAAGCCCAAAAGTCAGCGATGTGCCGTGAATAAGGCGAGATAGCATATCTCGGCCTAAATTATCTGTGCCCAATAAAAAGCTAACATCACCTTCTGCATCCCATGCTGGTGGCAATAGTAAATGGTCTAGATGATTCTCTATTGGCGAATATGGCGTGAGTAAGCTTGATAATATCGCTAGAGCAATTAAAAATAAAAAGCAGCCAAAACCAATCATTACCACTGGTGGCTCTTTAAAGTTATGCCACAGCTGCATTAATGGTGTTGGGAATTCCTCTTCTTGGTATATTTTATCACGCGCCATGACGAGGCTCCCGAGCTAAAGGGTTAAGTGCAGCATAAACAAAATCGATGACAATATGGACGATGAAAATAAAAGTTGAAAGCACAATTAGCCCACCCTGTATGGCGGTGTAATCACGTTGATAAATACTTTCGATTAGCCAGCGCCCGATGCCTGGCCAGCTAAAGATAACTTCAGTTACCATAGCTATAGTAACTAAGTTGGCAAACTGTAGCCCAACGTCACGAATAACTTTTATTACCGCATTACGCATGGCATGTCGGTAAATAATTTGCCAAAAAGTTAACCCTTTCGCTTTTGCTGCCTTAATATAGTGCGTTTCCAATACTTCTAACATTGCAGTACGTGCTAAGCGCATAAAAATAGTGGCAGGAGCTAACGCTACCACAATTACTGGTAATATTAAGTGTCGAGTGGCGTCGATAAACGCTTGCCATTTATAGGGGCTATCGCTTAGTAAGATATCGATTAGCTGTAATCCGGTGACATGGTCAATTTCAAACAGTAAACTAATTTGCCCAGCAGAAGGTAACCAACCTAGTTGAATGGAGAAAACCAATATCGCCAATATGCCTAGCCAGAATACAGGTATAGAATAGCCCAACATTGCGATGGCAAGAATTGTATTGTCAGCGACTTTACGGTGGTAAATGGCGGCGATAAATCCTACGGGAATACCAATAAACATTGCCACAATAAGTGCAACACACGTCAATTCAATGGTTGCTGGTAATCGATTAAGAATTTCGGTTGCAACCGGCAAATGACTCGTCATGGAGTAGCCCATATCACCATGAAATAAATGACTGATATAGCTAAAGTACTGGCTTAATAAGTTAGATTGCTGCTGAAACTCTTGAGCTAAGTTTGCCAGTTGCTCTGGTGTGGCATTTATCTGGCCGGTTAAATTGACTAACTGTTCACCAGGAAATAAAAAGCTCAAACTAAAAGATAATATTGTTAGAAGCAACATAGTGAAAAAGAATAAATTAAAGCGGCGTAAGGTAAAAATAAGCATATTAATTTTTGGTTACCCCATTAAAATCAATACCGCCAATTGAGCGTAACAAAGTGCCGTTTACCGTATTTGCCCTAGCTTGATATCTTTTTGAATGTGCTATAGGTACTAAAGGAACTGCATCATTAATCAGTTTTAGCGCTTTAGAGTATAGTGCCTTACGTTTATTAATATTATCGGTTTGTAACGCACTTTGAATGAGCTGGTCAAATTCCTGATCACACCAAAAAGTTCTATTACTGCCCGTTACTGCTGAAGTACAACTTAGTAAAGTTGAGAAGAAGTTATCTGGGTCAGGGTGATCGGCTGACCAACCAAGTAATACGCTTTGATGTTCTCCCTCTGATATTTTTCGTAAAAATGTTGACCATTCATAGTCGGACACTATATCAACTTTCACGCCTATTTTTTTTAAGTCCGCTTGGATCAGCTTAGCCATTGTTATTGCATCTGGGTTGTATGCGCGCTGTACCGGCATTGCCCATAAATCCATGGTGAAGCCATCACCGTAACCAGCCTGTGCTAATAAACTTTGTGCTTTTGATATTGAATATTCTTGGCTTTCAATACTATCGTCATATGCCCATGAAGAGTTTGGAATAAGACCATTGGCAATATCTGCTTGTCCAGTGTAAACCGTCTCTAAAATAGCTTGTTTGTTAATAGCGTACGATAAAGCTTTTCTAACTAATGGGTCATTGAATGGTACTTTTCTTGTATTAAAACCTATGTAGCCAACATTAAAAGAAGTCACTGACTCTAAAGTTAATTCAGGGTGTTGTGCTATTTTTTCATGGGCAATAGGGTAAGCGATAACGTCACACTCTCCGGCGAGTAATTTAGTTAAACGACCTGTATCGCGCGGTGTAATATCAAATACGAGTTGTTGTAATTCTGAAGGTTGACGCCAAAATGTTGAGTGAGGTTCATAGCGAATAAATGCGCCTGAACTATATTGCTTGAATTTAAACGGGCCGGTGCCAATAGGTAGAGTATCTATTTCCTGCATAGCATTAAGTTCAATTAACTGTTCAGCATACTCTTTTGAAAGAATGACGGCAGAATTGCCACCTATATTGGCAAGAAAAGAGCTGTCAGGATAACTTAGCCTAAACCGTACAGTATGATCATTTATCTTTTCAATACTCTCAATTAAATCAGCAAGTTGTGCATTTTGAAAAAATGGGTACTTGCCACCTGATATCAAATGATATTCATGATTTGGGTCAAGCATACGCTGAAAGCTAAACAGTACGTCATCGGCATTTAATGTTCGCGTTGGAATGAAATAGGCCGTTTCATGAAAATGAATATCTTTTCTTAAATAAAAAGTGACCATTTTACCGTCACGGGTAACATGCCACGATTTAGCTATCGCAGGAATAATAGCGTTATCAGTTGGGTTAAATTCGATTAAACGATTGTACAATTGGTTTGAGGTTGCATCTATTGTTGTTCCCGAGGTAACCAGTTGCGGATTAAAGCTTTCAGGAGTACCTTCGCTACAATAAATAATACTTTTCTCACTTAAAGAAAGTGCCTCATTTGAATCGCAACCTAATAACGATGTTAATGTCATGAGTGTAAGAATGAAGGTGAATTTAGAATTTTTCATAACTGTTTCTATTCTTCGTCAGCACCACTAGATTCAAGTAAATTATATTTTTTCAAATAACCTCTTAATTGATGATAGGTTAATTCAAGTGCATCTGCGGTTTTCTTTTGATTATATTGACAATTGGCTAGCGCTGACTTGATCAAATCGACTTCATAGTTCTGTGATAAATGCTTCAATGAAATTGGAAACTCAATCTTGCTAGCTAATGGCTGCATTGTTTGTTCTACTTTAGCTGGCTGAGCAGTATTTGCTTGCTCTGTATCTATAACTGCTTTTTCCGGCGCTGCAATAATTCTATCTTGTGTCTTTATGCGTTTTGATGGGCGATAAGGCGATTCAAAAGGGTCTACCACTAGCTCATGTACGGGTAAATGTGGATTGTTGCAACGATATACACTACGTTCAACTACGTTTTTTAGCTCGCGAATATTTCCAGGCCAGTGGTATTCTAATAACGCCCGTTTTGCCTTTTCAGTAAAGCCACTAAATAATTCAAACTCAAGTTCACGCGCCATATTAATCGCAAAGTGCTCTGCTAATACTAAAATATCGTCTAAACGTTCACGTAGTGGCGGTAAGGTAATTACATCAAATGCAAGGCGGTCGAGTAAATCTGCCCTAAATTCGCCGGATTCCGCCATTGATGGTAAATCTTCATTAGTTGCAGCAATCAGTCTTGCATTGGTTTTTATCGTTCTTGAGCCACCAACACGTTCAAATTCACCGTATTCAACAACTCTCAACAGTTTCTCTTGTATTAGGCCTGAAGTATTCGCGATTTCATCAAGAAATAAAGTACCATTATCTGCGCGTTCGAAACGGCCTTCATGGCGCTTACTTGCACCAGTAAATGCGCCGCTGTCGTAACCGAATAATTCACTTTCTAATAAATTTTCATTTAAAGCCGCACAATTAAGCTTCAAATAACTTTGATCCCAACGTTTTGATAAGTAATGTAAACGAGCTGCTACTAACTCTTTACCGGTACCGCGCTCACCGATAATAAGTACAGGCTTGCTAAGTGGAGCAATCTGCGAAATTTGTTCAAGAACTTCTAAAAAACTGTTGGATTGACCAATGAGATTATCTTGTTGGTTAAAACGTGCCATCTACTGACCTAATAATTGGTTTATTTCACTAACAAATAGTGTATTTTATTAATCGAGCTTAGAGAAGTCTTTTTTTAATTAATAATAAAGTGTTATTTTTCATGACGTTAAGTGTTTGTAAAAACTTGGCTTAGAACATGAATAGTAAAACGTAAGACATTTTAAGCAAACTATTGAACGAGGAAGTAATTATGGGTGTTTTTTCAAGATTCACAGATATCATTAATTCTAATATCAACAACTTATTAGATAAAGCAGAAGATCCTGCAAAAATGGTGCGCTTGATCATACAAGAAATGGAAGACACGTTAGTTGAAGTTCGTTCTTCATCGGCGAAAACTTTAGCTGATAAAAAAGAATTAGCACGTCAAGCAAGCCGCTTTGAGGCTGATGCAACTCAATGGCAAGAAAAAGCTGAATTAGCTTTAAGTAAAGGTCGTGATGATTTAGCTCGCGCTGCTCTTATGGAGAAGAAAAAGTCGGTTGAAAATGCTGAGGCACTGCGCGATGAGCTTCAACATGTTGATGAGCATATCAGTAAGTTACAAGATGAAATAACGCAACTGCAAGAAAAACTTGCTGACGCTAAAGCTCGTCAAAAAGCGATTATTATGCGTGAGAAAACTGCGAGCTCTCGCTTAAAAGTTAAAAAGAATATTGATAGTGACCGAGTAAATGATGCCTTAAGCCGTTTTGACCGCTATGAACGTAAGATTGATGATATTGAAGCACAGGTTGAGTCGTATGACATGGGTAGTAAGTCGTTAGCAGATGAAATTGCCGATTTAGCATCAGATGAGAAAATTGATGATGAATTAGAGCAATTGAAAGCTAAAATGAAATCTGAGCCAAAAGACAAATAATTATACGTTAACAGCAGATACCTGAAGTTGGGTGCAAATTAAGGAGAAGTATTGTGGAAGAGATTATTATCGCTCCAGTAATTATATTTATGATAGTAGTAGCACCTATTTGGTTGATATTACATTATCGAAGCAAACGCCAAATTAGTCAGGGCTTTAGTGAGGAAGAATATATTCAACTGTCTGAGTTATCCGAGTTAGCAGACAAAATGGCCGACAGAATTAAAACCTTAGAAGCTATTTTAGATGCTGAAACGCCTGAATGGAGAAACAAAGTATGACCAATAAACCCCGAGGTGAGTTATATCGAAATACGAGCCAAGGAAAATTAGCTGGAGTGTGTGCAGGTATTGCAGATTACTTTGGTTGGGAAACTTGGTTAGTACGAATTCTAGTTGTTTCAGGTGTGTTGTTAGGTATGGGGTGGTTCGTTGTTATTTATATTGCAGCCTGGTTCATATTAGACAAAAAAGCGGGCAACCCTGCTAATGCCAAACGTCATGGCCAACGAAACCCTAGTGGTTATCATGCACAACAAGCAGATAACACGACACAGGCGCAAGCTAGCCATGAGGAATTTGCTAATGAGTCTATTAAGGTAAAGTCGCGTATATGGCAAGCAGGTGAGCCGCCTAAGCAAGCGTTCCATGACATTAGACGTAAATTTAAAACCTTAGAGCGTGAGCTAAGAGTTATTGAACGCTACGTAACATCACCAGAGTTTACGGTTTCAAGAGAAATTAATAAACTTTAATGAAAAGCGGCTTAGCCGCTTTTTTTCTCTCTATTATTTTTCTGCCACTTTATCGGTTTAGCATTAATTTAAATAACTTTTCTTGTTACTAATACCGTTATGTTGCAGATGTTCATTGGTAGGGAGCATAAGTAAATTGAGCCATAAAAAATTAGAGTTTTAGGAATAATATGTCATCGTAGCAATATACCTTTTATCGGTAATTCTTAGATAAAGTGCTGTTATCAAATTAGAAAAAACGCTACCATCAAATTGCGCCATATTTCTATTTTCAAGAGAAATATTAGCGAAACAATATCCTATGAATAGAAAGAAATATTAATCCAAACAGTAGCTAAGCATGGCATTGATCAAAAAAATTCAGTTAGATAAATTTAAACAAAAAGCCAACGATATTCTTAACCGTTCTATTGACCAGCATGTCACTTTAGCGGTAACGGGCTTAAGTCGTAGTGGTAAAACGGCATTCATAACATCAATGGTGAATCAGCTACTTAATGAAGGCAATAACTCACAGCTTAGTTTTTTCAATGTTGTGCACCAAGGACGTTATATTGCTGCTAAACGGGTACCACAAAAACATTTGCATATTTCTCGTTTTGAATATGACGGTGCAATGGACGCTCTGTGTCAATCACCGGCAAAATGGCCGGAGCCAACGAGTGGTATTAGTGAATTACGATTAGCGATACGTTATCAGCCAAAAGAGTCTTTGTTAAAATATGCCACGCAAGCAGCAACTTTATATCTTGATATTACCGATTATCCGGGGGAATGGTTACTCGACTTACCTATGTTGTCGCAAACATTTGAAGAATGGTCGCAGCAAATGGCAGGGTTGTTAAAGCAATCACCTCGTGTTGAGCATGCAAAAGAATTTTTAGAAAAAGTACAGTCACTTGACCCATTTGCCGCTGTTGACGAAAATGTATTGGCAGACTTATCGCAAGACTATACGAAGTTACTACTGCACTTTCGTCATCAACTAGGTTTGTCAGTTATTCAGCCCGGCCGATTTATTTTACCGGGAGAGCTAGAAGATGCGCCTATTCTACAGTTTTTCCCTTTCCTAGATTTCGATAATATCGATGGCAACGATTATCAAAATGCTAAAGATAATTGCTATTTAGGAATGTTGCGTGCGCGTTATATTGAATATAAAGAGCGAGTTATTCGTCGTTTTTATAAAGAGCATTTTATAAATTTCGATCGACAAATTGTATTGGCTGATTGCTTAACACCGCTAAACAATGGTCCAGAAAGTTTTGCTGATCTACAAAATGCCATTGCCATGATCATGAAAAGCTTCCATTACGGGCAGTCGAGTTTGCTTTCACGATTATTTTCGCCAAAAATTGATAGATTGCTATTTGCAGCAACCAAAGCCGATCATGTTACTCCTGAACAGCACAACAATTTAGTGTCACTATTAAATAAACAGGTTTACCAAACCAAGCAAACCTTAAATTTCGACAGTATTAAAATGAAAACCTTGGCGTTAGCGTCGGTAAAAGCAACCAAGGTGGGTAAAAGCCAATATCAAGGGAAGAATATTCCGGTAATACAAGGTCGACAATTAGCTACCGATAAAATAATAACGCTATTTCCTGGCACAGTTCCAGCTGCTATTCCTAATAGTGAGTACTGGCAACAGCAAGCATTTAATTATATTACCTTTGCACCTGCACAATCTGCTGCTCATGATGAATGTTTAAGTCACTTGCGTATGGATCAAGTGTTACAGTTTCTACTTGGAGATAAATTGAAATGAGTGAGTTAGACGATAAATATCAACAACAAATATTGTTTGATGAAGTCGACTTGACTGATAATTCAATTAAAACTAACACCCCTCAAATTATTGTTGATGATCGTGACTGGTTGCTTGATGAACAAGCAGAAAGTACTAGCGAGAATGAAATACTTGAACCAAGCAAGCCGCGTTGGCTTTGGCGTGGTATAGGCGTCGTATTTTCAACTTTAGTTGTTATTGAAGCAGTACAATTTTTTATTAATGGCTTTAGTCAATCACCTATTATTGCTGGTTTATATGGTGCATTACTTGCTGGCTTGTCTATTGTTGCAGGTAGAAGCTTATGGCGTGAACTTTCTGGACTTCGACAATTTAAGCGTCAGCAAGTTGTTCAGCAACAAGCTCTAAATATCACGGCAGGGGAAGGAAATGTTTCTGCGCTCGCTTTTTGTGAAAAAATTTCAGCTAGGCTACCTAGTGACTTGGCAGAATATGATCATAGTAAATGGCATGATTTAGAGCTTGAAACGTTTAATGACGCTGAAATAATGAAGCTTTATTCGCGTAACGTACTGTCACAAGTTGACCAAAAAGCCTTAGCTGAAATTGCAAAGTTTTCAACTGAATCAGTAGTACTGGTTGCCCTTAGCCCAATAGCAATTATTGATATGTTAATTATGCTATGGCGAAATCTACGTTTGGTGAACAAAATTTCGGCATTGTATGGCTTAAAGTTGGGCTATTGGAGTCGCGTAAAGTTAATTAAACAAGTTATTTTTAATATGGCTTATGCTGGCGCAAGTGAGCTTGTTGCTGATTTAGGCGCTGATCTACTCGGTGCTGAATTATTAGGAAAGTTATCCGCAAGAATGGCTCAAGGACTTGGTGCAGGCATGTTAACGGCGCGTTTAGGGCTTAAAGCTATGCATATGTGTCGCCCAATCCCATTTGAGGATGAAGCCCCTAAACTTGCTCAAGTTCGACAAAAAATTGTTAATCAAGTGAAAACTCTCATTGTAGCTAAACGCTAGGTTATTGAAATATATTTTAAAAGTATAAAGCTGTACACTTTCATGTAACACAAATTTTACACTCTCAAAGTCTGTTTGAAAAATAGCCGATTTGAAAGCCGTGCTTTTTCTACCCCTGTTGCCTTAGTATTGAGGCAACAAAATTAACTCAACAATATCAAACTAACTCGACAAATAAATTGATATTAATAAAGTAAGGTTAAGAGCATGGCAAAGGCGACTAAGTACGTTTCTAAAGTTGCAGATGACCAAGGCATTATTGCTTGGTCTGATGAAGAAAATAAAATTTGGCAAGAATTATTAGCCCGTCAATTATCAACAGTTAAAGATACCGCCTGTGACGAGTTTGTTACTGGTCTTGAAAAGTTAAATCTACCAAAAGACAGAGTTCCACAGCTTGAAGAAGTTAGTAAAGTCTTAAGAGCTGAAACCGGTTGGAGCTGTGAACCTGTGCCAGCGTTAATAGGTTTTGGTGAGTTCTTTCGTTTGTTATCTGAAAAGAAGTTTCCAGTTGCGACCTTTATTCGTTCTCGTGAAGAGTTCGACTATTTACAAGAGCCAGATATTTTTCATGAAATATATGGCCACTGTCCGCTATTAACTAACTCATCATTTGCAGATTACACGCAAGCATATGGAAAAATGGGCTTAAATGCTTCGAAAGAAGATCGTGTATTCCTAGCAAGGTTGTACTGGTTTACCGTCGAGTTTGGCTTGTTAGATACACCAAAAGGGTTACGGGTTTATGGTGGTGGGATATTGTCATCACCAAGCGAAACCGAATATGCACTCAATGATAAAAATGTTGAGCGTAAAACACTCGATGTACTCGATGTACTTAGAACACAGTATCGTATTGATATTCTTCAGCCAGTTTATTTTATGTTATCGAAAGTAAGTGATCTCGATAATATTCGCAAATTAGAAGTAGAAGATATTATGGCATTAGTGGCGCAAGCACGAGAAATTGGCCTGCACCCGCCAAAATTTGAATTAAAATCAACATCAAAAGCAAGTTAAGGGAAATTTTATGAGTGCCGAATTATCAAATCAGCAATGTGAAGCATGTCAGGTTGATGCACCTAAAGTAAGTGATGATGAGTTAGCAACTTTGTTGGCTCAAATTCCTGACTGGGTGCCAGAAGTCAATGACGGTGTCATGATGTTAGAGCGAGAGTATAAATTCAAAAACTATAAATTAGCATGGGCGTTTGCTAATAAAGTATCGGAATTAGCGGAAGAAGAGTTTCATCATCCTGCAATTTTATTAGAGTGGGGCAAAGTAAAAGTTACTTGGTGGACGCATGCTATTAAAGGTCTGCATAAGAATGACTTTATTTGTGCAGCAAAAACAGACCAACTCCTGTAACGTTTTCTTACAACAATAAATACTAGCCTCCTGTTACAGGGGGCTTTTTTTTGTTGTAAAAATTAGTTTACAATAGAGGCATTGAATAAAGTTGTATGCTTGAGGTTATGAAATGCGTTTAGAAATAGGTTGCCAAGACCGAGTAGGTATTGCACAAAATGTTTTGGCAATATTTGTTGAGCGTGGCATTGATTTACGCGGTATTGAATTAAAACAGCCGGGTAAAATTTTTATTAATATTCCTGATCTTGAGTTTTCAGAGCTGCAAGACTTTATGCCGCAATTAAGATTAATTGATGGTGTCGTTGATGTAAAAACCACTCCATATATGCCCTCTGAGCGGGAAAGAAACGAATTCGAAACCTTAGTTAAAACCTTCCCTGACCCATTTATTTCAGTCGACACTAAAGGCCAAGTACGTATGGTTAATAATGTTGCCTCACAAATTATGTGTGAAACAATAGAAAACATCGTTGGTGAGCACGTTAGCACATGGTTAAAAGGTTTTAACTTTACCCGTTGGTTAGATGGCGAAGAAGTTTTAGCACAAACCCGACGAATCAAGTTTCAAGACGATGACTTTGTTGCAGATATTATTCCAATTCATGTTGCAGAGGGTGACGAAGCTCAAGTTCTGGCAGGTGCGGTATTGATTTTGAAATCAGAAGCGAGACTAGGGCAACAAATTAGCGCTTTTAAGAAGGCTAATGATAATAACTTTGCCGGTATTCAAGCAAATAGTAGTGCAATGCGAAAGCTATTACGTGAAGCAAAACGTATGGCTTTACTTGATTCTTCAATGTTAATTGTTGGCGAAACTGGTACCGGTAAAGAATTGCTGGCAAGAGCATGCCACAGTGCTAGCGACAGAGCTGATAAACCATTTATGACCTTAAGCTGTGCTGCCTTACCAGATGATGCTGCAGAAACTGAATTATTTGGCGTTGGTGCGACCGGAGATGCAAACGCTAAACGTGGTATTTTTGAATCGGCGGATGGTGGCACAATATTTTTTGATGAAGTTGGCGAAATGTCGGCTAAATTGCAAACCAAAGTATTGCGGGTGATACAAGACGGTACCTTTAGACGTATCGACGATGAAAAAGAAATAAAAGTTAATGTACGTATCATTAGTTCGACAAATCGAGACTTGTTGAATATGGTATCTCTCGGTGAGTTTCGTGAAGATTTATATTATCGTTTGAATGTATTAGGACTAAATATTCCATCTGTTAGGGAAAGGCGAGCAGATATTGTACCACTAGCGGAACTTTTTGTTGCTAAGTTTGGTCAACGTATAGGTAAAACGCATATTTCTTTTGATAAAGAATGTCTTGAATTTATTGAACATTATCCTTGGCCTGGCAATGTTCGCCAATTAGAGAATGTACTAATTCGTGCTGTTTCCTTGATTGAAGGGAATGTCATAATGACATCGCACTTACAGTTACCTGCTTATACTCGTGAACATGGTTATTTAGAACAAGACTTTGAAGGCACACTAGACGCCGCAGTGAAAAACTTTGAAGCCGATTTACTGCGCAAACTTTATCCTGCCTACCCGAGCACAAGGCAGTTGGCAAAGAAATTAGGCTTAAGCCATACCGCAATAGCAAACAAGTTGCGTGATTACGATATTAATAAAAAAACAGTCAAAATTTAATATGGGTTTTGGCATTGTTCCAATTATTCGAATTATTTGAGAATTTATCATGAAGTTATATGGTTACTGGCGCTCTTCTGCTGCCTATCGCGTTAGAATTGCAATGCATTTAAAGGGGTTAAACTTTGAATCTATTGCTGTGCACTTAGTGAAAGACGGCGGTCAGCAACATCACGACACTTATACTCAGTTAAATCCGACGCATTTAGTGCCTACTTATGTTGATGAAAATGTTACACTAAACCAGTCATTAGCGATTATTGAGTATTTAGAGGAAATGCACCCTGCGGTGTCAATTTATCCAGTTGATAGTGTGGTAAAGGCTAAAGTTAAAGCGTTAGCACTTGATGTTGCTTGTGAAATCCACCCAGTGAATAACTTACGCGTACAGCAATATTTAGTGAAAAATTTAGAGGTTACTCAGGAAAACAAACTGGCATGGAGCCATCATTGGATGAATGTTGGTTTTGCAGCAATTGAAAAGCAATTGACAGAATCTGCTGGAGAGTATTGTTTTGGTGATGAAGTAACCATGGCTGATATTTGTTTAGTGCCACAAGTGTATAATGCCAATCGCTTTAATCTTGATATGAGCGAATTTCCACAGATCACACGTGTGGTAAGCAATTGTAATAAGTTACCAGCATTTATTGCTGCATTACCTGAAAATCAGCCCGATGCACAGCTATAAAATGCCAGTGCTAACACTGTAGTCAACGTTTAGAATATCCGAGATTATTTAATATAAAGGTTATTATGTCATTACAAAATACAGAGCAAAAGCAAGCGCCTTGGGGCATTGTTGCGATTATTATTGCCGCGATTATTACATTTGTTATTTATTATTATGTAATTGCAGAGGGTGAAGAGCAAAACGTTACTGCGCCTATTACCACAGTAGTTGAACCTGCTGCATTACCTGAAACACCCGTTGAGCCAGAAGTAGTAACGCCTGAAATTATTGAGCCTGATCTTGAACCTGAAGTTGAAGAAGTAGTCGATCTTGAGCCTGAAATTATATTACCGACATTAGATGAAAGTGACTCTTGGTTTAGTGGCAAGTTGGCTAATTTAACTTGGCGTAAAGAACTGTTAAAACTGATGGTGACAGAAGATATGATCCGCCGCTTTGTCGTGTTTACCGATAACTTTAGTCAAGGAACATTAGCTTATGAACATGCACCAGTTGTTGAGCCAACCAGCAAATTTTCTGCAATAGAAGAAAAAGCGCAACAAGGGAGTAAATGGCAATGGGATGAAAGTAATACCCGCCGATTTAGCCTATATGTAGATTTACTACGTTCGATGGACAGTGAAATGTTAGTGCAGTGGTATGTTGAGTTAAAACCGTTAATTGATCAAGCTTATCAAGAATTAGGCTACCCAGATGATGAATTTGGTGATGTTCTTCAAGAAGCCATAAGTAAAGTACTCGATATGGAAATACCAAAAGCATTACCTGAACTTGAACGCCCGAGTGTAATGTATAAATATAAAGACGAATCTCTAGAATCGTTAGATGATGCAGAAAAATTACTACTTCGTTTAGGGAAAGAGAATTTATTGGTGATTAAGTCAGTGATGTTAGAAATTAATGAAAAACTCGCTAGAGTTCGTTAGTTAGAAGCGCTTTGATGAATATACCTCATGTTGCACCGTGCATTCCAACACGTAATTATGGCCTTTTGCATAATTTAGCTAAGCGAATCTTAGCTTTGTGTGGTTGGACAATTAAGGGGGAATTACCAGCTCAGCCGAAGTTTATATTGGCAGTTGCACCTCATACCTCGAATTGGGATTTTTTCGTTGGTATTGCCGTTATGTTCACTTTGCGACTTAAGGTGTCATTCTTAGGGAAGGCTAGTATTTTTCGCTGGCCGGTAAAGTCGATATTAACTGCAATAGGTGGCATAGCTGTCGACAGACGCTCTAGCCACGGTGTGGTAGGGCAAATAGTTAAAGAGATAAAGCAGAACGAAAGCTTTATTTTAGGTCTAGCACCTGAAGGTACACGTAGCAAAACGATAGAATGGAAAACGGGTTTTCTACACATAGCTAAGCAAGCGAATATACCCGTAGTGCCGGCAAGTTTTGATTTTGCTAAAAAAGAAATTTTTTTTCATCCGGCAGTTTATGTTTCGGGCGAAATTTCACAAGAATTAACTGAAATTAAGCAAGTTTTTGCTGATGTTTGTGCAAAAAATCCGCAAGCAGTTTAAATTTACTAACTAGCGCTTGCAACTGAGCATTCTATTAGCGATAATTCGCGCGCTTTAAGGTAATTCCTTAATCGCATCTATGGTGACCCTTTCGGTCCCTTCGCAATGATACTCTGTGAACTCGGCCAGGTCCGGAAGGAAGCAACCGCAGCAGACGACTCATGTGCCGGAGTGTGGCTGATTGGGTTGCCACCCAAATTTTATTCATCAAGTATTAATCAATGACTTACACCAGATAAAGCCAAGCTAATAAGCTAGTGCTACAATTGGTGCTACAATGAAGTCAGCAAATATTCCTCATTTGTATTGTCGTAATGGTATTTATTACTACCGAAATAACTCCGTTTGGAAATCACTAAGAACTCGCTGTAAGAAAGAAGCTTTTAGAAAAGTTAGTCATCTCCTGTTTGGTGCATCATCAGTTTTTAGTGATAAACCTGAAACTCAAAAAGTTAATACGCCAGCGATACCGTCTACTTCAAAGTTAATCTCGGATTACTTAAATGAAAACGGTCATAGATGGTGTGTTAGAGAATATACACGTATAAATAGCTCGCTTAAGTTCTTGCCTAAAGGTGTTATCACAAAGGAAAAGGCTGTAGCACTCAAAAAGTCTATACTAGCATCCAAGACAGTCACCACGTTTAACCGTTACCTCAAATACTTTAATGCTTTCTATCGCTGGGTTATTGCTAATAATGCTGATGTTTTGCTTAACCCTTTTGATGGTCTGAAAGTCCTAGAAAAGAAAAAAACTATTTCACAGCAAAAAAAAGCTTACACCAAAGAGCAGCTGGAAGTGTTAATGAAGTTTGCCAATCAATTTGGTAAGCACGATAAACGGTATTGGTTGGTTATGATTGGTCGTTACACTGGTGCTAGGGTGAATGAAATTTGTCAGTTAAAACCAGAAGATGTTACTTTTGATGTAATACATATTCGAGGTGATGTACTTAAAACGGATAATGCTAAAAGGTCGTTTCCTACGCATCCTAAGCTCATTGAGTTAGGTGTTTTAAAGTGGGTAAGGCTGTGTACTAAAGAACGTCTATTTCATGAGTGGAAGCCCGTTAGGGGCTCACATAGTCATGCTGCTAGCTGCTGGTTCAGTAGGAATAACCCTTTTAAATCAGGAGTCAAAGGTATTAAGGCTGAGGTGGATTTTCATTCGTTAAGGCATACTGTTGCTACAGAGTTAAAGCAAGCTGGTGTTGCTAGTCAATATGCAGCTCAAATCCTTGGTCATAGTAGTGGTAATATCACTTATGATAGATATGGGAAGTCAATTGGTTTTAATGCCCTTAGAGAGTCTGTTGCCCTTATAGGTTGATTTGTTGAGCTGTGGGGTATAAATCACCTCTCTCTTGCTTCTAGTTTGCATGTTATTTCTTGGAAGAAGGATGGGTCTGTATCTTTGATGAGTGTTTTTATTCTCGTGTTCTCTTTTGGGGTGAAAGGAGTAAATTTATTTCTCTTGGTGCTATTGAAGGACGTGTTGTATTTATTGCTATAGAACTCTCTAACTAGTTTGGGTATAGGTAAATAGCTGGTTTCTTCCAGTAGCTTTGCGTCGTGTATGTGTTGTCGTAGATTGTCGTCTCTATAAGAGCCAAATAGGATGTATGTTAAATAAACTTTTTCATAGATTGTGAGTTGCTCAGAGATGATATTCCAGTACATTTCTTTTTCTGATGGTTCGGTTATTTCTGCTTCTATAAGTGAATATATACTATTTAGGGTGCCTAAATATCGCCCCTGTCGCCTGTTGTTGATTATATTGTGAAATAAAAAGCCTAATTTGTACTCTGTTGTTAGTAGCTCATCTTTTGATATGTTCATGAGTTTTTTATTTGGCTTTATTAATTTTATTCTGTCTTCAACATCCTTGTTTATTGTTATTAGGGCTTTGATTGATTCGTAGGTTTTTTCGTCTTTTATGACGGTAATTTCATCGAGGTTTTTCTTTCTAAAGTCCAATAGGCGATAAAATGAGTCATTAAACGACTGGAGTTTAAATATTTTTTTTGTTCTATGAACTCTTTTCTTGTGAGTTGTAATTCTTTTCTTTGTAGTCTTAGTTCTTCGCGTTGAAGTAAAATCGTTACAATCATCCCTGTAAATGCCAACCCAGAAAATAACGAAGTCACTATGCCGAAGCTGTCACCGAACAGACCTGCGTTAGATATTGATAGTTCGTTGATTGGCCAAGAGTTATAGATTAGAAAGGTGGCGTATGCGCCAACAAGTATTACTATAAATGAAATTAATGAAATTGATATAAATTTAACTCTCATGATTTATCCATAATCACTTAAAAAACAAAAGCATATTATAGCGTCTGTAAGCTTCTAGCAAGAGGGAGTAGGGACGTGTTTGTGTGTTTAAGGGGGAGGTCTGTGCTGTGCTTATGTTGTTTGTAATTTTAAAATCCCTATCAAATGACTATGGTTAATTGATACCTAGTTATCACTTCTATCATTTGAGCTTGACTAGACCTATGTGATAGGTTTATCATATATCTACTTAAATGATAGGTGTCAATTATGACTTCGTATGTATATGCACGTGTTAGCACGGAATCACAGAACTTAAAGCCCCAAGTGGAATACTTATGTACTAAGTATGAAATATCAGCGGACAATTTATTTGCTGAAAACTTTACGGGTAAATCTACAGACCGACCTAGTTTTAATAAACTTCGTAAAATTGTTAAATCAGGTGATAGCATCGTAGTTCAAGATTTATCAAGGTTAGGCCGTAATACTACTGAGGTTTTGAATTTTATAAACGAGATGTCAGATAAAGAGGTTTCACTTGTTGTTGATGATTTAGGTCGGGTTGATGTCACTAGCGCAACTGGAAAGATGGTTGTCACTACATTAGCAGCTGTTGCAACTATGCAACGTGAACAAATACTTGAAAAGCAGGCTATTGGTATAGCTAAGGCTAAAGAGGAAGGTAAATTTAAAGGACGCCAGCAATCACCAAAAACAGTTAGTAAATGTGAGAAAGCCATAAAATATATAAATCAGGGCTTATCGAAAGAAGATGCAGCTAGAGCTGCTGGTGTAGGTGTTGCTACTTTATATAGGTACTTAAAGCAAAACCTCCTAAATAAAGCTGATAATAAGACCGACTATAAAGATAGTATGCAGCTAATAACATCTTTAGGTGATTCATTAGGTGGTATTAAGACCCCTTTTAAAGAGTAGATTGTTGTTTATGTGATTAGATATGTAGTTTTATTTATTGTATTTATAGCTTGATTAAGTCCCTTAGCCCACTGTTTAGTGGGTTTTGTTGTTATGGGCTGTAGTATTTAGTTTGTTTATCTATAGGGGGAGGTGATGCGGTTAAGCAGGATTGATAAAAGTAAAGAATATATAGGTGATACGAATCAAAATCGCTTTTAATAAATTTATATAATGTTAATACAATAGCATTATGGTAACCGACATTCCCTGTAGGTCACGTTATATATGGGGTCTGTTGGTTTTTTAGTGTCCCAAAAATACCTGAGGAGGTGTTAATAATAGTAGGAGAATAAATAATGGTAGGTCTATCAAAACGAATGTATGGGTTATTACTTGAATTAGTTAATGATACACATAAGCAAAAGAACAAAATTTTTGACAAGCATGATAACTGTTTTCAAAAAGGGCAAAGACATATGGCATTAATAACAGGAAAATCTAAATCGAGTATCAATCGCTTGTTTGTCACTATGAAAGATAAAGATTTAGTCAGAAAAGTTATTGATTGTGACGAGTTAGAGCGAGATATGCTTAACCCTGCTTATATATGGTGTAAGCTTGATATATACAATAAGTTGTTTCATATGGCTATGTACCACCTTGGAAGTGATAGCAGAGCTAGGGAATGGGCTTATCAGTGCAGGAATGATGCTGTACTTTGGGATTATACGTGTTTTGGTGAAGTTGTAGATATCAGAACTGGTGAAATTACATACGGTTGTGCAGTCAGGAAGCTCAGTGCATTCGAATTATACCAATGGGAAAAGAGCAGAGCGACTAGTACTTGCTGGGATAGGGCAAAAAGAAGGGCATAAGATTGCCTTTGCTACACTTATTGCTACAATAAGGCTCCTTATTTAATTTCTGTAAGTCTTGGTCAGTAGTTAAGGAGCCACCTGCAGCGTATTCTCAAATATCTGTGTGGCTGATTGGGTTGCCACCCAAATTTTACTAATCAATAACCTACTTCTTTTAAATTATACCTTTAGCGAATTTGCTACATTTAGTGCTACTTAAGACACTCTCAGCATCTGGCATGTAATCTTCTATATCGCTTTTAATTCTAATTGGTTATGAAAACTAAACTTCTCAATACTTATTGAATAATACCGATTGGGTTGAACAGATAGTTTATAAAACTACTGTTACTCCATTGAGTAGCTAGTTCTTGCTAGTTGTTCGACTAAAGAATGACGGGCAGGGGGAACGGTTTAAAGAGGAGGATTAGTAATGCTTACCTTAAAGAAAAGCATTACTTAGTATTAGCTAGGTTAGTTACCTATAACTTTTTAGCACTTAGCTATTTTCTTTCATAAACTCTAGCGCTTTCGCTACAGCAACTTTGACATTATTTTCCATTTCAAAGCGTTCAGAAGCAGGTAAATAAAAAGCCATATCAACTTCGTGACGAATATAACGTGTTGGAAGCTGGTTTAATACAACACATATTAAATCGGCAATAAACTCACTATCGTACTTTTCCTCTAACTTTAAAGCCGTAAAGTGTTGAGATACTAAGTTTTCGTAATAATTATGAATATCATCAGAAATTTTCATTGGCATGTCTCTTTCGTTATAGAATTATATTACTGTATGGCTAGAGTACTGAAATCAGTGATCGTTTTCATCTGTTAAATGAATAATTAATAAAAATTTTAGTTTATGTTTCGTTAGAACTTTTTGGTTTGTGCAATTTCTCGTTCTAATTTTGAAATAGCTTGCCGACAGCGGCCTAAACGCTGATGTAATGCCAGCACTTCTTCTGAAAGACGGCTACTCTGTTTAGGGTTTGCATGCTGACGTTGCTGTTCTCGTTCGTTAACCATATCTAATAATCGGCGCTCAAACTCATGGGTTTCTTCGAGCTTCTTATGCAAATTGTGACTTGATTGCATGATCGCTTGTGCTGCTTTTTTATATCTGCGAGCTTTTATTGCAACTAATCTATGTTCCGCTTCTTTGTGAATGGTTTTATTGGAATCTAATGCGGTACGTAAGGCAAATATTTGCTGCTCAATTATCTGTAGTCGGCTATGCGCTAAGGTGTTCTTTTTATCTTGTAGCAGCCGAGAAAGCTCACTGGTTTTGTTTTGAACTTCCTTTACATAAGGAAGAAAAAGATCGCTGTGCGTTGAAAATAACGCTTCTGCAAATATGTCATTTTCTTGAATAATCTTGTGAGACTTCTCATGCTTATTTATTTCGTCAACGTTAGCAGCTTGCTCAGCTAATCGAGTTAAAACATTTTGAATTTTTTGGATGGCTATTTTCATGATAGATTACTTATGTCAGCCAGGCTTGGTAGCCAAGATTAGCCGACATTGCTATAACAACGGTTATAAATACGGGTCGAATAAATTTGCTACCAAACTTTATAGCCCAATGGGCACCAACCCAAGCTCCTATCATAATGAATATTCCCATTGAGATACCAAGCAAAAAGTTTACGTGACCAAGATAGATAAAGGTCAGTAAACTACAAAAATTGCTGACAAAATTAGTAAATCGCGCTAAGCCACAACTTAATAATATATCAATTTTGTAGAGTACATTGGATGAGCTAACCCAAAACGCGCCTGTACCAGGGCCTGCAATACCATCGTAAAAGCCTAATACAAGACCTTGAATTGTTTGTTTGAGCTTAATGTTAATTGTTTTTTCTGGTAATCGGTGTTCATCATGAGAGTTTGATTTTGTCACCAGGGTATATACAGCAGTGATAATGATTAATACTGGAATATATTTATCCAAAAATTCCACCGACAAGGAGTTAACAACTACGGTGCCTGTAATTGCACCTATTGCCGTAGCCACTATTGCCCAAAGCCAGTACTTAGGGTTAAAAAGTTTTTTACGATAAAACGCAAATGAGGCGGTACACGAGCCAAATGAAGCAGCTAACTTATTTGTACCTAGCGCAACATGAGGAGGTAACCCTGACGTAAGTAGCGTTGGTACTGTTAACATACCGCCACCACCTGCAATGGCGTCAATAAGCCCAGCAATAAAGCCAACGCTACACAACGTTATCCATAAACTTAAATCTAATACTGGGTCAACTACCATAAAATTTAGAGATTAAAAAACAAAAGACAATTATATCACAGCGAATGATTGATTTTATGGGTGTTTTTTCGGCAATTATCAAGTGATGAAACAATTAGACATAATTTACATAATTGAAAATGTTTCGATAGTTTTCAGTTTCTAGTGCTGCTCTTTTTATCTTGTTGAATTTTATAGGGTATTTTTAAGAGGAAATTATGTCATTTTGACAAGGTGATTTTTTATTGTGTTTTTTTTAATGTATCCAATTGTTTTTATTGTTTTTTTTTGTGGTTAAATGTTTCAAGCTTTCAAATGTTCTAAATCATATAATTTAGTTGTACTTGCGCTGATGACTAAATTAACTTTTTTATTTCAATGTATTAGTGTGTTTTGCTTTGATTTTGTGTTTAAAGGTGTAACTAAAGTGTTTCAGTTGGTAATGAATTGAAATGTTTGTAGTTTTTCTATCTTTTATTAGCCGATTAATATGTTTGTAAATCGCAGCTTAGCTTATGTAGCTAAGCTGCGAAGGCAACAAGGCAATTTAATAGCCTTGCTCTTTAGAACATGAACATCACAAAGTGATGCAGGGAGAATAACATGTATAATGAAAGTACTATATCAAAGTCGATAAAAGTAGCGCTAATGCTCGGAGCTAGCTCTAGTCTTATTGCTATGCCTAGTTTCTCAGTTTTAGCTGCAGAATCTGCAGATGAAGTAGAGCGCATAGAGGTAACTGGCTCGCGTATTAAGCGTACGGATTTAGAATCTGCGGTACCAATTACTTCAATTAGCCGAAGTGACTTTGAAGCTGTCGGAGCATTGAATGTAGCGGACGTTTTAAATCAATCACCAGTGTCAATTGAAGGTCTAGGCACATCTAATAATACATTTGCAGGCTCAACTATTGGTTTGCAGACAACACAATTACGGGGTTTAGGTTCTTCACGTACATTGGTTCTTATAAATGGTCGTCGATTTGTTTCAGGTATGTCACCATCTGTTGGTTATGCGGTAGATTTGAACTCTATTCCAACAGCGTTAATTGAAAGAATTGATATTTTGAAAAGTGCTTCTTCAGCTATTTATGGTTCAGATGCAGTAGCTGGTGTAGTGAATATAATCACACGTAAAGAAATAGAAGGGGTTGAAGTAGATGTCCAAACAGGGCGTTCTTCTGAAAATGATCGTGAAAAGTTTGCATTTAATATAACTACTGGTGGAAGTTGGGATACTGGTAGCGCTACTTTTGCCATGGGGTTTGATGAAGATAAAGGTTTACAGGCTTCTGACCGAGAGTTTTCAAAATATGATCAAGCTATTACCGTCATTGATGGCGAAGAACAAATAACTAACCTGTTTTCATCATTTAGCCCATATGCACGTATTGGTAGTGCAGGTAGCGGCTACATTGGTACTGGTGAACGCTTTAATAATGTTAATGATGAAAGTGGTGATAAATTTAATCGGGCAGCTTTTCGTCAGTTATCTACACCAATTGAACGTAAATATGCTGCATTCTCAATTAATCAAGAGCTAAGTGATTCAGTACGCTATTTTGCCGAAGCGAACTTTAATATGTCTCAAACAAAGGGGTCAACTATTGAACCTGTTCCTTTTGATGTTGTAGATGATGTTTGGTTTAAAGATCGTGGTGGAGAAGGTGGAATGTCTGTTTATTCCCCATTAGTCCCTGAATTATTGCGTACTAACTTATTAGCAGATGGTATTACTGACTTAAATCAAACAGCGTTTGTACGTCGTATGCTGGAATTTGGTCCACGTTCAACAGATGTTGAAAGAACTACTATTCGAATAGCACAAGGATTAGATTGGGACATCAATGATGAGTGGGCTGCCAATGTTTATATGACTTGGGGGAGAACAAATCAAACGCAAGAAAATGGAGGGCAAATTAATGTAGAGCGTACAGCAAATGCACTTGATGTCGAGCTCGATGCAAACGGAAATATGCAATGTGTTTCACAAGCCGCACGCTTAAATGGATGTGTACCTTTTGATATATTTACTTTTAGAGGAGCATCACAAGAGGCAATTGACTATATTAAATCGCCGGCGAAAACAAATGGCGTAACTGAGCAATTTGTTGTTTCAGGTTCAATTGCTGGTGAGCTACCTATAGAGCTTTCCGGCGGTAATATTGCTACGGCATTTGGTTTAGAGCATCGCTTAGAAAAAGGTGTTTATAATCCAGGTGATTTAGCGCAAGTTGGGGCATCTAGTACAAATAAATCCGATCCTACAGACGGAAGTTTCTACTCTAATGATGTCTTCGTTGAATTTAACTTACCTGTAATGGATAACTTGTCTGTAGATGCAGCTGCTCGTTACTCTGACCATGAAATTGTTGGTGGACAAACAACTTGGAATTTAGGTGCAGAATACTCGCCTGTTGATGAGTTGAAATTGCGAATATCAGCGGCTACAGCAGTACGCACACCAAATATAGCTGACTTATTCGGTGGACGCGGTGAAACATTTAGAAATGTAACTGATCCTTGTGGTGGGTTGCAACTTGATGGCAGCGATTCATTAAATGCAGATGTTCGTGCAAACTGTCTTTCTAATGCTGCAATTAATGCTCGAGTAAATTCAACTGGTGAATTTAAATTAACTCAAGTTGAGGCACAAAGCACAGGCGGTACCACAGGTGGAAACCCGAATGTTAAAGAAGAAACTGCAGATACATTTAGTGCGGGTTTTGTATGGCAAGCAATGGATGGGCTTTCAATTACACTCGATTACTATGATATTTCAATTGAAGATGCCATTAGATCCACATTACGTACCACGGTAATTCGCCGTTGCTATGAAGTTTCACCAAGTGAATTTAATGCCACATGTAATGGAGCGTTTACCCGTAACTCTGTTGGTGCATTAACGGAGGTTCATTCTGGTACAAGTAACGAAAATAATTTAGATGTGTCAGGTATAGATCTTGAAATCAGCTATCGTGCTGATATTGGCTCAGGTACTTTTGGTGCGGATTTACTTTGGAACCATACTATGGAATATGTTGAAACCAGTATTGAAAGTGGTGAAGAAACTGATTTTGTGGGTGAGGTTTTAAATCCAGATAACCGTGCAAACCTTAATTTGAGCTATGTATTAGATGATATGTCGTTTACTTGGGGGTTAAGGTACTGGGATCGTTCACTTGAAAGTGCCGTTGAAGGTAGTAATTTTAGCTTCCCGGATTTTAAACCGCTAGACAAGTTCGGTACATTTGGTTCATTTATTTATCATGATGTTTCGGCAGCTTACCATTTTACTGATAGTGTTTCTGGTCGAATAGGAATTCGAAATTTATTTGATAAACAGCCGCCAGTGGCAAATCAAAGCTCAGCAAATGGATCGACAGGAATCAACACTATTCCTGAAGCGTATGATGTTACTGGACGATATTTTAGTGCAAGCCTTTCTATGAAGTTCTAGGAACAAAAGTCAAACTAGTGAAAATAATCGAGCCAGCTAATGCTGGCTTTTTAATATAATCTCTCATTTATTTGGAGTCTTAACTTCAAATACAAATTCCTTTCTCTAATTCTTTCTAAATAAAAATAAAAATAAAAATAAAAATAAACTAATAAGTGTTTCTATAAGTTTACAAATATGCGCTAAAGCGTGGTTTGTAGTTCATTTCTCTACATCACAATATGCCTCTTAAGTTAAGAATAGATGTTGCAAATTACATGCTGAGTCAATTGTATGTTGTATTTACTTTTATTAAGTTGCTGTTTTTAAATTATTTTATTTTTAGCTTCTAGCTTTTGGATTAACTTCTAAGTTAAGTTGATAAAAGTGTGTTTTTTGTTGTTAATAATTTTTATTTTTATTAGTTATTGTTTTGTAATGTTTTTTTTTGTTTTTTTTTTGTTTTTTATTGGTATTTGTAACTCTGTATTGGGAAACGTAACTAATTGTGTTGACCCGTTAACAATTTTAAGTTTAATATCTAGGTCGATAGATTAAGGTCTACGACCAAAAATAAAAACAAACAAGGCAAAATAGCCTTGATTTTAAACACTAGAGTCACGAAAGTGATCCAGGGAGTAAATATGTATAGCAATAGCAAAATCGCTAAAGCTGTTCGCGTTGCCATGATGTTTGGCGCAGGTACAGCGACAGCAATTTCAGCACCAGCATTTTCAGCTGAAGAAGAAAGCGCAAAAGAAGGCGTTGAACGTATCGAAGTTACAGGTTCTCGTATTCGACGTGCAGATGTTGAGGGTGCAAACCCTGTTTCCGTAATGACTGCAATTGAAATTGAAAAGTTTGGTATTACATCAATCGGTGATGTTCTTCAATCAATTCCGTCAGCAGGTTCTGCAATCAATACTAACAGCAACAACGGTGGTAATGGTTCAACTACACTTAACATTCGTGGGGTTGGTTCAAACCGTACATTAGTCTTAATTAATGGTCGTCGTCTTGCTACTACTTTAGGTGGTTCTGTAGATTTAAATAACATTCCATCTTCAATCATTGAACGTATTGAAGTATTAAAAGATGGTGCTTCAGCAATTTACGGTTCTGATGCGGTAGCTGGCGTTGTTAATATCATTACGCGTAAAGACTTTGAAGGTGTTCACGCTTCAGCATACAAAGGTCAGTATGATGAAGGCGATGGTGGTAAAGAATCTTACGACTTAGGTTTTGGTGTTGCTAACGATAAAGGTAATGTTTATTTCAATGTAAGTTATGTTAAAGAAGAAGAAACATTTGCTGGTGACCGTGATATTTCATCTGTGCCTACCTATGGTACAGATCCTGGTTTTGGCGGTTCATCTGGTACTCCGTTGGGACGTTTCATGTACAACAATGCTGCTGGTGTTAGACAAAACCAAACTACTGATGGTAACGGTAACTTGGTACCATGGCAAGAACCTGGTAGTCGTTTTAACTTCGCTCCATTTAACTACTTATCAACGCCACAAGAGCGTGTGAATTTATACACACAAGCAAATTATGAGTTGACTGATACAGTACGTGTTAATGCTGAAGTTATGTATGGTAACCGTAAATCAGCACAGCTATTAGCACCAACACCATTATTCTTTGGTTCGGCATTTGGTGACACAGGCTTCACTATTTCAGCGAAGAACCCGTGGAACCCAACAGGAATGGACTTATCTACTGATATTCCATCTGGAGATGCAGGCAACCTATTTCTAGTTGGTCGTCGTATGTTTGAAGCAGGTTTCCGTAAATTTAACCAAGATGTTGACCATTTCCAATTTAATGGCGGTTTCGAAGGTGAATTTGAATTAGGCGAAAGAGTTTTCTATTGGGATGCAAACTACGTTTATTCACGTACTCAACAAAACTCAATTACAGACGGTCTTTTAAATATGGATCGTGTGAAGCTAGCTCTTGGTGACCCAGCTAATTGTACAGCTCCTTGTACGCCATTGAATTTATTTGGTGGTTCTACTGCCATCGGCGAAGGTACAATGACGCAAGAAATGATTGATTATATCACATTTACTGCACAAGATGCCTTAGAGTCTGAACTTAAAGGTTATACTTTAAACCTTTCTGGTGATTTATTTGAGCTACCTGCAGGTATGTCTGGTTTTGCAACCGGTTGGGAAAAACGCTGGGTATCAGGTTCAGATCAACCAGATGCACTAATTGCAGCAGGTATTACTTCTGGTAACTCTCGCCAACCAACATCTGGTTCGTATAGTGTTGAAGAATATTTCTTAGAGCTTGCGATTCCATTAGTTGCTGATGTAAGTATGATTCAAAGTTTAGATCTTGAATTAGCAACACGTTATTCTGATTACAGTAACTTTGGTGATACAACTAACTCGAAAATTGGTTTGAAATGGCGTGTAAACGACGAGTTATTAGTCCGTGGTACATGGTCTGAAGCATTCCGTGCTCCGTCAATTTCTGAATTATTTTTAGGTAACAGTGATAGTTTCCCATCATTACAAGATCCATGTAATGGCGGTGGTGCAGGTAAGCCTGGTTGTGCTGGCGTACCTTCGAACTATCAGCAGCCTAATAGTCAAATTCGTATCACTGTAGGTGGTAATAAAGATCTACAACCAGAAGAAGCTGAAACGTTTACTTACGGTTTTGTTTACAGCCCTGAGTGGGTTGAAGGTCTATCAATAACATTTGATGTATTTGATATCGAAATTGATGGTGCGGTATCTACTACAGGTGCTCAAACTATTTTAGATACTTGTGCAACAACAGGTACTACTTTCTGTAGCTTAATTCAACGTACACCAGGCGGTTCAGTTTCAGATCTATTTAACGGTTTAGTTAACTTAGGTGGCCAAACGACATCAGGTTTTGATACAGAAATTGATTACAATTTTGAAACTGAATTTGGTGACTTTAACTTTGGCATTGATTTAACTTACGTTGATGAGCGTACTATTATTAATGTTGACCCAGAAACTAATACCTCAACTAGCACTAATCAAGCTGGTAGAGCATTTGACCGTGATGTTGTTCCACGTGTTCGTTCAAACATTAACTTAGGTTGGACAAATGGTGACTGGTCAGCGAACTACTTAGTTCGTTATATCGGCAAAACAACTGAAAACTGTTCATTCGGTAATAATGCAGACTCAAACGGTGTGTTATACGAAGATAAGTTATGTAGTAATCCTGGTGTAGTTCAAGCAGATGGAACTAAGGACAGTGAGAATGAATTGAAAGCTATGGCTTATCATGACGTTTCTGTTACTTACTTTGTAACAGATGACATTAAAGTGTCTGCTGGTGTAAACAACTTATGGGATACAGATCCTCGAGTTTCTTACTCTACATTCGCAAATAGCTTTGATCCGTCAATGTACGAAATTCCAGGCCGTTTCCCTTATGTACGCATAAGCACTAAATTCTAATAAACTTTCATTAGAATGATTATAAAAAAGCCTCTTTACAGAGGCTTTTTTTTTGGCTAAATAATTTTAATATTGGCACCATTAGTATCCATGCTAAAGCTAATACCATGAATTTTTTACTTAAACTTCTTGCGTTTACACTAAAAGTTTTGTAGATTAAATGTTTATAAATTGTTAATAATGAAAGGGATGTGACGTGAAAAATAAATTAGGACTGACGCTATTAACTGCTGGACTATTTTTAACTGTAGGCTGTTCATCAACTAATAGCGCCGATAAAAAGGAAATCAGGGAAGACGTTCAAATTGCAATGAATGAGTCTGGTTATCGTTGTGAAAAAACCTATAGTGTTGGTAGTAATATCAAGAAAAAAAGATGTAGTACTAAAAGAATGCGTGATAGACAGCGTGAAGCTGCTATAAAATCAATGGAACGAGGCCAGGGCGGTAGTGCAACTACTAATAGCGATGGTATTTAAGTCTTACTTAAATTACTATAATTGAGATTACTATATCATTATGCCGAGCTTTGCTCGGCATTTTGCTTTTATCAACCTTCTAATATAGTATGCTGAATCTCTTAAATTATTTTAGCTTTAAAAATGATTGATCAAGAAAAACAGCTTAATTTATATGTGAAAAATAATCGTCTTATCGATGCTAAAAATTTGTCACTTCAAATTCTTGAGCAACAGCCGTCAAGCGCAATAGCTCATCAAACCCTTATTCAATATAATTTTAACACTCGAAATTTTGCACAGTGTATAAAGCAATGCATTAAGCTCTTAACTGTTTCACCGAATGACTTTGTTGCATTGAAGTTTGAAATTTTGAGCTATATAGAGCAGAAAGAATTTTTATTGGCTCGACAGAAGGTTGACTTCGCCTTAAAAAATTATAGCAATAATATTGAGTTGCTTTTGTTAAAGGCAGAAGTGAACATTTGTCAACAAAACTACGACGCAGCGTTAGATGTATATAAACAATTATATGACTTTAAACCATTATTTTTTTCTGCTTGCACGTTAGTAGAGGCGCCAAACTATCGACAGCACTTTAATAATGTAAGTAATCTACTAAAGCGTGATGCACATCAGAAAATGGAACCTTTAATTGGAATAAGTGAGCGAATTGATCAGGCGATAAATTGCTTTTTCGGACTCGAGAAATACGTTCCTTATACACCTTTACAAAAGGGGAGTTTTTTTAATATTCCCCAACTTTCAGCTAAGCCGTTTTATCAAGTTGATGAAATTCCTAATTTAAAGGTGTTACTTGATGACTTGACAGCTAATATGGCATCAATAAAACAGATATTGAAGGGCGTAAAGAGAGATAGCTATATAGAAAGCATTGACTCCAAGGTAACAGAGCAGGACTGGGTGTTACTTTCGAAAAAGTGGCAATCAATACACTTATTAAAAGCAGGTAAAGAGTGTAAAGTAAATACAGAAATGGAGCAAATCCAAAAAATTTTCGCCACGGATGTTATTGCTGACTGTTCTCCCCATGCACCTGAAGCGTTTATATCAATATTGCCAGCAGATACTAAAATCCCGCCACATTATGGTCTTTCAAATGTTAAATTAACTGTTCACTTACCGATTTATGTTGACTTAAAAAGTTCGATTACGGTGGGGGGAGAGCGGAAAATTTGGCATCGTGATGGAGTACTGGTGTTTGATGATAGTTTTTTGCATTCTGCTGAAAACAATTCAGAAAATGCGAGAGCTGTACTTATTTTTGATATTTGGCATCCTGATCTCACCGACGCAGAAAAAGAAGCCATTAGAGAGTTTATGCTAACGTATGATAATTGGAGTAAGGTATTTGCTCCACTTTCGCAAGCGGTTCAATTAGCATTGAAGTGATCTGCACTCTTCAAGTAATAATATGTTCCTATCTTTAATCACAAGTAAACTGCTTGAATAAAGTTTCAATTAATGTAATTCAAGCAGCTTTAAAATATGTATTTATAAATGATTTGTTACAAAGTCCACTTATGTTCACAACGCTCTTCCAAGCGATTTGAACCAACAACTTTTGTAGCTCGACAAACTAGGCCTTTAGCTTTCGCGCCGTATTTGCTTCTGTATACTTCGATTTCTTTTTCAAGCGCTTGTTGAGAATTTTCAGGAATATATTTTGCTAACCTTTTCTTCATAGTGACCCAATCAGTGTTACGCTGTTCTAGTGCTAAATTAAGCCAAACCCATGCCTTTGCTACATCTTGCTCAGTACCTTGGCCTTGTAAATACATTGTTGATAAATAGAATTGTGACTCTTTATGACCCCATCGTGCTGTGTTTGATAGCTTTTCATACGCACTATCAAATTTTTTGGCATTTAACGAAAGTAATGCAGAATCAATTTTTTGCACATAGTGACGCTTTAGTTTCGGCATATCGTCGTACTTATTGGAAGCGAGCTCGTTAGCTGCTATCGATGTTGTCGATATAACTAAAACCAGCAACATAATATATTTTGTAGCTTGTAACATAATAATTTCCTTTTAATTTTTTGGTAATTTTAGTTTTGTCCAAATAAATTACAAGCGAGATAATGTAAATAAGTATGTAAACAGGAAGATATTAATATGTAATTTTTATATCTCTAAGTCATCGAAGTTGATTGGTTATTGTGAATATCATCAATTATTTCACTGTGAATGAAAAAGCATCCCTAGTAGTTAGTAGTTGGTGACGTGTTGTATTTGTTTTGTCTACTGGCATTGTCCGTTGCTTCATGTATGAAATTGGCTGGCTTTATACCTTTTACATCTTTTATAGTAAAAATTAGTGAGTAGACTGTAAAAAAATGCAGAAATAGTAGTTAATTTGTTAGCTTGTAACAATTTAATTCAAATTGTTTTTTGTTGTATCTTTATGCTGATGTTTTATAAGTGATTTTATCTTTATTTGCGTTTTTTAATGTTTTCTTCATTTATAATGAATTTTTTTAAGTAATTGATCTCATTTGTTTTTTGTTAGTTTTTTGACTCCTTTTATTTATGCACTCTCTCTTGTTACAAATTCCCGAGCTAACGGTTAGGTAATAATGCCTTTGTGATTTATAACCTTTTGTTTCTACTTGATTAATCTCTCTATGTTTTACGTTTTAAATATTTGGAATGTTTGTGACCGTTTTGACTCGTTTACAAGGCGACGTTTAATATCTTGGCATCTTTTATCGGGATAATCGCTAAAAAAACAAAAGACAAAATGGTCTTAAAATCAAGATGTTAAAACAAAAATGAAGTTCATAAGTGAGCTCAGGAGTGAATATGTTAAACAGAAGTAAAGCAGCAAAAGCAGTAAGCCTTGCCATGTTAGTAGGTGCTGGTGCATCAGCAGTTACGACATCAGTATATGCCGCAGACCAAGCAGCAAAAAGTGTAGAGCGTATTGAAGTAACAGGCTCTCGCATTAAACGCGCAGATATGGAAACTGCAAGCCCAGTAACCGTAATTGACGCTTCAGCAATCTTAGCTACTGGTGCAACATCAATTGATGGTGTTTTACAAAGCATGACTGCTGCTGGTGGGGCAATGACTAACCCAGGTATTAATAATGGCTCAGGTGGTAGCGCTCGTGTTAACTTACGTGGTTTAGGCGCAGCACGAACTTTAGTACTTGTAAACGGTCGTCGTATGATTTCTTCTGGAACTGGTGCAGCGTCTTCTGTTGATTTAAACACAATCCCTGTTTCTATGATTCAACGTATTGAAGTACTTAAAGATGGTGCTTCAGCTGTATACGGAACTGATGCCGTTGCGGGCGTTGTAAACGTAATCTTAAAGCGTGATTACGAAGGTTTTGAAATGAACATTCAAACTGGCATGTCTGGCGAAAATGATGCAGATGAGTCTAGTATTGATTTTACTTTAGGTGGTTCGTCTGACAAAGGTAATATCGTCGTTGGTTTCCAATATACTGACCGTGGTGAAGCGAGTCAGGCAGATCGTGACTTTTCGAAGTGTCCAATTGCTGAAGGTGATGACGGCCTATTCTGTGCCGGTAGTGTTTATGCTGAGGGTGGACATATTTGGGGGGATACAGCGGACTTAAGTGGCCGTGGTGGCGAATATCACGACTTCGTTTATTCAGGCGATGATAATGATCGCTTTAACTATTCGAAAGACAGTTACTTATTTACACCTATGCAACGTTTAAACCTTACTGTAAATGGTCGCTATGAGTTATCTGACGACTTAATGTTTTTTACAGAAGCAATGTACACAAAACGTTGGTCTGAGCAACAAATGGCACCACAACCTATTTGGAATAGCGAAGCTTGGGTTTACGATTCATCTTGGATGAATAAAGAATTATTGAACCATGGTATTGTTGATGGCGAAGAGCTAGATTATGGTCGTCGTATGTCAGATACAGGTACACGTGACTTCTCACAAGTTGTTGATACCGTACGTATCGTTTTAGGTTTAGAAGGTGAGTTAGAAAATGGCTTTGCTTGGGATTTATCTTATAACAAAGGCCGTAACGATTCTGTAGATAAACTTTCTAACCTACACAACATTGGTGCAATTAACGATGCTGTGCAAAACAAAGAGTTTGACCCATTTACGCAATCTTCTTGGACTGGCGACTCAATAGCACCATTTATTTATACCGAGTTAAACTCTGGCGGTAGTGAAATGGATATTTTTGCTGCTTCATTATCTGGCGAGTTAATGGAAGTACCAGCTGGTGTTATCGGTTTTGCAGCAGGTTATGAGCATCGTTTAGAGTCAGCATACTACACTCCCGACTCTTTAACAGCACAAGGTATGGCTAACGATCCACGTGTTGAACCAACTTCAGGATCATTTAACGTTAATGAAGCATACCTAGAGCTTGCAATTCCATTGCTAGACGATATGCCATTCGCTGAACATGTAGAGCTTAGTACTGCAGTGCGTTACTTTGACTACAATACATTTGGTAGCGACAATACATGGAAGCTAGGTTTAACATGGAAAATGAATGACCAAGTAATGCTTCGTGGTGTGGCTTCAACAGCCTTTAGAGCACCAACAGTAGATGAGTTATTTGGTGGTGAATCACCGTCATTTAATCAAATTACACACCCTGCATCAGCACATACCCAAGCAGAAGTAACTGTGGGTGGTAATGCTTTTCTTACGCCTGAAGAAGCTGATATCATGACGGTTGGTGTAGTATTAGAGCCTGAATTTGTTCCTGGACTATCAATTACCTTAGATTATTATGATATTGAAATTACTAATGCTATTGGTTCTGTAGATAATAACTACATCGCAAACCTGTGTATGGATGCTGATGGTAATAAGGTCAACAATGATTCTGCCGTGTGTCAATCTGCAAATATTTCAATCGATGGCACAGGTCGTATTGCATTTAACAACGGTTTACAAAATATCGGTGGTCAATCTACTGCAGGTTATGACTTCAATGCTACTTATGCATTTGAAACTGCTGGCTTGGACTGGCGTGTTAGCTTAGATACTTCTGTATTAGATCACTTTGAAGAGTCAGACCAAGATGGCAATATCATTGACTACACTGGCTTTGTTACTTCTGGTAGCGGTGCTTATGCAGATATTAAGTCTAATTTAACTGTGAATGTAAAAGGCGATAGTTGGGAAGCAATTTATGAAGGGCGCTTCATTGACGGCATGGACTCTTTATCATGTGACAAAGACCCTGCAAGCTGCTACGCGCCAACAGTAGGTTCTGTCGTATATCATGATTTATCAGGTGCTTATTTTTACAATGAAAGTATTACATTCTCTGGCGGTGTAAATAATTTATTTGATAAGCAACCTCCATACTACTCAGGTAACAACGACTCAAATACTGACCCGTATACTTATGATGTATTAGGTCGTTACTTCTTCGTAAAGGCTAACGTTAAGTTTTAATTGCTAGACTTTACTAAAAGTAATCAATAACTATAAAGCCAGTCAATTGACTGGCTTTTTCATTTTTATATTTTAAAAAGCTGAAAGTGAACACTTTACTTATTGAGGGTAGTTAATATCACCGTTTCAAGAGGCATAAATATAAATAATTGTTTATACAATTTCTATATTGTTTATTAACTCACCAATTAATGTTTTTTCTCAGTATAAATTGTAAATATTATTGACTTACTACGAAAGAGTTAGTAAAACATACTCAGCATATATTTTTACAATTAGAAGGAATGTTTGTAATAGCGAAAATTAACGATAATATTTGTTATCAACTGAATATTGTGTTTAATTCTCGTTACAAAAAAGTTTATTTACCTTTATATAGGTAAAATAGGCTGTCTTTTTAATGTACTTGGTTGACAGCATGGCTGTCGTCTGGGAATATTGCATGGTTTTATTCTAGAGAAATTAAAACTTAAAATGGCAGATTATTAAATTTGCGTTAACAATAAGCTTGTTATCAAAATTCAATAGCAATTGGTTGGGAACTATGTCCAAATTAAGCAAGAAAAGCCTTATCGCTTCGACGATTATTGGCGCACTAGCATTTTCAGCGAGTAACATCGCTGCAGCAGATGCATTAACAGATCTACAAAAAGCAGAAGCTCAAATTTTTAAAGCTTCAAGCAAATCACAAAGCAAAATCGACAACATTTATGAGCAAACTCAAGAGCTATTAGCTGAGTATCGTAATACTGTTGATGAAGCTGACGTTCTAAAAGGCTACAACGATCATGTACAACTTATGGTTGATGATCAAAGAGCAAATATTAAATCATTAGAAGATCAAATTGCTGGTATCGATAAAACCAAGCAAGGTGTTGTACCATTAATGTACAAAATGATTGAAACATTAGAAAAGTTTGTTGATCTTGATGTTCCTATGAACATCGAAGCACGTAAAGAGCGTATTGCTGGTTTACGTGATGTAATGGGTGATTCAGACGTTTCAGTTTCAGAGCAATTTCGCTTAGTACTTGAAGCTTATGAGATTGAAGCTAACTACGGCACTGTTTTTGCAGCTTACCAAGCTGAATTAGATCTAGGTGACCGTATGGTTACGGCTGATTTCCTTCATATGGGACGTATCTCATTTGTTGCACAATCTCTTGACATGAAGAATGCTTGGGTTTGGAACAACGAGAAACGCGCATGGGAAGCGTTAGGTGATGAATACTTAAAACCTGTTACCGATGCGATTCGTATGGCTCGTAACCAACTTCCTAAAGATTTAACTAAGTTACCAGTATTTGCAGCAGGAGCAAAATAATGAAAAAAGTTATTAATTTTGTACTACTTGCTGCTTCAATGACAGTAGCAACTTCAGCGTCAGCGAATCAATTAGATGACTTGTTAAAACAAGTAAAAGCTGATCGTATTTCTGAAGCTAAAATTGACAAACAACGTGAAGCTGAATTCATGTCGGCGCGTTCTGACAAGCAAGCTCTATTAAATAAAGCTAAAAAAGAATTAGCGAATCAACAAGCACGTAACAAGCGTTTAACTAAAGAATATGCTGCTAACGAAATTACGTTGGCACAAAAAGCAGTTGAATTAGATAATGCTAAAGGTACGTTAGGTGAAATGTTTGGTGTAAGTCGTGCCGCTGCAGCTAATGCATACGGTGCAATTGCAACGTCGATTGTTTCAGCTGAATACCCTGGTCGTGGTGAAGTGTTAGACGTAATTGCTAACTCAAAAGCCATTCCTGAACTAGAGCAACTTGAAGAGTTATGGTTTGCATTGCAAACTGAAATGACCCAATCAGGTGAAATTTCTAAGTTTACTACTGAAGTAACTAACCTAGATGGCTCAAAGTCAACAGAAGAAGTTACTCGTATTGGTAGTTTCAACTTAGTATCTGAAAATGGATACTTAACGTATAACGATGAAGTTGAGCAAGTTCAGCCTCTAGCTAAGCAACCTGCTGGTTACATTTCTGGTACAGCTTCTTCATTCTTTGGCGAAACTGCTGGTTATTCTCCACTTTATGTTGACCCTTCACGTGGCGCAATCTTAACACTTGAAACACGTAAGAAAACCTTAATGGAATTCTACCATGAAGGTAAAGACGTTGGTTATGCAATTACTGTTTTACTTATCATTGGTTTAATCATTGCTATTGAGCGTATGATTGTACTAACTGCTATGAGTGCTAAAATCCGTTCTCAAGAGAAGAATCTTGATCAACCGAACGAAAATAACCCTCTTGGCCGTTTATTAAAAGTTTACTTTGATAATAAGTCAGTTGATGCTGAAACGCTTGAACTTAAATTAGATGAAGCAATATTACGTGAAACACCTAAAGTTGACCGTGGTATTAACTTAATCAAAATGTTCGCAGCTATTGCACCTCTAATGGGTCTATTAGGTACGGTTATCGGTATGATCATGACCTTCCAAACGATTACATTATTTGGTACAGGCGACCCGAAAATTATGGCGGGTAACATCTCACTAGCGTTAGTTACAACTGCTTTAGGTCTGATTTGTGCATTACCACTTATCTTAGTACACAGTATTGTTGCAAGTAAGAGTAAATCTGTACTACAAAAATTAGACGAGCAAAGCGCTGGCTTAATCGCTGCGATTGCAGAGAAGGAGTCTAAATAATGTTATTCCTGATAGAGCTTTGGGAATCTGTCAGGAGTTTTATTGCGACTGGCGGTGACGTACTATACGTTGTTGCCTTCGCACTCTTATTGATGTGGATAATGATGATAGAGCGTTATTGGTTCTTATCAAAAGTGTATCCAAAAATGAAAGACGATATTGTTGGACGTTGGGATGCTCGAGAAGATACTACTTCTTGGTATGCACATCGAATTAGAGATACTTGGATCTCCGAAGCGACAGAACTACTAGAGCAACGTATGCTCACAATTAGAACTTTAGTGGCAATGTGTCCACTTATTGGACTACTTGGAACCGTAACCGGCATGATCGGTGTGTTTGAAGTTATGGCACAACAAGGTACAGGTAATCCGCGTCTGATGGCGTCTGGTATATCAATGGCAACAATCCCGACTATGGCGGGTATGGTTGCAGCATTATCAGGGGTGTTTTTCAGTTCAAGGTTAGACGCTAAAGTTAAACTAGCAAAGGCTAAACTGGTTGACAGTTTACCTCATCACTAGAGAGATATTCGAATGGCACGTAAACGTATTCGTGAAGACGAAGAAGCAGCAATAGATATGACACCGATGCTTGACATCGTATTTATCATGTTGATCTTCTTCATCGTAACTACTTCTTTTGTTAAAGAAGCTGGTATTGAAGTTAATAAGCCAAAAGCGGCAAATCAATCTAAACAAAAATCGGCTAATATCTTTATTGCAGTTAAAGATACGGGCGAAATTTGGTTAGATAAGCGTCGTGTAGATGTTGAACGTGTTGCGGCTAACATTGAGAAGTTATTGGCTGAGCAACCAACTGATGTTGTAATCATTCAAGCTGACAAAGACGCGAAACATGGCGTTGTTGTTAAAGTAATGGATGCAATTAAAGAAGCGGGCATAGACAGAATATCTATTGCTGCAGCTAAGGGGTAGTCTATGGTTCGCTTTTTAGTATCTATACTACTAGGCGCGGCAATAACTTTTGCACTATTTTCTTTTATGGCATTTTTAGTCTCTAGCGGTGATAGAGTTAAAGAAGAGCAATTAGAAAATATTATTGTTGAAGTTAATACGACGCCACCTAAGTCAGCAGCTGAGAGGCGCCAGCGTGTGCCACCTCCGCCGCCGCCGCCGCCAAAAACGCCACCTAAGCCTCAAGCTCCTGAGCCTGAGACAAATAGTAACAACGGTGGATTAACGTTTAATATGCCGGGTGTACAATTAGCCGGTGCTAATGCGGGAATTTCTGCTCCTGGAGCAGGTTTTGGTCGCGATGGTGATGCCACGCCAATCGTACGTATTGAGCCTAAGTATCCAATACAAGCGGCTCGAGATGGTAAAGAAGGTTGGGTTAGACTTTCATTTACTATCAATGAAATTGGCGGTGTTGAAGATGTTAAAGTTATTGAAGCTCAACCTAAACGAATCTTTAACAAAGAAGCTAAACGAGCTTTACGTAAGTGGAAGTACAAACCAAAAGTTGTTGATGGTAAATCAATGAGACAACCGGGTTTAACTGTACAACTAGACTTTAAAATGGACGGAGGAAATTAATAATGAATAAGATACTTTCATCTTTACTGTTAATTGTTTCAGTTGTTCTTATTCAGCTACCTGTTGCTAGTAACGTTGCTGCAGCTGGTGCTGAAAAGTCTGAAAAGCCAAAACGTAAAACGCAACTTGTTGGTCCTAGTGTTGGTAAAAAAGTGGGTAAAGCGTTTGAACTTTACTCAGTTGACGACATTCCAGGAGCGCTTGCTATTTTATTAGATATTGATGCTAATAAAGAGTTTGATAAAGCTTATGTTGCTCGTTTCATTGCGGTAATGTACGCCACTATGGGTAATGAAGAAGCTAAGGCTATTCAATACCTTAAAGCAGCTGTCGAACCAGATATTCTTAATGAAGTTGAGCACGGTGAAGGCTTAAAGTTATTAGCAGATCTTCAGATGCAAACCAAAGATTACAAGGGTGCATTAAAGAACTATAAAGCTTGGATGGACTTTACTGGTAAGTCAGATGGTGATACTTGGACTAAGATTGCAAATGCACATTATGCATTAAAACAGTTAGATAAAATGATTGTTCCTGCAGATAATGCGATTGCGGCCTATGGCGACAAACACAATAAAAATCCATATATTTTAAAAATTACTTCATATTATGAAAGTAAAAAATATAAGAAAGCGGTAAATGTGTTGGAAACCGTAGTTCAAATATTCCCAGAAGATAAAACTTGGTGGACTCAGCTAGGTATGTTTTACCTTTTGATTGAAGATTATAAGAGAGGCTTAGAGACTTTAGATCTTGCTTATAAGCAAGGCTTTCTTGAAAAAGAATCTGAAATCAAGACTTTAGCAAGTTTATATTCTCAAAACGAAGTGCCATACAAAGCTGCAATAATACTAGAAAAGAATATTGACTCTGGTTTGGTACAGCGTGATGATAAAAACTTATCTTCATTAGCAAATGCTTGGCATGCTGCGCAGCACATTGATAAAGCTGCAAAGTATTATGGTGAGCTCGCTAAAATGACTAATCTTGCAAAGCATTACAGCAAACAAGGTATGTTATTGAAGCAAGATGAACAATTTAAGACTGCAATTGTAGCCTTAAATAAAGCGTTGGAGCTTGGTGTTAAAAATGAAGGTAAACTTCATATGAGCATCGCAGAGTCGCACTTTTATTTAGAGCAATATAAGCAAGCCTACAAAGCGATTAATTTAGCAATGAAAGATCCAAAAACTCGCAAAACTGCGAAAAGTTGGGTTAGCTTTATTAAAGATACTGCACAGCGCAAGAAAGTTTCTATCTAGAAATATTTATTTGTGATGTTTAAAAACCAGCCTTATGGCTGGTTTTTTTTGCTCGTACAAAGTACAAATTTACTTTAATAACTTCCACTTACATTTAGTTTGCATACTTCTCCCGTCTGAAAAGTTTGATCTAGATCAAATAATGCTGTTCAAAATAGAGTTTTTGGTCTACAATCCGCGCCGTTAATTTGTTGTAGGAATATTAATCATGTCAGAAGAAAACTTTAAAGATAGCTCATCAAAACGTCACCTATTCGCCGCAGTTTTAGCTATGTTTGCCGCACCGTTATTGCCAATGTTAGCAGGCTGGTTTACAGTACTTGCAAGTTAAATTTTAGAGAAACTCCCTTCGAAATGCATATTCTCGTTGTTGATGATAAAGAAGTTATATTAACAAGCTTAAAAGAAACTTTAACCGCACATGGTCATCAAGTTGACACGGCTTGCAATGGCCTAGACGCATCTGAAAAGTCTCAAAATACTATATATGATTTGTTAATAGTTGATCATTTAATGCCTATTATGAATGGCATTCAGTTAGTAAAAAGACTTCGTCAAACGGAGACTTATGCATTTACGCCAATTATTTTTATGACTACTCAAGGCATGAGTGCTGTCCAGTCTGAATATGATAGTGGCTTGTTCACTGGTTTAATAGATAAACCAATAGATGAAGATAAGCTATTAAGTTTGATTGCAAGTCAGCAAAATTCAAATACTCGCTACCTGTCACTATAAATTTAAGGCGTTTTGCTTTATTCTGTAGCTAAAATTTAATTTAACTTTTAGAACATGACAGAATCACAAATCAATACGCTAAAATTAGCCATTCACACCATCCCTGATTATCCAAAAGCCGGAATTTTATTTAGAGATGTTACTGGCATACTAGACAATGCGGAAGCATTTACATTAACCATTAATATATTGGCCGATAAATATAAAAACGGCGGTTATACTAAAATAGTAGGCACAGAAGCTCGCGGATTTCTATTCGGTGCACCTTTAGCTGCGGCAATGGGCCTAGGCTTTGTACCTGTACGTAAGCCAGGTAAGCTGCCAAGAGCGACCTTCTCGCAAGACTATCAACTTGAGTATGGTCACGATACGCTAGAAATACATCAAGATGCATTAACAACTGACGATAATGTATTGATCATCGATGATCTATTAGCAACCGGTGGTACTATTGAAGCAACAACTAAGCTAATTCGACGTTTAGGTGCCAATGTTACCGATGCTGCGTTTGTTATTTCGTTACCGGATTTAGGTGGTGAAAAGAAGCTTGCCGATATGGACTTATCTGTTTTTTCTTTACTGCAATATGCAGGTGATTAAGGCAACATAATGAGCTATCAGGTTTTAGCAAGAAAATGGCGTCCAAAGTCCTTTAGTGAATTAATGGGACAAGAGCATGTTGTTACCGTACTCGTTAATGCGTTAACCCAGCAAAGACTGCATCATGCTTATTTATTTACTGGTACTCGAGGTGTTGGTAAAACTACCATAGCTCGAATTTTTGCTAAAAGCCTGAATTGCTTACAGGGCATTACTGCATCGCCATGCGGCACCTGTGACGCTTGTGTTGATATTGATCAAGGTAAGTTTGTTGATTTACTTGAGATTGATGCAGCATCACGCACTAAAGTCGATGATACCAGGGAAATATTGGATAACGTGCAATATGCACCAACGAGAGGGCGTTACAAAGTCTATCTCATTGATGAAGTTCATATGCTTTCCCGCAGTAGCTTTAATGCGCTACTTAAAACATTAGAAGAGCCTCCGGAGCATGTTAAGTTTATTTTAGCGACAACTGACCCGCAAAAGCTGCCTGTTACCGTATTGTCTCGTTGTTTGCAGTTTCATTTAAAGGCGTTAACGTTACAGCAAATAAGTGAAAAAATTAGCGAAATATTAACCAATGAATCAGTAAACTATGATGATGATGCTATAGCGTTATTGGCCAAAGCAGCTCGTGGTAGCATGCGTGATTGTTTAAGTCTAACTGACCAAAGTATTGCACAAGGTAACGGAACAATTAGTCGCCATGATGTTCAGCAGATGTTGGGTGGGGTTGACCGAGATTGGGTTTATAAAATTGTAATTGCATTGCTCAAGCAAGACTCTACGTCTTTAATGCAACTATCATTGGAAATCGCTTCCTATGCACCAAGCTATAGTCGTTTAAGTGCTGAATTGATCCAATTGTTGCACCAAATTGCTATGGCGCAAGTGGTTGATACTAATTTTAGTTTGCCAGCTGAATATCAGCAAATGCTTAACCATTTTTGTAAGTTAATGTCACCTGAAGATGTACAGCTTTATTATCAAATTGTATTAAATGCTCGTAAAGATTTGCCTTACGCTGATGACGAACAAGCGGCGTTTGATATGATGCTGTTAAGGCTATTAGCTTTCAAGCCTGTTACTAATAAACAAGAATTAGTGAATAGTACTCATGATGATGTTGGAGAAGCTCATGAAGACATTCAGCAATTAAATGACATAGAATTCCCACAAAATAGCACTGAGTCAGTTATTAATAAGCAAGTCAGTGAGACTTCCGTTGTTGAAAATATACCAGCAGAAAATGTGTTGTCGGAATCAACTGAACCATCGGCTAGCCATAATCCGGAAAGTACCCAGCAAAATACGAGTGGTGATGAAGTACAGCTAAATGAACAAAATACCGAAAAGCCATTGCCTGAAAACGGTATTACTATTGGCGATACAAATGCTGAGCAAGCATTAGCTGACGGGCAATTAAGTGAAGACGTTACGGCATTAAATAATGAATTGTTGGCAATAGAGCAGCAAGCAAGTGCACTAAGCCAAGAGCCTTCATTGACAAGCCATCAAGCAGAAAATGCGATAGAAACCGTAGAAAAGACAACTGATAAATCAATAGCAAATGCTTCTATTGATTTAAAATCTAATAAAGATGAGGCGAATAGCTCGCCCGATAAGACAATAATACCTTCTCAAGCCTCGACTGAAAGTCTAGTTGAAGAGCAAGCTTCTGCATTTAGTTCGCCGGTTGCATCAGCAATTGCCACGCGGAATATGTTGAGAAGTCGGAAAAAATCACTGGAGGACGAAGGAAAAAAGTCTAGTGACGCAAATATGCGTCAGCCAGTTGATGCAGGGCATAAGCATACTGATACTACCGATGTAAAAGTTAGTAAAGCAGAAAATAAAAAAGTAAATGTACCAGATATTTCTACTTTGCCAGAGCAGCCTTATAATGAAGAAATCATCGACCCAGCAACGATTAAGAAAGCTAATCAAGTTGATAAGTGGGCTCATATGATTGATAGCATGTCGTTAATTGCACGTTTACGTCAATTAGCTATACATGCAACCATAGATGAGAAATCAACTGACGATTTGCTCATTCTTCAGTTAGATCAGACGATAAAGCATTTAAATAGTGATGCTGCACATAAGCAATTAGAGCAACATATTTCCGAATATTTACAGAGAAAAGTAACCGTTGAACTCAATATTGTTGAGAAAACTGTTGCTGACCCTTATCAAATACAGTCTGACATAAATAGCAAACGTTACGAATATGCTACGCAGCTATTAGCGGAAGATACGATTGTGGTTGCCTTGCAAGAGCAATTTCAAGCTGAGCTTGATCAAGAAACCATTGTAGCGCGTTAATCGTTACTTGAATTTTAGGCCGTTAACTACTATCGTTGGCGGCATATTACTTTTGGAGTGAAAATTATGATGAAAGGTGGCATGGGCAACTTAATGAAACAAGCCCAACAAATGCAGGCTAAAATGGCCAAAGCCCAAGAAGAACTTGCTAATATGGAAGTAACTGGTGAGTCTGGCGCTGGTATGGTTAAAGTAACAATGACAGGTAACCATAATGTTCGTCGTGTTGCAATTGACGATAGTCTGATGGAAGACGATAAAGACATGCTAGAAGACTTAATCGCTGCAGCAATGAACGATGCGGTACGTCGTGTCGAAGAGCAAAATAAAGAAAAAATGGGTGCTTTAACTGGCGGTATGCAAATGCCTCCAGGTATGAAAATGCCATTTTAATTTTAGCTTTAGCTATATTAAAGCCCAGTTATGCTGGGCTTTTTATTATGTAAATTTTAATAATTGATTTAATGGAGTTATAGATGAGCGCAAAGTTGTACTATGTTTATGATCCAATGTGCAGTTGGTGTTGGGGCTATGCGCCAACCTGGCAAAAATTACAGCAGAAATTAGCACCGTTTATCGATATTCAGTTTTGTGTCGGTGGTTTAGCTGAAGATTCAAATAATGTTATGTCAGGTGAAATGCAGACGTTTTTAAAACAGACATGGTCAAAAATTTCACAGCAACTTGGCACTCAATTTAACTTTGATTTTTGGCAAAACTGTCAACCGAGACGATCTACTTTTCCCGCATGCCGAGCAGTGCTGATTGCTCGACAATATGGTAAAGAAAACGAAATGTTAACAGCCATTCAGCATGCTTATTATTTACAAGCAAAAAATCCTTCCAACCTCGATGTATTAACTCAACTAGCGGTTAATATTGGCCTAAATAGCGCTGATTTTGTTTCGCAATTTCAAAGTGATAAACTTCAAGAGCAATTGCTAAAGGAAATTACATTCTCACGTAATTTACCTATTAATGGCTTTCCATCATTAGTGCTTGCCAATAATGCTCAAGCAACTGTTATTCCAATTGACTATCAAAATTGGCAAATTAGTTTTGATGCAATCAAGTCTAAGCTCTAATTTACTAGTTGTTTATTGTTAATGTTTTTAACTTGTCACTTTAGTAACAAATTAGTAATTTAAGCCTGCTTTTGCCGATAAAATTCGATATTTTATAGTATGATAATGCCAGAATTAGAAGACAAACTTTGCCGACTAAGCGCAAAGTTTTTGTGAAAAGGTTAACTATGACATATGCAGCAATTACTGGTTGGGGAAAATGCCTACCACCAGCAACATTAACAAATGATGATTTAGCAACATTCCTTGAAACTGATGATGAATGGATTACCACTCGCACTGGTATGAAAGAAAGGCGAATCTCCCACGTAACTGTCAGTGAATTAGCGCATGTGGCTTGTGCACGTGCACTAGCTGCAGCGGGAAAAACCGTTGTAGATGTCGAGCTGATTGTTTTTGGCAGTACAACGTTTGATGAACTTTGTCCTAACGCCGCTTCAAATGTTCAACGTTTATTAGGTGCCGATAACGCTGCATGTATGGATGTTAGTACTGCCTGTACTGGCGGCATGTATAGCTTAAGTGTTGCTACGTCCATGATCAAAAGTGGAGTAGTTAAATCAGCTTTAGTTATTGGCGCGGAAACTATTTCACCTATTATGGATTGGAGCAACCGTGATGTAGCTGTGTTATTTGGAGATGGAGCTGGAGCACTTTATTTAGAGCAAAGTGACGAAGAGTCAGGTGTTATTACAGAAGCTCTAGGATGTTACGGTGAATCTCGTGACATCTTGTCTGTTGAAGGCTGGGGGATGAAGTATGCCAATAAAGACCGAATTTTTGGTCAAAGTAGTTGGGCGTTTCTAGGCCAAGAAATCTTTAAGAAAGCTGTTGCGGGCATGGCACAAGCGTGTGATAAAGCGCTAGCAAAAGCAGAGCTAACAGCCGAGCAAGTGAGTAGTGTTGTACCTCATCAAGCAAATTTACGTATTATTGATACGTTAGTGAAACGCCTAAAAATGGATAAAGACAAAGTATTCGTTAATATTCACAAGTATGGCAATATGTCAGCAGCAACAACAATAGTTGCATTTGTTGAAGCCATTGAAGAAAATTTTATTGCAAAGAACTCTTACGTATTATTACCAGCTTTTGGTGGCGGGCTAACTTGGAGTGCGCATGTTGTTAAATGGGGTGATAGAACTCATGCATTGGCTACAACTGACGTTTCTTTACCTGTTTGTGAAAAATCAGGACTCGAAATAGTTACCGAGATAATAAACGCTAAATAAAGCCAAATCCATTTATTAATGATTTATCACTTTGAGCTAACTTAACTATTATAATTAGGTTAGCTCTCTATTCTTGCAAGGAAAAATATGCGATTTTTATCACGCCGTTTAATTTTACCGAATGATCTAAATTATGCTAATTCACTTTTCGGTGGTAGGGCATTGGCATGGATTGATGAAGAAGCTGCTATTTATGCTATTTGCCAGCTTGAAACTAAAAGCTTAGTTACTAAGCATATAGGGGCCATTAACTTTGAGTCGCCAGCTCAACAAGGGGATGTTGTCGAATTTGGCTTATCGACAAAGTCGGTTGGACGTAGCTCTATTACCATTACGTGTCTTATGCGCAATAAAGTAACAAAGAAAACCATATGTTTAGCTGATGATATTGTTTTTGTTCAAGTTGATCCTGATACTAAACAACCGATTCCACATGGGAAAACTTTGGCTTCTTTAACTGACCCTTTCGACGAGTAATAACGACTTATCTAAACGAATAAAGTATTTTAAACTTAATATTTACTCTTTCGTAAATATTAAGTGGTCACTTGTCGCTAAAATAATCGCAACTAGTTATGGCGCTGAGAAGCGACTATTCTGTGGCGTGAAAAGTGTCATGAGCTTTTGCTTCATTCTCGTTCTAACTTTTTGAGAAAGCCCTAAGCTAAATAATATAGTTGAGATAGCAAATACAACAGTAATGGTTTTAACAAGCTTTGCGCCAGACACTAACATCAAAATTAACATTAGTACTGTGTATGCAAAACCTAATGCAGCAATACACAAAAACAAGCCTTGAAGTTCTTTATTCATATTCGACTCCTTATTGGTATTTAGGTTAGCAAACCTTTTCGTTAGGTACTAGTGGATATATTTCACTATGTGTTACTAATCTTTTCACGCTAAAGCGCTTGAGTTAAATATTTGATAGGGCTTTTACATTCTTTTACTTTGTTTGCTCAGTTTTCACAGCTTTTGCCGTTACCTTGGCCATTAACACCAAGTACTTTATTAGCGCCGTCAATCATAAAAGTAAGTTGGCAATAATTATTGGCGAGCTTTGCTGCGCTACTGTGATGAAACTGAACCACTTTATTACCGTCTTCAAGCTTAAGGAAGCTTGACGGTGTGCCATATTCAGCAATTAGGTTACCGAGTGATTCGCCTCGCCATTGTATGGCGTTAGGCTGAGATGAGCATGAACATATTAGAATTATCGAAATAATACTTACAGCAATGTTTTTCATCAGTAACCTCATCTGTTTGTTGCATAGCGCTAGAGTGAGATTGATTATAAAATGAACAGTGTGCAAATGTAAATTATGTGTCTAAATGTAATAGTTGCGAAATAATTTCTCAGTGTGCAGTTATATGAACGAACGTTTGCTAGGTGTTTGTTATTGCTCATTAACATCGTTTAGGTATTGTTGGTACCCTTGAGCGCCAAAATAACGAATTGATTTTTTAAATGTCACTCTTTTTGCAATAAGCTGGTCATGGAGAAAAATTTTAACAATTTGTTTATCCCCATTAGTATCACTTTTTACGCTGTGGAGGGGATTATTTCGTAAATTATCATACTCTGTGCGCATGATCAGCTTCATGGTCTACCTATTTATGATGGCTAGTTGGAATTAACTTTACAGATTATCAATCTCTTTTTTCACATTATAACCTTCGTCAGTAACGATTTTTTCTAGTACTTGTACTCGCTCTTCCAATGTCGCTACTGTTTTTCTCATTGCAATTGCTTGTTCGTCACTTTGGTTATTGTGATTAAGGGTGCGTTCTTTAAATTCCAAGTGTTTTTTATACATGTCATACATCACACCAAAACCTACTGAGATAAAAACAATTGCAACTACCATTGCTGTACCTGACATAACAATATCCTTTTAAGGCATTAACTAACTTGAAAATTCTAATTGCTATTACGTTAAAGCATAGCGTATTTTAAGGCAAATTTAATCTGCTATTCGCTAGCCGCTAGGCGACTTAGTTCTTGTTTCGCTAAATAGTTATCCATTGTAGAACGTAATAATTTGTATAGCAGAATTGAACCGTCAATTTCTTCTTTGCGATTGGTTAAACTTTCAATATTTAAGCCGAGAGGTAAATTATAAGGCAAAACGGCATCTAAAATTTGAACAAGCGTGTTACTTGAAATTCGTAGTGACTCATACAGCGGATTTTTGGCATTTAATATGCGTAAACTAGTAGCTTCTGGCACACTAACACCAAGCCATTCAATAAACTCTAAGGTTTTTTCACTACCACAAGGCGAGAAGGTTAATATGATACGCTGTGGCTTTACACCTTGTTGCTGACACTCAATAGCATATCGAGTCAGCATGTCTATGGTAGCTTGCGCGTTATAAATCGCTTGTGAAATAAAGAAATTACAGCCTTGCTGATGCTTTTCTATTAGTTTGCTGTGTTCATTTCTTTTACTTGCGTGACGCTCAGCAATAGTAATACCGCCAATAAAAAAGTTATTGTTATTGGCGACTAAGGTTTTATATGCATCTCCCAATGGCAGGCTAATATTGTTGCGTTGTGAGGGGCTACCAACAAGCACAATATCGCGCACACCATAATCTTGCCAAGCTTCATTAGCCCACTGATTAAAGTCCTCATTGTTCGACTGCCCAACACTTTTATAAGTGATCACAGGTCGGCTTGATTTTTGGTTCAGTAACGATGAATAGAGTCTAGGATCATGAGTAGATTTAAAAGGAAAAGGCCGTGGCTGTGACGTTCGTGAGTCTTCATTTTGAATGTCGTAAACAATTAAGCCATCAAAATCAATATCACTTACACGCTCAAGTAGTTTATCGGCAATTGCTGAAACTTGTTCAATGGGGGTGTCATTTTTCGGTGGTGTTGTGCCAATAAAGTAGACGCCACGAGTGACATCGTTATAACGTGCTCTTAACTCTGAATCATTATTCACTGTTTTTACTTCTTATGTCTGCTAAAACCATCATGCTTAACAATTATCTTACCTTGTTGTTTATTAAAAAGCTGCGTCGGGCTAATAATTATTTTCACTTCGTTATGCCATGACATACGAACTAATAAATTCAATTGGCTTAAGTAGTTATTGATAGCATTAAGTTTTAGATAATTGCTCGACATGTTGAAGAATTTCATCTTTATTTTTTAGTAGTTTAATAGCGTTGAAGAGTAACTCAGCTTGCGGGTATTGCAGCTTTAGATAACGCAGCCATTGTTTTAATCGGCTAGAAAAGTAGTAGCTTTTATCGCCTTGTAGTTCTAACTCACTGTAGTGTTTTAGTAATGTACTTAACTCGTGCCAAGGCATAGGTGCTTCATTAAATTTGATTACGTTGGCTAAATTAGGAGTAGCTAATGCGCCACGGCCTAGCATTAGGTTTTCAGTTTGGCTTTGCACTAGACAATTTTTCGCATCAGTTTTATTCCATATTTCACCATTTGCAAATACTTCTAAGTCGAATTTTGCTTTTATTTCACCAATAAAGTGCCAATACGCTGGCGGGCGATATCCATCTTGTTTAGTACGGGCATGTATAGTTAGTTGATTTACTTTCGCTGATTCTATTGCGCTTACAATTTCATCGAGTTTTGAAGCGTCTTTAAAGCCTAGCCTGATTTTCGCCGATAATGTTTGCTCTGTGCCAATACTGGATCGTATTGCCTGAAGAATTTTATAAATTTGTTCAGGTTCATTGAGCAATACAGCCCCGCCTTTGCTTTTATTAACCGCTTTAGCAGGGCAGCCAAAATTCACATCAATACCGTGAGAGCCCATTTCTAGAGCACGAATCGCATTCTCTGCCATCCAATGTGGCTCTTGCCCTAACAATTGCATACGTAGCGGCGTACCACTTTGGGTTTTACAACCGTAGTCAAGTTCTGGGCACAAACGCCGAAAAACATGCTTAGGTACTAAAGAATCTACAACCCTAACAAACTCAGTAATACAAAAGTCATATTGGTTCAACGATGTCAGTAAATGACGCATTAATTCATCCGCGACACCTTCCATAGGCGCGAGTATTATTTTTTTTACTTGAGGTTTCATGAAGATAACGCTAGGCTCAATTGTGTTGTAGAGAACAAAGTTCTTAAATTAAAATTAACTTAGTTTAGAAAAATTTACAGCGCTTGAAATTTATTTACACCGTGTATGGTCTTTGTAAATAGCTATACTTATAGATGTAGTGTCAAATTGAAAAATTAAAAGGAAAACATAATGAAATTAATCAAAAAATCTTCAATTGCGGCTTTATTAGGCTTGTTTGCATTAACTGTTGCGGTAACTATGCCTGCTAAAGCTGAAACTAACCCTTTTGCTGTGCAAGATGTAATGACTATTGTTTCTGCTGACGATCACAAAAAAGGTAAGTGTGGTGAAGGCAAATGTGGTGAAGGTAAAGCTAAAGCCAAAGGTAAGTGTGGCGAAGGCAAATGTGGTGAAGGTAAAGCTAAAGCCAAAGGTAAGTGTGGCGAAGGCA
>OJBI01000004.1_pt1 | contig 233611 bp, 189 predicted proteins | sample 1590541 | NCBI WGS metagenome assembly OJBI01 (sample SAMN05416871, study PRJEB24817) | seawater metagenome | isolation source: Sea water | place: Canada:Atlantic | collected 2013-11 | reverse complement strand
GAGTCTGGGCCGTGTCTCAGTCCCAGTGTGGCTGATCATCCTCTCAAACCAGCTAGAGATCGTCGCCATGGTAGGCCATTACCCCACCATCTAGCTAATCTCACTTGGGCTAATCTAAAGGCGAAAGGTCCGAAGATCCCCTCCTTTGGTCCGTAGACATTATGCGGTATTAGCAGTCGTTTCCAACTGTTGTCCCCCACCTCAAGGCATATTCCCAAGCATTACTCACCCGTCCGCCGCTCGACGCCGAATAGCAAGCTATTCTCGTTTCCGCTCGACTTGCATGTGTTAAGCCTGCCGCCAGCGTTCAATCTGAGCCATGATCAAACTCTTCAATTAAAAATCGTTTGTGCGAGAACAAGTCTCGCTGCTCAATGAATTCTGTCGTGTTCCTATCATTCCGACTAAGGCATGATAAAAACTACATAAAACGTACCATTCAATCCGAAGATTAAATAATACTAATTTTGTGTGACATCAACATTAAAGCGTTTTAGTTGTTTCCGAAGAAACTATGTAAAATCAACATCAATGTGAGTGTCCACACAAATTGCATGATAACTAATTGTTAAAGAACGTTACTTTGAAAAAGTAACCGTTAAACATCTCATTCGTGTTTAACGTGTCGCTGCAGGCCTTGCCCGAAGCGAGATGCGCATTCTACGCAACCGTGTTTTAAAGTCAACATTTTTTTTCGTTTTTTTGAACTTTCTTTGCAGAAGATTCAAAACCCTACTTTGAAACGTTAAGTTAACCAAACTGGCCGAAACCACCTGAGATAACCCTTTAAAACAAGCTTCTCGGGTTGCCCCGAAGAAGTGGAGCGCATTTTAGAGATTTTTGGCCCGCCGTCAACAGCTAAATGCATTTAATTTGCAGAAAATTGTTTGTTTGCTTTTTATTTGTACAGACCGTGGTTTTATTGCGCTTAACGTGAATAAAATATCAACTGAGAGTTTCAAACTAGCCCAAAAACGAGTGGTTTATCAATAAGCAATAAATTTATGTTTAGTACTTTACTTAACGAAACACAGTAAATAGCATCTGATGAATACTAAAAAGCCTGATAGCGAATTATCGTCATCAGGCTTTTATTCATAATAGCTAACCAATATTACTTAATTTTGAAGATACTGGCCTCATCGTGTAATTCGCTTGCTAACGCTGCGACATCATCGCTCGCTCGAGAGTTCTCTTGTGAATCGCTGGCAACCTGTTCACCAATATCACGTATACGGATAATATTTTCATCTACATCTTTAACAACTATCGCTTGCTGTTCAACAGCGGTCGCAACGAGAACTGTCATTTCTGCAATAGAATTAACATCAGTAATGATTTCGTTAAGCACTTCTTCTGTTTCTTGTGCTTGCGTAACACTATTTAACCCTTGCTCCTTACACATCCCAACTGTATTAACAATTTCGGATGTTGTCGCTTGCAGCTCGCTAATAATGGCAGTGATTTCTGCTGTGGAATCTTGAGTTCTTACGGCAAGTGTTCTTACTTCATCAGCAACTACAGCGAAGCCACGCCCTTGTTCACCAGCTCTTGCGGCCTCAATTGCAGCATTTAACGCTAATAAATTAGTTTGCTCTGCAATACCTTTAATCACCTCAAGCACAGAGGTAATGCCATTACTCTTTTCTTGCAACTGAACAATTTCATCACCAGCACTGATTAATTGCTCAGATAATTGATTGATATTAACAACTGTACTATCTAATTTATCTTTTCCTTCAACTGCTTTTATTGAAGCTTCATCTGTACGCTCTTTAGTTAAGCGCGCATTATCTGCAATTTCGCCAGCAACAATTCCCATTTCTGTTACCGCTGTTGCTACCATGTCACTTTGCTGCGATTGATTGACAATACCTTCAGTTGTTTTTGAAACACTACCAGAAACAATATTGGACGACTCACTTAGTGAGTCAACCGTTTGGTTTATACTTTTAATGAGTTCCTGAAAATGCTCCATGAAAATATTAAATTCTTTTGAAATCACACCAATTTCATCATGACGCTCTTCGGTTCTTTGGGTTAGATCATTACCTTTTCTTATTTCCGATATTCTTATAGAGAAGTTGTTCAAAGGCGCGATAACTTGTCTCGCTACTATGATGATAAAGCCGGTAATAATTATGGAAACAATTAAGGTTACAATTAAATGTTGCAAATGACTTCGTTCTATCCCGTCATTGATATAACCGTTAAGTAATTCTATCTCTTTGCTAAGTTCTGTCTCAACTTTATGCACAGCCGCACGCATAGCACCGCGAATACCTGACTTAGAATCAAGGCCAATGTCTGCAGATATATTAACAAACTTGTTAAACTCACTGACGTAAGTTTCAAGTAACTCTTGGGTATTTGCGTTAGGTAATCTACGATTTAATTGATCTGCTACACTGACCAAGCGCTCTACATATTTTTTATCGTCACGAAGAATAAAATCTTTTTCGTGACGTCTAAGGGTAAGTAACAAGGTATGAGACTCAAAATCTCCCATCGCTTCAATACTTGATTCAAGAGCATGTGTCGCAGCTCGCAATCTGCCATAAACTCCAGAATCTTTGTCTAAGCCTTTTTCAATTGATGTTGCCAATAGCTTCTCGAAAGACTGTTGGTAGTTTTCCAAACTTCTTTTAATAACTAATAACTCTGCAACAGAAATGTCTGCAGCAACTAAGCGCTGCTCCATATCTGAAAATAGATACAAAGCCTCTTTATATGTAGTGTCGAATTTTTTTCTATATTTAATGTCTTTACGCAGCAAAAAGTCTTTCTCACTGCGACGTAATTGCAACATTGCTACTTGCAAATCTTTTAGTTCAGATTTTATTGCAGTTAAATTAGCCGTTTTGTTTTGATTTGAAGCATTTTCAAGATACAACCCCAATAAACCTAGAATAACCAAAGATACGATTACATAAAGTTTTTGCTTAATGGTAAATTTCATACAACATCCTGATTAGAACAATTACGAAAGGAAACGTATTATAAAATTTATTTGATTACTAAGCCATAATTGAATTCATCAATCTTGCTTAAAATCAAATAGAAACAATACAGTTACACGAATGAACAATATCAATATAGGACAAGAACTGGAGAAAGGAAATCTCATAAGTTAATATAAAAACAATTGTATTAACTATATCGATTAGTTTTACCTATGATAAAAATTCGTGATTTAGAATACTTATTGGCAATTGCTGAGCAAAAACATTTCGGCCGTGCTGCAGAAGCTTGTTTTGTTAGTCAGCCGACACTAAGCGGACAAATACAAAAGCTCGAACAGAGATTGAAGTTAACCTTAATCGAACGGCAAACTCGTAATGTTATGCTAACGCCTGCTGGTGAAAAACTGATTAAAGAGGCAAGAGATGTTCTTACCGCCGCAACTAACTTTGAAGAGGCAGCAAAAGCATTGCTTGATCCTCTTTCTGGCGACTTACATATAGGTTTAATCCCAACATTGGCGCCGTATCTGCTGCCACACATAATGCCAACACTAAATAGTACTTTGCCGAAAATAAATTTCTACTTGCACGAAAATAGAACCCAAGATTTATTACAGCAGTTAGACGAAGGGAAATTAGACATTTTAATATTGCCTTGGTTACCTGAAATGGAGCGTTTTGAGCGTTACAATCTATTTGAGGAGCCTTTGGTTATGGCGACATCGCAACAACATTCACTTGCTGCTAAAGCACAAGTTAGTTTTGATGACTTACAAAATCAAAAAATCCTCACATTAGAGGATGGTCATTGCTTAAGAGATCAAGCTATGGGCTATTGCTTTAGTGCTGGAGCAGAAGAGGATCACAGTTTCAGGGCCACTAGCCTTGAAACATTGCGTTATATGGTAGCAAGTAACATGGGCATTACTTTACTACCGAAATTAGCAACACTAAATCCACTATCTAACCAAGATATTAATTATATCCCTTTTGCACAACCACAGCCTACACGAGAAATATCACTACTATGTCGAAGAGGTTACCCAAGAATGGATTGTGTTAGGGCTGTTGCAACTTCTGTTAGAAACTCAGTTACTCCGTTATTTACAGCATAATCCTAATAACTTAATAGCAACGACTGTCGTTAACAAAAAAGCGCACCTCAATAGGGTGCGCTTTTTAAATAAGATATTTCACAAATGAATGTCTTAAGCGGCAGCCTCTTCATTTTCTTCTAAAGTATCAATTGGATTTGGAGTACGGATTAAGTAATCAAATGCACCAAGTGCTGCAGTAGCACCACTACCCATAGCAATAATAATTTGTTTATAAGGAGAGTCCGTCACATCACCTGCAGCATATACTCCTGCAACATTAGTTTCACCTTTCTGGTTGGCAATAACTTCACCGCGCTGTGTTAAATCAACTGTCCCCTTTAAAAATTTTGAGTTCGGTACCAGCCCAATTTGTACAAATACCCCCGCAAGTTCGATACTTTCTTGCTCATCTGTCGCACGATTTATGTAATTCAAACTTGTCACGTGTTTGCCATTACCTAGCACCTCTGTGGTTTGAGCATTGACGATAATGTCGATATTGTTAAGTGAGCGAGCTTTATTTTGCAATACGGCGTCCGCTCGTAATGTTGAATCAAACTCTAATACAGTTACGTGTTCAACAATACCGGCTAAATCAATCGCCGCTTCAATACCTGAGTTACCGCCGCCAATAACAGCGACAGATTTACCTTTAAACAGTGGCCCGTCACAATGTGGACAATAAGCCACACCTTTACCACGGTATTCTTGCTCGCCAGGTACATTCATTTCTCTCCAACGAGCCCCAGTTGCAATTATAGTAGAGCGAGTTTGCAAACTAGCACCGTTTTCCAATTCAACAGTAATCAAACCACCTTCAACATCACTTTCAATAATATTCTTTACACGTTGATCATTCATAATATCAACATCATAATCTTTTACATGTGCTTCAAGGCTGGCGACTAATTTAGGACCCTCTGTGGCACTCACTGAAATAAAGTTTTCAATCGCCATAGTATCTTGAACTTGACCGCCAAATCTATCGGCAACTATGCCAGTACGAATACCCTTACGTGCACTATATATTGCTGATGCGGCACCTGCTGGTCCACCACCAATCACAAGTAAGTCAAACGCTTCTTTTTGATTGATACTTTCTGCTTGTCGAGCGCCAGCATTACTATCAACTTTATTCAAAATTTCAGTAATGGTCATTCTGCCTTGACCAAACGCTTTGCCATTAAGATAAACTGCTGGTACAGATAAAATATCGCGCTGATATACTTCTTCTTGGAACAATGCACCGTCGACCATAACGTGGTTTATTTGCGGGTTAATAGCAGACATCATGTTTAACGCCTGTACCACGTCAGGACAATTTTGGCAGCTTAAAGAAATATAGGTTTCAAAACTATATTCACCTTCTAACTCAGCTACTTGTTTAATAACTTCCTCATCCAATTTAATTGGGTGACCACCACTGTGCAGTAATGCCAACACAAGTGATGTAAATTCGTGTCCCATAGGCACACCAGCAAAACGCATTTCACTGCCGGAATTGACTGATTTTACTAACATTGACGGCACACGTTCATTCTGCGCGTCACTTGCAACAATCGACACTAAAGGTGACATCTGTGCAATTTCAGTTACGAGTGCTTTTAACTCTTGAGATTTTACGTCATCATCTAAAAAGACCGACAACTCAACAGCCGAGGTTAAATTCTGCAAGTAGGCCTTTAGTTGTTGCTTTAAGTTCGTATCTAACATGGTTTATTCCTTGGATATAGTTTGAGTAGCAAGTTTTCTAGTAGTGTAGGAAAGCAGCCGCAACAGCTATTTATATGTTGCGGCGTTATTTAAGTTGGTCTTTAGATTTTGCCAACTAAGTCTAATGATGGTGCTAATGTTTCTGCACCTGGTTGCCAAGCCGCAGGACATACTTCACCGTCATGCTCGGCTACGTATTGTGCTGCTTGAATCTTACGTACTAACTCTTTTGCTGAACGGCCAATACCTAAGTCATGTACTTCAGCAACTTTGATTTCCCCTTCAGGGTTTACTAAGAACGTGCCGCGAAGTGCTAAACCATCTTCTTCTATCATCACACCGAAATTACGAGTAATAGTACCTGTCGGGTCACCAATCATAGGGTATTGAATTTTACCGATGGTATCTGAACTGTCATGCCATGCTTTATGAGTAAAGTGTGTATCAGTTGAGACTGAATAAACTTCAACACCCATCTCTTGAAGTTGTTGATAGTGATCCGCCATGTCACCTAACTCAGTAGGACATACAAAAGTAAAATCGGCAGGGTAGAAAAAGAATACTGACCATTTACCGGCAACATCTGCTTCTGAAACTTCGATGAATTCACCGTTGCTAAATGCTGTCGCGTTGAAAGGCTTAATTGTTGAATTAATAATTGATTGGTACATGCTTATCTCCACTTGTTTGTAAAAGCTTGTGCTGTTTAAGTTGAGATAATATTAAGGTTAATTTAAAAATAGATACAATCGTTTAATTTTATAATTACAATAGAAAAAACCTATCAATATAAAACGAAATACATAGACATAACTTTGCGCTATAGGAGACAAAAACTTTACCACTTTTAAAAATGCATGGTACGTAACAGTATAGTGTTTAAAGCTTAGCGAGGAGAGAAAAATGAATATTAGCCACACACAAGAAAATATCGAGCAACAAGAAGATGAATTTAATTACATCACCCGAAAAAGCATTGCTAAACAAAGCAAGCAAACAACAAAAAGTAATGAAGCGATAATGGATAAAATACTAGAACTATTGGAAGATAGTACATCTAGCCATGTATTAGGCTACAACTAAATTAAAGTCAATTGACGACCATGAGCTTAAAATGAGCTTTCGTTACTGCATTAATGCTGCATCGTTTGCATGAATATCAGCATAATGGTTAAGGCGGATATTAAGCAAGTCATTATTCTTAACAGCTCTTTCAACAATTAACTTTAACTCTTCCTGACGAGCAATAAGTTTTGAATGGCTAGAAATAGCAAGATAATGTCGTGTTTCATACGCTGGTTGGTAGAGAGATTTAGCTATTTTATTTTTCTCACCCAATTTAATAAGCAATGGTAATGTGCTTTCTTCATAATGCATAAAAGCGTCAATGCGCCCTCTTAGCAATAATTCAATATTTTGTACGACGCCTGATGCACGAAACTTATTAATTTTTTCATCGCTATCAAATGGTTGAAAGTACTTAGAATATCGATTAACACCAATATACTTTCCAGCTAAATCACTATAACTTTTAATGCTATGATGGTTCTCTTTGAGCGTAAATATACGATGTGAAAGTGATTCATAATGCGGAAAAATATAAATAAACTCATCTTGCCGCTCTTCTGTTTTTTGAATACCAACAATTAAATCTAATTGACCATTTTCAATTTGTAATAAACGCCGGGCAAATGGCATGGTTGATAATTCCAACCTTACATTCAATTTATCGGCAAAGTATTGTAAATATTTGCTGTGCAGGCCATGTCTGAATTCTTCTGCAACCGCAGCCTTAATGACAGGTTTCGTTCCTTGATTCCCATATGATTGCTCACAGAAAAATAAAGCTATGACGAAAAGAAGACATTTCATTAGCTTTACTGCTTTCTCGATACCTTAATAACTTAACTATGGGCGAAAACTGGCGATTTTCCAGCTTTAATCAATGAACAAACTTACCTGCAAGTTGCTTTTGATATTTTCCATCTTGAATTACATATTGGCCATTAAGCCAAACTTGCTCGATACCTGATGAATATTTATTCCAAGCTGAAAAGTCAGCATTGGCTGAAAAATTTTCTGCATCAAAAATAATAATATCGGCTTTATAGCCTTTAGTAAGTTGGCCACGTTTCTTCAAACCCAAAACCTGTGCGGTTTGGCCCGAGCTTTTGCTAATAAACTCTCCTAGAGTTAATAGCCCTTTATTAACAACATATTGCTGATATTTTTGTGGGAAGCTAGCAAACTTTCGTGGATGGCCATTGGTGCCATCTGATGACGTTACTACCCATGGTTGCACCATAAAAGCTTCAACATCGGTAGGTGACATATTGAATGACGCCACGCGTACTTCGCCTTCTTGCACAAGCTCAATAGCTGTAGTCACTGCATCTTGTTGTCGACGTTCAGCAACTTCAGACAAATTTAGCCCAATCAGTTCTGGTATTTTAAATGCAGTAATTAACAGTGATTTTGCTCCACCACGGCGGCGAATATTTTCTTGAATTTCGACTCTTAATTTATTGGCTAAGCTGGCATCATTTAAACGGTTATGAAAAGCTTGCTGTGAATCTGCCATTGCCCATTTCGGCATGACAGCACTACGCAGTTTAGTGCCAGAGGCAAGCCATGGATACTGGTCAGCCGAAATTGAGATTCCTTTCACCTGCGCTTGGTTAATTTTTTCAATGGCAATATCACTTTGCCCCCAAACGTCAACACCTAGTGCTTTGATATGCGCGAGATGCAAATGGATATCAGCGGCGTCAGCTATGTGAATAGCTTCCTCTAAAGCTGCTATAAAACCGATATTGAATGTGCTTTCATCACGTAAATGCGTGTCATAAATGCCATTATATTTACTGGCTATTTTTGCTAATGTCACCACTTCTTCTGTATTGGCAAAACTGCCCGGCACATAATACAAACCTGTTGATAAACCTAAAGCACCAGCTTCCATAGCTTGAGTTAATAACGTCGACATTTGTGCTAACTCTTCAGTACTAGCATAACGCTGTGCTCGCCCCATCACTTGCTCTCGAACGCTACCATGACCAACCAACAAAGCGACATTTGTGCCAATACCATTAGCTTCAAGTTCTTGCGCAGTTCTTGCAACATCAACAGGCCCTTCACCATCATTACCATTTACAACGGTCGTAACCCCTTGCGTTAGATAATTAAGATTATGGTTTTTGTCGCTACTGTATAGTTCTTCTAAAGTATGAGTATGAGGGTCTATAAAGCCTGGGCTGACAATTTTACCACTGGCATCAATAGTTTTTTGTGCTTTTATGTCATATTGATCTTGTTGATAAATACCACATATTTCACTGCCACATATCGCAACATCTACGGCCTGAGGTTCTACATCAATACCGTTATACACAGTACCGTTAATAATCAAAGTATCAACAAGTACTGGGGTTATTCTAGCTATAGACTTATGCTCAGAACAAGCGTTCAGTATTAATAGACTTGGTATCACTAAGCCTATGACAGCAATACGATTTAAAGAACTCATAGATAAACTTACTCTTTGTTATGATCTGCACCAGACATCAGTGTCTGCATTAATGTGACCGCGGCATTATTAGCAATAACTTTAATATTATCACGATTTGTTTCATCGCCCATTTCATAGGTAATGGCGTGTACTTGGTAGTTATCGGCAAAATATTGTTTAGACACACCATTATTAGGTCGATTTCCTGGCTTTTGAATGACCTCAAAATTAGGCATAGCTTGATTTAAAGCGCCTAACCAATGCTTTACAAAATAACGCTCTTCAACGCCGTAGTCGACAGGCATAGTATAAAAAACATCATGTTGAGTAGAGTGAAAATCAACCGCAAACTTTATCTTTTGACCACTAGCAACAAGCGCTTGCAAGTATTGATGCACTTGGGTAGTTTCAGGTTGTTTAAAGGTGATCCAATCACGATTTAAATCAACACCATTGGCATTATGACGCCAATTACCCATGGCAACGCCATCAGGGTTTAAATTTGGAATAATAAGTAGGTTGTATTTTTTGCGAAAACTCTCGGCAAATGAATTATTTGCTAATAAGGTTTCAACAAATGGAAACAATGCTAATGCCCCTGTAATTTCTGGTGGGTGCAAACGGCCAAGAATCACCAACCACTCATCACTATTGCCTTTACTTTCAATCTTGTAAATTGGCCTACCCTGTATTGATTCACCTAGTTTACTTTGCTTAACTTGGCTAATAGCTGCTAAGTGTTTTGCCCAATCAACGTAATATTGATTGTTAATAACCTCTTGAGCAGCAATATATGTTGGTTTTGGGGTAGCATTAACATTAATAGTTAAGTTTTTTTTACGGTACCGGTAATCATGTACCTGCCAAGACTTCATATCGTCACTTATTTTGGGTAAGTAGCGATTTTCTCTTTTACCTGCAATTTTTATAGAAATTCGTACTGCTGTAGGCTGTTCTGCCAATACTTTAAACGCATACCAAGGACTTGAGTTTATTGGCGAATTTTCGGGTTTGATAACAATTTGGAAATTATTAGCACCTACATTCTTACATTCATCCATTCTGCTAGCCTCAAAATCAGCAAGCAAACGCACAGGGCCAATATTACACGCTTGCGCATTGTTACTTTTTGTTGCAACAACTGTTTCCGCACACGAAGTAAGAAAGAGAGTTGAAAATAACCATGAGCAAATTAGTAGTGATTTTTTCATAATAACATCTTAAAAATTAAATAAATTTCAGAAAAATAAGGCTCGACTAGCATTGCAGTCGAGCCTCCGTTGCCAACTCATGTCATGATGAGCTTAAAAATCTTTTCTTAAACTCATATAGAAATAACGACCACGGTTCGAATGTAAGGCTCCAAAGTAACCATGTGCTAATTCATCTGCTAATGGCGGTTCTTCATCGGCAATATTTCTAATACCAAAACGGATTTTAGTACCATCTAAGGCACTATCATCGCCAAAGCGATAGTCCGCATAAACATTCACGCGAGTGAAGCTATCTACTGGCAACATAATAACTTCATCATTAACCGTTGCTGTTGTACTGGTATCAATTACTTCACTTACGTAATTAGCATTAATACCAGCCCCCCATTGCTCATAATCCCAATCAAGTGAAACTCGCGCTCGCCATTCTGGACGACCATTTTGCTTAATCAAATCACCTGCGCCAGCAACTGTTCTATCAGCTGGTACGGCTGGGTTTCCTGCTTCTTGAGCGGCAATAAGTTGTGCTGAAATTGAATCAGCTTCTTGTTCGAACTTTCTCAGCTTCGCAGCGTTTGCGGTAAATTCAAAATCACCGAAATCAGTTTCCCAATCATAAATTAAACTAAAATCAATACCTTCGATGTTTCTCACACCTAAATTCAAATAATCATTATTTATTTGAATCACTTCATTAGTACTAGGATCTCGAATAACGGCACTATTGCTTGAACCTTCACTTCTCAGTAATGAGTCATAAAGTAAATGAGATGAGCCGGGTAAAATACCCACAAGATCTTTTTGCTTAATCTTCCAAGTATCTAATGTAAACGTTAGATTTTCGGTTGGTTCAAATATTAAGCCAAATGAAGTATTTTCATCATCTTCTGGTTTTAAATCTGTCGTACCACTACGAATATCAACAATGCCATAGGTTGAATCAAGTACAGGGTCATACAAACTGTTTGAACGCGGCACACCTTCTGCCGATACTTGTGGTAAACCTGGAGCTCGGAAACCTCCAGCATATGAAGCGCGGAAGCTTATCCAGTCTGCTGGCTCCCAAAATAAAGCAACCTTAGGTTTTATTGCACTGCCAACATCAGAAAAGTTTTCATAACGACCAGCCACTTGTAATTCAACGTAATGCGAACCGGAATCAACAAGCGGTACTAAAAACTCTGCATAAGCTGAGGTAACATTGCGAGATGCTTTTGAGTCTGGTGTTGGGCTACTACCTAAAACATCACTTCCTGATAACTCTACCCCTGTTATTGCATCAACAAAAGGATTGCTGCCATCAAGTAATGGGTCACGATCATCTTCAAAAGTTTCACGTCTAAATTCAACCCCCATAGCAATACCAACATCGCCTGCTGGTAATGTCCAAAGCGCGCCATTACTCACTTTAAAGTCAACTGACGCTAAGCTAGTTTTAGAATCACGATTAACGTTCACCATAAATTGGTCAATCACACTTTGTGGATTTAATGTTGAATCACCACTATTTGGATTATTGACATCACCACCAGTAAAGATGTTATACGCTAATGTTGGATCTGTGCTATTGATTGATGCCTGAAACTTGCTTGCTTGAATACGATTTGCAGAATCATTAGTTTCCGCAGCGGTATAAAATGCTGCAGTTTCCCAATCCCAATCGTTATACGTACCTTTTAAGCCACCTAATATACGATAGCTAGTATCATCAACTTCGACATTTCGAGGACCAGTGTCAATTGCGCGGTAACTACGTAATAAAACTTCTTCACCAAATGGATTATGGGCAGCATCGGCAGAAATACGAAAGCGTTGTGCCGTTAGATTATGCGTTTGCTCACGAGTTCGTTCTGCTTTCGCATTGTAATAGGTGACTTCTGAGAAAAAATCTAAATCACTATTAATCTCATGCGTAAAATAACTATAAAAATTTAATCGTCTTACATCAGAAACTAATGAACGAGTAGTACCTCGGTCAAAACGTTGATCTCTTGGGAAACTGCCACTATCAGCACAAATACCACCATCCAAATTCACCACACAACCTGAACTGGTATCTGGCTGCAAATGGAAACGACCTAAAGCGTCCGATTGAAAGTCACCCCACGGGGTTGCCGTAGAACGATTATCTAATTGAGTATCACCAATAAACTCTTCCGGTAAACCTGGATATTCACGTAAATCATGGCTTGCTGAATAAGGACGTTCACTTGCCATCATGCCATTGCGATCATAGTAACTAAATGACGCGGTTAAGTGAGAACGACCTTCATTTAAATCAAACCCTGTTAAATAACTAAAAGTAGTTTCATCTAATGATGTGCCTTCCGAGCCACCATACGATAATTTAACTTGATTACCTTCAAAGTCATCTTTAAGTTGGTAGTTGACTACGCCAGCTACGGCATCAGAACCGTAAATAGCTGCAGCACCATCGCGCAGAACCTGCAAAGATCGTAAGCCTGAAACAGGTAAGGTGTTAGAGTTTGATGTTGAAACCGGAACAAAGTTTTCTGATTGTGTACCTGGGTGAGTTACCAGTCGGCGTCCATTTAATAACGTTAAGGTATTACCTGAACCTACGCCACGTAAGTTAATTGAAGCAACATCACCACGCGCGTCATTTACACCACCGTTACCTGTGGCAGCACCAAAGTTCACTGCACCAATTTGTGGTATTGAGCGTAAAAGCTCATCGCCTGACATTGCCGCAGTATTTTCAATATCTTTCTCAGTTAATGCGGTTACTGGTAATGCACCAATATCAGAAGCACGTTTAATATTCGAGCCAACAATGCTAATTCTTTCAATCTCTTCTTCTTTAGCTGTAGTTTCTTCAGCATTCGCTTGTTGGATAATAGTTGTTTGGGCTGTTAAGGCAGCTAATACACATAGACTTAGGCGCTTTAACTTATGCTTATACATCGCTTGTTGTTTCATCACTCTCACCATCATAAGTTGCATTTATTATGTTTTATTTGTCGAATATTTTTTTATTCGTTTCTTGTTGTTAGGTTCACCATGCCGAATTACAGAAAGCAATACTATTGACTGTTCGTTTACAACCCATAACCTAAAGTTATAGCAAAGTTACATATTCAGCCAATTTTTGATGGCAATCATCCAATGCCAGATATTTCTATGCTATGCTCCCGCGCAAATTTTGCTTCACACAACGGCTATACGCCAAGTGAGCAATGTAAAGCTTTTGGTTATGACACTCTTAAATTTTTGAACTGCTGATCTCGCGACTATCTCTTTACAATCGAATTTCGATGCATTGTCCATATAAGAATCATGCGATAACGAAAAACGCCAAATAGAAAAAGGTTAAATGCTCATATGAATATAGAAATATCTACTGCTGAAACGTTACTTGTTTCACTTATCATTCTTTTTGCTGGTTATTACCTTAATAGCAAAATCGCCTTTCTAAAAAACAATAACATTCCAGAGCCTGTGGTAGGAGGCATAGCTTTCTCTATCCTTTCAGCAATTGCACATGTCTACTTTGATATTAATTTTGAATTTAATATGGCCTTTAAAAACCCATTAATGACAGTGTTTTTTACCACTGTCGGATTAGGTGCAAGTTTCACCTTATTGTTAAAAGGCGGTCCGAAAGTTGCGCTATTTTTAGGGGTCGCAACATTATACTTACTGGTACAAAATGCAGTAGGTGTTTCTATCGCCGCAGCAACAGGTATGGAGCCTTTGATGGGGCTTATTGGTGGTTCGGTAACACTTTCTGGTGGACACGGTAATGGCGCAACTTATGCCGACTTATTTATTAATGAATATGGTATGCACAGTAGTGTGTTTGAGCTAGCTATGGCAGCGGCAACCTTAGGGTTAATTCTAGGTGGTTTAGCAGGCGGGCCAGTCAGTAAAAAATTGATTAAAAAATATAACCTAAAGGCTGATACTTCATACCATGAAGAATTAGACGACACCATTACCTTTGACCCGGAAGATCATGACTTAGTAACACCAAAGAAAATGATGGAAACCTTGTTTGTTATTCTATTGTGTATGTATTTAGGACGCATGGGATATGAAGCATTACAAGCTATTGATATTGTTCTTCCTGCGTTTTTAATCCCATTATTATTCGGCGTTGTAATCACTAACTTAACCGAATTTACCAAGATTTATAAAGTCAGCCGCGCTTGTATTGATTTATGGGGTACCATGGCGTTATCAATATTCCTTGCCATGGCGCTAATGTCATTAAAAATATGGGAATTAGTCAGTCTTGCTGGCCCGATGATTTTTATGATTTTAATACAAGCGGTTACGCTAATGTTATTCGCTTACTTTATTACCTTCAGAATTATGGGTAAAAATTATAATGCCGCGATCATGGCGGGTGGCCATTGCGGTTTTGGTTTAGGAGCAACACCAACAGCAGTTGCTAACATGGAGTCTTTAGTTTCTCGCCATGGACCGTCACCACAAGCGTTTCTCGTTGTGCCATTAGTCGGCGCATTTTTTATTGATATCACCAATGCTTTGATTATACAGTTATATTTAAGCTTGCCATTTGTTAGTGGTTAAACAAACCAACATACTTTACTGAGGACGTTAAATGCGCTTACGACATATAGAAATTTTTCACGCCATTTACACGACAGGCTCTATTACCAATGCTGCAAAAATTTTGCATGTATCTCAACCTTCGGTCAGTAAAGTATTGTCACATGCCGAGCTACAGCTCGGCTTTAACCTTTTTGAACGCGTGAAGGGCCGACTCATTCCAACCGAAGAAGCCGAAATGCTTTTCGATGAAGTTGACAAAATTTACCAGCAAATGCGCTCGATAAAAAATACAGCGCAAAACATTAAGAAATCAGAATTTGGTAGCATAGCACTTGGCGTGACACCTGCATTGGGCTTCGATGCCATTCCAAATGTTATCGCTAATTACCACCAAGACTATCCCAACGTCACCTTTGATATTCAAACTATTCACAACGATGCAGTAATGCAGTCTTTACTGGAACATAAGTGTGATTTGGCAATACTATTTTCACCACATAGCATGCCGGGCATTACCTCTATTCCACTGGCGGAATCCGAATTGGTAATTGTCTATCCAAAAGACAAATTTCCTAATGCGCCTAAAAAGCTCACCTTAAATGAGGTCAGCGATTCAGAGTTTATCGATATTAGTGACAGCGGGCCTTTGGCGGATATGCTGTGGGCAAGAGTAATGGAGGAAGATATTGCATTTACCTCGTCAATCAAGGTGCAAACTTATTTTATTGCCGCTCGCCTAGTGGCAAGAGGTTTAGGGGTTTGTGTTGTTGATCGCTACACCGCAGAAGGCAATTTAACTGAGAACGTTGCTATTGCTTCATTCGAGCCAGCACTGACTTTTAACATCAACGCCGTACATTTGGAAAACCGGACAAAATCAAAAGTCATAGATGAATTCATACCTTATCTAACTAACGGAATTTCAACAACTTAAATTAAATCATAACCCTAGGTTATGACCAATAGAAGCCTTCGTACTTTTAATGTTTGGTCACTAAGTTAAGCTCGGAATAAGAAAAATTCTGCTATTCCAGCGATTAAATTTAGGAACATCATTATGCAAATTGCTTCTCCTTACCTCCTATTTATTGGTGATGCCACAGATCAACTTTCGATTAAAATGGCACGCGGCGCTGCAGATTGGCGTCCAGAGCTTTGTGTTGGCGAATACAGTGTTGATGGCTGTACAGTAACCACTGGCATTGAAAAAATGGATATTACACAGGCAGCAAAGCAAGGCGCTAAATCTTTTATATTGGGCTTTGCCAATAGCGGCGGTGTGCTGGATAAGAAGTGGCTACCTTACATTTTAGAAGCGCTCGACAATGGCATGGATATCGTTTCAGGTTTACATGATAAACTTAGCGACTTTCCTGAATTAGTAGAAAAAGCACAACAAACTCAACGCCAATTACTCGATATTCGTCATCCAAAAGCCGAATTTATTACGGGTACTGGCGTTAAACGCTCTGGTAAACGTTTACTTACCGTTGGTACTGATTGCTCGGTAGGTAAAATGTATACCTCGTTAAGTCTTGAAAAGTCGATGAAAAAGCTAGGTTTCGATGTAGATTTTCGTGCCACAGGGCAATGCGGAATTTTAATCGCTGGGCAAGGTATCGCTATTGACTGTGTTATTTCTGACTTTTTATCAGGGGCTACCGAATCACTCTCTCCAAATAATAATAGCGATCATTGGGATATTATTGAAGGCCAAGGCTCCTTATCACACCCTGCTTTTGCTGGTGTAAGTTTAGGTTTATTGCATGGCTCTCAACCTGATGCATTAGTGGTTTGTCATGACCTAAACCGTAGCCATATGCGTGGACTACCTGACAGCCAGTTTCCTAGTATTGAAGCAACCATAACATTGAACTTACAAGCAGCTAAACTAACCAACCCAAATGCTAAGGTGGTTGGCATTACCGTTAATACCTCAAGCGTTAGCGTTGATGAAGGCCAACGCATTTGTGCGCAGCTGAGTGAACAATTTTCTTTACCTTGTGTTGACCCATTGCGTGACGGTACCGACAGTATCGTTACAACCTTGGCATAGGCAAGCTCACAATGAAATTAACCATTAAAGTTGTCCACCAACAGTTACCATTACAGAATATTTTCCGTATAGCCCGTGGCGCAAAAACACAAGCAGACGTCATTGTCGTCAGTATCACTGATGGAAAAAATACCGGTTGGGCTGAAGCTGTGCCATACGCACGCTATCAAGAATCAGTCGAAAATGTTAGTCAGCAAATACGTTCACTAACCGAACAAGGCATTAGTAGTGAAAATATCAGTGACTATATCGCGGCTTTACCTTCAGGGGCAGCACGCAACGTACTTGACTGTGCTTGGTGGGACTTACAGGCCAAACAACAGCAAACATCAGTTGCAAAACTATTAAAGCTAGCTGCCGCAAAACCTTGTATTACAGCACAAACATTAAGTATTGATACACCAGAAGCAATGGCAAAAGCGGTAACTAAACTCAATAATCCGCCATTAGTGAAAGTGAAACTTGATAACCAAGATATCATCAAGAAGATGACCGCTATTCAACAAGCAGCTCCTAACAGTGAGTTTATTGTTGACGCAAATGAAGGTTGGACGATTGATGATTTAAGACAATGCTGCCAGCAATTAAAAGCACTAAATGTGGTGCTTATTGAGCAACCCTTGCCTGCAGGCCAAGACCAAGATTTAATTAACTTCTCTTCCCCTGTGCCGCTATGCGCAGATGAGTCTTGTCATACCCGTGCCGAACTTGAATATTTAAAAGATCGTTATCAGGTAGTGAATATTAAACTTGATAAAACCGGTGGTTTAACAGAAGCAGTTTTATTAGCGCAAGCAGCCAAAGAGCAAGGCTTTAAGCTTATGCTAGGTTGTATGGTTGGTAGTTCATTAGCTATGGCGCCTGCGGCATTACTAGTCAATGATGCCAAGTTTGTAGATTTAGATGGTCCGCTGCTAATTAGTGATGATCGTCAACATGGTTTTGAGTTTGAGCAAGGAGTTATGCAACCACTATCTGAAGTACTGTGGGGTGGTAGTAAAACATTCTTGGCAGCAACAAGCATCACTGATTAGCTATTTTCTCTCTGAATTTCCCTTTGACATGAATTTATAAATGTCTTGCCCTGCTTGCAGGGCTTTTTTTATCCAAAACCTGATTTTACAAGAAATAATACTTTAGCTTTGAGATATAAAAATGCCCGCTAAGCAGGCATAAGTATAATTGTTACTGCGTTAAAGATTAACATCGAGGTGTTCAATAATCGTGGTCATTGTTTGCTGTATTTGCCCAACATCAGCTGGGATAATAAGGATAGTATTATCACTTGCCATACAACCTAGAATACCGGCTTGTTCACCCATATTTTCAATCATCTTGGAGATTAAAGTGGCGGCACCAATCACCGTTTTAATGATAATTTGCATATGATTGTGTTTTACATCAAGAACAACTGAATCAATCGCCTGCTGTCCTCTAGGAATATGCTGTTTCTCAGGTAAACGATAAACAGCATCATTATTATGATTGCGAATTTTTATTGCTCCTACTTTATTTAGCAGGCGCGAAACACGCGTTTGGGTAACATTTTCAAAACCACGCAGCGACAGTGCTCTTGCTAGTTGCAATTGCGAACCAAATCGCTGATCTTGCAATAATGATTTAAAAGTATCTATCAACTCAGGTTCAGCAACACTCATTTACTTAATCACTTCCTATCAACATATTGGCTATTATTAGAATGTCAGCATAACTGGCTTCGAAACGGCTTTGTTTACACCTAAATATGCTGCTTGATAACTCAAGGTATTATAAAAATTAGGTTTCAGATTTTTACTAAATGCACTTTGCCATTCAACCAGAGCAAAATCATCAATGTTAACCGTAGTAACTTCACCATTGAGTGACTTTAATTCTGCTAATACGCGAAAGCTTTTATAGCCAATACGCGGTGAATTAAAATCAAGTTCAACATTTTGCCAGCCGCTATTTGGCGATAATTCAATGCTATCAATTAAATGCTTTGGACTATTTTTAAAAGCATCAAACAGCTTTTGACGCTTCTTTCGTCCTTGCCAAAAAAAGCTAACTTTTACTGGCTCTTCAACATTGAATTTCGCTTTAATGGTCATTGCACTGCTTGGCTTATACACGCGTCTAAAGCTTTGCATACCAAAGGTGCTCGCGGTGTCAGCGGTTAATTTCACTGCTAAACTATGGCGACCACTTGCGCCAAAATCATTCAAAGACGTTGCTGCTCTATCAAATAACCAACCACGTTCAGGGCTATTAAAAAGCGCAAAGCTCTCAAAATCACTACCATTAATGAGATTGGTACCCAAGCGATATGAAACATCAGTATTTAACATATTTATCTGCTGAATGGTTTTATGCCAAGGCAATTGATAAAGCGGTGTGACTTTTTCATTATCGGCAATGTCGATTGCCAGAGTAACTTTCTTGTTATCAGCCACTGACTTTGTTGCTGAATTTTCAGCTTGAATAACACCGTGACCACCCGACATGGTAATTTTAGTATTACGTTGTTTAGATAGCTCTGTTAAGCGTTTCATAACGGTATAACGATTGGTTCCTGTCGCTGGCGTTGGTTTGTATCCTTTCACATATAAAGGCACAATTTCAGCACGATGAAACTTTCCATCATCAAGCCATACGTAAAGTATTAAACTATGCTGTGTAGCACTAAAATTTTGGTCAAAAATAAAATTACCCATCGAATAGGCAATAAGCTTATTGTCATATAGCTCTAACCCTTGGGTAACATGAGGATGATGCGCTATTGCCAGTGCAGCGCCAGCATCAAGTGCTGACTTTAATCTTTGCTCTGTAACACCCGTTGGATTGTTAGCATATTCCTGGCTACCGTGATATTGCACAATAGTAACTTTATCTTCTGCAACTTGTTTAGCAACAGAGCTGAGGATATTTTCCATCGAACCATAAGCCGCACCACCATGTTGGTGATTAGCAGTCTGTGTTGGATTAGCACTTCCTTCCCAACCAACATAACCTAACATTGAAAAATCGGTGCCTTTTATTGTTTCAGTATGTGCTTTTAATGCAGTTTCTTCGTTAACGCCCGCACCTGAATACGCTAAAGGACTATCATCTAAAAATGCTAATGTGGAATGCAGACCCGAATCCATATAATCATAAGTGTGATTATTACCTAAAGACACATAATCAATACCTGCCCACGTTAACGCATCTAATGTTTCCGGCTGCGAGTAGAAAGTCACTGACTTTGGCGCACGCTCAGTTGGCTTTTCTTCCGCTATTTGCGTTTCTAAATTAACCGCAGCGTAATCAGCCAAACTCATATAAGGCTTAATGTGCTCTACAATGGCTTTACTATCGGTAAGTTTATCTTCCGGCTCAATAAGTACATCATCACCAAAGTAAGGTTTATAGTAGCGGCGTCCCATCATGACATCACCACCAAACGCTAGCATCACGCGTTTCTTAGTTTTTTTAACTAGTGTTATATCCGCAATAGTCGCCGCATTTTGTGAAAGTTCATAATGACTAAATGTTTGGATGGTAGGAAAGTAACCTTTTTTGCTGATCGTTAATTGGTAAATATCTGCCGCTGGCAGCTCAATGGTGAACTGACCACTCGCGTCTGTATGCTGAGTTGTGCCATTAACGACAATTGTAGCCTCAGTTAAGGCCGCGGCCTGTTCGTTAGTAATTTTACCTTGCAAGGTATATTGCTCAAACGCAATAACATGATGACTACAAAAAACCAAAAAAGCACAAAGAAACGTCCGCAACATAAGGTATCCAAATCCAAAGTATTTGTTCCAGTATATCGCTTTCCTAAAACTATTTTCATTCCTAAATAGATGGCAAGTATAACTTCAAGGTATGGCTTTAAAATTACTTAATTACGGGCAAAAAAAATGCCCCTCATTTGAGGAGCACATACAAAATATAAAACAAAACATAAAAACTTTTAAAACAAAACCGAGGGGGAGAATCTCTTATTAAGTCAGAGCCTTGTATTTACAATAAGTTCAAATTTGTTTTGAAAAATATTAAATAATTTTTAGCCGTAGCTCAGCAGAATTCACAGACAAAAAAAACGCCCCTCAATTGAGGAGCGTATAACATAAATAAAATGCAATTTAATAAAACAAAAACCGAGGGAGAATCTCTGCTAAGTATGAGTGCCTTCGTAGTTGTTAGTTCAATTTTATTTAAAATTAATTGAGATAAAATTTAAAAACTATTTAGAACCTCCAAATTCAGTACTCTACAAGCAAATATAAATCAGTTAAATATTTTCAAAACCTTGTTGATTAGCAATTAAATTTAATACTTTGGTTAACTTTTTGCCAAGATAACCTGATAACAACTTTGGCGTTTGCTGTAAAAGTAATAATTCCGACGCCGTTATCGCTACATGGCAATTTAATAAATTGTTTGCTGACGAAAGTAAAAAAACATCGTCAGCGAGAAAGTCTTTTTTTACTGCCTGCTCTTCACTTTCATTGTTGCTATCAAACTCGGCACCGCACACAAGATAAAAATTAGTCAACAATATATTTTCTTCTTCCCCATACCAGTTAGCAATCATAGTGTGAAAATTTAACTGTGCTTCAAGTTTATTAGCTATAGCGGCAATATTTTTAATTTGGCTAACTAAACTATCACTGACATGAATAGAAATAGGCAGTTGTTCGGTCATAATGTCCATAGATGCAACCTTTGCGATAGGTACCGCGTTTTCACGAAAAGAAAATGTAGTATACTTACTAATATTAAAGCCTTGTACAATACAGTTCAATTGCGATTTACTTGGCTAATGGCTTGCATTTTTTACGTTATTGCTTAAGCTAGCAAACGCATAAAGTAGTATTGTCGTATTAATTAGGTATTTTAGAATTATTGTGAAATCATTTTTCAGCAAACAATTTATATTAATCATGATGGTAATGTTTAGCCTTATTGGCCAATCATCTGCCAGCATGATGATGTCTTGCGATATGATGAATATGTCTGATATGCCAATGTCACATGAAATGATGACTTCAGATCACGATATGGCAATGAACATGCCTATGATGAATGACGAATCATCAACAAACATGATGTCAGATTGCTGCCAAGAGAACTGTGATTGTGCAACAGCCAGTTGCAACCCTAGTTCAGCCACCAATGGTTTAGCTTCATTAACCGTTGCTCCGTTACAACAAGAAAATATTCGATTAAATATTGCCTTACCGCAAGTACAATTTCTAAGTTATCTATTCAAACCCCCTATTTCTTAATTTCCTAGGATCGGTGCGTCTAAATTTAGGCAAACTACCAAATAACATTCAGTGTTTATCTTCAGTAATCTCGCTATGTGGCTAATTTTACTGTTACCGATAAACACAATTTCATAACAACAATTTGAGAAAAACCATGCAAGCTTTAATTATATTTTGCCAACATCAGCAAAAAGTAAGTCGTGTTTTTATTAAACAACTAGTCATTAAGTTTTTAGCTGTGCTGACATGGTCACTGTCCATCAGTACGTTTGTGTCGGCGGCAAGTCAAACAAACAATCAATTCAGCGCAGACCAATCATTAAGTTTACGCAGTGCGATTCAACAAGCACAAGCTGTTGATCCATGGTTAACAGGCAATCGTCATCAACAACGTGCATTAGAGTCATTGAGTATTGCAGCAGATACTTTACCTGATCCTAAAGTATCAATTGGTATAGCAAACCTAGCGAGCGACACATTACGCTTTGGGCAAGAGCCTATGACGCAACTAAAAGTAGGTGTAAGCCAATTATTTCCACGTGGAGATACCCTCAATTTACGTAGGCAGCAACTAAAATCAGACAGTGAACAATATCCTTTTCTACGCCAAGATCGCAGAGAACAAGTAACACTAACCGTTGGCATGTTATGGCTCAACGCGTATCAAATGCAGCAAAGTATTGCGCTCATTGAAGAAAATAAAAGCCTGTTCTCACAATTAATTGCCGTAGCAGAAGCGCGTTACTCAGCCACTATTGGCCAAGCTCAACAGCAAGACATTATTCGTGCCGAGCTGGAATTAAGCAGAATTGACGATAAATTAGTACAATTTTCTCAGCAAAAAAATGCTTACCTTGGACAACTAAACCAATGGTTAATGGCTGCAAAGCAACAAGAAGAGACATCAATAACAAGGCTGAATAATAACTTGGTATTAAGTAAAGAACTGCCAATAATTGACCGGCAAAACAAAGCCTATGTTATAGCTAAACGCTATTACTCCAATGCTGAACTGGTTAACACGTTCAGCAGTCATCCAAGTGTTGTCGCGTTAGACAATAAGATTAAATCGGTTCGTTTTGAGCAGTCTATTGCGAAGCAACAATATCAACCTGAATGGGGTATCAATGCCAGCTATGGTTACCGCGGCAATGACGCACAAAACAATAATCGAGCTGATCTTTTTTCCGTTGGTGTAACTTTCGACGTGCCACTATTCACTGAAAACAAGCAAGACCAACAGCTAAAAGCTGCAGTATCAAAAACCGAAGCCGTTAAAACCGAAAAACAGTTGCGCTTACGGCAACTTCTGGGAGCTTTTTCATCTGCTAAAGGACGGTTATTACAACTTAACAAACGCCAAAAACTTTACGAAGAAAAACTTTTACCACAATTTCATCAACAAGCTGAAATTGCCTTAAACGCCTATACCAATGACAGCGGCGATTTTGGCGAAATAGTTCGCGCCCGCATTGATGAACTAGACGCCACTATTGATCACTTAACGATTAAAGTTGCCCAACAAAAATTACATTTAGAACTCAATTACGTTTTTAGCAAAGCGCATTCTGCACCGTCGACTAACCAAGCTACTTTGACTAAATAGCCACAGGAATTACACATGACAATAAATACTAAACGAATTTTCAAAGTTGCCATTATCACAATACCGAGCATTTTATTCGGTGCTTGGCTAAGTTTGAATTTTTACAGTCACGACCAAAATAATAACACCATGACCGACTCAGGTGCTGATGAACCACTTTATTGGGTGGCTCCTATGGATGCTAACTTTCGCAAAGATAAACCTGGCCTTTCACCAATGGGCATGGAGTTGGTCCCTGTATATGCAAATGATGGTGCTATGGACACAGAAGCAGGCACGGTAAAAATAAATCCAAGTGTCGTTAATAACATCGGTGTTCGTACTGATAGAGTAAAACTTTCTAGCTTACAAACGCAAATAAAAACCGTTGGTTATGTGAATTACAATCAAGATAAATTAGTGCATATTCACCCACGAGTAAAAGGCTGGATAGAAACACTGAACATTAATTCAGTCGGTGACACGGTTGAAAAAGGGCAGGCAATCTATTCTTTATATTCTCCTGAATTGGTTAACGCACAGGAAGAGTTTGTATTGGCACTCACTCGTAAAAATAAACGATTAGTTAATGCTGCTAAAAACCGTTTATTGGCGCTGAATATTCCACAAAGTGCGATTGAAGAATTGCAACGCAGTCGCAAAGTACAGCAGCAGGTGACTTTCTATGCGCCACAGTCTGGCGTAGTTGAAAACCTATCCGTACGTGAAGGCTTCTATGTACAACCCGGCACCATGTTGTTCTCAATTGGCGATCTGACAGAAGTTTGGGTGGAAGCTGAAATTTTAGAGCGCCAAGCTGGTTTTGTTTTTGTTGGAGACAAAGTTGCGATGACACTTGATTTCTTACCGGGCAAAATTTGGCAAGGCGATGTTGATTATATTTATCCAACTTTAGACAGCCAAACCCGCACCATGAAAGTACGTTTACGTTTTAATAACCAAGATCTTGCCTTAAAGCCTAATATGTTTGCACAAGTAATTATTGACGGAAAACCTAGCGCGGAAACCATTGTTATTCCAAAAGAAGCATTAATACGTACGGGAACTCAAGACCGTGTGGTACTCGCCATCGGGGATGGACAATTTAAATCAATTGCTGTCGATGTTGGCCGCAGTGATGGCAAGCAAATTGAAGTACTTTCAGGTTTAACTGCTAGCGATACCATAGTTACTTCAGCACAATTTCTACTTGATTCCGAGTCCAGTAAAACCTCTGACTTCAAACGTATGTCTGCCATGGATATGGATATGGATATGGATATGGATATGGATATGGATATGGAAAATAGTGTTCAAGCTGTTGCTCATGCGCAAGTTAGCGGCACAATTAACCAGATAGATCTAGACAACCGCATCATAAATATTAGCCGTGGCGCTATAGAGAAATGGCAACGCCCTGCTGCTACTTTAGACTTCTTTATCGCCAGCAATATTGATCTTTTACCGTTCAAAGTAGGTGATGAAATTGACTTCACCTTTGCAGTTGAAAATGGCGAATTCATGGTAATCACTATTCATTCAACGACTGATACACATTAATCACAGACCAAGGAATTTATTATGATAGAACGTATTATTCATTGGTCGGTCTTTAATCGATTTTTTGTCTTACTAATCACCTTGCTCATTGTTGGTGCCGGTATATTCGCTTTTAAAAATACACCAATAGATGCCATCCCGGACTTATCGGATGTACAGGTAATTATTAAAACCAGCTATCCTGGGCAAGCGCCACAAGTGGTGGAAGACCAAGTCACCTATCCATTAACCACTGCAATGCTTTCCGTACCTGGTGCTCGCACCGTACGTGGTTATTCATTTTTCGGCGACTCTTATGTCTATGTAATTTTTGATGATGACACAGACTTATACTGGGCGCGTAGCCGAGTATTAGAGTATTTATCACAAGTTGCTGCTGACTTGCCAAGTAATGCCAAGCCACAGCTAGGTCCAGACGCCACAGGAGTTGGTTGGGTTTACCTTTATGCATTAGTTGATAAAACCGGCCAGCACGACATTAGTCAGCTGCGCTCAATTCAAGATTGGTTTCTAAAGTTTGAACTACAAACCGTAGCTGGTGTTTCTGAAGTCGCCGCAATTGGCGGCATGGTTAAGCAATATCAAATTTCCGTCAACCCAGATAAGTTGCGCGCCTATGGTATTCCATTAAGCTTAATTCAAACCGCTATTAAACAAGGCAATCAAGAAGTAGGTGCTTCTGTGGTAGAAATGGCCGAAGCAGAATATATGGTCACCGCTTCAGGTTATATAAAAAGCATTGATGACTTATCAGCAATCCCATTAGGAATGAATGTTAAAGGCGTACCATTACAACTTAAAGATGTTGCCGATATAAATTTAGGGCCACAAATGCGCCGTGGTATCGCCGAATTAAATGGTGAAGGAGAAACCGTTGGCGGTGTGGTAGTAATGCGTTTTGGGGCTAATGCTCAGCAGACTATTGCAGGTGTTAAAGAAAAGCTTAAAAGTCTACAGCAAGGTTTACCTGCCGGTGTTGAGGTTGTCACTGTTTATGATCGTTCTGGTTTAATTGAACGCGCCGTTGATAACCTATGGTCAAAGCTTATTGAAGAATTAGCAGTTGTTGCCATTGTTTGCGTGGTGTTCTTATTCCATGTTCGCTCTTCAATAGTAGCAGTAATTAGCTTACCGCTCGGTATTTTAGTGTCATTTATCATTATGTATTTTCAGGGTATTAATGCCAACATCATGTCACTTGGTGGTATCGCGATTGCCATTGGAGCCATGACTGACGGCGCCATAGTTATGATAGAAAATATGCATAAACATATGGAGAAAACACCGTTAACCGAACAAAATCGTTGGCAAATTGTTGCTAAATCAGCCTCTGAAGTTGGCCCAGCATTATTCTTTAGCTTATTAATTATTACCGTAAGTTTTATGCCGGTATTTATCCTAGAAGCACAGGAAGGTCGAATGTTTAGCCCGCTTGCCTATACAAAAACTTATGCTATGGCGGCATCAGCCGGTTTAGCCATTACTTTAGTGCCGGTATTAATGGGCTACTTCATTCGTGGCAAAGTTATTTCCGAACGTAAGAATCCAGTCAACAGAGCTTTAATTACAGGCTACATGCCATTATTAAAATCCGTTTTACGCTTCCCAAAAACCACCCTACTTGGTGCTTTGTTTGTAACTTTGATTGGCTTTTCTCCTGTTAACAAGATTGGCAGTGAATTTATTCCACCGCTTGATGAAGGTGACTTAATGTATATGCCGACCACTTACCCTGGCATATCAATAGGAAAAGCACGGGAAATACTTCAACAAACGGATAAACTTATTCGCACAATTCCTGAGGTAAATTCGGTTTTTGGTAAAGTTGGCCGAGCTGAAACAGCAACCGATCCAGCACCATTAACTATGGTCGAAACCTTTATTCAACTTAAACCAAAATCACAATGGCGAGTTGGACTCACTACCGATGAATTACGTAAAGAGCTTGATGCCATCGTAAAGTTTCCGGGTTTAACCAATGCTTGGGTGATGCCGATCAAAACTCGTATTGATATGCTAGCAACAGGAATTAAAACTCCAGTCGGTATAAAAATCGCCGGTAGTGATTTGAAGGTTATTCAAAATATCGGCTTAGATATTGAAAGTATTCTCAAAGACCAACCGGGTACGGCCTCAGTTTATTCCGAGCGAGTTGCAGGTGGTCGTTATATTAAAGTTGATATTAACCGAAATAAAGCGGCGCGTTATGGTTTAAATATTGCTGATGTCCAACAAGTGGTTGCGACCGCTATTGGTGGTATGAATGTAACACAAACAGTGGAAGGCCTAGAGCGTTATCCAGTTAATTTACGCTACCCGCAAGATTACCGCGACTCACCCGAACAGTTACAATTGCTGCCCATAGTTACACCAACTGGACAACGAATTTCATTGGCCGACGTAGCTAATGTATATGTTGAGGATGGTCCTCCAAGTATTAAAAGTGAAAATGCACGCATTAATGGCTGGAGCTTAATTGATATTGAAGGTATTGATGTTGGCACCTATGTTGAAAGGGCAAAAAAACGTTTAGCAGAAGAATTAACCTTACCTGCTGGTTATTCAATTACATGGGCGGGACAATATGAATATATGGAACGAGCAAAAGCCAAGTTAACTTACGTATTACCATTAACTTTGACAATTATTGTTATTTTGTTGTACTTAAATTTTCGTAACTTGGTTGAAGTTGCCATTATCATTGCCACATTGCCTTTAGCGATGATCGGCGGCATTTGGTTAATGTACCTCGAAGGTTTCAATTTTTCGGTTGCTGTCGGCGTTGGTTTTATTGCTCTAGCTGGGGTTGCGGTAGAAATTGGCGTGATAATGCTCGTGTATTTAAACCAAGCTTTTAAAGAAAGTATTGAGCAACATCAAACTAACAATATTCCTTTTACTATGAAGGAATTAACTCATGCTATTCTACAAGGCGCTGGCATGCGTGTTCGGCCAGTAATGATGACAGTTGCCACTGTTATTATTGGATTATTGCCGATACTATATGGCGAAGGAACGGGTTCAGAAGTTATGAGTCGTATTGCTGCACCTATGGTCGGCGGTATGGTCAGTGCAATAATATTAACCTTACTTGTGTTGCCAGCCGTTTATCTTTTGTGGAGAAAATCACAATTAAAACTGTAAGAAAACCAAAAAAGTTATTTAAACTCAGCCATAAACTCCACAAATGGCTGATGTTATTTATTGGTGCGCAATTTGTTATTTGGTCTGTTACTGGCGCTTATATGGTCTTTTTCGATATCGACTATATTCACGGTGACAGCCTGATCGTTAATCATCAAACTAAAATAAAACCCGATAATTTAACCTACCCAACACAAGCGTTATTTCAGCAATATCCACAGGCTGAAAATTTAAGTGTTGGCATGTTGGTTAATCGCGAGGTTTATCGTTTTAATATTGATAAACAAGCTTTTATGCTTGATGCAAGCAACGGTAAATTACTATCACCAATAGATGAACAGTCAGCTATCGCCGTAGCAAAACACTTTTATGCAGATGATGGCGAAGTAATTAACGCCGAATTAATTATTGAAAATCCACCTTTCGAATTGAGTTCTCGACACTTACCGACATGGCGAGTTAATTTCGATAATTTTGGTAGCCCGGCTTTATATATCTCAGCTACTAATGGCAAAGTTGTTACTAAGCGTCACGAATTTTGGCGCATATTTGATTGGATGTTTCGTTTTCATGTTATGGACTATGACGACGGCGGTAATGTCAGCAATTGGTTTTTATTTATTATTGCACTACTGGCATTATTCGCAGCATTCAGTGGTTTAGTACTAACCTACTACAAAATGATTAAACCTATGTTTAGCAAACGTAAAAATAGTGATTTTGATAACCAATCACCCCAGCCCAAAATGAATGTCCCAACCGGAGATCAACCATGATGTTCTGGGTGAGGAAAATACATAAGTGGGCTTCTCTGCTGATTGGTTTGCAATTATTTATTTGGGTATTTAGTGGCTTAGTGTTCAATGTCATTGACCATAAAAAGGCACGTGGCAATGCGTATCGTCAAGCGCCGACCGTTTCTGAACATTTAATAGCGGAAAAAGATTTGCTGCCCGTTGAAACCATTTTAAAAGCTTACCCTGAAACAATTGAATTAACGCAAACAAAACTGTTAGAAAAACCGTATTACTTGCTAACACAAGAACAAGGTTTATATCGTCACTTTACTAACCGCTTTTTGCTAGTAAATGCGATTACAGGTGAATTAACCAAAGTTGATGAAAAACTGGCATTAAACATTGCAAAGGCCAGTTACATCGGCCCAGGAGATGCAACGTCGACAAACCTATTCATCACGAATATTCCAGATTACCCAAAACAGAAAAATCCAACGTGGCAGATAAATTTCAATGATGATTTAGAAACTAGCGTTTATATCGAGCAAGGCTCAGGCCGCATCGTTGGCCACAGTAATAGTGATAAACGCTTTGCTGGTTTTTTCTTTATGCTGCACTTTATGGATTACGGCGATGAAGGAAGCTTCAACAATATTCAAATTATGCTGTTTGCCTTTGTCACATTGTGGTTAGCATTATCAGGATTGATTTGGACAATACACATGCTGCGAAACGGTAAGTATCGATTAAAAACTTCTCGCTAAGGTAATTCTGTTTTCTTAATAATAAATCGTAATAAGTGCTTTTCTTATAAATCACAACTATAAAATCCCTTTAAAATTCATATTATTGCAACTTAAATTAAAAATATTTTACTATTTGCATCCAATTCAACATCTGTCAGTATCTAACTTATTAACCTAAACATAAACTTGAGAAACACTATGTCTGATTATTGGATACCCATTACCATTTGTATTTCTATCAGTGTTATCGCCATTGCTCGCTTATGGCTGGAATATAAAAATAAAGCACAAATTCAACTGACCATTCGTAAAGCGCTCGAAAATGGTGAACACCTATCTACTGATGTACTGGATAAGATTGGCGTTGTTAAACATGCTCACACCATCGATTTACGCCGAGCAGTTACCTTACTAGCGCTAGGTATCGCCATTATTATTGCTGGTTCATTACTAAATGCTCTAAATGCCGCATTTGCTATTGCAGCATTCCCTATTACGCTCGCCAGTGCATTTTTATTACTTTGGAAAATAAGCATAAACGAAGAACAAGCAAATAATCAGTAATGATTAATGATACGGAACTCATCGCCAGAATTGTCAGCCGTGATGATCATCATGCATTTCACTGCCTTGTTGCTAAATACCAATCAGGCATTCGGCAGCTATTGCGTCGATTAACAGCTGGCGATCACCACCTTGCAGATGACCTAGCCCAAGAAACTTTTATCACTTTATATAAAAAAATAAAGTCATTTCGTGGCGATTCAGCACTAAATACTTGGTTACATAAAATTGCCTACAACCACTTTTTAAAGTCACAACAAAAAGCGTACAAAAAGTATGAGCAAACGGAATGCAATTTTGATGACTTTGAAAAAAGTCCACATAACGCAGATAAAGACTTAGTGATTGAAAAGCTCATGCAACAACTTTCACTACCTGAGCGCACTTGCATCACGTTATCAATCAGTGTTGGCATGAGCCACGTTGAAATCAGCCAAGTGACTGACTTTCCATTAGGCACAGTAAAATCACATTTAAACCGCGCACAACAAAAACTGAAAAGTTTCGTTGCAAGCTCAAAAATCGCAGGAGAAAAGGGGGAAAAACATGCATAAGACAGCCAATAACAATAGCCAATCAATCGAGTCAATATTGCAATTTCACGATGATTTGAGCCAAGAAAATTTTACGCCACAATTGATGCAACAAATCGAAAAATCTGCCAAGCAACGTAAAAAAATAATCGCACTATTCTCAATACTTGCAATGATGCTGTCTTTGGCTCTATTCAGCTTTTTAAATCTTGAAAGTACTTTTGTTACCTTATTCTCACAGCATTCCGTTTATGTAGTCAGTCTTTTGGTATTCTGCTTTGTCGGTAACTGTTTTTGGTTATTAATCGAAGAAAAATAAATTATTTGCATCCAAAAGCCAATTTAGTGCGCTCTAACTTAATATCTTTAAATAATAACAACACAGGGAATTAACATGGTTAACAGGATAATCAAAATATTCGTCACAATAATATTTCTTATTGCCACCTCTACCAAAGCCTCAGAAACATTAACTTTCAAGCAAAGTGTTGACGGTTTTATGTCAACATTAATCAAAGAATTTGATATTAAGTCAGCAACGTCTATTGCGGTTGTTAAAGGCGACAATGTTATTTATCAACAATCATTTGGTTATGCCGATATAGAAAATCAGCAACCCGCCACCAACGATACCGCCTTTTATATTGCTTCAATAACCAAACCATTATTTGCCTTAACGGTTTTACAAACGTTGGAAAATTCAAAATACGATACATCATTGTCGTTACAGGAAATGTTTCCAGAAATTCACTTCGCCAAAGAAATACCCGCAGACAAAATCACTATTCAAGACTTACTGGCGCATACTTCAGGCTTAGACGATAATTTTTTAGCTACCGCCGTTTCGACTTCTGGTATTCATAACAAAAAAAGTAAACAGCTCATGTTAGCCAACATTTTTACCAGTGAAGAAAGTAAGCACGGTGAATTTGATTACACTAACCTAGGCTACAATATTGTCAGTATTTGGTATGAAAAAACCTTCAATATCACTTGGCAAGAAGCGCTTGAGAAAACCTTATTTAAGCCATTAAACATGAGTCATAGCACCGCTATAGTCAGTGAAGCCGAGCATAAAAAGTGGCGCATTGCTAAACCTTACTCATTCTTCAGCGCTACCCCTAATAAAGCCTTATATTTAACCAAGCAAGACAATACCATGCATGCAGGTGGTGGCGTTATTTCATCATCGAACGATATGGCGAAATTTCTAAAATTGCAATTAAACGCCAAAGCAACTAACGACTCACACATTATTACGCCTAAATTGATCAAACGCTCACAGAAAACAGTTGCAAAACTTTCAAGTAGTCGTGGAGATTTTGAGCGCAATGCTTATGCATATGGTTGGTACACGGGTAACTACAAGAACCATTTAACCTATCATCATTTCGGTTCATTCGACGGCTTTCGACCACATTTATCATTTATGCCAGAAGAAAAGTTAGGTTTAGTGATATTAAACAACGAAGGTATGTTAAATGACAAACTCACCGATCTAATCGCAGACTTTGTTTACAGTAAGTTATTAAATAAAGAAGGAGTTGAATCTCGAATCGATAGCAAAATGGCAAAACTAAAGACCATGGCATATAAGTATCGCGATAAAATTGTCAGCAAAGATAAGAACTACACTTTAAAACCTTGGCAGTTAAGCGCTAGAAAACAGCATTACGTTGGCAAATATCATCATCCGCTAGCTGGCGATATCAAGGTTACTTTTAACGGTGATAAGTTCGAATTAACCTGGGGAAATTTAAAAACCACCGCAACACCGCTACGAGAAAAAGACCAAATGCGGGTTAAGTTTCGCCCGTCTAATGGACAAAAGGTTCAGTTTAAAGTCGTTGATAACAAACCTACAGCATTAGTTTATAGCGGTATTAAATTCGCTAAAATCAAGTAGTCATTCTGTAATAATTTTCTAATTTAAGCATAAAAAGCAAATACGGAGAAGGCCCTTTGGTACTTCTCCGTAACTGTCTCAAATTTGAATCAGTAAGTTATAAATCTAACGATAACTAAACTCTATTATTGCTCAAGCGCTTCGGTTAATACGTTATATAGATTAAGCTCATCTTCCGTCATGTTATATATGCTAGAAGCTGGTGCAGCCTCTAAAGTAAACCAATAAAAGTCTTCCGGAATCCCCATTTCTTGGTAATAGTCTAAGTAAATCTTATGTTGTATAGCTGTTCGAGGTAAATCTTTGGGGATTACCCCCGTATCATCTGCCCATGCGTGCACGCCAAATTGTGCTCCCTTTTTAGCTGTTCGATTAGTACCTGCAAGAAAAAAGTCCGTACCTCCAGAAGCAACAACGCCATCTGCAGGTACATGCGTGGTAAATTTACCCGATGCTCGAATTAACCTAGCAGCGATAACGTTTGAGGCATCATCCATAGACCCAGGAACATTTTTCATAATAATTTTTACCACGTCAGGGCTATTAGCAATTAGGCTTTCAACTGCGGTAATCGTTGAGGCATCAATGACACCAACCATAATGGCACTAGTGCCCTCTATTTTGAAGGTTACTGGTTTTTCTGGATCTTGAACTTCCGATACCGGCGCTATTGTAGGTGTTGTCGTACTGTCATTGCTTGAACCACCACAAGCAGCCGTCAAAGTAAGCAAGGCCAAAAATATGATACCTTTGAGGGGCATTGTCAACGTAGCTTTCAAAATCTCTTCCTTCTGAGCTTGGCCCAGTCTAGTAATTTAATGGATGAGAAAATTATGCATTAAAGATCAAACATAAAATGTTTAAACATTGTGAGATTTTTGTTCATGATTTGACATTTATATACGGCGTTTTTATATCTATTTAAACAAAATAGTTTTTAATTTCAGCCATTACACTTTCGCGTTATTCTACTATAAAGGCATCGATAAACTATTCACGCTCGCATACATTAAGCCAAAAAGTTGCAACCTTTATGTGAATAAAAGTAACGGATAGTATTTTAACTGCCTTACCTGATAATTTAGCATTTTAACTTTAGTCATTGCTAACCATGTTCATGGCACAGCTTACGAGATATTAAAATAAACGGTTCGCTGAGCGAACCCAAATGCATATCCCAACTAATTCATTTAATTATCTAAATTAAACTCAAATTCAATTTCAAGAAACTTTTCACCACCGGCTGCTTCAGGATAGCGCCATTGACTTAAGGCCTTCTTAGCTGAGCGTTCTAACAGTCGATTAGCATGGTTATTTGAGCCACTAATATCTATCACTTTTCCTGAATAGGAAATTCGATATTGCAGTTTTACCTTACCAGCTTTACGAGAGTAAAGTGCTGATTTTGGATATTCAGGCATCACTCGATGAATCGGCTCCATAGCGGTTGCAGGTTGATTAAATGATGGCACACTTACCGCATCAGCCGTTAGCTTATTCAATGCGAGCTCAGGTTTAGCAATGCTGTTTGTTTCTGGAGGTATTTCACTAATCGCTTTCGGCGCATTACTTATCGGTTTTGGTGGTAGCGGCGGTGTTGGTGGTGGCGGCGCTAAAATAACCTCTTGAGGTTTCACTTCTGTTATCTCAACCACACGAACCGAATGCTGCTTAAATTGTTGCTTTGCACCATGTACAGCCGGTTCAGCAAAGTAGGTGATAATAGCCATGACGCCAAATGAAGCTGCGCCACCCGTTAGTAATAAAGCTAACATGTGCCATGGTGAACGACTTGATTTTACAGGCATAGTAGTATTTTCTAAATCAACCGTTGGCGCATCGATTTGTTGTTTACGTTGTTGATAAAGACCTGCGAGTTCTTTATCAAATTTATCGGCACTCATGATGGTGTTCCTAACAAATGGCTTAAATTATTACGGGCGTAACGTAAGCGACTTTTAATGGTTTCAAAACTATCGCCAGTTAATTCAGCAATTTCATTTACTGAAAACCCTTCTTGCTGAAAAATGAATGCTTCACGTTGTAAAAAGGGTAACTGTAGTAGCGTGGCATTAAATTGGGTAATTCTGTCAACTGCTTGCAGTGATTTTTCTAAATTTACTGTCAGCATTTTATTTTCATCCAATAATTGAGTTTGCCATTTTTTTTGGCGTCTAAACTCATCGATTAAAGTATTGCGAGCAATGGTAAATAGCCAGCTTTTAACATTAGCTTGCTGCTGACTGATACCGTTGGTTTTCATTACTTTTAACCATGTAGTTTGTACCACGTCTTCTGCCAGCTCTTTATTCGATTGGCTCAATAAATAGTGATAAAGCGACAAATTAAATTGCTCAACCAGCAAAGACAAATACTTGTTTTTACCGGTTGAGATATAGCTTGCCAGCAATTTTTCTGGGCTAGTGTTGGGGTTGTACCAGCCTTTGATCATTGACGGTAACTGCAAATTATCATCCTAACTACACTGATGCTTAAATTATATTGAGCTTTGTTGATTCATATTGAAATCAAGTTGTACGGTTAAGCCTTGTTGCACGATAGTTTTACCGTCTTCTGATTTCGCTCGATATTTCCATTTTCTTAACGCTTGTCTAGCAGCTTTATTAAATACGCGCTTGGGCTCTGCGTCAATCACTTCTATGTTAGTTACCCCACCAATTTCATTGATATCAAAACGTAGTTTTACCCATCCTTCAATACCATCACGTGCGGCAGCGATGGGATATTTAGGGTTAATACGCACTATTGGCCGAGCATCACTGTCACGCCCGCCACTACCCATGCTTAAGCTAGGGCTTGTACTAACAACTTTAATACCTGGGGCTTCATAATGAAGGCCACCTTCAACAATATTTTCTACTGGTGTTTCAACTGTTCGCGGCATTGGCTTAGGCGCTGGTGGCGGATTATTTTTAAAACGCACTCGCTCAACTGCTGGCTTTTCATCAGGAATTTGAGCGAACTCAATCACTGGCGTTGGTATTGCTTCTACCGGTGCTACTTGGTCGTTATTAACCAAAAATGCCATAAAAGCAAATAAGCCAAAGGTAGTTGTGCCTGCAAGAGAGATTATCATTATCATTTTTTTCATCGTCGTTCCTCAATGTTCAATAGTTTTGATTTAAGAGGTGTGATCACACGCTAAGTCAGCGGCCTATTTCTGACTTTCGATACCAATTCAATTAAGTTATTGTCCATTTGTGCAGGTTAAAACACACCAAAACTTTGTTGCTCTCAATCCCAATAGCTAACTATTGGTCAATCAAGCGCCTTGCTTTGAATTGTTTTTCCTATGCACAACAAGTTCACAAACTTAATAGAACTGGTATTAGTAAAACGATGGGGAATTAGAAAAGGGGTTAAAAAAATTTAAATTTTTTAAGTTGAGCAACTTGAATAGTTTATAAGAATTCAACAAAAACACTAACTCATTGTTTTATTAAGCTAATTGTTACTTTCAGTAAATAACCAAAAATAAAATAGCCAGCAAATTGCCCAAGCAGAAATATTATCATTTTTGGCCAAAATGCTGTTTCCTCACTGAAAAAACTTAAGGCAAAACGCGCAGGGACAGTAAAGATTTGATAACCGGGAAAGGTGAACTCGATAAAATTATAATTAACAGTAAATGCGATAATGCCAATAACTACACCGATTATGGCGCTAAACATTGAGATTTTGCTTAATGGCATTACGCTATTCCCTACTTTAATAATACCTGTAAATAAAAGCCACATTAATCATTTAATGATAAGTACTACTTGCTCAATAAAGCATTTATTTTTTCTTGATCTGTATATTTTGCATAGTTAGTTAATGCTTGCATTGTGTCTTGATTCGACATTAATTCTTGCATAGCAACTCGACCAACAAGCTCAAAAGCTTTATTGATTGCTAAAGGGTCACTTTTATTTGCTAACGTGAGTTCATTGGGACAATCAACCGTCAGCATACGTGTAATTAACTTTCCAACAAATTTATCACTGTCATCAATATTTTCAGCGGTCGCCTTAGAATAAATGTTAATTTCTGGATGAGCCGAAATAGCTAAGAATATCCATTTGGCCAAGTTTTTTCTTTCTTTGCCATTTAGAGTATCAATCATACATGTACCCAGCCTTTCACTCGGCGTAGCAGCCAACACTGACGTCGTAAATGTTAATGCCAAAAAAACTATAATTGTTTTCAAAAATTTATTCATTATTCTTCCATTTTATTGTTATGAGGCCTTTATTAGCCATTAATTTCCTAACCTAATTTATATCGACAAATAAGTTCAGATACTGCGATAACCCAGCCGATACACATTACTATAAAAACATTAAATTTCAGCGATGCATCCCAGTCTTCCCAATACTTACCTTGTTTAGCGGAAGTCCAGTCCCATTGAATAACATATTTAATGACCTGCCCAAGTTTTTCATATTGCTCGCCAAAAAACACTTTCGCTAAACATTTATAAACAGGCCAACTCAATATGGCGATAAAAAATACCGTTATAGGATCATTTAGGAAAAGTAACGAGTTCATTTGAGCTTTGACGTACTAGTGTTTATGTTAAAAACATGTTGCATATTACTAGTTTTATTTCAACAAGTTAACTTATTTCAAAGGTCTTTATAGCGTAAGAATAATCATAACCTCGCTTGGCAAATAGCTTTGTGACTACACTTTACTTGAATTTAGCACTTCAATGGTTACACTAGTTGGCCGATGTATTATCAAGAAAGATGTTATGACAAAACGAATTAGCCTATTTACCTTAATTGCCGCCTTTATCACTACAAGCGCCTTTGCCGAAACTTTAAAAGTTGCTTCATGGAATATCGCATGGCTTGGCTCGCATGAGTATAACCAACGCGATGAAGCTGATTATAAAGACCTTGCTCGCTACGCAAAGCAGTTAAACGCAGATGTAATTGCCCTGCAAGAAGTTGAAAGTGCTAAGTGGGCCACGAAAGTATTAGGCGATGAATATGAATACTTTTTCACAACCAAAGACTGGGTACAACGGGTTGGTGTCGCAGTAAGAAAAACTAGCGGCTATAAAGCCAGTGCCATTGAGTACGTTGAGCTTGACCAAGGTTTAGCTCGTCGTGGTATGGATGTAACGTTAACCAAAGGTGATAAATCACTAAGATTACTGGCTGTACACATGAAGTCAGGCTGTTTTGATAAAGCTCTAGATCAAGTCAGCATTGCAAAAATGCCAAGCAGTAATGACAAAGAAGTATATGCAAAAACAGCCTGTGCAGAACTTGCAAAACAAGCAATACCATTAGAAGCATGGGTTGATGCTCGAGCCAAAGAAGATACTCCGTTTATTCTGTTAGGTGATTTTAACCGTCGTTTTGTTCGTGATATTTCATTAAACCACAGTGAAATTCAAGGGCTATGGCAAGCTATTGACGATGAAGGTGCAGAGTCTCTATGGGCACCTACTATTAAAGCTGAATCAAAATGTTGGGGTGGCTACTATAAAGACTATATTGACCATATTGTTTTTGACCCTAAAGCAAGAGCTCGTTACGTAGAAAATTCATTTGACCAAATTGTATTTGAGCCAAAATATACTCGTGAGATCAGTCAAAAGTTAAGTGATCACTGCCCTATTTCCGTAGAATTAGCACTGTAGTTTTACAGGCATAATTGAATCAAATAAAGCCCATTATTGAACACTAATAATGGGCTTGTTTTAACAAAAATCTAGTCTCGCCAATAATTATTAGCGGCAGACACAGTTTGAAAATTAGTCGCGATAACTTGCGAAGAAGCAATTAAGTTTTCTGAATTTTCACTATAATCTGGCCTAAGTTTACTTCGTACCGCATCTGACGGTTGCGTATACTTAACGCCCATTCTCGATAGCTTTATTGCCAGTTCATAGCCTTCTTGTGGCGTTTTTGTAATTAAGCTTGTTAACCATTGCTCTGACATCTTTCATTCCTCTATTTTATTTGAAATGTAAAATCTACTATCACTTAGGTTATTAATAGTAGCTGACGATTTGACGTTAGTAGCAATACCAAGCCTTGATTAATCGGACTCAGGGTTGACTAGCTGCTGGCAAATATCGATAACTGTTTGTGCTTGCTCTTTTGAAAGCTTGCTCATACAAAACGCCTGTTCGGTAATCTTTAAACTTTTCTTTGATAACTCTCTGCCGCTTACCGTTAAGGCAATATTTTTTTGTCGTTCATTGCCTGCTAACATTTGCCTTTCAATAAGCTCTTTTTGCTCTAAACGTTTCAACAGTGGCGTCATTGTTGCCTTACTTAATTTTGTTCTTTTAGCTAATTCACTAATCGAAATGTTGTCCTTTTCCCACAGTGCCATTAGTACTATGAACTGTGTATACGTTAAGCCGAGAGGCTCTAATAAAGGTCGATAAATACTGGTTAGATGATTCGACGCTGAATACAACGCAAAACATAGTTGTTCATTTAATTGGGCTACAGACAAAAAACTCTCCTAATTCAAAATAGATACACTTAATAGCACTATCAATTTTGCCTGCATATTATTCCACTGACAACTATTAGTTGACTAACAGTTCGTGTACGTACAATAATATAAAAGCCACTATAACTCAAGAGTAACGAAAATGATGAAATCAAAAATAGCCACTTTGGCGTTGTTATTAACCACAGCACCTGTTGTATTTGCGGAAAATATTGAGGTAGCGAAAAATGGTATTAACAGCTTTGAGCAACTATTTGGGATAACAGAAGGAAAGCGCCGAAACCACACTAAAGGCTTTTGCTTTAGCGCAACATTGACGCCAAAAGGTGATGAAATTCAAAAATATAGCAGCAGTAATTTATTTACAAACAGCGCTAAGGTTATTGGGCGATTATCACACAAAGGTGGAAATCATCAGGCTGCTGATAGTAAACCTGGAGAATATGGTATGGGTCTAGCGATCACTACATCTAATAATGAAAATCATCTAATGTCGATGAACACATTAGACTTTTTTCCCGTCGCAACACCAGAAGCCTTCGCAGAACTCATGCGTGCAAAAGTAGCTGGTTCAGCGGCAGTAAAAGCTTTTAAAAGTAAAAATACGGATCTTCAGCGCTTTAAAGCTCATCAAGCAAGCAAAGTTAATAACCTTAAACCTTATGAAGCAAACACATTCAATAGTGTAAACAGCTTTTATTTAGTTAGCAGTAAAGGTAAGAAAACAGCAGTTCGTTGGTCTTTTGTACCACAACGTCAGCAAGCAATAGTTGTAACGCCATCACAAAATTTTTTCTTTCAAAACTTACAACAAAATCTCACTAACAATACTGTCAGCTGGAATATGGTGATTACTGTGGCAAACCCAGAAGATGATGTTAATAATGCCGCCATTGCTTGGCAAGGCAAGCACCAGCAAATTGTTGCTGCTGAACTTACTATAGATGGTATTCAATCAGAGCAAGACGGAACATGTGATTTAATAAACTTTGACCCTTTGGTTTTATCAGTAGGCTTTGCACCATCCGCCGATCCACTTTTACAAGCAAGGCGTAATGCCTACGCTGTTGCATTTGGCCGACGCATAGCTGAGAAATAACTTATTTCTACAGGCAATTGTTTCATTAGCCGATGATTTATAGTAGATTTTTTAATCAAGCATAGTTCATCCAAGGAAACACCTCCTATGACAAAAGCGCATTGCGAATCATTGAAAATCGGCTTAGCACAGATAGCGCCAGTATGGCTTAACCGCGAAGCAACCACTGAAAAGATAATTCAACAAGTAGCCAATGCTGGTGAAGCACAGTGTGACTTAATCGCTTTTGGTGAGGCCTTATTACCTGGTTATCCCTTTTGGATTGAGCTAACAGGCGGTGCAAGGTTTAATGCCCCCGACCAAAAAGCTTTGCATGCACACTACATGAAGCAAGCGGTTTCAATACCCTCTGGGCATTTAGAGAGTATTTGTACTGCCGCAAAAAATGCTAATGTCGCAATCTATTTAGGCATTATTGAACGTGCGGATGACCGTGGTGGCCATAGTCTGTATTGTTCGATGGTTTATATCAATAAACTTGGTGAAATTGGTTCAGTGCACCGCAAATTAATGCCGACTTATGAAGAAAGATTAACGTGGGCACCTGGTGATGGCCATGGCTTGCGCGTGCACTCGCTCGGTGAATTTACGGTAGGAGGTTTAAATTGCTGGGAGAACTGGATGCCGCTGCCTCGTGCCGCATTATATGGCCAAGGTGAAGACTTACATGTCGCTATCTGGCCAGGTGGTGAACATAATACTCATGATATAACACGCTTTATTGCCAAAGAAGGTCGCAGCTTTGTAATGTCTGCGAGCGGTTTAATGCGCCCTGAAGACTTTCCAGCTGATACTCCATATTTAAAAGAAATTTTAGCTAGCATTAATAAATCGCATCTTGCTAATGGCGCGTCATGCTTAGCAGGCCCCGATGGTGAATGGTTGATTGAACCACAGATTGGTGAGGAAGGTTTATACACAGCAATAATTGATCATAAAAAAGTACGTGAAGAACGGCAAAATTTTGATCCCGTAGGTCATTACTCACGTCCTGATGTCACTCAATTACACGTAGATAGAACTCGACAATCAACGGTTCACATTAAAGATTAAACGTAAAAAGCAGCAATTGTTGCATCACTATCGCTGCTTTGGTTTATAACAACTCGTTAATTTCGCCATTACTTTCCAACACCACGGCTTTAGCCAATAAATCATTTTCTTTTAAATACTTACCAATCATCGTAAACGTTGTGGTTTTAACTTTTCCACGGTGATCTTTGGTAGATACATCATCAACAAATAAGTTACCTAAGAGTAGTTTTACTGGATTTATTTTCACCCGCTGTGCTTGAAAGTGCTGCTTTGCATTACTTTTTAGTTCGGCAATATCCGTAGTTTGATAAATACCTGCATTAATAATATTCAAAGTATGCTCCGTACAGTTTTGAAATGTATTATTAAACGGGTTAGCTATCACCGAGTAATTTTCATTGTGAATTTGCTTATCTTGGCCATTTGCAATGACAGTAATAATACGTTGTTGAACTGCTGGGGTAGGGATAATTATGCCAGCCTTAAGAGCATTCACTCCCCAAAAAAAATCAACAGGATAATCAATCACGAGCTCACTTTTATCCGCCTGATTCTGCTTTTGATAAAGGTTATGTATAGCATAGCCATTAACCTTTTCCCTATTGTCTAAGGTAATTTCCGAATATAATGCAATCGCTGTATGGGTAAAACTTATGCCTTTAGGTAACTCTTTTTCAGGCCTACCAATTCGAGCAATAATAAAAGCTCGTGCACCTTCTGCTGCGGCAAAATTTTCAACTTGTTTGGCAAATATTTCTACTTGCTCAATGGGCAATTTTATGGCGTTATCTTGTGCGCTGCCCGCATGAGCAACTGACCAATGCAAAGCACTTAAAGCGATTATAAAAGTATAAATCATACGCATGTTATAACTCCTCTTGTGTTGCCGCCATGATCTGTTTTGGTGATGGTGCTGCGGTAATTGTTTTATCGGTAATTGTTAATGGTGCATCATTCACTGCTGCTTCCATTAATTTAGTGCCCATGTGCTGAGATACCTGACCAACAGAACCAGCAACTATCAGCGGTACTGCGACCACTGCGCTACCAATTTTTGCACTCGCCGCTGCTCCATGAGAAGCTGCGAGAGTTGAATGTTTACTGGCAGCACTACCATTTTCCGACGCACCACTATTGGCGAAAGATTGCGTACTTGTAACCGCTAATATCGTCATTAAAACTTTATTAAATGTTTTCATTTTGCATCCTACCTATCAATTAAAGTATCGGTTAAAAACAACACTGATTATGACCATTGGATTGTATAAATAAACCAAGCTGTGTAATGTATTAACAATCAATACCAAAGGTATAGGAATATAATACTTTGAGTCAGTTAGAAGACGTGTGCATCACATTAAAAGGCTTACTGAAACAGCAGCAAATTACCTATAAGGCACTTGCTAGCCAACTAGCGATGAGTGAAGCCAATGTAAAACGTATGTTCTCACTAAAACAGTTTACTTTGGCTCGGCTTGAAGAGATTTGTCAGGTATTAACTATTTCACTTTCAGATTTATTTGTCTTAGTTGAACAACAGAAAAAAAAGCTCAGCCAATTAACAGTAGAGCAAGAACTGGAGCTGGTAAATGATGTTAAATTGATTCTTGTCGCAGCTTGCGTGCGCGATGGCTGGTCTTTTGACGATATTATCACCCATTATCAAATTGATAAATTTGAATGTATTCAACTTCTGGCAAAGTTAGATCGCTTGAAGATGATTCAATTACTGCCAAATAATCAGTATAAAGTGCTAATTGCACAAGACTTTCAATGGATCCCACATGGTCCACTTGAGCAGTTTATGACTAAAGACGGCATTTCAACGTTTCTTGCAACACCATTTACTGAAGAAAATAGCTTTCGCTTTTACATTCGTGGTACTTATAGTCAAACTTCTATTGATATTATTAAGCGCAAACTTAATCAGCTTAAAAAAGAAGTCGCACTGTTAAATCAAGAAGATGCGGCGCTACCGTTAGAAAATCGTCAACATGTTGGGTTACTATTGGCAATGCGCCCTTGGGAACTGCCACTTTTTCAAAAGCTCAGACGGGTTGAGTAAAGCATATTATGTATTTATAAGGAATTTACCATTGTCATATTTATCTATCGCTATTAAGTATCCGCAGCATGTTATTGGCAAAGCCTTAGGCTGCTTGATGTTAAGCGCAACCTTATTCGCCTGTAGTGCGCAAACTGATCGAATACCTGAGCCGATTCATGATTACTGTGCTGAAATTCCTACTGCCAATAACAAAACGCTTTCTCATTATTTAACGCCAGTAACTAAAAAAATGCGTAATCAAACTGGTGTTTATGTTTTGGAGCAAGGCATTGAAGCTATGCTTTCACGGGCTTGGTTAACCGAACACGCTGAACACACGATCGACGTACAATATTTTATTTTCTCTACTGATAATATTGGTTTAATCGCAACCGATTATTTAGTAAAAGCTGCCGAGCGTGGTGTAAAAGTGCGCGTGTTAGTGGATGACATTATGGTAGAAGCTAGTGGTGACGAGTTATTAACCTTAGCTGCTCATAAAAATATCGACATCAAAATTTATAATCCGATGGCCAATATCGGTAAAAACATTATCGATAAAGTTGTTAATTTAACCACCAACTTTCATCAGTTAAATCAACGTATGCATAACAAAACATTTACTGTTGACGGTAAGGTTACGATAACCGGTGGCCGCAATGTTGCCGATGAATACTTTGGTTATGATCATCAGTTTAATTTTCGCGACCGCGACGTTTTACTAATTGGCGGTATAACTAACAAAGTTCAATCCTCATTCGAGCAATTCTGGCAAAGTAAGCTAAGTATTGATGTTAAAGACCTAGTTAAAAATAGTAAGCCAAAAGGTTATCAGCCAGATTATACCCCGTTACATCAATACGCCTGCAACCCAGAAAATTTTGTGGCTTCAGTTCGAGCTAAAATTAACAATATGCCAATAGCCATTGAAGAAATTCAAAAGCAGCAACAATTACAATGGTTAGACAAAGTCGAGTATATTTCTGATGCTCCAGGTAAGAATAATGCCAATAAGTTTTTGGCTGGCAGCGGAATTGCCACTGAAAAGCTTATTGAACTCATTAATACCGCCAAAAAATCAGTTGTTATACAAACGCCCTATTTAATAACCACAAAACAAACACGAACAATATTACGCAACCTTATCGAAAAAGGTGTTGATATTAAAATTCTCACCAATAGCTTAGCCTCAAACGATAATTTAGAAGCGTTTAGTGGTTATCAGCGTGATCGAAAAGCGCTACTTAACACTGGCGTGGAAGTATTTGAATTTAAACCTGATGCCCAAATAAGACAAAAAATTATGTCTGAAGTTATGCATAAACAGCTAACTAAAGCTCCCATCTTTGGCTTACATGCTAAATCGATGGTTATTGATGACCATACAACCGTCATTGGCACCTATAATGTTGACCCACGTAGCGCGAATTTAAATACTGAAAATTTTGTCATTATTCCTTCTAAGAAAATAACCCGTGAAGTAAAACAAGGCATGCTTGAAGAAATGCAGCCAGAAAATGCTTGGCGAATTACGCTTGATTGGAACCCTGATGCTGAAGAAGGCTTCATGAAAAGAATGAAAGTAAAACTGCGCCGCATTGTACCCAAAAGCATACTTTAATTATTAAACGTATAGGAATGAATAATGGCTAGTGACATTAACAAGGGATCTGAATACGTTATTTTATTGCATGGTTTAGCTCGTTCCGCACACTCAATGGACAAGATGGCGGCTCGTTTAACTGAACATGGCTATAAGGTACTAAATATCGATTACCCCTCAAGATCTTACCCTATTGAGGAGCTTGCTGAACAAACTATTTCAGATGCTTTAAAGCAATGCCAAGGTTTACCTGTAAACTTTGTCACTCATTCAATGGGCGGTATTTTAGTGCGACAATTTCTCAGCAATCACAGTATCGATAACCTCAATAGAGTGGTGATGTTAGGGCCCCCTAATCAAGGCACCGAAATTGTTGATAAGCTGAGTCACCTGCCCGGTTTTAGTTTTGTAAATGGCGAAGCTGGTGCACAGTTAGGTACCGGGGCATTAAGTTTACCAAATCAACTTGGCAAGGCTAATTTCGACGTTGGCGTTATTGCAGGAACACAAAGTATTAACTTGGTTTTATCATCGTTGATCCCCAGTACTGACGACGGTAAAGTATCAGTTGAACGCACTAAAGTTGACGGTATGAATGATCATATAGAAATGCCAACCACTCATGTTTTTATGATGCGAAATGACGCCGTAATTTCACAAGTTATTCAGTATTTACAACAGGGAAAATTTCAACATAATGCAACTTAGTCATAATGGCTCATGCCTGTTTAATCACTAAATTCACGACTAAAGTAGGATTGCCAAGCCCCTCTTAGCTGACTACCGTAATTGTTCGATACGGATATTCGTTCTAACAAACAAGCGGTGTTAGCATATGTTAAATTCCAAGCAAAAATTATTTCTTTCGGCCTGCACTCTAGCAGCGATTACCTCAATAGTTTTAATCATACTAGAATCACTTACTCGCCAGTTGGTCTGGCATGCGCTTGGAACATTTATTACTACGTGCATATTATTGCTGATTTTTATCAAAAACACGGTCATAAATAGTGAACAACGACAACAAAATCTAGTTTCAAATTCGCTACAATTAACTACCATAGGCACTTTTGCAGAGTCTCTAGATCAATACGCACAGCATCATGCAACCGTTGGTAAAAATATCGACAATAAAGCCAGTGAACTTGCCATTAATGCCGCGGAGGTTAGCTTTTTTTTAGATAAATTGAGTCACGCAATCGAGCTATCAGGCAATGACGTTGACAGACTTGCTAGTGCAGCAGAGCAAATGTCAAACAGCATTAAGGTGATGTCTGACAACGCAGAAATAGCGTCATTACAATCAAACAAAGCGATGGCTGCAACAGCTGATGGATCACAACATTTAACCAATAACGTAACCGTCATTAATAAGTTAAATAGCGATGTTGTTAGTGCCGCAGAAAAGATTACGCTGCTTTCAAAAAAAGCGGCTGAGATTCAAAACATCACTAATGTTATCGATGGCATATCAGGACAAACTAATTTACTGGCATTAAATGCCGCGATTGAAGCCGCTCGCGCTGGCGAACAGGGACGTGGCTTTGCAGTCGTTGCCGATGAAGTAAGAGCTTTAGCCTCAAAAACGGCCGAAGCTACTGAGCAAATAGGCAAAATGCTTAATCAAATTAATCAAGAATCACAATCAACCACCAATGTCATGGAACAAGTTGTCGAACAAAGCCGCCATATTGTTGAAAGTATGGGAACACTATCGATATCACTTAGCGATATTAAACAACAAATGACAGACTCTGCAGATGCTAGCGATCATATTAATAGCGCTTTGCAAGAACAAACCAGTACTAGTGCTGAAATATCTTCAGCAATTACCAATTTACACGAGTTTTTAGTCGGTAAGAGTAAAGAGACACATTTAGTCTCAAAGAAAGCCACTGGGCTTTGTCAAAATACTGAATCAATATTTGTTGAATTATCTGAATTTAAAACCGGCTCTTTAATCGAGAAAATATCTACTATCGCAATAGAGTCTGCAACGAAAGTTTCAGTTTTATTTAATGAGAAAATGGCAAGCAATGAAATAAGCGCACAAGCTTTATTTGATTTTAGTTATAGCAAAATAGCTGATACTAACCCGCAAAAGTATAATTCTCCTTTTGACAGTTTTACTGATAAATATTTGCCTGAAATACAAGAGTCTATTTTACAACATCACTCTGAAGTTATTTATGCCGGAGCTGTTGATATCAATGGTTACTTCCCTACACACAACCTTTGCTTTTCAGAGCCGCTTACTGGTGACGTCGAAATAGACACTATTCATAATCGAACTAAACGAATTTTTGATGACGCCACAGGCATTCGTTGTGGTCAACATACTAATAAATTTTTATTACAGACTTATAAACGAGATACCGGCGAAATCATGCACGATGTATCAGTACCGATCATCATTAATGGCAAACATTGGGGTGGTTTTAGGATTGGCTTTAAAGCGCAATAACCGCCGAAATATTTTTATGAAGTTATTGTGATAATGCAAAATTGACTATACCCAACAATGATAAATTTAGTATGGTGTATGAAGCTTAAGTCGTATTTAATTAATCTAGGTAGGGAATCAAGATGAAATTATTTAAACAGTTAACGCTCGTCACAGTCATTTTATCAAGTGTTGTTTTAACCAATAAGCTCTCGGCAAATGAAATGGAAATTACCGCCAACGAACAAAAAATCTCACTAGACAGTAAATCGCATATCTACTCGGGAAATGTCAGAATTGCCTTTGCTAATGGCAATTTATCAACAAAATCCAGTCATGCCTCTTTTCAAAAAGGCAAAACCGTTATGGAAGGTGATGTTGAGATAATATTAGTCAATGCAATTGCCAAAACCCAAAGGGTCACTTTTACACCTTCAAATCAAGGCATTGTTGCTGAAATGGACAAAGTAACTTTCACTTATAAGTGATCTAAAGTGGCAAGTAACATAATTCAATAATCGGCTAAATTATTAGCTGATTATTGAATCAGCTAGCTACATGGTTTTCAAAAATGATGCTGACATGGTAACCGCTTTTCCCTTGGCTAACAGTAAATGGCCAGCCAAACTGCGTGGTGAGTTTTTCAACCAACTGCATACCTAAACCAAACCCTAACTCTCCGTCACTATTTGCAAGCTCGTGCGTATCATGTTCAACATTGTTAATAATCACTTCATTGCCGCGCTGCAAAATATCAACATGACCACTTTGTGTATGCTGAAAGGCATTTCGAACTAAATTATTTAACACGATTATTGTTGGCACCTGAGCGATAGCAACAAGGCTTTGGTCTGTACAAATATTTACTTCAACTGACTTACCTGCTAACAAATAACGTAATTCAGCTTGGCTATTTTGCATTAAATCGCCGAGGCTGACATCTTCGATAGGCATATCAATATCGCCTTCTCGACTTAACCATAACAATGTTTCAGTCATCGACTTCATGGTTAAACTTGCCCGCTGAATACGATTTCGAATTTCTCGCTCTTTGTCTGATGGCGACGAATTTACTTTTTCCAGCAAAGCAGAATTACTTCTTAATACTGCAATAGGTGTTCTTAACTCATGGCTAGCATAACTTAAAAAAGCTTGTTCACGTTTTACTGATTCAGCCACTGACGCTAAATTATTATGAATAATATTAGCCAGTTCATTTAACTCTCTAAACTTAAAATCAGGCTGGTTATTTTCTAGATCAGCTAAGGTTAACTGTTTCCCCCACGCCTGCAATGACTCAACTGGCACAGCAATTTTCTTAAAGACATAAAGCAGTACTAAAATAAAAATGATGATACCGGATAAGCCCACCAAAATAATAATCACCATGGGATCAATAAAAAAATCATCTTCATGCTCTGCCGCCATTTCATCATGAATATTTTCATTAAAGCGTGACACAAAAACCTGTTTACCATCTCTGTTTAACACTAACAATGAGTAGATTTTTTTCGGCGGCGCAATATATGCCCAATCAACAAATTTAGAATGTAGTTCTTCAGTTTCCTCAGGAATTTCCGGAAAGTAATTACGGACAGGTTGTGGAACTTTTTGCCAATCGGTGGTGACATGGTATTCAAGAATGGTTTGTTCTACTTCGCCATTGTTAGGATATTCTTGACCAATTTGTAGCATCATATCTTCAATGACCATACCAAATGAGCCAATAAATAGCCGGGCACTTTGATAAGACAATATCACCGCTATTAGCAGCACAAAACTGGTTAGTAAGGCAAAAATATAGGTTCGAATACTCATTTCTATCGCTCTACTTCCTAAGCTGATTTTTCGCGTAAAACAAAGCCAAAACCCGTTTCTGTTTCAATAGCCAAATCAGCCCCGACCTTCTCAAGTTGTTTTCTCAGATGATGAATATGCACCTTTAGACTGTTGCTATCTGGCTGCTCATCACCCCAAACCACTTGCATTAATGCTGCCCGTGAGACCGGTTTCCCAGCTTCTCGCATTAACTTTTCTAATAACTTAAAGGTGATTGGCGTTAGCTTAATGGCATCACCCGCATAACTTGCGCTGCGTGCTTTTAACTCTAGTGCTAGCTCGCCAACATTTAAGGTACTTGCTTGGCCACTGCGTCGTTTAGATAAGGCAATAACACGAACCAGTAGCTCTTCAATCTCAAATGGCTTAACAAGATAATCATCTGTACCAGCGTCAAAACCTGCAACTTTATCACCAAGTGAGTCGCGAGCAGTTAACATTAGAATGGGTGTATCATTACTGCTTTCTCTGACCTTCTGGCAAACCGATAAACCATCAAGTTTTGGTAAATTCAAATCCAATAAAATAACTTGATAATCATTAGCTTCAATTAACGATAAACCTTGAATCCCATTAGCGGCATGATCACAGTTAATACTCTCAATTTCTAAGTAATCAACCACTGTCGATGCAAGATCGATATCATCTTCAACTAATAAAACATTAATGCTCATGCACCAATTCCTCTCGACGTTTTCCACTGATTTTTTGTTTAAAACGGTCGATTAAGTTTATTGCATCTTGATGCATCATTAATAATGACGGCACCAATAACAAAGTAATAAAGGTCGCAAATAAAATACCATAGCCTAATGACGCTGCCGCAGGAATAATAAATTGCGCTTGTGTTGATGTTTCACTCAACAATGGCATTAAGCCAGCATAAGTTGTTATTGAGGTTAACAATACCGCGCGTAATCGTCCTGTACAGGCTTCAATAATGGCTTCTGACACCTTAGCTTTTTGCTGCTTCAACGCATTAAAACGAGAAACGAGTAATAAGCTATCATTCACCACCACACCACTTAAGGCCACAATACCATTAAATGATAAAACACTCAGTACCATATCATTTAGCCAATGACCTAAAATAGCGCCAACTAAGCCAAATGGGATAGCCATCATGATGATTACAGGCTGTACGTATGAACGTAATGGAATAGCCAATAAGATATAGATCGCCGCCATTGCCATAATAAATAAGCGCGTCATCGAATTAGTCGTTTCAGCTTGCTCTTCTGCCTCACCAGCAAAGTGAATAGCCAGATCAGGGTACATATTTTCTAAGCGAGGAATAAGCTCTTTTTCCAGCTCAAGCACTAACTCATTAGAAGAAATAATGTCCTTATCAACTTGTGCACTGACATATACTGCCGGTAAACCAGAAATACGGGTAATGTCATTTTGTTGATATTCAGAGGTTACTTTTGCCACTAATGCCAATGGCACGACTTGGCCATCATTTAATCGAACATTGGCTTTCATTACATCATCAACGGTTTGACGTTGCTTTTCAGGGTAGCGAATTCTTACTTTCACTTCGTCTTTACCACGTTGATAACTTTGTACAATTTCGCCACCAAATGCTTGAAGCACCTGACGAGATAAAGCTTGTGTCGTAAGCCCTAATGCTAAACCTTGTTCATTTAACTCAAAACGCAATTGTGCTTGGCCTGAGTCAAAATTATCATCAATACCACTCACACCCGCCACTTGTGATATAGCCGATTTTATTTCCTGACCTGCAGCACGAATAGTGTCGGTATTCCAAGCTTTCAATTCAACTTTAAAGTTATCGCCACCACCAAAACCAGAGCGAATATCTAATTTTCGAACCCCTTCTGGCATTTTCACTTGTGCTTTCCAAACACGAGCAAATTCATTTAAACCATAAGGTGCTGCTTCATCAAGTTCAACGACAATAGAGCCTGCTAAGTCACTTTCGCCGATCACTTCAATGGTATCAATGCCCGTCCCTTGCTGGCTATATTTCGCCATCAACTCTTGGTCGGTGTTTTGCGCGGCAAGCTCAAGTGCATTCAGGTTTTTATTGGTTTGACCAAAGCTGGCATCATTTTGCATTGAAACATTCGCTTCAATAACACTACCAGGAATATCTGGGAAGAATGCCACCCGCACACCACCGTTAGTCGGCATGCCAATCACTAAAATAAAAATAGCGATAAAACCACAAAGCACACCATAGCGATAATTCACCGCAAATTTAATTGCTGGTTGGTAAACTTTATCGCTAAACCACTGTAAACCATTGTCAGCAGCATCTTGAATACGTGGCCAAATACTTTTCCAACCCGCTGTGCCTGTTTTCCTATGAGTATCTAAATGTGCTAAATGTGACGGTAGAATTAACTTTGATTCCACCACTGAAAGTAATAAACAAATAGTCACAATAACGGCAAATTGTGAGTACACCTGCCCCATGCCGCCTTCAACATTAGCGAGGGCAATAAAAGTTGCCACTGTGGTTAACACACCAAATATGGTTGGTACCGCCACTTTTTGTGCGCCAACCACAGTACTTTTAATCGAATCGCCCTGTGCTTTTCGGGTTGCGTAAATACTTTCGCCGACCACCACTGCATCGTCTACAACAATACCGAGTGCGAGAATAAAACCAAAAGTAGTCATTTCATTAATCGTCATGCCAGTAAAGCTGTCGGTCATGAAAAATAACGTACCACAGAAAATAAAAGGCAAACCTGCTGTTACCCAAAACGCGACGCGTAAGTTTAGAAAAATAGCTAAAACAATAAAAACTAGCGCAATACCTGATAAAGCATTTTTAACCAATAGCGCTAAACGATCACGTATTAACGTGCCGCCATCGTTCCAAGTTTCCATCACAACATTTTGTGGTAGTAATGCACTTTCTTGCCATTTACTGACAATGTTATTGGCCTGCTCAACTATTTTTAAAACATCGCCATTATCGTCGACATTAATTTCTACACCAATGCCAGGTTTACCGTTGTAACGACCAACCACAAAAACATCATCGGCAAAATTATCGTTAACTTTCGCAATATCACCTAAACGAATTTGACTACCATCAGCCAAAGTAACTAACGGAATATTGGCAAACTCTTTTTGCTGATAAGCCTGTTCGGCAACTTTTAAACGCACCACTTTATCTGCGTTACGTAAGCTGGTAGAAATGGCGGTTGCTGATTCACTATTAACCACATCAGCAACATCCGAAAACGATAAGTTATAAGCTTGTAGTTTTTGCTCGTCTAGCTCAATCGACATCATCGGCTCAGCTTTGCCTTTTATCGACACATTTGAAATGGAAGGTTGCGCTAATAAATCAACTTTTAAACGTTCGGCAATGGCTTGCAATGCTGTGCGATCACTATCGCCAAAAATCTTAATAGAATAAGCGTGATTCAATTGCGTCATCTTCTCGATGCTTGGCTTTTCCGCTGCCGCAGGAAAATTATAAATCGCATCTACTTTCGCTTTTACATCACGCAATAAAATATCAAGATCGTAGCTAGACGTTGTTTCTACGGTAACATTACTGCCGTTAGCATTCGAAGTTGACGTAACACGCTTAATACCTTGTACTGTCGCTAGTGCTTCCTCAATTTTTATTGCAATACCTTCCTCAGAAAGCTTGGCATCGCCACTATCGTAAGTCATAGAAATACGAATAGAGTCAGTCGCCCAAGGTGGAAATGCCTCTTTGCGCAATTGATTAAACGACATTAAGCCAAGAAAGATGATGGATAACATCAGCAAGTTTGCGGCAACTGAATTACCAGCAAACCAAGCGATTATACCGCGTTGGTGGTGTGCAGGTGTCATTACAGTAACTCCTCTACTTTAGCTTCTACCTTCATATTCTTTAAATAACTAGCCAGTGGCCGGTTTACAATTTTTGCTGACTTACTTATAGCTGCGGTGTCAATCGGTTGCACATAAACGGCATTGTTCTGTGAAAACATCACCTTTACCGATAGGTAATTAAGCAGGCCTTCATCATTAACCTGCCAAACGGTATTACTGTCTACTAATGCCGATGCGGGTAATTGCCATAGTTGCTCTATTTGTTCCCCGTGGATATTGGCTTTAACAAATGAACCTGGAAATAGCGGCTCTGCTAAGGCAATTGGTTGTTTAACAACGGCAACCAGCGAACGCTGACGACTTTGCGCGTCAATATGCTGTTCAACGCGATCAACCAAGGCTGGCCATTGTTTTTGTGTTGACTCATCAGTTAATGTAACTTCTATACCTGCAAATTGTTGCGAATCATTTTTAGTCTTCGGCAAAAGTTGCCATTGTTGGGCTGATAACGGCAAAGCCACTTCAAATAATGAAATATCATAAAGATCCGCTAGGGTTGTGCCTGTTTGCACATTACTGCCCACTTGTATTTGTTTAGAAACCACCAAGGCATCGAATGGTGCACGTAGTTTCGTTTGTGCTAAGTCATATTGTGCCTTTTCCATTTCTTTAACTGACATAGTGTACTTTGCTTTCGCGGCAGCTAATTGTGGCTTACGCAGTACTAAATCTGATGCTTGTTCGCCAGCTAAACCAGACTGCTGCCATTCTTCTTCCGCTTGGCTGCTATTAAGCTGCTCTTGTGCTAAGGCTAATTTAGCATCCGCCAAATTCGCTTGCGCATTTGCCAATGCTTGTTGATAAACAATAGGTTCAATTTCCGCTAGCAACTCGCCTTTTTTAAAGGTGTTACCGGTTAAGAACTTGTCTGACAAATATGTGACTCGACCACTAACCTGCGAAGTTAATGCTAATTGGTTACGTGATTTAACTTCACCATAAGCGGTAACAGAAGCCCGTTGGCTAATAGGGGCAACTGCTGTCACCGACACCACAGGATATTGTGGTGCTACTTTTGGCGGCGGTGTTTTTTGCTGATTGGCAGACAAGGCACCATTGATCGTAATTGCAAGAAAAATACTGGTTAACCCTGCCACAGTAGCAAGTGATTTTTTATTGATAATTGGCATACCTATACTCCTAAGCCTAACGCAAGCCCTAAGGTAATGCGGTTGTTTAATAACTCGTAAGTTAATTGCGTAACTTGTGCTTGTAATGAAAATGTTTGTTGTTGAATTTGTAGCAGGTCTATTAACGACACTGTGCCTTGGCGATATCGTGAGGTATACGTTTGTTCGCTGCGCTTAGCGCTCGCAAGAGCTGATTTAGTTAGCACTAACCGTTTGCTAATCGCTTGTTCTTGAGCAACAGCGTTATCCACCTCATTAACCGCTGAAAGTAACTTTTCTTGGAAATTCCAGTAGCTTTTTTCAGCAGAAAACTTTGCAATCTCTACTTCACTGGTCAGCTTGCCAGCATTAAAAATTGGCGCTGATAATTGCCCGAGCAGCTGCCAAGCATTACTACCAAAAAGCGCGTCATGTAAGTTGGCATCACTATTGGTAATTGAAGCTGTTAGTGACAAGCTAGGTAATAACGCTTTATACGCCACTTTATGTTGATACTGGCTGGCAATAATATTTTGATACGCCTGTTGTAAATCAGGGCGTCGACCTAAACTTTGCTCTGAAACTTTCTCTAGCGGCATCATCACTTCAGGGTAAACTTCACGATAATTAAGTGAATTTTCAGTCACACCGGTTAAAAGTACGATGTTTCTTAATGCTTGTTGATATTGTGCTTGATAATCAACCAATGTAGCTTGGCTACTTTGTGTTGACGATTTGGCGGTATCAAGCTCATTTAACTCAATTAGTCCTTTACGATAGCGATCAATAATCACTTGTTCATTGGTTTGATAAGCCTTAACGCGCACTGTCTCGATGGCGATTAACTGGCTGGTTTGTACTAAGCCTAAATAGGCTTGCATCACATTAGCAGCAAGTAAATTTTTCGCACCTTGATAGGCATACGCACTGGCAGCAACATTCGCTTGTTCCGCACTACTGGCATTAGCAAGTTGCTGCCAAATATCAAGGGTCCAAGCAACATCAACGCTAGCGCTATAGTTTGCCGTGCTCGCCTCAGATTTATTGGCATTTAGGCCTGCTGAAATATTTGGCCATTGCGATGACGAAGTAACCGTTAATTGTTGCTCTGCGGTTTTTAGGGTCAACAAGGTTTGTTGTAAACTCGGGTTATTTGCCATGGCACTAGCAATTAAGGCATTAGCTTCGTCAATTGCTAATAACTCAGATAAGGCAATGGCTTGTGGCTCATTGCTTAGATCAATGCTGCTTTTCGCAAGGCTTTTTAGCTGAGCGCTAGCTTGTTGATCAAAAGTTACATCTTCGAATGTTGAACATGCGCTAATAAAACAAAAACTTAGCGAGATAATAAATACTGGTGAAAATTTCACAATTCGCCCCATAATTAATAATATGGCGAAAGTGTAGCGAGTGAGGCGTTAAAGCGAGGTTAAGAACTGGGCTAAAATTTTATTTTTGTCAATTTATTGCATAGCAAAGCTAAGTATTTTGCCTCGCTATACAATATTTACTGAGCGATCTATTGCTTTATTATTTCTTCGGTAGCGCTTTATCGTGTTGATCTATGCTCATAGTTACCGACTGATGCGGACCAGTTGCGAAGTTAACCGGTGTAGAATAACCAATGATGTCATCAGAACTTTTTTGATGTGGATTTTTACTCTTAGTTGCTTTAGCAACAATCACCACATTTTCAGCTTGTTGTAAGGTTAAATGTGGCAATAAGTACATGCTTTGGTGTAGCACGACTTCACTAGGCAGCTGCGATAATTTACCTTTAAAGTTTGCCAAAGGTAAACGTGCGCCAGGCTTAGATGCATAAACATATAACACCCAGTCATCCGCGTCATTAGGCATTAACTCAGGAGAAATATTAACTTGTACTGTTACTTTTCTGGCTGGCTTATCCGCTGTTTGTTCTTGTGCATTGGCCGCAGCAGAGAGTCCAATAATTGACCAGAACAGAAAACAAAAACTTATACATATTCTCATAACTATTACCTTAAAATAGTAACTGACATCACAACGAAGCTAAACTTGTAACTGAGTTGCACTGTTTAATTTTTCCTTTGCTAATTCTTAACTGCCGAACAAATAAGCGCAAGAAAATACCGCGTATTACAATACATTTCTGAACAAAATGTGACTTACCTCAATATTGTAAAATTTTTAGCACTTATCAAAATGCGGTAAAGCTAGTAAACGATTAAAATCTCACATACGCTAATGCTTTATATTTTCATTGGATAAATAGATGAACAAAGTCGCATTAGTTACTGGCGCTGGACGAGGTATAGGTGCTGCCACAGCAAAATTACTTGCAAAGCAGGATTATAAAGTTTGTGTTAACTACCATACAAACGCTGAAACTGCTCAGCAAGTAGTTGCTGAAATTGAAGCTCAAGGAGGAACTGCATTCGCTTTTGCTGCTGACGTATCGCAAGAAAATGAAGTTATCCAACTTTTTCAAGCGATTAATAAACAATACGGTAAGGTAACGCATTTAGTGAATAATGCCGGTATTTTATTTACTCAATCTACCTTGGCAGACTTATCTGTCGAGCGGTTTAACAAGGTATTAATCACCAATGTCACTAGCTGCTTTCTATGTTGTAAAGAAGCGATAAAACAGATGCCAAGTGGCGGCGCAATTGTCAATGTGTCATCTGCAGCTTCAAGAATAGGCGCCCCAAATGAATACATTGACTATGCCGCCTCAAAAGGAGCTATGGACTCTCTTACTAAGGGTTTGTCGTTAGAATTAGCTGAACGTAACATCCGTGTAAATGCTGTACGACCAGGGTTTATTGATACTGAAATGCATGCTGATGGCGGCGAACCAAATAGAATACAACGTCTAAGCCCACAAATCCCTTTAAAAAGAGGTGGCACAGCAGCAGAAGTCGCTAACAGTATTGCTTGGCTTCTATCTACCGAGGCCTCATATATCACAGGTACATTCATCGATATCGCCGGTGGCAAGTAAGTAATTAAAAAATAATTTCACTGCCGGTGTAATGTTTTCAGTTTTTTACCACTAACTGATTATAAGTAAAAATAACAATCGAATTAGGGTGAGAACTTAAAACATGGGAAGTGATTTTTATACGGCATTCATACTGCCTTATGCTGGAATTATAATTAAAATCTGTCGTGCATATACCAATTCACAAGAAGATTTTGAAGATTATTACCAAGAGGTCTGCCTGCAAATTTGGCGTAGCCGCGACAATTTTAAAGAAAAATCACAATGGTCTACCTGGGTTTATAAAATCTCCTTAAATGTTTGTTTAACCTACTTAAAAAAGAAAGATAATAAAAATCAGTATTTTGCTTCTGACACATTACCAGCTGAGGCTATTACAGACAGCCAGCATTTTGCTGATGAATCAGTTAACCAACTCTACACTGCCATTCGCCAGCTTTCGGAAACCGACAGAGCGCTGACTTTACTGTATTTAGAAGAGAAAAGTTATCACGAAATTGCCGATATTATCGGCTCAAATGCCAACAATATCGGCGTGCGTATCACTCGAATAAAGCAGCGGTTAAATAAAATACTTAACATGGAGAGCGATTAAATGACTAAATCAATAGAAACAATTTGGCAGCAAGGTTTTATCGACGATAAAGCACTTGTCGCGCCTAAAATTAACGACTTATACAATCAGAAATCAAATAACATTGTCGATAAACTACATCGCATGTTTAAAATTAATATCATTGCCATTGCGATCGGTGCGATAGCAATCCTCATTGTACTAAGCGCTTTAGGCATGCCAGCTTTAGCTGTCTTCACCTCTGCTATTTTATTAATGTTGGTTTGGCTCGGAAAAAAACAGCTTGCGACTCTCGAACATTTAGATAAGAAAACCAGCAGTTATCAGTACATTAAATCATTTGATACTTGGCTAAAAAACTTAATTGCTCAGTACACAAGAATATATCAGTTTGTATATCCGGCCATATTTCTAGCTTGTATCGCACAGTTTGGTTTTTCCGCGGTAGGTCAGTCAATTATTCAAGGTTTTCAAATGGACTTTCCAAATATACCGGTGCTATTTGGTGTGCCAATAGTATTTAGTGTCGGTGTGGTATTAATAGCATTTTTATTGTCTTATTTTGCCAGTGCCATTTATCAGCTAGATATGAAACCAATTTACGGTCGCGAGTTTAAGAAACTTGAAGAGATCATTGCTGATATGGAGGCATTGCGACAATAAGGTCATTCATTTGCAGTGGCTTTTTTCTCAAATAAAAGCCACCGTTCATATTAACCTCGAGGATTTTTTAGCCACTTTTTTACTGGCTCAACCCACTCAGGAATTGGCCTGTAAAAAGCGCCATGTTCTTCACCAGTAGAGATAGCGACTTCTGTAAAGCTTGCCACTGTGGGACTTCTATCTACTAAGCGCTGACACGAGCCAACACCGTCAGAGGTTTCATAAATTGAAAACACCCTACCGTGCAATTTAATGCTTTGGTCTTTCATTAGCCAGCCAGCGCATGCCGCTAAAATGATAGTATTCATATCATTCGACGCAACAATGTTCGATGTGAGCGCCGTTATTTCACCGCCACGCGAAAAGCCTAGCACTGTTATATTTTTATAAGGCACACCCCGCTTAACTAGTTTATCAATATCAGCAGCTAGCTTAACGGCAAACGCTCTTGGATTTGTACCTTTTGGCCTGTGATAAGCAATCAAGTGATATGCCTTATCTTGTAATGCCTTTTTAACCGCGGGGAAATCATAAACTCCCCAACGTGGACTCACCGGAGTTGCATTTTCTCCTTCCACGATTAAGCCATGGGAATAAAACACATAGTGCTCATTAGTATTTACTTGCTCTGGAAAGTGGTCATGCACTTTTCCTGCCCACACATTCGTTGCGATCACGGCCAGTAAACTCAATATTAATTTTAGTTTCATCATAACAACACTAATTCGATAAATTTAAATAAGTAGTTGGATTAACACGCTCACCATTCTTAAGCAGTTCAAAATGAACATGCGGGCCCGTCACCCTGCCTGTTGTACCAACTGTACCCAATTTTTGTCCGGCAATTAAGTAATCACCTGCTTGTACTGTAATCTCATCCAAATGCGCGTATAAACTTTGCAACTTATTGTCGTGTTCAATTAATACAACTTTGCCATAATTGCCGTGCAAAGTTTTTGCATCGGCAATAACTACTATTCCCGACATAGTTGCAACCACAGCATTCCCCTTTGCCATAGCGAAATCAATTCCTAAATGTTGTTTCGGCCCTCTAAAACTATTCACCTCACCAAAGCCCGATGAAATGCGCGCACCTTGCACAGGTAATAGCATATTACTTTCATTTGGCTTCAATATTTGCTTAGTAAACATTGGTTTTGCTAACACTGCGCCAGCAAGTAAAAATAAAGTTATTAAGCCTAAAACTATTAGTTGTACAGACGAGATTTTGCCATGATTTTTACTCTTCATTACTGCTCGAATTCTCGCTTCCATATCTCTTTTTTCTACTGACGAACCTGAGAAATACGGCATAAGTTGAGCTTTATATTCATCACGATTTAGTTTAATACTAGCGAGTAAAGTCTCAGCATAAGGTAACTTATCCTGCGGCCTCAACGTCAACACTTCTGCATCGCAATTTAACTCCATAGAGATTAAAAAGCGCTGAGTAAAATAAGATATCGCTGGATTAAACCAGCACACTGCGGAAAGTATGCGTAAGCAAATTAACACCTTAGGGTCGTGACGCTTAATATGGCAAAGCTCGTGCTCAATAAGTAAATGTAATTGCTGTGGAGGCAATGCTAATGTTTTCTCTGATAACACTAGGCAAGGTTTTAAAAAACCAAAAACAAAAGCGCAACCATGTGAATTAAGCAAATACACATTAATATTTTTTTGCTTGAAATATGACTGCTGTTGCTGGCTAAAAGCTGAAAGGTTAGTCAGTTGTGGCGCAGCCAATACTAATTTATTGAGTTTACTTAAATTGTACAATGTCCGGACTAATGCCAAGGAACTCAAAGCAAAGATAAACCCCAATAGCATAGCAACAACACTAAACCATGCTATTTTCTGATTACTAATATCAACGATAGATGCCTGCTGCAACAAGGGTTCAACTGAGCTAGTAATTCCACTTAACAGTGCCTCAGGTAACACGGTATGAGTAACAGGAATAGATATAGGAAGCAAAGGCATAATGGCAATAGCAATTATGAGCAACCAAAAGCGCGACCAATTAGTCATCGTTTGACTATAGCGCTGCGCTACTTTCGCAAGTAAAACGAGTAACAAGCTCCAAGAAATAAAACCTATCAAGCTTAATGAAATTACTAACACCGTTTGAATGGTTAACATGAATTATTCTCGCCCTTTACTTTCGGCGGCAAGTTTTTCTAGTAACTTTTCTAAATCAGCTATTTCGTCATCATTTACCAAACGACTATCACTAAACATAGCAACAGGGAGCGGAGTGTCTAACTCAAAAACTCGCTTTGCAAAGTCTTGGGCAAAGGCCGCTAAGGTTGATACTTTTTCAAGTTTAGCGGTATAAATTTTTTTATTACCTTGCGACTCTATTTCAACAAAACCTTTATCCCCCATACGCTCTAACGTTTTTCGGGTTGACGAGTAACTCCAATCCAAAATCGCTTCAATTTCATCATGAAGTTCACGTGCAGTGCGTGGTTGCTTATGCCAAAGTAGTTTCAGTATTTCTAATTCAGGTGCTGTTGGTTGCATGTTTTATCACCAATTCAATGCTCATAAACACCATAGTGCGACATTAGTCACAAAAGTACAAGTATTAATTGCGACATTTGTCGCAATTAATAGTTTTTATATGATCATGCAAAATTACTGTTAGCTTTTACCAAGCGCCTGCAAACTAAAAATTTGTCGCCTTTATTGCTGTTAATCTCGTACAAGATACTTTTTCGTAACAAGCCAACTGCAAATTATTTGTCATCAATTAGCGAATTTCATCAGTATTCAATGCAGAACAAAGGCAATCACCAACTAGCTTGCTGTTCTCACCACAGTTCAAAGTCATTAACAAATCAATGCTTTAAGTTTTTTTAAGAAGTTTTAAGTTAGTTTTTGAGCCCGACAGGTGTAAAAAAACAGTACTTTTTATCACTCGAGATTTTTTACACTATGTCATTAAAACTTACGACAAAAGCCATATGGCTTTTACCCTTTCTATTTAGTATTTTTACCCTTACTACGCAGGCCAAAACAGCACATTTTTGGCAAAATGCTACTGTGTATTTCATGCTCACAGACCGATTCAATAACGCCGACCCTAGCAACGACCAAGCCTATAATCGCACTGAAAAAACGGCGAAATTGCGTGGCTTTGAAGGTGGTGACATTAAAGGCATCACCGAAAAGTTACAGCAAGGATATTTTAATCGTTTAGGGGTTGACGCAATTTGGATGACACCGTTAATTGAGCAAGTTCATGGTTATGACGAGTCTGATGGCATTACATACTCATATCATGGGTATTGGCCAAAAGACTGGACCGCTGTCGATGCAAATTTTGGCGATGAGGACGATTTAAAGCAGATGATCGAAACAGCTCGTCAACAAGGTATCAAAGTACTGCTTGATGTGATCATCAATCATACTGGTCCTGAAACCCAAGCTGACTGGGCTTGGCCAGAAAGCTGGATTAGAACGACACCCGTTTGCCAGTGGCACAATTATCAAGAAAACACCCAATGTGCCTTAGCCACATCATTGACTGACGTTCGAACAGAATCAAAAACCGAAGTTGAACTACCTACACAATTGCTAGAAAAATGGCAAAAAGAAGGCCGCTTAGAGCAAGAACTTGCCGAACTAGCTAGCTTTTTCGAACGAACCAAATATCCTCGAGCACCAAAGTACTACATTGTTAAGTGGTTAACTGATTGGGTAAGAGAGTACGGCGTTGATGGCTTTCGAGTGGACACAGCTAAACACGTAGAAGCTGAAATTTGGCAGGTATTAAAAAGGGAAAGCCAGCTAGCCTTGCAAGCTTGGAAACGTAACAACCCTCAAAAAGTACAAGATGATTTACCTTTTTATATGGTTGGTGAAGTATATCACTGGGGTCTAAATGGTCATGGAAATACCGCCAAAGACGGCTTATCGTACGACTATGGCGATAAACAAGTAAACTTTTTTGATCATGGCTTTGACGCTTTAATCAATATGAGCTTCGTCAACGATGTAAAGCAATCTCCAGAACAGTTATTTTCAAATTATGCCAAGGCGTTAAGCCATGAACTCGATGGCAAAGGTATTTTAAACTATATCGGCTCTCACGATGATCAAAATTCATATGATCGTAACCGTAAGCAAGCATTCGAGGCTGCTTTCAAACTCATGCTAGCTCCGGGGGGCGTGCAAATTTATTATGGCGATGAACTGTCTCGCGCTATGTATGCAGTAGGTGCTTATGGTGATGCTAATATGCGCACACCTATGAATTGGCAAGATCTAAAAGCACCAAAAACTCAAGCGATATTGGCACATTGGCAAAAGCTTGGTCGTTTTCGACAAAACTATGATGCGGTCGGCTCAGGTACCCATAAACAATTAAGCCAAACACCCTATATTTTCAAGCGGGAACTTAGCGGCAGCCCGTCAGTACTGCTGGCAAAAGATTTACCTATTGGTGCTAAAACAATTTCGGTTTACAAGCTATACGCAAACGGTGAGCAAGTATTTGATCACTACTCTAATACAGCACTGACCGTGCGCAACGGTAGCGTAAAACTTAATAATGAATTTACCTACGCACTTATTGGTAAAGCCAGAGCGAAGAAATAGTACAGGCTTAACAAAAGCGGCAGTTATCAATCAGCAATATTTTATACTGCCCAAAAGCTAAGCAAGAAAAATTGCGCTATTAATTCATAATAATTGTCCGCATAATATTGAATTAATAAATAAAAATTCACCTTATGCTGTCGAATGCTTTATCAAATTAATCATTATGTTTTAAATTTACAAACCCGTACATTGTCAGGTGCTGATGTCAGCCATCATATTCGGCCTAAAACACTGACAGTATTAATGTATTTAGCCGAGAGAAGCGGGAAAGTTATTACTAAAAATGAACTGCTCGAGGTAATTTGGGATGATGTTAATGTTGATGATGGGGTAATTTTTCAGTCAATAAGAGAAATTCGTCAGCTATTTGCCGACAGCAATATAATTCAAAATCACCCTCGTAAAGGCTATGCTTTCACGGCAGCACTAATTCCATTGCCTGTAGATAAGGGCTCAAAAGCTAAAAGTAATAACCCAGACGAAAACTCCCCAACAGTTTTTCAACTATATTGGCGTAGGTTTGCCATTGCCTTAACGGTTTTATGCTTGTTATTGCTCATATTAGCGCAAATGTTTAATAGTGATAGCCATATCCCTGACAATAAAACATCAGAGGCGGTCACAGCGTTTGAACAAAACATTATTGTGTTGCCAGTAAAACATAAAATTGCATACGGAGAACATGACTGGCTTTACCTTGGCGGCATGGAGCAAGTTATTGCTAAATTAAAGGCACTGCCTGCATCTATTTATATTCATGATGGTATTCGTATTCCCGAGCTTATGCATACCGCGGGACTAAGCAGACACTTTACCTCAGCTGACATCAATAAACTGTTCAGTACTTCTGGTGCTAGCTTGATTATTGAAACTGAATTGCATGGTAATATTTCTGACTATAAATTAGCCTATAAATTTCATGTTAAAAATGATGTAAAACAAGGGGTAATTCTTAATACTGATATCAAAGCCGCCCTCAATATGCTCGCACAAAAAATTGCTGACTTTACCAAACAGCCACTACAAAGAAGTGCAGATGAGCCAGCAAAAGAATTCAGTGATGCATTATTTGCTCAAGCAATGATCAGCTACGAAGCAGATTGGCAATCTTCCATCAGTTTTTTTGAAAGTTACTTAGCTTTAAATCCCAACTCTGTTATTGCAGGTATATACCTAAGTAAACTTTATTTGTGGGAAAAACAATACCAAAAAGCAAAAACACTTATTGATACGACCAAAAAAATCCATGCTATTAACCAACAAAATCAAGCTGATATAGATTTAATTAAAGCTCGTATTGCCTCTCATCAAAAGTTATGGCAGCAAGCTGAGCAGTATTTTGAACATGCATCAAAAGCTATTGATACAGCGCCAGAGTGGTATATAAAAGCCAGTATTGCCGAGGCTAGAGGCTTGCATTACTTAGCCAAAAACTCACTCGCTGAATCAGCACAAGCTTTTCAAAATGCCATTAAGCTTAATCAAATAACACAAAGCCCGATTGGCACCAACTCAAATACATTACATCTTTCATATGTGCTTTATCAGCAAGGAGAACATCAAGCGGCTAAACAGTTGTTTCAGCAAGCAAAAAATAATATCGAAACCACTAAGCTAGAATTTCTGTATTCGATGCTAGAAGACTACAGCAGCAAGCTTCAAATCACAGACTTAGGGGTTGCATTAAAGTGACGTTTGAACTCACGACTAAATTGTGAAGGGCTAGTATAACCAACTAACATCGCCGCCTCTGTTGCTTGCTTGCCATCAGAAACAATTAAATCTTTTGCTTTATTCAATCGAATTTTTTTCAGATATTGTAGCGGTGTTTCTTTCGTTACTTGCCGAAAAGCTTTATGAAAACCCGAAACACTCATATGAGCAAGTTCTGCTAGATATTCTACTGATATCGTTTCAGCGTAGCGCTTGTGCAGTGTATCTAGCACGCGAGCAATGCGTGCGTAATGCCCATCATGATGAGCAAGATCAAAAAGAATATGACCATTTTTACCAATTAATGCGCGGTAGACTATTTCCTCAACGATAGCTGGCCCAAGAATTCTCGCTTCAGCGTCATTTTGCAAAACCTTTAATAAACGCAATATTGTTTCATGCAATTGCTCGCCTAACGTATTAGATTTAATACCAAAGTCCAGCTGATTTCTCTCTTTCGTATTGTCTTGAGCACTATCAGTTGCAAATTTATCGTTTTGCTCCTTTATTTGCGCAACTAGTTTATGCAAAGTGTGTGAGTTCACATCAATTGCTAGGCCTAATAAGGGTAACCCTTGGGCCGTAAATGCTTCACATTCTAATGGCATAGGCACACCAAGCACTAAATAATCACCAGCACCGTATCGCACACAGTTCTCGCCAACATAAATATTCTTATGTCCTTGCGCCATCACAATAATGCCAGATTGATACAACAAGGGTTGCCGAAAACTGCTTTGAGCAGCGCGATAAAACTTAACGCCATCAATAACTGTTCGATGTGAACCTGACAAGTTATTTAGTGATTTTAAATCTGCATAACACTGCATAGCGCTCACTAGCTGCTGCATAATTTTAGCTACCTTAAAGGCTGTCTAACAAAAACAAAAACCAAACTCTACACGAATAGGCAATAAATATCGACTAATACTCTATTTAAAGGCTGCAGGGGAGAGTAATATGCAAGCAATAAAGTAGTTATTTGATAACAAGATAATCATTAGACGAGGTACTTCATGGAATTTTCATACGTTAACCCAACACAAATCCACTTCGGCCAAGGTAAAATAGCCAGTATTAGCGATGCCATTCCATCGAATAGTAAAGTGTTAGTGATTTATGGCGGCGGCTCTATCAAGAAAAACGGTGTTTACCAGCAAGTTGAAAGCGCATTAGCAAATCATTCTTGGTTGGAATTTTCAGGTGTAGAACCTAACCCGACCATGGAAACATTAGATAAAGCCGTTGCTTTAGTAAAAGCTGAAAATATTGATTTTATTTTGGCTGTCGGTGGAGGCTCAGTAATCGACGGTGCGAAATACGTTGCCGCAACTGCACGTTATGATGGCGCAGGTTGGGACATATTATTAGGCAAGCATAATGTTACAGACGCTGTTGCCATCGGCGCAGTACTTACACTGCCAGCGACAGGTTCGGAATCAAATGCTGCATCGGTAATTACTCGCGCAGAAACGCAAGATAAACTGCCATTCTTCTCTCCTGCTGTACAACCAAAGTTTGCAGTGCTTGATGCAGATGCTATGAAAACACTGCCAGAACGTCAGTTAATTAACGGCCTAGTCGACGCTTGGGTACATATTTGTGAGCAGTATTTAACGCTACCAACTGGCGCTATGGTTCAAGACGGTTACGCTGAAGCATTATTAAAGAATTTATTAGTGTTAGCCGAGCAATATGATCAGCGAGAAACCTTGCAATGGCGCGAAAACCTAATGTGGACCGCCAATCAAGCCTTAAACGGTTTAATTGGTGCTGGTGTGCCACATGATTGGGCAACCCATATGATTGGACATGAGCTAACGGCTTTATATGGTGTAGACCATGCACGTTCATTGGCGATAATCCAACCATCATTATTGCGTAATCAACTGGCAGTGAAAAAAGCTAAGTTAGAACAATTAGGCAGTAATGTTTTTGCTTTAGCTGCTGGTGACGATCTAGCAGAACGCACTATTGATGCTATTGAAGCTTTCTACCATAGCCTCAATGTTGCAACACAACTGACCGAACATGGCGGCGATAAAACAAAAGCAGTCAATGACGTGATTACTCAACTTGAATCGCACAACATGGTTAAACTTGGTGAGCATCAAGCCATTACCTTAACGCAAAGTCGTGAAATATTAGAACTTGCTGTTAACTAATAAGATGTAGCATGATTATCGAACTTACGTGAATAGGGCTACCTATATTAACGTAAGTTCTTCTGAGGAACTTTATCTTCAAAACTCGTCGATAATTCGTTTAATCAAAAATACTAAAACACTGGCTTTAATAGCCAATTTCGGCTGACCATATTATCATCCGAATGCTCTACTAACGGTGATTTGCAAGCACAGCTCTCACTTCATTAAGCGCCGCAACAGAAACCCCTTGATCGTAAAAATACAAAATTTTTCCTTTTTCATTTAACAATACTACTCGAGTATTGGCGGCATTTTCGTTACCTGTTAATGCTTGAACTCTTTCACCATCGCCGTAAACAGTAATAACTCCTTTCCACATAGGTTTAGGAATTCCAGCTCTCATACCATTGTCGATAACGGTACTGAACATTTGGGGCACTAAACCTTGGATAGTCGGTATTTCATATACATTGACTCGCGTTTTCGTCATATCTAAACCTATTAGCCAGCGGTCAATATCAAACTGTGAGTTTTGCTTGTAACCAATTAGTAGCAAGGTCATATCACCAGAGAAATCACTTGGGATAATGACGCTTTTTTCTTCCAATGATTGCCCTTCGACAATTGGAAAAGCTTGTCCGGTGATATCTTTATTTGGATACACAGTGCCACATGCACTTATTAATAATGAAAAAATTACAATGATGATTTTCATGGTGTTTGCTCTACATAAAATGATTAGACCTAGCTAAGAATACGTTGCGAAAGATAATCTGGTTCACTGCAAAATCATTATAAAAATCAAAACATTGAATATAACGTTTAGTTAAAGCAGACTAGAGAGATTAGTGTGAATCAATATTAGGGAAAATAATGAGAAGATTTATAACGTTTGCCTTACTGTTAGTTGGAATGTTTAGCCAAGTTGCAACAGCCAACAGTACGCTTGAAATCGTAGAAATTGCACATCCCAAATTTTCAGAGCCATTAAAATTTAACGTTACATTGCCTTCAGGCTACGCTAAAAATACCGACAAGTCGTACACCATGATGTTTGATTTTCATCATTATGCAAACTCCTATTTAAGTGGTATGCATCAATGGATGAGTCACAACGGCGAATGGCCCTGGTTACAAACCATTATTGTTACACCAGCACCCGGTAACCGTATCGGTATGATATTCGATGAAACAGGTAAAACCACGCCATTATTAGACTTTTTTGACGAACAGCTATTTACCGCTGTCGACAATAAATACCGCACTAATGGCTATCGAATCATGAGCGGCTTTAGAACAAACGCAACCATAGTATTATCTGGCTTGATCAATAAACCTAATATGGCAAACGCCTATATTGCTACTAGCCCAGAAATAAAAGATGATTATGTTGCCATTCTCTCAACCGCTAAAAATAAGTTAAGCAAACTCAATGATAAACCCCGCATGTTATTGTTTAGCCATGGGACTGGCATTAAAGAAGAACATCAACTAACAGACTATAAGAACCTGAAAAAAATAATCGAGACTTCAGCACCCACACTACTAGATTGGCACTACAAGAATTTTAATGACCATTATTTTATGTCATTACCTCCCCTCGCAACTGTTTTCGGCATCGAAAAAATATTTGACGATATTCATCAAGGGCTTGCGCCACAATCAGTAATATCTCAGCAAGGGGTACCAGCAATTATTAGGCATTTTAAATATCTTTCTAAGCAAAAATACGGCTTTGAAGTTTCACCGAAAAATTCCATCAATCAATTAGGTTTTTATTTACTCGATGTTGATCAAACAAAAGGACTATCAGTTTTACAGCAAAGCTTAGAGCTATATCCAAACGATGCTTATAGTTACCATAATCTAGCAAAAGCCTATGCAAAACTTGGTAATTATCTGTTAGCGGTAAAATATCAAAAGTCAGCAGTACTTATCGCTGACAATATGCTTACTTGGCATAAAAAGCGCCATAGAAAATTCCTAACACAATACCAAGAAAAACTAAAAACTTCGGCGTTATAAAGTTTCTCGCAACAAAAAAGCCAATGTAATCTATAACAATTAAATTGGCTTTTATATCATTTTAGTAAGTAATTACGCGTGGCTTCTATTCACCCTTAGCCAATAGGTTAAGTACATTAGCCCAGCTCCTATCGCTAAAGCCACAATACTCACTTTCGACATTAATACCTTAATAGGCATTAAATGCATTGCATTTTCATGAGTAAAGTTACTACGTAAGGTATCATCACTAATACCAAAATAGTCCAGTAATAGTGAAGCAAACATTTGAGATTCTAAATTAAAGTAATGAACAACAAAGGCTTCCACTAAAATAACAATAACTACAGGCAATAACGCCCATAAAAAAGGTGCTTTATTTGCAAACATTGACGCCAGCATTAACCAAGCAAATAGTGGAAATAGCCATAAAATAAACGGCACTAGGCTCAACCATGTTAAAGCTAAATTACTGAAAAAATTAAAGCTTCCCCAAATATGCCACAGTGAAATATCAAACCCTACTGAAAGTATCATACAAGCAATAAAAGCAAGTAATGCTGCAATTATTAATGTGACCGTTGCTGCCAGCATAAACACGGCAGGAATGACAAAGGCTCCGGTAAATAGTTTATAAGCAATTGTTGAAAGATCAGAAACCGGCATAGAACGCCAAAAATAAATGGATAAATCCCTTCTTTCATCGAACAGACAAACCAAAAAATAATAAAGCTGCACCAGTAACGCCACCACCATAAAAGGTACAAACAATCCAGATATTGCCACAAAACTAAAACGCGTAAACTCTTCATCTAAGGCATGGTGCTGCAATTGTGCTAAACCATCAAACATAGCATTCATCTGATAATCTTCGATGATCAATAATTGCAAAAGCGGTGCAGCAACCATCATAGTAATAATAATGACGGGTACCCAAAAAAGTAGTTTATTAAATTCCCAAAGCTCTTTTTTAATGTTCATGTTAAATGTTGCAATACTCATTACACAGCCTCCTTGGTCATCACTCCGACAAAAATATCAGCCAAACTAGGCGCACTAATATTACCCAGCGTTTGTAATTCTTCACCACTTGAGCGATCAAACAACATCGTTGTTAAGCCCATTAAACTATTGGTGTGTATTGGTTTCAGTTCTTGCGCTTGAGTTAGCTTGTCGTTAGTAACAGCAACTAATTTAAAACGCTCTCGCATGGCTTCAACACTTTCATTTATTACCAATTTACCGTCTTGAATAAAAGCAACATCTGTCAGAATGTGCTCAATTTCTTCAATTTGGTGAGTGGTAACAAGAATGCACTTCTCATCCGAATAAAAGTCTTCCAGCAAGTGGTTATAAAACTGATGCCTAGTCAAAATATCTAACCCTAATGTCGGCTCGTCTAGTATCAATATTTTGGCATCTATCGCTAAAATAAGTGCAAGGTGCAGCTGTGTAACCATACCTTTTGATAAAGTTTTAACTTTTGAGGCTAAGTTTATATTGGTTTTTGACAAAAAATGTTCAGCTTTCTCACGGTCGAAGTTGCCATGTACATCAGCCATATAACTCAAAGCCTGTTCCACTTTTAACCATCTAGGTAACACTGCCACATCAGATATATAGGCAACGTCATTAAGCATTTCTGCACGTTGCTTTCGAGGATCATAACCCATTACATCAATACTACCGTCGAAGTCAGATAAGCCTAACATCGATTGCAAACAAGTAGTTTTACCAGCACCATTTGGCCCAACTAAACCTAGTATTTGTCCAGCGCTTACTGTTAAATTAATATCCGATACTACCTTTTTCTTCCCATAGCTTTTACTCAAGCCCTTGATAGAGATTAATGTTGTCATTATTTAGCCTCCTCAATTGGTTGTAACAAGTCATCAGTTGAAAGCTTTAATCGGTTGATTTGCTCCACTATTTTTGGCCATTGAGAAGTTAAAAAACTTTCTCGCTCCCTATTCAAAATAATGTCTTGTACGCCATGGTTGACAAACAACCCTTTACCACGTTGTTTTTCAACTATATTTTCGTCCTGTAGCATTTGATACGCCTTAGAAATAGTAATTGGATTCAATTGATATTCTGCTGCAACCTTTCTAACAGAAGGTAACGCCTCTCCTTCGATGATATAGCCATCGAGTATTCTAGAGAGCACTTGCTGATACAGCTGAATGTAGATGGGTGTATCTGGATCCCACTGTGTTGGCATTGTTATTTTCCTTGGTTATTTATCACTCACTATAGTGTTATATACCACCAATACACTTAATGCAAATAATTGATTTTTAATAAATGTAAATATAAATTTCAAAGTTGAAGGTAGTCGGTAATATTAAAAGGCTAGATATTTGTTTGCAGTTTAGAATGAAATGCCGCTTGCAGAGGCGGCATTACTACGGCTATAAAACGCTACCTATTGTTTAACTGCAACGTCTGGATTTTCGGCTAAATCACTGTAAAAATTCATAACTTGTTGGCCTTTAGCATTCTTGTCGATAGTGAAATAACTCAAGCTGCCATCGTAATAGAATCCATTATCCGACATTGGATAAACTTGCCATTTATGTCCGTCCCCACGCACCGAATAAACTTTATTGTCTTCTATAAAAATTTTGCGAATATCACCCGATGCAAGCTTATAACTTCCCATCATTGGCGTTAATTGCTGTTTATTAAAAGCAATTTTTTCAAATTTAGGCAGAGGAATTTCAAGGGCAACGGCCGCTAACACTCTGGAAATTTCACTTGGGTTACCTGCGTCATAATTATTCAGAACCGCAACATAAAGATCTTCACTAGGAATATAAAAAGCATGAGTAGCAAAACCATGAATACCGCCACCATGACCAACAGCATCGTATTTATTAAGCTTAAACATACCTAAGCCAAAGCCGTAATTTGACATACTATCGTCATTTAGCTTCATGGGTGAGGTCATTAACTTATAGCTCTCTGCTGATATTAACTGGCCATTGCGCAATGCTTTAAACCATATATTTAAATCATCAACCGTGGATAACAACGAACCCGCCGCATGTGGCCACATCATATCGATGAAGTTAGCATTTACGTAACCTTCTTTACTCGCAGAGTAGCCATTTGCGCGGTTAGGAATAATCTGCAAACCACCATACTGGCTATTTTTCATTGCTAGTTTGGCAAATATATCTTGCTCAATAAACTCCGCATATGTTTTACCACTAGCAATTTCAATTATTTTACCCAATAAAACATAAGCAGTGTTTGAATAGCGATTGGCTTCTCCAACTTTCAATGCCATAGGATGTTTTGCAAAACGAATGATCATGTCATCAAGCGTCGTCGGCGTTTGCAGCTCTCTAAGCCAAATATTTTCGTCTTCTGTATAATTGGCAATACCTGACGTATGTGTTAATAAATGCCTTATTGTTACCTTGTTATTTTCAGTTGGAAAGTCGGGCACATACTTATGTAAATCATCTGATAATGATAATTTACCTTGCTCAACTAACATCATAATTGCAGCACCGGTAAACTGTTTTGTGATAGAGCCTAAACGAAAAACACTGTTGGTTTTTAATGGAACCTGCAATTCAATATTTGCCAAACCACGCGCTTTTTTATAAAGCGTTTTACCGTTTTTAGTCACAATAACCGCAACACCAGGACCGGTATCTTTTACGTATTTTTCAATTACAGCATCATAATTCTTTATGCTCACTGCATTAGCATCAAGTACTAACGTGGTCAGCAGCATAGTAGCCAAACCAATTGTTTTTATTATATTAGTTTTCATAACTATCCTTTTTGTTAAGCTATTCCAATGTTAACTGGTTTTAATACTATCACCAGTGACTCGATCTAATTGATATTTTTAACACTATTTAAATCTATGTAAAATAAACACCCGTGTGACAACTTGTCATCTAATTGTCACATGAATGTCATATAATGCGTGATTTTCTTGGTTCATTCTTATGCAAAGAAGCAGTGATAAAGCACTTAATAAACATTCAGGCAATTTCTGGAATGTGTTCTTTATTTTTCTCAAACTCGGTTTGACGTCATTCGGTGGACCTATCGCTCACATTGGCTACTTTCACAAAGAGTTCGTTGAAAAACAGCGCTGGTTATCAGAAAACACTTTCAGCCAGCTTTTAGCTATTTGTCAATTTATTCCAGGGCCAGCAAGTAGCCAATTAGGTTTTGCTATTGGCCTACTTAAAGCAGGGTGGACTGGTGCCATAGCGGCTTTCGCAGGCTTTACTCTACCGTCAGCACTTCTATTGATAGCCTTTGCTTCCGCATTGGAATTATTTTCAGGAGAATTGTTTGATGCCACTATTCATGGATTAAAACTTGTTGCATGCGCTGTTGTTGCGGATGCAATACTGGGGATGTCGAAAAAGCTCTGTTTCGACATAAAAACTAAAGGGCTCACTATCGCAACTATGTGCGCTTTGTTAATGTTTGAGCAGTCATTCATGCAAATACTTGTGATATTAGTTGCAGCAATTGTCGGTATTAAATACTGTCGAGGTGCGAGTATCGACGTTAGTGATCAAATGAACATTAACTTTGGCAGGCGCACAAGTTTTGGGCTTATTATTGCTTTTATCGCTTTATTTTTGGTGTTGCTAACAATATCAACACAGTCGAATTTACTCTTAATAGCACAAACTTTTTATAGCGCTGGGTCGTTGGTATTTGGCGGCGGGCATGTCGTACTTCCTTTGCTGGAAAATGCTGTGGTTACCAATGGTATGGTAACTCAAGCGGATTTCTTAGCTGGCTATGGTGCAGCTCAAGCGATACCGGGGCCAATGTTCGCTTTTGCCGCGTATTTAGGCGCTATAATACCAACTGATCATAACCTATGGTTTGGTGCCACTACGGCACTATTATTGATGTTTTTGCCTGGCTTTCTCTTGCTTTCTGCCGCTCTACCGTTATGGCAAAGCATAGCCTCAAAACCTGCAGTAACCAATGCTATAACAGGTATAAATGCCTCTGTTGTCGGCATTTTGGCAGCTGCACTATACGATCCAATTATTAAGGTAAGTATCGCTAGCAATATCGACCTTGCCATTGCGACTATAGCTTTTGCCATTATCTCTATTTGGCATCGTTCACCATTATGGGCCGTACTCTGGTGTATATCAGCAACAACTTTGCCGATGTTGCTTAACTAAAGTGACACTTTGAGTTTTTGTTTAGGTTGCAATAAGCCATTGCTTGCCAGTTTGTTCCAACGCACTAAATCTTGCACTTTTACTTTATATTTACGACTGATATCCCAGAGATTATCGCCGCTTTTAACCACATGATAGCGTCTTTTTGTACCATATCGAGTATAGTCAGCTAAGTTAATAATTTGACTAGTTAATGGCATAACTAATGTTTGCCCTATACGAATCTGGTTTGAGGTGAGTTTATTTAGTTGCTTTATTCTTGCTACGTTTGTTGAATATTTAGCTGATATTTCACTTAAGGTATCGCCAGACTTAACCCGATATTTGTGCCACCTCAACCAATCTGCCTTATCAGTCGAAGCTAACTTATCACGTAATAAATCTGCTGACGCTAGTGGCACTAATAGTTGATGTGCTTTTTCAGGGGGTGTTACACCAAAATTTAAACCAGGATTGAGTCGTGCTAAATGCTTGCCCTCAATATTCATCCATTGTGCAGCTAATGTTAAATCGAGTTGCTCCTCAAGACTAATAGTTGTTACAACAGGCATATTAGAAATAGGGGTAAAGGTATATTTTAGTTCTTCAGCGCGCTGTAATATATCAATAATGGCCAATAGTTTAGGTACATAGGCTGTGGTTTCTGAAGGTAGCTTTAAAGACCAGAAATCAATCGCTTGGTTTGCTTTTTTATTTTTCGCAATTGCTCTTCCAACACGCCCTTCTCCCGAGTTAAAGGCGGCAATAGCATTTAGCCAATCCTGCCCAAGTGTACGATGAAAAAACTGAAAATAGTCGAGTGCCGCCGTCGTTGATGTAACAATATCGCGTCTACCGTCGTACCACCAATTACGTGATAAATTAAATCGTTTTGCCGAAACAGGCATAAACTGCCACAAGCCGGCGGCACTTTTATGAGAAACACCATAAGGAAGATAGGAGCTTTCTACTATAGGTAGAAGCGCTAATTCAATTGGCATATTGCGGCGCTCTATCTCTTCAACTATATAATAAAGAAATGGTTTCGCACGCTTAGAAATAGTCACCATAAAATTTGGGTGGCGTAAGTAATACGCTCGCCATTTTGCTACCTCCTGATTATCCGGTACAGTAAACGTCAGTTGGTCGCGGATACGTAGCCAAATATCTTCATAAACGATTGGGGCGGGAGTTTCAGTCTTGGTCAGCTGCTGTGGTTTGTCCTCGGGTACTTGAGGTTTCGCACTATTTGCTTCGTCAATTGTTGCTGGTAAAACAGGGGTTTGCTGACACGCTGTTATTAAAAACACGCAAGCTAAAGGCAGAAGTATTTTCACTAAATGAGCATTCATATTATTTTAATTGCGCACTTGGTCGCTTATTGCTTAATTACAGAAGCGACATAATGCGACAACTGTCGCATATAAGTCAAGTATTGATCTGATATTACTCGTGACATGATTAATCATAGTCGGCAGTAAAAAGTGAAGTCAGCTTAAATTACTCGTCATCACCTTGTTGTTTAATTGTACGTAGGCGTTCTCGGTACTTGTCTCGCGCTAACGCTTGCATATCCGTTACAGCATCGCTTTCATCAACAATTTCACGGCCTAGCAATGTTTCTATGGCATCTTCTAAGGTAACAACACCGGCAGTTTGACCAAACTCATCCTCGACTAAATACATATGTATATGGTTCTTAATAAACATATCTAGCAACTGCTGCACTGGGAGCTTTTCAGAAACGCGCGTAAGTGGGATCATAAAATGACCAATAATTTCGTCGCCCTGACCGTTTCTTTCAGCTTCATAAAGATCACCTTTAATCACTTTGCCTTTGATATCATCAACAGTTTTATCGTAAACCGGGATCCGGGTAAATTGGCTTGTTTGTTCATGATTTAGCGCTTCGGTAACAGTCGTGCCTTTGTGTAGCATATGAACGACCGTACGTGGGGTGTAAACTTGTGCTGTACGCAGTTCACGTAATTTCAACATATTCGACAGGTATTCATTTTCTTGTGAAAACAAACTGCCATCTTTATGACTTAATGATGCTAGTGCAATAATTTCTTCGCGGGTAATTTCATTTTCTTTTCCTCGCTTAAAAACACGGGTTAATCGCGTGGAAATCCAAACTAGCGGATATACTATCCTCACCAACCAAGTAATAATATGGGCTGAAGGAACTGCTAAACCACGCCAAAATGTAGCACCTAAGGTTTTAGGAATAATCTCTGAAAAATATAAAATAGCTAAGGTAAGTAAAACCGCGACCAAGGTTTCCCATTGTTCGCCAAATACTTGAATAGCTTGAGAACCAACACCAGCAGCTCCCATGGTATGAGCAAAAGTATTCAAAATTAAAATGCTAGACAATGACTCATCCAACCGTGTTTTAACTTTTGCTAGTGCTGCCCCAGCTTTTGGCTTTTTTGATTGAACTTGTTCAACAAAACTCGGAGTTATCGACAATAAAACAGCTTCGAGTACTGAGCATAAGAATGACACGCCAATTGCTATGGCCAAATAGATAAAAAGTAAAGTCACGAATTAATTCCAAACAAACCAATAATATATTCTTTGATGGCTGACAGCATAACACAATGGTGCGGCTAACTTGGAACTTCGTTTTTAATAATAAAATATTTTGTACCGACACATAGGGAATTAACCTTATTTTTACCAATACGATATTTTAATTAAATAAAAGCCCTTCCAGTGAAAGGCTTTTATTAAGCTAACTTCATAATATTTAGCTGATGTGATTCATTTCATTCAACGTAAATTCAGCGACTGCACCTTCTGTTGCCCTTAGATATTCAGCTAAGTGCTCATTATTCATATGTGCCTGCCATAAATCACGTGATTGCCAATTTTCATAAAACATAAAGTGCGCTGGATTTTCGTGATCTTGGTGTAAATCGTAGTTAATACAACCTGCTTCGCCGCGAGTTATATCAATAAGTTTTAGCAGTTCAGCTTTAACCAATTCAACTTTATCAGCATTGGCTTTAATATTTGCCACTATCGTTAGTTTACTCATATTTTGCATCTCACTCTTCAATTTATTCGTTCATTGAATTACTAATTCCAGCAAATAATAGCGCTTGATTTACCACAGATAAACAGCATAATATTTTATACATTACCAAAATATATTTGATAATAATGCAAATAGAAGATTTAAAAATGGTATTAAAAGTGGCAGAGTTTCGCAGTATTTCTGCTGCTGCTAACAGTTTAGATATGCAAGCAGCTACCGCAAGTGCAGCGATTAAGCGCGTTGAGCGAGCCTTAGGGGTGGAATTATTTATCCGAACAACCCGCAGCTTAAAAGTCAGTAATGCCGGCGAGCGATACTTGCCACAATGCCAGCAAGCACTTAATATGTTGGAACAAGCCAAGCTCAATGTAAAAGATGACTTAGATATTGTTGATGGTGAATTACGCATAGGTATTTCTTCTGATTTAGGGCGAAATGTAGTTATGCCTTGGTTAGATGAATTTATGCAAAGCCACCCAGCGATTACTTTAAAAGTTAACCTCAATGACAGCAACATTGATTTCTATCGGGATTCTGTTGATATATGTTTGCGCTACGGTTCGCCAGCCGATAGCAATATGTACGGTTTTAAAGTCTGCAATACACCGAGGTTACTTTGTGCAAGCCCAGCGTATTTAGCACAACACAGCTTACCTAAGCACCCGCGCGATTTAATGACACATAACGGCCTTTTCTATCAACTTCACGACATAATTCACGATGTTTGGGATTTTTCACATAACAACGAGACATTTAAAATTAAAATGAAAGGCAACAGAGCTGGCAATGATGGAGACATTGTCAGACGTTGGTGCGTAGCAGGTCATGGATTAGCAACAAAGTCAGCACTTGATGTTGCAAGTGATTTGATTTCCGGAAATTTAGTCCAAGTACTCCCTGAGTATTCGCCGAAAAATACTGAGCTTTGGCTAGTTTGCCCAAGTCGTCAATCAATAACTCCAGCAGTAAGATTGTTACGAGATCACTTTAGAAAAAAGTGCCATACAGTATTGCAGCAACTAGTTGATATTAATGTATTATCTGCACTAGAACTGGACTATTAACACTGCTGGCATTTATTTGTTTTTTCTTGAAATTCGATAAGATTGCCGTGTTCATCTAATGATAGGTCGCAACAATTACTATATAAATTAAATAACAACTGTCGGCTTTTTTGTACTCGAGATTTCAATGTTGAATATTTAATGCCATGTTGCGCTGCATATTCTTTTTGTGAGACACCATTGATCTCGATTGCTGTGAGTAACTCAGCTTCTTGTTTAGGTAAGGCACTAATAAAAGGGACAACACATAGTGAAAGTTGCTGTAAAACACTCTTATCACTTTGAGAATACCAAAGCTCTTCTTTTTCAACTTTTTGGTTTCTGCCACGTCGGCGGTAAAAATCAATAATAGTGTTATTCGCTATTTGAAATAACCAAGCTTTTACCTTTTTGCTATCATGAATTCGATGCAAGTTTTGATAACTTTTCAGTAATATATCTTGCAATAGATCATCGACATCATCAGGACTTGCCACGTTTTTATGCAAAAAGCCCTTTAAACTCGCTTGATACTCACGCCAAACTGACTCTACATTCATCGCTCAAACCTCCTAAACTAGCACCATCACAAGAATAGATGCTAGTTTCAGCATTAATTGAAATTACTCTAATTACAGATTAGAAAATTAACCACAACAACTTGACTCACCACAGCTACTGCTTGATTGCTGACTATTACCTGTCCCTAAAAAGGTATTTGTTAGGTAGAAGTCAGTAAACAGCGCTTCAAAGTCAGCTGATGTCGTATTCTCAGCAACGCCTGAAGTTAATAAAGCTACCTGCCATGCCTGCATTTTTGGCAATCCACATAAAAAGTCGAAGCCTGTGTGATTTTTAACAATATTGGCGCGATGTAATAATGGTAACCAAGCAATATCAACATTACTTAACTGATCTGATTTGAAGAACTTATTGCTGCCAGAAAGCTTCTGCTCAACTTTTGCAAATACAGAAATGAGTTTCGCTGATTTTTGTTTAAACACTTCTTCGTCTTTGCTACTCATAGTGCCACACTGCGCTAAATAGTGTTTGGTTCCTAAATAGCTCCATGCTCTATCTATAGCTCTTTGTTCGTTCGTTACATCGCTTTCAATGGCGCCATATTCATCTTCAATATATTCAGTAATCGCATCTGACTCGAATAACGCAGTACCTGATTCGGTTACTAATACTGGTACCTGGCCATTTGGCGAAATATCTAAAAACCATTGAGGTTTATCTTTTAAGTTAATGTACTCTATTTCATAAGGGACATTTTTGGCATTAAGAGCCGCCGTAACACGTTGAACAAAAGGGCAAATTTTAAAACTAATAATTTTAAGCATTTTATATCTCACTTCTATTTAAATAATTTATACCCTTAAGACGAAGTGAGCTTTAAAAAGACGAAAATATTTAAAATTTATAATGAGGTTGCCGTTACAAGATAGTGCAAGCAGCAAGTAATACCACTATTAGTTTCGTCTAAATAGTGGCGACTAAAAGAATATACTTACCAAATTTAAGAATAGAATTACAATTTATAACCGCTCAAGCGACTTAGTTACTTACCCAACATTTTTAACGATTTTAACTCGCTACGTTCAATTTCTTGTGCGTAAATTGCAGTCGGTGTTGTCGTAATATCAGTATATAGCACCACTTTTGAGTCAGTAACCTGAATACCAAATTCGCCAGAGGTTAAATAAACCCCTCCTGAGTATTTACCTGAGGTGGTGAGCCAATTATCTTTATGTGTAACCAACCACTCTTTAAGTAATACATATTCAGAATTTTGCTCACTTAAACGCATAGTTTTATCACTCGCATCGCTTAAAAATACTGTTACTTCAGGGTCGAGCTTAACATTAACCGATTGTGTACAAGCCACTAAAAGCATTAGCAATGCTGACAAAACTAGAGTGTATTTTTTCATTTTTTATCGCCTAACTCGTTTAAAAATATATAACTTACCTGCTGTGTTATAAACACTAACTTAAGCCTAGTCTATCTCAAACAATATTTAATGCCTTGACGAACCTCAAATTTATGACGGATTTATCACAAAAATGAACACTATAATGAAAGTAGAGATTTAAAAACGCTTGCTTGGCGCCTAGAAACCTCGACAATTGCACTACTTTGTAGCGTCAGCTCTAGGCCTCCAGAGCTGCATAAATCGACATTAGAGATTTTATTTAACTGCACTATATTTTGCCGGCTTATACGGAAAAAATTTTGTTTAGGTAAACGCGCTTCAACTTGTGCAAGTGTTCGATAAACCATAGGCTTTTTATCTTCAAAGTAAACTCGAGTGTAATTTCCCATGGCTTCAAAACGCTCTACTTGTTCAAGGTTGATTAACCAACAATGATTTCCGTCTTTAACAAAAAATTGACTCGTTAGACTCATGGCACTATTCACTTGGACCGACTCGTCATCAACTTTGCTTTTTACCTTATCGCATGCCTGAGTTAGCCGTTGTAGAGTATAAGGCTTTAATAAATAATCAATGGCGTCATTATCAAACGCCTGAAGCGCATACTCTTCAAAAGCTGTAGTAAAAATAACATACGGTGTATGTGCAAGTTGGGTTAGAAAGTCAAAGCCTGTACCGTCGGGTAAATCAATATCGAGAAAAACTAGCTCTGGTTGCAACCGATGAAACACATTCACCGCCGCTTCAACATTATCAGCTTCACCAACTACGGTTATATCGTTGATATTTTTTATTTGCGAGCTTAGCTCCAGTCTTGCCAATCGAGAGTCTTCGATAATCATTGCTTTAATCATGGAAAGTCCGTTTCAAACTATAAGGGAATTTTAACCTGGGCTAACACGCCAAATTCAGAAGCTTTTACGCTAAACTGACTTTGTTGTCCAAAAACTAGTAATAATCGTTGCTTAATATTATTCATACCTATGCCAGTGCCACTTTCATTAGGAGGCTCATAACTACCACTATTTTCAACACTGATATACCACATATCAGATTTATGATGGCTATTAATCTGAATTTTCCCTCCTTGTTTGAGTTTACCTATGCCGTGTTTAATGGCATTCTCCACCATTAATTGCAAAATCATTGGCGGCAGGGATAAACATAGCGTTTCCTGTTCGATATTAAAATCTACTTGCAGCTTATCTTCAAATTGCAGTTTGTTTAACGCGACATATTGTTTAACCACTTCTAATTCATTACTGAGTGTGACCACGGCAGTTTTATCGATTTTCATAGTATGACGCATGACTTCTGATAAATTTGCCAGCATATCACGCGCTTTATCTGAATCTTCCAAAATTAACGCACGAATATTATTAATGGCATTAAAAATAAAATGTGGATTAATTTGACTAAGAAACACGTCTAATTGAGCATCTTTAAGTGAGCGATCTAAAAACGCTTGCCTCCGTCTTGCCTGCTTTAACAACCGCTGTTTTTTAACTGTCGCATACAGTGCCGACCACGCAACAACAAGAAACATGATCATTGGTAAACCTAATAATATTTGTTGCCAAACCAGGTCACTTTCAACATTAAAAATAGCTTTTTGATTGGGGATAATGACTGCGGCATAAAGTGCCATAGTAACAAGCCCCGCAACAATAGAACCTAATAAGATTTGCACTAAGGCGTGAAAAATTTTATCACTTTTAAGATAGCGCTGATAAAACACCCTCAGTAGGCAGGTCGATATAACTAAACTCACACCAAGCACCAAAGAATTAATTAACTCTGATATGTGGAAGTAAACAAAGTATTTACGACCAAATAAATTTGCTAAGGTAAAGAGACTCCAACCACCAAGCTGTAGCAGCCAAAATAGCGTATTAAATTGCTTTTTTTGATTATCCATAATAATTTCATGTCTTAATATCAACTAAGTGACTTTAACCATTGAACAATATCACTGCTAACCGTTGCTGAAAAGGTAATATCAATTTCTGCATATTCGCTAGGTAAGCCAGTTTTCGCAGGTTGAAATAAGTGATTCAAGCGCGGGTAAATTTTTGTTGTTAAGCGACCGTTTTGAAGAGCATGCTCAAAACCTTCAATATTCTTTTCTGCTAATACTTGTGAGTCGAGTTCACCATTTAGCGCCAGCACTGGCATACGAAGCTGAGTTAAGTATTTTTTTGCGTCGGTTTTTATAAAAAATTCAAACCAAGGCGATGTCATTTGCTCAGTCTGAGCATTTGCTTGTTGCGGAGAAATGCCGTTTCTTTTCATTAAATCAACGAGTGCCGTTTTCGAAATACCCGCTTTAATTGCCCCGATAATCTCACGTTGAACTTTGTCTGACGCCATTAGTGCCTGTTCATCCATGCCCAACAGTTTTTGTATGTAATAAGATTGATCAATTAGGATATCGGCACCGCTAGTACCCAACCCAGCTAGGCTCACTAAGAAATCTAATTGCGGATTGTTAGCCCCTGCTATCGCGCCAATTAATCCACCTTCACTATGGCCAATAAAACCTATTTTACTTTGTGATAATAGTGAGTGTTTAGACAAAAATTGGTAGGCTGCATTGGCATCATTAGCAAAGTCAGCACTGGTTGCTGACGCATAATCACCTGTTGATTTACCCACGCCTCGGTCATCATAACGTAACACGGCAACACCTAACTCATTAAGCTGTTTTGCAATAACCGTAAATACTTTATGACCAAATACATCAGCATCTCGAGTGGTCGGGCCTGAGCCTGACAACAAAATTGCCACATGAGATGCACTGCCTTTAGGGTAACTCAAAACACCTGATAACTGATGTTGACCGTCTAAACTCGGAAATGTCACCAACTCATGACGGAACAATGCGTTATTCTCTGGCTCCTGAGGTTTCTTTTGACGTGCAACGGGTTTTGAAGTTCGCTTTAAATTTAGTGGTGCATTAAAAGTACCTTGCGAATAAGTCCCTTCAAGCACATTATTTTTTAATGTCGCCTTATAGTTTATGTTCGCAGCGCTCAACGCCAAATTTACTTCGTTACCATCTACATTAACTTGATTAAATTCAAGTCCGTATTGATTCTGTTCGGGAACATCAAGGGTGGCCTTGTAGCCTTTATCATTAGCAATAAAATGTACAATTAGCTGCATAGATTTATTCTCAGTGATCAGCAAAGGTCCTTGCCAGGTGCCATTGATGCCTTGGGGATTGTTAGCGGCACTAGCTTCACTTAACACTATATATAAAGCCAAAACCAACACTAATAATTTTCTCATTGCTATTTTCCTACCTATAGAGGTTATTTAGTTTCAATCATCATCATTTTTATTCAACTTCTACGACTTTAACGATGAAAGATGTGAATAGCCTGAAAACTATAGTAGCGGTCAATTTTCTATTTAAGTGGTGCTAGCACTAATTCACACAATAGCAATCGCACCAAAAACAAGTAGCAACTTGGATTAAATTTACAATTACTATTGCTACCCTTTAATCAATTTAATTATTGTTTTTTAAGTAGATTCACCAAACTTCACCAATACTTCACCGAATTAATACTGTCTTTTGAAACGATTCTGATACTGTTTCTTTCTGATTTAACAGACAACGGATTTTGCTAATCCCATGAACAGACTTTTACTGCCATTAGTAGCGTTAACAATACTGAGCTTTTCTTCTTTTGCCAATGAAACTCAAAAACTTGGCAACCCCATAATTAGAGGTCACGAATTTCAGCATGCATCAACAATATTTTCGGAGCAAAGGCGTTATATGGTGTCACTACCAGAGCGTTATTTGTTAACCGAAAGACAGTACCCTAGCCTTTTCGTTATTGACGCAGATTTTCAGTTTCAACATGTATCGGCAGTAGTTAAAAACCTAACAAGAATGGGGAAGATACCGCCAATGATAGTGGTTGGCGTTGCAAACCAAGGTAGCGATGACTATCTAAAAACTACCACATGGCCTGATAGTAAAGATCAAGCATTTGGCGACGCTAACAAACTTCAACAATATCTAACCGACGAATTATTACCTTTGATTGATAGCACTTACCGCACTAATCAACAAAAAGCCTTATCTGGGTATTCACTCGGTGGTATATTCACCCTTTATAGTATGATGCAAGCAGATACACCCTTTAATGCTTTTCTCGCTATGAGCCCAAGTGCATGGTTCGACAACAAAAGTTTGCCTAACAAACTAACGCCACTATTAAAACAAAACAAGCTTTCAGCACCCGTGTTCATTTCTCTAGCCAACGAGGAAGATATGGGAGTTGATGAACTCGTGCAAGTATTTGAGTCGTTTGCCAAGCCTGCTTTAAAATGGCAATTTAAGCATTTTCCGAATGAAAATCACTTTACCACCGCGCTACCGGCGCTTTATGACGGCTTACAATTTTTAGCACCAAACTATGCTATTGATGGTACCGACATGTTAGCTATTGGTGACTATAGGCAAGTGCTAGCGCACTTTAAAAAACAGCAACAACAATGGGCTGGCTTTCAGTTTGAATGGTTGCATGGCTACCAATTTAATAAATATTTATTTTGGTCAAAGCAAATAAGGCAAGTAGATGAAATATTAGTTGATATTCAAAAGGATTTTCCTGAATCATTCACTATGGTGAGCATTCATTTAGCTAACGGCTTTAATAAAAAGAAAGATCACGCTAAAGCATTACAATTATTAAATAATATTAAAACAGAGGGTGAAAGTTACCCTGGTTGGCATAAACAAATGAGTGTTTACTATAGCAGTATTAATCGACAAGATTTAGCCGAAAAACATCAAAAACTAGCAATTAAACTTGCCAAGAAAAACCAATTTGCCAGCTGGGAAGTTTGGGAGTTGATGTAAGTGCATTAACTAATTAAGAGTAGCGCAGGTATTACCTCGCTACTCTTGATTCAAATTCATTAGGCTTTGGAAGAATTTCTTATTTGGTGACTAAGTCCAATAAATACTACTTCGCCGAATGACAATACCTTAATAATTATGATTTTAGATACCCTCTACTCAAAAATGTATTCATATGTAGCCAGTAAACTCTCCGCGACATATTCATCTTCATGAGTCACCCCATCTAACGTCGAAAGAGCCACAGACTTTGTACACCCAGTATATTTTTCTGTACTCGTTTGTGTGCTGGCTGCTGTTACTCCACCTTGAATGACTTCTTCCGATTCGGCACTGCAACCATTTTTTTGCTGCCAAAATGACATAGTATCAGGCACAGATGCAATATCACCATTGTCTCTTCCATCAAAAGGAACATCGCTATCAATCGTACTATGTAAGTGATGCAGGTTAACTGGAGTTGACGTTGTACATGCATCAAAATCTCCTCGAAATTGCCCGGCTAGAGCAATAACTGCCGTTAAGCGCTCGGGAGCCTGACAAGCTAACTTGTATGCCATAAAGCCGCCTGCTGAATAGCCAAAAATGTAAACTTTGTCGTCATTAAAAGAATATCGCCCTTGTACATCATCAATAGTCGCAAGTAAAAAGTCGACATCAGGAGTAGTGCCTGTCAACTTATTTGAGCTATTCCACTCGTAAGGAGAGCTATTGCCTTGAGGTGATAAGGCAACAAGGTTAAATTTATCAGCGAGCATTTTACTGCCAAATATATTAGATACTTTTCCAGGACTCCCTGGCGCTCCATGTAAAAATATTGCAATGCCAGAATATTGTTCTGTGGTATTAGTAGCGTAGGATATGATTTCACGATCATCTACAGTAATACAGTTTTGCTCATTTCCAATGATTACCCCACCACATGATGTTGTATTTGACGGTGGTGTAGGTATAGGACTAGGACCAGGTGCAGGCGACTTATCACCATCTGAGCCTCCACTGCATGCCGACACCATCAAAATAACTGCGAAACTACCAACCAAAACTCTAAAGTTTTTACTTATTTTTCTGTTCATGACTTTCTCCAATAAAATAATTACAAACAGCTTGTTAAAGACCTAAAAAAAGAGCAATAATGAAGAAGTAATGAAATAATAATGAATTGATAATGCCAACAAAAACAATAATTAAGAATAATAATGCTATTTAAATTTGCTTCATTTTCACTAAATGAAAATAACTTTTTACTTACGCAAAATAGTCAAAGAGTTGAAATTGAACCGAAAATATTCTCACTACTTTGTTTTTTTTGTAAGAACCCTCGGCGAGCAATTTCTCGAGATGAGTTGATCGAAAAAGTTTGGGCAGGTCGTATTGTTAGTAATGCAGCAATTAATCGTGCCATCGGCGAATTACGAAAGATAATCGAAGCAGATCTTAAAAAACCTCAATTAATAGTTACTATTAGTAAAGTTGGTTATCAGTTTAATGCCGATATTGACGTGCAACCAGTAGTCTCTATTAAAAACAATATTCATAGAAAAAAGCCTCTATCAAAAGCAGCTAAGAAAGCTTTGCCTATTGCTTTGCTTTTAATACCCCTCATTGCAATTCTCTTACTGATAAATTTTAAGCAACCACTGACAAATACTAAGGCTTCATTCTCAATTGCAAGCGCATCACCTTTAACGGTTATAAAAGGCAATGCGTTCAGGCCTCAAGTATATAAAAATGGGCAAATGGTTTTCTTGCATCGCTCAGCGGCAAATAGAAACGTACAGTTATGGCTACAACAAGCTAATAAAAGCGCACTAAAACTAACAAGCGACGACTATTACTATACATATGCTGTATTTAAAGATGCCGAAACTATATTCGCCAGCCGATTTGATAATTTAACAGATAGAAACTGTGAGATTATTGAACTGAATATTGCCAATAAGAGCATAAGGAAAATAACTGAATGTGCGAAACGGGCTTTGACTCAATTAGCATATAATAAAAGCTCAAAAAAATTGTATTTCAACCACCGTGAGCAGGTGTCACGTCCGTATACCGTTAAAAGCATTCACTTAGATACAATGAGAGTACAGCAACTTACTCACACAAATCAGGACGGAAATACACGTGGTGATTATGTTTTCGCCCTATCACCTAACAATGAAAAAATGGCAATATTCGAATACCAACCAGATGGCGGTGCGCTACTCAAAACAATCCAATTGAATCAGCCAAGAAAAGAAGAGACATTCGATAGTTTTCAAGGGGTAGGGAGTGTTTCTTGGGTAAATAAAGAAACTTTACTCATCTCCAAACAAGGTGGGTTTTCGACATATAATCTTACAACCCGAGAGTTAGATGATTTAATTCAAGAAGAAGATATAACGCAAGGCAATTTCGCCCCAAACTTATCACAATTGTCCTATGTTAAGTTCAGTGCGACCAAGAATATTTACCAACAAGCTGTGGGTACTCCTACAAAAGCACTTACTCATTCCACTCATATAAATTTTTTGCCTAACTATGCAAATATATCAAATGCAATAACCTATTTATCAACAGATAACGGTGAACTACAAGTTCATTTGTTAGATGAAGACGGTAAAACTTTTAAGTTACATTTTCCAGAAGAAATAAAACACTTTGGCAATCTGACATTTGCTAAAGATGACAGCTTTATTTTAGCCAGTATTAATTCAAAGCTCTTTAAGTACACGGTAAATCAACAAGAATGGCAAGAATTACAAGTGAATTTGAAGAATATTCATTATGTCGACGTAATAGATAACCAATATGCAATAGTCAGTAGTGACCAGAGTGGTGATTGGCAATTATGGCGTGTAAATTTGATCTCTTTGGCCTCTGATAAACTTACAGAAAAAGGTGGCTATAGCGCTAAATATCACGCCGAAACTGACTCAATTATTTTAAGTAAATACAGTCAAAAAGGCTTGTTTTTATTCGATGTAAAAAATAACATCGAAACAAAAATCAACGAAGATTTCAAAATTACCGACTGGATTAAATGGCAACTACGTAATGACAATGTCTACTTTTGGAGAGCCAATTCAATTATCAGTATGAACTTAAACTCAAAAAAGGAAGACATACGCTGGACATTCGATAAACCAAAATTTTCCTTTTTCTCTGTTAGTCACGATGAAAGTAAATTGTCCTATAGAATTACTGAACAGGAAAAGTCCAGTATCTGGAAACGTACATTAACAATAGTAGAGTAACGATTATTTCTGCATATGCAGTTTCTTCAATAACGTTTCATTATCAATATGTTTAAGAACGTTAAACGGCTCACAATGGCCATCGCCAAAGGAAATAGAACCAGCGACTTTAGCTATTTTAATAGCGGCGGTATTGAGCGCTAAATTACGCTTCCCAATACCCATTAATGCACTGCCCATCGACATACGAACACTAGAGCTTTCATGTGCAATCTGTTCATCTATAAGAGAAAGGCAGTCGAAAAAAAATTCATCAGTAAAGTTTTTATTTCGCTTGTTTTTAGAAAATTCATAAACCAAGCCAAAGCCGCATTGACGCCGAATCGCATCATCACTTTTCATCCAAGTTCTAGCTAGTTCAAAAGCAAACGGCGCCTTAGCTAACGTTGCATCGCATGAACTAAATACATGAGTTAATAAACCAATTCCTAACCCTTCAACCTGTTGCTCAACTTGAGCTCGACTAATTTTTTTAGGATCATCAATAAGTAAACTGATAACTTTAGCGTCGTAATTTCTACTGTCCCAAAGCACGAGTGCTAGCTCATGATTTCTCCCAATTTTCTTTGCCAGCTTTCGCAATACCGTTAAGCCAATGCCAAAACTTTCTAAACCTTGAGTGTCTGTAAGTTTACGCCAATTATCTATCCCGCGATCGTTCTTATTGGCTGCTAAGAGTTCAAAAACGTCAGATTCATTCATAAGAGTTTTCCTGCTTCGAAATAATAAAACAACATATAACTTATGCTAGCGTTTAATACACCTATATCAAGGCTTTGTCGAAATGGTTACTGTTGCTATCACTAGCATAATCAAGCAGACTAATTCGCTCAAACGTAAAGTGAGAAAGTTACAGGAACAGTATTGAACAAAATAGTTGTAAATGGCTGGGTAATAAATTGGGCTAGAGCCGAATTAAGCAAAAGCAATGTTACTAAGCCAATTGAGGCCAAGCACCTCGCTATTTTAAAACTATTAGCACACGCTCAGGGCAATATTGTTTCTCAACAGCACATGCTTGATACGGTATGGGAAAATACTGTGGTAAGCCCTAATACCATTCAACAAGCCATAACCCAGCTACGAAAATTATTCGATGATGATGGTCGTAACCAAAAAGCAATAAAAACCCACCCGAAATTAGGTTACAGTTTAATTTATCATGCAGAAAACAACGTAGAAGTTACCAATACACCTAAAAGAGATAACGTACTACCAAAAGCCATGCTATTGCTTGCCTTACTGTTTTTTTTACCGGTAATATTTCTGCTCATATATCGTCAAGTGCCAGCTAGTGACATAACAGTTAAAAAAATAACACCAATTACCGTACAAGGTGAGATTGTACAAAGTGTGGCATTCAACAAAGCGACACAAGATATTTATTATCTGGTGAAAAATAACAGCCTCATAAACAATTCTGAAGACAGAGATTACTTGCAAAGTTTGCAAAAACAGCGCCTTGATTCGGCAAATGTTAAAACCTTAGCCAGTAATTTAAATGTTTATGGCGCCATCACACTTGCTAGTAACGGCAAACACCTCACATACGGTAAACGATCAAAACATGCAGCAAGCAAAAAAAAGTGTATTCAGCTAAGTAACTTCAACTTAAACACGAATATTGAAAAGCCATTATTGCCGTGTGGTAAGTATTTTGAACATTCACCTACTTGGTTAAACAACACTTATCTCGTTTACTTAGCTACCGATAAAAATAGAAATAACCGCTTATTTACATTAAACACCAGCACCATGGTGAAGAAACAGCTTCAGCTAGACACTACACATATTGAGCACTACGATGTTTTCGATAATAACTTAGCCATTATTGCCAATGGCGTATTGACGGTATTTAGTTTTACAACAGGAAATAATGCATTTAAGCAGGTATATACAAAGACTTTATCCTTACACTTCATCACAGCGAAAGTACGTTGGTTAACAGCTGAAAAACTCGCCTTAATTAACGATGATTCCATACAAACCATAATGCTCAATGGCAAATCTAATCAATTGAAACTTTCGGGCATGCAAAAAATAAATGACATACTCGCCATTAGTGCCGATAACTACCTCGCCATTTTAGGGCAGCAAAACTGGAGCGTTAGAGAACGTTTATTAACTGGCAATATTGATAAGAATATTGGCGAAAGCAACTACTTAGAGAGCAAAGCAAAATACAGCAGTGAAAGTAGTGACATTTATTACCTATCAAATCGCTCGGGTTTATCACAAATTTGGCGACATAATAACCAAGGTATACAGCAAGTTAGCAATATAACATCGCCAGTTGAAGACTATATTTCGGTATTTAACGACAACGCTTTATTGTTTATTAGCAATGAAACATTATGGCTACAAGCCAAAGGGTTGGCGGCAGTCGATTTAAAACTTAATTTAACACCATTACGCCTTTATCAAGCTAATGATCAACAAGTATTACTAAGCGCTAAAGTCGCCAATGAACACCAATTATTGTCCCTCAATCTTGAAACACAAAAGTGGCAAACTCTACTAAAAAGAGAAGTTAACTGGGCGCAAAATGTTAGCGAAAATACCTTCATCACCAATAATGCCATCGGCCAACTAGAAAAGTATGTTGATGGCCAGCAAGCGAACATTAATAGCTTGCCACCGCTAACATTACAATGGCGCTATTTCTGGCGAGCCGATGCTAAAGGCAACTATGCCCTATATTTTCAGGACAAAAACCTTAATGTTTGGCAGTTTGACCCAATTGCCGACACCGCTCAAGTTATAGGGCATTATGATATTAACGCCCTTTTTATGACCGATTATTCTGCCGTTAAACACAGCATGCTAAGTGATAACTTTGTTGCAGAACGGCAGCAATTGGTGCAATTACAAACCACTAATTAAGATCAGCCTGCATACGTTTGATATAAGACTGTGCTTCTTCGTTGTCACTAGCACTGGCAAGTTTGTATGCATTGTTTAGTGATAGCTTTGCTTCGCCATTACGCTTAGCTTTAATCTGAACTTGTGCAAGGCGTATATACAATAGTGTATCGGTAGGGTCTTCTGCCACTACACTTTTCATCAGTGCTATTGCTTGGTCGAATTTATCGCTATTAGCGTACGAAAAACTTAAATCAACTAGCTTGTTTTTCAAGTCAATCTCTTCGCCATATTTTTCATTAAGCTTTTTAAAGTATCGCGTTAATGCAACTTCACCTTCATCGTGAAAAATTGTGTAGTCAGGCTGTAAGTCAGCAAAAGTCGATTGTGAAGCCTTAATTAAGCCAATAGTCGGACCCGACAAATAATTGTCTTTACTGAGATCCGCAAACTCAAACTGTGTACGCGGTGTTTTCGCAAGCTTATTAAGTGACGCTTTCGCCTGCTCGAAGTGTTGACGATTTTCAAGAAATGTTCCTAAGCTTAAATATAGATAATGGTGTCTTTTAGATGAAAGCTGCCAGTTATCATCAAGAGAAGCAACAAGCCCTGATTTATCAAGCCCTAATGCCGGACTAAAAATAAAAAAGGCATTTATAACATCTGAGTGATGGCGCAGCATATACAATGGAAAATGACCAAAACTAGAAAAGCCCTCTATTATTCTATAGCCACTGGTTCGATAGGTATTGTCTATATGTGGTAATACTTCATCGCGCAATACCTGTGCTAACGTCGCACTTTCTTGCCCAGCGGCCGAAGTGAACTTATCTTTATTTGCATATTTAATATCCGGAATAGTTAATAAAATTACTTGGGGAATTGGCGCAAAATCAACATGGCTCAACCACTTCACTTGCGATGTTAAACTTTCTATCCTGCTACCGCCAGCAGTGGTAATAAATACCGGATAAAACTTATCTGGCGCGTTTTCATAACCGTTAGGTAGGCTCAATTTGAAGCTTAACGATTGCTTTGTTATTTTTGAATCGATACTGATATCTAATAATTGACTGTCAGCTTCTGCTAAGGTGTAAAAGCTAAAACTGAGCAACAGAGTTACAACAAAAAACTTAAAATTCATCTTATTATTCCTTTTATTTACCAGCCTCTAGCTTGCAAATAAAATGATTTAATTAATTGAATTGAATATGAAAAAAACCTGAAGTTTTGCTGAACCCATAAAAAAACCACCTTGATATGCTACAAGATGGTTTATATAGGAAAATTAACCAAGATAGTTAAAACTGTTAATTCATTTCATAACATTAGCAACAAAAGTGACCGCTAACTTGGTAGCGCTGGGTTGCGATTAATTATTATTTTGTGGATTAAACTTTGAATTTGCGTTCTTTCTGCCGGAGATAATCCTGATAAAAATTCATCATTGCATGCTTTTGCCAACGGTACGGCTGTAGCTTCTAATTCACGGCCTTTTTCGGTTAAATATACTAAATGTGCTCGTCTACTAGTAGGGTGAGGACGCCGCTCAACAAGCGCCATTTTTTCCAATGAATCTAATAACCTTGTCGTTGTATAATGCGCAGTATTACATCGGCTAGTAAGCTCAGACTGTGTTAAGCCATCCTCTTCCCATAATGCGAATAGCGTCGGCCACAAACTTATATTCAAACCTATTTCTTTTAAACGATTATCCAGCGCATGGGCCATATCAGCACCTAAAACGGCAATTAACCAGCCAAAACTCGTATGTCGAGGCAGCTCAGGTTGATGATCTGTCAAAAATATTCTCCTTATAATTTAACTTATTAGCAGTATTACCAGCACAATACATACTGCTAATACAAGCAAGGCATTTGTGTTGTTCATCATTTTAGGTTGATAAAAGTTACTAGGCATCATTTTATGGCCTGTAAACATAACATTGATCAAGGGATTACCCTGTAATTGATAAACGAAAATCACCAATATATGAATAACACTTAATCCCGTTAAAAATATAGCGTTTAAGGTATGAAACGTTTCAAAAGCCCTAAAAACGTTGCGGCCAAGTATACCTTTTCCATCAATAAATTCAGAGATATAGACACCACTAACAGCCTGTAACAGTAAGAGAAAAATGAGCAAAACCACCATTAATGCGCCAAGTGGATTATGGCCAACATAATGATCTTGTTGCTTAGTCACATATCGTATTAATTGCTGAAATGACGGCAAAAAATTTACAAAACGTGCCGTGTCGCTACCGACAATACCCCAAATAATACGCCACAGTAATGCAATAAACAGCGCAAGCCCCAGCACTAAATGTGCTTGCTCCGCCCCAATGAATTCATAACCAGTAACAACCAACCCAATGAACAAAATGGCTTGAAGCCAATGATAAACCCTGATTGGTAGATCCCATATTTTTAACATAGCTAACTCACAAATGATAATGTTGCATTTGCAAATATAGCAAACGCAAGTTAATATGTCATCACAATTTAGGTAATTCCAAGAGGCATCAAATGAATAAATGGGCAATTGTTGGTGTATTAACATCTCTGCTAATACAGCCTAGTTACGCCAAACAAGTCATTACTGAGCAACGCCAACAGCTTTTCGAGCATATTGAAAATAACGTTGAATTGCTTGAAGACAGAGTAGATGAAGGAGATTGGCCGCAAGTCGCGAATTTAGCGCTCAAGTTAGAGCAAGATGTTATACAGCTAAAAAAACTTTTTCCAAAAAGCAGTAAAGGAGAAGGTCGCAGCAAAAATAAAATATGGCAAGACTGGAAAAACTTTGATTATCGTTTAACTCAATGGTCGTTAAGTTTCAAACATCTTGCAACAGTCAGTGAAACTGAAAACGGCCAACGCATAGAAAATGCCCTAGACACCGCGACCTCAGCTTGTCGCTCATGTCATATGAAATATCGTTCACTTTGGTAAATAAGGATAAATTATGAGACAAAATATGGTAAAAATTCACGCTGTTGCCGCTACGCTTGCACTACTAATAATCACAACATTTTTTATTAGTACTTTAGTTTCAGAGCTATTCGGTGATAAGCAGCAAATTGTTACAGTTAAAACTTATATCTTCTACGCTATTTGGTTATTGATTCCTTTAATGGCAACAACTGGAATAATAGGTAATAAATTAGCGCCTAACGCTAAAAGTGGTGTTATAGGCAAAAAGAAAAAACGTATGCCTTTCATCGCACTTAACGGTATTTTCATACTTATTCCTTCAGCTATTTATTTACGCTCATTAGCAATAGTTAATATTTTTGATACGACATTCTATCTAGTGCAAGCACTTGAACTCACCGCAGGTTTGATTAACATCACTTTGATGTCATTAAATTTAAACGATGGTTTGAAGTTAAGAAAAGCAAAACAGAAAACTTAGCTAACTTTTATCAATTGCTGGCAAGTATAACCCTAGCTAACTCGTTTGCTGTTTTATATCCGTGCAATAACGAGCCGTTGGCTAATATAATACCTGGTGTTCCTCTTAAGCCCATTAACTGGCCAAGTTTGTAATGTTCGGCAACGGGGCTTTGAGCACATAAATTTAATGGCGAGCGCGTATTAATCATTAAGTCTTCAAGTGCCTCTTTAGGCTGTTTGGCACACCAGGCCGATGTCATCTTCTGATAGGTTTGCGATTGTAATCCGGCTCTTGGGTAGGCTAAATACCTTACTTCAATGCCGAGCTCATTTATTGCAGGTATTTGCTGATGTAAGTCTCGGCAGGCTCCACAATCAACATCAATAAAAGCATAAACAACCGCTTTTACTTCCCCTTTTGGGCGGTAAATAATAGTGCTTTCCAAAGCGATGTCAGTAATCAACTGAAGTCGCTTTTTACGGGCATTATTTTCTGTAATATCAAGCGCACTATTATCTTGATGTTGCAATAAAGGGCCTTGAAAAAAGTAACCATTTTCACTAGAAAAATAAATGGTTTCACCACCGCTGATATCAACACGATAAAAACCTTTTAGCGGACTTTTCTCAACAGCAACTACCTGCCAATTAGGCTTAATGCTATGTACTTTTTCAATAACACTAGCTTGTTCGGCCTGAGAAATTTTAACCGCAAATTCTTGTGCGTTTGCCAAGCGAGAAAACATCAAAAAACAACCAATTGCTAATAATATTTTTTGCATTGAATTACCTTACTTAAGTTTTACCGATGATGATTTTGAGCAACAAATTTACAAACAGTAAAAGCTTCCGCTTTAACGCAGCAGCTTTTATTTAGCTTAGGGCGTGTTAATCTTTGATGTATATTTTTGACCTGATTAAATCACGCTTAATTCGAAAAAAATTTATACCACAAAGAGCAATACGCCCTAATACCAAGGTCAATTAAAATAGGTAGGTATATAAATATCCAGCACCAACTGCCATTGACAAAATGACCGTGATAAATGCCAAAATCATTTTGTTTTTAAAGATTGATTTTAGCAATACAACTTCCGTTAAACTTGCGCCTGCACTCCCTATGATTAATGCCATTACTGCGCCTAACCCCATGCCTTTCGCTGCTAACGCTGCACTTAATGGAATAACAGCTTCTGCACGAATATATAAAGGAATGCCAATTACAGCAGCAACCGGAATTGCAAATGGGTTATCTTCGCTGGCAATACTTGCTACTAATTCTGTCGGCATAAAACCATAGATCATAGAACCAACAGCAATACCACCAATAAGGTATGGTAATACTTTTTTGAAGTCCGCCCAGGTGCTATACCAAATTCTTAGCCATTTGCTTACTTCTTTTGCTTTGCTACCACAGCTACTCCCGCAACCTTTACTTTCTGGCTCAATATAAGCTTCTGGTTTAATGTATTTTTCGAAGCCCAATTTTTCGAGTAAATAACCAGCCGCAATTGAAACACCCATCGCGATAACAAAGTAGAACACGGTTACTTTCATGCCAAAGGTCACTGCAAATAAGCCAATGATGATCGGGTTCAATAATGGGCTAGCAAATAGGAAAACCATCATAGTACCAAAGCCCGCTTTTGCTCTAAGTAAACCTTTTAAAAAAGGAATGGTTGAGCAAGAACAAAAAGGCGTAATAGCGCCTAAGAATCCAGCAACAATATAACCCTTACCATTTTTACTGCTTAATATACTTTGAATCTTGCTTGGCGGAATATATTCCTGCAATACACCAACAATATAGCTGATCAATAAAAAGAGTAACGTTAACTCAACAGCCAAAAAGGCAAACATATTTAAGGTATCAAACACCATTTCTTGCGTAATAATCATAACAACCACCATAAAACTACATTTCTAGATTTGTCGAATTATAGACTTTAAACTTTCCTTGTCAATATATTTCTAGTAATATGGAAATATAAGCTATCGAACATGTTGTCGGAGTATTGATTATGGATATTGAAATTGTTGCCAAGGCCTTAAAAGAACTAGGCCACCCTACTCGCCTTGCTATATTCAAGCGCTTAGTAAAATCTGGTGAGCAAGGTATTGCCGTTGGTGTGGTTCAAGAAGAATTATCGATTCCCGGTTCAACCTTGTCTCATCATATATCGAGCTTGGCTTCGGCAGGGCTTATTACCCAGCGCCGAGAAGGAAGAACGCTATTTTGTGTCGTTGAATACGAAAAATTTTTATCGGTCATCGCATTTTTGCAAGATGAATGTTGTAGCGACGAGCAATCATAATAGGTGCACAATCTATATGCGTTTAAAGGGAAACCTAACTAAATGGAATAGTGATAAAGCATACGGTTTTATTGCACCTAATGGGGGTGGCAAGCAAGTATTTATTCATAAACGTGCTTTTACAAATAGAATTCGCGTACCGCAATTGAATGATGTGATTACTTTTTCTATCGCCAAAGATAAGCAAGGTCGCTCGTGCGCTGTTCAAGCGACATTTTCAGGTGAGAAACTAATCAAAAGAAAAGCCAAGCAAAGTAATGCTTTTTCTATTTATTTTGCTTCAATATTTCTTGTATTGATGACAATTGCCACTCTGATGAACTATTTGCCAGTAAATTTAGTTTTATTTTATTCAAGCACTAGCTTTATTACCTTTATTGTCTACGCATTCGATAAGTCAAAAGCAAAGCGTAATGCTTGGCGTACACCGGAATCAACACTACACCTGCTTGCCTTAATAGGGGGATGGCCAGGTGCAATAATCGCCCAACAAACACTGCGACATAAATCTCAAAAGAAAAGCTTTAGAATAGTTTTTTGGGCTACTGTAATCATCAATTGCAGTGCACTTGTATGGTTAATGTCAATGAACGACGGTAATATCCTTAACTTACTGCGCATTCCTATTTAATGATATACGCACATTTATCCGATAAGAAACACTTCAAAAGGCACTAAAATCAATTTTTAAGCACAAAAACAAAATACTGAAGTGACTAAGTGAATAGCAAACTTAATCACTTGATGAGTGAATGTCTACTTCAGTTTAAATACATCTCGTTTATGGCTAACGCCATGTAACACAACCGTATTTATTTGATCGTAAGCTTTAATGGACTTTAGCGGATTTGAATCAAGCAATAAGAAGTTACCAACTTTACCAGGCGCTATAGAGCCATAACTTTTCTCAACATTAAAAGCCTTCGCGTTGTTAATCGTTGCCGCCGCTAATATATGTGGCAAACTTACACCTAACTTGTACATATGCTTAAGCTCCCAATTGGCAGAAATACCAGGTTGCGAAGCATAAGTTGGAGCAGGAGGCGTATCTGTTGCTAATACCAAAGGCAAACCATTTTTGTAGAGGTATTGAAGCACGCGTTCACCGTTATTTAGCACTGATGTCATGCGACGATGAATTTGAGCAAGAGGTAAATTATCATAACCTTCAACCATAACTTTACTAAACCACTGGCCATTTTCACTGGCATACCAATCAAGTGCATCAGCTGATACAACATTTTTGTAATCTGGATGTTCCATATGTCCTGCAACAGTAACATCTCGAAGGCTGCGCATAACATTAAGTGTTGGCTGGTATACGATTTTACCTTCTAGTATATCGTCAGCAATTTGTTGAATTTTTGCAGGTAAACCGTTATCACTTTTAAGTGTTAACCAGTTCCACATACCGTGAGCTAACACATCAACGTTGGCATCTACAGCAATGCGCTGCATATCGACAGCATTAGCATGAGCAATTACTTTTATTCCATATTTATCCGCCGCTTTTCGTACTCGCTTTAAGGTACTCATATCTATTGAAGGCCAATGTGAAGCTAAATCAAAACCATCTTCAATATAGACCTTAACGCATTTAGCACCATCTTCTGCGATGCGCTTTACCACACTTTCCGGAGAATGCTGTTTTGCATCAAATCCTTTCGGCGGTAAACCATCTTTTTCAGGCTGATAAATAAAGTATTTTCGCTGTTGTATTGCTTGCGCTAAATCGGCGCCAAGCAGATTATAACCACCAATAATAGGCGCGGCACCACAAAACAAAAGATCAGGTTTAATCGCGGCCTGATTAAATAGCTCAACCGATGCAGGAGTGCGTGAAGGATCCAATATCTGGGTAATACCGTGATATAAATAACTCCTCGGTTGCTGCTTTAAGTAGGCTTGCTGCAACGGCTTAGTTTCTAGGTAATCCGCATTTGCTCCTGGCATAGTGCCCGTATGTACATGACTATCCATTAGTCCCGGAATTAAAAATTTACCAGTTCCGTCAATCTCTTTGGTACTTTCAATTGCTTCAATTGCAGTTGTAGATACTTTTTTAATAACACCGTCTTCAATTAAAAGCCATTGGTGCTCAAGTGTTAAAATGCTATTGTTATCAACAGGATTAATTACGGTAACGTTTTTAATAATTAAGTCGTTGGCCTGACTTTGTTTTGTAAAAATATTAAAGATAATAAATAGAAAAATAATATATTTCATGAATCCTCTGCTGCTTAATGAATAATTTTGCGTCAGGTTGCACTAGCCATAAAATAATTACTTAATCACTTTCTAATTTAAATCTAATTTTTTTCTTAATAATTTAAAATCAGTAACTTACTATGTGCTGTTATAGAATAAAAACACTGATATTGAATATTGTTTGATGGACATTAACCAATTGAATGCCGAAAACCAAAGTGACATTAACTACCAGCAACCTTTTATTTTAGGGCCATGGCTTATCACGCCAGCACTAAATAGCATAAAGTGGATTAATGAAGACAAAGCGTCAGAGTATACTGACCAACCAAGCATTCAGAAGTTAACGCCAAAAGTTATGGCTCTTTGTGTGTATTTAACTAAGAATCATGGCCGCCCAGTCAGCCAAACCGATATCGCTGATGCCATTTGGCCACAACGCGTTATTTCTGATAGCTCAATTTATCAGGCGATAGCTCAACTAAGAAAAGCACTGAATTGCCACCAAACTGACATTGACCATATTGAACGTATTTCAGGCAAAGGCTATCGCCTACTGTTACAGCCAAAGCAAAACTTAGAACAAATAAAAAGTAAAAAAAAACCATCAACAAATAAAGTGCTAGAAAAAAAACACTTAAAAAGAAGCAACGTTATTACCCTCGCCGGCCTAATAACATTCGCTTTGCTTGTCCTTTCTGGTTGGTATTATTCATCAAAAGAAACAGCGAATGAACAGCAACTGCTTACTATTGCTGTTTTACCAACAAACAACCTCACTCAACCTAAAATTGAATCTTTAAGTTCATTTAACCAATTATTAATCAGCGATTTAGTGTCACAGACTAAGTTAAAATTTATCTATTTACGAAAAGATATTGAGACAATTGAAGCTAAAACTCGTTTATTAACAAGTATTCAGCAATACAATAGCTCCTTGTTAGCGTCAGTGCAGCTTGTTAATCAAGAAAACAACGAAATTATTTGGGCACAAAACTTTAAAGCAAAAAAAACCGACATGCTGGTACTAAAAAACACTATTGTTGAAGCGCTTGTTGCACGCCTACTACCAACAAATACAACAATCAAAGCCTCAGTAGCTCCTGAACAAGACCCTCACTACGAAAGCTATATATTGGCACGCCATCTATGGGACAAACGTAATGTATCGGCATTGAACCAAGCTAAAGTTCTGTATCAAAAAATTCTCAAACAATCACCCAATCACCTTGGTTCATTAATTGGTCTTTGCCATACACATATTTATCTATCTGTTTATAGCAAGTTAACGTCTTCACAAGCCCATGAAAATTGCCAACCTTTAGTCACCAAAGCTTTGGAAATCAATGCCAACAATGGTGAAGTGTTGACTACACAAGCCATTTTACTTAACGATTTAGGCCAATTTGAGGAAGCAGAACAATTGTTTAAGCGCGCAGCTAAAGTTGCGCCAAATTATGCTATGGGACATTACTTTCGTAGCAAATTCCTTCGCCAAACAGGGCAATACAGCCAGGCACTAAAAGCATCAAAAAGCGCATTTTCACTAGACCCTTTATCTCCGATTATTATTCGTGGACTTGCTTATTCATACCTAAACATGCGACAAGTTGAAAAAGCGAGAAGCTATTATCAACGAGCACTAATTATTGAGCCACATTACTCACATCGTGCGATTGAAGAGCTTGATTTTCTTCCGCTAAATACAAAAAGAGCGCAAGCATTTATACAATGGCTTAGCACTGAGCCAAGCAATATTGCCAATCATAGAGTTTACCAACTTACGCAGGCATTAGTGTGGCTAAGCTTAGGCGATGTAGAAAAAGCCCAAAACCTGATCACTAATATTAACCAAGATGAGGTGAACCCCGGCTTTCTATTTTATAGCCAAAGCGCACTTGCGATGGCAAAGGGAAAACATGAGCAAGCATTAAAAAAGTTAACCGCTCGCCTTGAACTTGCACCCGATATTGCAATATATGCAATGCCATACATTTCTGCACTTAAAAATATGAAATTATCAGACGAAGCGCTAACAAAGTTTCGTCAATATTTTCCGACTATTAACGTAAATACCGAGATAAAGAGTGAGAATGTTGGGCAATTCATTTTTCTAGCAACTTTGTTAGGTGATACTCTGCAATTCGATACTAAATCACAGATTATTGAAAAATTGACGAATTATTTTTCTAGTAAAAAACAGCTAACTAGTGATAAAGAGAAAGTCTATTGGTATGCTTTAATTGAACAACATCAACAACTTAAGTTAACGATTGAACGATTATTTGAAAACGGTTGGTTACCTGACTACAACGACAATATTTTTAGTGAACATACCTTAAAAGCAATGTATAAAAAAGCCGGTGGGAATGAACAAAGATGGCATGAACTACTGCAAAAAAACCGACAGATTGAGAAATAGCCTACCATTCATACACCACACTGATAAGGTTAATTATGTTCGATGAATGCAAATTGATTGATGATTAATCGCGTACCTAAGATTGTAATTGCAACTAAATGCTACAAACACTGATGAAAAGCTGTTTTAACGTAAGAAATCGCTAATTCATCTATAACGCATATATTTTAAGTAACGTCCTTGCTATAAAAATCAACATCATCATTCTGTTACAGCTTGATGAATAGTAATTATTCAATTGATTTTATAGGGAATAATGTTAATGCATATTAGGAAAGCGCTTTTTTTTACTGGCCTTATCACACTATTTTCCAGTAATGCCTGGGCACAAAATAACGACTTTAAATTTTCTCCAGAAATGGTTAGCCACAATATTTACAGTATTATTTCACCATCATTTGGCTTGCCTACCGCTGAAAATAAGGGTTGGAATTCAAATAGTTATTTCTTTGTAACGGAACAAGGCGTACTCGTATTTGATACCGGTTCATCAGAAGCCATAGGTAAAAGCATTAAAGCCGCAATCAAAACTGTCACCAATCAACCCATTCGCTGGATAGTTAACTCGCATAGCCATGCTGATCATTGGCTAGGAAATGCAGGAATTGCCGACGATAACACAGAAATTATCGCCAAAAAACAAGCCGCTAATACCATGAACAAATATGGTAAAGATGATGTTAAAGCTTTCGCACGTATGACAAAAGGCATTACAGGCAATAGCCAACTTTTATACCCGTCAAAACTATTAACTAGCATTGAAAAGCGCAGCCTAGGCAACATGGATATTGAATTTATATTTTCCAATAACGGCCATTCGGAAGGTGATGTATTGATGTGGTTACCAAAGCAAAAAGTTGTTTTTGGTGGCGATGTACTAAGTTCAGATTGGATGCCAATTATAATCCCTGATGCTAATGTTCCGAATTTAATTGCCACACTCAATAAGGTAATAAAACTAAATCCTGATGTAGTACTTACTGGCCATGGCAATGTAACCACGGTTGAGTCTGTAAAACGAGATGCAAAATTATTAACTCATGTTTGGCAGTTAGTAAAAAGCGGATATCAAGCAGGTAAAAAACCAAATGAAATTATTACGCAAGCACGAGCAGAACTCACATCAAGCTATGCGCCACTTTATAAAAATTTCACCAGTGCTATTAAAGAGCAGATAACCACTATGTATAAGATGCAGTCAGCATAAATCCATTAGTTACATATTGAATAAAGCCAAGGACGGCAATAAAAAATAAGCTTAGTATCATTACCCTATTGTATTTTTCACATAAATTTCACAACAACAGTAATAACTTACTACTTATCACCCTATATTTATAAAATATCAATATGCTAAAGCACATATTTTTAAGCAGCTTAATTGCTATTACGCTTATCTCAGCAAGCGGCTGTGACACTTTAAATTCACTGCGTATGATGCAAATTAATTCCAATGTAAAACCGGTGATTAATAGCACTCAACCCATTGCATTAAAAGCAAGTTTTTTGGGTGAAAAGCCTTACATTAACGCCCACGTTAACGGTGAAGAATTGCTTTTTTTAATAGATACCGGCGCGAGTTTCTTAATACTTTTTGACACCCCAAAAGTTAAAGCAATGAAGCTACCCGAAGGTTTTCCATTATCACTCTCAGGTTGGGGAGAAGAAGAAAGTACCAAAGCTTACCAAACCGATATTGATAGTTTTAATATGGCAGAAGTGCAATTTAATGGCCTAAAAGCGGCCTATATACCAATATCAACAAGCCCCTATTTTTTAAGAGCAGATGAAGCCTTAATCGATGGTGTAATTGGTCACGATATGCTGAAACATTTTATTTGGCAATTCGATAAATCTAAAAACTCAATCACTGTCGGTACACAATCCTATCAAGCAAACCAGCATACAGAGTCATTCGAAATAGATACCTTCCTCAGTAAAATATCTATTGAAGGTACACTGGTATTTAATGAAAAAGAAAACGCCACGGGCGACTTTATAATTGACACTGGTAGCCGACACTATTTAAAAGTTTCCTCCCAGTTTACTGAAAACCGAAATATCGTAATTGATTCCGAGAGCATAACCGCTGCAGATTTTGGCCTAAACGGAAAAGTAGAACATGAGCGCGTAACTTTACCTGCTCTTAGATTAGGCAGTTTGAAAATCCCGAACATTAAAACTAACTTGATCCCAAGCAAAGATGAGGATGAAGACGATTTTTGGGTAATTGGCAACGCCCTATTAAACCAATACAAAACCGTGATCGACTACCCGAACGACAAAATGTACCTAGAGCCACAAAAAAAAATCAGTATGCGATACAATTTACTGGGTCTAGAGTTACGAAAAATACGGAGTGGAGAATTTGTTATTCGCTATATATTTCCTAACTTTCCTGTGAGTAAACACAATTTAAAAGTAGGTGATTTAGTAACGAAAATTAGTAATATTCCAACAACAGAAATAACAACCTCGCACATGTTAAACATATCTGCAACGCCAGGTATCAAACAAGTCTGCATTCAAAGAGATAATTTATGTTTCGAAATAGTCACTGAGAAAGTGATTGGTTATTCCGCATTGTAGATAGTCAGAAATTATCTTATGAATAACTAAATGCTCCATTTACATTAGCTCCCTAATATATACAAATATAGGGAGCTAACTTTCTTTTCATTTATGCCTATTGCTATCAATGAGCCTTAATAGAAACATTAAAACACTTTGGCTGCAGCAGTATAAATAGAAAGCCTTGATTCAAATGAGTTACAGCGAATTAAATTTGTACAATTAATTGCAATGAACAGTTGATGCGAAACATTAATTTATCACCAAGGCCATGGAAACCCATGTTAATAAATGTCAGCAACAACTCTCCATATTCAAATGGCCTACTTGAAGCCGCTCACCAAGCTGGCTTGGTAGTCCATCCTTACACATTTCGAGCAGACAAAGGACAAATTCCAGATTAGCAGAGAGTGTTGAAGAGCTTTACGCATTTACTACATCGATCTTGGTGTCAATGGCATATTTACCGACATCTAAGACAAGGTCATTACTTTCTTGCAAAATACGTCAGAATAATAACAGCATTTAATCTGGCAAGCGTTCATCCAATGCTTTAAGGGACCGTAAAAATAACCCTAAACCGCCAATAGCTAATATCAAAATGACAATAAGATCAAACGATGTCATGGTTTTAAATGAAAATCGAATAGAAGAAATAACACCAAAAATTAAACCTGTGATTGAACCAACAGATAAAATCCAACCGAAGATGTTTTTACTATTATAAAAAATCAGCCCAACGCCAAAAATAAAAGGAATCATAATCATGCCACTGGTGACATTATAACTGCCTCCCATGGCTGAAAATCCATATAACCTTGTTCCCATACCGAAGCTTGATGTTACTGTTATGGCATTTAATAACATATAAAAACCACCGCACATCATTATAAGACCGATAAAAAAGCTACCTAAACCACCAGAAGTTCCGCCTGCGCCTCTCATATACCCCTCCCCTTAATATTTCTAATTATTTTTCAGCCGAGTATGGATCTTCTGCTAGTAAATAAGCTCGTAAGTCTGCTTTATTTGGCTGTTGATATAACCACTCTCTTACATTCTTAACCTTCTCATACGGTTCTTTACCAAACTTGTCTTGATAAATTTCACTGAAATTATCTTTTGCGCTATTAATACGAATATTTCTTTGCCAGTGAGCTGTTAACACCGCGTTTAGTGAACCCGCTAACCCTTCATTTTTTAACAACTCCCATTCACCTTTATCAAGCCATATACCACCAACACTTGCACTATAATCAATGCGATGTTCTGTAGTAGTTGAAAGGCGAAGCTTACGCATAATAGTGCCTGTTATTGGGCATAATATCGCTTGAGTTGTTTCGTCAATTTCACAGTGAATACTATCATTAAAAGAAAACTGCGGATTACGTTCTTTCCAAGCAATATAATCTTCCGTCAATATCCAATTACCACCACAGTTTGAACACGTATGAGCTCGAAATAGGCCTTCAATAAAACTAGGGATTAAGCTCCCTTCTTTACAGCTAGTACATTTCATTTTTATATCCTTATCAATTTCTAGTACGCTAAAATATCTAAAACTATCATATAATTATTGCGTTAGGTATGTCATTAGTAAATCCACTCTCCCCAAGCATAATTACAATTTATTTAGATGATTTATGAAGTGGGATATGCTAATTTTTGCTCCTAAAAGGCAATAATTACTATACGCCTTTGACATATTATGTCAAAGGCGTATAGTAATTCTCAAAAGCAAGAATGTATAAAATAGTTACTGTTGGCTATTTGTTTTAAGGATGAACTATGGAACAACTGTTGGAAGTCGCCACTCAATTTCCCACCGTAATCTACTCGGCTCTACTCGGTATTGTTGTAGTTTATTGGTTTGTTGGTATGTTAGGTCTAATTGATTTGGATTTTGGCGGTGATACCGACATTGACGCTGACGTTGATATTTCAGTTGGCGGATTAACAGGGCTAATGCTCACCTTTGGATTAACTGGCGTACCTTTCACGTTAGTGATCAGTATTATTATTCTTCTGTGTTGGCTAATTAGCTTTTATCTACAGTTCTATTTATTAACATGGCTGCCAGATGGCTGGCTGTATTACTTAATGGGAGCAGTTGCAAGTTTCGCTATATTTCTAATTTCACTACCAATTACGGCAATCGCCATTCGTCCTTTAAAAGGAATGTTTAAAAGTGTCGAGGCAACTACTAGCAACCACCTCGTTGGTAAAGACGCAACTATTGCCACAAGTAAGGTAAACGAAAATTTTGGTCAAGCTCGCTTATTCAACGACGGAGCAGAGCTTTTAGTTGATGTACGTTGCGATCCACAGCACACCTTAACAATGGGTGACAAAGTTTTGGTTATTAAATATTTGCAAGAAAACCATGCCTATATTGTCGCACCCTATACACCCTAAATAATCACAATTTATTTGGCCACGACCAAGTGGCTACTGTTTCAAATAAGAGGAAAAACACATGGTAATGGAACCACTTTATCTAGCTATTGGGATTGGCGTACTTTTCGTCTTTTCACTTTTGATCATGGTCGCAAAATTTTATAACAAAGTTGAGCAAGGCCAAGCGTTGATCATCAATAAACTTAGGGCTGAACCTGAGATAAGTACCACTGGTGGCATGGTGATCCCTGTCATCCATAAAAAAGAAATTATGGATATTTCAACGAAACGTATGATGCTCGAGCGTAAAGGCCGTTCTGGACTGATCTGCCAAGATAATATTCGAGCAGATATCATCATTACTTTCTATATTCGAGTAAATGAAACCAAAGAAGACATTTTACGCGTTGCAAAACAAGTTGGTTGTGATCGTTCTTCTTATCCAGAAACATTACAAGAGCTGTTTGAAGCGAAATTTTCAGAAGCCCTTAAAACAGTAGGCAAGCAATTAAACTTTACCGAGCTATTTACTCAGCGTGATATTTTCAGGGACAAAATCAAAGAAGTTATTGGGCAAGATTTATCAGGTTACGTTCTTGAAGATGTAGCGATAGACTTTCTTGAGCAAACTTCTATCAATGATTTAGATCCAAATAACATTATGGATGCAGAAGGTATTAGGCGTATCACTGAGTTAACAGCACAACAAAGTGTTGAAACGAATGATTTAAAAAGACAAGAAGAAGTTCGAATAAAGCGTCAAGACATTGAAGCAGAAGAAAAGAACTTGGAGCTTGAACGTCAATTAGCCGATGCACAAGCCAAACAAGAGCGTGAAATAGCTTCTGTTAAAGCGCGTGAAGAAGCAGAAACGGCAAAAATTGTTGAAGAAGAACGCTGCAAGTCTGAACAAGCAAGAATCGATACAGAACAGGTAGTCGCAGTTGCTGAAGAGAATAAACAACGTGAAGCGGACATTGCAGAGCAAAATCGCTTTAGAGCAGTTGCTATAGAGGAAGAGAAAGTAACTCGTGCTCGTCAAGTAGAGGAAATAGACCGTCAGAAAGAAGTGGAAACACTACGCATTGATAAAGAAAAAGCGTTAGAAGTTGAGCGTAAGAACATTGCTGAAGTACAGCGTGAACGCATTGCGGTTGAAAAAAACGTAGCTGAAGAAGAAGAACGCATTAAAGATTTGCGTGTGGTTTCTGAAGCTAATCGCCAGAAAGATGAACAAGTTATCAAAGCACAAGCTGAAGCTGAGGAAGCATTGGTTAAAGATATTGAGTCAGCAAAAGCTCAAGAGCAAGCCGCTGAACATACAGCGAGAAAGATGCAAACCATTGCTGAAGCTGAATTGAAAGCCGCAAGTAAGCAAGCTGAATCTAAGAAAATACTAGCTGAAGGTGATCAGGCTGAAGCTGCTTCTAAAGGTTTAGCTGAAGCACAAATAACTTTAGCACAAGCTGATGCCCATGAAAGGCAAGGTGAAGCAGAAGCTAAAGCGCTTGAACTTAAACTGACAGCGGAAGCAAAAGGTATTGAAGAAAAATCTCTAGCAGAAGCTACAGGCTTGCGTGAAAAACAAGAAGTGCTTAATGCAATGTCAGAACAAGCAAGAGATTTTGAAACCTTTGGATTGCGTTTAAACCAAGAACGAGAATTAACACTAGCGAAATTAGACAACAGTGTTGACTTAGCAGAGAAACAAGCTGATGTATTAGCTACTGCATTGAGTGAAGCTAACATCAATATTATGGGCGGTGACGGCGAATTCTTACGTCAATTTATGAAATCAATTACTGTGGGCAAATCGATTGATGGTTTAGTTGACGAAAGTGAAACCGTTCAAAAGCTATTTAAAGAGCACCTAAGCGGCGATCGTAATATCATGGATGATTTAGGTGGCGTTCTAGCAGGGGCTTCCCAAACCAGTGAAACAATGAAAAATTTCAATATGGCAAAACTTCTTTCTACACTAAACAATGCCGATGAAACACAAAAAGGTGCATTGGCAAGTTTGTTGAACCTAGGTAGTCAAAAAACTTCGGGCGTGAAGTAGTTAATTCATAATAAAACAGTAAGTAAAATGCAGCTATTTACCCCAAATAGCTGCATAACAGTTTCATGGAGTTTTACATGACAGGTAAGGAAAGTGTCACCAATCAAGCGGTTGCTGAAGGCGGTTCATACGAACTAATTCAGCGCCGATTATCAGCTTTAGGTAGTGATCTAAATACGCAAATTAAACAGTTAAATGACGAACGTATTACAACGTTTGGCTCAACTGATATGAAAGTCGATGCACGCGTTCGAGTGCGTACAGAACACAATTGTGTTGCTAGGGATATAGCAGCCATTGGCGATACCTTACTATTTGGTTACAACGTTTTTCTGGGCTTAAAGCGTAACATTACTGTTGCAGATGTTTTCAGTCTACATCAACTTAAAGATAACGGTGATGAAGTTGAAATTGTTGATATGCCTATGCAAGGCAGTTTTCTTGAGCACCCTGATTTCATTAGAGATTTTGATGAGCTGTATACCTACTATAAAAAAACTTTTTTAGCCCATGTCTATAGACAAGGAAGTAAAGTATTTGCGGTCTTTCGTATTGGTGAGCGGCTTGATGACATACGAGTATTTCGCTGGGGTATTGATGCTGACCAGCAAGTTACTTATATTGATAATCGTGGTGAAAGAGATATAAAACAGCCAGATAATTTCGATTTTGAGTGGCATAAAGTCTCACGAGAACAACAAGAGCAAGGTAAACACCCTCACTTCAATTTATTCGATACACTTTTTGTCGAGGCAATTGGTGGCTCAATTACCTTAAAAGTTGAAAATAATACCGAGGAAGGAAAAGGTATATATTCAGAGATTGTTGATGATGAGCATCAATCTCTTGATGACGCGGATATTCATTACGCCAAAGTTGGTGAACTCATCCTATTAAAAATTAAACCTTATCGTGAAGAGCAGACCCGTCACTTAATTTTTAACTGTAAAACTCAGCAAGTGCTTAGGCAAGATGCAATAGCGCATGCGTGTATCCAATTACCAGAAGACCACGGTATTATTTTCCCAGGCGGCTATTACCTACAAAACGGTGAAAATAAAAGTTTTGATGATAACGCTGAAGATCTGCAATTGCATCGAGTTGTTAGATCTCCAAATGGTGAAGATTTTCTTTACATTTTTTATGAGCCAAATGAAGGTCAGTACGCCTTATTTGGCTACAACTTAATCACCAGAACATTACAGAACCCCATATATGGCCACGGTCAGAGTTTATATAACAGCGGCAGAGCCGTTGTTTTTAGTGCTGAGCCAGAACCATCACGAGTACACGCAATGCAAATATGGCAAACGCCATTTTGTAGTGAAGAGCATGCAAGCAACCAACCGACCGACAATAGTTTTTTTGGAAAAATCGGTAACCCTGAGCTTGTGCGAGGTGTTTCTGATTTATACAGTGTCGTAAAGCTTATCTCTGTGCAAGAACCCAGCACGCAACACTTTAATGACTTGGTAAAAGAATCTCGACAGCTTTTTGATAAATATCACTGGCTTGAGGACAATAAATTAGCCGAACTCAATGAGTTGTTAAAACAAGTAGTTACTACTTCTGAATTAGTATTGGATGAGTTTGAAAAAGTCGCCAGTATTAAGGGAAATTCTGATGCTGTTATGGCTGGAGCAAGAGAAAAACTTGCAGAGCTAACAAAACAGATAGAAATTCTAAATTTTGACACCGCTAAACAATTTGTTGATAACTTAGCTGAGTTAGCACATTTTAAGGGTGAGTTAATTTCTCATAAAGAGCTGCGCTATGTAGACGTTGAAGAAATAGATACTATGGAGGCGAGCTTAGATGAATTGACTAAAGGTCTAAGCCAAGCCACAGCAGACTTTCTTCAACAAGGTGAAGCGCTTACACCTTACCAAAAAACAATAACTGAATTAGAACAGTCAGTTGAAGAAAGCGAATCGATTACCGCTTTAAAACCCATTCGAGCATCAATCGAAGAGCTGGTTAAAGGGTTAGAGCTACTCAACCGAACCATGCTTTCTTTAGACATTGAAGATAGCAGACAAAGAACCAGAATTTTAGAAGATATTTCCGGTGTTTTTAGTCAAATTAATCGCGTTAAAGCAAGTGCAGATATAGCCGCTAAAAGTGTTGGCAGTGAAGAAGCTCGTGCTGAATTTGGTGCTCGATTCAAACTACTTGGGCAGAGTGTGACCGGTGGTTTAAATGCAAGTGATAGCCCTCAAGCTTGTGACCAACAACTATCTCAAATACTTATTCAATTAGAAGACCTAGAAAGTCAATTTAGCGATTACGATGAATTTTATAATGAAATTCTCGCTAAAAGAGACGAAATTTACGATAACTTTGAACAACATAAGCAACAGCTTATGGATGCACAACAACGTCGATGTCTTAATTTAATGACCGCAGCAGAACGCATTATTGAAGGCGTTGTTCGTCGCAGCCAAACATTTAATGAACAAGATAAATTAAATAGCTATTTCGCTGGTGATCCAATGGTTGCCAAACTCCGACAGATTGTCGAACAGCTAAGAGAGCTTGATGATAATGTTAGAGCTGATGACATTGAAGCGCAATTGAAAAATGCTAAAGAACAAGGGATCAGATCACTAAGAGATAAAACCGATATATATTCTGCTGACGGTAGTTTGGTGAAAATAGGCGAACACCAGTTTTCAGTTAACAGACAAAAATTGGAATTGACCTTATTGCCTCGCGATGAGGCTATGGTATTACACATCAGCGGAAGTGAATATTTTGAAGACTTACCCCGTGATTTATTTGCTGGTAGTGAATTCCTATGGCAGCAAGAACTTATATCTGAGTGTGACCATATTTATCGTGGAGAATATTTAGCTGCTTGCATGCTGTTTGAAGCTGAGGAGTCGGGTAAGACTGAATTAGATAGCTTAAATGAGGCTGTAAAGAACAATAAGATAATAGATGTGGTCAGAAAAGCAGCAGAGCCTAGATACCAGGAGGGCTATGACAAAGGAGTTCATGATGCAGATGCTGCTCTTATTTTGACAAGTTTATTGTCATTAAGAGAATCGATAGGATTTTTAGCCTATCCAGCGCTAGAAAGAAGATTAGCAGTCTTTTTTATTTCGGCAGGATTAGATAGTAATGAACGTAGTGATCTAGTTCATCGTTGCCACAATCTGTATTTAATGGAAGAAACCTTTGGCGCAAGTAAATTACGTCAGCAACTCGTTGAAGAAATTGCTGCAATTTTGGATTGCTACATAGGCCAACAAGACTGGTTAAGTTGTGACACGACTTTGTCAGCCACATACCTCATACAAGAGTCGGCTTTAACAGAGCAGAAGTTCATTGTTAAAGAAGATAGCTTAGAGTTAGCTAGGCAATTAAAAACACAATTAAAACATAAGAGTCTTGAAAAACAAATTGCTGGTGCATTATCAGGTTGCTCGACTCTAGAGCAAAAATATCAACTTCACCTGGCTTGGTTGCAATCTTTCGTTAATCACCAAGAAATAAATGCTCATCGAGATGTTCTTATCGAAGCATCTATGCTTTTGACCTTGGAAGGCCAATGTGAATTCTATTCTTCTACCGCAAATACAGATTGTATTATTGGCGGATTACTTGGTCAGCATGCTCAGATTGTTGATAGAAAAATAGCAATAAATTATCAAGAGTTCATTACTAAACTTCGAAAGTTTAACAACGAACATGTCCCTGCATTCAAGCAGTTCCATCAAAAGAAACAAACTGTACTGGAAGAGCAACGCAAACGGTTAAAGTTAGAAGAATTTAAACCTAGCGCACTATCTTCCTTTGTTCGAAACAAACTTATTAATGATGTTTATTTCCCTATTATAGGGACGAACTTAGCTAAACAAATTGGTGCGGCTGGTAACAATAAACGTTCAGATTTAATGGGGCTATTACTACTTATCTCACCTCCTGGCTATGGTAAAACTACACTTATTGAATATGTTGCCAGTAAGCTTGGTATGACTTTTGTCAAAATTAATTGTCCTTCTATTGGTCATGACCAGTTATCACTTGATCCTGCTCAAGCAAATAATTCAACTGCGAAAAACGAAGTTGAAAAGATAAATTTAGCGTTTGAAATGGGTAATAATGTCATGCTCTACCTTGATGATATTCAGCATACTAACCCCGAGTTTTTGCAGAAATTCATTTCTCTTTGTGATGGCTCCCGGAAAGTTGACGGTGTCTGGAATGGAGAAAGTAAAACCTATGATATGCGCGGCAAAAAGTTTGCAGTTGTTATGGCTGGTAACCCTTATACTGAATCGGGGGAAGCATTTACTATCCCTGATATGTTAGCGAACCGAGCCGATATATATAACTTGGGTGATACATTAAGTGGCCGAGAGCATGAGTTCTCTTTAAGTTTTATTGAAAATAGCTTAACTAGTAATTCTTATATTGCACCTCTTGCAACACGAGATATGGATGACCTGTATAAACTAGTAAAGATTGCCGATGGTGAGCCAGTAGCCACTACTGAGTTAAAGCATGGTTATTCTCAAGCTGAAGTAAATGAAATCGTTGCTGTGATTCAGCGTATTCGTAAAATCCAAGAAACTGTTTTAAAAGCGAATGAGCAATATATCGCCTCAGCAGCTCAAGATGATAAATACCGAACTGAGCCTCCATTTAAGTTGCAAGGTAGTTACCGCAATATGAATAAAATGGCAGAAAAAGTTGTTCCCGTTATGACTGATGAAGAAGTTGAACAACTTATCGCTGATCATTACCGTGGAGAAGCTCAAACACTAACAGTAGGCGCAGAAGAAAATCTATTGAAGTTGGCCGAGCTTAGGGAAAATCAATCAGATGAGCAATCAAAACGTTGGCAGCAAATTAAAGACGATTTTGTTCGCCATCAAAACATTGGTGACAACGATAACCCCATTGCAACTATAGCAAGCCAAATATTTTTGTTACAAAAGGGACTAAATCAAATAGGTCAAGCATTACAACAACCTCAATCTAATGGTTTGGATGTCTTAAATGAGACTCTTGCCAGCCTTAAATTACAAGTGAATGTTGAAAAACCAGATAACTCAGAATTGGAGCAAACACTTTCCCTATTCACTCAAAATATGGAATCATTTTTGACACCACTAATTAAGGCTCTTCAAAGTAATAAGGATGTTGATCTTGAAATGATTGATACCTTAAAAACACTGAATTTTACTACTGAAAAATCAGCAAAAAATTCAGAAACTCATATTCAAAAAATTAGCCGAGAATTAGCAGAAGATAGAAAAAATACCTCAGATGAGGTGGTTCTTGATTAAATAGATAGTGAAAAGCAACAACTCTACAAAACTAAATATTTACATTTTTGCAATCTTTTTAGAGTAAAGGCTTTACTTTTGTAGAGTTGTTGCTCTATACTGACTTTGTTCTCGTTAGAACACCTGTTGTATTAATTTTGAATTCTAGCTTCCCCAAGCTAACTATACCGATGACCCCTTTTGTCATCGGTTTTTTTATGCCCAAAATTCGGTAAACCTCTCTACTTTCCACTCAACTACACCAACTTAGCGAATTATTTACTTACTTTCCGGTCTATTGATAGACACAGCGTATAACGATATTATTTTTTTACTCGCTTCATAAATATTTACGCAATTTTATTGCTGTTCGAAAGGAGAGTTTATGTCTGAATATAAAAAGTCACCCGATGCAGTTGCGGCCTTAAATGCCGAGCAGTACCGAGTGACACAAGAAAATGGTACCGAACATCCATGGACGGGTGAATTATTAGAAAATACCGCTCCAGGTATTTATGTTGATGTTGTATCAGGTGAACCATTATTTGCTTCAGCCGATAAATTCGACTCAGGTTGTGGCTGGCCTAGCTTTAGTAAACCTATTGTTTCAACCAATGTAAATGAATTAAGTGATGAAACTCATGGCATGGTGCGAACAGAGGTACGCTCTGCTCATGGCGATAGTCACTTAGGACATGTGTTTCCCGATGGCCCGGCTGCATCTGGTGGTTTGCGCTATTGTATTAATTCCGCTTCACTTAAATTTATTCATCGAAATGATATGGCCGCAGAAGGTTATCAAGCGTATTTGGCACAAGTTGAGGGATAATCAATGGCTATTGAAAAAGCTATACTCGCTGGCGGCTGCTTTTGGGGCATGCAAGATTTAATTCGGCAGTTAACAGGAGTCACGGCAACTCGGGTCGGTTATACCGGTGGTGAAATAGAAAATGCAACCTACCAAAACCACGGCGATCATGCAGAAGGTATCGAAATTCTATTTGATAATACTGTGATCGGATATCGAAAGATTTTGGAGTATTTTTTCCAAATTCACGATCCAACAACAAAAAATCGCCAAGGTAATGATCGCGGTAGTTCATATCGTTCCGCAATTTATTATACATCAAACGAGCAAAAGCTAATGGCAGAGAAAACGATAGTAGACGTTAATGAATCAGGCTTGTGGCCGGGAACTGTTGTTACTGAATTGGCGCCTGCTGGAGATTTTTGGCAAGCAGAGCCTGAGCATCAAGACTATTTGCAACAAGTTCCTTACGGATATACCTGCCATTTTCCACGCGCTGATTGGGTGTTGTCGAAAAACTAAAATTTGATCTTAAATTTTCACAAACATTAAAAAGCATTATGTGTGTAGGGGAATAGACCCTATTTTATTGTTTTAATTTTCGACATGTCTACTTATTTTACAAACAATAAAATAGCATGAAGCATGCAACCACTAAGAACTTGAATTAAAACAACTTTTACTTATGGGCATAATTGGTGCTTATAATTAATTATAGTGTTTTCTTGTAAGTAAAATAATAGATAAGGTCATTTAAATGAAAAATTTAAACACGAAAGGCTTTCTAGCTGGTCTACTCTTAACAGTCAGTAGTTTTGCCAACGCGGGTCTAATCAACGTTATTTACACTAGTGATTCTAGTGGAAATGCAGATTCAAATGCAGTACTTGCAGCCCAGGGTGGTATTGTGACAGAAGCTAGCGCTGCTGCTTTTAATGCTCTTTCACTAGCGCAACTTTCAGCTTACGATTTATTGGTGGTTGGTTGGCAAGGCTCAGGTAGCTTCAATTTAGATTGGAACAGTATACTGCTTCCATACATTCAAGCGGGCGGAGGCTTAATTTTTGAAGCTCCAGGTGAGATTGGTGATTTAACAAATACAGGCTTCACTATAACAGAACAAAATGGTTCGAATGATATCGCTAGCTATGATAACTTTTTTGGTCCTGCTGTTTTTACCAATACACATATGGCAATTACTGCATTATCGTCAGATTGGACTTGTCGAATGTTAAATACCAATGGAAATTGTAATTTAGCTACAGGAGAATTTGGTGCAGGTAGAGCAATTATTGGCGGCTATGATTCTTTCTTTCATGAAACAGGCTCATTTGATTATATTGTTAATCAAGCAAACTGGGTTACAAGCGGTAGAGCAACAGTGTCAGAACCTTCAACTTTTGCAATTTTATCTTTAGGCCTGATCGGATTTTTAGCACGTAGGATTAAAAAAACTTAAAAGCTATTTTTATTCCAACACAGAAAAATAACCAGTGTGAGAGATAACTATTAGTTAATAAAAACGCCCTGAATATTCAGGGCGTTTTTATATTAACTGCTTAGAAATAGCGATTATTCTTCGCTTATCGCTTCATCACTTAATGGTTCGATATTTTCATCTTGAAACCAATTACAAATAACATTATCCGCTTGCTCTGAGCCTGTGCGTTTTAACGATGAAAATGCCTGCACTTTAATGTCTGCATTCAAGGTTTTTAATTGTTTTTTAACAGCAAGTACTTGCGCACTCACCTTACCCTGAGACAGCTTATCGCTTTTTGTTAGTAAAGCTAAAACAGGTAGTTCGCTATCAGCTGCCCATTGAATTAAGTCCATATCGAGATCTTTTAATGGGTGACGAATATCCATAAGCACGACAAGGCCTTTCAAACATTCTCGTTTTTCAAGATACTCACCTAAAGCTTTTTGCCACTTTTTCTTCATTTCCATTGGCACTTTAGCAAAACCGTAACCTGGTAAATCTACCAAGCGCTTGTTTTCAGCAATTTCAAAAATATTAATTAATTGCGTACGACCAGGAGTTTTACTGGTGCGTGCTAAACTTTTTTGGTTGGTTAACGTGTTTAATGCACTCGACTTACCCGCATTAGAACGACCAGCAAAAGCCACCTCAATACCGCTATCTGCCGGTAAACGACGAATATCTGGAGCACTAATGGTAAATGTCGCTTTGCTTAGATGAATGGCTGTAGATGACAAGGTTTAAACTCAACTATGAAAATTAAAACCGTATTATATCGTTTTTTCGCGCTAAAGATGCAATTGTATTAGACTTTAGGCAAATTTTTTCGCTAAAACCCCCTCTAAAGGGCTTAATTAGTGTATGATGTCGCCAATTTTTTCGGCTTATTGAATACATTCAATAAAAAACACAAAAGCATGTTGAGAGTTTTGTTATGAAACAGATTTTAACTTCACTAATTTTAACACTATTAAGCATTAATGTTGCTATAGCAGCGTCGGGCGATGCTGAAGCGGGTAAAACAAAAGCCGCAACTTGTGCCGCTTGTCACGGTACAAACGGTATTGGTACAACTGACACTTACCCGAACATAGCGGGTCAACATTCAGACTATATTGTTAAACAGTTAAAAGCTTTCAAATCAGGCGACCGTAAAGACCCATTAATGGGTCCAATGGCAGCACCACTTTCTGAGCAAGATATGGCTGATGTAGCGGCTTACTTCGCCAGCCTTCCTCGCGATGGTGCTAGTCAAGACGCAGGCAATACAGACACAGGTGCAACGGCAAGTGCAGCCCCTGCTGCTTACGTACCAAACCCAGCAGCCGGTAAAAGCCTTTATGAATTAGGCGATGCTTCTCGTAGCATTGGTGCTTGTATTGGTTGTCACGGTAGTGAAGGTAACAGCGATGTACTAATTTACCCTAATTTATCGAACCAACACCCTGAATATATTGCTAAGCAATTAGTAAACTTCAAAAATAAGTCACGTGTTAACTACGCAATGAACCAATTCGCTGGTGCGATGACGGAAGACGATATTGCAGATATGGCAGCATATTTTGCTGACCCAGCGGCCGTTGCTAATGTTGTACCACGTAAAGTTATGGCTGCTGCTCCTATAACAGAAGCAGTTATTGCGGGTAAAGCAAAAGCAGCAGTTTGTGCCGCGTGTCATGGCGCCGACGGTAATAGCCCTGTTGCTATTTACCCTAAATTAGCTGGTCAAAGTGCAGGCTACATTGTTAAGCAGTTACAAGAATTTAAAGCGGGCACTCGTAAAGACCCAGTTATGGCACCTATGGCTGCCGCACTAAGCGAACAAGACATGCAAGAAATTGCTAGCTACTATGCTGCGCAAAAAATTGCTGTTACTGAGTTAGCCGGTTCAGATGTTGGACAAAAGCTATATTTTGGCGGTCACGTAAAACGTAAAATTACTGCTTGTGTAGCTTGTCATGGTGCTGACGGTAAAGGTATGAATAAAGCAGGCTTCCCAACTATCGCAGGTCAAAACGAGTCTTACTTAAAAGCACAACTAATGAAGTTTAAAAATGGTGAACGTAATAACGACTACAACACTATGATGCAAAGCGTTGCTGCTAAACTTTCAGACAACGATATTGAAGAACTAGCTAAATACATGGCAGCAATGAAGTAAGTTTTATTGCGCGGATTTGTCTAGAAAGACAAGACGCCTGAGAAAGATCTGAATATAAAGCAGCGCTAGTCGCTGCTTTTTTATTAACAATTTTCTAGAAAGTTTGATCTATTTACTTGCTAACTCAATGATTTTTTCACGACAATATTTCACATTCAATAAATTCGTGTAAAATGCCAATGCAAGTAAGATACTCAATATATAAACGTATTAACGACAAGCAGAGACCAACCCAATGAAAAAATTTATCATTACTGTTTTACTAGGATTAAGTGCAGTTACTGCGGCAAATGCTGCTGAAGGTAACGCCGAAGCAGGTAAAAGCAAATCAGCTATGTGTGCTGCTTGTCATGGTGCTGACGGCAATAGTTTAGTGCCTATGTACCCTAAATTGGCTGGACAAAGTGCAAGTTATTTAGCTAAACAACTTGCTGATTTCAAGCTAGGCATGACTTCAGCTGGAAAGTCTGGACGTGTTGACCCAGTAATGGGTGGCATGGCGATGGCACTTAGTGAACAAGATATGGCCGACGTTGCAGCGTTTTATGCAAGCCAACAAGCAACTGTAGGTAATGGTAGTGCTGATGCACACGGTAAGAAACTTTACTTAGGTGGTAACAATGAAATGGAAGTTACTGCATGTGTTGCTTGCCACGGCATCAATGGTCACGGTATGCCAAGTGCTGGCTTCCCTGCACTAGCAAACCAAAGCGCTGACTACTTGAAAAGTCAGTTAGAGAAATTCCGTAATGGTTCTCGTAATAATGACTTAAACGGCATGATGCAAGGTGTTGCTGCGAACTTAACTGATGAAGAGATTGTTGCCCTTTCACAGTATATGTCTTCTCTTAAGTAAGATTTTTTAGCCTATTTAGGCTTATAGATTTAAAATAAAAAGCAGCGTTAATTCGCTGCTTTTTTATGTACAGGATGTACGGTATGTCACGATCGCATGGATGCGAAAGAGTGACCATGTACAGGCCCCTCGCAGGCCTCCTGCCTTCCAAAGCATTAGTACATCCATGTACGTCGATGTACGGTCAGTTTTTTTGTTCCAGACAAAAACTAAGTTCCTAGTTTCACACCTGCAATAGCATCACAAATCAAACTACATTTTCTTCCAGAGAGATTAAATCTAGTTAAATGCAAGATGTCATTGTATTGCTTCAATGTTCATTGCTAATATCAAAAGCATTTTTTACACGTCTTATCTAGCGGCTTCATTAATGAATATGTCATTTTTATCAACACTATTATTACTTGCTGGTTTATTGCTTAGCCATAATACTCATGCTGAGTTATTTCCTAAGCACACCATTGACGATCACCAGCAAAATGTTTTTCGCGGGACCATCACACCGCAACGCGCTTGGTGGGACTTAACCCATTACCACTTAGATATTACCGTAGACCCAAGCACTAAAACCATTGCTGGTACTAATACTATGAAATATAAGGTGCTATCTGAAAAGAAGCGCTTACAAATAGAGCTACAAGCACCGATGCAGCTAACTAAAGCAACACAAAACGGCCAAGCATTAGCTGTCGAGCAAATGGGTTACTCCTATTTCATTACCACCACTGCTGAACAAAAAATTGGTCAGGAATACCAGTTAGTAATGCATTTCTCAGGCATTCCGCATGAGGCAATTAGAGCGCCATGGGATGGGGGAATTACCTGGTCAACAGACGAAAAAGGCAATGATTTTATTGCCTCATCTTGTCAGGGGTTAGGTGCTAGCATTTGGTGGCCAAATAAGGACCACGCCTATGACGAGCCTGACAATGGCGCAATAATTAGTGTTGAAGTACCAGAACACTTAATGGATGTTTCCAACGGCCGTTTAGTAAAAGTTGATCATAACAAAAAAGCAAAAACAAAAACTTATCACTGGCAAGTTGTTAACCCAATTAACAACTATGGTATTAATATCAATATTGGAGACTACGTGCATTTTGGTGAGCAATATCAAGGCGAGTCTGGCCAGCTAGATATGGATTACTACGTACTTCGCCACAATATTGAAAAAGCGAAAATACAATTCAAAGACGCTAAGCGCACTATTGAAGCATTTGAATATTGGTTTGGCCCTTATCCATTTTATCAAGACAGTTTTAAACTTGTTGAAGCTCCTTACTTAGGCATGGAGCACCAAAGCTCTGTTACCTATGGCAATGGTTATCAAAATGGCTATTTAGGTCGTGATCGCAGCCAAACAGGGCCTGGCATGTTGTTTGATTTTATTATTGTTCACGAAACTGGGCATGAGTGGTTTGCTAATAACATTACCCATAATGATATTGCCGATATGTGGATACACGAAAGCTTTACCAATTATTCCGAAAGTCTATTTTTAGAATACCATTACGATAAGGCAAAAGCTTTTGAGTACATTCGCGGCACTCGCTTAAATGTTCAGAATAAAAAACCAATTATTGGCCAATACGGCGTACATCAAGAAGGTTCAAGGGACATGTATGATAAAGGCGGCAACATGTTGCACACCATCCGCCAAGTTATAAATAATGACGAAACTTGGCGTACTATTTTACGAGGCTTAAATAAGAAGTTTTACCATGGTATTGCTGAAACGTCCCAAATTGAAAATTATATTAGCGAAAAATCAGGCAAAAATTTAACTAAAGTATTCGACCAATATCTACGTGATATTCGTATTCCAACCTTTGAATATTTTACTAAGAACGGACAAATGCAATACCGTTGGAGTAATATTGTCGATGGCTTTGATATGCCAATAAAAATCATGATTAACGACAAAGAACATTGGCTATCGCCTAATGCTAAATGGCAAAAAATGCCAATAACTGATAACTCATCAGTAACGGTAGATGCCAACTTCTACGTAAATACCTTAAATATTTTGGGTAATTAGAACGTATAACTTTTGCGAATATAAAAAAGGGAAGCTTAGCTTCCCTTAAATACCAAACGCAATAAGCAACATTAAAATGAGTATTTAAATCCTACAGTAAACACGTCAGTGTCATCGTAGCTTTCAAATGATGCTTCAATACGAGTTTTGTCGTTAATTTTTTTACCAACACCGCCGCCAAAACCGAACTCCCAATCATCTTCAGTGATTGAATTGCCATTTAAGCTAGCCTTTAAATCTAAATTTGCATACGAAGGCATAAGGTATAAATACACACCATTATCATAGTTATACTGACCACGGAAAGAAATCGCAGTAAAACTTTCCACTTCAACTTTTACCGAACCAATCGTATCATCAGAAACACCGGTACCAATACGTAATTCAGGCATCAATGAAATGTTACTATCTTTTTGCATAAACTCATAAGCTACTGAGCCATAAATAGCACCTAACGAAACATCAACACCATCATCTTCGGCTGATAAATTCGCATAACCAGCACCAGCGGACCAATTGGCTGCAGCCGTTAAAGGGAGAGTTAAAAGTGAAAGTGCAATTAAAGACTTCTTAAACACAGGAATATCCTTATCGTTTTTTGCTAAAGTTTGAAAGCGCGCATGCTAACAACCCAACTCTTGTTAAGCAATTGTTAAACAATATTTTGATAACTATTAAGCGTAACAAATTATGAATAACACCTTTAAACGTTAGAATTCATGCATTATTGCAAAGGCATTTCATCGCCATTCACGTTATGATCACAAGTTCAGTTACATCACTAAATAAGGTAGTTTTCGTGTTAGATATTATCGCGCCAAGTGCATTTAAAACCGTACCATGGAAAAATGGTAAAGGTGAAACAGTAGAGATGACGATCAACCCGGGAGGCACCTTAGATGATTTTGACTGGCGCCTAAGTATGGCTAGCGTGGTTGAAAATGGTGAGTTCTCAAACTTTTCTGGCTATACCCGTAATTTAATATTAATTAAAGGCGACGGCATTAATTTACAACACAACGACAGCAAAATTGACCGTTTAAGCCAATTACTGGACTTTGCAACTTTTGATGGTGGCGATAAAACTGTTGGCAACTTGCACACAGGCGCAATAACTGATTTTAACGTTATCGCACGCACCTCGCATTATCATACAAAAGTTAATTGCCACCAACGTGCAATGAAAATTACCGTCGAAAAAGACGAACTTTGTTTTGTTTATAGTTTATCTTCCGACATAAAAATCAGCTTTAGCAACAATGAAAACAACTTAGTTGCACCACAAGGCCATCTAGTAAAGCTATCGAATGTTGAAGAAAATACCACTTATATCGATGGCGAAAATATCATAATGATCTACCTAAATAGCTGCGATTAAGAGCGAAGGTTATTAGTTACCTTTGCACTTTTACACGAGTTAGGGTCATTAATCGCTAGAAATGCCCTTTCTGACTTTTAATTATGACAATTAGCGCTAGCTCGCGTAGGCTGAAAATATTAACTACACAGTATTTTAAGGATAATGCATGAAAATCAGGTTGTTAGTTCCAGCGCTTAGTCTGTTACTACTTTTATCGCCTTTGGCCTTCGCTGAATTTGAACGAAAAATTGCTATCGATGAAAATAGTACCAGCACTCATAGCGCTACTGTTAATGGTAAAACATTTGACTACACCGCTACTACCGGCACTCAACCTGTGTGGGACAATGAAGGCAACCCAACAGCAACACTTTTCTATACATATTATCAACGAAGTAACATTAAAAACCGTGCAGCGCGACCATTACTAATATCCTTTAATGGTGGTCCCGGTTCTGCGTCTGTGTGGATGCATGTTGCCTATACTGGCCCGAAGGTTCTTAATGTTGATAATGAAGGCTTCCCATTACAACCTTACGGTGTAAAACCAAATGATTATTCTATTTTGGATACCGCCGACATTGTCTTTGTTAACCCTGTTAATACAGGATATTCACGTGTTTTACCGAAAAAAGACGGCAAAATGCCAAGCAAAGCCGAACAAAAGAAAATGTTTTTTGGTGTTAATGCTGACGTTAAATACCTAGCTGATTGGGTCAATACATTTGTCACTCGCAATAACCGTTGGCAATCCCCTAAGTACTTAATTGGCGAAAGCTATGGTACGACTCGCGTGTCGGGCTTAGCGCTTGAATTACAAGCTCGCCAATGGATGTATTTAAACGGGGTGATTTTAGTTTCTCCAACGGATATCGGCATCAAACGTGACGGGCCAGTAAAAGCTGCAAATCGCTTACCATACTTTGCTGCGACTGCGTGGTACCACAATGCCTTAGCTAAAGATTTACAAGACAAGCATTTGTTAGATATTTTGCCTGAAATAGAAAAATTTACGGTTGAGCAATACTTACCTGCACTTGCCAAAGGTGGGTTTATATCAGAACAAGAAAAACAAAAAATCGCTAAGCAAGTTGCTCGTTATTCAGGGTTATCAGTACAAGAAGTGTTGCGTAATAACTTGGATATTGAAGCATCATACTTTTGGAAAGAAATATTGCGTGACAGAGAGCAAACTGTGGGCCGCTTAGATTCTCGCTATTTAGGTATTGATGAAAAAGTTACCGGCAGCCGCCCAGATTACAATGCTGAACTTACCTCATGGCTGCATAGTTTTACGCCAGCAATTAACTACTACTTACGCGAAGAGTTAAATTACAAAACCGATATCAAATATAATATGTTTGGTAATGTTCATCCTTGGGACAGAAGCAATAATAAGACCGGCGAAAATTTACGCCTGGCAATGGCACAAAACCCTTATTTAAATGTAATGGTGCAAGCAGGTTATTATGACGGTGCCACTAATTACTTTGATGCTAAATACACTTTATGGCAGCTCGATCCAAGTGGCAAAATGCGAGATAGATTATCTTTTAAAGGTTATGAAAGTGGCCATATGATGTACTTACGTTACCAAGACTTAAAGTCTGCTAATCAAGATATTCGTACTTTTATGCAAGCAACATTACCGAATAAAACAACGCCAGCAAAATATCATAGCAAGCCATAGTTTTAGCTTATCTATTTAAGGTTGTTGTGTTGATAGCACCCCAACAGCCTTAATTTCACGATTTTATCGTTATTAGTAACATATTGAATCATATTAATTTTCCTTTATGTTGCTATATGACTAATCGGAGTTGTTAAAATTTAAACGAACAGATATGATGCTTATTAAAGGAACTAAGATAATGAATTCATGGAAGATAATAGTTTAAACAGCGATATACTCATCATAGATGATAGTTCGATAAACATTCGTGTTGTGTCCAATATCATTCAACCACTAGGTTGCAAAATATTTGCGGCAAAATCCGGACTACAAGCTTTAAACTTATTAATATCTTTCAAACCCGCATTAATAATTTTAGATATTCAAATGCCAGAAATGGACGGTTTTGAGTGCTGTAAGCGCATAAAATCAATTAGCAGCCGTACCGATATTCCCGTTATTTTCCTTTCCGGCTCACATGATGAAGCTGACCAACTACAAGCCAAAGATTTAGGGGCTTGTGCCTATTTAACAAAACCTTTTTGTGCAGACGAACTGCTTGATGCCGTAAAACGCTTAGCCAAACCTGAATTAGTATAATTAACTCGGCTATTTATTATTAATCGCTTAACATTACCAACCTTTACGTCCGTATGATCTTGGTATTGCTTACAAAAAGATAAGTCTTAGTTTTTGTCTGGAACAAAAAACTAACCGTACTTCGACGTACACGGATGGACTAATGCCTCGAAAGACAGAAAATCCGGGAGAGGCCTATACATCGCCATTCTTTCACATCCATGTGATCGTGGCATACTATACTTCCTGCATACACTCCTGCGCATCCATGCACCCGTGTTATACCGTACATCGTATACATAAAAAAGGCCGCTAATTAGCGGCCTTTATCATTGAGTGTTAGGTTAAATTTCGTAGTTTATAACTTGATAACCGAGTGCTTCTAATTGTGGCTTTAAGATTTTAGCATCACCCACTACCACCATTAACATTTCGCTTAAATTTAAGTGTTTTTTCGCGAGAGCATTAATTTCTGCTTTAGAAATATTAGCAACAATTTCGTTTCGCTCTTTAACAAACTCTGTTGTTAAGTCATGTTCCAAAATTTGTGCTAAAAAGCCTAATTTACGTCGTGGTGTTTCATATTTTAAAGCGTCTTTTTGATTAATAGCGTTGCGCATAAATGCTAGCTCTTCGTCACTTATGCCGTTGTCAGCATAGTTTTCAATTTCCTTAACAAACTCTACAATCGATTTGTCGGTAACATCAGCACGAACTTCCGCACTTGCGGTATAAGCACCAGAAAATTTATCACCATAAAAGTACGACCGTGCGCCATAGGTGTAGCCTTTGTCTTCGCGTAAGTTTAGGTTGATACGGCTATTAAAAGCACCTCCTAATGGGAAGTTCATTAAATACGCTTTATAGTATTCACCAGTAATGTCTTGCGTAAGTGAACGCTTACCAATGCGAATAGCAGACTGTGCTGCATTATCTTTATTAACTAAATAAATCACACCGAGTTTTGCCGGTGATTCGGGCAATGAAATGGCTAATTTTTTGCCTTCTCCGGTTAATGATTTAAACACACTTAACGATGTTAATAGCTGCGCTTTGTCTAAGTCTGATACCGAAATTATTTGGCTATCTTTCGCTTTTAATTGCTGGTGGTAATGTGCTTTTATGTCAGCCAGCGTAATATTCGCCAATGATGATTCAGTGCCACTGCTTGAAGTTGCAGCAATATTGTCGGCGTGTAGTAACTGACGATAGGCTGTTGATGCTAAATAACCTGCATCTTTTTTACCATTAATGGCTCCTTGAATAGCATTATTTTTATTACGGTCGAATTCACTGGCAAGAAATGCTGGCTTGGTTAATTTTTCGTAAACTAGTGCTAAGGTTGCATCTAAGTGTTTAGTTAATGTATTTACATTAACAGTTAAATACTTGTTACCGGTCGAGATCGCGACCGATGCACCAAGTTTTTGCAATGCCTTACTCATATCTTCGGCACTACGCTCAGTGGTAGATTCGTTTAACATTGCCGCCAGTAACGACGCTGTACCTGCTTTGTCTTTACCTTCAAAATAATGACCTGCTGGAATTTTCAAAAGCAATGACGTGGTCGGTGTCTCAATACTTTGTGTCGCTAGAATTTTAACGCCATTAGCAAACGTCTCCTGCCACATTTGTGGTACATCAACAGCTTTATTTTTACCTGCTGCTGGTACAGTATTGCGGTCAAAATTATCTTTGGTTTTGCGAATATTTAAATCGGCATCAGTTGTTGCTGTTTGTACCGGAATTGCACGTGCTTGTGGTGTGAAATTATCTGCTGCAGCAACAAGCGCTTTTTGCCCTTTTGGCACAATACTCATGATAACGCCGTGCTTACCTTTAATATATTGATGGTAAACACGCATAACATCGGCTTTAGTTACATTGGCATAGCGGGCAATATCTTGTTCAATATAATTAGGGTTACCGGTGAAAGTTTCATTAGCGGCTAGTTGGCTAACTTTACCTGCAACACTTTGCAGGCCGAAAACAAAGCTCGCTTCCATTGCAGCTTTTGCTTTAGTTAAATCGTCATCTTCAACACCACGTGTTTCAAATTCAAGTAAAGTGTCACGAATAACCTTTTCCATATCAGCCAAGGTTTTACCTGATGCCGGGTGTGGTAAGGCAAGCATATTAAAAGTACAAGCAAGCTCGGCACATGGGTGGCTTACCGATGCTTGCACAGCTAACTGGTTTTTAACTAAATTTTTATATAGTAATGATGTTTTACCGCCACCAAGAATGCTTGAAAGTAGATCAAGTGGCGCTTCATCTTCGTGTCGAATACTCACTGTTGGATAAGACATATAGACTAACGGTAAATGCACATTGTCTTCCAAGGATATATAGCGATCAGCTTCAATGGTAAAGCTTGTTTTTTCTGGCATTTTCACTTCTGGACCACGTGGAATGCTACCAAAATACTTAGTAACCATTGCTAAAGTTTTTTCAACATTGATGTCACCACCAATTGTTAATGTTGCATTATTAGGGCCATACCAACGTAAGAAAAACGCTTTTAAATCATTAACATCAACGCGATTCAGATCTTCAATATAGCCAATGGTTTGCCAAGAATACGGATGACCGACTGGGTACATGGCTTCAGCAACACGCTCTCTTAACAAGCCATAAGGGCGATTATCATAGCTTTGACCACGTTCATTTTTTACCGTTTCACGCTGCACTTCAAACTTTTCTTGTGTTACCGCATCCACTAAAAAGCCCATTCGATCGGCTTCTAGCCAAAGCATTTTTTCAAGTTGACTGGCGGGTACAGTTTGAAAATAATTAGTTCGGTCACTATTAGTGGTGCCATTCATGGTACCACCTGATTCAGTTACTATCTTAAAATGCTCATCATCAGCGACATGCTCTGAGCCTTGAAACATCATATGTTCAAAAAAATGTGCAAAACCAGATTTACCTACTTCTTCGCGACCTGAGCCAACATGATAAGTCATATCAACATGTACTAAGGGATCTGAGCCGTCTTGATGCAAAATTACTGTCAGGCCATTATCAAGTACATATTTTTGAAATGGGATAACCGTTTTTCCAGTTTCTGGTTTTACTTGCTCAATAAATTTTGCTCCCGCAACTGTAATATTTGCGTCAGGTAGCTTTACAGTTTGGGTATTTTCACAAGCAGCTAAGCAGGTTAATAGCAGCGGTAACGTCCATTTTTTCAAAGTAAATTCCTCGGTTCATTCAACATATTAGGTAAGCTGAACTTAATATTATCGATATAGAGAATAAGTACAACAACTTAGTAAATTTATTGCGGAGTAGACTGTAAATAAACGTGAAAGGTTCAATTAGTTGCTAGAGAAAATTTGGGCTTATTTTATATAACCTAAATACCATAAAGCGAATTCTTGATGAATATGTTACGCTGATAAAATGTATATATTTCATACAAGTTTAATGCGGAGCAAGTATGCATGAGGCTAAGTCGCCACTAATTCAGCACTGGGTTGACGTGATCGCTAATAGCGAATTGCCGGCTATTACGTCAACAGCCAGAATGTTGGATAAATTTAATAACGATGATAAATCTTCATTGCCTAAATTAAGTAAAGCTATTTTGCATGACCAAGCACTTGCCTCTTGTCTACTAAAAGTTGCCAATAGTGTTCAGCATCTAAGTATTAATAAAGTCAGCACCGTTTCGAGAGCCTCGGTAGTATTAGGTATTCAAGCGGTGAAAAATATCTGCTTAACATCACGATTAGTTGAGGGTTTACTTGCCAATAAAGACCTGGACGACAAAGTACACCAACAGTTAATAAAATCTATGGCAAGTTCATTTTATGCGGGTTTACTAGCTAAAATGATGGCGCCACAATACGCGGATGATACTCAAGAAGAGCTATACCTTGCTGCCATGTTATACCGTATTGGTGAAACTGCTTTCTGGGGTTCAGGTGGTGATTCAGCAAAAAAATTAGCCACGTTTGTTGATACTACTCCTGCTATTTTTCAGCAAGAGTGCTATCAAGAACTCGGAGGCGACTTTAGCCAACTAAGCAGCGAACTAGCAAAAACCTGGAGTTTAAGTGATTTATTATTAAAAGCACTTAATCAGCCAGAAAGTCGAACGGTAGAAATACAAATTGTTTATTTTGCTGACAAACTTAGTCATTGTATTGCAAACCCTACTGGTACTGCGGAAGAGTTTCATGAATTACTGAGCAATATAGCAAAAATTACCGGTTTGAATATCAAACAACTAACAGCAAAGATTTCATTATTACGGGATCAGGCAAGTAAGTTACTGACCTCTTATGGTGCTAAAGCGTTAATTGAGCATATAAAACCTTTACCACGCGCTAAAGACTTCAATGACCACGCGCATAAAGTACTTAAATATAACCCGAACAAAGAAAGTGAAATATTAAGTGCTTGTATGCAGCTAAATAAGTTATTAAAAACAAGCACAGACTTTTCAGCATTTATTCAAACAACATTACAAGCAATGGCGAATATATTCGCCTTTGAACAATGCAGCTTTTTAATGATGGTTGACGACAAATCAGAAATAAAAAACCGATTTACTTTTGATATAAATGCGCAGGCAATTGAGAATAACAAACGCTTTCATTTAACTAGAAGCAGTAATATTTTCAGTTATGCGATGGAAAATGATCAAGCGATAGTCATTAACGACAAGCAGGCTGAGCAATGGTATCAGTATATCACCGGTGAAATTAGTGATCACATTGCAAATGGTGCATTAATAATAATGCCAGTAAAGGTTGGTCATAAAGCAATAGGGTTGATTACAGGACAGGTTTTTATTGCAGATAAAGAAATATCGGCGCGAGATTTTGAGCATTGTAGTGCATTAGTAGAACACCTTAATTTATCGTTAACAATGTTGTCTTACAAAGGATAATGAGCGTGCCTATATTCGTGTTATCAAAATTTAAGCAATAAAAAAGCAGCCTATGCTGCTTCTTTTATCGTTACTTCGCAATACTTACTCTTCTTCAGTGCTTTCTACTGCTTCTTCAGTTTTTTCTTGCTCTGCTACTGGTTCGTGACCTTCGCCACCACATCCACCACAACATCCCATAATAATTCTCCGCTGTTTAAATCTGAGTAAATAATATCAGTAGAGAAAAAACGCATTATTGATCAAAATCACTTAAATTAAATTCCTTTCATTACTCATTGAAAATTATAAATTTAATTATTTAAATTTCTTTTAAAATAGACAAAAACACAAAATTCACTTGCAATAAACAGAAAGTGATATCAAAATGATATCATAAAATAAAGAAGTTAAAGGAAAGGATATGTTTACCGAAAAAGAAGTAAAAGCTCCAAATGGTATTGGCTTTATTGTTGTTTTACTAATTGTGCAACTGAGCGCCTTAAGCCTGACGGTGTACTCTCTACCTAATAACCCAGCCTTAACAATCGGTAGTTTATTATTGAATATTATTATTTTTATTGGTTGGTTTGGCTTTTTTATGGTCAACCCTAAAGAGGGGCGTGTATTACAACTATTCGGTAAATATGCCGGTACAGTACACTTGCCAGGTTTACGTTGGGCCAATCCCTTCTATACCAAAATGCGTGTTTCATTAAGGGTTAGAAACTTCGAAAGTAGTAAATTAAAGGTCAACGATAAAAATGGTAATCCTATTGAAATTGCCGCTGTTATTGTTTGGGAAGTGGTTGATACTGCCGAAGCTGTTTTCCAAGTTGATGATTATGAAGATTATGTATCAATTCAAAGTGAATCAGCTTTGCGTAACTTAGCCACTAGTTATGCTTACGATCATCACGAAGAGCAAGGTATATCGCTGCGTAGTAATCCTGTAGAAATATCTGAAGCGCTAAAATGTGAAGTACAAGACCGCTTAGGCAAAGCCGGTGTGAAAGTTATAGAAGCAAGAATTAGTCACTTAGCTTACGCGCCGGAAATCGCCAATGCCATGTTAAGACGACAACAAGCCATGGCAATTATAGCTGCACGTAAAAAAGTCGTTGAAGGTGCTGTTGGTATGGTAGAAATGGCACTACAAAGTCTAGCAGAACGTGACATTGTTGAACTTGACGCAGAAAGAAAAGCAGCAATGGTAAGTAACTTACTCGTAGTACTTTGTTCTGATGAAGCCGCGCAACCTATCGTCAATACGGGTAGTTTATACTAAAATAGCTGAGCTCATACCTGTGGGCTTTCAATTATTATATTAGAGGTTTCTGTGGCAAAAAAAGCTTATCCATTACGTATTAATGAAGAAATACTGACCGCAATGCAGCGTTGGTCAGATGATGAGTTACGTAGCTTAAACGCCCAAATTGAATATGTACTACGTGACGCATTACGCAAGGCAGGCCGCAGTAAGCCACCGCAAATAAACGCTATTATCGATCCACTTGATAAACCTGAATAGTCACTATCAATGTAATTTAATTACACTAAATAGGTGAAAATAGACCATCATATTTTTACCTATTCATTTCTATAGTTCGCTCAAGCTAGCTTTACTACCAGCAAAAAAAAACCGACAACATTAGTTATCGGTCTATAAGCTATGAGGAAAGCTAAAATATACAAATTATTACAACAAGCGTTCGTGTTAGGAACAAAGCAATTATAGAGTAAGAACTCTAAGCTTGTAAAGGAGGTTTTGTAATTTTTTTTCATTTATTTGTTTTTTTATCACAAAATAAAAAATACACCTCAGTTTTCCTGTTCGGTATTGTGATCAAATAATAGAAAACCTGGTTTTGGGCAAAAAAAAGGCCTCTATGAAGAGGCCTAAAAAGAAACACACCATGAAGGGATCATTCGGTGTTATTTATAAGAACCACGGAAAGCAAATTAAATTTCACCTCTGAGTAATTTATAACCAACTTGCTTTAGTGAGCTTGTTCCCAATTATCACCAACACCTGCTTCAGCAATTAAAGGTACGCTCATTTCTACTGCATTATTCATAATTTCAACGAGACTTTGCGTGGCACTTTCGACAATATCTTGGTGAATTTCAAAAATTAATTCATCGTGTACTTGCATGGTCATACGAATACGAGGATCATTTTGCTCTAATATCCACGCATCTACTGCTAACATTGCTTTTTTAATAATATCTGCCGCAGTACCTTGCATTGGTGCATTGATTGCGGCGCGCTCTGCCGCTTTCTTACGCATACCATTTTTCGATTTAATGTCCGGTAAATAAAGTCTTCTACCAAACAAGGTTTCAACATAACCATTCTCACTAGCTTGCTGACGGGTATCTTCCATATATTTCGAAACATTAGGGTAACGTTCAAAATACTTATCCATGTATTCTTGCGCAGTATGACGAGGTACATTTAACTGTTTAGCTAAACCAAATGCTGACATGCCGTAGATAAGACCAAAGTTTACCGCTTTGGCGCTACGACGTTGATCACTGGTCACTTCATCTAATGAAACGGCGAATATCTCTGCCGCTGTGGCCTTATGAACATCTTTGCCTTCAGAGAAAGCTTTCACTAGACCTGGGTCATCTGATAAATGCGCCATAATGCGCAATTCAATTTGTGAATAATCTATCGCAACGATTTTATGATCTTTTGGTGCAATAAAAGCATGGCGAATTTTACGCCCTTCTTCACTTCTGATCGGAATATTTTGCAAGTTTGGATCGGTTGAAGATAAACGCCCGGTTGCAGTTACCGCCTGATGATACGAGGTATGTACACGATTAGTTTTTGGATCAACTAATAGTGGTAACTTATCAGTGTAGGTTGATTTTAATTTGCTTAACCCACGGTTTTCCAAAATAACTTTAGGTAACGGATAATCAAGCGCTAACTCCTGCAACACTTCTTCTGCCGTTGACGGCGCACCTTTAGGTGTTTTCTTCAGTACGGGGATTTTTAATTCTTCAAATAAAATCGTTTGCAGCTGCTTTGGTGAGCTTAAGTTAAAACTCTTTCCTGCAATATTGTGCGCTTCAATTTCTAATTCAGATAAGCGAGTACCTATACTATGGCTTTGTTTATCTAACATATCACAGTCAATCAAGACACCATGTTGCTCCATACGAGCTAATACAGGTAACAGTGGCATTTCTATGTCATTAAAAACGGAAAGTTGTGTGCTTACGTTCTCTAATTTCGGAAAAATAGCCTGATGTAAACGTAGCGTAATATCGGCATCTTCGGCAGCGTAATGCCCTGCTTTTTCGATTTCAATTTGATTAAAAGTAAGCTGTTTTGCACCTTTTCCAGCAATGTCTTCGAAATGTACTGTTTTATAACCTAAGTACTTGTCAGCAAGAGCATCCATATTATGACGTGTAGCAACACTATTGAAACAATATGACTCTATCATGGTGTCAAAAGTGATACCTTTCATCGCAATATTGTAGTGTGAAAGTACATTTGCATCGTACTTTAAGTTTTGCCCTACTTTCTGCTGCGATTCACTTTCTAACAGTGGCTTAAGCTGAGCCAACACCCAATCTCTATCAAGCTGTTCAGGCGCACCTACATAATCATGGGCAACAGGAACGTAAGCCGCTTTACCTGCTTCAACTGCAAACGACAAGCCAACGAGTTCAGCTTTCATATAATCAACACTGGTTGTTTCAGTATCAAAGGCGAATAACTCTGCTTCCGTCAATTTATCTAACCAGCTTTGAAATGCTGCTTTCGTTAAAACAATTTCATAGTCAACTTCAATATCGGAAAAATTAGCCGCGTCATCATCAGCCTCTTCACTTTGACTAGCTGAGCTGCCTTTCGTTACATTCGTGTCGCCAGCATTTAATTCAGCAAGTAATCGTCTTAATTCAAACTTTTGATATAAGGCTTTTAACGTATCAACATCAGCTGCTGTAGGTTGCAGCGCCTCAACAGTTTGCTCAAGCTCGACATCAAGTTTAATGGTGGCAAGTTCATAAGAAAGCGGTAAATGGGCAAGTGCGATACGTAAGTTTTCACCAACTTTACCTTTTACTTTATCGGCATTATTCATAACTTCTTGTAAAGTCGGGTAAGCGGTTAGCCACTTAACGGCAGTTTTAGGACCACACTTTTCAACGCCTGGAATATTATCAACTTTATCTCCCATCAGCGCTAAGTAATCAATAATTTGATCCGGACGCACACCGAATTTTTCAATAACACCCGCTTCATCCATTTCAACATTAGTCATGGTATTAATTAAGCGTACATGTTGGTTAACTAACTGCGCCATGTCTTTATCACCAGTTGAAATAACCGTTTCGATTCCTAATGCTGTTGCTTGATGAGATAAAGTACCAATAACATCATCTGCCTCTACCCCTTCAATAACTAGAAGCGGTAAGCCCATAGCAGCAATAATTTCATGTAGTGGCGCTATTTGGCTGCGTAAATCGTCCGGCATTGGCGGGCGATTGGCTTTATATTCTGGATACATGTCATTACGAAATGTTTTCCCTTTGGCATCAAATACCACCACGACGTTGCCATTCGGATAATCTTTCTTCAAACTTTTAATCATATTCAACACACCGGTAATTGCCCCTGTCGGTTGGCCGTCTGCGGTTGATAAAGCTTGTAAATAAGGCACGTGATATGCACGGAATAAATAAGATGAACCATCGACTAAAATAAGCGGTGATTGGTCAGAAGTTGGCATGATAATTTTTTGACTGGCGGAAAGATGGGCTAAGCATGCCATAATCGGCAAATTCTCTCTAGCACTTCATTGCATTTAGTCACATCAAACCAATCAAATTGTGGATAAGTATGTTGAAAACCACGATGAATGACCATAAAATTCTGGTGAACTTTACGGCAACTTGTTTGTAAGTGCATGTAATTGATGAAAAAAGGTAAGTCAGAAATCCTTTTCACATATTTATTATTATTTTTTTATTATGTGGATAAATAAATGTCCGTGCTTAAACTTTACTGTTCAATTAACGAGCAATAAAAATAAGCGAGCTAAGAGATTAACAGAAAATGGCCCCATTACCAGACAATTATTAAAATATTTTTGCAGTTTTATTACACCTTGAAATAACAAAAAAACATAAGCGAGAATTGGCAAGGGCTAGCTCAATTTCAGTCAATAAACTTTCATAAAAATTTATTTTTACACTCACTTTAATCGTTATTCAAAAATAAAAAATTACAATGACAGCATTGTGTTAATTTCGTTAGTGAGGCATTACGGAGCAAAAGAAATTAATCAAAAAATATTATCGAGTATGCAAAGTTCATGAAAATATGATTACGACTAAAACACAACTAATGATCGAGCCCACGCCAATCCTTATCGTTAAAGTAAGTAGGATAATCACGCAATGCCTGAATAACAAAAATAGCACCCTGCTTTGGGCTTTTATTCTCCTTCATCATGCTGCTACCGCGCATTATTTTGACAAGCAATAGATGTAGCTGAGCATCAGCTTGTGGTGGTAATTTACAATGCTCAAATAAGTACGCTATCTGCTGATCAACCTGAGTCGCCAATTGTAAGTATTGCTCACTAGAAAACTGATCGTAATGAATGTCATTGAGTTTAGCCTGCATGGCTTTGTTTATATTGCTCATACCAAGGTGCAAACTGTTATCAATTTGCCATTTTTCACCTTGATTTAACGACAATTTTTCGGTTGAATTGCCATGGTCATGACGGTGTTCTTCCGCCGCTATAACCAATGACATACATGCTCCTAGCAGTGCAGTTATCATAAGTTTTGCAAAAATTTTCATGGTAATTGTCCCTGTTTATTCACTCAATAAATTAAGCATACATTCATCAGCTGATGTTATTCACTTAATGTCAGCTCGGCTACTTCTTTTTTTGCTGAAACTCTAGTAGTCATTAACAGTTCGTTCTGATTAATGTCGGTAATAAAATCAATTTTATCCGGTATATTACCTAGGATCTTAAATGTGCCATCGTTAAGTGCATAAGACCACAGTTGGTAGTCCTCGTTAATGCCATAAATTACGTTATGCTTCACAATATATCGTTTGTCACTACCTTGATTTTCTAACACTTCAATCATTTGGTCTTCCGCTGGCCCTGGTTTCCAAAATCTGTCCATGTGATCGGTGTAAATTAATCGGCCATCTTCGCTTTTCAACGCCCAATTAACTTTCTTGTCCGTGATGATTTTAAAACTTAAATCATTCATATTGAACTCAACAAATTTTAAAATGCCTTTGATTCGTATTGATAATAGAGCCCTGTTGTTATCACTACCCCAATGGAACAGTTGCGCAACTGGAAATGCAATCGGAAAGGACTTTTGCTTCGCATCGAGATTAACCTGAATAAGCACGTTATTGGCGTTAACTAAAATACCTTTTCCATCAGCAGCCCAATCCAATCCCGAAATCCGCGTGTCTATTGGAAAATTAGTCAGCTGTTGTAGTTCATTATCATCGTTTAGCCAAATTTGATCTTCACCAGAGCGATCAGACTTGAAAGCGATTAACTTGCCATTAGGTTGGAAAACAGCACTATCTTCCTCACGTGTTGAACGTGCAATTATCTTAGCAATAGGTAATACATTATCACTTTTCTCAGTTAACGAATGAACAGCTGCTATTTCTGTAGAGTTTGAGTTGACAACTTTCGAAATGGAAAATGTCGCAATATCACTATCCCAGTGCCCTTTTATCATCAGCGCTCGTTTACCATCTGGATGAAATGTTGGTGAGCCTGCTGGCTCGTCAAGAGGAAGGCTAACTTTAGCTATTTTACCTTGATAAGACAGGGTGAAAAGTTGTCGGCCCGTGCTAAAAATAAGTTGGTTGTCTAATGGCGAAAAGTTTGGATAAATATAACTTAAATTCGTTATCTCTGGCGGATACTCAATTGGATAACTAGACAGTAATTGACCCGTAGAATTGATAATTTCAATATAGTTCTGACCGTCATTGTGCACGCTAATTAAAGCAATAATGTCATCTTTAACAGAATAATCATAATCAATAACCTGACCGCCTGCTAGCGAGTAAATATCGGTACTTTCATTGTCTTCTATCGAATAACTAATTAATTTCCAATGATTAGCAAGCTCTTGCAATAAAGCAATATTATTATTCTTTAACCATTTAGATTTTGTAATGATAGAGTTTTTGCATTCCATTAATAAACTTGGCGCTTGCGGTGATTTTAATGCTTTATCAAAATCCAAGGTCATTAGTTTATAGCAGTCTTTTTGATTAATCGGTTTATCGCAGTTTTCAATTTTAATAAATACCAATTTTTTCCCATCTTTAGAGAAACTGTGACTACCGTATCTCCCTATATTATTGGTCAATTGAGTTTCTTTCTGCGTTTTAATATTTTTTGCCCAAATGTTACTGCTAGCGCAATACTCGTCTGAATAACGATTGAAAACAATGTATTCGCCATTAGGTGAATAAATACCTGAATGCTCTTTATTATCTGTCGTTGTTAATGAGCGCAGCGCACCAATAGATAATGTTTCCGGTTGCTTTGGTTCAATAAATTGATAGCTAATTGTGGCAAGCATCATGATGCCAAAAATAAGCGCAATCAGCAGAAAGTTAGATTTCAACCTTTTCGATTTTGCAACAGCGCCTGCGGGTAATTCGCTGCTATTGGCCTCTTCATCGACAGCACTATTATTAACAACATTAGTCACAACCTCGCTATCAGAAGGTTCATTAGTGGCGTTGTCTTTAGTAATTACTTCAAATACTTTTTTACCGACACCGTCATGCCACCTAACATCACACTCTAAGCTGTACCCTTGTTTAGCATGCGTCTTGATATAAACTTGAACTTTGCCATCATCACCCAATGCTTTTCTTAATTGCGCAATACTGCGTTGCAGTGAATTGGGGGATACAACAGTTCCTTGCCAAACTTTAGCTAACAACGCTTCATGACTAACCACTTGTCCTTGATGCTCAGCCAAATGAGTAAGAACAGCCAGTGCTTTTGGAGCGAGTGTTTTTGATTGGTCATTTTGGGTAATTTGATTTCGGGATAAATCGATAAAAAATCCGCCAATCCAATACTGTTCTGCCATAAATCCTCTGGTACCACTAAAGTTTGCGATTAAAAATTAAATCAACATTAGATGAATGGTATAGCATAAACGCCTGAACGGCCAAACTCAACATTGTAAACATTTGATAATTATTAGTTTTTTATTAATCAGATAAAAATCAGCTAAAAATCAGTGCAACCTCAAGTAAATTGCTCGCTATTAGTTAAGGTGAATACTGACATTTTATTCAACCTTAAATGCTCAGAGTAAATCACCGAGGTAATCATGATAAAAAATATAATCTTACTTATTGTAGTGCTAATCCCTTTTTTGGCACTTGCTGAAACTGACCAATCAGCTTACGAAATGCCAAGCGTACATGTTCTTCCGATCACGGATAAGCAATCTAATAAGCAGTACGAACTGCTCGTTAAACTGCCTGAAAAATATGATGAAGATAAGAGCAAAAAGTATCCTGTCATCTATTTTACCGACGCAGTTTGGCATATCGAACTATTATCTGCTGCTACCGCTTATATAATGGAAGACGTTATTTTAGTAGGGATCTCTTGGCAAAAAGATATTCCAGAAGAGCTCAAGCAAAAATATGGTGCACATTTCAGCCGTTTTGGCGACTACTCATTCAAGAAAAGAACTAACCCTAAACATCCAAAAATAAAATTTGGACAAGCCGATAATCACCTGTCTTTTATTCGCGACGATGTCTTCAAAATAATCGAAAAAAATTACCGAACTGAGCCCAAAAATCGCAGCTATTTAGGCTTTTCAGCTGGTGGCCTTTTCGGCACCTATGCATTACTGACACAACCCGATACGTTTAAAAATTATATTCTTGGTAGCCCAAGTATATGGAGTAGCGGCACTGAGCTTTTTGCCCAAGCAAATGCAAGTTTAAATAGTGCTCAGTCAGAAATTAACATCTTTATTTCCTATGGCGAACTTGAAAAAGAATTACGGCCACAAGTTGAAGACTTTGTTAGCCAACTAAAAGGTAAAAACTATCAAGCAATCTCTTCACTCAAACACATCGTTATCGACTCCTCTGGTCATAGTGACTCCTTCCCGATGTTAGGTGTTAAAGGCATAAAATGGTTATCAAACTTACAAGAGAAAGGAGTGAAATAATGAAACTAAGTATGCTGCTAATTGCGCTTTATATTTTCATGGCAACACTAAGTACTAATAGCTACGGAAATGATAAAGCCCCAATTCTTGAAGGGCCTTATGTTGGACAAACACCACCCGGTGATACTCCTATGGCTTTTGCGCCCAGTAAACGCTCACCAGCACATCGTGATCATAGTGGCTTCTTCACGCCTGATATGAAAAATTTCTACTTTACGCGAAGAAATAATAAAGATGGCAAGTGGTCGTTACGTGTTTTCAAAGTAGAAAATAATCAATGGCACGAATCTTTGGTGGGGCCTAGAGTAGGCCGTCCTATTACCACGCCTGATGGTAATACTATGCATTTGGGCAAACACTATATGGAGCGAACCAAAACTGGCTGGTCAGAAATCAAAAGCTTAGGTGATTATTTCAAAGACTTTCGTATTATGCGCCTAATGTCTTCTGCTGCAGGAACTTACTATTTCGATGACGCAAATGAATCAACTCCCATTCATTACTCAAGCTTAATAAATGGCAAATATACAAAACCAGAAGCGGTAGATATTGATTTTGGTGACTGGAACGCGCATCCCTTCATTGCCCCAGATGAATCCTATTTAATTTGGGATGAACAAGGAGAGAACGGATATGGAAAGGCTGACCTTTTTATTAGTTTTCGACAGAAGGACGGCAGCTGGGGAGCGGCCATTAATTTTGGAGAGACAATAAATAGCGCGGCATCTGAAAGTGGAGCAATCGTGACGCCAGACGGAAAGTACCTTTTATTTAACAGATTTGTTAATGATGAAAATGCCGGCATGTACTGGGTAGATGCACAAATTATCGAAACACTTAGAGCAAAGTCATAAGCCTAACCAAACGGAACTACAGTTATTTATGAATATTAAAACAAAACTTAAAAGTCTCATTGCTGCTGCGCTATTTAGTACTGTTAGCAATGTAGTTGCAGCGAATATCGCAGACAGCACCATGCTTGCACCCATAGCATCTGTCGAGGATGCAAAAATGTCCTTTTGGGACCTACCCTATCTACAAGAAAGCTTTATTGATTTAACACCAGCAGCCAGAGAAGACCAATTAGCTGTTGGCGAACTAGGTGTCGACAGCGGAACTAAAGACGAGATTATCAAATTAGCTAAGGAGATAGCTAACGATAAACACGGCCTCTACGATAGCATGCTTATTTCTCACCAAGGGAAGTTGCTATTTGAATCTTATTACAAACGAGGTCGAGTAAATTTACATCATGGACAAGCTTCAACTACTAAAGCTTACACCAGCATGGCAATCGGTCGAGCTATACAGTTGGGCTATCTGACAATGGCCGATTTACGAAAACCACTAATTAGTTTTCTAAAAGACCTAGATACGTCAAAACTTGCTGAGGGCTCAGAAAAAATCACACTTCATAAAGCATTAACTATGCATGGTGGACTTAGTATCGATCGTGATAAATGGCAAGAGCTTAAGAAAAATCCTGCCGCGATCAAGGGGCAGCTATTAGTTCAAGCCCTACTTGAGCATAGTGGGCCGATTACCTCTGAATCTCAGCAATACTTATATGGCAACTACAATCCAATACTAGTGATGGCGGTCATTGATGCTGTCGTGCCAGGCAGTGCTGAAAATTTCCTTAAAAAAGAAGTTCTCGATAAATTGGCCATCACAAACTACACCTGGAAAACTCATGTTAGCGGCATTCCAGAAGCTGGCTGGGGTGTGAGTATGACCTCTCGTGATATGCTTAAGTTAGGCAGTGTCGTGCTTAACAAAGGTAAATGGCATGGCGAACAGCTTATTTCAGTAAACTACCTAGCAAAGGCCACCAGTGGCCTTGTTAAACCTACCGAAGATTGGATGCCTGACAATTTTCGCTATGGCTATTTTTGGTATCAAACTGACATTACGGTTGGTGATAAAAGCTATGATACTACATTTGCCTGGGGCGGAGGGGGACAACGCATCATTGTTGTCGCAGCGCTTGATTTGATTATTGTGATCACCGGCCATGACCGAGAAGATAAAATATTTACTCAAATTTCAGAGCGGGTTATACCAGCTTTTATTAAGTAAGTCGCAAGATTTCCCTCTAACTAAATAAAATGGTTAGAGGGAAATACCCTAGTGCTACATAGTAACAAACTCTTCTGCTGATGTTGGGTGAATAGCAACGGTATTATCAAAATCAGCTTTAGTCGCGCCCATTTTCATCGCCACAGCAAAGCCTTGCAGTAATTCATCACTTCCAAAACCAATACTATGGATACCAACAATTTTCTCTTCTTTACCAACACATACCAACTTCATGCGTGTTGGATCTCTATAATCTTCAGTAATTGCTTGATATAGAGCAGTAAACTGAGAGTTATAAACTTTAACTTGTTCTTCGCCGTATTCAGCAATAGCTTCTTTTTCCGATAAACCAACAGTGCCAATAACTGGGTGGCTAAAAACCACCGTAGCAATATTTGAGTAATCTAAATGCTCATAAGGCTTATTGTTAAATAAGCGTTCACACAAGCGACGCCCCGCAGCAACGGCAACAGGCGTAAGCTGTGCACGCCCCGTATTATCGCCAACCGCATAAATGCCGTTCACGTTGGTATTTTGATATTTATCCGTTGGAATAAAACCACGTTCATCAAGCTCTATGCCCGTTGATTCAATATTAATATTATCAGTCGCCGGCTCTCGGCCAATTGCCCAAATTAACGTGTCGACAGGGCCAATAGCATTGCCATTATCTAAATGAATTGTTAGTTTGCCGTCTGCATGCTTTTCAACGCGACTAGGTACGCTCATAGTGTGCAGCGTTGGGCCATGTTTTGCCATTTGCTCCACTAAAGTGTCGCTTAACATATCGTCAAAACCACGTAATGGCTTTTCTTTTCGTACCAGTAAATGCGACTCACTACCCAGTGCATGTAATACACCCGCAAGCTCGACAGCAATATAGCCAGCACCGACGACAGCAACAGATTCAGGCTGCTCGGTTAAAGCAAAAAATCCATCTGAATCAATACCGTACTCAGCACCTTCAATATTTGGTCGACTTGGGCGGCCACCTGTTGCAATAGTGATATGTTCCGCCGTGTATAGTTCACCATTAACTTCAACAGTATTTCTGTTAACAAACTTAGCAAAGCCATTGATTACCGTTACGTCATTGCTGGCAAAACCACGCGCATAAGCGGCATGAATACGTTCAATATATGCTTCTCTATTTTTCACTAATGTTGACCAGTCAAAGCCTTGCAGTGGCGCTTTAAAGCCATAGTCATTCGCATAATGTAATGCATCAGAAATTTGCCCCGCGTACCACATAGCTTTTTTCGGTACACAGCCAACATTCACACAAGTACCACCAATATGCTTAGCTTCAATAACCGCCGCTTTTTTACCTAAACGTGCTGCTCGGTTTGCCGAGGCAATACCGCCACTACCAGCACCAATTGCAATGTAGTCAAAATGTTGTGTCATATTAATATTCCTGTGTGAGTATATTTCACTATATTGGACTGAAAAAACTAAAATTCAAGCGTGTGTGTCAACATCGCTTATTTCTGCCGATAAATGACATACCTTAGCGCATTTAAATTTCATCACCATAAAACATGAGTAAAAATTGAAAACTATGCCACTAAACCTTGATTATCGATTCATTAGCCATTACATCTACTGCATCATTTAGCAAACATGCGACCTCATATGACCAACCCATTATTACAAAGTACATCACTACCGCAATTTTCTAAAATTAAGCCAGAGCATATTAAACCTGCAGTAGAGCACGCTATCGCCAATTGCAAAAAAACAATTGCAGATGTGTTAGCCAGTAATACCGAATTCACATGGGATAATTTAGTCGCCCCTGTTGATGAAGTGGATGATGTATTAGGCAAGTTATGGTCACCTATCTCACATATGAATTCTGTAGTAAATAGTGATGAACTTCGCGAATCATACGAGTCATGTCTGCCACTATTATCCGAATACGGTACTTTTGTTGGCCAACACGCTGAACTATTTGCTGCTTATCAGCAACTAAGTGAAAGTGAAGCATTTACTACATTAAACAAGCCCCAGCAAAAAGTGATCAGTAATGCTTTGCGAGACTTTAGATTGTCTGGTATTGCCTTAAATGATGATGACAAAAAGCGCTACGGCGAAATTGCTACCCGTTTATCTGAGTTAAGCTCAACATTTGGTAATAACATATTAGATGCAACGCACGCTTTTAGTATCAATGTTACTGTTGAAAATGAATTAGTTGGCTTACCAGAAAGTGCAAAAGAAGCAGCCAAGGCACTAGCTGAATCCCAAGAAAAATCAGGCTGGTTATTTACCTTAGATATTCCAAGTTATTTACCGGTAATGACCTACTCTGATAACCAAGCACTACGAGAAAAAATGTACCGAGCTTACGTTACAAGAGCTTCAGAATTAGGGCCTAACGGTGGCGAGTACGACAATAGCCCCATTATGGCCGAGTTACTGTCTTTACGTCATGAGCTTGCTAATTTACTTGGCTTTGATAGCTTCGCCGAAAAGTCACTCGCAACCAAAATGGCCAACAATACTGACGAAGTATTGGGCTTTTTAGAAAACTTAGCAATTAAGTCAAAAGCACAAGGCCAACAAGACTTAACTGAAGTTAAAGCTTTTGCCGATGAAAAATTCCAGAAAAATGACTTACAAGCATGGGATTTATCTTACTACAGCGAAAAGTTAAAGCTGGAACGTTACGCGATTTCAGATGAGGAACTTCGCCCTTATTTTCCTGAAAATAAAGTAGTCACGGGCTTATTTGAAGTTGTTCATCGCTTATTCGGCTTAAGCATTAATGAACGAAAAGATGTCGATACATGGCATGAAGATGTTAAGTTTTTTGACGTCTTCGACAGTAACCAACAACTTAGAGGCAGCTTCTATTTAGATTTATACGCAAGAGCTAAAAAGCGTGGTGGTGCATGGATGGACGATTGTGTTGGCCGCCGTGAACTTACTAATGGCGATATTCAATACCCTGTTGCTTACTTAACTTGTAACTTTAATGGCCCTGTTGGTGATAAGCCGGCTCTATTTACTCATGATGAAGTCGTCACCTTATTTCACGAGTTTGGCCATGGTATTCATCACATGCTTACGCAAATAAATGCCTCAGGCGTGTCAGGTATTGATGGTGTACCATGGGATGCTGTTGAGTTACCAAGCCAATTTTTAGAAAATTGGTGTTGGCAACCAGAGGCGCTAGCCTTTATTTCAGGCCACTATCAAACCGGTGAAGCTTTACCACAAGATATGTTAGATAAAATGCTGGCAGCGAAGAATTTCCAATCAGCAATGCAAATGATCCGTCAACTGGAATTCAGCTTATTTGACTTTAAGATGCATGCCCAGTATTCACCAGAAAGAGGTGATGAAATCCAACAGGTACTTGACCAAGTACGTGATGAATATGCAGTAATTAAAGCGCCTGATTTTAACCGTTTTCAACATAGTTTTGGCCATATATTTGGTGGTGGTTACGCCGCAGGTTACTACAGCTATAAATGGGCAGAAGTACTATCAAGTGATGCATTTTCTCGCTTTGAAGAAGAAGGTATTTTCAGTAAAGCTGTTGGACAAGATTTTCTTAAAAACATTCTTGAAATGGGTGGTTCAAAAGAACCAAGCGAGTTATTTAAGGCGTTTCGTGGCCGAGAGCCACAAATTGACGCCTTACTTCGCCATTGTGGCATCACAGGATAATTTTAATGGCTTTAGAAAAATATGATGATATATATCAACGTGCCGCTGCTCGTAAGGGCGGTACGAACAAGCTAAAAATATTACTAGGTGCGGGCAATCAAGATCACTTACTTAGTGAAATCAGCGACGATCGCTTCTTGGCTGAATTTAGCAAAAAAGTCTTCCAGTCAGGTTTCGTTTGGCGTGTAGTTGAAAATAAGTGGCCAAATTTTGAGGAAAGCTTTTTCAATTTTAATATTGAGAAAGTTTTGATGATGCCTGAAGAAATGATGGAAAGAAAAGCCAGTGACCCAAAAATCATTCGTAATTTTAATAAAGTAAAAACGATTAAAGCCAACGCCCAAATGATTTTTGAACAGCAACAACAAGGCCAAACGTTTGCCGAATTTATTGCTCAATGGCCAAGCGACAATATTATTGGTTTATGGGCTTTTTTAAAAAAGCATGGCCAACGCCTTGGTGGCAATACTGGACCTTATGCGCTGCGAGCGCTAGGCAAAGATACCTTTATTGTTAGTCGTGATGTTGAGGCTTACTTTCGTGCACATGATATTGTTACTGGAGGTATACAAACAAAATCTAGCCTACAAGCAATACAAGAAAGTTTTAACCACTGGCAACAGCAGTCTGGCTTATCACTAAGTCAGTTAAGCCGTTTGGTCGCATACGCCACTGGTGATAACAATATACAACTAGAAGAAGTTGCTAATGCAGAATAATATCGCTGTTGCCTATGTTGACGCTGTTGATGTAGATAAAGCAAAAAAAATTGCCCACCAATGGCAATTAGATTATATCGGCGATATTGCAGCCATCAAAAAAAAGCCTGAACTTGCCTTTGCCCTTCAGGTTAACATGCAGCATCTAGAATTATGCAAACTTGATGAACCCAAACTTGGTGCAATAAGCGTAGATTTTGTTGATGGCGCAACCGCACATCGAAGAAAGTTTGGCGGAGGTCGAGGTCAAGACATCGCCAAAGCTGTCGGCTTAAAGCATGGCTTCACACCCAATGTACTTGACGCTACCGCAGGGCTTGGCCGAGATGCCTTTGTACTAGCAACTTTAGGTTGTCATGTCACTATGATGGAGCGAATGCCCATTGTTGCGGCATTACTTGAAGATGGCCTAGAAAGGGCAAAACTCAGCAGTGAAGTTAACGATATTACCGAGCGTATGAATTTAATTCATGCGTCTTCAATAGAAAACATGTCGCTAGCAACTCGGCCTGATGTTATTTATCTTGACCCTATGTACCCACACCGTGAAAAGTCGGCGGCAGTTAAAAAAGAAATGCGAGTATTTCAATCATTAGTTGGAGAAGACTTAGACGCAGATAACTTACTAGAACCAGCACTTGCTTTGGCTAAGTACCGGGTAGTAGTAAAGCGTCCCAGCTATGCACCGCCATTAAACAATAAAACACCAGCCACTAGCATTAAAATGAAAAAGAACCGTTTTGATGTTTATGTAAACCAAGCTATTCCTAAACAGAATTAGCTTGCATACACTGCATTGTATTGCATGAACAAGTTTCATGCGCTTGCAATAAAACCGTCACATTAGTGTCATCTAACCGTAACCTTAACGTAACATAAAAACGTGAGAATTCAGCAACGTTTGGAAACATCAGTTACAGGGTTGGATGCCAGTGCGGGTTTCAAGTTTTTCTAGAATATCGGTAATTGCGGTAAGTTTATTTGCCGTTGTTTTTTTAACAACCATGTACCATGTTGGTAGCTCATTAACGACAAGTCGTGCCCACTTAGCAGGTTACCAAGAACTAAAATCAGCCACCACAGTATCGTTCTATCGAACTATTGCTCAATATTTACAATCAGGCGATGCCGGATTGCTAAACACAGCACAACAGCAATTAAAGAAAATTGATGAGCACGCACAACGCTTGGATATCACATCCTTGCTCAACGTTATTAAAGAAAAAACTACAAGATTAAACCATGATATTGACACTAAATATCGTGCTTTAGGCAAACTCAGTGGTGACCCGCTTGCTCTTATCCGCAATGCCGAACAAAGCATGTTGTCATTAACTTATGCTATTGCTCAATACTCGCAACAAAGTAAAGAACTGACAGCACAACAAAGCATTAATTATTTAACCACCACTCAAGTCATTGCCAAATCACTCAGTGAATTAATTAACACCCGTGAAAAGTTTTTTAATAGCAATAACAATGATGTATCTCATATTAAGACAATCACAAGTGAACTAAAGAGTGTAGTGCAAACCTTAAAAAATATGCCGTCACTAGGCATTTATGCAGAAGTTGACGAAGATGATTTTTTTGCCGAGGAAGAAGACAGTGAAGACTTAGGGCATGAAGCCATAGATGAACTAAACTCTTTAGCGAGTCGCTACTTAGTAGAATTTAATAACACTTTGCAACTCCAACAAAGCACTAGTCATGGTATCAAACAGCTAGCAGCCGACGTTGCAGAATTAGAAAAAATTATACTGACTGGTGAAACCACAATCATTACCGAACAAGAACAATTAAACCAGCAACTAATGTCCGTAGTCATGGGGTTAACTGCATTTTTAATTATATTTTTAGTAGCAAACTACTGGTTACAGCGTACAGTTATTCTTAACCCTTTGCGCAAGCTTCGCGATAGTTTTGTCGCACTGGTTGAACAAGGAAAAGTTGATAATATTGAAGGTATTTCAATAAAAACCGAACTCGGTGAAATTTCTTCAAGCTTCAATCAAATGGTTAATAAGCTTGCCAGTGATGATCGCCAAAAAGCCCATCAACTCGATCTTGTAGCTAATGCGCTTAAAGCGATGGACAGCCAAGTGAACAATATTTATCAATCATCTGCAAGTACCAGTGAACATGTACAAGGTGCACGTGAAATAATGGCAGCACTTGGGCAAGCTACAGAAACTGTTAACGACTTATCAAGCCAAGTTGTTGGAAATGCACAAGCAACTCAACAAGCAATGGAAGCGAGTCAAAATCGTGTTGGCCAAGTATTAAAAGCCAGCGAATCAACTAATATTGCCGCTCAACAAAGTAAAACAGCAATCACTTCACTTTCGCAATCAGTCAATAGTGTTACCTCGATTGTTGATGTTATTGCCGCTATTGCCGACCAAACTAATTTACTAGCACTCAACGCAGCAATTGAAGCCGCACGCGCAGGTGAACATGGCAGAGGTTTTTCAGTGGTCGCCGATGAAGTAAGACAACTAGCTGGAAAAACGCAAGAATCACTACAACAAATTTCTGCCAAATTAGAGCAGCTACAAAGTGCAACAAATTCAATTCAGTCAACCATCATCGATATTGAAACAGCATCCGCTAACCAACAAAATATCGCCGATCAATTGCAAAAAACGGCGATTGAAGTAACCGACCAAGCTAAGGTTTCAGCAGAAGTAGCACTTAACACCTTAGAGCAAATAACCTTACAGCGAGAGCATTTCATAACTTTCGAAACGGCTATGAGCAATGTTGATCAAGAGGTGAGTCAATCACAAAAGCTTGCAGAAAATATAGCTCAAGACGTTAATAACCATGTATCTGGTATTAGTGAAACCTTACAACAAGCAAGTTAAGCTTCTGCATTTTAAAATAATTATTGCAACTTCACGTGCGCACTACTCTGCATTATTCTAAAATATATAACAGGGCTATCTTGTGGGTGTGCTTATGGCAAAATCTTTATGTAAATGGAAAAAGAAGGACATAGAAAAAAACGTGCATGAATTAGCACATATTGTTGATAAACCACGCTTTATCTGTAAAGACTGTGCTCGCGCAGCCCACGACAAGAATTACCTTTGCAAGCCTATTAAATTGCCTTTGTCACACTAATAATGGAATTATTATGATCCAAGAAAATATCAAAATGCCTGTAGGGCAACTTCAAGAACTAAAAAATGGTGAAATGATCAACCACAATACCGCGGAACTCTTCGCCAATAAGAAAGTCGTTATGTTTGCAGTGCCTGGCGCATTTACACCAACCTGTTCAGCCGCACATTTACCAGGTTATGTAGTATCAGCAGATGAGCTAAAAGTTAAAGGTATAGACGCAATTATTTGTCTTTCAGTGAACGACGCATTCGTTATGGCAGCTTGGGGAGAAGCACAAAATGCTGAAAACCTTATGATGTTAGCCGACGGTGACGGCAGCTATACCAAAGCGCTTGGTTTAGAAATGGAAACTGCAGCTTTTGGTGGCTTACGTTCTCAGCGTTATTCTATGATCATCGACAATGGCGTAGTCAGTAATTTAAACGTTGAAAAGCCAAAAGAATTTGAGATAAGTAACGCAGAAACCATTTTAAGCCAGTTATAATTCCTGCAATAACATCTCGGTATTTATTAAAAAGGGAGCATTAGCTCCCTTTTTTGCCACTAACATTGTATTAGTTTAGCGCTTTTTCAGGCACGTTTTCCGGTGCTTTAACCTTTTTATAACGACCAAACGATAATAGTATCGGTATTAATATCAAGGTAATAGGTGTCGCCAATAACTCACCAAAAACTAATGAGACTGCAGCAGGTTTTAAATACTGAGCTTGCTCTGATGTTTCAGCGAGCAACGGTAACAAGCCACATACAGTAGTCACCGTTGTTAGAAAAATAGCTTGTAAGCGACTACGTCCTGCCTCAATAAGTGCCTCTTTCATCGGCATGCCTTCAGCATAGAGATTATTGAAGCGTGTCATTAATACTAACGAGTCATTCACCACAACACCCATCATCGCCATCATGCCAAACATTGATAATAAGCTGACCGACAAGCCCATAATGGCATGGCCATATACGGCGCCAGCAAAACCAAACGGAATAACCGACATAATGATAAATGGCTGCCAATAAGACTTTAATGGAATAGCTAACAAAATGTAAATCAGCAATATAGTTAACAACATCGCTTTTTTAAAACCTGCCTGTACTTCGCTAATCTCTGCAAACTCTCCCGCCGCATTAATAGAAATTGTCGGATACAATTGCCGAAGTTGCGGAAATACGTTCTCTTCCAGTTCAGCTAGTACATTTTCAGGAGAATTCACCGCCCTATTTTGACGCCAGTAAATATTCACCACCGCATCTCGGTTTCTACGATAAAGTAATTCTGGCTCGCGCGAATATTCAATTGCGCTAATTTCCCCTAAAGCAACATAGCTATTTTTTGCAAGTTGCACCTGCGCAGCTTTAAGTTGCTCTATGGTTTTTCTTTCACTTTCAGGTAGTTGCACAATAACTTTAGTTTCTTCAGCTTTGTCTAATAAGCGATGCACTTCTAACTCACCAAACACTCCGCCGGCTAATGTTGCAAGTTGCTGTTGCGTTACCCCTAATTGAATACCACGGTCGGTTAGTGTCAATTGCAGCTTTCTTTTTCCGCCTTGGCTATCATCATAAACATCATTAACGCCCGCTATGCTTTGTAATTCTGTTTTAATGGTTTTAGCAACATGGCGCGCCAAATCACGATCTGTTGAGGCCACCGAAATTGCCGTACCTCCAGCAGGTTCATCCGCTAAGCTATAAGTCACGGCATAACTGCCTTCAATATCACCAATATTTTCCTGCCAAACACCAAGAATATCTTCACCTGGAATTTCCGCCAAAGCCGTGGTGGTTAATTCCGCAGTCATTTCAATGGAATATGCTCCTTCACTTGCAATAAAAGCCTTTGCCATTGGTAATTCATCAAGCGCATAGTTTGCTTTTATCTGCTCATTAGTAGTCGTTGTCGCTTGTTCGATTTGTCCGATAATACGCTGGGTTAGCGATAGCGGTGCGTCATCATCCATGGTGACTTTTACCGTTGCATAGCGCCCGGGAATGTCAGGGAAAAACACCGTTTTAATACTCCCTTTTAGCATGGCAACGTATGCTGCCAACATAATAGTAAAAAACAGTAACAGTGCAGTTTTTTTATGAGATAAAGCGGTACGTAAAATCGGCTGGTAAATAGTTTCAGAGAAATGCTGTAAACCGCCAACACATCGCGCTCGAACGCTAGCAAGTGCACGGGCAAAAATGTGCTGTTGTTGCGCCTTATTACTAATATTTGCAAGGTGAACAGGTAAAATGAACTTACTCTCAATTAACGAGAAAATCAGAGCGAAAATAACCACCGCCGAAAAACCGGCTAACACTTGTGCAAGTTCATTCTCAATCCATAGCATAGGCGAAAATGCGGCAATGGTTGTTAAAACACCAAAAATCGTCGCCACAGCAACCTTCTCTACGCCCTTAAATGCGGCTTTTTTAGGGTCGGGCTCAGTTCGCCGTGCTTCATGAATACTTTCACCCACTACAACCGCATCATCAACAAGTATGCCGAGGACGAGTATCATGCCAAATAAGGTAATGTCGTTAATACTATAATCTAGTGCTGGTAGCCCCATTAACCACACCGCACCCGCCAAAGAAATTGGAATACCTAAAGCAACCCAAAGTGCTAACTTCACTTCTAAGAAAATGCCTAGTAGCACAATAACAATCACTAAACCTTGCCATGCATTGGTCGAAAGTAGATCTAACTGCTCGCTAATGTATGGTGCCATATCAGCCATCATTTCAACCTGAACACCGTCAGGAAAAGCAAGCTGCGCCTTTGCCAACACGTCTTGTGTCGCGCTACTCACATCGAAAAGGTTATCTTTTTGGCTAGTTGAAACTAATAACGCAATCGCCGCTTTACCTTGGTACTTTACAATACTGTCGGTTTTACGGTAATCACGTGTGACTTTAGCAACATCTTCAAGATAAACGGAGGCGTTTTCATTAACAACAACGGGGAGTCTTTTTAACTTTACTAAGTTATTTGCGTAGCCATCGCCACGTAAAGTAATGTTACCTTGAGCTGTGCGCAGCTCGCCACTGCGATACTCTAACGACCACTCTTCAATGCGTGCCTGTAAAGCGCTGATAGATAAACCGTATTGTTTTAAGGCATCAATATCAGGGGCAATTGTTAATAACTTTTCACGTTTGCCTAAGTTAGTTACTTGAGATATTTTCGGGTGCTTTTTCAGTGCATTCTGCACGTTAGTTGCTACCTGCTGTAGCGCGGTATCATCATTGCCACCATAAACCATAACAAATGACGCTAAGTTATCGAATTCGTTACGATATATACTCGGGCGTTCGGCAAGTGATGGAAAGCCCACAATGCTCTCAACATTATTTCGAACATTCTCAATTAGCTTATCTAAATCAACGCCGGTACTTTTTTTAACTCGTACACGCGCATGCCCAGCGGATGAGGTACTGGTGATATTTTTAATACCTGCTACACCGCTTATCGCATCTTCAATGCGTTGGGTAATACCTTCATCAACTTGTTTTGCTGTACCGCCAGGGTAAGCAACTGAAATAATTAATTCAGATGGTGGAATTTGTGGAAAGCTCTCAACACGTAACGAATTCATTGACAGCAAACCAGCAATGATAATAAACACCATCAATAAATTTGCCGCAACGGGGTTATCTAAAAACCATTTTGTTATAAATTTCATCTTACTACCCTATAACTCGTCGAACATGGCAATGGCATGCTGGCCTTCCAACATAGTCCCTAACGGATATTCAACTAAAACGCGTGCTTTTGTTGGTTGTGACAAATATCGGAACAAGACTTGGTCATTACTTTCATCAATAACCTGAATATTTTCCAAACTGAACTTACCAGCAATAATTGACCACACTTTGCCGTCTTGCGTTAATACCGATGCTGGTGCACGAACTATGTTTTCCTCAATCGTGCTATCAAAGGTAATGTCTACTTGCTGGCCTGATAACAATGGTATTTTTCGGCTATAAGGGTTCTTTACTTGTAAAACAATGCTTCGTTGTCGCGTCGTTTCATTCATCTTAGGGTCAAGAAAGCGCACGCTGGCTTGCCAGAGCTCGCCTTCAGGGGTTAGCACTTGAATATTTGCTTGCTGCTTAATATTGCCGAGTTGCTGCCACTGTTTTTTCGACAATGACACATTAATATCAATAAATTGGTCTGAGGCTATGCTGAATAGTCGATCGCCAGTATTTATCCACTGTAACGGTGTGACATATTTATTGATGATAATGCCACTAAAAGGCGTTTTAATACTGGTATCAATTAAGCGTTGCTTAGCAGCATTAATACTTGCCTGCATTGAGGCTACTTCTGCTTTAGCAGCGGCAACATGGGGTTCAAAGCGACCAAAAGCGCTAGTTTTCTTACCTTTATTAACCGAGGTCGCAACATATTGTTCATGTAAGTATTGCGCTAAGTTCAATTCTGCTCTTTTCAAACGTGCCTGTTCAGCTTTTACCTCGGCGACATAAGAGGTATCACGTAATTTTGCCAAAACAAAACCTTCTTCAACCAAACTCCCAGGTTCGGCTTGTTCACTCAGTTGCGACAATCGCCCTGAAACTGAGGCAGTAACATCAGCTAACCAACGAGTCATGGCAATGCCCGTTGCTGTTACATGTATTTTTACAGTATCAGGCTGCACTTTTATCGCTGACACTTTAAATGCAGGTGCTACTTCTGGCTCCTCGTTTTTCAAATTATCTTCTTCACTAAGTAACCAAGTGATAACCGACAAAAAGAACAAAATGATAAGAATTCGCCAAACGGATGCCTTAACGTGCATAATAACCCTCATGTAAAAATAAATATAAAACAGATGTGTATCATAAACAAAAGCACAATATGATACAATCATGTCTCAAAAAATAGATAACCACCATGAAAGTAGACGCACGAGTTCAGAAATCACAACAAGCAATAATCAGTACAGCGTTAACGCTGTTTAATCAGAACAGAGACGTGACCTTTAGCGAAATAGCTAGCCAAGCCGGCGTTGGCCGTGCCACTTTGTATCGTCAGTTTGAAACCCGAGAAGTATTAATCAAAGCAATAGCTTTAACCTGCTTTAATCGCCTAGATTCAGTCAATGACATAATTGAGGAAGAAGCTAAGTCGGCAATTCATGCCATTGAACTTTGCTTTCATTACGTTATGCCTTTCACTGAAGAATTTAAATTTCTTGCAGAAGTAGAGCACTTAATTGAAGACGACCCTGACATTATTCGTATTTATAAACAACAATTTGATGAAACCATTGCTTTAGTTCAACAGGCAAAAAAAGAAGGTAGCATTCGTAAATCATTACCTAACGCATGGCTTGCCACCTTAATTGAAGGTTTGTTCTTTACTGCGTGGGAAGCCATAAGCGAGCATGGTATGTCACCTGAAGAAACCGCAACATTAGCATTCGACAGTTTATGTAACGGTATTAAGTAAAAATTAGCACTATTGAGTTTTAACCATGAAAGTAAGATAAATAAAAACCATTATCGTTTGCCTACATCCCTTGATTTATAAGGGTTTCAATTAACATTTAACTTGAATAATTAATAATATTCACGCACACTTGCCAACATAATTTATGTGATAAAACGCACAACGAGGTAGCACAATGTTAAAACCTGAAATGGTAAAAGAATTAAACAAGCAAATTAATTTAGAGTTCTACTCTTCAAATTTGTATTTACAAATGAGCGCCTGGTGTGAAGAAAAAGGTTTTGAAGGCGCTGCTGAATTTATGCGTAAACACGCTGCTGAAGAGATGGATCATATGACCCGTTTATTCACTTATGTTAGTGAAACCGGCGCATTACCAATTTTGGGTAGCATTGATGCGCCACCACATGAATTTGAGTCGTTAGCGGATGTATTTGAAAAAACGTATCAGCATGAATGTGAAATTACTGAAAATATTAATGCCTTAGCGCATCAAGCATTTACTAACCAAGACTATTCAACATTTAACTTTCTACAGTGGTATGTTGCAGAACAACACGAAGAAGAAACCCTGTTCAAAAGCGTATTGGATAAAATTAACTTGGTTGGCCATGATGGCCATGCATTATTTTTTGTTGATAAAGATTTAGCGGAAATGGCAAAAGCTGGTAGTGGTGGTAGTATCATGACTGACGTTGCAGCCCAGTAATACGAAATTACACATTGATGTTCGCGTATCATCGGCGTACATGAATATACTGCGATAGAAAGAGATACCTGAACATAGGCACTCTTTCACATCCCTGTGATTGCCCAGTACCGTTCTTCGACATGCACGGATGCACTAATGTCTCGAAAGACAGGATGTCTGAGAGAGATCTGAATATACGCGATCTTTCACAGCCCTGTGATTGCGCCATACCGCTCTTCGACGTGCACGGATGCACTAATGCCTCGAAAGACAGGATGTCTGAGAGAGGTCTGAACATAAAAAAAGCTTGCCGGGGATCAGAGGCAAGCTTTTTTAGTGCTGAATTGCAACATGTATATTAAAACTCTAGATTTTCAATATATTACTTAACAATACTTTTCTTTACGTTGTCTTTTAAATTCGACCACAAAATAAATTAGCATCAAGAGATATAACAGTAAATTGTCATAAAGACAATTTACTGTTATATTTTCCTCATTAACAACTATACTTAGTCGTTATTTAGACATTGCATAAAATAAATTTACAGTAGGTACTTTAGGATCTTTTGTTTTTTTCATATTTTTTGAAATAAACTGAATAGAAATAAACAGCCTTTAGTAACCCTTAATTATATAGAGACAGCATGATGAATAATAAAGAGCAAGCATCTAAATTTTTGATGCAAGCTACCTTAGGAGCAAACTACTCATTGATCGAAGAAGTTGCTACTAAGGGAGTTAAGCCTTGGTTAGATGAGCAACTTGAAAATAAACTAATGGACGACGATAGCTACTATCAAAAAACTCGCGATTTATGGCGAGGGCAGAGTGGTACCGGCGGCTTTAAAAATCTATTACAAAGTCATTATGGTGAAAGTAATATAAATGGTGAGGGTAATAATCCAGCACTGCCGTATAAATACTATTTTCGTATGGCATGGTGGCACCGTAATTTAAGCAAAGCAGCTAATTTTTCTACAAACAATCAAATTGATCCAATCACTCAAGCACCTATATTTACAGATTCAGATATTGATAGTAACAACTTAGTTCGCCACAGAGTTGCACAAGCATTAAGTGAAATATTGGTTATTTCTGATAATTCAATTTTAGAATTAAATTCAGAAGCCATGGCTGATTTTTATGATTTACTCTACAACTATGCCTTTGGGGACTACAGTGACTTATTGACAAAAGTATCTCTGCACCCTTGTATGGGCGTTTACTTAACTCACATAAACAATCGTAAAGAAAATATTGCAAAGCGTATACACCCAGATGAAAACTATGCGCGAGAGATCATGCAATTATTTACCATAGGCTTGTTTGAATTAAATGCTGATGGCAGTCGAAAAAAAGACAGCCAAGGTAATGACATACCAACCTATAACAATGATGATATCAAACAGCTAGCGCGCGTTTTTACAGGTATCAAAGCAGATAAATATAACTTTGAATGGCCTAATGCTAATATTGATATTGACGGTGTACAAATTCCGTTTTCAACTATCAATGGTTTAAACATTAATTTAGATGATGATGTCAGCAAAATATTTAAAATTACTCCTTATGTAGATATGCTATCGCCATTAAAAGGTGATGATAATTTCCATGACCTTGGTGCTAAGAGTTTGCTTAAGGGGAACCTAACATTACCAGCACGTACTGCTGATAATGGACAAGCCACTATCAGTGATATTACCAGTGCAGTACAGCAACTTGTCGCCAACGAAAATACAGCACCTTTTATTGCGACTAAATTAATTCAACAACTAGTAACGTCAAACCCTACGCCAGCATACGTAAGCGCCGTTGCTGCTAAGTTTGGAGCGAAAGGGGATCTCAAAGCTGTAATCAAAGAAGTTCTTACATACCCTATAAACAATGTTGTTACTATTGGTACGCCTAGTGAAACAGGTAATATTGAAAAGCTGAAATCACCACTTTTGCGTGTAACTCAGTTATTGCGTGCATTTAACGTTCACAACAACCAGCAACGTTTATGGTTAACGGGAGAGGATGTCAAAGATACCTTAAGTCAGCACCCATTATCATCACCAACTGTTTTCAATTTTTATAAACCAGATTTCACACCACACGGCTTGATCGAGCAAGCGAACAAAGTTGCACCTGAATTTGAATTATATAATGCCCATACCTCAATTAGCTATGTAAACATGATGTATGATTGGCTATTTGGTGGTGCACTACCATTAGTAACAACGCAAATAAAAGAAAACCAAACACCGCTACAGCCTGTGCCAGAACTATCTCCGGATGTACTATTAGCAAATAATTCAAGTAAATTACGCTTTGATTTTTCGGAAGAATTAAAACTTGCCACTAAACGCAGTGATTATGAAGCGCTCATCAGCCGTATTAGTTTGATACTAACAGGTAAAGAGCAGGCTAAAAATAAAGTTGAAATACTTGATACACTCGCACCCTATGATCCAACCGTCTCAATTCAACAACAATGGATTGTACAAACTGTAGTGTTCATGATCGTTATTTCACCAGAATTCACCGTATTAGAGGCCTAAGTTATGAATAAGAAGAAGTTTACTAGACGCCAATTTTTACATTCATCAGGCGTTGTTATGGTGGGTGCAAGTACAATTTTAGCCGGCTGTAGTGGTTCAGATAAAAAAGCTGAGCCAACGCCACCAACTCCGCCAGAACCAGCTCCAACACCACCACCAGTTGATGATGAATTAAATATCACTCCGCAAAATAAAAGCTTAGTTTTTATTATGTTAGATGGAGGGAACGACAGTTTTAATATGCTAGTTCCAACAACAACTGGAACATACAACGACTACAAAAATAGTCGTGGCGATCTATCTATTGCCAGAAATAAGCTACTGCCATTAAACGGTTTTACTGACAGTAACAATAAGTCTTTTGGCTTACACCCTAGCCTTCCAAAAACTAAAGCTTTATTTGAAGAAAGTAAGCTTGCCTTTGTTGCAAATATTGCTCCTCTAATTGAACCAGTTACAAAATCCGAATTTGTAGCTGGCTCTAAACCATTGCCGGTAGGTTTAATGTCTCACTCAGACCAATTCAAACACTGGCAAACGTCACGTCCTTCAGAGCGTATCAATGACGGCTGGTTTGGAGCCTTTGCTGATGTATTGCAAAAAAGTAAAGCTGACAATGCTATTTCAATGAACATATCATTGGCGGGTAGCAACATCATGCAAAACGGAAAGGAAGCACGTGAATATGCCGTCACTAAAGATGGTAGTGTTGGTCTTAAAGTTAAGCAAAATGACAACCCAAATTTACGGGCGCTTAATGATGTATTATCAGGCGGCTTTGATAAAATGCTAGCAGTAAACTATTCAACAGCTTTTCCTAAAACTTATATTGATGGTATTAGTCATGCTCAAGCACAACATGAAACATTCAAAGCTGCGATCGATAAAATCAATGTAAGCACTGACTTCAAATCTCAAAATGGCCAAGAAAGTGATCTTGCTTCGCAATTAAAGATGGTAGCAAAATCAATTGCAGCCAGTGGTGATTTAGGCATGCAGCAACAAACGTTCTTTGTTCGTTACATTGGCTGGGATCATCACAGCGAACTATTAAACAATCACAAAGGTATGTTAACCGTACTTGACGACGCATTAAGTGCATTTCAAACAGCATTAAAAGAGCTTGGTATTGAAGATAAGGTGGTGACGTTTACAGGGTCTGATTTTGGCCGCAGTTTAACTTCTAACGGTAGCGGGACAGATCATGGCTGGGGCGGCAACACACTAGTAATGGGACAAGATGTTGACGGTGGAAAAATATACGGAGAATACCCGGAAATTACGCTAGGTAACGCTAACCCACTAGATGTTGGGGGCGGTGTTTTCATACCAACGACTGCCACTGATGAACTTTATGCCGAACTTGCGCTATGGTTTGGTGTTGATAAAAATGACTTACCTAAGCTATTTCCAAATTTGGGTAATTTTTACGATGTGACCAAGCCTGAAGCACCTTTAGGTGTATTAAAGCTTAGTTAATTTTTATCAAATAAGAATTTTAAATAATCAAAGCCTCTCACATATTGAGAGGCTTTTTAACATTACTTCAATGAAAACATACGAGTAATGGTTTCATCTTTATCAACAAAGTGATGCTTTAGCGCACCAACAATATGTAAAACAATAGCAGCAATAACAAAATAGGTAATTAACCCATGAATATCATGCCCTAAGCCACCAACGCTAGCGTTAACAGCAACCGTTTCACCAGCAGCATCAAGTGTTTCTGCAACTATTTCAAATCCAAAAATAGCTAAACCATGGCCGCCACCAATTGACATCATTAATCCTGATAACGGGTAAAGCACTGTAGAAATAATTAAAATCCAATGGATAGCTTTAGCGATCATGTGTTGCACTTGGCTCATTTGTCCAACTGCACTTGGCCAGCCTTTTTTAACCCGCCAAATAACACGCGCTAATGCTAAAACAAATATAATCGCGCCAAATGATTTATGTAGATCATACAAAGCAAATATTTCAAATTCACTCATGATTATGCCTACAGCTAATAAAGTAATCATGCCTAATGCAATGATTATATGTAATAATTTAGTAGTACCTGACAAAGATACTGTTGAATGACTCATGATAAACTCCCTCCAGAATTCTAACTTGGCGCCATTATAACAAGATAAAGGTTAAGTTCAGGTTAAAAATTTTACCGCTATTACATCACTCGCCCTCACCTATCATCTCACGTATAATGCCGCCTTTAATTAAGTGAGTTAGCAAAAGGTATTCCATTGATATTTTCTGATGTCGTTATTATTGGCGCAGGTGCCGCAGGTTTAATGGCTGCTGCAACAGCAGGCTACAAAGGGCGCAGTGTAACTGTTGTTGATATGGGGAAAAAACCAGGAAGAAAGATATTAATTTCTGGCGGTGGCCGATGTAACTTTACTAATGAGAACGCTGGTTCAGAAAACTATCTATGCCAAAATCCGCATTTTGCTAAGTCAGCACTAAGCCGATATAGCGCACAAGATTTTATTGAGCTTGTTGACCGTCATGGCCTTAACTATCATCATAAAACCTTAGGGCAATTATTCTGTGACCATAGCGCTCAAGACATAGTTGATATTTTGATGACCGAATGTGAATGGGCGGGCGTTAATATCGCTATGCGCAGTGAAGTTATTAGTGTGAATAAAAACGACACTGGCTACATAGTGCAAACAAGCGGAGAAAGCTACCAATGTGAGTCTTTAGTGATTGCCTCTGGTGGCTTAACAATGCCAAAACTAGGCGCAAGCCCGATAGGCTACAAAATTGCCGAACAATTTGGTTTAAATGTATTACCAACCACAGCCGCACTGGTACCATTTACCCTACATGACCATGACAAACAAAAGTTTGATGGGTTATCAGGTATTAGCATTGCAACCAAAGTAACAAGTGAAGACGGCACAACATTTAAAGAAAACATTTTGTTTACTCATCGCGGTTTATCAGGCCCAGCAATATTACAAATATCCTCTTTTTGGCGCGCAGGACAAGCAGTCACTATCAACCTATTACCAGAATCATCAATTAGGGAATTGATCACGGAATGGCGCGAAACTAGCCCACAAAAATCGCTGAAAAACATGTTAATTACTGTACTGCCAAAACGCTTTGTTGAAGCTTTAGTAAAACAAAAAAATATTACCGATAAGGCCATAAACCAGATCAGTAATGATGAAATTACCTATCTCACTCAATACCTACATCATTGGCAAATTAAACCAAATGGCACCGAAGGCTATCGCACTGCTGAAGTTACTTTGGGCGGTGTAGACACAGACGAACTTTCATCAAAAACCTTTGAAGCAAAAAAAGCAAAAGGCCTGTATTTTATCGGTGAAGTGATCGACGTAACCGGTTGGTTAGGTGGTTATAATTTTCAGTTTGCCTGGAGTAGCGGCGTCGCTTGTGGACAGGCGGTTTAGCTCCAAAGATACAAGAAATAATTAGTGTAAGCATCTTATTATTTGCCAATTCAGGATGTAAATTAATAATTAAACCTTCAAAGTAGCCATTACAATATTTTAGTTTATATTCTACTTATCTTTACTGTACAATAATTTAAATTTCTATCGTATGAATTTTCGATAATATTAAGGAAGACAATGTATTTATTAAGGAAGATAAGCTGTATTTTGCTTGTGCTTAACTTGGCTGCTTGCGGAGGGTCCTCTGGTAGTGATAGTAGCACACCTGTAGCGCCAACTCCTACGCCTGTAACACCATCTCCAACACCCGTAACGCCACCAACTATTACACCAACCTACAACGGAGTAACTGGAAAGGCAGAGATTGATATCAGCTCAGTTAAACCCTTAATACTTGACGTGATTTATGCGCTAGATACCGCCAACATACTAATTTTTGGTGCTGAAAAAAGCAATCAATTACTAAGGCCTGAAAATGATTTTAAAAACTTCAACTTTAGTCAAGATAATGAGTGTAGCAGCGGCAGCCAAGATATTGATTTCAGAGAATTTGAGGAAAAAATTAAAAATGGAGAAACTGTCGATATTGTTGGGCAAATATTTGTAGTTACTTATAGTCAATGTACCATTGGTAATTTTATATTATCTGGAACAGCAGAGTTATTGGTCAAGGAATTTGATAATGACAGTTTCAATTTAACTTCATTTAATCTATATACAGATAAAACGCTCGAATTAAAAATTGATAGCAACAACTATCAACTTCAAGGGACGGTTTATAGTGAAAATGAGAAAAATTTTACGCTGGATGTTTTATTAACCACCTCTAATGAATCTCAAAATATATATTTATCCAACCTTTTAGTTGAAGATCTATCTGAGCAACTCAATATAGACAAACGTTTACAGTATAGTGGTGAGGTCTACTTCTCACGGCTTGGTAAAGTCACCATATCGTCAAGCAGTACCGAGGAACTGTACACCTTCTCAGGAAAAAATGAACATAAACTTATATTTGATTTTTCTGATTTAAATTTAAGATCTGCTGACAATTTAGGATTCGTAAATTTAGAGCTAATCACGAATTATTATAACTACCCAACCCTAAACTATTATCTTGGCGGTTTAAAGAAAGAGCTGTTTCTCGCCCGCTCAAATATGAATGCTTTTAAAGCACCCGATATTTTTCAGTTTATATTTCCGTTAAATACTGAACTTAAAGTTACTCCAGAAGATCCCCCACTTATCAGTGATTTTATAAAGCAAGAATGGCAATTAACACGCGCCCCGAACGGTGTTGATAAATCAATAAATTATGGACCAAAAGTAACTTATCAGTTGACTCATTATGGCGATTATACTTTAAAGCATATAATTACAAACTCAACAGGCGACGAGAAAACATTTTTTAAAGGCTTTAGTGTACCTAAACCCAATAATATCAATGCCACTATTCAGGTGGAAACACCGAATTGGCAGTTAGGGAATGCTTTTCAAGCTAAAGTAGTTAGCGAATCAACCTCTGACTTTACAGCGTCATTAGCATTTGGCCCCTCAGGTATGACTGTAACAGAAGAAGGCAATATTGTTTGGGATGGCAATTTTTTTGATTTTGGCGACAGTAGCTCACTCAATTTTGGCGTCTATATTGAAACAGCTACAGGTAAAAGTTTAATTAAACATACGCTAGTGATTGAAAGTACACGTGATAAAAAACAATCCAAGCTAGCTAACCTAACACGTTACTCTGCTTTATATCCTGATGACATAAATAAGCATCGTAGCAAATTTTTGTATCAAAAAAGTAACACCCTAAGTTATGTTCATGCAATAACAAATAACGGCTATAGTCAGTTAGATGTCAGTACCAATAGCATTGACTTTAATCACAATACCTATGATGGTGATAGTTTTGCGTTAACACTTTTTGATGTTAGTTATAACTCAGATAATGACGCTATCGATTTTTTACTATTGCAAAACACTTTTTATTCTGGGGAATTAAATGAAGATCGGCTAAAGATCGAGACAAACGCTCCTTGGGTACTTTTTAATTCTAATAATCTCAACAACTATGTTGAGGTAACTGGAGATGATAGTGCAGATAAAAGTATTACAGTGATTAATAAAATAGATGCTCAATTTATTAATTCAAATAATAGTGTCGATAACGACGTAGCCTATACCAACACCAATACTCCGGTTAGTAAATTAAAACTAGCAGATCAAAATTTTGTAGTTCAATCCGAATTACAATCTAATGAAATAGCAAAAATTTTCAATTCTTGCAAAACAAACGACAACGAACAAATAATGATGAGCTCTGATCATTACATCCATATCAAAAATAATGATATGGCCTTATATAACTTACGTAGTAGTGAAAGCGGTACTGTTGGAGAATCGAGCGTTATTGGCTTTGACCAAGACAATAATAACTATTGTGACTCGTTATTATTTATCTCAACTTTATCTAATGAAGGACAAAACACTACGTTAATTGAGGCTTTTCAAATTACAAACTCAGGGCCTATCAAAATAGACTCGATGGAGACAGCGCGTTTATATGCTTTTCAACAATTAAAAATAATAAGCGACGTAGCCGACTCATCACAAAATATAGTAATGTTTGATCGTTCTGGAAGTTCAAATGCAAACTCGCCCAATACTCCTGTAAGTGCTTTTAGTATATCTTTATCTGCAGATGAAAAAATAGTTAAAATGCCACTTATTTACGGTTCAGGATTGAACATTGAATTATCACCAAATAAGTCACACATAATTAATTTAGTTGATACAAATAGCGATGGCACTGATGAAATTATTATCAAACACGCTTTATCTGCGAACGAAGCATTGCTCGAGCATCACCCGCAATCATATTCACTAGATGGTGATTTAGAAGTCTATGTTATTGCAACACTAAACGATGGGGTCATCGTGCCAATGTATGTTTCTGAATTTTTCGTTCAAAAAGATAAACATATATCAATAGATGATAAAGGCAATGTTCTAGTGGGCAATGGATTACAACCATTCATTGTGACGCCTAACAAAGAAGTAAAAGTACCAAGCAACATTGAGCAATTTACCGGCAATAATATTCTCATTAATAATGATGGTTCGCGATATCAGCTAACAGGATCAGACCTTGAAAAATATTCATCAAATAATCAGCTACTTTGGGCTGTATCAAATGTGCCAACTAACGGCAGCAACAAGTACACGCAGTTAAGGGTTTTAGGGAAATATCAAAATACGATATTAATAAATTATGGTTTTCACAATGATTTATATTTTATTAATGACGATACAGGGGAGTTAATACTGCAGCCTAGAAACATTAAACATTATTCGATTTCACCAGATTTTGATGATACTGGGTTACTGTTTTTAGATGTTACACATGTTGAAGGAGCAACCGGTGCAATTCAAGGAAGCGGTATTTATCAAACCAATGATTTAGCCGGAGTTGAGTTAGTTCAAAATTGGCTTTTCTCTTCAAAATACGATATTAGTAGAATGAACATTAGTTGGATTAATGTTGATGACGATGCAGATTTTGAAATATTATTTAGGCTTGATAAACGTGATGGTAGCAATGAAATATTAACCGCAGATTTCAATGGTGATAACCAAAAAGTACTCCCATTTACTGAGTACATGAATCCAACCGATGACTTGTCTCGTAGTGCGGCATGGGATACTAAAAAACAGGGTTACTTTTCTTATGATACATATCGCAGTAAGTTGACAGGAGAAGTTATTTGGCAAATACCTGTTAATAGCTTTTTCTCTGATACTGCCTATAAAAATGGTATTAAGCAAATTGCGGTATCAGATAATAGTTTATATTTATTTGAAACTAAGTTAGGCCAATAATATTTTTGGGCGGTCAGGCATTTAACTAACTGCTCAATTAAATTTTTGTAACTAATATGAGTATAAATAACAAACATATTATCTTGTTACCACCTATTGAATTGAAACTATATAACATAAAGCTTCAGGACGAGGTGCCATCTTACGCTTTCGTTTAAAGAGGTTCAAAATAATTGTCATCCGTATTTAAATCACTCAAAACAAGTCACTTTATACACTTGCATAGCCTTTCAATATCACCTCTTTATGACTGTTATTATTTACAGCTAAAAACAAAATGTGAAAAATAATTACTGGGTAGCAAACATCGAGATTTGAATTGCCTCCAGTACAAATGCATATTTACGATATTAAATAGCTTTAGAAAAAGCGTGTCGTATTTTTCTATAAAGATTTATAAAAGGGCTTAAGTACAAGCCAATAAGTGAATTATGAGCTTCACCTTCTTTGCCTATTCCAAAAGATAAAGAGCCCGCCGCAGATGCACGGACAAAACAACCAAACAACCTATCCCAAATAGACAACGCCGTGCCAAAGTTTTTATCAAAATGCTTAACATTATCACTATGGTGAATTTGATGCTGTGCGGGGCTTAAGAACACCCCTTCAATTTTATCGCCCCAACTCAGCCAAATATGACTATGACGCAAGTTTGAGCCCATAATATTAAACGCAAAAACAAAAATATTAGCGCCAATAATGTCAAGCATTTTTAGGGTTGGACCAAATAAGTAATAACATAAACCGACAACAAACCCCTGCGTTAGCGCCATGCGACAAGCATAAAGGTAGTTCTCTATTGGGTGCGAGCGATAAACGGTAAAGGGTGTTAATACCGTTGCTGAATGGTGAACTTTATGAAACTCCCATAAAAATGAAATTTTGTGGAGTAAATAGTGTAAATAGAAGCGAGTAAAGTCATCAAAGATAAATAATAATGCGGTAAAAATTACCATTATATTAAACGATGATATCGCGAGCGGTTCATTTGCACCAAATAGCCACTCAAAACCTGATGAAACGGATAGTGCCACTGGCACCATAGTTAACACAATTAATGGAAATAAAGCTGCTCTAATAAGCTTATTTACGATAAACAAAGCATAATCATTGATTGCTGAACGTGCGAAAAAAATACGTTTTGGAAACAGAAAACCAATTAAATTTTTTTGCTTTGGTTTTTGTTCTTGCTCTTGTTCGCCAACTTTAACATTTCGTTGAAACCAGCCTGTATGTTGAATGGAATATAAAAGAATTGCCATCAGTAATGCTGATAACAAATAGCCCCAATACAAGCGCTGATTTGGGTCAACAACATAGAGAGCGAGTTCTGTGAGCGTAGCGCTGAAAAATTCCATATACGTAGTTTACAGTAATATTTAATGTAAAAAACGCCAAGTATATACTCAGCGCTTCAATAAGGACCTAATCAATATCAACTAAAAGCTATATTGATAACCAATCACGAATGATCTTGGCTTACTTGGTCTAGCACCATAAGGGCGGCGGCTAATAATTTTTTGGTCATCAAGCACATTATCTACTTTGAAGTAAACATTACCAATATCACCTAGGTCATAACTGGCTGCTAAATCAACAATAGTTAACTCTTCGGTGGTAACGCCAGATAATAATACTCCTTCACCTGACGCTTCTTCCATTTCACTGATATAACGGGTAATCAAGTTAACTTGCCAATTATTAGCGGCAATACCAACATCAAGTGTTAATTGATTTTCAGGTAAATAAGGCAAGCTATCGCCAGCTTCTACAACTCCCCACATGCTAAAGTCAGAAGTAAACGCGTTATCAAACTCACCTTTAGTGTATGTGTAGCTAAGTGAAATAGGTAAATCGAAATCAGCTGAAAGTTCGTAAGTATGTTGAGCACTTAGCTCAAGGCCAATTACACTAGCTTCACTACTGTTAAACTCAGCGTCTATGTTGTTCGCGCATTGCGAAGCCGTTGAGAATGAACAACCTTCTTTTAAATTTTCGATGTCATTGTAGAAAATAACTGCTTCAAGTTGGCTACCATTGTCATGATAACGAGCACCTAGCTCATAATTAATACTATTTTCAATTTTTACGCTTGGTAGCTCTTTCGGGCTTGTTGGTACAAAGCCTTCATGTATACCAAAAAACCATCCTGCACTGTCAGATAAAGTATAAAAGCCGCTAATACTTGGTAGCCAAATATCCGTGTCTTTTTTCTGCCATTCACCTTCTTTACCTAGCGCTTCATTTTGATAGTCAGCCTTTAAAAATTCGCCACGTAAGCCAAGCGTTAAGTCTAGGGCACCTAAGGTAATTGTATCTTTAAAGAAAACTGATAAGGCTTCAGTTTTTTCTCTATTAGTATCGGTGGAGATTGTTTCACTGCCATCACTTACAAGTTGCCCTGAAGTCATGGTGAATGCATCAGTAGTATGACGACGTCTAATTTGATCTTGATGAAACCTAACACCCACATTAAAGACATGCTTCATATCAAATAATATTTGGTAAAGGTATAACTCTGACTGAATACCTTGTGAGTAATACTCACGTTGGTTATCCCCTAATATAATTTTCTCATACTCTCGCTCAGTATCTCGTTGACCTGTTAATACTTCATAAAATGGCGAGTTAGCATCAGATTCCGGATTCGTTAGAATATCCTGTAAGTCACTATTTACCTGTCCATCTTTAAAACCATTAACTTTATTCCATGAACGTTCAAAGTCATTACGGTATACACGAGTCGTAACATCAAAGTCATCATTGCCAATAAAATGGGTAAATTGTACTTGTTGATGATCCCAGTCCATTAAATCATTTTGGCTAGCAACATAACGGCGATTTGGATTTTTTTCAAAATCAGCATCAGTTAAACCTAAATAAGTTTCATCTGACGTTTCATCTGCATAAGAAAGTTTTAACTCAACAACTTGATTGTATTGGCTATTAGAAAAGTCATATTGGAATTTAGCCATAATATCATTTTTGTCAAAACCGGTATCACCGCCGCCATCGAGCTCTTTAAAACCATCAGCTTGAATATTAATGGCCTCAACTAAATAACCGAAATTGCCATTAGTCGTACCAAAATAACCTTTGGTTTTAGTATAACCATCAGAGCCTGCGGCAATATCAATTGCACCTTCTTTGCTATTTGGAATTTGACGTGTGGTCATATTCAGTGCACCAGCAACTGTATTTGGGCCATACTTTATCGCTGCAGGGCCTTTAAATACTTCTAATGCTGTCATTTTACTCATCATTGGAAAGTAATATGCCGCAGGTGCAGAGTAAGGAGCAGGGCCAATTAATACGCCGTCTTCCATTACTGTTATTTTTTTACTACGCTCAGGTGTTGCACCACGAAAACCAATATTTGGTCGCAAACCATAGCCATCTTCTTCTCGAATATTGACGCCTGGTACGCTATATAGTACTCGGTTAATGTCATCAAACTTGAACTTTTCTAGTTCGACTTCACCAATTAACGTAGCCGCACCAGCTTCTGTTCGTAACTTATCATCATGGCCAATAATTTGAATTCTTTCATTGTATTCTGCAGGGCCACTATCAATATTATCTTCAGCACTGACATTAACCTGAATCGCTAGAGCAACTGCTACTGAGATATATTTACGTTTACTATTTTTCATTAATCATTATCTCCAGCAGAAGTTGCAGGTAACTCAAGCGATAAGCTCGTTATAAAGTCTACTTTCAATTGGTCAGTTACTTTTTTGATATCAGCGTGCGTTGTTGTTACTTGGTTTTCGTCATTAACAAGTGTTTCAGCTAAGCTGGCTTGATATGCCTGCATGCCATCTATAGCTAATTGCACATTGGTAGACATAGTATCAGCCGTTGATTGATCACCGACATCAATCAAATAATTGGTAAAGCCTATACCGGCATCGCCCGTTAACAGTTTTTGAAATGCCAACAGGTTATTCTCAATATGTGTCGTGGAGTGGTGTGCATATACTGATTCAACAACTTCAGGGCAAACTTGTGAACCACAGTTATTCGCCAATAAACCTAAAGGTGTCGCTAACTTACCATCTTTCGTAAAAGTATCGATATAGAACATACCATCACTTATACGGTTAATAGCTTCCAATTCAGTGCTAAACTGATTACCAGCGCTACCCGCAGATTTTAGTGTATTAGCAAAACCATCAGCACCATTCCAAGCGGTATTAAGTTCTTTTGAACTATTGTTAATATCACGAGCCACTTCAACGGCAAATTCACAACGTGCTACTTTGCGATATTCATCGGTTTGATTATCCCAATTATCAGGCTGCGTACTCGTCGTGCAACTATGGTTAAGTTGTTCATTAAACAACAAATATTCTAATGCCGCTAAACCACGACGGGAAGGTGTTCGATTTGCAATATTATAAGGCTGACCATTAACTTCACCGGCTCTAAAATTTACTACTTCAAAGTCGACAGAACATGAACTAACCACTGGCCATGAATAAATTTTGTTACGTAATAAACCATCATTGTCTGCTAACGGTCCTACTTTCATTAACTCTGCCTGTTGCCATACATTCATGGTATTACGCCAAGCAGTTTTTGCCTCATTACGTAAGGCAGTAACCTGTTCACTCGTCGCATTACCTTGCGATGCCATTGCCTCCATTTTACAATAAGTATCAACCGCTTGAATCTGCGCTGCTGACACACTTTCAAACTGTGCAAACGTTGGCGTAATAATATTATCGGCAATGTTTTCAAGTAGTGCTTTTTGGTTGAAGCTTGTATCTGGTGTTGGTGTAGGCTCTAAACCTGGACCACTTGTTGTACTAGTGCTTTCACCACAAGCACTTAAAATAAGCGCGGAGCCAATTGCGAAAGAAAGTATGGAGCGGCTAACAGAAGCTGACATAAAATAACCCTATAACTCAAAATTTGTAAAAATAATATCTACTGGTCAATAAACTACTCAGAATACTGACCAATAAAAACTAAACAAGCCTTGAGCTGAAACAACCCAAGGCTTAAAAGTTAAATTTAACTTAAAACATTACCAATTAGCAACATTGGTAGCATCAAAACTCAATGCTGCCTGTAGTACATCACGTGCTTTTTTCAAATCAGCAATGTAAGCCGTTACCGCTGTTTTATCATTTGAACCAAATGCCATAACAACTGGCTTCTGCCCCATATAAGTGTGAATTTGTGCAAATTGCGCATCAGTAATTGGTGAATGCGGGTTAAATTGTAAACCTAAGGCAAAGCCTTTCATTTCAGACCAGTGCTTAGCAACATCTTCAAAGTTATATTCTGCAGTGCCTGCCTTGTCTAAATCAGCACTAACATCATTGATATAATGAATAACGGTTGCCGCAACCGCTTTTTCCCATGCTTTTACAGCAATGTCACGTTGTGCAGCAAGTGCTGTGGTTTGGTCAGCAGTAAATGCAGTACCTACGTTATCATTGATAATTTTACGACCAGCTAAAAATGCTTCCATTGCCATTTTTGTGAAATCCGTTGGCTTAGCATTTCCTACCGTACCACGGTCACGTTTAGCAGCATTTACTGAATTACCTAAGTTAACTTCTGATGTTAAATCAAATTTGCCATCGCCATCGGTATCATGTTTGCCATTCCAGCTTGCGCGACCATCGGCCTCTGTTTTTACTTTTCCAGCAATTTCATTATCGTTATATTCTAAATAATCACGAGCGGCGCCAAAATAGCCAAAGCCTTCATCATAGCCATGCTCAAGTGCAGTATCTGCTTTGCCAGTGCCACGTGGACCAATATTATCAGCAGCTAAACCTTCATCTAAGTAATCATCAGTACCTTGTGAGTATGTAACACTCATTAGTAAGAATTTTTGGATCAATTGTTTTAAATCAGTACCATCGGTATTCACATATACTTTAGTAATTGGCTTATTCGTTGCTTCATCAAGACGAATATTAGCATTTACCGAGTTGTCAGCTAATTGGCTAAAATACGCATCAACTAATTTCTCAGGTGTCATATTTGCGCCAGCGCCAACAAAACTAGTACCATCAGTCCACACTTTATGCATGCGACTTGCATCATTACCGGCAAGTTTTCCTACTAGGTTTTTATGGCTGGACGAAACATCGGTAATAAAAGCTTGTTTTGCATCTTTTAAGAATGTCAACGCGAAGTTGTTGCTGTATTGATCATCTGTTGTGCGGAAATAACTGTTTAATTTATCAAGCACGGCTTGTTTGTCAGCAAATTTATTTGCATCAATATCAGCTTGTAAACCACTGCCAATATAAGTATTTAACTCGGCAATTAAGGCATGACGAGCTGTTTGGCCGCTGTAGCCTACGCTCGATTTTCCTGAAACTAACTTGCTTTCAAATTTATAAGTATCTAGTAAGTCATTTACCGCAACGGTAAATTCTTTTTTAAAAGTAAGGCCTGCTTTATCTGCAACCGTGATATTTGCTTTTAATGACTCAGCACTTTCAAAGTTTGCCATAACATCAGCTTTCAAGCTTAGAGTAGTACCTGAAATAGCAAACATGTCACTATCTGTAGTAAAGGTAAATGTATCACCTGAGTTTGCGTCAGTTGCTGAAAGCGTACCAATTACAGCTCCTAAAGAGTTTTCATCTACCGACATTGTCGTTAAAGAAATATCTGTCGGTGCAGTATTAGTCGGTGTAGGAGTTGACGAATTGTTACTTGAACCTCCCCCACATGCAGACAAGGTTAAAGATGCGGCAACTGCCAACGCCAAAGCTTTCTTATTCGTTTTCATGATGAGCCCTAAAGTCAATTTAGTATTATGTCGATAAATGGTTTTACAAACTGTTACATTAATGTAATTGCATAATGCTAGCATGAAACTAAATGAGAATCGATATCGTTTTTAATAGTATTATGTAAAAAATGTAAATTGAGTAGATGTAGATCAACTTTTTAGTAAATATGGTTATTTTAAATTTTTTTGATGGTTTCCCCTTTTTCACCAATCTTTTTTAATAACGCTGTGTAAGCTTGATAATTAAGCCATTAATTACGAATTTAAAAGAGTAAAAAATGGTTTCTCTCAATTCCTCTCCTTTATAAATTGAAAAAATAGCTACTGAATATTTTCATTCAACTAAGCAGATGTCGATTCAAGGCTAAATGTTGTCGATTCACAAATAACTCAGCGCTAACGCGAAAAAGCTCCCTTAAACTCTCTCATAAATAACGAAGACTACATTATATATTGAGAGGGAACGACCGATGACACCATTAGCAAAAACACTATTAAGCTTAAGTTTAATTTCAAATTTCAGTGCAGAGGCAATTGATTTACGCATAGACAATGTACGTTTATATCAAAATAGTAGCGCTCAGTTTTCTGCACCTAATTCTCTTTATATAGACGATGGTAAAATTGTCAGTATTGTAAGTTCATCGCAGCATAAGCAAGATGCAGATAAGGTGTTCAATGCCGAGAATCAATATGCTATTCCTGGCTTAATTGATTTACATGTGCACTTAGGTGCTTCCGGCAGTAATTATAGTGAATTTCAATATTTACCTGTACGTTCTCATTTCAATTCAAATTTATACTTAGGGGTTACAAGTATTGTTGATTTATTTTCTTTTCAACAAACCCTAGATGAAGCAGCGCAACTAAAACAGCAGCAAATAACACCTAATCTTTTTTATGCTGGCACTTTGTTTACGAACCCTGGCGGCCACGGCACACAATTTGGTGGTCAAGCCTATGAAATAGCAGCTGATAGCGACATTGATGCTTTATGGCAAAAACATATGGCGACTAAGCCTTCGCTTACAAAAGCAGTTATTGAAACTTTTGGCGGTTCGGGTGCATCCTTAACTGATAAACAATTAACCGAGCTAGGTATACGCTCAAAAGCGGCAAACCTACCCTACTTCGTCCATGTATCAACACTTGAAGATGGCAAGCGCGCGATCAAAGCCGGGGCAACCGCTTTAGCACACGGTATTAATAGTGAAGCGATTGATAATGAATTTATTACCTTAATGAAAGAAAAAAGTGTCGTTTATATTCCAACATTAGCAGTTTTTCACAATCATCATGAAGAGAAGCGCCACGCATTAATTAGTAATCAAAAAGAATTATTAGCAACCGTTCCAAAGAAATTACAAAACTGTTTATTTGAGAAAGTCCCTTCGCCTTCTCAGTGGCGTGAGCAAAGCTGGCAGGCGCGTAATTTTGCTTACGAGAATATTAGAAAACTTCATCAAGCTGGCATAGTTATCGGCACTGGCTCTGACGCTGGCAACCCATATACTTTGCATGGCACAGGCTTACACAATGAAATAGATGCATTAAAAAAAGCAGGTTTATCGAATGCAGAAATCATTGACGCGGCAACGATTAATGGCGCTAAAACTATCAATCGCTCAACTACTCTTGGTCAATTAAAAACAGGGTATGAAGCGAGTTTTGTTTTATTAAAGAACAATCCGCTAACCGACATTAGCCATATTCACCACATTGAAGATGTATTTAAGGCTGGCTCAATCGTTGCTCGAAATCAATTGGTCACGCAAAACAAAGTAATTCCTCCAGTTGGTAAAGCTTGTAATGAAGAACTTCTAGCTGTACCTGCTAAACATATTATTGATGATTTTAGCGGCGATTCACCTTGGCGTGTTCTGTCAGATAATGTCATGGGTGGACAATCTGCAGGATCTTTAACGGTTAATAAAGAAAGTTTAACGATAAAAACAGCGGTTGCAAAACCAACAAACTTTGGTGCATGGTCGGGAGCAGAAATAAAGTTTTCATCTGCTGTCGACGCTTCAAACTACCAAGGTGTTAAAATAACTTATAAAGGCTCCACGGTGCCTTTTGGCATAGCTATTTACCATAGCGACGTTAAAGATTGGGATCACTTTACGACATTGTTAACACCGAGTAATAAATGGAAAACTGTAAAGCTACCTTTTAGCCAATTTAAGCAATTTGGTTTCGGTAATAAAATCCAGTGGTCAGCAAAACAATTAACGGGCCTAAATCTAATGTGGCGAAAAATGCCAGGAGCCAACAGTGATATCCTGGAAAATGAATTAGAAATAAAAAAACTAAGCTACTATTAACCAGAAAAACGAGCAGGCTCGAAGTTGTCACAGCCTGCTCATTTAATCAGTTGATAAACTTTAACTTTTTCTTCATTATTTAATCGTTCCCGATATAGTTAATAGGAAATTATGCATAAGCACTCATTTTTCAAATACAGCTTTTTTATCCTTTTGATGGTCAATTCTGCTTATACGTTAGGCCTTATCTTTGCTGGAGCCGCAGCGTTTAATATTGAAAGTGCTCAAGCTTCATTAGTATGGTTTGTTACCTTTTTCTGGTTACCTGTGTGGGCAGCTGCGATAGTAATATTCAAGCTTCGTGAACATGGTATCCATAAAACACTTCCAGAATGGCTAATTGCCGTTACATTTATGGGGCTTGGCAATACCGTTACCGATCAAGCATTAGCAATAATATTTGAAGGCTATCAGAAAATGGGCCTATTCATTATTTTTAATGGCCTACTATGGGGAACAATGATTTACTTCATAAGCTTGTATATTGAAAGTAAGAAAAAAGTCTCTATTGAAAAGCATTCAAGAAAACAAGCTCAACTAGCAACATTACGTTATCAATTAAATCCACATTTCATGTTCAACAGTTTAAATACTATTTCTGCTTATATTCATAGCAACCCTGATTTAGCTGATGAAGTATTACACGATCTGGCGGATATTCTGCGTTATTCTCTTGATACTGCTGAACAGCAAAAAATACCATTACAACAAGAGTTAGATATCATAGAAAAATACCTACACATTGAACAAGCAAGGTTTGGTGAAAAATTACAAGTTAACTATGATATTCCTGCAGCTTTGAAACACATTCATGTTCCACCACTTTTGCTACAGCCAATTATTGAAAATGCCATTAAACATAATGTGAACCAGAAAAACCTTATCATTAATATTCAATTGTCTGAAATAAAATCTGGTATAAGAATAACCATATCTGACAATGGTAAAGGTTTTAGCCAAAACGTTCTTGAACAAGGATTTGGCGCTGGTATCGGCATGAAAAACATTCAACAGCGAGTAAATCAACTCGACAATGGGCATGTGGCTATTCAAAACGCCAATGGCGCACAGGTTTTAGTCGAGATGGCATTGTGAGTAAGAAAATGGCAAATATTAGCAATAAAAAAATGACTTTGGTTTATGCAGAAGACGAAAAACCAGCCCGTGATAAGCTCGCACACCAACTCAGCTTAATGGACAACGTTGAAACTATTGGTACTGCAACAACAGGTAAAGAAGCAATTGCAATAATCAATGATCTTGAGCCAGACGTTGTCTTGCTTGATATTCAAATGCCAGAAATTAATGGTTTAGAATTGCTTGAGTTTCTTAACTATAAGCCAATTATTATTTATACAACCGCCTACGATAAATTTGCCATTCAAGCATTCGAAAAAGCGTCGACTGATTATTTATTGAAACCATTCCCCTTAGTTCGGCTAAAATCAGCCTTAGATAAATCAGCAAAAAAACTAGAACAACAACAATTACTTGAACAAGCTCATTTGTCTAATAATCAAGCAGTAAAAACATTTGAGCTTGGTGCAAATAAGCTCAATAAACTGATTAGCAAAAATGGCGAGCGTATTAGCCTATTATCGCCGACAGAGCTTAAATTTATAAAATCTGAACAAGGGAATAGTTTAGCATGGGACGGAGGTAAGTTTAATTATTTGACCGATACGCTTGATCAACTTGAGCAAGCACTGATACCACAAAACTTTGTTCGAGTTCATCGTAGCTATTTAGTCAATATTGAGCATATTAAAGAAATCCAACGTTGGTTCAATGGTAAATTTATGCTTATTATCAACGACGAGCAAAAAACTGAGATTAGCAGTAGCCGCGCTGGTGCAGAGAAATTAAAACAGCTCTTAGGCATTTAATCGAAAATGAGTAAATTGTTATTTTTCTTTAATTTACCTTTTAAATGTTTTGCTTCGCCATGCACTTGAAAACCAGAACATTCAGAATGTAAACAAATGTATCGAACACTCATCTTATCGCAAATAAACGACACTTTACCCTATGCGTACATGAAAATAGCCACTAACATTTTATAATTCCGTTAGTGTAAATAATCGGGATTATAGAATGAATTTAACGCGTAATGCTTTGAAAAACCCAGCTGCCATTATTGTTATTGTCGCTTTAGTGATGGTATTTGGCTTAATGAGCGTTTTTAAGCTACCTATTCAATTAACCCCAGATATTGAACAACCACAAATTACAATTTCTACAGGTTGGCGTAGCGCTGCGCCGGCAGAAATGGAATCTGTAATAATTGAGCCCATTGAAAATGTTGTTAAAAATACCCAGGGTGTCACCAAAGTAACCACCAGTATTCAACGAGGCTTTGGTAATATTACGCTAACATTTGATGTGGGTGCTGATATGCAGCGCGCCATGCTTGATGTCATCAATAACTTGAACCAAGCACCACCACTCCCTCTTGATGCCATAGAGCCGGTAGTTTCAGCTGGTGGTGGTCGTGGTGGCCCAAATACAGCGTCTTTAATGATCAAAACGCTACCAAGCAATACCAATACCGACTTAGGTTTATATCAAAAGCTAATTGAAGATGTAGTTAAACCCAGATTCGCCCGTATTCCCGGTATGGGGCAAGTAAACTTAAATAGTTCACGCCCTCGAGAGTTACGTATTACTTTTGACCCAATGCGTGCAGCAGCGCTTGGCTTATCAATTGATGATATTAGTTCAACCATTGCTCGTGCGAGTGATGTATCTGCCGGTGTTGCCAATGTTGGCCGTAGGCAATACACAGTGCGATTTTCCGGGCAATACAGTGTTGAAAATTTAACCGAGATGATCATTAGTTTCAGCGGTGATAGGCCAATTTACTTAAAAGATGTTGCCACCGTAGAAAATACTTTAGTTGACCGTTTTGGCTTTAATTTACGTAGCGGCCAACCTTCGTATTACTTCACCCTCAAGCGCCAAAATGATGCCAATACCGTCGCACTATTAGATGAAATCAATATCGCCATTAAGGAATTAAATGCCGGCCCAATGAAGGCTGCTGGCTTAGTGATAGAGTTAAGTTTTGATGCCTCAGTCCACATTAGAAACGCCTTGGAGTTAGTTCAGAATAACTTAGGTTTAGGCGTACTTTTAGCCCTTATTATTCTTTGGCTTTTTTTGCGTGGTATACGAAATACGCTAATTATTGCCGCCACAATCCCAGTATCGCTAATGGTGTCTTTTATTGCCCTTGCCGCTTTCGAGCGTAGTTTAAATGTTATCTCGTTAGCAGGCTTAGCATTTTCAGTTGGGCTAGTGCTCGACGCCGCTATTATCGTGCAAGAAAATATTGTCCGGCTGCGCAGCTTAGGCATGGACAGTAGCAAAGCTGTTATGCGCGGAGCCCTACAAGTTACAGGTGCACTATTCGCTTCTACCGCTACAAGCGTCGCTATTTTCTTACCGATTTTATTTATGAAAGGCATCGAAGGTCAGCTCTTTTCTGACTTAGCACTCACCCTTTCAATTGCCGTTATTGCTTCATTAGTTTCCGCCATCACCATTATCCCTATTGCCAGTAAATACTGGTTAAAAGCAGACAAAGCTATCGACCCATTTGCCCATTATTGGGAGAAATTAACCAACTTAGTGATGCGCTTAACTAATTCGGCTACTAAACGAATTGCTTGGATAACGACACTACTTGGCGGCTCAATTTTAGTTACCGTATTGATGATGCCAAAAACTGACTTTATGCCACGTGCACCAACAGATGGTTTCTTTTATAGCTTAAATATGCCGCCAGGAGGCAATGTTGATTTTATTGAGCATGAATTTGCCAGCTTAGTAAAAGAGCGACTGGCCCCGTACCTTACCGGTGAAAAAATGCCAAAAATTAAAAGCTACAACTTTTATTCGTTTGGCTCTGGCTCAACGGGTGGTTTTATTTATTCTGATGATCCAACCCGGGTTGAAGAATTGATGCAAGAAATACGCACCAATGTCATGTCAGGTCTTCCTGACACACAAGTGTTTTTATTCCGCGGTTCAATGATTAATGTTTCTGGTGGCGGTAACGGTCGTACTATAGACATAGACATTAAAGGCCCAAATATAGAGCGCTTAATGGAAGTAGCTCAAGCAGGCATAGATGCTGTGAACCAGAATATGACTGGCACAACAGCATTCCCTAATCCAGGGTTAAGCCTGTCAGAACCGGAACTTAAACTTGAACCAGATGACCAGCGTATTTCTCAAGCTGGCCTAACTAGACGAGATGTCGCCAATGCTATTCGCGCTTATACAAGTGGTTTATTTATAAGTGAATATTTTGATGGTAACGATCGTGTCAACGTGATTTTACGCGGCAAACAATGGAATACGCCTGACGAGCTCGCCTCCTTACCTATTCACTCACCATTAGCTGGTGTACAAACCATAGGTGAACTAACCAACATTACTCGTACCGCAGGACCAACGCAACTGCGCCGTGTTGACGGGAAACGTACCATTAGTTTACAAGTTTCACCTCCTGCTAATATGTCGCTGGAAGAAGCGTTGAGTGCTATTGAAAAAGATGTAATGCCATCAATGAATGCGTTATTGCCAAGTGATTCGTCTATTTTGCTAAGTGGTAACGCCAATGAAATGGCTGCTGCAATTAATGATATGCTGAAAAACTTTATTTTAGCGTTAGTAATTTTATTTTTACTAATGACTGCACTTTTTAAATCAGCAAAAGACAGCTTGTTAGTATTGCTCGTTATGCCAATGGCTGTTGGCGGCGGCGTATTAGCGTTGAATTTACTCAACGTATTTACCTTCCAGTCTCTCGATTTAATGACCATGATTGGCTTTATTATTTTACTCGGTTTAGTGGTTAACAATGCCATTTTACTGGTTGATCAAACACGAGAAGGTGAACGACAAGGTCTGCCAATTCGTCGTGCAGTTGCACAAGCTGTAAGAATACGTGCCCGACCAGTTTATATGAGTACCTTAACTAGTTTATTTGGCATGCTACCGTTAATGCTAATGCCTGGGGTTGGTAGTGAAATTTACCGCGGTTTAGCAACAGTAATTGTCGGTGGCATGGTGATTAGTGCAGTTTTCACCTTAGTGTTATTTCCAAGTTTATTACGCTTTAATGAAAAAAGTGCACCGTCGAATACCACAGGCGAAGACAATAATATCACCGAACTTAATACGCAACCGACACCACTGGCAAGTAACCACTAAGGAAAACATGATGTTTCAAATGAAAAAAATAATTAACGCCGTACTTAGTGCCAGCTTATTACTTGCTAGCAACGCCTTTGCTGCAGATCAGCCGCCAAAGCCGGTAAAAGTCGATCAAGTAAAACAAATGAACTTAAGCGCAACAACAGATTTAATGGCCACTGTGCATAGTCGTTCACATATACAAGTAACCGCTGGCGTTAACGGCCGTATTGACTGGTTAGCAGAGCCAGGTAGTTTAGTTCATCAAGGTGATGTATTAGTAAAAATCGACTTATTACCATTGAAATTAATGCAGCTAGAGCAACAAGCTCAATTAAAGCGCGCACAAATAAACGTGCGGTATTTGAAAAACGAAGTACAACGTTTGCAGAAGTTACGACAAAGCAACTCGGCATCACAATTCCAGCTTGACCAAACACAGTCACAATATGACCTTGCAAATACCGATATTGAAATTGCCGACTTAAAGCTCAAGCAAATTGAAGATCAAATTCAACGAGCTAATGTCACTGCACCTTTTTCTGGTGTTATTACAGAGCGCTTAGTACGAGCAGGAACAGATATTAATCGTAGTGACGTATTACTCAAAATTCTTGATACTGAACACTTAGAAGTACGCTTATATGTACCCGTGAAGTATCTTGCTTTTGTGCGCAAAGGCCACGGCTTAGATATCAGTGCCAACGGACAACTTATCAACGCAAAAATTACCTCTCTGATCCCAAGTGCTGACCCTAAATCGCAAACTTTTGAAGTTAGAATTAATATTCCATCTCACTTAAATGAATCATGGGCGGCTGGACAACTAGTTAAAGTCACGGTACCAATTCAAGCAGCTAAAAATACCTTAACTGTGCACAGAGACGCGTTAATTCTACGAAAAGATGGTACCTATGTTGTAAAAATTGATACCGAAAATAAAGTTCATCGTTTACCCGTTGTCGTAGAAAACGGTACCTTTGAGCGGGTAAGCATCAAAGGCGAATTAAAACATGGAGATAGCGTCGCCATTAGAGGCGCTGAACGCTTAAGCGAAGGTCAAAAAGTTGTTGTGCAATAGGCTTTAATATCCCTTTTTGGACAAAAGTTTGATTGTTTAAAAAGCTTATGTTTATAGTAGTAACTTGGCTTGTCGTTAAAGGGTTACCACATATGGTTCAAAAGTTTAGTTTTTATGCTTTATTGTTCCTGCTTTTTAACCCATTTTCAGCTTATTCAAAAGAAACTATTGCATGGCAAACATACCATCGTCCGCCCGGTACGTTTAATTATGGAGAATATAAAGGGCAAGGATTTGTGCAAAAAATTCTGCAAATGGTTACCGAAAAAATGCCTGAATATAACCATGAAATGCCCATCACCACCTTAGCTAGAGCGATTGCAGATATTAATGCTGGATTAAATGTTTGTCACCCCGCGCTTTACATAACAGCCGAGCGCAAAAAAAGTATGTATTTTTCAAACGCAACCATTCTTAATGCAACCAATAGAATTATTGCTAAACCAGAATCAGTCGCACCATTTTTAGAGAATAACCAAGTTAATTTAGAGAAGTTATTAAAAAACAATTCAGTTACTGTCGGGCATGTTCAAGGCCGCTCCTATGGCAACGCCATCGATGCTATTTTCACTAAACATAGTCAACTCGCAAACATACTTCCTTTACAAAATATTGATCTTACTAGAGTGTTTAAATTGCTTGAACGGGATCGTGTAGATATTACCATTGCCTATCCATTCGAAATTCAACATTACTTAAAAAATCACGCTGATGAAGATAGCCAATTAGCCGTTTTTGCCATTGCTAAAATGCCACCATATGACACAGGTGCAGTTGCCTGCCCTAAAAACAAGTGGGGGAAGAAAGTTATTAATAAAGTCAACTCAGTATTAGCTGAACTTAAACCCACTGTTGAATATAAGCAAGCGTTAACAGCTTGGCGCGAGGCAGACCAGCATTCTGAGTTATTTCAGCAATACTACGAAAAATACTTCTTAAAGCATTAAGCTCACTATATTAGTCGCTTAAAATTAAATCAATTTCTGGCGCAGTGCCCATAGTAATGATATAAACGCGCCCATAACCAATAATCGTCAAACCCTAGCTTTTGCAGCTAAACTGGTTTTACTGAGAAATAGAGTACTGAAACACCATGAACCTAACAATAGAATTTACTACACCTGAAATTACAACAGCATTTGACTGGCAACTTAATCAAGATGTAAATGTAAAAAATGAAGATGGCCAAATCATTGCAAAAGCTGAAATTGACATCATCACTTTAAATAAGCACCGTGGCGCTGATGAAAGTTATGAGTTACTGGCTCAGCAAGGCGCTACAGATTGGGAAGTGCCATTAAACGTTTATTTTAAAAAACAGAATATTGCCGCTGATTTAGTAGAAAAACTACAAGTAAAAGTCGACGTTAAAGCTAAAAGTCACATTCTCATTGAAGCGATAAGTGTACTACCTGAATTTCGCAAACAAGGCGTGGCAAAATTTTTACTTAATGAAATAGCACAACATTATGCCAAGGCGCAATCTATCTCAGTACTCAGTATGCCTATGCAATTATTTGTTGATGCTAACGACTGTGAAACAGAAGAAAGCAAAGCGTACTATCAGGCATTGAATTTAAGCCAAGAATCAATCACTGCAGAAACTTTAGCAACATTTTTCACTCAGTCTGGTTTTATCAATTTAGCAATTGATGACAGTGCGCTAGAGCAACCATTACCTTTTAAGGTATATGTGGCTAGCCCTTCAACAATCAATAACGACTAACTAAGCCATTATTAATTGTTATGTGTCGTCAATGCTTGTAATACTTTTTCGGCGGCGGCACTATTTTTTTCAATATAACCAATGTATTGGGTTTGTGAAAATAGCACTTGCTCACTTAAAACAATGGCTAATGGTTGCCGCGACATCTCATAAAGCGCCCATGTTTTATCGACTAAAATAGCATCAACAAAACCTTTCTCGAGCAAGGTAAAAAAATTTTTCACCTCTTTTAGGTTCCTAATATAATAAGATCTTTTCAGTATTTTAGTTGAGTTTTCATTCAGAATATCAAGTACTGCTTGTGGATAATTATAATCACGGGCAATTAAAACCCTACCTAAATCATGACTTTCTTTGCCTAATATTTCATTTTGAGGTTTCGCCTGGTAGGCGAGTAATAAATCCCAACTACCTATGGGGTGATCTATCAATAAAACATCATCGGTTTCATCAACATGAAGTGCAAAGTCAATTTCTCCCGCCTGCACTTCTTTTATGCAGCGCATATATGGTAATTCAAAGAATGTAAGTTGGTAATTATATGGTGCTAGCGCCTGCTTAATATACTCTATATGTAAGCCAGCAACCTTGCCTGCCGCGTTTGTGTATACATAAGGACGCCAACTTTCGTAACAAAAAGAAAGCCTATCACCACCGGTGGCCCAAGCTTTACTACTCATCACAAAGAAACAAAAACATAACAAAGAAATAGTACGCATAGCCAATAAAGGTGTTGTTACGACTACTTTAATACTATGTCAATATTTCAAAATAACGAATGTTGCTCACTTGTGGTTATAAAGATAAATATAGACTCGTCATGAATTGATACAAATTATTTGATGAAGCAGCAGCTTAATCAGCCTCATTTTAGGGATTTTAATTTAAGCATATTAACTTTTAAAAACAATAAACTAGCGTTATGCATCGTTCAGGTGAACTTTTGAGAAATAACATTAAAAATAGCCTTTTCTTACTTTTATCTAACTACTCATTTAATAAATATAAAATCAATCTATGATTAATAGAGTTTATATAAAAATAATAAAATCCCAATAAGAAAGGTTTTGTATGAAAAAAATATTATTCGTAACGGCGATTTCACTTATACAAATAGCATGTGGCGGCTCGAGTTCAAGCAATAGCACAGCTGTTACACCACCGCCTGCCGTAATACCTCCTAGTATAACCCTGCCAGTAATTAACGATTATGTTTTAGTAGACACCTCAACACTACTAAGCGAAGTTACTAGCCAATTACAAGTGAGCAATATCGATGACTTTTTCACAGAAGCATTCAACATCACCAGTTCTCGCAATAGCGACAACTTAATTTCTGATGGCTTATTTGATTTAGTTGATAACGATACCGTACAACTTACTAATATTTCCGACACATTTAATGAACAATCTAAAGCAATTTATCAAGTTATTCTGCAGCACCTAGAAAATTATGATCGGTCGTCATTATCACAAAGCCAGCAAATTTCTTATGACGTTTATCAAGCAGACCTTACCGCAAAAATTCAATGGATTGATTTTAAAGATTTTGAATATCCAGCAACTTATGGCTTTTTTGGTTGGCCCGGTAGTACTGAAACGTTTTTCACTCAGGCGTTTACTTTCAATGATAAAGCACAAGCTGATATCTACTTAACGCTACTAAATCAACTTAGTAGACGTTTTACTCAAATCGAAACTTTATTAGATAGTCGTAAAGCAGCGGGGATTATTGAACCCACAGTAACATTAAACTATTCACAAGGCTTAGTTGCTGGTATCGCAAATTCGGCGGCCTCTACAACCAGTTATTATCAAGCGTTCAACACACAATTATCAGCACTAGACAATATTTCAGACACTGACAAAGCGACTTTGCGCGAAACCGCACTATTAACCATTAATGAAAAAGTTATTCCTGCCTATGCCAGCTTAGCAAGTAAAATGTCCGTATTGGCTAATGAAGCGCCAAGCCAAATAGGGATTGGACAGTTTCCAGGCGGCAAAGAGTTTTATGATTTTACGCTTAACTATTATACCTCTGGTATTTTAACTTCAGATCAAATTCATCAATTAGGCATTGATGAATTAGCTAGAATTCACAGTGAAATGAGAGTCTTATTTGATCAACTAGGCTATCCCCAAAATGAAACCATCGCACAGCTTTATACTCGCGTAAATAACGACGCTGACCTCATTCCAGCAAATCAAACAAAAGCCACATATGAAGCACTTATTGCTGATGCATATATTGAATTGCCTAAATATTTTAACACCTTACCTCAGCAAGAAGTTGTTGTCGTTGGCGGTACATCAGGTGGGTATTATATAGCAGGCTCTGATGATGGCTCACGTCCAGGCGCATTTTATGCCAATACGTCTCAAGACTCACCTTACACTACCATGCCAACCCTTGCCTATCATGAAGCTGTACCCGGGCACCATTTGCAAATTGCCTTAGCCAACGAACTCGACCTTCCCCTATTTAGAAAAAAAGGTAACTTCACTTCATTTATTGAAGGTTGGGGCCTATACGCCGAGCGTTTAGCAAAAGACGCCAATTGGTACGCAAATGACGCTATTGGCGATTTAGGCCGCTTGCAGTTTGAAGCAATGCGAGCTGCTCGCTTGGTTGTTGATACTGGTATTCACAATAAAGGCTGGAGTTATAACCAAGCAGATCAATTCCATATCGAAAATGTTGGTTTTTCTGGCGCAATTGCCCGCTACAGTGTTTGGCCAGGTCAAGCCACAGCTTATATGACTGGCATGCTTAAAATTTTAGAGTTACGTCAAAAAGCTAAAACTGAACTTGGCGACGCTTATGATATTCGAGAATTTCATGATGTGGTGATTGGCAATGGCTCTATGCCATTGAATGTATTAACAACCGTTGTTGAAAACTATATTGCTGATACATTAGCCACTCCTTAGATATAAAAAAGCCCCTAATATTAGGGGCTTTTTAAAAGTATACCTTATTAACTCTCAGGCTTAGATGTCTTTAATGCTTTTAACATACCTTTTGCACCAGCATATTCGTAAAATGGGTATACATTCAGTGCTAATATTTCTTTCATAGTCTTTTTAACATTGTCCGACTGACCAGCCTGTAACTGCTGTAAACCTTGAATAAAGTAAGCTTCAGACTGATTACATCTATCTTGGCTTGCAGCGAATAACTGCTCGCTTGAGATCTCTTGATTAGCATAACTTAACATCTGTTTTTGCCAAGGCTCAAGTGTAATTTTCGCTATGCCCACAGTAAGAGCATGTTGAGCTTTCTCATTATCACCAAGCATTTTATATGCATGTGAGCCATATAAAACACCATAAAAGCTAATATCGCTACGCTGTAAATAAGCAGTCAATAATTCAGTTACTTTTTGCCAATTTAAGTTCACCACATTAAAGAAAATATTGAGATATAAATCGTCAGTACTCATATCTGCAACTGTTTGATCAGAAAAATATTGGTTTAGTGCATTATTATTTGCATTCCAAAACTGAGCTTCAGCAAGTGCTTCTTGATATTCTGACGATAACGATGCCGCTTTTTTCGCCGAAAACGACGACATACGATTGCGTCCCATTAAACGTAATACCGTACTAAGTTGCATATGAGCATAAGCATCTTCAGGAGTGCCTTTGGCTAATAATTTAGCGTCATCAAATAAAATATTTAGTCTATCGCCCATATCTGCACGACATAAGCCGTCAAAAACTTTCTCAATACGCAAGTCATTCAATGGCGCTAAAATATCAACATTTTCTGAGCTATATTTATTTGCTGTTTCTAACAAAAATAAGGCCATATCATTTTTATCACGTTGAGCATAGTGTGCAGTAAGCTCAAGATAAGCATTCACAAAATTTGGATTTGCCGCCAAGGTTTTTTTCAAAATTTTAATGCGATCGTTTTTACTCAAACTATCTCTATCGGCAAGTAAAATTTCCATATATTCAGGCGGAGCTAAATCTATATTTTTTAAAAATGGATATTTATTATAAAAGTGCTGCCAATGAGTAATATCATAGTTATTTTCTGCTAAGCCCTTAAATAAATTTAAGCGATAGTATTGCATAGCAATATCGTCGTTATCTGCTTGTCGCGTAATTAGCTCTTGATAAGTTGTAATTGCACGATCTAAATAATAAGCACTTTTATACTGTTCATATTGCTTCAATTGCATTTGTGCAAGCTGCGTTAACGCTACCGTATCTTTTGTAAACAAATCAGCTTGTTTCTCTAGCTTTTGCTCTGGCGAAACTAGAATAGGAGTACTATTTACCGGCTGTTTACTGGTACTTGCACAACCGCTAATAAGCAAAGCAATTATACTCAGGTGTAGTATTTTCATCATTGCTCCTAAAATTGATAACCTAATTGTTCAGCACGCTCAAACGCTTGTTCTGACTGAATATCATCACCATTAAAACCTAATGCTAAGCCGAGTAAATATTGTGCTTCAGCATGGCTTTCATCCTCCGCCACAACAGCTTGAATTGTGCTTAACGCTTTAGCAAATTGAGACTTTTCCAATAAATCTTTAGTTTGTTGGATTTTTAACTCACTTGCATCGCCATTACTCGCTACAGCGTTCTTTTTAGCGCCTTTTTGAAAAATAAATAAGCTTTGCGTATGTGTCGGTAAATCATGAACTTGCTGATAAAGCGCACTATAATCTTCAACACTCACTACCTGCTTTGGCATAACAAAAGTCGAAGTAACATAAACGCCATCGGCTTTTTCGTTAACTTGGTGCGTTAATTCAAAAAATTCATTTTGAATATTTTTCGCAGGTTGGCTATAAGCCAATTCGCTATTTGACCAAGGGTGCGGGTAAAACGAATTAACGACTACGGTAATCGGCTGAAAAATGGCAAAATCTAATTTACGTGATGCCACAGGACTAAGGTTACTTAGTGACGTAAATACACTTAGAATCGAACTAAAATCATAGCTATATCTAAAGTTATCAATATCCGAAGTGATTTCCACAACCTCATTAAAATTCGCTGTCATAGTGAAAGGTTGTGTTACATCAAGAGGGTCTGAATTTTCATAGTCACTAATACGTTTGTTAAAAAGTAATGGTGAAATTATTTGCTCTGCCGCAGCCAAAGCATTTGGCGAAAACTGCATAAAATTGCGCAAATTTGTTTCTACATGTCCTGATAAATCTAAAAACACTTTGGCATTTAAATCAGTATTCTCTACCGAAAAGTCAATATTAACCGTAGCAACGTTGTCAGCACTTGTTGTGCTTGGTAACTGCATGATATTTCCTGAGTTACTATTAACTACAAAGGCCTTTTTATCTTCTAAATTGAGGCTAATACCTGGAAAAGTGCCGGTTTGCCCACTCGTATCAAGCCAGTATTTATCCGTTTTAGTTTCAACATAGGTGATCATATGGTCAAAATTTAACATCGGAAGTTCATCATCAAATTTTGCCCCCGGATAGGTATTAATCATTGCAGGATACGCTTTAATATCGGCTTGTTTTAACAGAGCGATAATTAATACTGTTTGATCTTTACAATCGCCATATGCTTGGCTTAAAACTTCGCTAGCCAAATGCGGCTGATAACCACCACGATTTACATGCGCACCGATATAACGAACATTTTTTTGCATATAGTCAAATACGGCTTTTACTTTTTCATATTCACTCATATCTTTATGGAAAAGTTGCGCGGCTAACTGCTCAATGGCTTTATCAGACGCTTGAGTGGGTAAGTAAAGTTGATTAAACCAAGTATTAATTGTTTGCCATTGTTTAACGGTTGTTAAATGCACAGTTGGTAAAATATCGTCTAGACTCGGCATTTCCATTTCTAATACTAGACCGGGCTGGTTTTCTGTTTTCCAGCTATAAGTTTTAGTATCAGCATGTTTAGTTAATTTTGGTGTAATGTCGATATTATAATTAGCAATAGAAATCTCGGTAGCCAAAGGTAAAGTGATACTGTTTTGGGTTTCTAAAACCGGATCTATTCTTAACCAATTTACATTTGGTAGAAACTTAACATAGTGAAAACTGATGCTAGAAAACCATTCACTCTCAATATAAGGCTTAATTTGCTGAGTTGTTGCTTGATACTCAATAATGCTACCCGCTTTCAATTGCGGTAAAGCAAACTCATACTGCTTACCTTCATCAAAGTAATCATCATTATTTGCCGAAACTAATGTAATAGCATCTTCTTGCATCTCAATAACTTCACCATCGGCAGTAATTACCCGGGCAAAATCAATCTGTTTTTCTTGGTAGTAGGAGTTAAATGAACTAATTAACTTTGAATAATCGCTAACAGCAGAATCGTCGATAATATAAATTGCATTGTAATAGTGACTTTTTTCAAAGCCTTGCTGATCAACCGTTACCTCGCCTCGGCGACTTAAAACCACGGCACTCGTTGAAAAGTTTGTTTTTGCTACGTCTCTTTTTGCTAATAATTCCTCAACCGTAGGACCTATGCTTTTAGACTCTGCAAATACAGGCTGAGAAAATAAAAAAATAACGACAAAACTTATGAAAGTGGCGCGTAACACCATACTAACTTCCTTATTATTTATATTAGCATTAAGCTAATAATTCACTATGTAGTATTGAACAGCTTAACGGTATTTTAATTAGAAAAAAAGCTTTGTATTTCTGGCAATTAAGGTCCGCTATTGTTTACGCTTTTTAAAACGCTTCTTAGCTTTTTGTTTGAATGGTACTTTTGGCAAACCAGCAAAAGACTGCTGCTCTGATTGGGCAATCATGGCGTGTAAGGTTTCCGTAAGTGGGTTGATTAAATCATCGTAGCGGTTTGTTTTTTCACTAATATTAGTTAATGTTGCTTCCCAATGTGCAGTCATATCCGGCAACGTTGCCGCCACAGGCAAGGCATTGATCAGTGACTTCCCTATCGTGGTTGCATGAATACTTTTTCCTTTTCTTTCTAAATAGCCACGCTTAAATAGCAAATCGATAATACCTGCTCGGGTTGCTTCCGTACCCAAACCATCCGTTTCACGTAACATTTTCTTGATATTGCTATCAGTAACATAACGGGCAATACCTGTCATGGCCGCCAATATACTAGCGTCAGTAAAATGCTTAGGCGCTTGCGTCATCCGAGAAATTAATTCACCACGCTCACAATGTAGTTGCTCACCTTTGGTTAATTTAGGTAAAGTTTGCTCTGTTAATTGTTGCTCAGCACCAGAATTAGCATCTTCAACTTTCGCCTTTTTGCTTTTCGCGCGTTGAAATAACACTTTCCAACCTTGCGCTATTGGCGTTTTCGCATTGGCTGAAAACTTGCCACCAGCAATTAACACTTCCACCTTAGATTGATTAAAAACGTACGCCGGATAAAACTGGGCTATGTATTGTCGAACAATCAGAAAATAAACATTCTTCTCAAAAGGGTTTAAAGAAATATTGGCAGCTGATTTTTCGGTAGGAATAATCGCATGATGAGCACTGACTTTAGCATTATTCCATGCTTTGCTTTTCAACGCGGTATTGGCATTTTTTGCGAATGCACCATAGCTTTCACTAGATTTTACCAACATAGCAATAATACTTTTCGCCTGACTATGGTGTTCAGTTGGTAAGTAACGACAATCAGAGCGTGGGTAAGTAATTAACTTATGCTTTTCATACAACGACTGACAAACATCCAACACTAACTTTGCATTTAATGAATAGACTTTAGCGGCGTCAATTTGCAAGCTCGATAAATTATAAGGTAACGGCGCGGCTTGTTTCTTCTCTTGCTCGTTAACCGAAATAACTTCTGCAGGTTGGTTTGCAATTCTGCTAACCACATTTTCAGCAAGTGCACGATTCAGCACTCGCCCTTCTTCATCCATATAAGGCTGACACGCTTCACTTGGTTGCCATTTAGCGATGAACGGTTGTTGGTTAGCAGTTTGTAAATGCGCGTGAACATCGTAAAAATCTTTGGCGACAAAATTGTCTATTTCTTGCTGACGCCGAACCACTAAACCCAAAATGGGTGTTTGCACTCGGCCAACTGAAAGTACGCCATTAAAGCCAGCTTTTTGCCCTTGCAAAGTATAAGCACGGGTTAAATTTAAGCCATATAACCAATCAGCTCTAGAGCGTGCTAAAGCTGAAATAGACAAAGGCATAAAATCTTGATTACTACGTAAATTTGATAGCGATTTCTTTACTGCAGGAAGATTTAAATCACTAATTAACAAGCGCTTAATTTGCTGCTTTTTAGTTTTAGATACTTTTAAATAATCAATGACTTCATCAACCAGTAATTGCCCTTCTCGGTCTGGGTCGCCCGCGTGAACAATTTCATCCGCTTGCTTAACCAATTTTCTCAACACCGTTAATTGCGCGCGAGTTTGTGTTTTAGGCTTTAACTGCCATTGCGTTGGAATTATCGGTAAATGCTGCATTTGCCATTTTTTATAATCAGCATCATATTGCTCAGGGTCGGCTTGTTCTAATACATGACCAATGCACCAACTCACCACATCGCCATTACTTAGCTCAATATAGCCTTTTTGGTTTTTCTGTGGTTTTGGAAGTGCTGCGGCAATAGCTCGGCCTAAACTGGGTTTTTCAGCAATATATAATTTCAAAGCAAATAGGTTATCTGAACAGTTAAAAGGGTTACTAAATTTTAGCTTACCACTAAAAACTGTTTATTTATACAGTTAAGTGTATGGCTAATTCAAAATTACCATTAATCGAGTACTTTATCTAAAGCCGTTAGCCAACCTTGGTAATGGCGATTACGACTATCAGCACTCATTTTTGGAGAGAATTGGCTTTCAACGTGCCAGTATTCAGCTGCTTGTTCAAGGTTTTCAAATAATCCTTGTTGCAAGCCAGCCAACAATGCTGCACCTAGCGCGGTAGTTTCAATCACTTTTGGTCGCTTAATGACTAAATTTAAAATGTCACTAAGAAACTGTAGTAACCAATCGTTCACCACCATGCCACCATCAACTCGTAACTGTGTGGTATCTATACCATCTTGTTGTAATGCTTCTAATAAATCTCGCGTTTGATATGCCACAGAAGCTAAAGCCGCAGTAACAATTTCCTTGATACCAGAATCTCTAGTCAGGCCAACAATGGCGCCACGCGCATCAGGCTGCCAATGTGGCGCGCCTAAACCGGTAAAAGCAGGTATAAGATAAACATGGTTTTCAACGGTCATAGACTCAGCTATAGCTTGGCTTTGCTTAACATTATCAATTAATTGAATGCCATCGCGTATCCATTGCATGGTTGCGCCTGCCATAAAAATACTGCCTTCAAGGGCGTAAGTTATTTCACCAGCAAGTCGATAAGCAACAGTGGTTAGCATTTTGTGTTGCGAATATTGCACTTGTTTACCGGTATTCACCATTACGAAACAACCGGTTCCGTATGTGCTTTTCATCATGCCTTTTTCAAAGCACGCTTGGCCGACTAACGCCGCTTGTTGGTCACCAATCATGGCATTAATTGCGATTGGCTTGCCAAAATGTTCTGCGGCCGTAACACCAAAATCATCGGCGCTATCTTTAACTTCTGGCAGTAGGGTTTTAGGGATATTAAATAGTGCTAATAATTCATCATCCCAACAATTATCAACAATGTTAAATAGCATGGTTCGAGAAGCATTAGTGGCATCAGTTGCAAAGCTTTTTCCCTTGGTTAAATGCCAAAGTAAAAAAGTATCAACAGTGCCAAAACACAACTCTCCAGCCTCAGCTTTTTCTCGAGCGCCAGCAACATTATCTAATAGCCATTCAACTTTACTGGCTGAAAAATAAGGATCAATTAATAGCCCTGTTTTCGCTTTTACTTGCTTAACAATGTCAGCATTTTGTTGTAAGTTTCTACACCGTTCAGCTGTGCGCCTATCTTGCCAAACAATAGCATTGTAAATTGGTTCACCTGTGGCTTTATCCCAAACTAAAGTGGTTTCACGTTGGTTAGTAATACCAATCGCCAAAATATCTTCTAATGGCAATGCGCTTTTTTCTATTGCTTGTCGGCAAGTTGCAAGCGTAGTTTGCCAAATGGCTTTGGGCTGATGTTCAACCCAACCATCGTTAGGAAATATTTGCTCAAACTCTTCTGAAGCACTGGCAATTATGTCGCCAGCAGTATTAAAAATAATGGCTCGGCTGCTTGTAGTACCTTGGTCAATTGCTAGCAAGTAGGATGCTTTCATTACAGGTTTTCTCTTAATTCGCCAGCGCTAAAAAATGTTTATTGATTTTAACTAAGGCTTTTTTCATCGCTTGTGACAATAAAAACTCAACCAATTTATCCGGTAGCCATTTAGGTGCTTCACAAACAATAGTATAGCGAACAGAAGTAGAGGAAGGACTTTGTTCCTCAAGATAGATATTACCTTGATGGCCACGCAGCGGACGGTCACCGACAATGGCATAGCGAATGTGGTTATCATCGGCGATCAATATTTGCTCAGAAAACTTAACACCTGCAACGTTCAAATGACGAATAGCACCTTTGCCACCGAAAACTTCGCCTTCGTCAGCGCTTTTAGCGACATTAAATTTCGCATCAAAAAATTGCCCGGCATTTTGGTGATCGAGTAGTATTTTACTCACTTCATTTGGGGCTGCGGCGATCACTTGTACCACATCGACATTAACCATAACGTTCCTGCATTCGCATAAAGATAACTGCCAGTAACAGTAGCGGATTTAAGCACTTAGGGTCAAGATGCGTGTTTGAACTAGAAATTGTTAAGAAATTAATTAATAGTTATGCCTTAACTTTAAGAGAATTCATAGCACTTTAAAATATTGATAATAAAGAAAATACGTCTAAATCACATGTTGAATATTATTGAGAAATATTCATAATAAGCAGCTATTACGAAGTCGAAGTAGGGATGTTTTTATCAAAATACTAATTTTTATTTTAGGGACATTACTATCATTGATTTTGATACCTCTCGTAGAAAAAAGAAAATCTCAATTTCATAGAGAGCAAACTACTGATTTAATCTTTATGGAGTTAAGCGATCTACAATCAGAGCTTTCGGGGCACGTTGAATCATATTTCGAATACTTGTTAAAAATAAGGCAAGAACCAGAACTTGCAGCATCTGGCGAAATACCGATACCTACACCTAAATCTATTAATATTGATGTATTAAATGAACTATATAAACAAGTTGCCCTAGATCTTACTAGAGAACAACGATTAGCTATAAAACGCTTTCCTAACCGAGTTGAAGTTATATTTCAGACAGCACAAGACTCTTATGACTCTATTATTAATAAAAAAATTCATTGTATTCAATCGATTAAAAACACTATCAAATTAAGTTGTATAACAATACATGACTTAAATTCTCTATATGAATGTAGAGAAAGGTATATGGAATCTAATTTAAACTCTAATCAGCTTGTCGAGCCAATTTTAAAAAGCCTTGGATATACGCAACAAGACATAGATGTATCAAGAATCGAAGAAACTCAATTTGATTGAAGATACATAGTAAGGTACTAATAAGCTGTTCAAGTTGGGACGATAGCAGTCTCTAGACCAGAAAACTAAAAGTTTAACGGTCTAAATAGGTCCTATTTTCCCTCTAAGCTCATATAGCGCGACTATTCCAAATCACTCAACTAAAGTTAACGGTGCAAAAACACCCGCATCTTTATAACCCAAATTTTTATCGCCATTTTTAGGTTCGATGGCCACAGAACCGATAAAATGCTCACGGCTAGCGCTACCGTCGTTATCGCAATAAGCGAGCATAAAACCAAGTTCTTTATTAGTGGTTAATGTCACTGGCTTGGCTTCATTAAACTTTTTAGTACCTGCTTTAGTGGTTATGTAATCGAAGCTGTCATCGTAAACATCTAACGCTACTTCCCAAATCAGTTTATGAGGCGCTGTGGCTTGGCGCTTCCATGCACTGGTTAAGTGGTCATTAAGCAACATAAAATCAGGTTGGCCATTCGGTTTTTTATAGCCAATATCAACCGCTTGGTTATCAAGTGCCACATGGTAAGCAAAGGCATTAAAGTTAAATTGGTGTTCACCACCTGATCTGTCTTCATCGATAAAAATTTCTAAGCAATCATCATCCCAATAGGCTTTTAATGGATCGGGGTGATTATCAAAAAGTACATCGTCTTGAATTTCAGTTAAAAGGTAAATTTTATTTTTATCCCACATAATTTTAAAGCGACCAGAGAAGTCTTCAGTACTGGGCATTTCCCCTAATATATGATGATTAAGTGGTTGCCATTTAGCGGCTTGCCATGAGGCGTCCATAACGCCGTCAATAGTAGGTGCTACTTTTGCTTGCTTAGCTTCTAGGGCGTGGCCTGTTGCAGCAAATACTGACAGGCTACTGAGCAGTAATACTTTTGTTAAGCTGTTAATTTTTTTAGTTATCATACTGAATTCTCGAATATCGCCTGCATTTTTAATGTTATGTATTTTGTGAGATGAACTCTGTTGCTACTTGTTCTATTTGCTTCAATATCTCGTTAACACTGTGCTCAATACTAATGATACTAACATCTAATTCCTCACCTTGTTGCTGTGATATTTTTGGGTGCTCAAGTGCTTGAAATTGGCTGCGTAGTAAACTGGCGGGGAAAAAATGCTCTGAGCGTTTTTGCATACGTTCTGCTATTAAACTTTCACTGCCTTCTAAAAAGAAAAAGTGCGCCCTAAAGCCTGATGTTCTTAACATGTCACGATGAACTTTTTTTAAACCTGAATGTGCCAAAACAATAGATGTTTCTTGCTTAGCGTTAATGGTTAAAAAACGCTGCAGGTGTTGCATCCATTGCGCTCTAAGTTCATCGGTAAGTGGCTCACCAGCAGCCATTTTTTCTTTTGCACTACCGCTATGAAAGTCATCGGCATCGATAAAACTATAATCTAACTTGTTTGCCAGTTGCTCAGCGACCGTTGATTTACCACTGCCGCTAACTCCCATAATAATCAATAAATTCGTCATGTCGCCCTTAAATTAACGAGTAGATAAAGGTAAAACAACATCCAGCATGTAGCATCTGCCCGATTGAATATTTTCGACTTTGTTATTAATACAGCGCACACCATCAACAAGCAATAATTGCTGTTGCACTTTTTCATCACGAGATATTTTCACCTTAAAAATCGCATTTCGATATTTACGCTCGACAGTTAAATTATGCCAAGATTCAGGAAGTTTAGGCTTAACAAGCAAATTGCCAGCTTGCCCTTTTAATCCACATAGTTCTTCAATAATACAGCGATAAACCCAGGCGACGGTGCCAGTATTAAACAATTGACTTGAGCGCCCCGCCATTTCTGGAAATTGATAATAAGCACCACGGTAATAATTGGGAATAAAACCCGGTAATTGCTGACGAACCAAAACATCTTTTTCACTACTCAACATTTGTTGAATAGTGGCGAGTGCTTTATCTGACTCGCCAATTTGAAACAGACTATAAGCATAAAAAATACTGGCATGATTATACACGGAGCCATTTTCCGCTGTGCCCGGGTATTTCTGTGTTAAGCGACCGATGTCTTCACGCATTTCTGTATAGCTTGGTGCTAACATCATAGTGCCAAACGGTGTCGATAATTGCTGATCAATTTCAGACAAAATATCGGGTATATTTTGCTTGTTAGCTGCGCCACTGAGTATTGCCCAACTTTGTGGATTTAAGAATATTCTTCCTTGAATATCGTTGGCAATACCAAAGCAATTACCGTCATCGGTGATCCCTCTTGCATACCAGTTGCCATCCCATAAATGCTGATTAACTGCGCTATTCATTGCATCTGCGGCAAACTGATACTCTTTAAGTTTACTGTTGTTTGCTTTGCCATAGTCTTGCTGAATACTACACCACTGCTTTAGAGCAAAAGCCGTTGCTAACGACAGCCAACTAGAAACGCCCTTACCTTTGTGGCCTACCATATTTAATGGATCGCACCAGTCGCCTTGCTCAATGTAACTTAAGCCACGTTCATCTGTGGCATTTAGTAAATAATCAAGCGCCAACTCCACATGCTCTGCTACGGTGTATAGGCTATGATCATCACCAAAAGCGATTTGCTCTTGTAAGAAATCGACATCATTAGTTTCGTCTAAATATACTTTTAGGCAAATCGGTAACCACACACAATGGTCACTGTGAGGAATTAAGTTAATATATTTAATTTCTGCGTCAGGGTGTAAAAGAATACCGTCGGGCAAACAGCCATCACGCTTTTGTTGAGAAAGAGTGGTTAACAAGGCCTGTTTAGTTTTTTCTGGCGCAATAAAACACATGCCCATGGCATCTTGTAAGTAATTTCGGGTTTGTGGATCTGTTGTTAGTCTATTGCTATCACCATGATAATAAACTTGTCGGGGCAGCCAATGATTAACAAATTGGTTTAGTGCTTTATCTTCGCTTTCAAAACTAAAACTTTGCTGTGATTTCTGGATGTATTGTTGGTATTCACTGTGGTTTTTCTCAAATGAGTTTTCATTTTTAAAATAGCGCTTTCTAATAGATTCAACTTCATTCAATCCTTTACAGGCTCCAAAAACAAACTTAAATTGCTGATTTTGCTGAGCAGATAACTCGATATTGTACTGCATTACGGCAACTGACGTTTCATAACAAGCAGGAGTTTTCGAAAGGCTTTTAATGTTAACTTCTTCAGGTAAATGTAACGAACCTTCCCCTTCAAATGCTTGTTGGCTGGTTGTCCAGCTGCATGGTGTGCGTTCAGCGAGTAAAAAAGTATCATCTTTTAGTGGCTGATTTTTATAGTAGTCTTCAAGCTTTTGATAAGGCGTAATACCCTTAGCTAAAATTGCATTATTTTCAGGATAATAATTGGCAGATTGATTCATCCATGATTTATAACCCACAGAAAAATAAGGATATATACTAATATTCTTGGTTTCGTTGGTTAAGTTTTTAACTTCTAATTGCCATAATTCATGGCTGCCATTTACCGGCAAGGCCAGCGTTAAAATGAACTCAATCGATAAATGTTCTATTCGCCATACGATATCGGCAAGGCCAATAGAAAAAGTGAATTTATCTAACGGTTTTCGCACTGGCTCAAAAGGTATTGAAAATACTTCATCAGTTTCGTGACACTTAACATAGAAAAAGCGCCCCGGGTGATGAGCAAAATACCCCTGTTCGGGTTGCATAAAAGTTTTTGCTTCAATATTAGGGGCAGCTGAATACTTACTTGGTTCAGGTTGCATAAATTGACTAACGGCATAACCTCGACAATTCATATGGATCATCATGGTTTTGTTCCATAAAAAGCCACTGGCAAACTTCATATCTATTGGGTTAAAGCAGTTTATGCGTTTCGTTACAACATCATGTTGATACGGAAGTACCTGGCTGACAGAACCTTGTTTACTGTTAATCACTAAATTGGCTCCCTAGCTGGTACTCGTTTATTTAAATCCTGCTGTAAGTTTTTTACTGCATCATCTGACAGGGAATAAAAACGAATAATAAATACAGAGAGCACTGCAAACACGCCCGGAATAATCGTCATCAATAATACGATGCCATTAGCAGACTCGTCCGATTGTATTTGGTTTGCCACATAACCAAGTGATGCAAGTAGCCAACCCATTAGCGCACCAGCAAAAGCGCCACCTAGCTTCTGGGCAAATGCGGCAGCAGAAAATACCATTGCAGTTGCCCGGCGACCATTTTTCCATTCGGAATAATCAGCGGTGTCGGCATACATAGAAAACACCAAAGGCGACTTTGGTCCTAAACAAAAACCGATAGCTATTTGTAATGTAAACATCAAACTTATTTGGCTTTTATCTACAAAGTAGAATGCACTGGAAAGCAAAGCAACTATCAGCATAAGCATCATTAATAAGGTAGGCTTGTCAAAGAATTTGGTCATTAACGGTGTGCAAGCGGCGCCCAACGCTAGCGCAATCATATAAACAAAAGAAAAGCTGCCGATTAAATCTTCTCTGCCAACATAATACTTAAAATAAAATGTTCCTGAGCTTGCTCGTAACGTTATTGTCATCATGACGATCAAGGCTAAACTAAATAGAATCAACCAAGGTTTATTGTTGAATAAATCTTTTAGATCTGTACGAATTGGTGTTTTTTGGTTCTTAGGCGGTGTAATGCGCTCTCGGGTATTGTAAAAACTAATCGCAAACAAAATTGCCGCAATAATACCATATAGGCCCATAGTTAATTGCCAGCCAAGCTCTTGATTTCCTTGCCCTAACTCATTGACTAATGTTGGTGTAAAATATGCGACTAAGCTACCACCAGAAAATGCTCCGATAAAACGAAAGCTTGTTAATGTTGTGCGATCTTGGCTTTCTCCGGTCATCACACCAAGTAATGCACCATACGGTACATTGATGAAGGTGTACGCCAGCATCATAAATATATAGGTAGCATATGCCCAAATTAACTTACCGTCATCTTGCAGGTCAGGCACGGTAAAAACCAACACGCCTGCAGCAGCCAACGGAATTATTCCCCACAGTAAATACGGACGAAATTTGCCATAACGAGTTTGTGTTCTATCAGCCAACGCGCCCATGATTGGATCTGAAAATGCATCAATCAAACGTGTTACTAGCATCATAGTGCCAACAGCAGCCGGATGAAGTCCGAAAACATCGGTGTAAAATATAAATAGAAAAACATCAAATACACGCCAATAGAAATTAGACGCTACATCGCCACAGGCATATGATATTTTTTCTTTCAATTTAAGAGTTTGCATAATAACTGCCTTAACTTATTTAATAGCGACGCAGAAAATACTTTTTTAACATAACGTAATAAATAGCTATTAATTGTTATCAATAGCCGTAACGTCGCACACTTCACTTTTAGTTTAATCATAATTTACGACAAAATGAAAGCGCTTTCATTTTATTTTGTTATGGCTTTTATTCTACTGCTGTTTTGATGCTTGAAATTACTGTTACTGATTATCTAACGATAAACTGTACAAATTAAGCCCTTTAAAATCATAATAATAAAAACAAAAGCTCAATTAATAACCAAAAACTTATTGACGTTAATATTTTTTTCAACTAACTTTATGTAAGCGCTTACAATTTAAATAGCCTTTTTTAAAAAAATACAAATGTAAGCGCTTACAAAATTACTATATGAATATCTGGATCGAATGTGATTAAATGTCTCGAGGGGAGATGCAAGTGAACACAAAAATTTATAAAAAATCACGCATAGCAACAAGTTTATCGCTGATATTAGGCGTAAGCTCGGTTGCACCAACTTATGCGGAAGAAAGCACTAACGCAGAAAAAGAAATTGAAGTCATTCAAGTAACCGGTATTCGCGGCAGCTTAGTGAAAGCAATGGATATTAAACGTAATTCTAATGGTGTCGTTGATGCCATTAACGCTGAAGATATGGGTAAGTTCCCAGATACTAACCTTGCTGAATCTTTACAGCGTATCAGTGGTGTATCAATTGATAGAGATAATGGTGAAGGTTCAAAGGTAACCGTTCGAGGTTTTGGTCCAGATTTCAATATGGTGACGCTAAACGGCCGACAAATGCCAACGGCGAATATCAATGACACCAGTGCTTCTGATTCACGCTCTTTTGATTTTGCAAATATTGCCTCTGAAGGTATAAATGCAGTTGAAGTTTATAAAACAGGTCGTGCTGATGTTGCAACAGGTGGTATTGGCTCAACAATTAACATCATTACCGTTAAACCTTTATCTATAGGGGAAAAGGCTTCTTTTGGTATTAAAGGAGTACATGATACATCATCTGAAAACGGTAGCAGTTTAACACCAGAGTTATCTGCTCTTTATAGTAATACTTTTGCTGATGGTACTTTCGGTGTTGCGGTAACAGCAAGTCGTCAAGAAAGAGACAGCGGCTCTGCTCGTGCTGGTGTAGATAATGGCTGGCGACCACAAACTGGTGGTGTTGGAGATTGGGGCTCTGTTGGTGCGGGACCAAATCAAGTTAACGTTCCAAATGACGGTGTTACATATGCGGTTCCACATAATGTTTTATATGGCTTTAGTGAAACAGAAAGAACACGTACCAATGGCCAATTAACACTTCAATATCGTCCTGTCGAAAACCTCACGGCTACACTTGATTATACCTACTCAAAATTTGAAGAAGAGCTAAATCAAAACATTCATTCAGTGTGGATGAGTTTAAATTATGCTGGTTTACCTAATGGCTCTGTTTGGACAGATCCTAACGGCGATAATGTTGCAGCACCTCTTTTGTTGCATGATGTCGACGGCCCATCTGATTTAGTAAGCCAAGTAGAGCAAAGTGCAAAAGTTAATGAAAATAAATCAATTGGCTTTAATTTAGAGTACATAGTTAACGATAATTTGTCGTTTAACCTTGATTTTCATAGCTCTAGTGCAGAGTCCAAACCTGATAGTATTTATGGTAACAGCAATACTATCCAAATGGCGACTTGGACTCGCGCTGAAACAAAAGTAGATTTTTCATCGGGCTTCCCTGTTGTAGAAGTGGTATTTCCAGACGGCACTCCAGGCTTAACTCCTGAAGGTGTTGTAACAACAGGTACTAGTTTCAGAAATAGCTATACTCGTTCGGAAATTGACCAACTGCAACTGAATGGCGCATATATTTTTGACGAAGGTATCGTAGAAAGTGTTGATTTTGGCGTTGGATTTAATAACGTTGAAAACCGTAATGCATTTGGTAAAGCTGAACGTCCAAATTGGGGCGGAACAGGCTCGCCAGATGATATTGATGACGACTTTCTATTAGCAAGCATGAGTACAATGGTTGACCGCTTCGATAATTTACCTGGCGATAAATCTAGTATGATTAACCAATTTTGGGCGGTTGATTTCAATACCATCGCCGATTTAGTTCATACTAGATATGGCTCACCGGCCGATTCGCCATGTGGAACAGATATTTGTGCACCGAATAACTTTGAAACTGACCGAAGAACTGAAGAAGAGTCTGTTCATGCATATGTTAAAGCCAATATGAGTTTTGAAATTGGCGATCGTCCTGCCAATTTAGTTGTAGGCCTACGTTACGAACAAACAGATGTAACCTCTAATACCTTGTTACCTGATGTAGAAGCGATAGGCTGGGTTTCAACAAATGAGTTTGAAATTGTTAGAGGCGCACCACAATTTTTTAGTGATAAAGCTGATTATGATTACATATTACCTAATATCGATTTTGACATTGAAGTCACCGACGACATAGTTTTCCGTGCTTCATATAGTGAAACTATAACACGTGCAGGTTATGGTAATTTGACAGCTGGAGCCAGTTTAGACGAAGTACGTAATGTCGATAATGGTAAGGGAACTCGAGGTAATGTTGGCTTACTGCCACTTGAGTCTCAAAATATTGATTTATCATTTGAGTATTACTACAACGAAGGTAGTTATGCATCAATTGGTTTCTTCCAAAAAGATGTTGATAATGTAATTGGTACTCGCGAGGTTATTGAACAGCCTTATGCTGTTACGAGTCCTGTAGAAGGTGCGCGTTATCAAGAAGCAGTTGCAGCTACCGGTGGAGATCCATCAAACAGTGCTGCAATAAGAGCATACTTAGTCGCAACTTACGGTAGCGACAGTTCAATTATTGTCGATCCAGGCGGAGATCCGGTAAAAAATCAAATATGGGGGCACCCAACAGGTAACGATCCATTAAGTGTTAAAGTAAGCCAGCCATATAACCAAGGTTCTAATAAAGTTGATGGCTTTGAATTTGCCTTACAACATTTATTTGGAGATTCTGGCTTTGGTGTTATTGCTAACTACACCATAGTAGATAGTGATGTTGAGTACGATAATGCTGATCACGGTGATGAAAATACACCTTTACTCGGTGTGAGTGATTCATACAACCTCGTGGCATTTTATGATAAAGACGGCTTACAAATGCGTCTTGCATACAACTGGCGTGACGATTTCTTACAAGGGCTTAACGATGGACAAGGTTCAAACCCAGTATATGTTGAAGACTATGGCCAGCTTGATGCCAATATAAGCTATGACTACAACGAGAATTTAACACTTTTTGTTGAAGGTATAAACTTAACTGATGAATATACCCGCTCTTACGGGCGCCATAAATTGATGGTGAAGAATATTCAACAAATGGGCCCAAGATATAATATCGGCCTAAGATATAAGTTTTAATTAGTATAGAAATGACTAGGGCAAGCAGTATTTGCTTGCCCTACTTTCGAATACATTGCTATTAGTTACAAGTTTACAAGCTCGTGTTAATAAGGCTAACCTTAAATATAACGTAACTACTAAATACCAATGGATATAAGCCGTATGAATAAACCATTGAAAGAAATCATTATTGTAGGTGGAGGAACCGCTGGTTGGCTTACTGCGGGTATAATCGCCGCCGAACATAACGCCCGAGCATATAGTGGCGTTAAAGTTACCCTAATAGAATCAAAAAATATCCCGTCGATTGGTGTTGGCGAAGGCACTTGGCCAACGATGCGAGAAACCCTTAATACTTTAGGTATTCAAGAGTTTGAGTTTATCGCAACATGTGATGCTTCATTTAAGCAAGGTTCAAAATTTATTGGCTGGAAAAATGGCAATGCTAATGACAGTTATTACCACCCCTTTATCGCTCCACATGGTTTAGGAACTTCCAATCAAGTTGATTATTGGCAACATAAACACTCCGATACCTCATTTGCACATGCACTAAGTTGCCAACCGCATTTATGCGATCAACATAAAGCACCTAAGCAATTTCAAACACCTGAATTTGCTGGTGTAACAAATTATGGCTACCATCTTGACGCTGGAAAATTTGCCGCATTATTAACCCGTCATTGCACTGAAAAGCTAGGGGTTAAACACATACAAGATGATGTTATAAATGTTATCGGCGAAATAAATTCAAATATCCAAGCAATAGTAACCAAAGAGCATGGAAATTTAAGTGCTGATTTATTTATAGACTGTTCTGGGCTAAACTCATTACTTATTGAAAAACATTATAAAATACCCTTAGTAAACCTAAAAGATACATTATTTAACAACAGTGCCGTTGCTGTTCAAGTACCATACGTAGATCAACAAGCTTCTATTAGCAGCCATACAATTTCAACGGCACATGATAATGGTTGGATTTGGGACATAGGGTTGCCATCAAGACGCGGGGTTGGATGTGTATACGCTGAAAACTATTTAACACAATCAGATGCTCACCAAACATTACATCAGTATTTATCCAAAACGATACCAGTTAAAGAAGTAGATAAGCTCACATTTAGAGATATTAAGTTTACCCCGGGTTACAGGAATATTTTGTGGCATCATAACTGTGTTGCCGTAGGAATGGCTGCTGGGTTTATCGAGCCACTTGAAGCTTCCGCACTTGCCCTTGTAGAGCTATCTGCCAAAATGATTGCAAAAGAGCTGCCTGCCGATCTCAGTATCATGCCAATTACAGCTAATCGCTTTAACCAACGATTTAATTATCGCTGGGAGCGTATCGTAGAATTCTTAAAACTACATTATATTTTAAGTGATCGTACATCTACATATTGGCAAGACAATCGCAAAATAGCTTCCATTCCTAATCGTTTACAAGAACTAATGTCTTTGTGGAAGTTTCAACCACCTAGTTATAATGATTTCACTGAAATTGAGGAAATATTTCCAGCGGCTAGTTACCAGTACATTTTATATGGAATGAATTTTCAAACTCAATCTCGCACAACTTCAAGTCGTTTTAACAACCATTTAACGGCAGAAAAGCACTTTATGGAAAATAAACAACTTACAAGTAAATACCTTGCGGGATTACCGAGCAACCGTGAATTAATTAAATACTTAACCGCACAATACCAACAAAAAATAGCGAGTTAATCACAATGAAGAATAGGAATTACCAATGGCAAAGCATGAATTACTAAATAATATTACGCATAAAAACTTAAAAGTCCTTACTGAGAAATCTGAATTTTTAGGTAGTAAGGTAGCTTACTCAGTCATTTTTCCTTTTGAGTTTAAGCATGTACAAGCTGACTACCCAATATTCTTTTTGAAAGATAAGGACACTAGCCAGTTTTCTGCCATTGCATTGTTTGGATTTGAACAGGGGGAAAACTTATTCCTATCTGATGAAGGCTGGGAAGCGAGCTACATACCAATGTTTGTTGAAAGAGAGCCTTTTTTAATTGGTTTTCAACAAGAACAATCAAATGGTGAAGCACAGCCATTAATTCATATTGATATGGATAGTCCAAGAGTAAATGAAGAGGCAGGCATTAATGTCTTTTTGGAGCATGGCGGAAACAGTGAGTATTTAAACCGTATTAGTACTATTTTAAAGACGCTTCATGATAGTAAGGAATCCACAGATTTATTTCTCAACACTATTCAAGACTTAGAATTAATTGAGCCGCTAAATTTAGATATACAATTAAACGACGGTTCAAATAATCGCCTAAGTGGCTTTCATACGATTAATGAAGATAAGCTTGCCAATCTTAGCGGCCAACAACTTGAAAGCCTTAACAAGTCAGGACTATTGCACGTAATTTATATGGTAATAGCATCTCACGCCAACTTAACATCACTGATTCAAAAAAAAGATAAACGTGTAAAAAGCCAAAATAGCCTGTAACTATGAGCTCAGATAATCAAGTTGAGTTAAATCAAGTCAAAACGCTAACAGCATATACAGACGAAGATTTATCAAATTACATTAACAACATTGAAAAGCCGGTAGTACTAAAAGGCTTGGTTGATGAATGGCCAATAATAAGTGAAACAAAACAGTCAAATGCGAAGCTAAAAGAGTATTTATTGAAATGGAGTCGGTCAATACAAGTTGGTATTGGCAAGATTCCATGGGCTGAAAAAGGCCGACTATTTTATAACAGTGACTTATCAGGTTTTAATTTCGAACGCAGTAGTTGCGACTTTTCAGAGTTTATATCTGCATTGTTTTCACAAGAGGAACATAAAAAACCATACGGTTATTATATGGGCTCCACCCATATTGATCATTTAATGCCTGAGTTCAAACAAAACCACAATGTAAAGGCACTATCTAATAAAAATGCACTTTCAAGTATTTGGATAAGTAACCAAACAAGCATTGCTGCCCATCAAGATTTTCCGAATAATATAGCATGCTGCATTGCTGGTAAAAGAAGGTTTACTTTATTTCCTCCTGAGCAGATTGACAATTTATATATAGGACCTCTTGATCATACGCCAGCAGGGCAACCTATAAGTTTGGTTGATCTAAATAACCCTGATTTTGTTAAGTATCCAAAATTTAAATATGCGTTAGAGAATGCTCTTGTTGCTGAATTAGAACCTGGAGATGCATTATTACTACCGAGCTTATGGTGGCATGCTGTTGATAGCTTAACTTCTTGCAATGTACTCATTAATTACTGGTGGCAAAATACAGCAAACTACACGGGTTCTCCCTACGATGCGCTATATCATGCCATTTTGTCTATTAACAACCTTTCAACTGACCAGCAACAAGCAGTTCAAAGCATGTTTAATTATTATATTTTCAATGGTGATAGCAAAGCTTTAGCACATATCCCTGAAGATAAGCTTGGGATCTTAGAAAAGGACTCCGAGCTAGCAGCTCGTAAAATTCGCTCTATATTATTAAATAGACTTAATCGTTAATCACAAGATTAGAGAGCTCTGAACAATACCAAGTAACAAACGGAAAACACATGACAAATAAAAATACAAACATTAAAAAGGTTGTCATCGCGGGCGGCGGAACTGCGGGTTGGATGGCAGCTGCGGCTATAGCTAAAACCATTGGTAAAAATCTAGATATAGTCTTAGTGGAATCAGACGAAATCGGAACCGTTGGTGTTGGTGAGGCAACAATTCCTACATTGCAATATTTTCACCAACTGCTAAAGATTAATGAGTCAGAATTTTTAGCTGCAACAAATGGTACATTTAAGCTAGGTATCAACTTCGAGAACTGGCGAGATGTTAATGAAGATTACATGCATGCATTTGGTGTAACGGGAAATGATTGTTGGGCTGCGGGCTTTCAGCACTTTTGGCTGAAAGGGAAGAGCGCTGGTATTGCTGGGGAATTTGGGGAATATTGTCTGGAGAATGTGGTCGGTTTAAATGAGAAGTTTGCTCAACTACCTAAAAATGGCCTGAATTACGCCTATCACATGGATGCAACACGATACGGGCAATTTCTTCGAAAAATAGCAGAATCAAATGGTGCTATAAGGAAAGAGGGAAAAATTGCTCAGGTAAATCTCGACCATAGTACTGGCTTTATATCCTCTCTTACTTTAACAAATGGTGAAGAAATAGAAGGTGACTTATTTCTAGACTGTACAGGACAACGAGCGTTACTTATTGAGGGTGCTCTTCACACTGGTTATGAAGACTGGTCTCATTGGTTACCAAATGACTCGGCCATCGCCGTGCAAACTAAAGCAACAGAACAACCTAAGCCTTATACACGCTCAATAGCACACAACTTTGGCTGGCAGTGGCGCATTCCGCTTCAAAATCGTGTTGGAAATGGCATAGTGTACTGCAGTCAATATGTAAGCGATGACGAGGCAAAATCAACTTTGCTTAATAATATCGAGGGAGAAACAATTACAGAACCACGAGTAATAAAATTCAGAACAGGAATGCGCAGAAAGCATTGGCATAAAAACTGTGTTGCCGTTGGTCTGGCAAGTGGCTTTTTAGAGCCATTAGAGTCAACCAGTATTCATTTAATTCAACAGTCAATTGTTAGGTTACTAAGAATGTTCCCTCAGCATGACATTAATGATGGAGATATCGACGAGTTCAATGAACAGACACGTTTTGAATGGGAAACGACTCGAGACTTTATCATTTTACATTACAAGGTTACTAACCGTAACGACAGCCCTTTTTGGCGTCACTGCCGTAACATGGAAATCCCACAACAACTAGCTCATCGAATCAAACTATTTGAAGATACTGGACGAGTATTTAGAAAAAATAATGAGCTTTTTGATGATTCTTGGATGCAAGTCATGATTGGGCAAGGGCTAACCCCTAAAAGCTATCACCCTATTGTTGATAATATGAGTGAAGAAGAATTAATTAAGTTTCTGAAACATATAAAAAGCAATATTGCTAATGTTGTAACTCAGCTGCCTGCGCACGGTGACTTTATTAAGCAATACTGTCCATCAACGATCTAAGAACTTTCTTGCTCGCATAAAAAAGCAGCCTCTGGCTGCTTTTTTATAAATATTATACCGCTTGATTTGGTTGCGTTTTAAATTCAATACGCTCACCAAATTTATTTAAAATGTTAACCCGACCTTCGCATACTGCAATAATTGATTTATCTTGCTTGTAGCTTTCAGGAATAACGACTCGGCCATTTTTTAATTGTGGAAAACTCTCTACACCGTGCTTTAACTCAAGTGACTCTTCTCCATAATATATAATTGTCACTTCTTTTAAAGGGAAGTTAGTATTCACAGATGTTAGCATATAGTGCTCCCTGCTCAGTTCAGCGTTAATTGTTGTTATTTTAACCAAACCAACAATCAATTACTGTTGTAAAACTGAGCAGATACTGCAACAAATTGTAATCCTACAAACTTTCGTATTATTCCCCCGAGCAATTCATCGTTGCGGCTGCAATATTATTTGGTTTGATAATAATATTGGCAAAGCTAACTTTAGCTGAACTTACACTACTTAACTGAAACGGACTTACAACTTGAGAAAAATCTACTCCGGCTTTTTTGAAACACTGTAAATCAATGGCCACGTCATACCAGCCCTTTGTCGCAGCATTTACTAAAAACTGGCTTAACTTAAACGAATTCTGACAACTTTGTTCACATCTCATCATTAAATTCACTTTATCTGCATCCTCAGCGTTCACTTGTACTGAAAAGCTTAAAGTAGCGCTTGCTTCAAAATAAGCACGTAAATCTTCAGGGAAGTTACTCACTAATGCGATACTTGCCTGGTTCGAACCATCAAATGCAATACGACGAGCATCTTCTTGCACGACTTTATCTTGGCTTTGTACAGTAATAGCACCTAGGGTTTGTTTACTTGAATTTATTGCACTGCTTTCTCCACCTGACTTTAATTGCATTTCCCATGGCATATTCGCTGCGCCAGAAAATAACACTAAGGTTTCAATTTTATTCTGTGAAGCTTTTGCAGTTTCATCTAAAGTATTCTCAATCATCACAGAGTCTTGATAATTTAGACCATAGCCAAATTTAAATAACGGTTTATAGTCAATATCATAGTGATTAGTTGCAGATTGTTCGGCAGTTGCAGGCCAAGAAAAAGAAAGTTTACCGGTAAAGTCGTTATTTACCTCATTATTAGCATCTGTTAACAGTACCTCTGCAACTCCATGCCCTTCGGTACCTGGTAACCAAGCTGCAACAAAGGCATCGGAAGCGTTAAGCTCTGCATTAACCCACATTGGACGGCCACTAATGAATACCGAAACTACATTAATGCCTTGCTGTTTCAACTTCTTCAACAACGCTAAATCTTTCTTGTTACCACGCTGATACTCTAAATTATCACGATCTCCGTGACCTTCTGCATAAGGTTCTTCACCAAAAACGACAATAGCGACATCAGGTTTTTGTGAAAAGCTGCCATCAATACTTAATTCAGCAGTACCACCTGCTAACAGTGCTTGCTGTTTAATACCATCAAAAATAGATTGAGCACCAGGAAAGTCACTATTTTTATTACCCGTTCCCTGCCAGGTAACCGACCAACCTCCTGATTGTTTGCCAATATTGTCAGCGGCATCACCGGCCACTAAAATATGACTACTGGCGTCAATTGGTAATATATTGCGATTGTTTTTTAGAAGAACAAGCGACTCACGCACGGCTTGACGAGCAACGTTTCTATGACTCTCTTGTCCTATTAACTCGGTCTTGCCGGACAATTTTCGGTTCGTTGGACTAGGTTTTTCAAATAAGCCCGCCCGAAGCTTGACTCGCAAAATACGGCTTACTGCATCATCAATACGACTTTGCGCTATTTCACCAGACTTTACTTGTGAAATGGTATTTTCATAGAGTGGCTTCCATGCGTCTGTTGGCACCATGAAAATATCTAAACCAGCGTTCACTGATTGTGGGCAGCTTTCATTAGTACAGTCTTTAACTTGTCCGTGGCCATTCCAATCACCAACCACAAAACCATCAAAGCCCATTCGATCTTTTAAGATATCGGTTAATAAATATTTATTACCGTGATTTTTTTTGCCATGCCAGCTATTGAATGAGGCCATTACCGATTGCGCGCCTGCTGCCAATCCTCCAACATAGCCTTGCGCATGAATATCAAATAGTTGCTGCTCTGTTGAAATGTTGTCGCCCTGATCATCACCCGCAACTGTACCACCATCACCAAGAAAGTGTTTTACCGTACTTATAACTCGATTATCAGCAAGAAAGTCTTTGTTTGCCGAGCCTTGAAGTCCTTTAACAACCGCACTAGCATAATCTCTAACAATACTAGGATCTTCCGAGTAGCCCTCATAGGTACGACCCCAACGATCATCTTGAACAACAGCTACTGTAGGCGCAAATACCCAGTCAATGCCCGTAACCATGACTTCCACAGCTGTTATCGCAGCAATTTCTTCAATCAGTTCAGGGTTATTAGCTGCACCTAGCCCAATATTGTGTGGGAACAAGGTTGCACCTATTACATTGTTATGCCCATGTACTGCATCTGTTCCCCAGATGGTTGGTATAGATGAACCATCGAGACTACTGTCGACTGAAGCTTGATACATATCTTCTGCTAACTTGATCCAGTCTTGTGGAGTTGCTTGCTTATTATCATTTGGAAACGAACCACCACCATTCAAATATGAGCCAAAACCATATTTACGCATATCTTCAACGGTAATATCTCTGATTTCAGGCTGAATCATTTGCGCTACTTTTTGCTCAAGTGTCATTTTCGCCAGCATGGTTTGAATTTTACGCTCAAGCTCAGGATCAGGATTAAGCGCTTGCGGTATTACAGGCCAAAAATCTGCAACCGCCACTTTTTCCTTTGCGACTACATTGTTTTCTTTCTGCTCCCCACTGCCACAACCCAGCACACTAACAAGAGTTAAACCCATTACCAGTTCGATAATACCTATTCGCGCAAGGCATTTGGCGCCTCTTGCACTACTTTGTATTTTTTTATTCATTATCCTACCTTCCCAACCGTTTATAACGTCATTTCATTAATTTTCTATGTTTTTATGCTGAATTTTATGGCCGGAAAGGCCGTAATATGCGATGTAGAGATAGCAAAACATTGGCAAGATAAACGCGACATGAATACCCACAATATCAGCCAAAAATCCCTGTAATAATGGCACAATAGCACCACCTACAATTGCTAAGCACAATATACCTGAACCTTGGCTGGTATATTTCCCTAACTTGGTAACAGCAAGGCTAAAAATGGTGGGAAACATAATTGAGTTACATAAGCCAACCAATAAAATAGCTATCATTGCTATCATGCCGTCCGAGAAAATAACTACCGCCAGTAATGTAACCGCGCTAAAGGCATTAAAAGCTAATACCTTACCTGCAGCAATTTTTTGCATTATAACTGCGCCTGCAAAGCGCCCAACCATTGCGCCTCCCCAATAATAAGCAACATATTTAGCAGCTTCAGATTCACCGATGCCAGCAATATTTTCCTGAGATAAGAAGCTCACTAAGAAACTGCCAATCGCGACTTCAGCACCAACGTATACAAATATCGCGATGGCGCCAAAAATTAGATGACGATGTTGCCAAATACTCCCCTCTTGACTTTCTTTTTGAGCTGTCGATTTTGATTGCTCAACTTCAGGAAGTTTTAGCCATGCAAATAGTGCCGCTAAGACTAAAAGCGAAGCCGCCAATAGTAAGTAAGGAAGTTGAACTGCCGCAGCAGACTCACTTGCTGACATTGCAGAGGATGCTTGATCTAAAATCAAATATGCACCAAAAAATGGCGCTATTGTAGTGCCTAAGGAATTAAAGGCTTGTGTCATTGTTAGCCGCGAAGATGCGGTAACAGTTGGACCAAGAGCACTAACGTAAGGGTTCGCAGAAACTTGTAATATGGTAATGCCACTCGCTAAGGTAAACAATGCGCTCAAGAATACTGGATAGCTATGTGAGAATGCCGCAGGGTAAAACATCCCGCAACCAACAGCCGCAACGAGCAACCCAATAACAATACCTTTTTGGAAGCCGAATTTTTCCACAATTTTACTGGCGGGAATAGAAACAAGAAAATAAGCACTGAAAAAACAAAACTGAATCAACATTGCTTGACCGTACGATAAATCAAATACGGCCTTAAGGTGTGGGATTAATATATCATTCAAACATGTGATAAACCCCCATAGAAAAAACAGTGTAGTTAAAGACCCTAACGCAAAGCGATAGTCTGTACCTTCATTAACCGCCTGATGCGATATATTCTCTTGCGTTGATAGCCCCGCCATATTGCCCCCGAAATTATTCGATTAAATAAAAACCAGTTGACCTTTTTTATATTAGCCACTAACATCTAAAAATGTAAGCGCTTTCATTTGAGATTCATTCTTACAGAAGCTCAAATTTTTTTCAAGCACAATGTAAGCGCTTACAAAAAATAAATCTAAGCCGAAACTTAATATTGCTATAGAGACGGCTGAGTTTCTCTCAATGTTGAAAAGAAAAAGACGATGTAAATCATGATGAAGTTATCTCTGCCAAAGAATTCTCCAATGCGCTCTACAAGTTTTACTTATGGTGTAGCTACTGCATCCTTTCAAATAGAAGGAGGTGTAGAAGACCGGCTCCCTTGTATTTGGGATACATTTTGTGCAACACCGGGAAAAATCGCTGACAACTCAAACGGTGATATCGCCTGTGATCATTACCACCGCTGGCAAGATGACATTGAGATAATCTCTTCTCTTGGTGTTGACGCTTATCGATTATCGCTTTCATGGCCTAGGCTTATCAAAAAAGATGGCAGTATTAATGAACTTGGCGTTAGCTACTATTTATCAATTTTGAATAGACTTAGAGATAAAGGCATAAAGGCTTATGTCACTCTTTACCATTGGGATTTACCGCAACACTTAGAAGATGATGGTGGTTGGCTTAACCGAGCAACCGCTTATAAATTTCAAGATTATGTCAAGAAAGTAGTATTAGCCTTTGGCAATAAGGTACATTCATACGCAACACTAAATGAACCCTTTTGTAGTGCATATCTTGGCTATGAAGCAGGTATTCATGCGCCTGGCCATGCCGATGTAAACTACGGCAAAAAAGCAGCACACCATTTACTGCTAGCTCATGGTCTCGCCATGGAAACACTAAAAAAATACAGCCCTGATACCGAAAATGGTATTGTTTTAAACTTTACGCCAGCATATCCAGAAACTGATTCAGTAAGAGATAAAATAGCGGCTGAATATGCAGACGATTATTTTAATCAGTGGTATATAAAACCTATTCTTGACGGTGAATATCCCGCAATTAATCAACAACTTCCAAAAGAACAACAGCCGGAAATATTACCTGGAGATATGGAAATTATTTCTCAACCACTGGACTTTTTAGGTATCAACTTCTATACGCGCGCCGTATATCGACACAACTTAGCGAATATATATGAAGAGATTCAATTACCTAATGTTGATAGAACTGATATTGGCTGGGAAATTTATCCACAAGCTTTTACCGAATTGTTAGTATCTTTAGATACTCGATATACCTTGCCACCAGTATTTATCACCGAAAATGGTGCTGCTATGGCTGATATCTGTATCAATGGTGAAGTTGCCGATTATGGTCGTGTTGATTACTACGACCAACATTTATCAGCTGTTGCACAAGCAATATCGCAAGGGGTTGATATCAAGGGCTACTTCGCTTGGAGTTTAATGGATAATTTTGAGTGGGCAGAAGGTTATCGTAAACGATTCGGCATTGTACATGTTGATTATGAAACGCAATGTCGAACCATTAAAGCCAGTGGCTTAGCCTATCGTAATTTGATAGCCTCAAGAACAGACAAATAATAAGAACAATAAAATGACTCAACTCCCATTTTCAGAAAAGGTTGGATATGCCGTCGGCGATGCTGCCGCCAATTTAGTGTGGCGAGGTGCCCTAGCCTATTTAGCTGTATTTTACACAGACACCTTTGGAATAACCGCAGCAGCTACCGCTATGTTATTTCTAGTCGTCCGTCTATCTGATGGTGTTACCGATATTATCATGGGAATGATCGCCGATAGAACAAAAAGCAGATGGGGAAAGTTTAGACCCTGGATATTATTTTCAGCGCCAGTGCTTGGGCTGTTTATGGTGTTGTGTTTTAGTACTCCAGACCTTAGTGAGAATGGTAAACTTGCATACGCCTATTTTACCTATATAGGTTTAACACTAGCGTATACGATTAATAATGTTCCTTACTCCGCATTAATGGGAGTTATGACTAGCTCTGACAATGAAAGAACGAGCTTATCAGGGTTTCGTTTTGCAGGAGCTTTTGTCGGTGGCTTGCTGGTTATGGGGTTCTTGCCAAAATTAGTCGCTTATTTCGGTCAAGGTAACGATGCCGTGGGTTATCAAACCACCATGTACGTATTTGCCGCAATATTGGTTTTCTTATTAGTGATTACCTTTGTCAGCACCAAAGAACGAGTGACTGTTTCAGCGTCAGACTCTCAAGGGCTTTCTCAAGAGCTAAAAGACCTCGCTAAAAACTTACCTATGATTGTTCTACCGCTGTTAGCTATGAGCTTATTTTTTTATTACCGAGATATCATCAGCGGTTTGTTCTTTATTACTGTTATGGTGATCATGAGATTTGTCATCAAACGCTTTATTCAAACGCCAACTGAAAAGCTATCCAGTACTCAACGAGATATGGTTGATTTGTTAACTAATAAGCCATGGTTAATATTGCTTGCACTTGGCTTTCTTACCATGATGTTTAACGGGGTAAAGTACGGCGTAATTGCCTACTATTTTAAATACTATGTTGGCGATGAATTGATGGCAGGTCAATACTTTATTGCCCTGCTCGTTGTCTCAATTTTAGGTGCTTTATGCACACATTATTTTGCTCAACGCTGGGGAAAACCGCAATTGTTTATAGTTGCATTGCTTGCCAGTGCCTTATTCACCATCTCATTTTATTGGTTGAACAGTGACAATATCACTGCGATATTTATTCTCGGGTGTTGTGCTGAGTTTTTCGCCGCTATGATGCCAACATTATTCTTCACCATGCTAGGTGATTGTGCTGACTACTCAGAGTGGAAGAACAAACGTCGAGCAACCGGTTTAATATACTCAGCCGGTACTTTTGTACAAAAAACAGGGGGGGGATTTTCCGGCGCTTTAGTACTGATAGTTTTGGCTGCCTATGGCTATAATGGCATGGACCAAAATACAATCGCAGCCGCTTTACCTGGCATGAAATTATTAATGAGCTGGATACCCGCTATTTTCGCAATTATTAGTGCAGCTTTGCTTCTAATATACCCATTAAGCAATGAAAAAAACCAGCAAATAGGTAAAGAGCTAGCACAACGTCGAAGCGATACTGAAATCATTTAAAATTTCACACAGCTAGCACTTTGTATATGATATAATTCAATGCTCTTTTGTGCATGAAGAATTGAAAAATAAAAGGAAAATCATGGCAACCATTTACCAAGTATCGGAATTAGCAAAAGTATCTCTTGCCACTGTTTCGCGCGTGATGAATGGTAACGCGAAGGTAAGCGATAAAACCCGAGAAAAAGTTTTATCGGCCATGAAAGAACTCGGCTATCGCCCAAATTCTATTGCACAATCTCTCGCCTCTAGTCGTGGCAATAGCATAGGTTTACTAGTAGCAGAACTTGACGGTGCTTTTTTTGGCGAAATGATGGCAGGTGTTGAAAGTGAGCTTCGTGCTGCTGGTAAACATATTATAGTTACCACAGGTCATAGTATTGAAGATAAAGAGAAGGAAGGCATTGAGTTTCTGATCAGTAGAAATTGCGACGCTATCATTTTACATGTTGAAGCCGTTTCAGACGAATACCTCGTTGAATTAAGCAAAGGTACAACACCTATTTTTATTATCAGTCGTTATGTGGAAGATCTCGCGGAGCAATGCATCAGTTTAGATAATGAACTAGGTGGTTATTTAGCAACAAAATCGCTTTTGGAATTAGGCCATACCGAAGTCGCCTGCATTGCTGGGCCACAATATAAGTTTGATGCCAAAGCACGTTTCAAAGGCTACAAACGAGCATTAGCTGAATACAACATTCCATTTAAAGAAGAGCTATTTTATAGCGCCGACTTTAAAGAAACAGGTGGTAGTGAAGGTATAGCCCACATCATGAAACAGCAACATAAATTTACTGGCTTAATTTGTGGTAACGATGAAATGGCGTCAGGTGCTATGAACTATGCGCGAGAAAATGGCTTATCTTTACCTGAAGATTTATCTGTTGTCGGCTTTGATGACGTTATCTTTGCTCGTTACATCCATCCCAAATTGACCACCATTTTAAACCCAGTAAATGAAATGGGAAAAATGGCCGCTAAATTGGTGCTACAGAAAATATATCAAATTAAAGAGCCTAATATTCAGCAAATATTTAAGCCATCTTTGATTGTCCGTGATTCAACGAAATTACTGACTAACTAAGACTATTGCCGTACTTATGGATTCATCAATAGATCAAGCACAATGCCCGTTATGCCAGAAAAATAATCACTGTGGTGTCAATGGTGCAGAGCCATGCTGGTGTGTTAGTAGTGATATTAAGCCTGATTTATTAGCACAGGTACCAAAGAATCTCTCAGGTAAGGCATGTGTATGTCAAAAATGCATTGATAAGTTCAATACTGCAATAATTGTCGATAGAACTTAACAAGTGCAAATAAAATGTTAATATCAAGTCATTCCAAATATATAAACTAAAACAACAAGGAATGTTTGTGACCGGCAACGAGCAACAAGAACGCATTTTTAGTTCCGTTACAACACCGCTTGGCGACGAGCTAAAATGGCGCTGGGAAGATAAAATGTCAGCACTATTAGCGGAATTTTCTTGGGAAAAAAAAGAACGTATCTTAAAGCAATTACGTCAATTATTTAGTGATGAGTGGAATAAAAAAAGCATCAAAAAAGCCCCTAAAGCATTGAAAGAAGAACTTGGTCAGTTAGCGCAACTCAATAAAGAACAATTGGTTTTTACTCGACCAGCAACTGAAAATTCGCCTGCTCTGGCAATGATTTGGTGGCCATGGGGACATGGTGCAACCTATTCTATGCGCATCAAAGTATTAAATATTAATTATAGTGCTGAAGATATAGCAAACTCACAAGCAAGTTTTATAAGCAAATTAGCCAGACACTTCAAAACTAGCTGAGTGTATTCAACTTGTTCAGGGCCTAATATTTACTACACTTATCATCTAGGACTTCGATTGGAAAGGATGTTCACATGATAACCATCACACTTTATTTCGCCACCAATAGAAACCATGTTGGCCCACGTTGGGCACCTCGATATTATGGTCAGAATTTCAGTGGCGATCGATCCAGTAATTTACGGTTTGGCAAAGTATCTATAGATCTTGAGCACGCAAAAATAACAAAATACCTGACTAAAAAAGTAAATAAACGGGCAGGAGATGGAGAAGGATTAGCTGAATATATTACAGAACAACTTCGCAAAAAACAGTCAATAGTCGCCTTTAAAGAGTCAAAAAACGAACCTCTTGCCTCAACAACTGCTTTTCATGAAATTAAATCAACGATGGAAACCAATAAAGATGTCGTTATTTTCATTCATGGCTTTAATGTTGACTGGTTTGAAGCCGTTGCATCAGCTATGTCACTTGAGCTGATGTTAAATCGTCATTCTGCAGATATTAATTCCCTAAAAGATACTAAAGTTTTTCTTTTTTCATGGCCATCAAATGGCGATATGTTGAAAAATAAAGCTTACTTATCAGATAGAAAAGATGCTGAAGATTCCAGTTTAGCCATTGCTCGTGGTTTTTTAAAATTGCGCGACTTTTTAACATCATTAGCACCTAAACACAGTAATCCTCGGCTTAGAGAGTGTGGGCAACAATTGCACTTACTCTGTCACTCGATGGGCAATTTTGTTCTGCAACACACATTAGATTCACTGCAAGAAATCAATAATCAAAAGCATCTTCCGCGCCTTTTCCAGCATATATTCATGTGCGCCCCTGATGTAGATGATAATGTATTTGAATGCGGCCAGAATATGGCGAATGTCCAGCAATTAGCCCGCCAAGTAAATGTATATTACAACAATGGGGATTTAGCTATGTCCATTTCTGATTACACTAAGGGCAATCCCGATCGACTTGGTCATAATGGTGCCGCGAGACCGCTGCAGTTACATAATAAAATAACCCAAATAAATTGCTCAGATATAGTCGGAGGATTAACTGAACATAGTTATTATTTATGGGCAACAGTAAATGAAGATATCCGCCAGAGTATCGACGATGTTGCAAACAATGCTAATTCTCGTAAAAGAGACATTCAATCAACACAGACATGGAGTTTGGTTTAATTTAAAAATAAAAAACCAAGTAGAAATAACCTCTACTTGGTTAGCCATTAACCAAAAAGTGTACCCAAATACTAGCAAAATAACCAAGTGCGATTACTGGTGTCCATTTTAAATGACTAAAGAATGTGTATTGACCACGCGCTTGTCCCATAAGAGCTACACCAGCAGCTGAACCAATTGACAGCATGCTACCACCAACACCCGCTGTTAAGGTTACCAATAGCCATTGCAATTGCCCCATATCTGGCTGCATCGACAATACTGCAAACATCACCGGAATATTATCGACAATTGCGGAAAGAATACCGACTATAATATTTGCCGATGTTGGCCCTAACTCCCCGTACATGTAACCAGAAACTAGGGATAAATAGCCAATAAATCCTAAGCCACCAACCGCGAGTATGACACCGTAAAAGAAAAATAAAGTATCCCACTCAGCCTTAGCTATTTTATCAAAAATATCAAAGTCATCCTCAACGGTATGACTAGTCGGGATATCAGATTTATCTATATGCGCATAACCAAATTCACGCAAATAGTAACCATAGAATTTCAGATATGCTAAGCCGGTCATCATGCCAAATACTGGCGGCAAATGCAGAAAGTTATGAAAACTCACTGCCGTTACAATAGTCAATAAAAATAGACCCACAATGACTAAACCACCTTTTTTAACTTGTACTTGCTCACCCGAAATCGCCTTTGGCTTTCCGGAAGGTAAAGCAAATTGCATAATAAATGCTGGGACAAGGAAATTAACTACCGAAGGAATAAACAACTTAAAGAAAGTTTGAAATTCAATGATGCCTTTCTGCCAAACCATCAGTGTTGTAATATCACCAAATGGGCTGAATGCCCCACCAGCATTCGCTGCCACAACAATATTTACACACCCGATAGCGATAAACTTTGTCTGTCCTTGACCCACAGCAAGGATCACAGCGCACATTATTAATGCTGTCGTTAAATTATCAGCAATAGGTGAAATAAAAAATGTGAGCATCCCTGTTAGCCAAAATAAAGTACGGTAACTAAATCCTTTAACAATCAGCTTATCCCTCAAAGCATCAAACACTTGCCGCTCAAGCATAGAGTTTATATACGTCATGGCGACAAGCAAAAAGAAAAACAGCTCAGCGTATTCAAGAAAGTTATGCCTTATAGCAACTTCAGCGGAATGGCTATCGCCCAACTGTTGATAAACACTAGCAATAAGCAACCAAATTATGCCTGCAGCAAAAAGCACAGGTTTTGACTTTCGCATATGGAGTTTTTCTTCGAAGATCACCAACACATAAGCAACAAAAAAAATGGCAAGGGCTAAGAAGCCAACCCAATGCGTGGTTAGCAACATTCTTTGCGGTTCATTGTCACTCGCAAAAGTAGAAAAACTACTAAAAACACTCAAAAGTGTTAACAGCAAAAATCTCATACGCGAAGATCCTCTCAAGCGAACTCTATAGGCTTGAAACTAACGTTTAGTAATTATGATTCACCGGCATTCGTACCACCAATATTTGGCGCATGTTGAATAACCCGATCAGCTAAGCGAGAAAAAGGTAAACTCTGAATCCATACTTTGCCATGGCCAGATAATGTAGCAATAAATAATCCTTCACCACCAAATAACATACTCTTTAACCCTTTAGTCATCTCGATATCGTAATCAATACCATCACTAAATCCCACTAAACAGCCAGTATCTACACGCAATGTTTCACCATTAAGCTCTTTTTCAATGATGGTGCCGCCTGCATGTAAAAATGCTAACCCATCACCTTCAAGTCGTTCTAAAATAAAGCCTTCGCCGCCGAAGAAACCGCTACCTAGACGCTTATTAAAAGTAATATCAATTTTGGTACCTAATGCTGCACATAAAAAGGCATCTTTCTGGCAAGTCACACCGCCACCTATCGAAGCAAGATCTACACTTATAATTGAACCTGGATATGGTGCTGCAAACGCTACTGTTTTTCGTTGGTAATCCTGATTGGAAAAATGAGTCATAAATACCGACTCGCCTGTCATCATGCGCTTCCCGGCAGAAAAAAGTTTCCCCATAATTCCTTGGTTTGCATCAGAGCCATCACCCATTTTGGTTTCAAAAGCTATACCATCTTCCATATAATTCATAGCACCAGCTTCAGCAATAACAGTTTCTCCTTGATCTAATGTCACTTCAACTAACTGCATTGACTGGCCAATAATTTTAAAATCTATTTCATCACTTCGCATGTTATTTCCTTGTTAACCGATTACAGATGGATTAGTTATATTGCTATCAAAGCAAATTAACAGTTATTTAGCCAGCATTGACTATGCCTAGACGTAAATTTTTACATTTATCGCTGAACATTTTGACACTACCATTGTCTATACCCCAAAATATTAAGCAACCAGATAGAGTTACAATAAACACTTTATTAAATTTTAGGGAATATTCATGACAAAAATAACAACATTATTTATAGGGGTTGCGGCAACACTTTTACTTACGCTTACCTTCAGTAGCCAGGCAAAAACATTTAAAGAAGGGACGCACTATAGTGTTGTTGCTGAGAAAAAAACTGCAAAGCCAGAGTTAAGTGAATACTTTTCTTACTACTGTCCAACCTGTCGTGCTTATGAACCATACTTAGACGGCTTTAAAAAAGTGATGCCGGCACAAGCAAAATTCAACAAAGTACATGTCGACTTTATGGGGCATACTTCAGAAGAAATTCAGTTTATGCTCAGTAAAGCACTGATAGTTTCCGAAAAAACAGGTGTTGATAACAAATTTTCTGCTGCAGTTTTTAAATATTTACAAACCGATAGAGCAACAATTTCGAATGAAAAAGATATTCGCAATATTTTTGTTTTAAGTGGTGGAGATGGTCAAAAATTTGATAAAGGTATGAAGAGCTTTTCGGTGATCGGTCAAGCTAAAAAAGAGAAAAAAATACAAGACAAACTATCCAATAGTCGTCAACTTACTAGCGTTCCAACTATGGTAGTTAATGGTAAATACTTAATTGACAGTAAATCACTCGATAGAAATAACTTTTTTGCTGAATATAATGAGCTCATTGCCTATTTATTTACACTTTAAATACTGATATTCCCCTGAATGCAATCACGCGTTTAGGGGAGAAACTTCCACACGGCATACGAGTATATCAATTAAAGCTATTTTTCATTTTTACCGCACATGTTTTATTATTAACCCAGTAACTATAGTTTCCACATTTATTACTTCAATAACATTTACTCTCAGTTCAAAAACGAACAACTTACTTTCAAAACCGAACAGAATTGCTATTTCCTCAACAACTTAAACCCATTAACCAATTGTTAAATATAAACTTTTAACTTTTGGTATAGATATTTCAATGTAGTATTCAACATTCATCAAGAATACTGATCATGAAAATTGAATTACAACAAAAAGCACAATGGAAAAAGTGGTTAGCACTTGGATTATTTATATTATCTATCGCTTATGCCGCACACGCTGTAACAAGCACCAACAGTAAAACCATTACGGCAAACGAAATTATACTGCAAACGGTACAAAGTGGCGCTGTTGACATTTACAGCAACGCTTATGGTGAGTTTGCCTCAGCACGGGAAAGATTACTGACAGCGCCGGCATTAGGTAAAGTTGCCGAGATCATTGTTCGTCCCGGTACTAAAGTAAATGAAGATACCATTATCTTAACGCTTTCTAACCCTAAACTTGAGCAAGAAGTTAGTCAGGCTCGAGGGGAATTAGCACAATTAGAAGCACAACGAGAAGCTTTCAAGTACGAACAACAAAGTGAACGACTTGACTACCAAGGTCGCATTGCTGATATCGAAGCTGAAATAGAAAAAGCAAAACTAGAATTATCAGTAAACGAAAACTTAATGACCTTAGGGGTGGCATCAAAAATTGAATTGCAAAGAGCGGACTTAGCAGTAAAACAACAATCAAAACGTCTTACCTTCGAAAAAAAGAAATACCAACAGTTTATCGACATGCAAAGCTACCAACTAACTCAACGCGATATTACCGTATCTCAACAGCAAGCACAGCTATCATTACTTGAAGAGCAACTTGAGGATATGCAAGTAAAAGCAGGTATCGCCGGCTCTTTACAAAATTTGGAAGTTGAACTTGGTCAAAGTGTTCAGCTAGGTGAGTCATTGGCTAAAGTAGGTAGTAATAAGCAGTTAATTGCTCGATTAAGGTTGCCACAACATCAAGCCGACCAAATAGATATAAACGCTCCGGTAATTATTGATACTCAAAAAGGAAAAATTGCTGCCCACATTACTCGCATAGAAAGTGTAGTTACCAATGGTTCAGTGCTCGCTGAAGCAATTATCGACGGTGAGTTAACATCGAATGCCCGTCCATCATTGACTATTTCGGCACAGGTTTTTGTTAAGCATCAAAAAGATGCCACGTTCATTAATCAAGTTTCAGGTATTCGACCGCAAAGCAAACAATCAGTTTTTGTCAAAACAGCTGAAAATACCTTAAGCCAACGTGATGTTAGCTTTGCAGAACTTTCACAGGGGCGCTTAGTGATTACTGAAGGTTTGATCTCAGGCGATGAAATTGTCAGTAACGACATTTCAAAATATAACCAATTTCAACAATTAACAATCGAACACTAGCGCTATTTAAGAATACAAGTTCGACAAACCTAACTAAACCAACAGAAATACGATATAACGTACAGGGTCAAATAAGGAAATATAATGAAAACAGTCGTAGAATTAAAAAACATCCACAAGCACTATGATGGTCAACAGATCGAAACCCACGCATTACAAGGTGTCTCACTAACAATTAATCAAGGTGAATTTGTTGCAATCACCGGACCTTCAGGTTGTGGTAAATCTACCTTACTATCGATAATGGGCTTGATGGATACCGCCAGTGAAGGTGATTATAAAATATCTAACATTGACACTCGCGGCTTAAAGGTTGATCAGAGAACACAAATTAGAAACCAACATATTGGCTATGTTTTCCAGTCTTTTAATCTTATCGACCACTTAACTGTTTTTGACAATATCGCCTTGCCTTTAGAGCATAGAAAAACAAGTAAAGAAGAAATTAAACAACGTGTAGAAAAAGTGCTATCGCAAGTTGATATGCTACATCGCAAAAATTACCGTCCAAATCAACTTTCAGGCGGACAACAGCAACGCATCGCTATTGCTCGTGCCTTAGTTGGTAGCCCTGACTTAATCTTAGTTGACGAACCAACCGGTAACTTAGACAGCAAAAACGGCGATCAGGTCATGGCATTATTAGAAAAACTGAATAGTGACGGCGCCACTATCGTGATGGTTACCCATGACAGTCGCTACTCTCGTTGTGCCAGTCGCCAAATACAACTGTTAGATGGAAAAATTGTTTCTCAAATTAATAGCGAAAAGAGTTTACAGGGGGTTGCATGAGCTTAGTTAAAAAGTCGCTTATTGGCGGTATTGCCCGTGTTTTTTCTTTGCCTAAATTGAGTATTCCATTAATTCTGACTTTGGGCCTTACTTTAGGTGCAGTGTTGAGTGTTATTGCTATCTCTTCCACCCTACTCTACCAACCATTAAAAGGAGTTAAGAACGAAGCACAATTACAAACTTTCGAGCTTAATTTCAAACCATCTAAAGTGCTAAGCATTTCATATTGGAATATGAGAAGACTGGCATCATTCCAAGAAACATTTCCCGATTTAGGTGAATGGGCAGGTATTTCACCTGCCGAGCAAGATATTGTTATCGACAATGTCGTTTATCCGACAACACAATACAATGCATCTGACAATATTCTCGATGTATTGGGAACCAATTTAATACTGGGTGACAATACCACTAAAGCAGCACCTGAAAAATATGTTTGGATTTCAGAAAGCTTATGGCAATACGCGTTTTCAGGCGCTAAGTCAGTTTTAGGTAAGCAATTAGAAGTTAATAATCAGTCTTATATTATTGCTGGCGTCATTGAAGATGTTATGTCAGTCACAAGTAACGACGTGATACTGCCACAACAAATCTGGTTTATTACTGACTTAAAGGCAATTTTGTCTGAGCCTGCAGATGTAGGTGCTATTAGGAATGATCTGAGCTATTTAGTTAATAAAAGCGCCAGCGGTACCATAACCCTTCCAAGCCAAGCACAAACTGAACAATGGCTACTCGACTATGTAAAAGACAACATTAACAACGATAATCTGCAAGAAACCTTAAACTTCATGGAAAGTATGAATAAGGTTGTTAGAGCAGCACCTTATCGTAGTAATTTGCTCGGCAGCACTGAAGATCTTATTGTCGCGTTATTTTTTGCCGTATGCGGTTTACTATTTATGGCAACGCTAAATTTATTAAACTTGTTTATCGCACATTATCAAAGTCGCACCAAAGAATTCGCCATTCAAATCAGTCTCGGGGCCAGTTTACTTAAGGTGAGAACGTTAGTCTTTTTAGAAAATTTACCAAGTTTTTTATTGGCAGCAACGGTTGGATTACTGGTTGCGGGGTGGGCAATTAAGAGCTTACCGCTCATTGCTGGTGATAGCCTACCTATGATCAATGATATAGGCATTAATACATTAACCATTTTAATGTCATTATTAATTATCATTATTTTAAATGTCTTATTTAGTGCCTTATCACTGGTAGATATTAACAAACATGCAATTGCTGATAACCTCAACAGTAGTGGTAAAGGTATTCAAGCACAAAGTAATCAATGGCTAAGTAAAGTATTAATGGTTTCTCAGTTATCTATCGCATCCGTCTTGCTAACAGCTTCGATAATGGTAGCTTTACAAAGCTATCAATCAGTATATCGGGATGTTGGCTATGAGCTTGGTAATAGTTACAGTGTTGAGTTATTCATTAATGACGAAGAATGGCGTGAACAGCTGACAGCTGATACTGAAAATTACCACGACAGTGAAATGAATCGCCTATTAACCGATATTGCAGCAGTTATCGAAAATAAAGTGGCTAACAGCAATGTTATTGTCAACTCTAGTGCACCACTATCTAATGAAATAAGGTTATCAGGGTACCGTTCGGAAGAAAATGGTGGCAAACGTATCACTTACCAAATGAAACCTCTTAGCCCTCAATATTTCAGTGCTTATAAAATTCCCTTGCTTGCAGGAGCCAATTTAACGCAAGCCCAGATTGATAACGACGAAAATCGTATTGTTATTGATGAAAACATGGCAAAAGCACTGTTTCCTGATTTGAGTTATCAAGAAATTATCGGTAAAACTGTGGCACTAAATCGTGGAGAAGATGCTGTTCAGCCTATAGTTAATGGCATTAGCAGCAATACTATTAGCCGAACAGGTATAACAGAAGCGTTGTCTTTTCCTGCCGTTTATTCACATAGAATAAATAGTTCACTAATAAATTTTGCCGTAATGATGCCTCCGGGCCAAGCCGTTACTTCAGCAATGTTAGAAGATGAATTAACTCGCCAATTTCCTCGCCTCGGTAATCTAACCGTTCGTTCATTGGAAGAGGTTTGGGATGAACAAACATTAGAACAACGCCTTAGTATGTGGATTGTCGTTATTATGACATTATTGACACTATTTTTAGCAGCTATTGGTGTTGCTGGGTTAACTCAAATGACCACTAATCAACGCAAATATGAGCTAGCTGTGCGCATGGCGACTGGCGCTAAGCAAATAAAATTAGTTGGCTTCATTTTAAAGGATGCTTTATGGATGTTAGTAGTCGGTTTAGGCTTAGGCTTTGTAATCGCAGTATTTGTCTACCAAACCTTGGAACAACAGCTTGAAATTTTGCCTTCATTTAATTGGTTAGCTATGTCGAGTTTAGACTTAAGCTTAATTATTATTGTGATGTTATCCGTCATAGCGCCTGCATGGCGAGTTATTAGCTCAGATCCAATGCAAGCATTGCGTGAAGAGTAATATCAACAATGATGAGTTGAGCATGCTCACTTGAATACTACTAAATTCATACGTTACACTCGGCGGCGTCAATGTCGTCGGGTGCAGCCATAATTAACGCCAAACAATAAGGAATGTTTTGAACACAAATAAGCCACAAGCCACAATTTTAATTGCTGATGATGACGAAGATATCCGTCTTGCACTTGAATTATTGCTGTCCGCAAATAACTACAAAACAATAGAAGCAGGAACAGCTAAAGAAGTGGTTATTGAAAGTGAAAGGCAAAAGCCCGATCTGATTTTACTCGACATGAACTTTAGCCGAGATACCACCAGCGGACAAGAAGGTTTAGCAATTCTAAAGCAGTTAGAAAAAAGTAATATACCGATTATTTTAATGACCGCATGGGGCAGTATTGAACTAGCCGTTAAAGGCTTACAGCAAGGCGCTTGTGATTTTATTGAAAAGCCTTGGCAGAAAGAAAAGCTACTTAATAGTATTGTTCAGCAATTAGATTTTTCACGCATCAAGCAAGAACACCAAGGTTATCGACAACTTTTAAGCAAAAGCCAAAACTTACCTACAACAAGTCAACATTGGATATGTCAATCACCTACCATGCAAGCTATTGAACAGCTCGTTAAACAAATTGCACCTACTGACGCCAATATATTAATCCTCGGCGAAAACGGTACGGGTAAATCGGTTTTAGCAGAGCGTATTCATCAACTATCGTCGCGCAGTAGTCAGCCGCTAATTTCAGTGAACATGGCTGCTATTCCAGACAACTTATTCGAAAGCGAACTATTCGGTCATCAAAAAGGAGCATTTACCGATGCTAAGCAACAACGAATTGGTCGTTTTCAACTTGCTGACCAAGGTAGTCTTTTTTTTGATGAAGTCGGTTCATTACCGCTAAATTTACAACCGAAATTATTACGTGTTTTAGAATCTGGTCAGTATGAAGTATTAGGTTCAAGCCAAACGCAAAAAACTAATGTTCGATTAATCAGTGCCACTAATGCCGATCTAAATCAACTGGTTAAGAATGGTGACTTCCGCCAAGATTTACTCTATCGACTTAATACCTTAGTGATTACTTTACCACCACTGCGTGAGCGAACAGTAGATATTCCAGCTTTAGCTGAGAACTTTATAAATAGCTTTAGTAAAAAGTATCATAAACAAGCGTTAACACTCGACGACCAAGCAATTACAAAGCTAAAAAGCCATCATTGGCCGGGCAATGTCAGGGAATTAGGACATGTCATTGAAAGAGCCGTATTATTAACAGTAGGAAATATTATATCTGCACAAAATTTACTCCTAGATACTGGCACAAGTGCTAGCCAAGAGGTTGAGCTGCAACCGTTAGAAACCGCTGAACGTAAATTAATCGAAAAAGCGATGGCAACCACATCAGGCCATGTTATTGAAGCAGCAAAACTACTGGAAATATCACGTAACGCCTTGTACCGTCGTTTAGAAAAATTTAATATAAAATTTGATGCAAACCAGTAAATTAAGGATATATTTTTGAGTCATGAAAAGTGGCTAGTCACCGGCTTAAGCCTGACCGTTTTAACAATATTATCTTTAATAGCGGCCCTCACTTGGCAAATGGCATGGAGTACTCTTGCCATAGTGACCTTAGTTTTCGTATTAAGTTATCCTTTAATCTGGTTAGCTTGGCGCTGCTATCATTTTTGGTGTCAAACCATTATGCAGTTAACAACCTACACGCAAGTGTTAGCGGAAAATGAGGCTAATCTCTCCTTTAAAAAGCAACATCCCGATAATTTACTTTTAGACCTACAAAAACAAATACACCAACTGGCAACTAAACGTTTAAATAAAAATATAGAACAACAATCACTTAACCATGTGATTAGTAATATTTTAGACTCCTGGCCAATTCCGGTTTGTTTATTTGATCAGCAATTAAAGTTGCTTTATCGCAATGAGGCAATGAATCAACAAATTGCTCAACCAATGCTCATTAATAGTTCAGCACAATCTTTAGGTTTTAGTTTGGAAAATGAGCAATTACAGCATGGAAAATTTAATAATAAATGGCAAAGCCAAACTATTAGTTATCAACTCAATAATCAACATCAAGAAAAGCAGTGGCTGTTTACTTCCATCAATATTTCGCCACTGTTAAATCAACAACAAAGTCACAATCAACAAAGTTTAATTCGAGTATTAAGTCATGAACTTCGTAATTCACTAACACCTATGTATTCAATGACAGATACCCTTTTGTGTTCAGAACAGTTAGACGAAGCACAAACCCGTAAGGTGTTAGCTCGAATACAACAACGCAGCAAGCGCTTATTAACTTTCATTAGTGAATATAGTCAATTAACACAACTACCTGTACCAAAAACAAGCTGGTTTTCATTTAGTGAATTATTAGAAGAAGCCAAAGCTATGATTGACACTGCTAACTGTAAAGTAACCATGCTAGGCAGTGAACAATGTTTTGGTGATCGAGCACAATTAACGCAGGTAATGATTAATATCCTTAAGAATGCTGAACAATGCCAGACAAATATTGAAGTAAACATTAATGTTTATTATCAAAACGACCTACAAATATTGGAAGTAAATGACACTGGCCCTGGTTTTGCCAACTTAGCTAATGTACTTACACCATTCTATACCACAAAGAATAACGGTTCAGGTATTGGGCTAGCACTGTGCGTTGAAATTATTCATAACCATAGCGGCCAATTCTCTGTCGATAATAACGACAATGGTGGCGCAAAAATATTGATGAGCTGGCCATTAAAATAAAGGCTAACTCATCTTATGTAGCCTTAACGTCGGCGTTGCCGATTAGGTCTAGATTTATTTTTATCGCCAAAGGCTTTCTGGCGCCCTTGTTTCTTTTGTTTACCTAAAGTATTTTTACGAGCTGATGGCTCCGTCTTGGTGAGATCAGGTTCATAACCAGGATACCATTGCTGCATTAACCGACTATCAAGCACTTCTTCTACCGCTTCCAATAACCAAACTTCAGATGGACTCATTAAGGAAACGGCTAAACCATCGTTACCTGCTCGACCAGTACGACCAATACGGTGAATATAGTCTTCAGCAATGTATGGAAGTTCGTAATTAATTACATAACGTAAATCATTAATATCGATACCACGAGCAGCCACATCGGTAGCGACTAATGCTCGGGTTTTACCTTCTTTGAACTCAGCAAGCGCTTTATCGCGAGCACCTTGTGATTTATCACCATGTATTGACTGTGTTTTAATGCCGTCTTTACACATTTCTTTTGAAAGTGCGTCAGCGCCTTGCTTAGTACGAGTAAATATCAGCACTTGTTGCCAGTTTTTTGAACCAATAAGAAATGACGTTAACTCACGTTTTCGGTCACTATCCACGGTATAAACAACTTGCTCAACTTTAGCTGCAGTTGCATTACGCTCACTGACTTCAATTAGCTCAGGATCATTGAGTAATGTTTTACTTAGTTTAAATATCGCATCATCAAAAGTTGCAGAAAACAATAATGTTTGGCGCTCTGGTGGCAACCTGTTGAGAATTCGGTCAATCTCATCTTTAAAGCCCATATCTAACATTCTATCAGCTTCATCAAACACTATAGTTTCAAGATGAATTAATAAAACACTACCATTGATAATATGATCTAGTAGTCGACCTGGCGTTGCGATTAATACATCCGCACCTTTTTCTATTGCGTCTATTTGCGGTTTAATACTCACCCCGCCATAAGCAACAGCAATATTTAACTCGGTATTCTCTGCATAGCGTACAAAGCTTTTATACACTTGCTGTGCAAGCTCTCGCGTTGGAGTTAAGACTAATGCTCTTATCGGCCTTTCTGTTGGGATGTTTTCACTCAGCTTTTGTAAAATAGGCAAAGCAAAAGCAGCTGTTTTCCCTGTTCCTGTTTGAGCACCCGCCATAATATCTTTATTGGCTAGCACCGCAGGAATTGCTTGTTGTTGAATTGGAGTTGGTTGCTGATAACCCAACGCTTTAACAGCATCAGTTAATGATTTGTTTAAGGCTAAAGAAGAGAAGCTCATCAGTGGTCTATCGCTTTTTGTTTAATTGTTGCTTTAATTCTTGTTCAAGCTCTTCAGGATAATAAATCAACCCTTGCTCGTTTTGACTAGGAAAAACAACAAGCGCTAGCTCATCATCTGCTAAACCATGACTCCAACGACTAAACCACTTATTTAATGAAATAGCTTCTGGCTGACAATTCTGCCATTCATCCGTCGCCCATGCTTCGGCAAATTCTTGATTAGGCCATACCGGTACGCAGTCTTCATCTTCGGTATTAAGCATTACACAACCGTGCTCGTCAGTTAATATCCATAGTTGATTAGTTGCTGCAGCCTCTTTAAAAAAGTACGTTGCACGTTGGCTATCATCTAATTGTAAAATTTGCTTAACTTGGGCTTGTTCTAACACGATAATTCCTATCAAAAATGACCATACATTTAATTTGTCTATTCTACAAAAATTTGCATCTCTTCGCCGATCTGTTTGCGCATTTCCATTAATTTTTTTGCACTGGCATGTTGTTTCTTATCTGCCTCAGTTTCAGGGTTCCATTGCGGTACACGCTCAGATTGACCATTTTGGTCAACAGCTACCATGATCACAATACAATGGGTGGTTAACCTACGGTTAAGCGATTTTGGGTCACAAGCATTCACCTCCAAGGCAATATGCATAGAAGAGTTACCGGTATAAATAACTTTTGCTTCAACTTCAACTAAGCTGCCAACATGAATAGGAGCAACAAATCGTATGCCACCAGCATATGCTGTAACACAATAGCGACCGCTCCAACCTGCAGCGCAGGCATATGCCGCCAAATCTATCCATTTCATTACCGCACCACCATGGACTTTACCGCCAAAGTTTACATCTTGTGGTTCAGCTAAAAATCTTAAGGTAATATCTCTTTGTGGTTGATTCATGACTTTTCCTAATCGTTATAAAAGCGCATTTTAACGAATACAAGACAGCGCTTACAATGCATAGTATTTAGAGGTACATTACCATTAGTTAAGCTATTGAAGAAATTTATAGGAATATCATGAAAATTTGGGTTGATGCCGATGCCTGCCCGGTAGTAATTAAAGAGATTTTATTTCGAGCTGCAGAGCGAACACAAACTCCTACAACATTACTTGCCAACCATTACTTAAAAGTACCACCGTCAAAGGTTATTAGCTTCACGCAAGTTAGTGCCGGCTTTGATGTAGCTGACAATGAAATAGTCAAAAGAGCAGCAGCTAAAGATTTAGTAATCACAGCAGATATTCCACTAGCAGCAGAAGTTGTAGAAAAGGGCTGCTTAGCACTTAATCCAAGAGGCGAACTTTATAGTGAAAGTAATATTCGTCAACGACTTAATATGCGCGACTTTATGGACACCTTGCGCTCAAGCGGAATAGAAACAGGTGGTGCCCCACCAATTAGCCAAGCTGATAGACAAGCCTTTGCCAATAATCTTGATAAGCTACTGGCTAAAAAGTAGTGATTAGAACCTATAAAAGCAAAATGCCAAGCTAACGTTGGCATTTTTGATTATAGAGTTTTATTTAGTGCTTGATGAATTCCGGCGACGCCCACCTGTATTATTGGCTTTACCTGGACTATTTGCATAAGGATTATGCGATTTATTACCAGTATGACGCTTATTCTTACCTGTCGGCTTATGACCCCGAGCATTATCACCCGATCGTTGACCGTCCTTGTGTTCTACATGCTCTTTTTTTGCTTGCTTAATCTTCTTAGGTTTTTTAGCTTTTAACGGCCTAAGTTTGCGTGACTCAGGTAAAACATGAACAGGTTCAAAGCCTGCAACTATTTCTCTAGGTAAATGAGTTTGAATTACGTGTTGAACATCATTAAGTAAGTCTATTTCATCTGCACAAACCAGTGAAACGGCATGGCCTGTAGAACCAGCACGCCCAGTTCGGCCAATGCGGTGAACATAATCTTCAGGCACATTTGGCAACTCAAAATTAACCACTTGCGGTAGTTGGTCAATATCTATACCTCGAGCAGCAATATCAGTAGCCACTAAAACGTTAATATTGCCATCTTTAAATTGTGCTAGTGCTTTTGTTCTTGCCCCTTGGCTTTTGTTACCATGAATGGCAGCCGCTTTAATCCCAGCAGCATCAAGTTGCTTAGTTAGTTTATTGGCACCATGTTTGGTTTTCATAAAAACAATAACTTGTTGCCAATTATTGGCCTTTATCAAGTGTGTTAGTAAAGGTGATTTTTTATTTTTGTCGACTGAATAAACTAACTGTTCAACAGTTTCAGCAGTAGTGTTTTTAGGGCTTACTGAAACTTCTACTGGATTATTTACTAACCCTTTAGCAAGCTCTCGAATATCTGGCGAAAATGTTGCTGAAAAAAGTAGGTTTTGACGTGTTTTAGGCAATAGCGATAGAATTTTCTTAATATCCCGCAAGAAGCCCATATCTAGCATTCTATCTGCTTCATCTAGAACTAGTATTTCAAGTTGGTTAAATCGAACCGCATTTTGATTATAGAGATCTAATAAACGACCAGGTGTCGCAACAAGGATATCAACCCCTTGACGTAAACGCTGCATTTGCGGGTTAATCTTCACCCCACCAAATACGACTGTTGATTTTAATGGTAGATTTTTACCATACATTTCTACATTTTCAGCTATTTGTGCAGCAAGTTCACGTGTAGGGGTAATAATTAAGGTTCGAGCTTGATTGGCTTTTACCTTATCACCTTTAGATAACAATTCTAAAATTGGCAGTGTAAAGCCCGCTGTTTTACCAGTTCCCGTTTGTGCTGCCGCCATTACATCTTTGCCGTCAAGTACTGCAGGAATAGCCTGAGCTTGAATAGGTGATGGTTTATCATAACCTTTTTCAGCAATAGCTTTTTGAATGGGTGCAGATAAACCTAACTCAGTAAAACTCATATAGAATGTACTCTTTTTCGCAAGGGTTTGAGCCAATGTCAAACGGCGGTGCAGAATACAGTATAGATGACTTTAGTGCAATGATAGCGCGCTTTTCAACTACCTAGTTACTCTATAGAAACATGCTCGTTAATCATCGCGTAGCAGAACTGATACCCTTTAGAACGTACAGATTGAATTACTGCTGGTGATAAGCCTACAGCTTTAAGCTTATTCCTAATACGAGCTACTTTAATATCAATAGAACGATCAACTCCGTCATAATCAGCACCTTTTAGCACTTTTAGTATAACCTGCCTTGATACTGCCATTTCTTGCTTGGTCGCTATAAAATAAAATAGCTCATATTCTTCCTGTGTAAGCCCTAATGGTATAGAACGATAGAAGCAATCAGTTGCTGCAGGAATAAACTTTAAATCACCAAAGTCTAAAACAGTTGCTGGCTGATAATTACTAGGCCTTAACCCTAAACGTTTTATCCTTTGATATAGCACTTCAAATGGCGCTGTTTTTAAGACGAAGTCATCAGCTCCAACTTCAAAGCACTTAATTTCCGCCGTGGGATCTTCTAAGCTAGTTATGAATATTATCGGGCGATGATAAAACTCTCTAAGTTGTTTACAGACTTCATATCCATTTACATCTGGTAACCCAATATCTAAAAGTACTAAATCTGGGAAACTATTAATAACCTTGCGGAGTGCTGCCGAACCATTAAAAATCTGAGTAACACTAAAACCTTTACTTTCTAGCTGATTTTTTAAAGTAAGGGACACCACATTGTCATCTTCTACAATTAATATTTCTTTCATGATGGCGTTCCTTAAATATACATCTCGTAAAATTCACCTAAATCATAATGACTTATCTCCAAAGTGAACTTTATTTACATTTTGAGTTTGCTCTTTTTCTCCTCCTACGACAATACTGAAACAGCTAATAATTGTATCTCGTATGTAACTCACTACGATCGCCATCACATCATTAGATATAAAAAATATGAGGTATGTTATTAATTTATAGATATATTTTAGATAGAAACGAAAAAACCCGTAACATAAGTTACGGGTTTTAGAATGATGGTGGAGGGAGGTGGATTCGAACCACCGAAGGCGGAGCCGTCAGATTTACAGT